>Ga0214544_1000003_pt1:0-432500 | contig 643752 bp, 591 predicted proteins | sample CNSS3metaG_FD_160074 | JGI IMG/M metagenome (GOLD analysis project Ga0214544, IMG submission 160074) | Root nodule microbial communities from cowpea collected in UCLA plant growth center, Los Angeles, California, USA - CNSS3 | ecosystem: Host-associated > Plants > Roots > Nodule...
GGATCAGCCCTTGCGACATGTTGTTGAGGGCGGTGTCGAGCCGCAGCCGCTCCGCTTCGATGCGCTGCTGGGCTTCGCGGTTCTGCCGGTTGATCTGGCGGATGATCAGATAGAGGATCAGCGCGATGGTGGCGGCCGAGAGGGCAGCGGTCGCCACCAGGAAGCCGGTCTGCTGGCGCCAGTCCGCGAGCGCGGCCGCTGTGGTATTGGTGGCGATGATGACCAGCGGAAAGTGCTTCAGCGAGGCGGCCGAACCGAGCCGCTCCTCGCCGTCGATCGGGCTGTTGCCGCGGTGGCTCTGATGACCACCTTGCGCCAGCACCCTCTGCATCAGTGGCGCATCCCTGAAGTTCCGCCCGATCAGCTCTTCGCGATGCGGATGACGCGCCAGCATCTTGCCTTCGCGGTCGAACAGGGAGATGGCCGTACCCTCGCCGAGGGCGACGGAGGCGAAGTAGTGCTGGTAGCTGTCCGGATTGATCCGCCGGACCATCGCGCCGAGGAAGGTGCCGTCCGCGCCGTTCAAGCGGCGTGCGACGATCGTGGTCCATTTGTTGATGATGAAGCTGCGGACCGATTCCAGAAGCACCGGCTCGGACTGCGGATTCAGCTTGAATGTCTTGAAATAAGCGCGTGAGGAGACGTTGATCTTGGGCAGCGGCTGGGCCCGCGACCAGTTGATCAGCTCGCCCTCGGCATCGTAGATCGCGATGTCGCCGAGATACGACACGGAGCTCATCTTGCTGCGCAGCATCTGGTTGGCGGCAGGCCCGGACAGGCGCTCGCGGAACATCGCAGGCGAGGTGATCTCCGGCAGGTTCATCTGTCCGATCAGGTCGGCGGCGACGACGTCGGAATCCTCGAATTGCTGATCGAAATGCCGCGCGATCAGCTTCACCGTATTTTCGAGCTCACGCTCGCGGTTGGCGAGGGTCCGCTCGCGGAATTCGCCGACCGCCATGGCCGTGACGATGAAAATGCCCGCGACCAGAAATACGCCGCACAAGGTCAGCCACAGGACAGGACCGCGGCGCGCCAAGGCCTCCCAGCCGTTCCTCGCGGCTAGAGACATTCCGGCTGCTGCCTTGGCAAAGACCTGGCGCATTCCCCCTCCCTGGAAGAACAGGAATACACCGCACAAATGGCGCAAACCTTAGGAAAACCAGTTACCTGAGCGTTAATCCGGTTGCGTGATGGCGCCGATATGTAGCCGCGCTTGTATCGCGCCGGTTGTGCGGCGCCCGCCGCAAACGCCGCGCCGCGTCACGAATCATCGGTTAATGCGAGGCGCCGGCGGTCTTCTTGCCGCCGCCATGGCGCAGCCGTCCGACCACGCCGGTCGGGAAGAAATAGACGCTGGCGATGAACAGCAGCCCGAGCCACAGCAGCCAGCGGTCGGGATGCAACAGCCCCGGCAGCAGCGGCAGCCCGGCTTCGTCTGCCGCCTTGGAGGCGACTCCCATCAGCGACTGCAGATAGTTCTGGGCGAGGATGAAGATGGTGGCGCCGATGATCGCGCCGTAGATCGTGCCCATGCCGCCGATCACCACCATCAGCAGGATGTCGAGCATGATGGAGAAGCTCAGCGAGGTGTCGGGACCTGCATAGCGCAGCCACAGCGCATTCAGGATGCCGGCGCTGGCCGCGACGAGGGCGGCGAGGCAGTTGGCGTAGGTCAGGTGGAACACGGTGCGGAAGCCGAGCGCCTCGGCGCGAAAGCGGTTCTCGCGGATCGCCTGGAGCACGCGCCCGAACGGCGAGTTCACGACGCGCAGCAGCGCGAGGATCATCAGGGCCGAGATCGCGAACACCAGGTAGAAGGTCAGGATGCGGCCGTTGATCTCGAAGCCGAACAGGTTCTTGGAGATCAGCACCGTGCCGGGGCGTAGCAGCTCCTGCAGCTGGAAGCTGCGCCCGTCCTCACCACCGGTCAGCCAGGACAGCTGCGAGGCCAGCACCTGGAAGGCCGAGGCGACCGCGAGCGTGATCATGGCGAAGAAGATCGCCGCGACCCGTAGCGAGAACAGCCCGATGGCGAGCGCAAGCAGGGCTGCGAGCGGCAGGCCGGCGACGATGCCGGTGGCGACCGCGGCCCAGTTCGGACCCAGGCCGTACAGCGCGATCGCGATCGCGTAGCTGCCGATGCCGTAGAACATGGTGTGGGCGAACGACACCGAGCCGGTATAGCCGAGCAGGAGATCGTAGGAGGCGACGAGGGCTGCGAAGATGCAGATCTTGGCCGCGACGTTCAGTGCCTTGGCGCCCGGGAACAGGAATGGCGCTGCCGCCAGCGCCAGGATGATGACGACGAGAACGAGCGTCAGGACGCGGCTGCGCGGCGGATCGCCTGAGAGGATCATCATCGGCTGGTCACCGCATAGAGGCCGCGCGGCCGCCACATCAGAATGGCGACCATCAGCAGGATGTTGGAGACGAGGGCGAGCTTCGGCACCAGGAAGCCGCCGTAATTGGCGACCATGGCGACGAGGATGGCGCCGATGAAGCAGCCGCCGATCGATCCCAACCCGCCGATGATGACGACGATGAAGATCAGGACGGTGAGGTCGTCACTCATGGAGGCGTGCACCTGCTCGCGGTAAAGCGCCCACATCACGCCGCCGAGGCCGGCCAGCGCCGATCCGGTCATGAACACGCCGAGGAACAGGCGGCGGACGCGGTAGCCGAGCGCCTCCACCATCTCGCGGTTCTCGACGCCGGCGCGGATCAGGAGGCCGAGCTTGGTGCGGTTGAGCACGAGCTGGATCGCGATGAAGACGGAAAGCCCGATCAGCATCGCCAGCACGCGGTACTTGGCGATCGCGACGTCGCCGATGATGAAGGAGCCGCGGAGCGAGGCCGGCAGCGGCATCGGGATGATCTGCGGTCCCCACAGCGCATAGAGCGTCTGCTCGGCAACGATCAGCCCGCCGGTCGTCATCAGGATCTGCTTCAGGTGCTGCCCGTAAACCGGGAGGATCAGCACGCGCTCGACGACGAGGCCGAGCGCGCCCGACACCGCCATCGACAGCAGCGCGGCCGGTGCCAGTACCGCAAGATTCATCCAGAGCGAGTCGGCCTGGATGGACGCCGCGAACGGGGCCAGCACCAGCGTGGCAACGTAGGCGCCGACGGCGATGAAGGCGCCATGGCCGAAATTGAGCACGTCCATCAGGCCGAACACCAGCGTCAGCCCCGAGGCCATGATGAAGATCATCATGCCCATGGCGAGGCTCGCGACGGTCAGGGTCAGCCAGGAGCTGGTTGAGCCGATCAAGGGAATCATGAGAAGTGCGAGCGCGATCGGCAGCAGGATCGGCGCAAGATCGCGCTTCGGCTTCGGCAGCGGATCGTTTGCAGCAAGGTCAGTCACTGATGCGTCTCCAGGCTCAGGCCGAGCAGCCGCTCCTGCAGCGGCACGTCGGCGGCGAGCGCCGCCATCTCGCCGCGATGGACGATGGTGCCGTTGTCCATCACCAGCACGCTGTCGCCGAGCTCGCGGGCGGCAAAGAAATTCTGTTCGACCAGAAGGATCGTGGCGCCCTTGCGCTTGATCTCTTTCAGGCACTCGATCAGCGCCATCACGATCGCAGGGGCCAGCCCCTTGGTCGGCTCGTCGATCAGGAGCAGCTTGCGCGGCTCGACGATCGCGCGCGCAATCGACAGCATCTGCTTCTGCCCGCCCGACAGGCTTCCCGCGCGCGACAGCCAGAAGCGGCGCAGCGCCGGGAAGAAGCCGAAGATCCAATCCAGCTGCTTGTCGTCGAGCGGCGCGTCGCGCGCCGCCAGCACCAGGTTCTCCTTCACCGTGAGATCGGAGAACACGGCCATGCTCTCCGGCACGTAGCCGACGCCGAGCCGCGCGATGTCGGGCGTCGCAAGGCTCTCGATGCGCTGGCCTGCCAGGGTGATCTCGCCTTTCGAGGCCTGCCACAGCCCCATGATGGTGCGCAGCGTCGTGGTCTTGCCGGCGCCGTTGCGGCCGAGCAGCATCGTGACCTGTCCTTCCGCAACGGCGAGATCGATGCCCTGCAGGATGTGATAGCGCCCGATATGGGTGTGCACGCCGGAAAGCTTGAGGAGATCGCTCATGCTGCGCTCCCTGCAGCGCTTTTGGGCGCGACGCCGAGATAGGCTTCCTGCACGATCGGCGAGGCGATCACCTCGGCGGGTGCGCCGTCCGCCACCAGCTGCCCGTTATGCAGCACGATGATGCGGTCGGCGAGCGAGCGCACCACGTCCATCTTGTGCTCGACCAGGAGGATGATCTTGCTCCTGTCCTGCTTGAGCTGCGCGATCAGGTTCAGGACGATCGGCACCTCGTCGATGCTCATGCCGGCGGTCGGTTCGTCGAACATGAAGACTTTTGGCCCGAGCGCGATCATCAGCGCCACCTCGAGCTTGCGCTGGTCGCCATGCGACAACGCGGTCGCAGTGACGCCGCGGCGATTGCCGAGCGCGACCTGGTCGAGGATGGCGTCGGCGCGCGCGATCAGGTCGCGGCGCACCATCCAGGGCCGCAGCATGTCGTAATGCGTGCCCGCTGCCGCCTGCACCGCGAGGCGGACATTCTCTTCCACTGAGAGGTTCGGGAAGAGATTGGTGAGCTGGAAAGCACGTCCGAGACCCGCACGGGTGCGCATTGGTGCGGAATGCTCGGTGATGTCGGCGCCGTCGAACAGAATGCTGCCGCCGGATGCCCGCAGCTGGCCCGAGATCAGATTGAAATAGGTGGTCTTGCCGGCGCCGTTCGGCCCGACGATGGCGGTGAGTTCGCCCGGGCGAAACGTGCAGGAGACATTGTTGACCGCGACATGGCCGCCGAAGCGGATGGTGAGGTCGCGGGTTTCGAGGGTGAGCGGCATGGGTTCAAGCGTGTCGGCTGGTTGTGACACCTCTCCCCCGGAGGGGAGAGGATTTGCGCAGCAAATCGGGTGAGGGGGCACAGGTCCCACGAGAGGGCGGTAGCCCTCACCAGCGCCTTCAGCGCGACCTCTCCCGCAAGCGGGAGAGGTGAGCGCCATTACCGCTTGTTCTTGATCGGAACGTTCATGTCCTCGATCTTCAGCTCGCGCACCGGCTCGAGCACGGCCCAAGCGACGTTCGGATCGACCTTGACCTTGAAGTGATACATGCTCTGCAGCGCCTGATGGTCCTCTTTGCGGAACACCATCTTGCCCTTCGGCGTGTCGAACTCCATGCCTTCCATGGCGGTAATCAGCTTCTCGGTATCGGTCGACTTCGCCTTGGTGACGGCGGCGACGACGGACATCGCAGCCGCAAAGCCGCCCGCGGTGAAGAAGTCCGGCGGCGCGTTGAAGCGCTTCTGATGCTCGGCGACGAGCCAGTCGTTCACCGGGTTCTTCGGGATCTCATAGAAGTAGTAAGTCGCGCCTTCCATGCCGGGCAGACCCTTGTAGGCGGCGAGCGCCGGCAGGATGTTGCCGCCGGTGGACAGCTCGATGCCGTAGCGCTTCGGGTCCATGTCCTGGAGCTTGGCCAGCGGATTGCCGGCACCGGCCCAGATCACCCAGATCACCTTGCGGCCGGGCTTGTCCTTCAGCGCATCGAACAGGCGCTGGCCGACCGCGGTGAAGTCGGTGGTCGAAGTCGGGGCATATTCTTCCGCCGCGAGCGTCGCGCCGGTCTTGGCGAGCGCCTCCTTGAAGGCGGCGACGCCGTCGCGGCCGAAGGCGTAGTCCTGCGCCAGCGTCGCGACGGTGACGCCCTGCTTGCCGATCGCGACCGCGTTGGAGATCGCGTCCTGCGAGGAGTTGCGCGCCGTGCGGAAGATGTAGCGATTCCATTTCTCGCCGGTAATCTGGTCCGCGACCGCGGGCTCGACGATCAGGATCTTCTTGTTCTCCTCGGCGACGGGAAGAATGGCGAGCGCCGCGGCCGACGAGGTCGTGCCGATCGCAATATCGACCTTGTCATCCTGATAGGCCTCCGAGAGCGCGGCCTTGGCGAGGTCCGGCTTGCCCTGGTCGTCCTTGGTGATGATGACGATCTTGCGGCCGTCGAGCGTCATGCTGCCCTTGGTGGCGTATTCGAATCCCATCTTCAGGCCGGTCTCAGTCTGCTTGGCGTAGGCCTCGAGCGGACCGGTCTTGCCGTAGATCAGCGCGATCTTGAGATCGTCGGCGAGCGCGGAGGTGCCCGCGCCGAGCGCGAGGATGGTTGTTGTTATGATGAGTGATCGACGCACGATGGTCCCTCCTGATGTAAAGTTTCTGCCAACAGCGATTTGCACAACGTCACGAACATTGCAATTGATCCTTCCGGCGGCGTGCGCCGGCGCGAGAGCATGCATCATTTTTGAGCCTGGCTCGCATTGCGCGCCGCGCCGGCCTCGACCTGGCGCCAGTCCGACTGCGCTTCCTCCGCGCTCTCGAAGATGTGCGGCGCGACGCCGCGCTTCTCCAGGGCTTCGCCGAGCTTGATGCGCAGGAAACCCGACGTGGTGTAGCGCGACACGCCGGAATAGAAGCGGTCGACGAGGCTGCGCACCATCGCCGAATAATCGTCCATCAGCTCCGGCAGGATGGAAAAATTGTCATAATTGACGATGGCGTAGACGCGGCGTCCGAGCGGCGCCAGGCGGGCCTCGACGATGGCGGCGATGGTGTCGATCTCCGCCTTGCTGCGCAGCGGATAGCGCTCGAGATTGACGAAGAACAGGTTCTGCTGCTCGTCCAGCGTGAAGCGCTGGTCGAGCGGGATGGTGAGCAGGCGCTCGCGCAGATCCATCAGGCCGTCGCCGAAGATGCGCGCGTCCATCAGGGCGGGGTCGCGCGGGATCAGCGGCTTGAAGTCCATCAGGCGCAGGATGTCGCGCTCGATGTCGATGCCGGGCGCGACCTCGACGAGCTCGAGCCCGTCCTCCCGGAGCTCGAACACGCAGCGCTCGGTGACGTAAAGGGTGCGTTGCTTGCGCGCGGCGGCAAACGGGCCGCTGAAGGTGACGTGCTCGACATTCTCGACGAATTTGCGCGACGTGGCCTCGTCCAGGATGACGAGCTTGCCGTCCTTTACCGCGATGCGTTGCTTGCCCGCACCGAACGTGCCGACGAAGATCACTTCCTTGGCGTTCTGGCTGATGTTGATGAAGCCGCCAGCGCCTGCGAGCTTCGGCCCGAACTTGCTGACATTGAGGTTGCCGGCGCGGTCGACCTGGGCAAGCCCAAGGAATGCGGCGTCCAAACCGCCGCCGTCGTAGAAATCGAACTGGTACGGCTGGTCGATCACCGCCTGCGTGTTGATCGCCGCGCCGAAATCGATGCCGCTCGCCGGGATGCCGCCGATCACGCCCGGCTCCGCCGTCAGCGTGATGAGGTCGATGATCCGCTCTTCATTGGCGACCGAGGCGATCCCCTCGGGCATGCCGATGCCGAGATTGACGACGCTGTTGGCCTTCAGCTCCAGCGCGGCGCGCCGGGCGATGATCTTGCGCTCGCTGATCGGCATCACCGGCAGCGAGGCGGCGCGGACCCGGATCTCGCTCGAGAAGGCCGGATTGTATTGCGTGCCGAAAGTCTGCCAGTGGTTCTCGGGCCTCGACACCACGACACAGTCGACGAGGATGCCGGGAATCTTCACTTGACGCGGATTGAGGCTACCGGCCTCGGCGACGCGCTCGACCTGGGCGATGACGATGCCGCCGGAATTATGCGCCGCCATGGCGATGGCAAGCGCCTCCAGCGTCAGGGCCTCCTTCTCCATGGTGAGATTGCCGTCGGGATCGCCGGTGGTGGCGCGGATGATCCCGACATCGATCGGGAAGGTCTTGTAGAGCAGGCACTCCTCGCCGCGCAGCGTGATCAGCTCCACCAGGTCCTCGGTGGTGCGTGCGTTCAGCTTGCCGCCGCCGTGCCGGGGATCGACGAAGGTGCCCATGCCGACGCGGGTGATGTGGCCGGGCCGGCGCGCGGCGATGTCGCGGAACAGGTGCGTGATCACGCCCTGCGGCAAATTGTAGGCCTCGATCTGGTTCGCGATCGCGAGCTGCTGCAATTTCGGCGCAAGGCCCCAATGCCCGCCGATCACGCGCCGCACCAGGCCTTCATGTCCGAAATGATTGAGGCCGCGCTGCTTGCCGTCGCCCTGCCCGGCCGCGTAGACCAGCGTCAGATTGCGCGGCTTGCCTTGCGTATAGGGGGCATCGCCCTCATGGGACAGATAGAGCTCCTCCAGTGCGATGGCGATCTCCTCGGCAAAGCCGATGCCGACGAAGCCGCCGGTCGCCACCGTGTCGCCGTCGCGGATCAGCATGACGGCTTCATTCGCCGAGACGACCTTGCCCTTCTCGGAGTTGCGCAAGTAAGGCAGAGCTGGATGATGGCTCACGGCGTTCCTCCCGCTCCCTGGACCGTAGGCCTTGTTGTGCTTGATCTTATCGCGAAGCGCTGCCCCGGAACAGGTTGCTCCTCGCGAAGGAAAGACGGCAAAGCGGAGAGCAAGGTCCGCGCCAGATCCCGCAGCTTCGCGCAATCGCTGAAATCTGCGGCAATTGCCTGCAATCTGTCCCGGAAGAGCAGCCGGGTGCGGTGTCCGGAATCCGAGACTCCGGACAGTCCGGTGTCTCGAAACTCAGACGGGTGCCGATCCCGAGGCGAGGCCGAACTTGGCGAGCTTCTTGTAGAAGGTCGCGCGCGAGATCCGCAGCATCCGGGCGGCCTCGGTGATCTGGCCGTTGCTGGCGGCGAGCGCCTGTTCGAGCGTCTGCTTCTCGAACTCGGCCTCGGCTTCGGCATAGGGTACCACCAATCCGGCCGGGCGCTCGGCCGGTGCAAGCCTGACCTCGGTGCCGATGGGGAGAATGCGGGCGACATCCTCGCCGGTCAGCCGTCCGGAATCGCTGAGGATGAGCGCGCGCTCGAGGATGTTGCGGAGCTCGCGGACATTGCCGGGCCAATCGTAACGGGCGAGCGCGGCGAGCGCGCTCGGCGTGATCTTCGCCTTGATGTAATCGCCGGACGCGCTGATGTCGTCGAGCAGCCGGGCGCAGATGTCGGGGAGATCGTCGAGGCAGTGGCGCAGCGGCGGCAGGTCGACTGAAAGCACGTTGAGCCGGTAGTAGAGATCGGCGCGAAATGCGCCGTCGCTGACACGCTTGCGCAGGTCCACATTGGTCGCGGCGATGACGCGGACGTCGACCCTGGTGATCTTGTCCGAGCCGAGCGGCTCGATCTCGCGCTCCTGGAGCACGCGCAGCAGCTTGGCCTGCAATTGCAGCGGCATCTCGCCGATCTCGTCGAGGAACAGCGTGCCGCCGTCGGCAATGCGGAACTTGCCCTCGCGTCCCCGTCGGTCGGCACCGGTATAGGCGCCCGGCGCAGTGCCGAAGAACTCCGACTCGATCAGCGTCTCCGGGATGGCGGCGACGTTGACGCTGACGAACGGCTTGTCGGCGCGCGAGGAGGCGTTGTGGATCGCCTGCGCCAGCATCTCCTTGCCCGTCCCGGTCTCGCCGGTGAGCAGGACCGTGACGCTCTGCCGCGCGGCTCGGCTGGCGAGCTCCTTGGCGTGAGCAATGGCAGGCGTCGTGCCGACGAAATCGGCGAAGGTGAAGCGCGCCGCGCGGGCGTTGGACAATTGCCGCCGCGCCAGCCGCAGATCGCTCTCGAGCTGGGCGACGCGGGCGAGCAGGGGCTTCAGGCTTTCGAGATGATCATAGAGCACGAAGCCGATCGCGCCGATCACCGTTCCGTTCTCGTCCTCGATCGGCATGCGGGTGACGACGAGCTGCTCGCCGCCGAGCTCCATGATGTCGAGCAGGATCGGCTCGCCGGTCTCGGCCACCTTCCGCATTAGGCTGTTCGGGATGACCTCCTCGATCGACCGGCCGATCGCCTCGCTGGTATGGTCGAGACCGAGCGCGGCAAGATATTTCTCGTTGACGTAGACGACGCGCCCGCCGCGATCGATCGCAATCGCGCCCTCGCAGAGCTTCTCCAGCCGCTCGAACAGCGTCTCCATCGCGCGCGCACGGAGATAGGCGGGATCGCTGATCGAGGAGGCGGCGGCAGGCATGAAATACCTCGGGGAGGTCCGCCCCGTGTATTAGCAAAAGTGTAGCGATTTCAAAGGGAGAAATAGGCCTCGGGCGGCGGCTTCGCCCCTACCGCCGGTACCCGCTCGCCCGCGAATAGCCCTGGCGGTGCTGTTGCGCCGGGCGGCTTGCCACGCTGACCCGCGCCTCGCTCGAGGCGGGCGTTGCGAGCTTCAGCTCCTCCAGGAAGATCGGCCGGGAGAAATAATAGCCCTGCGCGTAGCGGATCTTGGTCGCCGCCTGCAGATAGGCCAGCTCCTCGTAGGATTCGAGGCCTTCGGCGATCACCGTCATGCCGAGCGCCTCGCTCAAGGATTCGATCGCGCGCAGGATTCCCTGGCTGCGCGGGCGCTTATGGATGTCGGTGATGAAGGAGCGGTCGATCTTGATCTCGTCGGCGGTGATGTCGGCCAGCGCCGAGAGCGAGGAATAGCCGGTGCCGAAATCGTCGATCGAGATGCCGACGCCGAGCTTGCGGAACATCGGCAGAATCTCGTCCTGAAAATGATTCTTGGCGACGAAAGCGTCTTCCGTCACCTCGATCATGAACCGCTGCGGAAAGCCGGTCTTCTCCAGCGCCTGCGCAAAGCTGCGCATGAATTCGGGATTGCCGGCCTGCTTGGCGGCGACGTTGATGCTGATGGTCGCTTCCGGGCCGAACGTGTCGTTGATCAGGTCGATCGACTTGACGATCTCGGCGAGCACGAGATGGGTCAGCTCGTCGATCAGGCCGAGCTCGCCGGCAAGATCGATGAACGAGCCGGGCGCCTGGATCACGCCTTCGTCGTCGCGCAGGCGCACCAAGGCCTCGATGCCCTTCACCGCCTGCGTGCGGATGTCGACCTTGGACTGGAAGGCGCAGCAGAAGCGCTTTTCCAGGATGGCGAGCCGCAGCGACTGCTCGACCTTCATCCGCGCCTGCGCCTCGCGCTCCATGCTGGCATCGAAGAAGGCGGCCAGGCCCTTGCCGTTGTTCTTGATGCGGTACATCGCGATGTCCGCGTTCTGCCGCAGCGTCTCGAAGCTGCGTCCATGGTCGGGATAGAGGCTGATGCCGACCGAGGTCGAGGCGAACACTTCCGAATGGTCGATGAAGAACGGCGCGGTCAGCCGCTCCAGCGTCGATTGCATGAATTCGGCGACTTCCTCCTGGCTCTGGACCGGTGACAGCAGCAGCAGGAATTCGTCGCCCGAGATGCGCGAGAGTATGTCGGAATCGCGCAAGTCCCGTCCGAGCCGCTTCGCCAGCTCGACCAGCAGCGCGTCGCCCACGGCGTGGCCGTAATAGTCGTTGATGTGCTTGAAATTGTCGACGTCGAGGAAGGCCAGCGCAAAACGTTCGCCGCTGCGGTCGCGCGCGAGCAGGGCATTGGCGCGGTGCTCGATCACGCGGCGCGAGGGCAGCCCGGTCAGCTCGTCGAAATAGGCCGAGCGGAACAGCTGGTCCTCGAAATTCTTCTGCTCAGTGATGTCGGAGGATGCCGAGATCAGCAGCTCGCGTCCGTCGAGACGAACGGGGCGATGGGTCGTGAGCAGCACCTTCCGCGCGGCGCCGACGTGAAGCGCTTCCTCGGTCACGACCGGCTGCCCGTCGCTCAGGGCCTGGCGGCAGGCCTCGCGCCGCGGCGTCAGATCGGGTGAAGGACGGCTGCCGTCCAGGCCGAGCTGCGCGGCGGCGGCATCGTTGACCAGCAGCAGCTCGCCATGCGCGTCCTGCACGGTGAGGCCGGCCGGCAGCATTCTAACGATTTCTTTGAGAAAACCGAGCTCGGCTTCAGTCGCGCCGGAATATTGATTGTCGTTCATAGAAGCCATGAATCTTGTTGTTTCAGCGCGCCTTTGCAATGGGCGCGATCTTCCGCGGTTCCCTCTTAAGTTTGGTTAAGGGGTCAGGAGAAATACGGGGGTGTTTTGGAGAAAACACTTGCGACGATCCGACGCGCGCTGGCGATCGTCATTAACGGAGCGTCAACGCGCTCGGTAAAACAGCGGGCGAGGTGCGCGATTCTGCTTTCGCTTTGCTCGCGGGACTATTCGCTTCGTGGAATTCGACACTGCATGATGCAATGCAGCCCGGTTTTCAGATACGTGATCTCGGTTTTGCCGTCGAAAGCCGACAGTGCCGATTTCAAGAGCTTGGTGCCGAAGCCGGGCTCCGACACCTTGTCCACGCTCGGTCCTTCGGTTTCGTCCCAGGTGATCGTCAGGCGGTCGTCGGTGATGGTCCATGACACCTGCAACAGACCGCGCGGCGCGGAGAATGCGCCGTACTTGCCTGCATTGGTGGCAAGCTCGTGAAACATCAATGACAGCGTGACCGCGAGCTTGGGCGGCAGGAACAGCCGCTCGCCGTTGAGCGTGAAGCGGACATGGCCGTAAGGCCCGAGCTCGGAGATCAGGAGGTCGCGGATGTCGCAGCCGGCCTTGTCGATCCGCGAAATCAAATCATCGGTTGCGGCCAGCGAGCGCAGCCGCGGATCGACCCGGGCCCAGACCTGCGGCTGGTCGTGCAACACCTGGTGCACCACGGCATGCACCGTCGACAGCTTGTTCTTCAGCCGATGCTGGAGCTCCTCGACCAGCAGCTTGCGATAATCTTCTTCCTCGATCAGGCGTCTGGAAATTCGGCGCTGCTCGGCCAGCATGGTGCGATAGTGCTCGACACCCCAGATGGTGATCGCGCACACGGTCCAGTAAAGCGCCAGCAGGACAAACCGCGCGCGATCGGCAAACGCATCGCCGAAATTCAGCGCGACGCCGAGCACGCCGCCGACGAGCGCCGTCACGATGCCGATCCGGAATCCGCCCAGGGCCGCAGCAAAGAAAACGGCCGGGAAGTACGGCGTGAAATAGATGTCGGGACGAACCTGAGCGAGGCCCCAGCGGACCAGGGTTGCAGCCAACAGGCAGACCACCGCAAAGCCGATGCTCAGAGCGAGCGAGGGCGGCGCCGCACCCTGCCAGCCCTTGCGGAACTCGTCGATCAGCTTCCTCATGCCCTGCCTGGTTGCGATAGGCGTTCGACGATCGAGCGGCCCGTGAGAATGTTACGCATGCCGCCCATACAAGCATAGCTTGCCTTGTCGGAAGCGGGCAGGAATAGTGACCGCTGCGGCGACGGCGGCGGCCGGCACTCGCCATTTGGCATCAAATCACTCGAAAACAGGAACATTCCATGGGCAGGCTGGACGGCAAGGTTGCGGTGATCACGGGGGCGACGAGCGGCATCGGATTGCGCACTGCGGAAGTCTTCGTTGCCGAAGGTGCCAAAATTGTGATCGCAGGCCGGCGCGTACCGGAAGGCGAGGCGCTGGCGAAGCAGCTCGGGGAAAGCTGCATCTTCCGTCAGACCGACGTCACCGTCGAAGCGCAGATGCAGGCGCTGATCGCGCTCGCGGTCGACAAGTTCGGCAGGATCGATTGCCTGTTCAACAATGCCGGCGGGCCGGCACAGACCGGCGGCATCGAAGGGCTCGAGGTCGAGCGTTTCGATGCGGCGATGGCGACGCTGGTGCGCAGCGTCATGCTCGGCATGAAGCACGCCGCGCCCTACATGAAGAAGCAGGGCGGCGGCAGCATCATCAACAATGGCAGCATTGCCGGCCGCCTCGCCGGCTTCTCGTCGTCGATGGTCTATGGCGCGGCCAAGGCGGCGGTGATCCATCTCACCAAATGCGTGGCGATGGAGCTCGGCGAATCCAACGTTCGCGTCAACTCGATCTCGCCCGGCGCGATCGCGACCGGCATCTTCGGCAAGGCGCTGGGGCTCTCGACCGATGCCGCCGAGAAGACGCCGGCGGTGATGCGCGAAGTCTACAAGACCGCGCAGCCGATCCCCCGCGCGGGTCTTCCTGAAGATATCGCCCAGGCCGCAGTGTTCCTGGCCAGCGACGAATCCAGCTTCATCAACGGCCACGACCTCGTCGTCGACGGCGCCATGACCGGCGGCCGCAACTGGAGCCAGCAGCAGCAGGGCTACGTGGCGCTGCGCAAGGCGTTCGATCAGGGGGCGTAGCGGAGGACTATGTGCTGTCATTCCGGGGGCGCACGAAGTGCGAACCCGGAATCTCGAGATTCCGGGTTCGATGCTGCGCATCGCCCCGGAATGACGGTATTTGTCGTTAGATTCCCTTCACCTTCACCCGCAGCCCGTCACGCGGCTTCGGGATCGGCCACATCTGCCAGTCCGGCTTGTAGCCTGGCGCGAGCGACACCTCGATATTCTCCAGGAAGTGCCGCGCGAAGCATTTCGCCTGCATGTAGGCGAAGTGCAGACCGAGGCACATATGCGCGCCGCCGCCGAACGGCACGAAGGCGAAACGGTGACGGCCACGCTGTGCGTCCTCGGTGAAGCGCAGGGGATCGAAGCGGTCCGGCTCCGGCCAGATCTCCTTCATGTGGTGGGTATAGAGCGGGTTGATGCCGATCGCCGTGCCGGCGGGGATCGCAAAACCCTTGAAGCTGAAATCGCGCATCGCGCGGCGCGGCATCGACGGCACCGGCGGCTTGAGCCGCAGCGCTTCCTTGAACGCCATCTCGGTCAGCGGCATCTTCTCGAGATCGTCGAAGCTGGTCGGCGCGCCGGAGGCGAGGCCGAGCGCGAGCACCTCCGCGCGCAGCCGGTCCTGCCAGTCCGGATTGGCGGCGAGCTCGCCGATGAAGGAGGTCAGCGTGTCGTGCGCGGCCATCATCAGGAAGCTCATATGGTCGATGATGTCCTGGTCCGACAGCAGCGCGCCGTTCTCATGGGTGGCGCGGCAGAGCTGCGAGAACAGATCGTCGCCGCCGTGATTGCCGCGCCGCAGCGGAATCTGCTCGCGGAAATAGGCGATGATGCGCTTGCGTCCCTTCACCCCCCGCGCCATCTGGGTGCCGGGCAGGGGGCGGCGGATCGGGGTGACGGCGGCGGCCACCATGTCGATGAAGGCGCGGTTGATCTCGTCGACCTCGGGCCCGATATCGGCGCCGAGGAAGGAGGCCGCGGCGAGATCCAGCGTAAGCTGTTTCATCGCCGGATAAAGCTGCATCTCGCCGGGCTTTGCCTTCCACTGCGCGACGCGCGCGGAAATGCCGCGGTCGAGGTCGCCGAGATAGGACTTCATCGGTCCGGACTTGAACGCGACCGAGAGCGCCTTGCGATGCAGGCGATGCTCCTCGAAATCGAGCAGCATCAATCCGCGCGGAAACAACAGCCCCAGCACCTTGTCCCAGCCATGGGTCGAGGAGAACAGCTTCTGCTGGTCGAACAGCACGAGCTCGTTGGCCTCGGGCCCGAGCAGCACGACATTGGTCTCGCCGAAAAAATGCGTGCGGTAGACCAGGCCGTATTTGGCGCCGCTCGCCTCGATATGGCCCTTGGGGTCGGCGAGCACCTGAAAGGTCTTGCCGATGATCGGCCAGCCTTCGTCACCGGGAATGTGGGTCAGCTCGTTGCGCCTGGGCGGAGTGAACGGAAGCGCAGGGGCGGCCACATTCTGCATCGACATGACGATTGCTCCGGTTGGCTGGCCCCGCAAACATAGCACGATCCGGCCGCGATGAGCTGCGGTCGTCTTGCGCACAAAATCGTCACACAACCATCATTGTCCCGGTCGAGGCCGGGACAACGAGGGATTTCGCGCCCTAACGCTTCGCCGCTTCCTTCTGCAGATCCGGCGCGTTGACGGCGGGGATGGCGACGCGGCCGGGGCCGGTCACTTTCAGCGCCTCGGCGGCCTTCTCATTCTCCATGATCTTGGCCATCACGGCCTGACCCGCGCGCTCGAAGATCGCGCGGTTCTCGATCACGAATTTTTGCGACCTGCGCAGCCCATCGATATAGCCGTTGATCTCCGGCACAACGTAGCGCGCCACCATGTCCCAGCTCCGGCGGGTGTTTTCCGGATTGGCCCAGTCGTGCACGAAGCCGATGATGGCGCCGACTCCGCCGGAGACTTGCATCACGTTCTTGATGGTCTTGACGAGATCGTCGGGCGTGCCGATCGTGGACGCCGCGCCCTCGACGAAGGCGGTCTTGTCGACGGCCTCGTCGGGCGAGGAGAACGCGGTGAGGCCCGGCCGCTGCAGCGTGCCGACATTATATTCGTTGTGCCAGCGCATCAGCCCGGCGCCGGCCTCGCGGCGGGCTTGTTCACGCGTTTCCGCGATGTGCCAGGTCAAGAGCACGCGCCAGTCGGCGCGACGCACCGTGGTTCCGTGCTTCTTGGCGGCATCCTCGGCGAACTGCCATTGCTGCTGCAGCGACATCAGGCCCTGCGTCGTCATCGAGCCCAGCGAGATGATGCCGATGCCGTATTTGCCGGCGAGCGTCATGCCGGAGGGCGAGATCTGCGAAGCCACCACGAACGGCATCTCGTCCTGCAGGGGCAGGATCTGCAGCGCGGCGTCGTTCATCGTGAACCAGTCGCTTTTGGCGGTGACGCGCTCGCCGTTGAAAAGGCGGCGGATGATGCCGATCGCCTCGTCCTGGCGGTCGCGCTGCGTCATCGGATCGATGCCGAGCGTGTGCGCGTCGGAGGCGAGCGCGCCCGGTCCGGAGCCAAAAATGGCGCGGCCGCCGGTCATATGGTCGAGCTGCACCATGCGCTGGGCGACGTTGAAGGGATGGTGATAGGGCAGCGACACCACGCCGGTGCCGAGCTTGATCCGCTTGGTGCGCTCGCCGGCCGCGGCCAGGAACATCTCGGGCGAGGCGATCATCTCCCAGCCCGAGGAATGATGCTCGCCGCACCAGAACTCGTCATAGCCGAGCGCATCCAGCTGCTCGACCAGATCGAGATCGCGCCGGAACTGCAGCATCGGATGCTCCCCGATCGGGTGATGCGGGGCAAGAAAGGCTCCGAACTTCAGGCGCGCCATGGCGGTCTCTCCGGCTGAATTTTCTGTTTGTTGGTCGTGTCAGGCTACGTGCCTGACGGCACGAACGCAATCACGCGATGTCCCGCGCGGTGGAATGCAGGCATGCGCGGTGGCAAGCGAGACGTTGCGTAGTCCTCGCCCGCTTCGCGCTTCATCACGATAACGACACGCGAGCGCGATTGGGCGGGTCCCTTCATTCGCGTTCGACACCTCCGCGAAGCCTCACAATCAGCGCGCGCAGAATTCCTCGCCTCGCTCTTGTCATTTGTGACATTCGTCATGATGGGCGCCGCATTTCCGGCGCGGATACGCCGCGCATCGGCACGAGATTGCGACGTTGCGGTTAATACGTGCGGATTCTTGCAGATTTTCAGCCAATTTCCCGAGATTGACAGCGCACGGTCTTTTTATTTTGCGCCGCAGCAACTATCTGGTTGGGCTGGACGTTGAACGTCGCCCACCAGGAACTTGCCGTGTCGTTAGCCAGAAACATCGATCTGTTGAGACGTCTGCCCCGGCTGGACGGACTGCGCTTCGCCGAGCCCGGCCGCGGTGCAGATGGACTCAGCCCGCTGCAGGAGGTCACTGGCTTCGGCGACAATCCCGGCGCCTTGCGCATGTTCGCGTTCGTGCCGGCGCAATTGCAGCGGCCGCGCGCGCTCGTCGTCGTGCTGCATGGCTGCGGACAGACCGCGGCCGCCTACGATCTCGGCGCGGGCTGGTCGACGCTCGCGCAACACTACGGCTTTGCCCTGTTGATGCCCGAGCAGCAGCGCATCAACAATGCCAACACCTGCTTCAACTGGTTCAATCCGGAGGACACCGCGCGGAACAGCGGCGAGCCGGGTTCGATCCGCGCGATGATCGCGCACATGGTGAAGACGCATCGAATCGATCCCAGGCGCGTCTTCATCACCGGCCTGTCGGCCGGCGGCGGCATGACCTCGGTGATGCTCGCGACCTATCCGGAAGTCTTCGCGGCCGGCGCGATCATTGCCGGGCTGCCTTACGGCATTGCCTCGAACTTGCGCGAGGCGCTCGATGGCATGTTTCATTCTCCGGCGCGTCCTGCGCGCGAGCTCGGCGATCTCGTGCGCAGCGCCTCCGATCATCGCGGCCCCTGGCCGAGGGTCTCGGTGTGGCACGGCAGCGCCGACCGCACCGTCAATCCCGGCAATGCCAACGAGATTGTCAAGCAATGGCTCGACCTGCACGGCCTGCCCGAACTGCCAATGGCCGAGACCAATGTCGACGGCTATCCGCGCCAGGCCTGGTGGGACAAGGACGGCGAGACGCTGGTCGAGTCCTATGCCATCACCGACATGGCGCACGGCACGCCGCTGGGGCTCGCCGACAACGATCAGCGCTACGGCATCGAAGGCGCCTTCCTGATCGAGGCCGGCATCTCCTCGTCCTACCACATCGCAAAGTTCTTCGGCCTCACCGGTTGGATTGCGGACGCCGCGACGACGAAGGCGGAAGCCAAGCCCGTCGCCAAGTCCGCCACGAAGCCTACTGCGAAGCCGGCGCTCTCGCCCGCGCCGCATCTCGCCCGCTCGATCCGCACCCTCGTCGCCGCGGAGCCTGCCGAGCCGCAGGGCGAGAAGGCGCGCGGCTTCGACCTCGGCCAGATCATCACGCGCGCGCTCACGGCTGCGGGGCTGATGAAGTAGCCCCGCTGTCGTCCCCGCGCCTCAAGCGCGCGCCGATCCGGGACCCATAGCCACAGGACAAAGTTGGGCACGGAGAGGTGACTCCGAGCCCCCGTAACCACATCTCCCTGTGGTTATGGATCCCGGATCTGCGCTTGCGCTTGTCCGGGATGACAGCGAAGTTGTAGCGGCGGCTTCAATTCAGCTCCGCGAAAAGCTACCCCGTCTGATCGATCACCTCGACCGGCGTCACGCTGATCTCGCCGCCCGCGACCTTCCGCGTCACCTCCTGGTAGTGCTTGAAGAAGTCCCGTGATTGTAGCGTTTTCTGCGCAGCATCGTCGGCGACGCTGGCGAAGTGGAGATAGCTGCCGTCGTCGCGATGCTTCAGGCAACGATAACCGATCCTCCCCTTCAGCTCCGCATCGGCGTCGATCGCCGCGATGAAGCGGCCGATCTCGCGGTGCCACTCCTCCGTCGTGCCGTTCTTGAACGCGTATCTGATCATGAAGTGCTTCATGTGACGCTCCCTGTTCGTCTTGTGCGTCATCATCTGCGCGCTTGATACGATCCCGCAAGTATGGACAAAATTGATAGTATGGACTTTTTCGCCGTTGCTCCTATCCTCATCGCATAGCGTTTTCGAGCGAAGTGGATACCGGTTCGCGTAAAGAAAACGCGTCAAAACAAGAATCTTCCACATGGAGGAAACGACATGGCGAAGACGTCTCCCGCGCGCACCTGTCCGGTTGCGGCGTTTCAGAAGATGATCAGCGGCAAATACAAGCTGCGCATCGTCTGGGATCTCAAGGACGGCCCGCGCCGCTACGGCGAGATCAGAAGCGGCTTGCTGCGCGGCGCTTCAGGCAGCGCCGAGATCACCCCGCGCGTGCTCAGCCGCGAATTGAAGGCGTTGACGATGAGCGGCCTGATCGACCGCAAGGATTTCGGCGAGGTGCCGCCGAAGGTCGAGTACCGCCTGACGCGCAAGGGCAAGAGCTTCGTCCCCGTCGTTGCCGCAATCCGCGAGTGGGGCGAGCGCAATCTCGGTGAGGCGACGGCACTCGCGGACGCCGCTGAATAAGCCTACATCTCGCCGGTGATGAACGGATTGGTCATCCGTTCCTGGCCGATGCTCGAGCCGGCGCCGTGGCCGCAGATGAAGCCGACATCGTCGCCGAGCGGCAGCAATTTCGTCTTGATCGAACTGATCAGCGTGGCGTGACTGCCGCCGGGCAGGTCGGTGCGTCCGACCGAGCCGGCGAACAGGACGTCGCCGACATGGGCAAACCGCAGATCCTTGTTGAAGAACACCACGCTGCCGGGCGAATGACCCGGACAATGCAGGATGTCGAACTGCAAGCCGCCGATCGACACGCTGTCGCCTTCGTCGAGCCAGCGGTCCGGCGTGAAGTCGCGTCCTCCGGTCATGCCGAAGCGCGCGCCGCTCGCCACGACGTTGTCGAGCAGGAACTTGTCCGCGACATGCGGTCCCTCGATCGGCACCGTGAGCGCATCGCGCAGCTCGGCCGCGCCGCCGACATGGTCGATATGACCGTGGGTCAGCCAGATCTTCTCCACGGTGACGCCGGTCTGCTTGATCGCATCCAGGATCTTCGGCACGTCGCCGCCGGGATCGATCACCACGGCCTTCTTGGAAGGCTCGTCCCAGATGATGGTGCAGTTCTGCTCGAACAGCGTCACGGGAACGATGATCGCGCCCGCCTTGGCTTGCCGGGATTCTTGCCGGGATTCTTGGCTGTCGTTTTGCTCGGTCATGGCCTCACAATGCCGATTTTTGCCGAGCCGCCAAGCAAAAGATTCGTCCCCGCACCGGGGAACAACCGTCACACGGCCGTCCCAATTGGCTTGCCAATTTGAACCGGGGCGTTGCTGTCGCGTTCTCCCGCGCAAGGCGTCAGATTTGGGTGGTCTTTGGCATGGCTCACGACAACGAGAATTGGTGGCGCGACGGCATCTTCTATCAGATCTATCCGCGCTCGTTTCAGGACTCGGACGGTGACGGCGTCGGCGATCTCGCCGGCATCCTCAAGAGGCTGCCTTACGTCAAATCGCTCGGCGTCGATGCGATCTGGCTGTCGCCGATCTTTCCCTCGCCGATGGCCGATTTCGGCTACGACATCTCGGACTATGTCGGCATCGAGCCGCTGTTCGGCACGATGGCCGATTTCGACGCGTTGCTCGCGGCCGCCCACGACAATGGCCTGAAGCTGATCCTCGATCTCGTGCCGAACCACACCTCCGACCAGCATCCCTGGTTCGCCCTGAGCCGGTCATCGCGCGACAATCCCAAGCGCGATTGGTACATCTGGCGCGATCCGGCGCCAGGCGGCGGCGTTCCGAACAATTGGTTGTCCGAGTTCGGCGGCAGCGCGTGGGCTTTCGACGAGGCCACGGGGCAATATTACTACCACGCCTTCCTCGCCCAGCAGCCGGATCTCAACTGGCGTAATCCGGATGTCCGCGCCGCGATCTACGACGTGATGCGGTTCTGGCTCGACAAGGGCGTCGACGGCTTTCGCGTCGACGTGATCTGGCACCTGATCAAGGACGCCGAATTCCGCGACAACCCGGCCAACCCGCACTACGTCGAGGGCCGTCCGCCGAACGAACAAATCCTCACGCAATATTCCACCGACCAGCCGGAGGTGCACGACGTTATCGCCGAGATGCGGCGCGTCACCGATTCCTATGGCGCGCGCGTCTTGATCGGCGAAATCTATCTGCCGCTGCACCGGCTCATGGCCTATTACGGCAACGATCTCACCGGCGCGCAGATGCCGTTCAACTTCGCGCTGCTCTCGACCTTCTGGAGCGCCCGCTCGATCGAAAAGATCATCGAGGATTACGAAAAGGCATTGCCGCGCGGCGCCTGGCCCAACTGGGTGCTCGGCAATCACGATCGTCCGCGCGTCGCGAGCCGCGTCGGGCCCGAGCAGGCCCGCGTCGCGGCGATGCTGCTGCTGACGCTGCGCGGCACGCCGACGCTTTACTACGGCGACGAGATCGGCATGCACCAGCTCGCGGTCGCGCCGGAGGACGTGCGCGATCCCTTCGAGAAGAACGTCCCCGGCATCGGTGTCGGCCGCGACGGCTGCCGCACGCCGATGCAATGGGATTCCTCGAACTTCGCAGGTTTTTCGCAAGCAAGGCCGTGGCTGCCGCTGCCGGAGGACCACATCCGCGAGAATGTCGCCAATCTCGAAGCCGATCCGCGTTCGATCCTCAGCCTCTACAAGCGCCTGATCGGCTTGCGGAAGAGCTGCCCTCCGCTGGTCACGGGCGATTATCATCCGATCGCCGCGCAAGGCGATCTGCTGATCTATCGCCGCGCGGCCGGCGGCAAGGCCGTGATCGTCGCGCTCAATCTCGGCTCCGATCCGGTCGCGGTGACCACCAGCGCGATCCGTTTCGGCAGCAGCATCTTGCTGTCGACGTTCCTGGATCGCGAAGGTGAGGAGATCGAAGGCGTGCTGGACCTGCGCGGCAACGAGGGCGTGGTGGTGGCGGCGCCGTAAACTGTCGTCCCGGGGCGCGACGAAGCCGCGAGCTATGATGCGCAATTGCGCATCTGAGGACCCATAACCACAGGACGCAGTTTTGCGACGATTCGGAGTCGCCCGTTTTGCCCCACACGCCTCCCTGTGGTTATGGATTCCGGGCTCGCGCTGCGCGCGCCCCGGAATGACGTGCAGAACGGAATCGGCTATTCTCCTGCCATGGACAACACCGCCCGCATCACACTCGTGCCGCCGCCGGATCGTCGCCAGTCGGAGACGGCGCTGGCGATCGCGCGCGGCACCGCGCGTCTGCTCCGCTCGCTCGGCTTCTCCTGCATCAGCGAATTGCCGCTGCCGTCAGGCCGGCGTGCCGATCTCGTCGCGCTGAACGAGCGCGGCGAGATCTGGATCGTCGAGATCAAGTCGTCGGTCGAGGATCTGCGCGCCGATCAGAAATGGCACGAATACCGCGCCCATTGCGACCGGCTGTTCTTCGCCTTCACGCAGGATCTGCCGTGCGAGATCTTCCCCGGTGACACTGGCCTGATCGTCGCCGACGCATACGGCGCGCACCTGCATTGCGAGGCGCCCGAGCACAAGCTCGCCGCCGCCACCCGCAAGCAGATGACGGTGCGGTTCGCCATGGCGGCGGCCTTGCGGATCAACCGCCTGGTCGATCCGCAGGGTCATGCGGATTTCTGGGAGTAGGCTGACTTCGTAGCCCGGATGGAGCGCAGCGCAATCCGGGACAATTGCAGCCCGTCGCGCCAATCCCGGATTACGCTGCGCTCCATCCGGGCTACGCAGTGTCGTAGGGTGGGCAAAGCGAAGCGTGCCCACCAATTAAAATTAATCAGGATCGAAATAGAGAACGTGGGGCACGGCGCTTCGCGCCTTTGCCCACCCTACGAGACCGCTACCTCGGCGCGCGCTTCGCCAGGATCCGCTGCAAGGTACGCCGGTGCATGTTGAGCCGGCGCGCCGTTTCCGAGACGTTGCGGTTGCACATCTCGTAGATGCGTTGGATGTGCTCCCAGCGGACGCGGTCGGCCGACATCGGGTTGGCCGGCAGCTCGGATTTGTCCGTGTTGGTCGACAGCAGTGCGGCGACGACGTCGTCGGCATCCGCGGGCTTGGAGAGATAATCGATCGCGCCCATCTTCACCGCGGTCACCGCAGTGGCGATGTTGCCGTAGCCGGTCAGCACGATCGCGCGCGCATCCGGCCGCTTCTTCTTGAGCGCCGAGACCACGTCGAGGCCGTTGCCGTCGCCGAGCCGCAGATCCACCACCGCGAACGCCGGCGCCGATTTGCCGATCTGCGCAAGCCCGTCCGAGACCGTGTCGCATGATGTCACCGAAAAGCCGCGGCTCTCCATGGCCCGTGACAAACGCTCCAGAAACGGCTTGTCGTCTTCAACGATGAGCAGCGAGCGGTCGGTCTGTTCGTTCAGGTCGGCAATGGCGTTCAAGGTTGTTTCCTCTCTCCAGCGCATCGACATATGGCGTCGCAATCGCGCGGTGCCAAGGCGGCAAATGGTCGACCCGCCCCATTGTGCGACGCAAGGTCGCGGCTATCCTATTGTTTCTTCGAGCGTCTCGATAGCCTCAAAACGCTGTCTCGGCCATGTGATCTGAACCACCGCACCATGGTCCGGAAAGATTCGGTTGGTAAACGAGACCTTCGCGCCGGTGCGCTCCAGCAAGGTGCGCGCGATGAAGACGCCGAGGCCGAGGCCGCGCCGTTCGCCGCCACCATCATCCTGGGGGCGTCGCCGCGACAGATAGGGCTCGCCGATCCGGTTGAGGATATCGGGTGGAATGCCCGGTCCGTCGTCGGAGATCACGAGCTCGATATGGTCCTGGTTCCACCAGGCGTTCACCTCGACGGTGGTGCGGGCGAAATCGACCGCATTCTCGACGATGTTGCCGATGCCGTAGAGGATTGCGGGATTGCGCGAGCCGACCGGCTCCGCCGCCGCGGCCACCGCGATCCGCACCTTGATCTCGACGCCGAAATCGCGATGCGGCGCCACCACCTCCTCGATCAGCTCCGACAGCTTCATGTGGTCGAACGGCGCGCCGGTGGGGGAAAGCTGGGTGATCTTGCTGAGGATGTCGCGGCAGCGCTGGGTCTGCTCGCGCAAGGTCTTCAGGTCGGCGGCGATGCTTGGCTCCTTCACCGTCTTTTCCAGCTCGCGCGAGATCAGGAAGATCGTCGCGAGCGGCGTGCCGAGCTCGTGTGCGGCCGCGGCTGCAAGGCCGTCGAGCTGGGTCAGGTGCTGCTCGCGCGTCAGCACCAGTTCGGTTGCGGCCAGCGCGTCCGCAAGCTTGCGCGCCTCCTCGGTCACCTGGAACGAGTAGAGGCTGGTGACGCCGATCGCGAGCGCAATCGAAAGCCAGACCCCGACGAGATAGACCGGCGGCAGCACCAGGGGATCCTCGGAATCCCACGGCAGCGGAAAATGGAAGAAGAACAGGACCGACGCGCAGGCCACCGCGAGCAGGCCGAGGCCGAAGGTGAAACGGGCCGGCAGCGCCGTGGCCGAGATCAGCACTGGCGCGAGGAACAGGAACGAGAACGGGTTCTGCAGTCCGCCGGTGAAGAACAACAGGCCGGCCAGCTCGACGATGTTCAGCGCAAGCAGGCCGGCCGCCTGCATCGGCTCCAGCCGCTGCATCGGATTGGCTGCGGTCTGGAGTGCGAGGTTGAGCGCCGCCGAGAGCGCGATGATGCTGACGCAGGGAATGATCTCGACGTTGAACTCCAGCCCCTGGGCCACGATGAAGATCGCGGCGAGCTGCCCCAGCACCGCCAGCCAGCGCAGCCGCAGGATCGTGTCCAGCCGGATATGCCGCTGCGCGTGATGGAAGTCGGAATCGGCAATTTTGGTCATATCGGCCAATGTGGCGGCGCCTTCCAAGGTCACGGACGCCGGGCTGACGGAACCGCCCGGTGAGGAGCCCTTACATCGAGCCTTGCGCTCGCCGATGCAATAGCAGAAGAACGGCCAGCATGACCGAGAATGGCAAGGCTTCAAGTCGGCCCACTGTCGCGGATCGAGATTCGTCCGCGGCAATTGCGGTCGATCACCTCGTCAAGGTCTACAAGCAGACCCGCGCCGTCGACGACATCTCCTTTTCGCTGCCGCGCGGCAGCATCACCGGGCTGCTCGGCGGCAACGGCGCCGGCAAGACCACGACCATCGCGATGATCATGGGCTTGGTGCTGCCGACCTCCGGCCGCGTGCAGGTGCTCGGTCACGAGATGCCGGACGAGAGTGCGTCCGTGCTGGGGCGGATGAATTTCGAAAGCCCCTATGTCGACATGCCGATGCGGCTCACGGTGCGGCAGAACCTCACCGTGTTCGGCAAGCTCTATGCGGTGAAGAACCTCGCTGACCGCATTGCCAGGCTCGCCGCCGACCTCGACCTCGGCGATTTCATCGACCGCGCCAACGGCAAGCTCTCCGCCGGGCAGAAGACCCGCGTTGCGCTGGCGAAGGCGCTGATCAATCAGCCCGAGCTGCTGCTCCTGGACGAGCCGACCGCCTCGCTCGACCCCGATACCGCCGACTGGGTGCGGGCGCATCTGGAGCGGTATCGCCGGGACAACAACGCCACCATTCTCCTCGCCTCGCACAACATGCTCGAGGTCGAGCGGCTCTGCGACCGCGTCATCATCATGAAGCGCGGCCGCATCGAGGACGACGATACCCCCGCGGCGATCATGGCCCGCTACAACCGCACCACGCTGGAGGAGGTGTTTCTCGACGTCGCCCGCGGCAGGGCAAACGGCGCGAAGGAGGCGGTGCGGTGAGGGAGAGCTGTAATCGTAACTTCAATGGAGCGACGTCATTCCGGGGCGCGCGGAGCGCGAGCCCGGAATCCATAACCACAGGCGGCAGCTGTGAGGCGAGACTGGTAACTCCGAGTCTTCGCCAAATTCAATCCTGTGGTTATGGATCCTCAGATGCGCAATTGCGCATCATAGCCCGCGAACATGTCGCGTCCCGGGATGACACTTTTCATCCGAGCTATGGGCTGCCCCCATGACCGAGCTCTCCCTCCACCGCGGCATCTCGCTCCACCGCATCGGCGCGATGATCCTGCGCTATTGGTATCTGCTGCTGTCGTCCTGGCCGCGGCTGCTCGAGCTGCTCTATTGGCCGGCGCTGCAGGTCATCACCTGGGGCTTTCTCCAGTATTACATCGCCGAGAACGCCAATTTCTTCGCGCGCGCCGGCGGCACGCTGATCGGCGCCGTCATCCTCTGGGACATCCTGTTCCGCGGCCAGCTCGGCTTCTCCATCTCGTTCCTGGAGGAGATGTGGGCGCGCAACCTCGGCAATCTCATGATGAGCCCCTTGAGGCCGATCGAGTTTCTGTTGGCGCTCATGGTCATGAGCCTGATCCGGCTTGCGATCGGCATCATTCCGATGACCCTGCTCGCGCTGTTCCTGTTTCACTTCAACATCTATGCCCTCGGCCTGCCCCTGATCGCGTTCTTCTGCAATCTGATCTTCACGAGCTGGTCGGTCGGCATCTTCGTCTCGGGCCTCGTGGTGCGTAACGGCCTCGGCGCCGAGAGCATCGTCTGGACCTTGATGTTCGCAATCCTGCCGCTCGCCTGCGTCTACTATCCCGTCAGCGTGTTGCCGGTCTGGCTGCAATACGTCGCCTGGGCGTTGCCGCCGACCTATGCCTTCGAGGGCATGCGCGCGCTGCTGATCGAGCAGACCTTTAGGAGCGATCTGATGATGGAGGCGTTGCTCATCAACGCCGTCCTTTTGGTTGCATCTTTTGGGGCATTCCTTGCCCTTTTGCGCAGCGCAAAGCGGCACGGCTCGCTGCTGTCGAGCGGTGAATAAAGTCACTTTCCCGTGGATTCACGCTGATTTGGCGGTTTTCGGCACGTAGATGTACGGAACCATGCATTGACGCAATATTACGCATTCGGCAGTATGCTGCGATGCGAAGAGGAATATGACGATGCCTATTGGTGAGTTCGGCGGCGCACCGCCCCTGGCGGCAGAAGGCAGTCCGGTCCTGACGACGCCGATGTACTGGATGTACGAGATGGCGCACGCCTCTCTCAATCCGGCGCGTGCGGTCACCGACGCGACCAAGCTGCTGTTTCAGAATCCCCTCAATCCCTGGTCGCGCACCGAGGTCGGCAAGTCGGTCGCCGCGGCCTGCGAATTGTTTGAGCGCACCACGCGCCGCTACGGCAAGCCGGAATGGGGTCTCAACGACACCGAGGTCAACGGCATCCGCGTCCCCGTCGAGATCCGCTCGGTCTGGGAAAAGCCGTTCTGCAAGCTGCTCTACTTCGACCGCAAGTTCGCTCGTCCGCTGCGCAGCCCGCAGCCGCGCGTGCTGATCGTGGCGCCGATGTCCGGCCATTATGCGACGCTGCTGCGCGGCACGGTCGAAGCCTTCCTGCCGGCGCATGAGGTCTACATCACCGACTGGGCCGATGCCCGCATGGTGCCCTTGAGCGAAGGCCGCTTCGATCTCGACGATTACATCGACTATGTCATCGAGATGCTGCATGTGCTCGGCGGCAACACCCACGTGATGGCGGTGTGCCAGCCCTCCGTGCCCGTCGTCGCGGCGGTCTCGATCATGGAAGCGCGGCGCGATCCGTTCGTGCCGACGTCGATGACGCTGATGGGCGGCCCGATCGACACCCGCCGCAATCCGACCGCGGTGAACAATCTCGCCCAGGAGCGCGGCATCGACTGGTTCCGCAACCACGTCATCACCAAAGTGCCGTTCCCGCATCCGGGCATGATGCGCGACGTCTATCCGGGATTCTTGCAGCTCAACGGCTTCATCAGCATGAATCTCGACCGGCACATGGATGCCCACAAGCAGCTGTTTGCCCATCTGGTGAAGGGCGACGGCGATCTCGCCGACAAGCATCGCGACTTCTACGACGAATATCTCGCGGTGATGGATCTGTCGGCCGAGTATTACCTGCAGACCGTCGACACCGTGTTCGTGAAGCACTCGTTGCCGAAGGGCGAGATGACCCATCGCGGAACCCGCGTCGATCCTTCCAAGGTCAAGCGCGTCGCGTTGATGACGGTCGAAGGCGAGAACGACGACATCTCCGGTCTCGGTCAGACCGAGGCGACGCACACATTGTGCAGCGCGATTCCCGATCATCGCCGCGTTCATTACGTCCAGAAGGGCGTCGGACATTACGGCGTGTTCAATGGATCGCGTTTCAAATCGGAGATCGTGCCACGGATTCACGACTTCATGGTTTCGGCTGCGAATCCTGCTTCGTTGCAGGCGCTTGCGGCTGAATAACCTCGAATTTCGGCTTTCCCGTCGAAATTTCGGCCCCTGTCGCGGCCTCCGGCGGGCGCAACTCCACGCCAGATTCGCGGTATTTAGGTAGCTTTATAGGAGTGAGTCTGCCCTCACCCCTTGGGGGTGTTGCATGCGTCCAGCGGGGGCGAAAAAAGCCGGTTCCAACCCCAGTCTGTAGGGTCTCCCGGACGCCTGACCGCTGTATATTGGGCAAATGATTTGTTTTTGCGCCGAGCGCTTCCCATGGCGGCGGTTATGGCAGAATCCGGGCGCCCTCCTGCCCCCCGGACTGACAGACATGGCCACCCGCGCACTCCTTTATCGTAGGCCCCACGAACCGAAGACCCTCGTCATCACCCACGGATCGCAATTTTTTGCGATTCGGCTGCGCCGGCACCGCCGCGCGCGCCGTTACACGCTCAGAATCCATCCGAGCGACCGCGAAGCCATCCTCACCATGCCGCCGCGCGGCACGCTTGCGGAGGCCAAGGACTTCGCACAGCGTCACGGTGCGTGGATCGCAGCGCGCCTCGGCCGCTTGCCGAAGGCCGCACCGTTCCAGCCGGGCACGGTGATACCGCTGCGCGGGACGCCGCATCGCATCGTTCATCGCGCCGGCACCCGCGGCACGGTGTGGACCGAGGTGCGTGACAGCGGCGAGCGCATTCTCTGCGTCGCCGGAGGCCTCGAGCATGTCGACCGCCGCGTCAGCGACTTCCTCAAGCGCGAGGCGCGCAAGGATCTGCAGCGTTCGGCCGAAGCCTATGCCGCCGAGCTTGGGGTCAGGGTCAAGCGCCTGTCGATCCGCGATCAGTCCAGCCGCTGGGGCTCCTGCACCTCGGCTGGCTCGCTGTCGTTCTCCTGGCGGCTGATCCTCGCCCCGCCCTTCGTGCTCGACTACCTCGCCGCGCACGAAGTCGCCCATCTCGTCGAGATGAACCACTCGCCGCGCTTCTGGCGCGTCTGCGGCAAGGTCTGCCCGTCGATGGAGCGCGCCAAGAAGTGGCTCGACACGTACGGGAATGATCTGCACCGGTATGGCGTCGAGGATTAGTTCCTCGCAGATCAGGCCGCGCTGCCAGCCCAGCAAACGCTGTCATCGCCCGCGAAGGCGGGCGATCCAGTACGCCGCAGCAGCCGTTATGAATCTCGATGCCGCGGAGTACTGGATTCCCCGCCTTCGCGGGGAATGACAGGAGAGGGTGGGCAGGCATCACCGCTCCATTCTCGCCACACTTCGCGACGATTGCGCCGCTTGCCTGATTAATCCTGGCGCATCAACCGCTTCGCAGCATCCAGCGTGCGTCTCGCCGGACGTCGCATTCTACTGTGCATGGGGTTGTTTTCGCAGTTTTGTTTGGAGGCCCTTCGCAAGGCCTAGCGATTCCCGCCGAACAGCCGGTCCATCAGCCAGCCATCGAGCCCGGCTGCCGCCTCGGGGCGCACATTGGCGCGCGTCGGAGGCGGCGGGCGATAGCCGCCGGCGTTCGGTTGTGGCGGTGCCGCGGGCGTCGGCGGCGATACCTGCGAGGCCGCCTGCGCGAGGTTCGACAGGCCCCAGCCGCCGGGTGAGCTCGGCAAGGCCGCCACCGGCACGCCCTCGTGCGCGGCCTTCATGAAGCGCGACCAGACTTCGACCGGCAGGCCGCCGCCAGTCGCCTTCTTGGTCGGCGAGTTGTCGTCATTGCCGAGCCAGACGCCGGTGACGAGGCTCGCGGTGTAGCCGATGAACCAGGCGTCGCGGTAATCCTGGCTGGTGCCGGTCTTGCCCGCCGCCGGCCAGCCCGGGATCTCCGCCTTCTTGGCAGTGCCCGAAACAAGCGTCTCCCGCATCATCGCGTTCATCATGCCGACATAGCGGGGGTCGACGACCTGATTGCGCTCTTCGGGCTGGCGCATGTAGAGCAGCTTGCCGCCGAGCGTCCTGATCCGCGTGACCACATGCGGCGCCACCGCGAGGCCGCCATTGGCGAACGGCGCATAGGCGCCGACCAGCTCGACCATAGAGACTTCGGAGGTGCCGAGCGCAATCGAGGCGTTGGGCTCGAGCTTGGAGGAGATGCCGAGCCGATGCGCGGTGCGCACCACGTTCTTCGGCCCGACCTCGAGGCCGAGACGGATGGCCACCGTGTTGAGCGACATTGCCAGCGCCTGCGTCAGCGTCACCACGCCGAAATATTCATGGGTGTAGTTCTCAGGACGCCAGCCCTTGACCTCGATCGGCGCGTCCTGGCGCATGGTGTCGGGCGTCAGCCCCTGCTCGAGCGCGGTGAGATACACGAACGGCTTGAACGAGGAGCCCGGCTGGCGCTTGGCCGTGACCGCGCGATTGTACTGGCTGTCGGAATAGTTCCGCCCGCCCACCATGGCGCGCACGGCGCCGTCGGGCGTCATCGCGACCAGCGCGCCCTGGCTGACGTTGAACTTCACGCTCTTGGCCGCGAGCTCGTCGATGATGGCGGCTTCGGCGACGCTCTGCAGCTTCGGATCGATCGTGGTCTCGACCTTGATGCTCTCGTCGATCTGCCCGACCAGATCGTCCAGCACCTCGCCGATCCAGTCGGCGACGTAGTTCACCGTGCCGGCGCCGGCCGGCTTCACGTTGTAGGAGGGATGGCCGATCGAGGCCTTGGCCTGCGCGTCGGTGATGAACTTCGCATCCGCCATCGCCGCGAGCACGATCTGGGCCCGCGCTTCGGCGCCTTCCGGGTTGCGGTTCGGGGCAAGGCGGGACGGCGACTTGACGAGGCCGGCCAGCATCGCGGCTTCCGCGACCGTCACGGCCTTCGCCGACTTGCCGAAATATTTCTGCGCCGCCGCCTCGACGCCGTAGGCGCCCGAGCCGAAATAGACCCGGTTGAGGTAAAGCTCCAGGATCTCATCCTTGGAATGCTTGCGCTCCAGCCAGATCGCGAGCTCCACCTCCTGCAGCTTGCGCCGGATAGTGCGCTCCTGGGTCAGGAACAGATTTTTCGCGAGCTGCTGCGTCAAGGTCGAGCCGCCCTGCGACACGCCGCGATGGAGCAAATTGGTGACGAGGGCGCGCAGGATGCCGACCGGATCGATGCCGAAATGCGAATAGAAGCGGCGATCCTCGATCGCGATGAACGCCCTGGGCAAATACGGCGGCAGATCCTTCAGCGCGACATTGGCGCCGGCCATCTCGCCGCGCTGGGCCAGAATGCTGCCGTCGATGCCGACGATCTGGATCGTTGGCGGGCGCTTCGGGATCTCCAGCGACTGGATCGGCGGCAGATGCGCGCCGACATAGATCACGACGCCGATCACCGCGATGACGCCCCACAGGCTCAGCACCGCGCCCCAATAGACCAGGCGGCCGAGACCGAACCCGCCACGCGACTTCGCTCGACGCTTGGCGCCGCTGCGGCCGGCTGGCGCCTTGCGCTCGCGCGGCGGCTCGTCGCCGGCATCCTCGTTCTTGCGCTTGGCGGATGGTTTCGCGGATTTCTTCGGCTTGTCGTCGCCGCCGGGAACGCGGTCTGCCGGGGTGAGCCGCAGATCGGCGAGCGCCGCGGGCAAGCCGAACAGCGGCTCCTTCCGCGCACCCTTTTTCTTTCCCCACGCCATACGCAAAACGCCCGGTCAGCCCGCCCCGCCGAGACGCTAGCGGTCGCTGTTTAAGGCCGGGTTACCCCGGCGTTAACGCACGATTAGGAGATGCGGCATTCGCCGGCCGCAGTTCCGCTTCCGGGGCCGCAAGGCTAGGATCGCTCGTATCAATAAGAAGAGGGAGCGCCATGGGCCATATCGATCCGACCAAGGAGATCTTCGCGCAATTCCGGGAGAACGATCGGCCGGGCCCGATCCACATGCTCAACCTGGTGCGCCTGCGCAAAGAGGCGGCCTATCCCGACGGCCGCAAGGCCAGCGGCGCGGAAGCCTATGCGGCCTATGGCCGCGAAAGCGGCCCGGTGTTCGAACGGCTCGGCGGCCGCATCGTCTGGCAGGGCAAATTCGAGTTGATGCTGATCGGCCCGCAGGAGGAACGCTGGGACCATTGCTTCATCGCCGAATATCCGAGCGTCGCCGCCTTCGTCGAGATGATCCGCGACCCCGTCTATCGCGAGGCGGTGAAGCACCGCCAGGCGGCGGTGGAGGATTCGCGGCTGATCCGGCACGCCGTGCTGCCGGTCGGGAAGAACTTTGGAGAGATACCGACCTGAACGCCAAGTAGGAGGCTCTCTCGATCGTCATGGCCGGGCTTGACCCGGCCTCCACGGCTTCCTTGACGCCCCAAGAACGTGGATGCCCGGGCCTTCGCCTCGCCGAAGCGGCTCCGGCCGCGCAGGCGGGACAAGCCCGGGCATGACGTCGCAGAGGCAGATGCGTTCTAGCCCGACGGGCCGGTGTCCTCAATGATCGGTCCGAACAGCTCCCAGCGCTCGCCGTTGAACTTCATCATCTGCATCTGCTTGTTGACGCGGTAGTCGTTCGGCCCGGTGTTGATCTTGATGCCGGGCAGCGCCAGGCTCGGCGTGTAGCCCTTGATATTGGCGGCCTGCTTCATGATGTTCGCACGCGTCAGATCGTCGCCGCATTGCTTCAAGACCTGCACCAAGAGCTCGGCGACCGAATAGGCGTAGGTGTTGATGGTGTTGAGCTTGTCACCTTCCGGGAAATACTTGTCCATGAAAGCGAAGAAAGCCTTCACGCCGGGATCGTCCTTCCACTGCGGGTCGCTCGGCTCCTTGCCGTAATTGGTCGAGATGATGCCCTTGGAGATGTCGAGGCCTGCCGGCTTCAGCGTCGCCGAAATCGGGCTCGCATTGATGTCGAGGATGTGCACCGGCGTCCAGCCGAGATCGGCAAGCTTCTTGATCGCCTGCGCCGCGAATTTCGGCGTCGAGGCGTTATAGAACAGGTCGACGCCCATCGACTTCAGCTTCACCACCTGCGAGTCGACGGTGGGGTCGGTCACCTCATACGACACCTCGCCGACGATCATGTTGGCCTTGTCGCCGAGGCCGCTCTTGAGGCCGGCAAGATAGTCGCGGCCCATGTCGTCGTTCTGGTAGAGCACGCCGATCTTGGCGTTGGGGTGATTGGCGAGAATGTATTTTGCGTAGATCCGCCCCTCGGACACATAGTTGGGATTGTAAGCGATGGTCCAAGGATAGTTCTGCGGATCGTTGAAGCGCGCGGCGCCGGTCGAGGCCAGCAGCTGAGGTACCTTCTTGCCGTTGAGGTACTTCTGCACGGCGGCGTTCGCGGCTGTGCCGATCAGCTGAAAGGTGAACAGGACCTCGTCGCCCTCGACCAGCTTGCGCACCTGCTCGACGGTCTTCGGCGGCGAATAGGCATCGTCATATTGGATCAGATTGATCTTGCGGCCGTTGATGCCGCCCTGATCGTTGATCATCTTGAAATATGCGGCCTGGGTCTTGCCGATATTGGCGTAGACCGAATAGGCGCCGGAGAACGGCACGGTCTGTCCGATCTTGATCTCGGTGTCGCTTGCGCCGGTGTCGTATTTCTTCTGGGCGAGGGCCTGGCTGGTCGAGACTGCGACGGCGAACGCCGCCGTGGCAGCTAGGAAGGCTCTGCGATTGTTCATGTTGGTTAGTTCCTCCTGACGGAATTTTAGGTCGATGGTCTTTCTCCGTTGATTGCAACGGTCGCCATCGCTGCCGAAGATTGTGGAGGAAGCTTCGCCGCAGCGCAAGGATCGCGGCGCCGCGCCGTAGCGTCTCAGGCGAGAAACATCGCAATCAGCGCGATTGCCGCCGGCAGCGCCTGCACGATCAGAATCCGCGTGCTGACGGTCGCAGCGCCATAGGCGCCGGCCACGATCACGCAGAGCAGGAAGAACACCTTGATCTGGAACGCGAAGGCCGGATTGCCGTGGAACAGGCTCCAGACCAGGCCGGCAGCGAGGAAGCCGTTATAGAGGCCCTGATTGGCGGCCAGCACCCTGGTGATCTCGGCCTTCTCGGGCGAATTCCGAAACACCTTCAGACCCAGCGGCTTGTCCCAGAGAAACATCTCCAGGACGAGGAAGAAGACGTGCAGCGCCGCGACCAGCGCCACCAGGATATTGGCGATCAGGATCAAGGTGAGCTCCCCCAAAGCATCAGCTTTCGGGTGGACGTTAGCACGGCCGCCGTGGCAAGTGCGATCGATGTGTTTCGATTGCTGGTGCCGCAATGTCCGCTCGATCAACCAAGGTGCCTGAACGCTTCGGTCTCGACCACCTGGCGACGCCGATCGGGATTGCGCTGCTCGTCACCGACGCCGATGGCGTGTTGCGCGCGCTCGACTGGGAAGACTATGAGCACCGCATGCGCGATCTGCTGCGCCTGCACTATCGCGCGGTGGATCTGCGTGATCAGCCTGCGCCGTCGGACATGCGGACCGCACTGTCGCGCTATTTCGAAGGTGATCTCGGTCAGCTCCAGAGCATCGCATGGCGTATCGCCGGCACGCCGTTCCAGCAAAAAGTCTGGACCGCGCTCGCGCAGATCCCCGCCGGCACCACGATGAGTTACCGCGCGCTCGCCGCGAAGATCGACATGCCCAGGGCGATACGAGCCGTCGGCCACGCCAACGGCTCAAATCCGATCAGCGTGGTGCTCCCGTGCCATCGCCTGATCGGAGCGGACGGTTCGCTGGTGAAGTATGGTGGTGGCCTCGAGCGGAAGCGTTGGCTGCTGCGGCACGAGGGGGTGGAGGTTTAGGTCTTTCAATTCGTCATTCCGGGGCGCGCGTAGCGCGAACCCGGAATCCATCGGGCGACACCGACGGTACCGATAAATGGATTCCGGGTTCGCCGCTACGCGGCGCCCCGGAATGACGAGTGGAGAGAATCCCCCGAGCGTCCTACGCCGCCGGCTGCACCGCCTTGTCGCCGGCCATCACATGGGTCAGCGCGCTCTTGATCGCGGCCTGGCGCGTCGGCGCGTTGATCTGGGCGCCCAGCAGGTCGGTGACGTAGAACACGTCGCGCGCGCGCTCGCCGAAGGTCGCGACATGGGCCGAGGCGATGTTGAGATTGAGCTTGGAGATCGCGGTGGTCAGCTCGTAGAGCAGGCCGGGCCGGTCGAGCCCGGAGACCTCGATCACGGTGTAGCGATCGGACCATTGGTTGTTGATCGTCACCTCTGGTTCGATCACGAAAGGCTTCGCCTTGCTGCGCACGGTGCGCCGCGCCACCACTTCCGGCAGGCGCAGCTTGCCCTCCAGCACGTCCTCGATCATCTCGCCGATGCGCGTGGCGCGCCGTCCCTCGTCCTCGTCGCGGTCGTATTCGCGCGAGATCGAGATGGTGTCGAGCGCGCGGCCGTCGGTCGTGGTGTAGATCTGGGCATCGACGATGTTGGCGCCGGCCGAGGCGCAGGCGCCGGCGATGATCGACAGCAGCCAGGGATGGTCGGCGGCGAAGATCGTCAGCTCGGTGACGCCGCGCACCTCGTCGAAACCGACATTGATCGCGAGCTTGTGGCCGGCCTGCTCGCTGGAGCGGACGAAGCGGGCGTGCCGGATCTTGCGCGGCAGCTCGACCTTGAGCCAGTAGGCCGGATAGTGCCGGCCGATATAGGCGTCGAGCTCGTCGTTCGGCCATTCGGCGAAGGCCATGCGGAATTCGGCGTGCGCAGCGGCGAGGCGCTTGCCGCGGTCGACCTCCGAGAAGCCGCCGGTCAGCACCGGCTCGGTCTCGTAGTATAGCGAGCGCAAGAGCTGCGCCTTCCAGCCGTTCCACACGCCCGGCCCGACGCCGCGGATATCGGCGGTGGTCAGGATGGTCAAGAGCTTCATCTGCTCCACCGACTGCACCACGGCAGCGAAATTCTCGATGGTCTTGCGATCGGAGAGGTCGCGCGACTGCGCGACTGTGGACATCGTCAGGTGCTCCTCGATCAGCCAGGCCACGAGCTCGGTATCGGCCGGGCTGAAGCCGAGCCGCGGGCAGAGCCGCCGCGCCACCTTGGCGCCGGCGATGGAGTGGTCCTCGGGACGGCCCTTGGCGACGTCGTGCAGCAGTGTTGCGATGTAGATCACCGCGCGGTGCTCGGGCCGGGTCTTGCGGAACAGGTCGCTCGCCAGCGCGAACTCCTCGATGCCGCCGCGCTCGATGTCCTGCAGGAAGCCGATGCAGCGGATCAGGTGCTCGTCGACGGTGTAGTGATGATACATGTTGAACTGCATCATCGAGACGATCTTGCCGAAGGCGCGGATGAAATGGCCGAGTACGCCGGTCTCGTTCATCCGCCGCAGCACGATCTCGGCATTGTCGGAGGTCAGGATCTCCATGAACAGCCGGTTGGCCTCGGGATTTTCGCGCAAGCCCGCGTTGATCAGGCCGAGCGAGCGCGTCACGTCGCGCATCGCATCCGGATGGAAGGCGAGGTTGTTCTTCTGCGCGAGGCGGAAGATGCGGATCAGATTGACCGGGTCGTGCTTGAACACGTCGGGCGCGGCGACGTTGATGCGGTTGTTGTCGACGATGAAGTCGTCGCTGTCGGGGACGCGCCGCTTCACTGCGCTCGGTCGCAGCCGCGCCATCACCCGGCTCAGCACCGGCGCGGGCTTGGCCTGCTGGTCCTCGAGCTTGGCGCAGAGGATGGCGGTGAGGTTGCCGACTTCCTTGGCGACCAGGAAGTAGTGCTTCATGAAGCGCTCGACGTCCTGCATGCCCGGATGCGAGGTGTAGCCGAGACGTATTGCGATCTCGCGCTGGAGATCGAAGGAGAGGCGCTCCTCGGCGCGGCCACAGTAGAAATGCAGGTTGCAGCGCACCGACCAGAGGAAGTCGGCGCAGCGGCGGAAGCTGCGATATTCCTGCGCGTCGAACACGCCGCGCGCGACCAGCTCGTGGGTATCGCGGACGCGGTAGACGTATTTGGCGATCCAGAACAGTGTGTGCAGGTCGCGCAAGGCCCCCTTGCCGTCCTTGACGTTGGGCTCGACCAGATAACGCGACTGGCCGCCGCGGCGGTGGCGCTCCTCGCGCTCGGCGAGCTTTGCGGTGACGAATTCGGACGCGGTGCCCTGCACCACCTCCTTGTCGAAGCGCTCGACCAGCTCGTCATAGAGCGGCTTGTCGCCGGTGAGGAAGCGCGTCTCCAGGATCGCGGTGCGGATCGTCATGTCGCCGCGCGCCTGCCGGATCGATTCATCGACCGATCGGGTGGCGTGGCCGACCTTCAGCCCCATGTCCCAGAGGCAATAGAGAATGGCTTCGGCGACCTGCTCGCCCCAGGCGGTCTGCTTGTAGGGCAGGATGAAGAGCAGATCGATGTCCGATTCCGGCGCCATCAGCCCGCGGCCGTAGCCGCCGGTCGCGACCACCGCCATGCGCTCGGCGCCGCTCGGGATCGGCGAGCGGTAGAGATGGCGCGTCGCGGCCGAATACAGGATGCGGATGATCTCGTCCTGCACGTGGCACAGCCGCTCGGCGCAGCGGCGGCCGTGGCGGTCCTTCAGAAGGATCGCCTGGGCGGCGGCGCGCGCCGCGATCAGCTCCGCCTTGAGCAATAGCGCCATCGCCGTGCGGAACGCGTCCTCGCGCCCCTCGTGCTTCTCGGCAAGCGCATCGACCGCGGCGGTGATCCGCGCGGTATCGAAGCGCTCGTCCACCCCGGCCTTCTGCTCAGTCACGACGCTGTCCATATCTTACCGGATATAAGAGGTGACAGGCGCTGTCACGAGACATTCGCAAGGGACGACCGGCGAGTTTCGCCACGCAGATGAATCGGCTTCGATACCGATATCGGCGCCTGGGGTAACGTCATGAATGTGCTCAGATTTTTCTCCTGGATCCCGGCTGGTCATGACTGCCTCCACCAATCATGGGCTGACACAAAACCAATCGCGCTCTATACCGCTCGTCAATATCCCCGGGAGAGAACAAGATGGACGCTGCAGAGCTGCGCCAGATGCAGGCCCCGATCAAGGAGCGCTACAAGACCGATCCCAAGGCTGCGCTGATCACGCTGAAGGCCAAGGGCTCCACCGATAGCGAAGGCATCGCGTGCAAGGTCGAGACCGGCCGCGCTATCGCGATGGCCGGCCTGCATCCGGGCACAGGCGGTTCCGGCCTCGAGCTCTGCTCCGGCGACATGCTGCTCGAAGCCCTGGTCGCCTGTGCCGGCGTCACGCTGAAATCGGTCGCGACCGCGATCGAGGTGCCCTTGAAGACCGGCAACGTCTACGCCGAGGGCGATCTCGATTTCCGCGGCACGCTCGGCATCGACAAGGAGACCCCGGTCGGCTTCGCCGAGATCCGCCTGCGCTTCGAGGTCGACACGTCAGCGCCGCAGGACAAGCTCGATCTGCTGCTCAAGCTCACCGAGCGCTATTGCGTGGTCTACCAGACCATCAAGAACGGCCCGAAGGTTTCGGTATCGATGCAAAGGATGTGAGGGGCGAAGGCTGTCACTCCGCAATCGGTGTCGTCCCGGGGCGCGCTCTTTGGCGCGAGCCCGGGACCCATAACCCCAGGCCGTCGTGATTTCGGGCGGTCGTTGATCCAGCCTCCTTAAAGCATCGCGGCCTGTGGTTATGGATTCCGGGCTCGCGCTCCGCGCGCCCCGGAATGACGGACTGAGTAAATTCGGGATCAGCGCGTCGCTTGCCCGGCACAAAAACAAGAAATGTCCCTCGACCTCCACTTCCTCCTCTTCCTGCTCCTGCGCATGGCGATCGCGGCGGCGTTCGTGGTGACGGCATCGATCATCACCGAGCGCTCGGGACCCGTGATCGGCGCGCTGATCGCGACCCTGCCGGTCTCGGCCGGGCCGTCCTACGTCTTCCTTGCGATCGATCATGACGCCGCGTTCGTCGCCCAGGGCGCGCTGGCGAGCCTGCCGGTCAATGCGGCAACGATCTTGATGTGCCTCACTTACGTTGTGCTGTCGCAGCGGCACACTCTCGTGGTGAGTTGCGGAAGCGCTTTCGCGGTATGGATCGGGATGGCCTCGATTATCCGCCAGTTCGACTGGTCGCTCGCCGCGGGGCTCGCCGCCAATCTGATCGCGTTCGGGATCTGCATTCCACTGCTCGCGCGCTATCGCCATGCGAAGATGCCGCTGGTGACGCGCCGCTGGTACGATGTGCCGATGCGCGCTGCGCTGGTTGCGACCCTTGTCGCCATCGTGGTTTCGACATCGAGTTGGGTCGGCCCGCGCATCAGCGGCATCATTGCACTCTTTCCCGTGGTGTTCTCCAGCATCATGGTCATCCTGCATCCGCGCATCGGTGGACCGCCGACTGCTGCCGTGCTCGCCAACTCCGCCTGGGGCCTGCTCGGATTTGGCATGGCGATTGCGGTCCTGCACGTTGCAGTCGTGTGGTTCGGCTCCGTCGCCGGCTTGTGCCTCGCGCTCGCAACCTGCGTGGCCTGGAATCTGACGCTGTGGGGAATTGGACGGCGCGCCTTGCGTCGTGCGCGGCCGATGCCGTGAGACTACGGATTTGCGCGACGCGACGTCGCGCGAAGCCGATGTGGCCTGCTCAGATCAAACCGTTGAATGAGCGCCATCATTTCAAGTCCTGCCGTGCTGTTCCAGTGTGAGCTCCAGCGTCCTCGCGCGGAGGGCCACCCCCGTCGAATTCCCGACAGTAAAATTAGAACTTTGTTCGAGCTTTTGCCGTAGGAATCAGGCTGCTCGCTCGCTTCCGCAGCTGTTCGTACAAAACGTAACGGAGCTGCATCCAACTCAATCGGATCCGGGGGAGCGCGATTGGAATATGCCAGCACTGCTGCACGATCAGTTCCTTGATACCGGTGGGGACATCCCCTTCGGCTCAATTTCGAGATGGAGATTTCCTGATGTTCGGTCGCAAGTCCCACGGTGATGCACAAGCGCGGCTCGATGCCATCGGCCGTTCGCAGGCGATGATCGAATTCAACCTTGATGGGACGATCGTCACGGCCAACAAGAATTTCCTCGACGCACTCGGCTACCGGCTCGAGGAGATCCAGGGCAAGCATCACTCGATGTTCGTGCCGGCCGACCAGCGCGACAGCGCCGAGTACAAGGCGTTCTGGGCTGCATTGAACCGTGGCGAGTATCAGGCGCGCGAGTTCAAGCGGATCGCGAAAGACGGCCACGAGGTCTGGATCGAGGCATCCTACAATCCGGTGCTCGACGGCAACGGCAAGACGGTGATGGTCGCCAAGATTGCGACCGACATCACCGCGAAGAAGATCCGCAGCATGACGGACGCCTCCAAGATCGCTGCCATCAGCCGCGCCCAGGCCGTCATCGAGTTCAATCTCGACGGCACCATCGTCTCGGCCAACGAGAACTTCTGCAAGGCGCTAGGCTATTCGCTCGACGAGATCAAGGGCAAGCATCACAGCCTGTTCGTGGCCGACGGCGATCGCAACAGCCCGGCCTATCGCGAATTCTGGGCCGCGCTCAACCGCGGCGAATACCAGGCGGGCGAGTTCAAGCGCATCGGCAAGGGCGGCCGCGAGGTCTGGATCCTCGCCTCCTACAATCCGTTGCTCGACGAAAACGGCAAGCCGTACGGCGTGGTCAAGTTCGCGACCGACGTCACCGCGGAGAAGCTGAAGAATGCCGATCTCGCCGGCCAGATCGCGGCGATCGACAAGGCCCAGGCCGTGATCGAGTTCAACATGGACGGCACGATCATCACCGCCAACGCCAACTTCCTCGGCGCGCTCGGCTATTCGCTGGCCGAGATCAAGGGCCGCCACCACAGCATGTTCGTCGAGCCCTCCGAGCGCGACGGTGCCGGCTATCGCGAGTTCTGGGCCGCGCTCAATCGTGGCGAGTACCAGGCGGCGGAGTACAAGCGCATCGGCAAGGGCGGCAAGGAGGTCTACATCCAGGCCTCCTACAATCCGATCCTCGACCTCAACGGCAAGCCGTTCAAGGTCGTGAAATACGCCACCGACGTCACCAAGCAGGTCCTGGTCCGCATGGGCAACGAGCGCGTGCGGGGCATGATGGAATCGGTCGCCGCCGGCTCGGAGGAGCTCAACGCCTCGGTGCGGGAGATCTCCGAGGCCATGACCAAGTCGCGCGAGACCGCGATGGGCGCGGTCGAGCAGGTCGGCGCCGCCGACGCGCAGGCCCAGCGCCTCACCGAGGCCGCGCAGGCGATGAGCGGCATCGTCGAGATGATCAACAACATCACCGGGCAGATCAACCTGCTCGCGCTCAACGCCACCATCGAGTCGGCGCGCGCGGGCGAGGCCGGCCGCGGCTTCGCGGTGGTCGCCTCCGAAGTCAAGAGTCTCGCCAACCAGGCCAAGCAGGCGACCGACAAGATCGGTCAGGAGATCGGCAGCCTCAACAGCATCTCCGGCGACGTCGTCAGCGCGCTCGGCTCGATCAAGCAGGCCATCAACAATGTCAGCGAGTACGTGACCTCGACCGCCGCCGCGATCGAGGAGCAGAGCACGGTGACCAACGAGATGTCGACCAGCATGCAGCGCGCCGCCGCGGAAGCCGCGGCGATCGCGGCGAGGGGGTAGGCCGGGCTCGGAATTGTAGGGTGGGCAGAGGCGCGCTCTTTGCGCTCCGTGCCCACCATCTCTCCCCGATCGCTTCATGGAGCGGTGGGCACGCTCCGCTTCGCCCACCCGACGGCACCATCACTGCTTCGGCAGCTTCGCCTTCAGCGCATACAGAGTATCGAGCGCCTCGCGCGGCGACATCTCGTCGGGGTGCAGCGCCTTCACCGCCTCCATCAGCAGCTCCGCTTCGCTCGGCGGCGCGGCTTCAGTGGCGGCGCGTGAGGGCACTGCGAACAGCGGCAGATCGTCCACCAGGGCTCGCGCGGTCTGGCCGCGATCCTGCGCCTCCAGCTTGGAGAGCACCGATTTGGCGCGCGTGATCACCGCCGGCGGCAGGCCGGCGAGTTTCGCCACCTGGATGCCGTAGGAGCGGTCGGCCGAGCCCGGCAGCACCTCGTGCAGGAACACGACGTTACCCTGCCATTCCTTCACCCGCACCGTGGCGTTGAACATGCGCGGCAGCTTGGCCGCGAGCGCAGTCAGCTCGTGATAATGCGTCGCGAACAATGTGCGGCAGCGGTTGCTCTCGTGCAGATGCTCGATCGCGGCCCAGGCGATCGAGAGGCCGTCGAAGGTCGCGGTGCCGCGGCCGATCTCGTCGAGGATGACGAGCGAGCGCTCGCCGGCCTGGTTCAGGATCGCCGCGGTCTCGACCATCTCCACCATGAAGGTGGAGCGGCCGCGGGCGAGATCGTCGGCGGCGCCGACGCGCGAGAACAGGCGGTCGACGATGCCGATCCGCGCCCGCGTCGCCGGCACGAAGCTGCCGATCTGGGCCATCAAGGCGATCAGCGCGTTCTGGCGCAGGAAGGTCGATTTACCGGCCATGTTGGGACCGGTGAGCAGCCAGAGCTGGCCTGACTTCTGCGCCGGCGCGGGAGAGAGGTCACAGGCATTGGCGATGAACGGCTCGCCGTTGCGCTTGAGCGCCTGCTCGACCACGGGATGGCGGCCGGCCTCGATGGCAAAGCTGAGCGAGCCGTCGACCTCGGGCCGCACATAGTTCTCGTCGACGGCGAGCTTGGCCAGTGACGTCGCGACGTCGAGCAGTGCAAAGCCTTGCGCGGCAGTGCGCAGATCGTCGCTGATCGCGAGCGCCTTGGCGCAGAGCCGCTCGAAGATCTCGAGCTCGAGGCCGAGCGCGCGGTCGCCGGCATTGGCGATCTTGGCCTCGATCTCCCCTAACTCGGCGGTGGTGAAGCGCACCTGTCCCGCCAACGTCTGGCGATGGATGAAGGTCGCGTTCAGCGGCGGCGACATCAGCCTGTCGCCGTGCTGGGCGGTGACCTCGACGAAATAGCCGAGCACGTTGTTGTGCCGGATCTTGAGACCCTTCACGCCGGTTTGGTCGGCGTAACGGGCCTGCATCGAGGCCACGACCAGACGCGAGGCATCGCGCAGGTTGCGCGCTTCGTCGAGCGCGGGCTCGTAGCCCTGGCGCACGAAGCCGCCATCGCGCTTGATCAGCGGCAGCTGCTCGTCGAGCGCGCTGGCGAACTCGGATGCGAGCGCGCGCGACGGTCTTTGCAGCGCCGCCATCACCGCCGCGATTTCCTGCGGCGGCTGATCCATTTCGGCGAGCCGCGTCAGCACCTGGTCGGCGGCGATGATGCCGTCGCGGATGCCGGCGAGGTCGCGCGGCCCGCCGCGGCCGACCGAGAGTCTGGCCAGAGCGCGCGACATGTCGGGCGCGCCGCGCAGGATGCTGCGGATGTCCTCGCGCGCGGCGGAATCGGCCACGAAGGCGCTGACAGCGTCTAACCGCCGGGCGATCGCCGGCGCATCGGTCAGCGGCGCGGCCAGACGCTGCGCGAGCAGGCGGGAGCCTGCCGAGGTCACGGTGCAGTCGATGGCGTCGAGTAGCGAGCCGCGGCGTTCACCGGCGAGGGTGCGCGTCAGCTCGAGATTGGCGCGCGTGGCCGGGTCAATCGCCATGGTCGCGCCCGAGGCTTCGCGCGCGGGCGGCGACAGCGGCGGATGCTTGCCGACCTGGGTGCGGTCGACATAGGTGACGGCGGCGGCCGCGGCGGTGGCTTCGAGGCGCGTCAGCTGCGCCAGCCCGTCCATGGTCGCGACGGCAAAATAGTCGCAGAGGCGCTTCTCGGCAGTGGCGCCGTCGAAGACGTCGCGGGTCAGCGGCGTCACGGCCGGCAGCTCGCGCAAGGTCTGGCCGAGCTCGTTGTCGCCAAAGAGCGCGTCGGTGACGATCGCCTCGTTCGGGTTGATGCGCGCCAGCGTCGCGGCGAGCTCGCCGCCCGAGACCTCGGTGACCATGAATTCGGCCGTCGAGATGTCGATCCAGGCAAGGCCGAAGCGGTCGCCGCCGGCGGAGGAGCGGGCGCGCGCGATCGCCAGCAGGTAATTATTGGCACGCGCGTCCAGCAGCGTGTCCTCGGTCAGCGTGCCCGGCGTCACCAGCCGCACCACGCCGCGGCGCACCACGCTCTTGTTGCCGCGCGCTTTCGCAGCCGCGGGATCCTCGGTCTGCTCGCACACCGCGACCCGGTGCCCGGCGTTGATGAGACGATGCAGATAATCCTCTGAGCGCTCGACCGGCACGCCGCACATCGGGATATCCGCGCCCTGGTGCTTGCCGCGCTTGGTCAGGACGATGCCGAGCGTCCTCGAGGCGATCTCGGCATCCTCGAAGAACAGCTCGTAGAAGTCGCCCATCCGGTAGAACAGCAGCAAGCCCTGATGCGCCGCCTTGATCTCCAGATACTGCTCCATCATCGGCGTGACGCGCGCGGCAGCCTCGGCCTGCGGCGCGGGCGGTTCGTCGGCGGGCGGAACTTGTATCGGCTGTTGCATCGTCATGGGCGGCGCAACCTACAAAATTTCGGTACCTCCTCCTATCGCTTAGGCCGGGAAGCGGAGGTTTTCCACGTTGTCCGTGTAGCGGAAGCGGCTAGCACATTTTCCGCTGTCATTCCGGGATGCGCCGGAACGGCGCATCCCGAAATCCATCGGGCCGCACGTCACGCCGCCAAATGGATTCCGGGTTCGCGCAAAATGGCGCGCCCCGGAATGACGCCTGCCCCGCGAAACCGTCAATTGACCTGCCGCGGGTGCCCTCCTAAAACTCCGCCGACATTGAAGAATTTGGCCGGATCGCGGCATTCAGGGAGAACAACGATGCGTGACGTCTTTATCTGCGATGCCGTGCGGACCCCGATCGGCCGTTTCGGCGGCTCACTCGCCAAGGTGCGCGCCGACGATCTCGCCGCCGCCCCGATCAAGGCGCTGATGGCCAAGCACCCCAATCTCGACTGGGCGCAGGTGGACGAGGTGTTCTTCGGCTGCGCCAACCAGGCCGGCGAGGACAATCGCAACGTCGCGCGCATGGCGCTGCTGCTGGCGGGCCTGCCGGATTCGGTTCCCGGCCAGACTCTGAACCGGCTCTGCGCCTCGGGCCTCGATGCGGTCGGCGCCGCGGGCCGCGCCATCCGCTCCGGCGAGATCGAGTTCGCCATTGCCGGCGGCGTCGAGTCGATGACCCGCGCGCCGTTCGTGATGGGCAAGGCGCAGGAGGCCTTCTCGCGCTCGGCCGAGATCTTCGACACCACCATCGGCTGGCGCTTCATCAATCCGCTGCTGAAGGCGCAGTACGGCGTCGACGCCATGCCGGAGACCGGCGAGAACGTCGCTGAGGAGTTCCAGGTCTCGCGCGCCGACCAGGACGCTTTCGCCATCCGCTCGCAGCAGCGCGCAGGCGCCGCGATCGCCGCCGGCTATTTCGCGGAGGAAATCACGCCCATCACCATTCCCGGCGGCAAGGCCGGCCCGATCACCATCGATAAGGACGAGCACCCGCGCCCCGAGACCACGCTGGAAGGTCTCGCCAAGCTGAAGCCGATCGTGCGCAATCCCGGCACCGTCACGGCCGGCAATGCCTCCGGAGTCAATGACGGCGCCGCTGCCATGATCCTGGCCTCGGAGGCCGCGGTCAGGAAGCACGGCCTGACGCCGCGGGCACGCATCCTCGGGCTCGCCTCGGCCGGCGTGCCGCCGCGGATCATGGGCATCGGCCCGGTGCCGGCGACCCGCAAGCTGATGGAACGGCTGGCTAAGAAGATCAGCGATTTCGACCTGATCGAGCTGAACGAAGCTTTCGCTTCGCAAGGCATCGCCTGCATGCGCCAGCTCGGCGTCGCCGATGACGCCGATTTCGTCAATCCGCATGGCGGCGCCATCGCGCTTGGCCATCCGCTCGGCATGAGCGGCGCCCGCCTCGCGCTCACTGCCGTGCACGGCATGGAGAAGCGCGGCGGCAAGCTCGCGCTCGCCACCATGTGTGTCGGTGTCGGCCAGGGTGTCGCCGTCGCGATCGAGAAGGTGAATTGACGAGACGCGTAGCGTCTCGTCATCCCGGGGCTTGGTGCCCGGACTCGTCATGCCCGGGCTTGTCCCGGGCATCCACGTTTTTGGTGCTGTGAGAAGATCGTGGATGGCCGGGACAAGCCCGGCCATGACGAAAGTGAGAGGACCGTACCATGATCATCGAGCGCGAGAAGGACGTCACGGCCGCGGCCCTGGCGGTGATGGAGCGGACGTCCGATCCGCGGCTGCGCGAGATCATGGTGTCGCTGGTCAAGCATTTGCACGCCTTCGTCCGCGATGTCCGCCTGACCGAGAAGGAGTTCCGCGATGCCACGGCGATCGTGGCCGAGCTCGGCAAGCTGACCACCGACACGCATAACGAAGTCGTGCTGATGGCGGGGTCGCTCGGCGTCTCCTCGCTGGTGTGCCTGCTCAACAACGGCGATCAGGGCAATACGGAGACCGATCAATCATTGCTCGGGCCGTTCTGGCGGTTGAATTCGCCCCGAGTCGAGAATGGCGGATCGATCGTGCGCTCGCAGACACCGGGAGCCACGCTGTTCGTCAGCGGCCGCGTCGTCGATCAGGATGGCCGGCCCGTCGCCGGTGCCGAGGTCGATGTCTGGCACGCTTCGCCGGTCGGCCTCTACGAGAATCAGGACCCCGAGCAGGCCGACATGAACCTGCGCGGCAAGTTCAGGACCGATTCCGACGGGCGCTTTTCCTTCCGCTCGGTGATGATGATCGGCTATCCCATTCCGACCGATGGTGTCGTCGGCCGCCTGCTCGCGGCGCAGGCCCGCCACCCCTATCGTCCCGCGCATCTGCATGCCCTGATCTTCAAGCCGGGATTCAAGGTGCTGATCTCGCAGGTCTATGATCCCAGCGACCCCCATATCGACAGCGACGTGCAGTTCGGTGTGACGCAAGCGCTGATCGGCAAGTTCGTGCGCCACGATACGCCGCATCCGACGGCGAAGGACGCCTCGTTGCCTTGGTATTCGCTCGACCATACCTACCGGCTCGAGGCCGGAGAGGCCGTGCTTCCGCGTGCGCCGATCAGGTAGCAGCGGCCGGCTGCCATGCGCGGGAACGCCGCCAAACCGGCTTTCCCAAATTAGTTATATCCTATAATGATTGGCGGAAGAGTTGGCCGGCCGGACCGAAAACGGCCGGGGAGGAGTTCGCCAATGACATTCATCTATCCCACCGGCAGCAACGCGGCGCATCCGCTGCCGCTGTCGCCCGACTACAAGAGCTCGATCAAGCGCGCGCCGAACAAGCCCTTGATTCCGATGCCCCATACGCTGTCGGAGCTGACCGGGCCGGTCTACGGCCACGAGACCGTGCGCGAGGGCGACAACGACCTCACCCGCCAGCACGCGGGCGAGCCGCTCGGCGAGCGCATCATCGTGCATGGCCATGTGCGCGACGAGGACGGCCGCGGCGTGCCGAACTCGCTCGTCGAGATCTGGCAGGCCAATTCCTGCGGCCGTTACGTTCACGTCCGCGATCAGCATCCGGCGCCGCTCGATCCGAATTTCACCGGCGCGGGCCGCACCGTGAGCGATGCGTCCGGCTATTATCGCTTCGTGACGATCAAGCCCGGCGCCTATCCTTGGGGCAATCACCACAACGCCTGGCGGCCTGCGCACATTCATCTGTCGGTGTTCGGCCATTCCTTCGTCACGCGCCTGGTGACGCAGATGTATTTCCCGAACGACCCGTTGTTCGCGTTCGACCCGATCTTCAACTCGGTGCCGGACGAGAAGGCGCGGGCGCGGATGGTCTCGTCGTTCGACTTGGAGAATACCCAGCCCGAATGGGCGCTGTGCTACCGCTTCGACATCGTGCTGCGCGGCAAAGACGCCACCCCCATGGAGAGCCATTAAGTGCAAGAGTCCGCGAAGCCCGACGGGATCACCCCATCGCAGACGGTCGGTCCGTTCTTCAAATACGGCCTGACGCCGACCGGCGAGTACGCCTGGAACGACGCGTTCACCAATTCGACGCTGACGCCCGATGTCACCGGCGATCGCATCCGCATCGAGGGCCGGGTGTTCGATGGCGACGGCGTGGCCGTCCCCGATTGCATGCTGGAGATCTGGCAGGCGGATGCGCAGGGCCGCTTCGCCGATCCCCAGGACAAGCGCGCGCTGCCGAATGCGAGCTTCCGCGGCTTTGCCCGCTGTGGCACCGACAAGGACGGCAACTATTCTTTCGAGACCATCAGGCCGGGCGCGGTGCCGGATCCCGCGGGCAAGCCGCAGGCGCCGCACATCCTGGTTGCGGTGTTTGGCCGCGGCATGCTCAGGCATCTCTACACCCGCATCTATTTCAACGACGAGGCCGGCAACGCCGCCGATCCCGTGCTGGCGCTGGTGCCTGCCGACCGCCGCGCCACGATCACTGCGGTCCGCGAGGCCGGCAAACCGGTCTACCGGCTCGACCTGCACCTGCAGGGCGACAACGAGACGGTGTTCTTCGACGTATGAGGGCAGGGCGTGCCGGGGAGGCCTGCTCCTCGGCACACATATCTCATTCGGCGCATCGGAGCCGGTGCTGCGTTGCCGCATCAGACTCGAACGTTGAATTTGCGCGGTTGTGCGTCAGCCTCGCTGACTCAATACCGATGACTTGACGCCTAATCTCCGTATTCATGCGGGGTTCGTGAAATACAATTCCGGCGCGAATCAATCCCGTATTTACCGTAGTCGTCTAGGGTGGCCGCAGTTTCGACGCCGACCTGGATTGTTTCATGAAATTTCGTCTGTCCTTGTCCTCTGCGATCGTCGCGTTTGGCGTCGTTCTCGCCATTGGTTTCGCCGCCGTTGTTTCGACCAGCCTGTACGCCCTAAAAGAGCTCAAGGTCGGCGGTCCGCTCTATTCCGACATAAAGCTCGGCAACGACCTCATCGCCGACATCCTGCCGCCGCCCGAATACATCATCGAAGCTTATCTCGAGGCGACGCTGGCCATGCGCGAGCCGGATCAGCTGGCGGCCCACGGCGAGCGTCTGGTCCAGCTCCGCAAGGACTACGACGAGCGCAAGGCGTTCTGGGTCTCCTCGAGCCTCTCGGCCGACCTCAAGACCGCGCTGGTGTCGAAATCCGATGCGGAGGTGCAGAAATTCTGGAAGGCATCGGATCAGCTTCTGCTCGCCCTCAAGGCCAAGGACGCGGCGGCTTCCGAGCGCGTCTATGCGCAGCTCAAGGCGGCCTATACCGCGCACCGCGCCGTCATCGACAGCATCGTCGAGAGTGCCAACAAGCGGAATGCCGCCATGGAGAAGCTGGCCGCGGACCGCGACAGCGCGATGCTCTATATCCTCCTCGGCGTCTCCATCGCCGTCCTCGCCTTCGTTACCGCCGGCCTGCTGGGTGTTGCCCTCGGCGTGGTGCGCCCGATCGTGCGCATGACGGACACGATGCAGAAGCTCGCGACGGGCGATCTCGCCGCCGACATTCCGTTCGCCCAGCGCCAGGACGAGGTCGGCTCGATGGCGGGCGCGCTTGTGGTGTTCAAGCAGGCGGCGGTCGAGAACTCCCGTCTGCGCGAGGAGCAGTTGCGGCAGGAGCAGGCGGCGGCGCTTGCCAAGCGCTCCGCCCTGCATCAGATGGCCGAAACGGTCGAACGCGAGACCGGCCGCTCGGTCGATACCGCGACCGCGGCGACGCAGGGCGTGGAGCAAGCCGCTTCCGGCCTCTCTGAGATCGCAAAGTCGCTCTCTGCGCAGTCGCAAGCCGTGGCGGCGGCCTCGACCCAGGCGCTCGGCAGTTCGCAGGCCGTCTCCGCTGCGGCCGAAGAGTTGAGCGCCTCGATCCGCGAGATTACCAGCCAGGTCGCGCGGACCAGCAGCGTCACCAAATCGGCCGTCGCCGGCCGCGAGCAGGCGCGTTCGACCATTCAGGCGCTGGCCGGATCGGTGAAGAAGATCGCGGAGGTCTCCGACCTCATCGGCGGCATCGCAGGCCAGACCAACCTCCTCGCGCTCAACGCGACAATCGAGGCGGCGCGCGCCGGCGAGGCCGGCCGCGGCTTCGCGGTGGTTGCCGCCGAAGTGAAATCGCTGTCCGACCAGACCGCCAAGTCCACCGAGGAGATCGGGCGGCTGATTGCCGAGATCCAGACCTCGACGCAGGCCGCGGTCGACGCCGTCGAGGCCATGGGAGGCCACATCATCGAGATCGACGGCGTGGCGACCTCGGTCGCTGCCGCGATGGAAGAGCAGGATGCCGCGACCCGGGAGATCACGCGGTCGATCTCCGAATCGGCCTCCGCCGCACAGGAGGTCTCGGCCAAGATCGGCGACGTCAGCCGCGATGCCGCCTCCGTCAACCAGCGCGCCGCGGATGTGAGGCAGGCGATCACCGGGATGGCGGCCAATCTCGAGCAGCTGCGGTCGGTCGTGGTCAGGACCGTCCGCGAATCGACCGCGGCCGCTTGACCGGACGCCAGCCGCCGTTGGTGCCCGGGATTGTGATCGTGCAGTATGACGGGGACAGGGGCATCCTGGTTCATGACATCTCCACAATTGCCGGCGGTCGTTGAGCCCGCCCGACTGACGGCCGCGCTGCGCCGGGGCGGCGCGCTGGATGCAGGCGCCGTCCGCGAGGTGAAGGTGCTGCATCAGCGCGATACAGTGGTGTCGCATATCGTCAGGCTCGGGCTGCGCTATGTCGGCGAGTCCGCCGGTGCTCCGCAGTCGCTGATCCTCAAGACTCCCAATGCCGCTTTCGCCGCGAGCCTCGCCAATGGCGGTCGGCGCGAGGTGGACTATTACACGCAGCTGGTGCCGCAGATGCCGGCGGGACTCGCGCCGCGCTGCTTTGACGGACATTTCGACGAGGACGGCCCCACCTGGCATCTGCTGTTGGAGGATCTCACCGACAGCCACGAGATCGCGACAACCTGGCCGGTGCCGCCGGCGCGCGAGCAGACGTTCGCCATCGTCACCACGCTCGCACGCTGGCATGCAGCCTGGTGGGACCATCCGAGCCTCGGCGAGACCCTCGGCACCTGGGCCAGCGTGGAGGACAGCGCGCAACGCATGGAGACGTTCGCGGGGCATTACGACCGCTTTGCCGATCTTCTCGGCGATCGCCTCAGCGAAGAGCGGCGGATCCTCTACCGTCGGCTCATCGATCAGGCGGAGCGGCTGTCCCAGCGTTACCATTCACGCCGCCACCTCAGCATCACGCATGGCGACGCCCATGTCTGGAATTTCCTGCTGCCGCGTACGGGCGTCGATGACACCGTGCGCATCTTCGATTTCGATCTCTGGAGCATCAACGTTCCGACCCACGACCTCGCCTACATGATGGCGATGCATTGGTATCCGGAACGCCGGCAGGCGCTCGAACGGCTGCTGCTCAATCTCTACCACGACACGCTGGTCGAGAGCGGCATCACCGGCTACACGCGCGGCGCGCTCGACCGCGACTATCGCTGGGCGGTGCTCTGGCAGATCATGCGGCCGGTCTGGCAGTGGAGCATCAACATCCCGCCGCTGATCTGGTGGAACAATCTGGAGCGGGCGTTTGCGGCCGTGGATGATTTGGGCTGCGAGGAGCTGCTATAGCGGGCGCTCCGATGCCGATGTCGTCCCGGACAAGCGCGCCCAAAGCGCGAGCCGATCCGGGACCCATACTCCCGGAATGCAGTCGTGTTGCGAAAGTGATAACTCCGGGTGCCCGCATCTGCCGGTGGCTATGGGTCCCGGATCTGCGCTGACGCTTGTCCGGGACGACAGCGGAGGTTGTCGATCGAGCGTGTCTACTCCATCACCGCATGCTCCGGCCCCGCCGCCTGCTTGCGCAGCGTGGCTTTGGTCGAGCCGATCAGCAAAGCGAGCGGGATGGTGCAGAGGATGAAGAGCATCACCAGCTGGTAGTCGTGCGCGAAGGCGATGATCTGCGCCTGCACGTTGACCATTCTGTCGGCCATGGCGCGGCCGGTGTCGGTCGACAGATTGATGATGCCGCTGACGCCGGGCATCTGCAGTGCGTGGTTGAACGGGTTGATGTGCTCGGACAGGATCGCGTAGGTCCATCGCGTGCCTTGCGTCAATTGCGCGATGACGACGGAAATGCCGACCGAGCTCGCGACGTTGCGCATCAGGGTCAGCATCGCGGTGCCGTCGGTGCGCAGCTCGTTCGACAGCGTCAGGAACGCCACGGTCGAGAGCGGCACGAAGACGAGGCCGAAGCCAAAACCCTGGATGACGCTGACGGTGACGATCTCCGGCACCTGGGTCAGATCGGTCCAGCCGGTCATCTGGAACAGCGAGCCCGCCGTTAGCGTCAGGCCGCAGATGATCAGCGTGCGCGCCTCGATATAACGCATCATGCGGCCGACCAGCATCATGGCGAAGAAGGTGCCGATGCCGCGGGTCGCCAGCAGCAGGCCGGCGGTGATGATGGGATAGCCGATCACGTTCTGCATGTAGGGCGAGGCGAGTGCCATGGTCGAGAACAGGACGAGCCCCATCACGATCATGAACAGGCAGCCGGTGACGAAGTTGCGGTCCCGGAACAGGGCGAAGCGGATGAACGGGGTCGAGGTCGTGAAGGAATGCGCGAGGAAGAAGTAGAACGCGACGGCCGAGACGATGAACTCGGCGAGGATCTCGTTCGATTCCAGCCAGCCCAATTGCTCGCCGCGGTCGAGCGCGAGCTGCAGCGCGCCGATCGCAACCGCCAGCGCGGCGAAACCGAACCAGTCGAATCTGAGGCTGATGTTCTTCTCGGTCTCGTCCATGAAGACGATCAGCCCGAGCACGGTGATGATGCCGAACGGCAGGTTGACGAAGAAGACCCAGTGCCAGGAATAGGTCTCGGTGAGCCAGGCGCCGAGCGAGGGGCCCATGATCGGGCCCATCATCACGCCCATGCCCCAGATCGCCATCGCCTTGGCGCGTTCCTGAAGCGTGTAATAGTCGAGCATGACCGATTGCGACAGCGGCACCAGCGCTGCGCCGAACACGCCCTGCAGCAGGCGGAACAGCACCATCTGGTTGATGTCCTGCGCGAGGCCGCACAGCACCGACGCCATGGTGAAGCCGGCCGCGCAGATGATGAAGATGCGCTTGCGGCCGAAGCGATTGGCGATCCAGCCCACCGGCGCCGTCATGATCGCGGCGGCGACGATGTAGGAGGTCAGCACCCAGTTGATCTGGTCCTGCGAGGCCGACAGCGTGCCCTGCATGTAGGGCAGCGCGACGTTGGCGATGGTGGTGTCCAGCGCCTGCATGATGGTCGCGGTCATGGCGCAGATCGTCACCATGTTCCGGCGCAGGCCGGGGACCATCAGGCTGCCGGACATCGTGCCAATCCTTATTCTTTATCCTGGCCCGCGGTCGCGGACAGGCCGAGCAGGCCGGCGAGCGAGCGCCGATGGCCGGTGTCGATGGTGGCGTAGACGCTCATGCCGGCCTTCAGCTTCCGCACATATTTGTCGGTCTCGTCGAAATAGATGCGGATCGGCACGCGCTGCACCACCTTGACGAAATTGCCCATGGCGTTCTGCGGCGGCAGGATCGCGAATTGCGCGCCGGTGCCGGGCGAGAGCGAGCCGATCTTGCCCTTGAAGACATGGTTCGGGAACGCGTCGACCTCGAGCGTGACGGACTGGCCTTCGGTGACATAGGTGAGGTCGCTCTCCTTCGGATTGGCGTCGACCCAGGGATGGGCGATGTCGATGATGGAGAACACCGGCGTGCCGGCGGGCACATAGCGGCCGAGCTGAATCTGCTCGACCTGCGTCGCCACTCCATCCATCGGCGCGCGCAGCACGGTGTGGTCGAGGTTGCGCTGCGCGTCATCCAGCTTGGCTTTTGCCTGAGCGTAGGGCGGGAATTGCTCGAGCGGCAGGTCGGGGTTGCCGAGCAACTGGGTCTTTGCGTTGGAGAGCTGCTGCTTGATGTATTGCGCCTGCGCCCCGGCGGTGACCAGCGCATTCGAGGCGTTGTCGAGGTCGAGCTGCGAGCCGAAATTGTTCTTCACCAGCGCCTGCTTGCGCTCGACGTCGCGCTGCTTCAGATCGATGCCCTGCTGGGCGAGGCCCAGCATGTCGCCATAAATCTTGATGTTGGCGACGAGGTTGTCATAGGTCGTGCGCGCCTGCGCGAGCTGCGCCTTGGCCTCCTCCACCGCCAGGCGGAACGGAACAGGGTCGATCTCGAACAGTTCGTCGCCCCGCTTGACTGACTGGCCTTCCTTCACGATCACTTTCAGGATCTTGCCGGAGATGTCGGGCGTCACCAGCACCTTCTGTGCGCCGACATAGGCATCGTCGGTGCCGACATAGCGGCCCCCATGCAGATAGAAGGTGACGCCGCCGATGGCGACAATGACAGGCAGCACGACCAGGAGCAGGAAACGGCGATAGCGGCGCAGGCCCGCCAGCAGGCGGCGGCGCGGATCGGTGCCGGCCTTCTTGGTCGGCTTGCCGCTGTCGCTCTTCTGCTCGGGCTGCAACTTGACGACCTGATCAGCCATGGCGCTGCTCCTTGCGTGCTTGCTCCGCGCCGGATGCCTGGATCGCGGTTCGCACGTTTTCCTTGATGGTTTCGAGCTGGGTGAGGAGGCGATGTGCATCCGCCGGATTGATGCCGTCGAGTGCGTTCGCCGTCAGCTCCGACTTCAGGCCGCTCATGCGGCCGAGCAATTGCCGCCCGGCCTTCTTAAGGTACAGGCGCTTGACCCGGCGATCCGAAGCGTCGCTGCGGCGCTCGATCCAGTCATTGTCGCAGAGCTTGTCGATCAGCCGCGTCAGCGTGATCGGCTGCATCTCCAGGAGCTCGGCGAGCTCGGACTGCTTCATGCCCTCGCTGCGCTCCACCTTGGCCAGCACCGCCCATTGCGCCCGGGTGATGCCGAAGCGCGACGCCTCCTTGTCGGCATAGACGCGCAAGAGGCGATAGAGCTCACCGAGCGTGAACAGGAAATTCTGGTCAACCGACCCGCGGCTCATGAGCGTCGTCTCCAATAAGCTTGGATATTATAAGCAAGCTTATGATTTTTCACGGGCCGGTGGCGCGGTGCTGTCCCGCGGGAGGAGCATGGCTGGCAGCCGGACGGCTCGTCGTGCTTTGGGTTCCCCCGCCGAAATGCTAGAAGACGGCGACATGAGCCTCGCAAAGCCGGCATTCCCCGCGCCTGACCATGATCACGGCCGCTGCACCGCGGACGCGCTCGCGCATGCCGAGGTGGTCTGCCAGCAGCGAGCGCAGAAATTCACGCCGATCCGCCGCCAGGTGCTGAGTGCTTTGCTCTCCAGCCACCGCCCGCTCGGCGCCTACGAGATCATCGACGAGCTCGCCAAGTCGATGGCGCGGCCGGCACCGATCACGATCTATCGTGCGCTTGATTTCCTGATGGCCAACGGCCTCGTGCATCGCATCGAAAGCCGCAACGCCTATCTCGCTTGCGCAGCCCACGACCACGATTCGACCTCCGCGGTGGCGTTCCTGATCTGCGAGCGCTGCGGCCTCGTCGGCGAGATCTCCTCGGCGTCCTTCGCCAAGGACCTCAACGCCGCCGCGCGCAGCTCAGGCTTCGCGCCAAAGCTGTCTGTGGTGGAGATCACGGGCGTCTGCACGCATTGTCAGAAAATGTCTTGAAGCAACAACGGCGCAAAGCCGGATTTTTGGGAAGAAATGTCCGCACCTCAAGCCATACCGTCCGCCGGCCGTCCCCTCAGTGCCGGCGCCATCGCCCTGATGCTCATGCTGTGCCTGACCTGGGGATTCAACCAGATCGCGGTGAAGCTGGTGCTGCCGGACATTCCGCCGATGCTCCAGGCCACCATCCGCTCGATGGGCGCGCTGCCGGTGCTGTTCCTCATCGGCACCTTTCGCGGTGTCAAATTCTTCGAGAATGACGGCACCTGGAAGCCGGGCCTGATCGCCGGGCTGATGTTCGGCATCGAATTCGTGTTGATCTTCCAGGGGCTGCACTTCACGTCTGCTTCCCGTGCGGTGGTGTTCCTCTACACCGCGCCGTTCTTCGTGGCGCTCGGCTCCTACCAGGTGCTCGGCGAGCGTCTCGGCGCCTCGCAATGGCTCGGCCTTGCCATCAGCTTTGCCGGCGTGGCGCTTGCGATCGGCGTGCCCCAGCCCAATGTCGATTCGCAGGTTCTGCTCGGCGATCTCATGATCGTCGGGGGCGCCGCGTTGTGGGCCGCGACGACGCTGGTTGCCAAGGGCACGCGGCTGCGCTTCGCCGCGCCCGAGAAGGCCCTGGGTTATCAGGTCGCGACCTCGATCCCGATCCTGGGGCTGGCGGCCTGGCTGTTCGGCGAATCCATCACCCACACTCCGTCGCCGCTGTCGCTCGGCCTGATGGCGTTCCAGGCGATCTGGGTGGTCGGAACCACGTTCACGCTTTGGTTCGCGCTCGTGAAGGCCTATTCGGCCAGCAAATTGTCCGCTTTTACCTTCATCACCCCTTTGTTTGGCGTGGTGGGTAGCTATTTCATCATGCATGACACCCTGAGCCTGACATTCGGGGCCGCAGCGGTCCTTGTAATTGCTGGGCTTTTTCTGGTTAACCGTCCCAGCCCATCGGTTGCGGCGCCGCGCGATGCATTGCTGAACGTCACCAAAACCTGATATTTGGACCACCATGAACAAGCTCGAAAACCCTCTCGATTCAGACATTGCGGGCCCGGCGCCCCGGCACCGGACCACCCAGGTCAAGGTCGGCAACGTCGCCGTGGGCGGCGGTGCGCCGATCGTCGTGCAGTCGATGACCAACACCGATACCGCCGATGTCGAAGGCACCATCGCCCAGGTCGCAGCGCTCGCGCGCGCCGGCTCCGAGATGGTCCGCATCACCGTGGACCGCGAGGAGGCCGCAGCCGCCGTTCCGCACATCCGCGACGGCCTCGCCAAGCGCGGTATCACCACGCCCTTGATTGGCGACTTCCACTATATCGGCCACAAGCTGCTCGCGGCCTATCCGGCCTGTGCGGAAGCACTGGCCAAATACCGCATCAATCCCGGCAATGTCGGCTTCAAGGACAAGCGTGACACCCAGTTCGCCGACATCATCGAGATCGCGAACAAGAACAACAAGCCGGTGCGCATCGGCGCCAATTGGGGCTCGCTCGACCAGGAGCTTTTGACCAAGCTGATGGACGAGAACGCGGCCTCGCCCAATCCGCGCGACGTGCGCGCGGTGACGCGCGAGGCCATGGTGCAGTCGGCGCTGCTCTCGGCGGCGCGCGCCGAAGAGCTCGGCATGCCCAAGGACCGCATCATCCTCTCGGCAAAAGTCTCGGCGGTGCAGGATCTCATCGCGGTCTATCAGGATCTCGCGTCCCGTTCGGACTACGCCATCCATCTCGGTCTCACCGAGGCCGGCATGGGCTCGAAGGGCATCGTGGCGTCCTCGGCCGCGCTCGGCATCCTCTTGCAGCAGGGCATCGGTGACACCATCCGTATCTCGCTGACGCCCGAGCCCGGCGGCGACCGCACCCGCGAGGTGCAGGTCGGCCAGGAGCTCCTGCAGACCATGGGCTTCCGCACTTTCGTGCCGCTGGTTGCCGCCTGCCCCGGCTGCGGCCGCACCACCTCGACCACGTTCCAGGAGCTGGCCCGCTCGATCCAGGATTTCATCCGCGACGAGATGCCGACCTGGAAGACCAAATATCCCGGCGTGGAAGAGCTCAACGTCGCGGTGATGGGCTGCATCGTCAACGGCCCCGGCGAGTCCAAGCACGCCAATATCGGCATCTCGCTGCCCGGCACCGGCGAAGCGCCGGCCGCGCCCGTCTTCGTCGACGGTAAGAAGTTCCGCACGCTGCGCGGTCCCACCATCTCCGCCGACTTCAAGGCGCTGGTGATCGACTACATCGACCAGCGCTACGGCCAGGGCGCCAAGGTGCCGGCGCCTGCGGCGGAGTAAGCATCTCTTCAACATCGGAATCGTAGGGCGGGTTAGCGCAGCATAACCCGCCTTATTTTTGCGGACGCGAAGTGGCGGGTTACGCTTCGCTAACCCGCCCTACGTTGCTACGATGGCTCCCAATCAAAAACGATCGGGAGACACGCCATGAGCTCACTCGCCGGCAAGCAGGGCCCGCGCTATCGTCACACCGCGGACGAAGGCGCGCCTTATGAGACCATCGCCGTCGAAAAGCTCACTCCCATCATCGGCGCGGAAATCAGTGGCGTCGATATCGGCAAGCTCGTCGATGGCGATGCCCGCTCCAACCGGCAGATGGACGAGATCCACCGCGCGCTCGCCGAAAACCTCGTCATCTTCTTCCGCGACCAGCACATCACGCCGCAGCAGCACCTCGCCTTCGGCCGCAAGTTCGGCGAGCTGCATTTTCATCCCGCCGCCCCGCATGAGGACGAAGACCCCGCCTTGATGAAGATCTATGCTGACAAGAACTCGCCGCGCGCCAATGGCGAGGGCTGGCACTCCGACGTCTCCTGCGATCTCGAGCCGCCGATGGGCTCGATCCTCTACATCAAGCAATGCCCGCCGCGCGGCGGCGACACGCTGTTCGCCAATATGTACGCGGCCTATGAGGCGCTGTCGGAGCGCATGAAGGCCTATCTCGATGGCCTGACGGCGCTGCACGATGGCGAGCCGATCTATCGCGGCCTTTACGCCAACTATGGCGTCGCCGATCGTCCCTCCTATCCCCATGCCGAGCATCCCGTGGTGCGCACCCATCCGGTCACGGCTAGGAAAGCGCTCTACGTCAACCGCGGCTTCACCCGCCACATCAACGGCATCCCGCGTGACGAGAGCGATGCGATGCTCGCCTATCTCTACCAGCACGCCGAGAACCCGCTGTTCCAGTGCCGCTTCCGCTGGACCGAGAACGCCATCGCCTTCTGGGACAACCGCTGCACCCAGCACCGCGCGATGTGGGACTACTGGCCGCACACACGCTCGGGCACGCGCGTGACGGTGAAGGGAGAGAGGCCGGTCTAATGGGCCGGGCTCGGGAGACCAACATCAATCAGTCGGCTTCGCGCAAAGGAAAGCCCCGGACGCGAGACCGGGGCTTCGTTTGTCGAAGAAGTGCCAAAGTCAGTATTTGGCGACGATCGGGCCACCGAAGCGGTAATTGATGCGGGCGGTGACAATGTCGACATCCTGGCGGATCGTATCACCGCGCGTGACCCCCGGAACGATCGACGAGCTAAAGGTGATGTCGCGATGGCCCATGAACAGGTGATCGTATTCGAGCGCCAGCGACCAGTTCGGCGCAAAACCGAATTCGAAGCCGGTGCCTACGACGCCGCCCCAGCGGGTCTCGTTGGCGCGATCAAACACCAAGTCGATGCTGGTGATCACGCCCTCGTACTTGTCGTGGGTGACGGCGGCGCCGCCCTTCACGTACCAGAGAACGTTGTTCCAGCTGTAGCCGACCTGGCCGGTGAATAGGCCGAGCGCATCAACCTTGGAGCGGTTGGTAAAATTGCCGTAGAACAAGCTGGAATTGGAGCCGGTGAAGTCGGCCCAGTTGCCCTGCGCCTCAACACCGAACACCCAATTGGTGGCCTGCCAGCGATAGCCGATCTGACCACCGACGGTGGCGCCGCTCGCATTGTGGCAGCCTTCCCGGAAGGGCGGCGCAACGGTGAAGCCGGCATCGTTGTAGATATCCCAGCACTTGTCGGCCCAGCCACCACCGCCGTTGATGCCGACGTAGAAGCCGCTCCAGTCGTAGATGGGGGCGATTGCGGGTGCCTTGGTGTAGGGTCGGGCTGCAAGGTCAGCGGCCGACGCCGCGCCTGTGAACAGCGCCATCAGAGCGGCGGTTGCGAATGCGAGTTTCTTCATTTGACCCCGTAGACATTCAATGGACGATTCGAATTCAAACCCCGCCCTAAATACCGGCTAGTTGCGCGTCCGTCCGTCGCTCCGCCGCAACAGTCGCCGACAATCTCCGCGAGCGTGGGAATCGCGCGATTGCCAGTGTGCCGAATCGCGCAACGACACGATCGGCATTTTCATTTTGTCTCAATTACTTAGTTGCCGACGCGATGTCGACCTGATCGCCCAAGACAAGGGGGCGCCCTGGGTCAGACCGCGCGTTGACGCTCGGACCTCCCTGCGTCAAGGTGATCAAAAGCAAAAAGCGCCGCCGAAGGTCGCGTCATCTTTCGTCCCGGAAGACTACAACTTCCTCACCGAAAGCGGTGCCGGCACCGGCATGCGTGAGCAGCAGCGGAGTAGCGCTTGAGGCACCTGCGGAGCGTCATCGTCGGGCTGGTCGCCTCGATCGTTCTGTCATCGCTTGCATTCGTCACGGCCGGCGAGGCTGCTATCGCGCGAAAGAGTGCGAGACATGGGCCGAAACCCTCACCTTCGTTCAAGTGCGAGACGCCGAAATTCCGGATCGTCGTGGATGTCGGCCACACGCCGGACTCCTACGGCGCGTTGAGCGCGCGCAATGATCCGGAATTCGGCTTCAACTTCCGCCTCGCGCGGCTGATCACGGCCAAGCTCAAATCCGAAGGCTTTGCCGCAACCCGCCTGCTCGTCACCGACGGCAAGGCACGGCCGAGCCTGTTCAAGCGCGTCGGCGCTGCGAACCAAGGCCGCGCCGATCTGTTCCTGTCGGTCCATCATGATTCGGTGCCGGACAAGCTGCTCGAGACTTGGGAGTTCGACGGCGCAAAGAGCTATTTCAGCGATCGCTTTTCCGGCCATTCGCTGTTCGTGTCGCGGCAGAATCCGCACTTCGCCACCAGCCTGATGCTGGCTCGCATGATCGGCCGGCAATTGAAGCAGCAGGGCCTGCACTATGCGAGCCAGTACACCTTGCCGGTGATGGGCCGCTACCGGCGCCAGCTGCTCGACAAGGACGTCGGCGTCTATCGCTATGACAGCCTAGTCGTGCTGTCGCGCACGCGCAGCGCCGCCGTGCTGCTCGAGGCCGGCTCGATCATCAATCGCGACGAGGAAATGGAGATGAACTCGCCGGAGCGACACGAGGCGGTCGCACAAGCCGTCGCGGCCGCGATGAGGGAGTTTTGCGAGAAGCGGTAGTTGGCTCAGGTCGTTCAGCGCTCCGTCATTGCGAGCGCAGCGAAGCAATCCAGAGTCTTTCCGCGGCGGCAGTCTGGATTGCTTCGCTGCGCTCGCAATGACGAGGAAGCTACAGCGGCCCGGCCCGATATTCCCTATTCGCCAGGCTCGCCTCCTCCAGATCCAGATCGCGCTCGATCCGCCGCCGCGTCTCGTCGGTGATCTGGCCGTCGCGCAGGAGGTTGTGGATGAATTTGCGCTCGGCGGCGATCAGGTCGCGGGTCAGAGCGGTGCCGGCGGCAGAGATGTCGTGACGGTTGGGATCGAGCGAGTCCGGGAGCTGGTTGAGGCGGATGTCGTGGCGGGCGCGCAGCAGCCGCATCACCTCGTCGGAAACCTCTTTTTCCGCCGTGAGCGCGTCGAGCGATTTCAGCGCGGCCTCCAGCGCCTGACGGCGCGCGGCGATCTCCGCTTCGTGCTCGGCGGCATGCTCGTGACGACCGGCTTCGGCGACGCCGAGCCACCGCACGATCGGCGGCAGCGTCAGGCCGACGCCGATCAGCGTCACGAAGATGACACCGAAGGCGACGAACAGGATCAGGTCGCGATACGGAAACGCCTCGCCATTCGGCAGCGTGAACGGCAGCGCCAGCGCGGCGGCCAGCGACACCGCGCCGCGCACGCCGGTGAAGGCGAGCACGAACGGCCATTGCCATGGCGGCGAAGGATCGCGCTCGCGCAGCGACCGGGACAGCATTCGCGGCAGATAAGTTGCGGGATAGAGCCAGGCAAAACGCGCGATCACGACGATCACCAGGACCAATGCGGTTGCGATGAGAATGTCGTCGAGCGGAAAAGTCTTCGATTTCTCGTAGAGCGCGCGCATCTGGAAGCCGGTGAGCAGGAACAGCATGCCCTCGATCAGGTAGATCACGAGATCCCAGAAGAAGATGCCTTGCAGGCGCGTCGCCGAGGAGATCAGCAATGGGCCGTTCCAGCTGACATAGAGCCCGCAGGCCACCGTTGCGATCACGCCGGAGCCGCCGACATGCTCGGGCAGCCAGTACGAGACATAGGGCGTGATCAGCGACAGCGTCAGCTCGACCTGCGGATCTCCAGACCATTTGCGAAGGCGCAAGGAGAGCCAGCCGACGCCGATGCCGAAGGCGATCTCGCCGGCGACGATGAGGAGGAATTCACCGGCCGCGAGCGGCAGTGAGAAGTGGCCGACGAGGATCGCGGCGAGCGCGAAGCGATAGAGGATCAGTGCGGTGGCATCGTTGGCGAGACCTTCGCCTTCGAGCACGACCAGGATGCGGCGCGGCATGTTCAGCCGGCGGGCGATCGCGAGCGGCGCCACCACATCGGGCGGCGCGACGATGGCCCCGAGCAGGAAGCCGACGGTCCAGGGCAGGCCGATCATGTAGTGTGTGGCGGCCGCCACCATCGCCGTGGTGAAGATCACGGCGCCGACCGCGAGCAGCACGATCGGACGCAGGTTCTTCTTGAATTCGCGCCAGCTCATCGCGACGCTGGCCGAGTAGATCAGTGGTGGCAGCACCACCAGCAGCACCAGCTCCGGCGGCAGCTCCACAGTCGGCATGCCCGGCACGAAAGCGAGGCCGACGCCCGCCAGCATCAGCAGGATGGCAGGGGCGACGTTGAAGCGTCGCGCGGCCAGTGCCACGCCTGCCAGCACGGCCAGCAGGATGAGAAAGGTCTGAAACTTCGCTTCCATGATGGTCTGTCTTGACCCGGAAGCGACGGCTAGGTCAATGCGCGGCTCACGCCAGCCGTTCGGCCACCATCCGCCCAATCCGCGCGAACGCGGATGTGATCTGCGCCGCGCTCGGCGTGCCGCCCTGGGTATAGGCCGCGATCAGGATCGGCGTATCCGGCTTCGGCCAGGCGACCGCGATGTCGCCCGAGGCGTCCTTGCCGTTGTTGCCGGTCTTGTCGCCGATCTTCCAGCCTGCCGGGAGTCCGCCACGCAGGCGATTTGCGCCGGTCTTGCAGTTCACCATCCAGTCGGTGAGCAGGACCCGCGAAGCAGGTGACAGCGCCTCGCCCGTGACCAGCCGGCGCAAATTTCCCGCCATCGCCGCCGGCGTCGTTGTGTCCCGGGGGTCGCCGGGCTGCGAGCGGTTGAGCTCGGGCTCGTTGTGGTCGAGCCGCGAGGTGGTATCTCCGATCGACCGCCAGAAGGCGGTCAGCGCGGCGGGGCCGCCGATCCGCGCCAGCAGCAGATTGGCGCAGGTGTTGTCGCTGAGCTCGACGATGGCCTTGCACATCTGGCCGACCGACATCTTGCCGGCCGCGAGATTTTCCCTCGCCACCGGCGCGTATTCCAGCAGATCCGCCTGGCCATAGGGGATCATGGCCGCGAGCTGCTCCTCGCCGCGATCGACCCGCGCCAGCACGTTGGCGGCGAGCGAAGCCTTGAACGTCGAGCACATCACGAACCGTTCGTCGGCGCGCCAGGCGAGCTTCTTGCCGGTTGCGAGATTCTCCGCATAGAGCCCGATCCGCCCGCCGCTCTCGCGCTCGTAGGATTCGAATTCTGATGGGGCATCCCCGGCGAGCGCAGGAGAGGCGGTCAACCAGGCGAATGAGGCGAGCAGGGAGCGGCGGTCGACAAGCATGGTGATTTCCAGGCGAGCAGAGGTGGGAGATGGAGCGGACGCTGCCGCGTCGTCATTGCGAACGCAGCGAAGCAATCCAGACTGTCTCCGCGGTGAGATTCTGGATTGCTTCGCTGCGCTCGCAATGACGGAGAATTGGATAGCGAGTGCGTCCGAATTCGGGCAGCAGGACGGCGCCCGTCACTCCCTCAAATCATATCGGTATGACTTCGACACGATCTGCCAGCCGTCGGCGAGCTTCATCGCCACGAGATAATCGGTGAAATAGCGCGGCGGCAGCTGGCAGCGCACCTTGATGAAGGCGGTCTTGTCGTCCGAACGGTCGATGGTGACGATGAAGTCCTCGCGCGGCTTGCCTTCGGCCTTGGCCGAGGCGCGCTTGCGCACGCGGTCGAGCCAGTCCGGCACAGTCAGAACCTGGAGCTCGCCCTTTTCGACCCAGCGCAGATCGGCGGAGGGATGGAAGATGGCGCCGAGCTTGTCGGCGTTGCCCTCGTAAAGTCCGTCAAAATAGGATTGCACGACGGCTTCGACGCTCGACCGGTCCTGGCTCATGGATCGTTCCTTTGCATGATGGCTTCGGGCCAACTTAGTCGTACACGTCGAAATGCGCTATGGGTGTGTCAGCGATTTGAGTGAAGGCGTCACGATGACAGAATCAGAAAATTCGAACGCTCGCATTCTTGTCGGCGAATGCTTTTGCCGCGCCGTGCGCTTCGAGGTGGCCGATGCGTTCGCCTATGCGATGAACTGCCACTGCTCGAACTCCCGGCGCACCACCGGTGCCGCCTTCAAGCCCTTCGCCGGCATCCGGCAAGACCGGCTCCGCATTGTCAAGGGTTGCGACCTCCGGATGATCTTCGGCGACGACACCGCCCACGACGCGCATTGTGGCCGTTGCGGCTCGCTGCTCTATTCCCGGGTCCGAGAAGGAGAGTGGGTCCACGTCGCCATGGGAACCCTGGTCGATGCCCCCTCGATCCGGCCGAGCGCCCATATTTTCGTTGGCTCGAAGGCGCCCTGGCATGAAATTACGGACGACCTGCCGCAATATCGGGAGCACATCGGGGTTGTCTGACGGAACCCGGTCCGCACCGCCGCTCGGTGGCGAACCGCGACAGCGCTGGCGCGACAAACAAGAGAGGTCGTACGGCCTGCCGCCGGGGTCCGCTTCGTGACCTCCATCACAAGCGCCGGCGGAGGATGTTGCTAAAGCGGTCCCAAAGGGCCGGACGGCCCGGAACCTATCGGAAGTCGTGTCATGCGCAGCTTGCTCAGACTTTGTCCGCTTTTCGTCGCCCTCGGCCTGATGTTCGGCGCCGGGCCGGCTTTTGCTGGAAAACGCGTGGCGCTGGTGCTGGCCAATTCGGCTTATCAGCACGCGCCCTCGCTCGCCAATCCTGTCAATGACGGGTCGGTGATGGCCAAGACCCTGAAGGAGGCCGGCTTCGACGTCGTCGACTCCCGGCACGATCTGTCGGCGCTGGAGACACGGCGCGTGCTCCGCGACTTCGCCGACGCGACCCGCGACGCCGAAATCGCCGTGGTCTACTACGCCGGCCACGGCATCGAGGTCGAGGGTTCGAACTATCTGATCCCGGTGGATGCCAAGCTCGAGCGGGACACCGACGTTTTTGACGAGGCGCTCTCCCTCGACCGTGTCCTGGTCGCGGTCGAGCCCGCCAAGCAATTGCGTCTGGTGATCCTCGATGCCTGCCGCGACAATCCGTTCAGCAAGCGGATGAAGCGCACGGTCGCTTCGCGCGGCATCGGCCGCGGCCTCGCCCAGGTCGAGCCGTCCAGCCCCAACACGCTGATCGCCTATTCGGCCAAGGCCGGCTTCACCGCGCAGGACGGCGACGGTGCCAACAGCCCGTTCACCATCGCGCTGTCGAAGCATCTGACGACGCCGGGCCTCGACGTCCGCCGCGCCTTCGGCTTCGTGCGCGACGATGTGCTGAAGTCGACCGGCAACAAGCAGGAGCCGTTCGTCTATGGCTCGCTGGGTGGCGAGGACGTGCCGCTGGTGCCGGTCAAGCTGGCGCCGGCGGCGCCCGTAGCCAATCCCCAGGCCGATATCCGCCGCGACTACGAGCTCGCGCTCCAGGTTGGCAACCGGCCGGCGTGGGAAGCCTTCCTCGCCCAGCATCCCGACGGGTTCTATGCGAGCCTTGCCAAGCTCCAGCTCGAGAAGATCGGCGCCGAGCAGGCGCATGCGGCGGCGATCGCGAAAGCGAAGCAGGCCGAGGCCGAGCGCGACCGCCTTGCTGCGCTCGGCGCGCAGAAGGATGCGCAAGCCAGGGCCGCGGCCGATGCGAAGGCCGCCGAGCAGGCGCAGCTTGCTGCGCAGAAGGCGAAGGAGCAGGCACAGCAGCAGGCGGCCGCCGCCGAGCAGCAGCGCGTCAACCTCGCCGCCACGGCGCCGGGCGTTGCGCCGGGCAACACCACGAGCGCCTCCGGCACCAACGTCGCCGCGCTCACCCCGGCGACCGCGCCGGCTGACCTCAACCGCTCGGTGCAGAGCGAGCTCGGCCGCGTCGGCTGCTTCTCCGGGCAGGCCGACGGCAATTGGAATACGTCCTCGCAGCGGTCGCTGTCGCAGTTCAACCGCTATGCCGGCACCAAGCTCGACGTGAAGGTGGCGAGCACCGATGCACTCGATGCGGTCAAGGCCAAGCCGTCGCGGGTCTGCCCGCTGGTCTGCGAGCACGGTTTCAAGGCCGAAGGCGACAAGTGCACCAGGATCGTTTGCGGCAACGGCTATGTGCTGAACGACGACAATGAATGCGAGAAGAAGCGCGCCGCCAAGCCCGCGTCAAAGCCCGCGACCTCGCGGCGCGACGACGGCGAGGACCGCCCCGCGCGGCAGCGGGCCGGTGCTGCAGCGGGCGGCTACGGTGCAGCCGCGGCGGCTGGCGCGGGTCGTGCATCGAGCGGCAGTGGTCAGATCTTTTGCAACGCTCTGCTCTGCCGGCCGGTCAGGCCCGGTTGCCGCCTCGTTTATCGCGGCGGCGGCGGCCCCCACGTCGACGCCAATGTCGAGGTCTGCAACTGAAATGGCACGGCCTTCCTGACCACTCGAACAATAACCTAAAGCGCGACGACGATTCATCCTGATCGCATCGCGCTTTAGCTCAGTTCTTCCGCTCGGCCACGAAACGCGCGGCGGCCTGCAACACGGCGGCGCGGTCGCCGAAGATCGAGACGGCGCTGTCGGCGCGCGCGAGCAGGTCGCGCACGCGCTGCTTGGCGCCTTCGATCCCGAGCTGGGTCACGAAGGTGGTCTTGCCGAGCGCGGCATCGGCGCCGGCCGGCTTGCCGAGCGCGGCCGCATCGCCCTCGACGTCGAGCAGATCGTCGGCGATCTGGAAGGCTTCGCCGAGCGCGCGGCCGTAATCGTCGAGCGCCTGATATTCCGCCTTCGAGGCCTGGCCGAGGATCGCGCCGGCAATGCAGCCGTAGCGCAAGAGCGCGCCGGTCTTCATCTGCTGGATACGGGCGACGTCGATCGGCTCGTTGCCGCCAAAGCGGCCTTCGCCGGCGAGATCGAGGATCTGGCCACCGACCATGCCGCCGATGCCGGCGCAGCGCGCCAGTGCACGCGTCAAGAGCAGCCGCACATTGGCGTCGCGATGGACCTCGTCGCGGGTGATGATATCGAAGGCGAGCGTCAGGAGGCCGTCGCCGGCGAGGATCGCGGTGGCGTCGTCGGTTTGCTTGTGCAGGGTGGGGCGGCCGCGGCGCAGGTCCGAATTGTCCATGGCCGGCAGGTCGTCATGGATCAGCGAATAGCAATGGATGCATTCGAGCGCGGCGCCCACGAGCAGGGCCGCCTCGCGCGGCACGCCGAACACGGCGGCGCTCTCGACCACCAGGAACGGCCGCAGGCGCTTGCCGCCGTTGAGGCTCGAATAGCGCATTGCGTCCATCAGTCGCTTGGGCCGGGCGATTTCGTCATGCAGGATGTCGTCCGACAGCAGGCGCCCGAGCAGGGCTTCGGTGTCATCAGCGGTCTTGTCCAGACGTTTGGCGAAATCGGACGGGGACGTGCCGGTCATCAAGAAGGGCTCCAGAACTAAAATTCGGCGGGACAATCCTTTATGCGCCCGCGCCAGTCAATCGTTTGGAAGGCCTAAAAAGTGCTGGAAAAGGCCCGAATTATCACAGACTTAATGCTCCAGCCCGTGGCCGCTCGTCAGTTCGTGCCGGAAAGGTCGATTTGCGCATCGTCAAAATCCTGCTGGTGGTGCTCGCGCTCGTGGTCCTCGCGCCCTATGTGATTGCGCCGTTCTACCGCACCGGCCACCCAGTTTCGACGCTGATGGCCTGGCGCAGCCTGCGGGGCGCGCCGATGCAGCGGGAGTGGATCGATCTCGCTGATATGTCGCCCTCTCTGCCGCGCGCGGTGGTGGCGGCCGAGGATGCCCATTTCTGCAAGCATCACGGCATCGATTGGGGGGCGCTGCGCGAGGCGATCGACGACGCCAGGGAGGACGGCACCGCCTTCCGGGGCGCCTCCACCATCACCCAGCAGGTCGCGAAGAACCTGTTCCTGTGGCAGGGGCGCGACTTCGTTCGCAAGGCGCTCGAATTCCCGCTGGCGCTTTGGATCGACCTTGTCCTGCCGAAGCAGCGGATTCTCGAAATCTACCTCAACATCGCCGAGCTCGGCCCGCAGGGGCAGTTCGGGGTCGAGGCGGCCAGCGCCTATGCCTTCGGCAAATCGGCCGAAAGCCTCTCGCCCCGCGAGGCGGCGCTTCTGGCCTCGATCCTGCCGAATCCGGTCAAGCGCAGCGCCCGGACCCCGGGACCGGGCGTCCGGCGGCTGGCAGCCACCTATATGGCGCGGGGGCAGGCGAGCTCGCTTGCGACCTGTTGGCGGGAAAATCGTTGATTTTTGGCCCGTTCCGGGCGCATTTTCCGGCCCAAGAGCCTAGCTTTAGGGCCAGCCTTCCTCTATAAGCGCGGCCTTGATCGGCATTCAGCTCGCCTCGTTATTTGCGGGTGCTGAGCCGTCCCTTCGCGGACGATGCCCTGATGACACCAATCCCTAGAGGATATTGAAATGGCCGTTCCGAGAAGAAAAACCTCGCCGTCGCGCCGTGGCATGCGCCGCTCGGCGGACGCCATCAAGAAGCCGACCTATGTGGAAGACAAGGACTCCGGCGAGCTCCGTCGTCCGCACCATCTCGACCTCAAGACCGGCATGTACAAGGGCCGCCAGGTCCTGAAGAAGAAAGAGTCCTGAAGCCAGGATCTTTCTCGGGCGGGAGATCGGACCCGCCCCATTCGGCCAACCCATGAGATAGACGGTGATGGCGGCGGAGCAGATGCTTCGCCGCTGCATTGTTCTGTCCGGATATCTTGATCGAGAAGGCATCAAGCCGATGGTCGGTTTCCCGCTGCTCCTGATTCCGCTCGCGGTCTACAACATCATCGCCTTCCTGATGCCGACCGTGTCCTTCACGGACGTGCTGTTCAAGGTGCCTATGGTGTCCGGAGAGGTCTGGCCGGTCACCCTCGCCGATCTCCTGCTCGCGCTCGGCGTCGTCTTGCTGCTGTTAGAGGTGGTCAAGGGTGCGCGGCCGGGCTCGAAATTCCTGATGGATCATTTGCTGTCGCTGATCATCTTCGGCGCGGCCGCTGCCGAATTCGTGATGTGGCCCAAATTCGGCAACTCCACCTTCTTTCTGCTGGTGCTGCTGGCGATGGCGGACTTCTTCGCTGGCATCGCCCAGCGCACGCGCCGCCGCGTCACCTATGTCGCCGAGACCACGGTGCCGGCCCCTCGTAAGGCCAAGCGCAGGGCCGAAGTGCCGGCGGAGGACGTGGAGTCCGAGCGCAAGTTCGAGCCGGTGATCGCGCCGCAGCCGGCGCCGGCCGCGCCTACCGCGCAATCCGTCGCCGAATCCGTGCTGATGGATCACCCGGCGCCAAAGCCGGCGCAGACCGCGCCCTCGCCGGAAATTCCCTCGCCGCGGCTGCAGCCGGGCAACGGCACACCGTCTTCCGACACGCCGCCGCGCTGATTTCTCTGAATTGGCTCGCATCTCACCGCCGCGGCAGTGTGCTCCCTCGCCCCGTTCTTACGGAGAGAGGGGCGTCTCTCTCCGCGGATGCGATAGCCGTGGGACCTCTACCCCTCACCCGGATCGCACCGGACGATGCTTCGCATCGCCGAGGCGATCCGACCTCTCCCCGCAAGCGGCGAGAGGTAAGAAGCGCGCTCTCACTTCAATCAATCTTAAGCCACCTGCCGCGTACGCGCGCTGACGGTTCCGAGCGGGCGCTTGCTGCCATAGGCCATCAGCGCATCCTCGGAAGAGGCGCGGCGGAGGCGGCTCGTTTGCGGCAGCTGCTCGGCATTGGCGATCAATTGTGTGACGAAGCTCGGATCGGGGCGCGGCAGCGGCGCCTTGCGGACCCACTGCAACGTCGGCATCAGCGGCACCAGGGCCGTGCCTGTGCCGTTGTCCGCCGCGTCCGATCGATCAGCACCCAACATCGCAATCACCGTTGATCCGGCGAGACTGTCGCGTTTCGGGACGCAGGCGCCGGTGCGAGTCCTGTACTCGCAAGGCCTATGCCGGCCGAGCCGGATTGGTTCCGACGCCTTCGGAAACGTGGTTTCCAAATTGTTTATCAACTTTGCCTAGGTTCGGCAGCGAATCTGGCTCTATCCTGTGCCGGCTCAGGACTTCTCCACTGTCCCGAAACGAGGCGACTTTGACCCCTGGATTGCCGCAAGCCTCCGACATCCTGGCCGCGCTCGGTCAGGCCGTGTTCGCCTGGGACATCGCCAGCGATGCCATCGTCTGGGGTGAGCAGGTCAGCGCCGTTTTCCCCGGCATTCCCGCCGAGCGGCTTTCGACCGGCGCCGAATTCGCCAAGCTGATCGAGCCCGCGCAAACGCTGCGGACGGCGGCGCTGGCACTGACGTCCCCGGTGCACGGCGCCGACGGCACCCCTTACCGAATCGAGTACGGCGTGCGCATGAGCGCCTCCGATCCCGTGATCTGGATCGAGGAGACCGGCCGCTGGTTTGCTGGTCCCGACGGTCGTCCCACGCGAGCGATCGGCTCCGTCCGCATCAACAATGAGCGCCACGCCCGGGACGAGGAATTGAGCAGGCTGGCCCGGCTCGATCCGCTGACCGGCGAGCTCAACCGCTCGCATCTGATCGCGGCGCTGGCCGAGGCGATCGAGGAGACGACGCGCTTCCGCTCGACCGCCGCCTTCATGCTGGTCGGCATCGATCATCTCGCGCGCGTCAACGATGCTTTCGGCTTCGACGTCGCCGACGCCGTGATCCTCGACGTCGCCAAGCGCATTCGCGCGCGCCTGCGCGGCGGCGACGTGCTGGGGCGCTTCTCCGGCAACAAGTTCGGCCTGATCCTGAAGAACTGCACCGTCGACGACATGAACGTGGCCGCCGAGCGCTTCCTCGCCGGCATCCGCGACGAGGTGGTGCCGACCAAATCCGGTCCGGTCTCGGTCACCGCCTCGATCGGCGCGGTCAGCCTGCCGCGTTATGCCCGCAACACCGACGAGGCCGTCAACCGCGCCCATGAGACGCTGGACGCCGCCAAGCGCCGCCGCTCCGGCTCGTTCGCGGCCTGGCGTCCGGATGCCGCGCGCGACGCACAGCGCCGCGTCAACATCCGCGTCACCGACGAGATCGTCACCGCGCTCAACGAGCGCCGCATCAGGCTCGCCTATGAGCCCGTCGTCTCGGCTGTCTCGCGCGAGCGCGCATTCCATGAATGCCTGGTGCGGATGGACCAGGGCGACGGCCAGGTGCTGCTCGCGCCCGACATCGTGCCGGTCGCCGAACGGCTCGGCCTGATCCGCCTGGTCGATCACCGCGTGCTCGAGCTCGTGGTCGCCGAGCTTGCGGCGGCGCCCGACGTCTGCCTCAGCCTCAACATCTCGCCGGATACGACCATGGATCCGGACTGGTGGGCGGGGATCGAATCGCTGATGCTGGCCCATCCCGGCGTTGCCGAGCGGCTGATCGTCGAGATCACCGAGACGGTCGCGATCCAGGACGTCGACGACGTCCGCGCCTTCGTCAGCCGCCTCAAGCATTTCGGCAGCCGCATCGCCATCGACGATTTCGGCGCCGGCTACACCTCGTTCCGCAATTTGCGCAAGCTCGGCGTGGACATCGTCAAGATCGACGGCGCCTTCGTGCAGAACATCACCCATTCCGCCGACGATCGCGCCTTCGTGCAGACTCTGATCGACCTCGCTCGCCGCCTCGACATTAAGACCGTCGCCGAATGGGTGCAGGACGACGAAGCCGCAAACATGCTGCGCGACTGGGGCTGCGACTACATCCAGGGCCGCCTGATCGGGCTGGCTTCGGCGGAGCGCCCGTGGGGCCTGCCGTCGGATGCGCTGCCTGCGGCGAGCTGAGATGGCGTAGGGTGGGTTAGCCGAAGGCGTAACCCACCACTTTACCGTCCGCGTCGAGAGAGAAGCGGTGGATTACGCCTTCGGCTAATCCACCCTACAGACTACGAGATCTCCTCACGCTCCCTCGTCCAGCGCCACCAGCTCGCGCTTCTTGCGCAGCGACGGCAGCAGCGGCGCGATCAGCAGCACCAGGGCAAACACAAGACACACTGCCGAGATCGGCCGCTGCACGAAGGTCCAGAGATCGCCCTGCGACAGGATCAGTGACTTGCGCAAATTGTTCTCCATCATCGGACCCAGCACGAAGGCCAGCACCAGCGGCGCGGGCTCGTAGCCGAGCTTGCGCATGAAATAGCCGATGATCCCGAACGCGATCATCACATAGACGTCGAACACGTTGTTGCTCGAGCAGTAGACGCCGAGGATCGTGAACAGGATGATCAGGGGGAACAGGATGTTGTAGGGCAGCTTGAGCAGCTGCACCCACATGCCGATCATCGGCAGGTTCAGGATCAGCAGCATGACGTTGCCGATATACATGCTGGCGACGATGCCCCAGAACAGGCCGGGGTTCTGCGTGATCATCAGCGGGCCCGGCTGCAGGCCGTGAATGACGAAGGCCCCGAGCAGCAGCGCCATCACCACGTTCGGCGGGATGCCGAGCGTCATCAGCGGAATGAAGGCGCCGCCGGCTGCGGCGTTGTTCGCCGATTCCGGGCCGGCGACGCCCTCGATCGCGCCGTGGCCGAACCTTTCAGGGGTCTTCGACAGCCGCTTCTCGAGCGCGTAGGACGCGAATGACGAGACCACGGCGCCGCCGCCCGGCAGGATGCCGAGGAAAAAGCCGAGGATGGTGCCGCGGCCGACCGGACCGGCGCTCGCCTTCCAGTCCTCCTTGCTCGGCAGGAGATGGGTGATCCTGGTGTTGATGACGTCGCGCTTGATCGCCTGCTCGGTGTTAAGCAGCACCTCGGCGACGCCGAACAGGCCCATCACCACGGGCACGAGGCCGATGCCGTCGATCAGCTCCATGCGGCCGAAGGTCAGTCGCGGCTGCGCGGTGATGCTGTCGAGCCCGATCAGCCCGAGCACGACACCGATGCACGCCATCAGCAATGCCTTCGGCATCGATCCCTGGGTGAGGAAGGTGAGCACGACGAGGCCGAGCACCATCAGGCTGAAATACTCGGCCGGGCCGAAGGCAATGGCGAGACTGGCGAGCTTCGGCGCCACCAGCATCAAGGCGACCAGCGCAAAGGTGCCGGCAGCGAAGGAGCCGAACGCGGCGATGCCGAGCGCGGGGCCCGCGCGGCCCTGCTTCGCCATTTGGTGGCCGTCGATGCAGGTGACGACGGAGGCCGCCTCGCCGGGGATGTTGACCAGGATCGATGTGGTCGAGCCGCCATACATCGACCCGTAATAAATGCCGGCCATCATGATGATGCCGGATTCCGGCGTTCCCGACAGCGTCACCGGTAGCAGCAGCGACATCGCCGAGATCGGGCCGATGCCGGGCAGCACGCCGACCAGCGTGCCAATGAACACGCCGATGAAGCAGTAGAGCAGGTTGATCGGCAGCAGCGCGACGCCGAATCCATGTGCCACGTTGACAAGCGTATCCATGGGGGTCAGCCGATCCCGAACAGGCCTGACGGCAACTGGATCAACAGCAGCCGCTTGAGCACCCACCACATGCCCAATGGCACCAGCACCGCGATCGGAACGGCAAGGGTCCAGCGCACCGGATCGATCAGCCGCAACAGCAGCAGCATCAGCGGGATCGATGACAGCAGGAATCCCAGCGGCTCCAGCGCGAAGGCGAATGCAGTGAGGCAGGCGATGAGGACAAGCGGCTTGCTCCAGCGCACGTTCTCCCAGCGCGAGGCCAGCGTCGGCCCACCCTCGGTGATCGCCGAGACGATGATCGCGCCCGCGAACACGCACATCAGGATGCCCGTGTAGAACAGCACATAGCCGGATCCGGGATCGTTGATGGTGCCGAGCCTGAGCTTCAAGCCCGACCAGATCACGAAGCCGCCGAGTGCGAGCCCGATCAGCCCGCCCCAGAGTTCGGAGTTGCTGAGGCGGAGCTTGACGTTGGTTGGATCGTTCATCGATTCTCTCTCGTGCCCCGGACGCAGCGCAGCACCGCAAGTTGCGTTCATGCACGTCTTCGACGTGCTATGGCAGGTGCGCTGCAGAGCCGGGGCCCATGCGTGTGGGCGAAGAAGATGGGTGCCGGCACTGCGCAGCAGCGTTGCACGCTGCAGCGCGTCCGGGACACAAGCAGCGCGGTCTTACTTCTTCGCGAGCCCGAGCGTCTCGATCACTTTGCGCTCGGATTCCGTGACCTCGACGATGAATTTCTTGTAATCCTCGGTGCTCTTGTAGTTCGGCACCATGTCGTATTTGGCGAGCGTCGCCACCACCGCGGGGTCTTCGACCGCCTTCTTGAAGGCGTCGTGCAGCTTGGCCACGATCTTGGGATCCATCCCTTTCGGTCCTGCAATGCCGAACGGGGAATCATAGACCATGGGATAGCCGAGCTCCTTCAGCGTCGGCACGTCGGGATAGTTCGGCGAGCGTGCGCCGGTCCACACCATCAGGAGCCGCAGCTTGCCGGCGTCGACCAGCGGCCGCCATCCCGTGGAATCCGCCTGCAGCATGGTGTGCTGCCCCAGCACGGCGGCGTTGGTCTCCGCGCCGCCCTTGAAAGGGACCTGGGTCAGCTTGATGCCGGACATCGCGGCGATCTGCTCCATGCCGATATGCAGCGAGGTGCCGGCGCCGGGCGTGGCATAGGTCACCTTGCCCGGATTCGCCTTTGCGAACTCCACCACGTCCTTCCAGCTCTTGAACTGCGATTCCGCGCTCGTGGTCACGCCGAAGGTGTAGCCGGTGAGATGGACGATATAGGTGAAATCCTTTGCCGGATCCCACGACACCTCCTGCATCAAGGGCAGGCGAAACACGGTGATCGGGATCTGCGAGATGGTATAGCCGTCCGGCTTCGCCGCCGCCGCCATCGTCGCCGGCCCGACCGTGCCGCTGCCGCCGGCCTTGTTGTCGATCACGATCGGCTGGCCCAGCACCTTCGAGGCGCTGTCGGCGATCGCGCGCATCGAGAGATCAGTCGATCCGCCGGCCGGCCAAGGCACGATCAACGTGATCGGCTTCGTTGGATAGTCCTGCGCATTGACCGCAGTGGAGAGCAATAAGCCCATGACGGCGTGCACCGCGGCAAATGCAATCGTCTTCAGCCCGTATCCCGACATCGAAAGCCTCCCTCGCGGCGGCCTCTCTGGGGGCGCCGTCTCTCGTTCCGAGGCGATTGTTCCTGAATTTGACGGAGAAGAAAAGCGTGTTGCGCGCATCGCTGTGCGGCCGTCGGTCAGCTAACGCCGACAGAGCCGACCTCTGCGACAATTCGTCGTTTGGCCGCGTGCCGAGAGGCGGAATTTGAGCGGCCGAAGCGGTCAGGCCACGCGCCGGACCGTGTTCAGCGTCTCGATGGTGCGACCGACTTCCGAGGCGAGACACGGCTTGCCGAAATAATAGCCTTGGACCGCGGTGCAGCCGCATTCGCGGACGAAGTCGAGCTGTTCCTCGGTTTCCACGCCCTCGGCCGTGGTCTCGACGCCGAGCACGGAGCCGAGGCTCGCGATCGTTCTGGCAACGCTCTCCGGGCTTTCGCCGAGCGTTCCGACGAAGGAGCGATCGATCTTGATGCGGTCGAACGGAAACTTGCGCAGATAGCTCAGGGAGGAATAGCCGACCCCGAAATCGTCGAGGCTGACGCGCACCCCGAGTGCGCGGAGCTGGTGCAGGATGTCGATGGTCGCCTTGCTGTCGTCGAGCAGCGCCGTCTCCGTGACCTCGAGCTCGAGCCGCTGCGGCGGCAGGCCGGCTTCCGCGAGCGCGCTCGTGACCATCGCCACCAGCCCGCGGGAGCGGAACTGCACCGGAGACAGGTTCACGGCGACGGTGACGCCGGGCCAGGACGCGGCGGTGGCGCAGGCCGTGCGCAGCACCCATTCGCCGATCGGAACGATCAGCCCGTTCTCCTCCGCAATCGGGATGAACTCGGCCGGAGAGACGAAGCCGCGCGAGGGATGCTTCCAGCGCAGCAATGCCTCGAAGCCGGTGAGCTCGGAGGAATCGAGCCGCATCTGCGGTTGGAACACCAGGTGGAATTCACGCCCTTCCAGCGCGCCGACCGAGTCCTGCTCCAGCGCGTGCCGGCTGCGCGCCTGTTCCTCCATCTCGGGCTCGAACAACTGATAGGCTCCGCGCCCCTTGGCCTTGGCCTGGTAGAGCGCGAGGTCGGCGCATTTCATCAGCTCATCGGCATCGAGTCCGTGGTCGGGCGCGATCGCGATGCCGACGGAGACGCCGACATGGATCGACTGGCTTTCCAGCGGCGGCGGATGACCGATGATCTCGACCAGGCGGCGGGCGAGCGCCTCGGCCGATTGCGGCTGCGGCCCGCGCTGGAGCACGGCGAACTCGTCGCCGCCAAGCCGCGCGACGGTGTCGTGCTCGCCGACATTCTCCTTGAGGCGCGCCGCGACCCAGCGCAGCAGGCGGTCGCCGGCGGCGTGGCCGAGGCGGTCGTTGACGGTCTTGAAATTGTCGAGGTCGAAGCACAGCACGGCCATGGCGCCGCCGGCGATCGCGACCTGGTTCAGCCCCTCGCCCATCTTCTCGCGGAACAGCGTGCGGTTGGGCAGGTCGGTGAGCGAATCGTGCCGCGCCATGTGCGCCACCCGGGCCTGGGCCTTGTGGCGCTCGGTGACGTCCTCATAGGTCACGACCCAGCCACCATGCTCCATCCGCTTGTGGTTGAGCTTGATGATGCGGCCGTCGTTCAAATGGCGGTGCAGCGTGTGCTCGCCCTCGCGCAGCCTCTCGACGTAGTCGGCATAGAGCTTGGCGCCGGTCATGTTCGGATGGATGCCGAGCTCGCAGGCGTGCTCCATGATGTCGCGCATCGAGACGCCTGGCTTCACGGTCTCCGGCGACAATCCATACATCTCAATATAGCGGCGGTTGCAGACGATCACGCGCAGGCTGGCGTCGAGCATGCACAGGCCCTGGCTCATGTTGTTCAGGGCGGCGTCGAACCGGCGGTACTGCTCGCTCAGCTCCTCGATCGCACGCTCGCGCTCGGTAATGTCCTCATAGGTGGCGACGAAGCCGCCTTCGGCCAGCGCGCAATAGCGCACCGAGATCACCGTGTCGTTCGACATGCGCCGGCGCATCGGCGAGGAATCACGGCTTGCGATCCGCGCGCGGGCGGCTTTGAGGATCTGCTGCGGGCTGTATTCCGGGGAGAACGCGCCGTTCGCCATGGATCGCTCGATCAGCTCGGCGAGGTGCGTGCCGGGGCGGGTCTCCTCCGGCGACAACAGATAGATCTTGAGGTAGGTGGAGTTGCAGACCCGAAGCCGCATGTCGCTGTCGAAGAAGGCGAGCCCGTGCGCCATGTTCTCCAGCGCCGCATCGAGGATGAAATTCTGCTGCCGCAGCGTTTCCTCGTATTGCAGCCGCTCCGTGACGTCCTCGTGCACCGTCACCCAGCCGCCGTCGGGCAGGAAGCGGGAGACCGCCTGCACCATCCGTCCGTCGTAGCGCATCACCAGCAGCGTCTTCGGCTTCCTAGTGCGCACGTCCTCCAGCCGGTTCTGGTAGAATTCGTCGCTCGACATGCCCGGCAGGTTGCCGCGCGACATCCAGTGCTCGATCACCGTGGAATGCGCGACGCCCGGTTTCACGATCTCGGGGTCGAGGTTGTAGAGCTTCAGGAACCGTTCGTTGCAGACGACGACACGGCTGTCGACGTCGTACATGATCAGTCCGTGCGACATGTTGGCGAGCGCGTGCTGGCTGCGCTCGGTCTGCACGCGCAGTTCCGCTTCGAGCCGGGCGAGGCGGGTGACGTCGTCGCAGATCGTCATCCAGCCGCCGCCGGGAAGCGGCTTCAGCTCGAGCGACATGACGAGGCCGCTCGCTAGCATTTGCTCGGTGCGGAACGGCTTGCCCGCGGCGATCTGTGCCATCCGGGTCGAATACAACGCCTCGAGCTGGTCCTGCGCAAAGTTGCCGCGGCTTGCGCTGTGCGCGAGCACCTCTCGGTAGCTCGTGCCGACCCGCACGATGTCGGCCGACATGTCGAATAGCGCCAGGTAGCGCTGGTTCGTCAGCACGATCCGGTTGTCGGCATCGTAGACGCAGACGCCTTGCTCCATGTGGTCGAGCGCAAGCTGGCTCAGCGCGACCAGGGCGTCAGGGCCCTGCTCACCGCCTGTACCAAGCTCGCTGTCGCGGATCGACGTCATGGGTCGGCGGGGCCCCGGCAGGCAATAGACTTAATGCAACCTAATTCAGCCGCCGAGGCTAGCGAACAGGCCGGAAAATTCCCTTAAGCGCTGTAGTTTACGGAGAATGACCGGCGATGGTGAGCGCACGCGTAAACGGCCCGCTGCCAAGGCGATAGGCCGTAGCTCCGGACGAGCGCGGCGGTATTCCCGCTCCGCTCGTACAGATTTACAGAGCCGGGCGTTGCTCTACGGCCCGTACAGCACGAGCTCCGTGTCGGTGAGGTCGCCGAGCTGTGGCTGGTGCGGGCCCCTGAAGTATTTCCGGCCGCGCCGCTCGGTGTAAATGCCGACGAGCCCGGGAACCGGACCGTTGGCATCGACGGCCACCGCGATCTTGCCGAGCCGCAGCAGCAGCCGTCCGATGCGGCCGGCGCATTCGGCAAATTCTGCGGTGCTCCGGCAATAGATCAGCTTCATGGCGGGCGGTGCGATGAAACCGCGACGGATGCGCACCGGTTGCAGGATGAAGGGGAAGGTTCCCATCGGCGTGCGGCAGACGAGGCTAAGGCAATTGTAGCGCGCATGTCGGGTCAAAAGCTCGGTCTCCGCCTCGGAAAGCCCCTTGATCTCCTTGGCGTGCGGCGGAATGACCTCGATCTCGTTCCAGCGCGGGACGCGCGCCAGCGCAGGCACGGAGAAGAATATGCCGCGGCAATAGGCGCGAAAGCCCTGCGTCTCGATGATCGGCCAGGTCCACTGCGCCGGGCTGATGTTGAAGTAAGTAACGTGCTTGTGCCGCTGGGCGATCTTGGTCAGCAGCGGCGCGTAGTTGCGGTAGGCCGGGTCGACATACCAGCTCGACAAATTGCATCGGATGGCGGTCTCTTCGCCCTCCTTGCGTTCGCTGTAGATCAAGAGCAGCACGCCGACCGGCCTGCCGTCGTCGTCGAGCATGTAGCCGAAGCGCGGATAGCCCTCCGGCACGGCCCGAAAGGCCTGCCGGCGCAGACCCTGGATCCAGTAGTCGCGTGAACGGCCGACGAAGCCGCGCGTCAGCAAGTCCGCGATCTTATCGACGTCGGACTCGGTGATCTCGCGGCATCGGACCTTGGTATGGATCACGCTCGTCTTGCCCGTGGAAATGGTCGGCCTCGTGAGGTCTATCGTTTCAGCATGATCTTCTCGGAAAACCGCTCCGCACTTTTCCGGATCATGGTCTAGCGCCAGCCTTCGCCATGGGCCTCGGCCGCGACAGGCGGCTGCAGGGCGAGGATGTCCCGCACCTTGGCGGGCCAGGCGGAAAGATCGGTGCCGTGGGTGTGGAACATGGCGACGGCCAGGCGGTCCATGCCGAAGGCCACGCAGCCGGTGTGCGCCGGCTCGCCGTCGGCGTCCTGAATTCCCCAGGTCGTGCCGAAATGCTCGCGGTGATAGTTGAAGCTCATGCACGCCGTCGGCTGCTCTTCCGAGCGCAGCGGGATGAGCAGCTCGAACTTGAGCTGCTGCTGCTTCTGGCTCACCGCCTTCATCTGGCCGACCCGGCCGAAGAACGGATCGCTGGCATAGTCGACTCGGAAGCTGAGGCCGAGGTCGGTCGCGATCTTCTGCGCGCGCACCATCCAGCGCTCGCGGAAATCGGCGACATCGTCGGGGCTGCCGATGCAGACATATTCCCGCATGCGGAACGATTGCAGCCGGTCGAGATGTTTCGACGGCTCGCGGCGGAAGCAATCGGCGGCAACGTCGAAGCGCAGGCCGCCCTTCGGCAATTGGCCACGGCTCGCCGCGATCGGGTAGACCGGATAGCAGGCGGCCGGCGACAGCACGAGATCGGCCGGCGAGAGCGAGGTGGTCCAGTCGCCGCCGGCATCGAAACGGCTCACCGCAGCGTTGATCTCGCGTTCGGTGCCGTGCAGGCCGCAGACGCAGCCGAGCAGGTTCGGAAAGCTCTTGAGATAGCCGGACTTTTCCAGCTGCGCGCGGCTCATCACCGGCGGGAAGCGCATCACCTCGGTGCCGGCTTCGCGATGGCTGGTGATCAACGCGGCAAGTCGCTCGACGATGCCCTCATAGAGCGCGGTACGGGCATAGACGCCGTCGGCGCCCATGCGGTGGAACAGCCGGTCGGCGAGATGATCGAGCGGATCGATCTGCTGCGGCGCGGTCGCGGGCGATTCGGGGAGGACGGCAATATTCATGGGTCGATGTCCTGCTATCTCAAAATTTTCTTGTTGAATCGGTCGCGGAGGGTACGTCAGTCGCGAAGGCTCGCCGGCACCCCGCTCATCAATGTCGATGTCGCGGCATTGGCCAGGATCCGGTCGTTGTTGATCATGATCGGCGACGACAGCACGTCGCGGAGGTGGCGGCCCATGGTGAACTCGCCGTCGTTGCGGTAACCGGAAAGACCCGTGGTGCGCATCGCATGCATCACGGTCTCGACCGCGAGCTCGGAAGCCTGCACCTTCAGAAGCGTGATCGACGACTGGAAGTCGAGCGAGCCGAGCGCACGCTCGTCATGCTCGACACGGGCGAAAGCGTCGATATTGGCGGCGATCAGCGCGCGCAGCCTGGCCAGTGACATCTTGGCGGCGGTGAAGTGCGCCGCAGCCGGCGGCATCTGACCGCCGGACGAGCGCGCTGCCTTGCGGATGAAGGCCTGCGCGCGGGTCACGGCCGCCGCGGCGATGCCGGCCCAGGCCGACGACCAGCACAGATGCGCGAACGGCGTCATGGTCTGGGCGTGGATCTTGTCGTAGGCTTCAGGGAAGACGCGGTCGGCGGGGCAATCGACCTTCAGCTCGAAACCGGTCGAGCAGGTGCCGCGCATGCCGAGCGTTTCCCAACCCAGCGTCCGTTTCAGCGAATAATCGTCCTTGGCGAGGGCCAGCAGAACCTGGTCGGAGGCAGCAGCATCGGTGGCCCGGCGGGCGATGGTGACGAGGCCGTCGGCCTCGGCACCGTAGGAGATCACGGTGGCGTCGCGCACCAGCGAGACGGTGTCGCCGGCATGATCGACTGCGGCGGCGCTGGCGCGGATGTTGCCGCCGTTCTGGCCTTCGGTGGTGGAGGAGGCGAGCAGCCACTGGTCGCGCGCGACCCGGCGCATCATGGTTTCCATCCAGGGAATGCCATGGCCATGCCTGACGACGCAGGCGACCTTGGTCTGGTGCATCGCGTAGATCATCGCCGTGGACGCGCAGGCGCGTCCGAGCGTGTAGCAGATGTCGGTGACGTCATGGATCGAGGCGCCGAAGCCGCCGAACTCGACCGGAATCATCACGCCGAGCAGCTTCTGCTCGCGTGCGACGTCGAAGGCCCGGTGCGGGAAGCGGGCGTCGCGATCGACCTCGTCGGCGTCGGCCGCGGCCGCTGCGGCGGTCCGGGCGGCGCGCTCGATCAGGGAGGGACCCTGCTCGAAAAAGCTCGCCTGCATTTCGTCGACAGTGAGGACTGCTTCACGCACGTTCATGCTCGTCCGCCTCCGGTTTGCCGTTCGAGATCGCCGGCATCGTTCGCGATGCCGCTTGAAGCGATCCTCCAGCCATCTTTGCTTGTGAGACGAGGCTACGGATTTAATTCAAATTCGTCGATGAAATAGAGGGTAAACAAAACCCAATTCCGAACGAACAGTTAAGGCCCGGTTGTTCGCATCACCGGATTTTCCGGCATCGCGTTAGGACTCTGGAAGAAGCCCGGATTTCGGACAATCTGAGTCATCGTTTACTAAGAATCGCGAAGTATTGGTGCAGCCCATTGCAGGACCGGCAGCCCGCACCCATCGTAGCCGGCGGTCCGGTCCGACCCCGATAGACAAGATGGGAAATTTTACCGATGCAGTCCTTCTATAGCGATTTGCGCAACCGCATCACCAAGCTGGTGAAGGGCATTCTCGAACAGAATTCGCTCACCGCGGAGGTTACACCTTCGGCCAAGCTCGTCGATATCGGCCTGACCTCGATGGACATGGTCAATCTCATGCTCGGCGTCGAGGCCGAATTCGACTTCACCATTCCGCAGTCCGAGATCACGCCGGAGAATTTCCAGTCCGTCGAGACGCTGGAGCGGATGGTCGCGATGCAGCTCCAGCCGGCGACCGCGGCTTAATAGGGGCGCATCTCCCCCCGTTCCAAATCCGCCGCAAAACTGGCATAGCTTAACCATGTCACATTTGGCGGACAGGGTGGAGCAGGCATGACGCAGGCGGTATTGGGCATCATCGGCGGCTCGGGCATCTATGACCTGCCCGGCTTAGAGGGTGCGCGCGAAGAGGTGATCGAGAGCCCCTGGGGCGAGCCGTCGGCTCCTTTAAGGCGTGGCTCCATCGCCGGCCTGCCGATCGTGTTCCTGCCCCGGCATGACAAGGGGCACCGGCTGTCCCCCTCCGACATCAATTATCGCGCCAATATCGACGTGCTTAAGCGCGCCGGCGTCACCGACCTGATCTCGCTCTCGGCCTGCGGCTCCTTGAAGGAGGAACTGCCGCCGGGCACCTTCGTTCTCATCGACCAGTTCGTCGACCGCACACATAAGCGCGAGAGCTCGTTCTTCGGCCGCGGCTGCGTCGCGCATGTGTCGATGGCGCACCCGGTCTCGCCGCGGCTGCGCATCCATCTGGCGGCCGCCGCGGAGGCGGAAGGCATCGCGATCGCGCGCGGCGGCACTTATGTCTGCATGGAAGGGCCGCAATTCTCCACTTACGCGGAAAGCATGACCTACAAGACGCTGGGCTATTCCGTAATCGGCATGACCAATATGCCCGAAGCCAAGCTCGCCCGTGAGGCGGAGATCTGTTACGCCACCGTGGCCATGGTGACGGATTTCGACTGCTGGCATCCCGACCATGATGCGGTCACTGTGCAGGACATCATCCGCGTGCTGAATTCGAACGCCGACAAGGCGAAGGCGCTGGTGGCGCGGCTGGCCAGGGACTTTCCGCGCGAGCACGAGCCGTGCCCGATTGGTTCGGACCGTGCGCTCGACACCGCGCTGATCACGGCGCCCGAGGCGCGCGATCCCGAGCTCCTGAAGAAGCTCGATGCGGTGGCCGGGCGCATCCTGCGAGCGTGAGACGCAAGAAAAACGAAAAGGCAGAATGCCATGAAGGTCGACGGCAAGCATTTCCGCAGCATCTGGCGCGAGCGCGACGGCTGGTCGGTCGGCGCGATCGATCAGCGCCGGCTGCCGCATGAATTCGTCGTTGCGCGGCTGACCTCGTGTGAAGATGCGGCCGTTGCTATCAGGGACATGCTGGTGCGCGGCGCGCCGCTGATCGGCGCCACCGCCGCCTACGGCATGGCGCTCGCGATGCGCGAGGACGCCTCCGACGCCGGGCTGCAACGCGCCTATGACACGCTGGTCGTGGCGCGGCCGACCGCGATCAATCTGAAATGGGCGCTGGACGAGATGCGCGCGGCGCTCGCGCCGATCGATCCGGTGGAACGGGCGGAAGCGGCCTATGCGCGCGCCGACGAGATCGCCGAGCAGGACGTCGAGATCAATCGCGGCATTGCCGACAACGGCCTGAAGCTGATCGAGGCGACCGCGGCGAAGAAGCCGGGCGAAGTCGTCAACGTGCTGACCCATTGCAACGCCGGCTGGCTCGCCACCGTCGACTGGGGCACGGCGACGGCGCCGATCTATCTTGCGCATGAGCGCGGCATCAAGGTCCATGTCTGGGTTGACGAGACGCGTCCGCGCAACCAGGGCGCCTCGCTCACGGCCTGGGAGCTTGGCCATCACGGCGTGCCGCACACGGTGATCCCGGACAATACCGGCGGGCACCTGATGCAGCACGGCATGGTCGATCTCGCCATCGTCGGCACCGACCGCGTCGCCGCCAATGGTGACGTCTGCAACAAGATCGGCACTTACCTGAAGGCGCTTGCCGCGCATGATAACGGTGTGCCGTTCTACGTCGCGCTGCCGTCGCCGACGATCGATTTCGCCGTCCATGACGGCATCCGCGATATCCCGATCGAGCAGCGCAGCGGCGTGGAGGTCACCGACATGACCGGCCGCACCGCGGACGGCCGGCTGGAGACGGTACGCATCGTGCCCGAAAACTCGCCGGTCGCGAACTACGCCTTCGACGTGACGCCGGCGCGGCTCGTCACCGGTCTCATCACCGAGCGCGGCGTGCTGAAGCCGGATCGCGCCGCGCTGGCGTCGGCATTTCCGGAGCGGACGTCTACGGCGGCGAAGTAGATTTGGTTGGGCGATATCTCGCCACAACCGTCATTGCGAGCGCAGCGAAGCAATCCAGACTCCCTCCGCGGAAAGACTCTGGATTGCTTCGCTGCGCTCGCAATGACGGCGTATGTCGAACTACCCCAGCTTCAGCCCCGTCGCCGTCTCCAGCTCCGCGATCGCCTGCGCCCCGCTCGTCACCTTGATCGTGGTCATGCCCATCTGACGCGCCGGCTTCAGGTTCACGCCGAGATCGTCGAGATAGACGCAATTGCTCGGGTCGACCTTCAGCGTCTCGACCATCATCTGGTAGATGCGTGGATCCGGCTTGCGCAGACCGATCTTGGCGGATTCGATGACGTGATCGAACAGCACCATGACTTCGGCGATGTAGAGGGAGCGCCCCGTCATGCTGCCGATCGCATTGGCCGGCAGATTGTTGGTGATGCAACCGGTCTTGAATTGCGCCTTGATGCGCTTGAGGGCCTCGACCATCTCCGGGCGCAGATCGCCCTGCAGCAGCGGCAGCACGTCTCGGCCGCGCACCTCCGCACCGAGCGCGAGCGATTCGGCGGCGAACAATGCGTCGAACGTCTCGATGTCGACCTCGGCCCGTTCGAATTTGGCCCAGGCGTTTTCCAGATGATTGGCGGCGTTGGTGCGCCGGATGATATCGGCGGGCAGGCCGCGCTCGGTCTCGAACCGAGTGAACGCCTCGAAGGGCGAGCTCGTCAGCACGCCGCCGAAATCAAAGATCACCGCCTCGATCGCCAATGTCCTGCCCTCGTCAATTGCTTTCCAAGAGGGCTAGCATGCGCTATCGGCAAGGGCCAGTCCGAAGCAATCGCCCGCCTTCATCGATGCCGATGCGTGTTCCCATGAAGAAGCTCGCCACCCTCATCGCAGCTACGCTGCTGCTCGCTGCGCCCGCTCACGCCATCGTCGGCGGCGGCACGCCGCAGGCAGATGGCGTCGCCCGCGCCGTCGTCACCATCGTCGGCTCGCGCGGCAATTTCTGCACCGGCAGCCTGATCGCCCCGAAGCTGGTGTTGACGGTCGCCCATTGCGTGCAGCCGGGCGCGGATTACAAGGTGGTCGATCGCGGCGGCGACGGCCAGCCGCAATTGCTGAACGTGCGCACCGTCGCGATCCATCCGAACTTCAACATGCAGGCGATGCAGGCGCATCGCGCCACCGCCGACGTGGCGCTGCTGCAGTTGGAAATTCCACTGAAGGGAAAATCCACGGTGACGGTCGGCATGCCCACGATTCCAATTCAGGTCGGCAGTCGCTTCGTCGTCGCCGGCATCGGCGTCACGGTTCTCGGTGATGGCAAGAGCGGCGGCACGACGCGCGTCGCCGGCCTCGTTGCGACCGGACAGCCCGGCACGCTCCAGATCCGTCTGGTGGATCCCGTAACCAACGGTGTTCGCGGCGGAATTGGCGCCTGCACCGGCGATTCCGGCGGCCCCGTGTTCGAGGACAGGTCGAACGGTCCCGTGCTCGTCGGCCTCATCAGCTGGTCGACAGGACCGAACGGCGCCGCCGGTTGCGGCGGCTTGACCGGCGTGACGCCGCTGACGCTCTATCGCGACTGGATCGTGCAGACCGCGCGGAGCTGGGGTGCGGCACTGTGATTTGACCGCGACTTGATCTATGTCATTTTGAAGCGGAGGCGCGGCGGGTGATCATGCCCGTCGCGGAGGAAACGCGCCGTCCAATCAAGGACGGCCACAAAGACAAGCAAGGCATAGAAGCAACAATGAATGTCGCTGTTCGCAGTCACGCCACGGCCAAACAGGCTTCTGAACATTTCGACGTGCTGATCGTCGGTGCCGGCATCTCCGGCATCGGTAGCGCCTATCACATCCAGAAGCAGCTTCCGGGCACGAGCTACGTCATCCTGGAGACGCAGGAAACATTCGGCGGCACCTGGAGCACACATCGCTATCCCGGCATTCGCTCCGACAGTGATCTGCATACCTTTGGCTACAGCTTCAAGCCTTGGGTCGGCCCGCCGATTGCGACCGCCGAGGAGATCCTCTCCTATATGAAGGAGGTGATCGACGAGAACGATATCGCCAAGCACATTCGCTACAAGCACAAGATCAATTCCGCGAGCTGGTCGAGCGAGCAGAATCTCTGGACCATCGACGCCGTGACGACCGACACCGGCGAGCCCAGGACCTTCACCGCGAACTTCCTCTGGATGTGCCAGGGCTATTACCGCCATTCCGAAGGCTACACGCCGGAATGGAAGGGCATGGACCGGTTCAAAGGCCGCATCGTCCATCCGCAGACCTGGCCCGATGACATCGGCCTTGCGAACAAGAAGGTCGTCGTGATCGGTTCGGGCGCGACCGCGGCAACACTGGTGCCGAACATCACCGACAAGTGCGCCCATGTCACCATGCTGCAGCGCTCGCCGACCTATTTCCGCCTCGGCCGCAACGCCATCGAGATCGCGGAAGAGCTGCGCCGGCTGCAGGTCGACGAAGCCTGGATCCACGAGATCGTGCGGCGCAAGATCCTGTTCGAGCAGGATGCGTTCACCAAGCTCTGCGTGTCCAAGCCCGAGCAAGTGAAGAAGGAGCTGATCGGCCAGATCAGCGCCGTGCTCGGTCCCGACTACGACGTCGAGACCCATTTCACGCCAAAATACCGGCCGTGGCGGCAGCGCATCGCCTTCGTGCCGGATGCCGACCTGTTCAAGGGCATCGCCAGCGGCAAGGCCTCTGTCGTCACCGACGAGATCGAATGCTTCGTCGAGAACGGCATCCAGCTCAAGTCCGGCAAGCTACTCGAGGCCGATGTCATCGTCACTGCGACCGGCTTCAATCTTGCCGCGCTCGGCGATATCGCCTTCGAGATCGACGGCAAGCCGCTCGCCTTCGGCGACACCGTCACCTATCGCGGCATGATGTTCACGGGCGTGCCGAACATGGTCTGGGTGTTCGGCTATTTCCGCGCCAGCTGGACGCTGCGCGTCGATCTCGTCGCCGATTTCGTTTGCCGGCTGCTCGGGCACATGAAGGCGAAGGGTGCAAAGAAGGTCGAGGTCAAGCTGCGACCTGAAGACCACAACATGCCGATCCTGCCCTGGATCGATCCGGAAAACTTCAACCCCGGCTACATGATGCGCAACATGAACCTGCTGCCCAAGCGCGGCGACAAGCCGGAATGGCAGCACAGCCAGGATTACTGGACCGAGAAGGACGAGATTCCGAAGACGGACCTGGACGACAAGGCTTTCGTCTACAGTTGAGGATGCTGATGTAAGGGGCGATTAGCCGCACACTCCACTGTCGTCCCGGGGCGCGAAGCGAGCCCGGGACCCATTACCACAGGGAGTGGTTATGAAGCGAGCTGGTCACTCCGAGTCTTCGCCAAACTACTCCCTGTGGTTATGGGTCCCGGATCGGCGCGCGCTTGAGGCGCGCTTGTCCGGACGACACCGTCGGGTGCGCGGCATCTCAACTCATTGCCGCACGCTCACGAATTCCGCCGCGTCGCATTCGCGGCGATCGCGGCCGCGGCGGTCCGGTTCTCGACGCCGAGCTTGGCGTAGATCTGCTCCAGGTGCTTGTCGACGGTGCGCGGGCTGAGGCCCAGAATTTGTGCGATGTCGCGGTTGGTCTTGCCCTTGCTGAGCCAGGCCAGCACCTCGCCTTCGCGCGTGGTGAGGCCGAGCTCGCTGGTGAATTCGGGCGGCAGCGCGGTGCCGGCTTCCTTGGACAGCCGCAGCAGGAATTCGTTCGGCGCGGTCTCGCCCATGTAGTAGAAGCGGAGCTGCGGATTGTCGGGCAGCGACGCGGCCTGGGATTTCGAGCCGCTCTTGGCCTTCGCCTGCTCGAGCCATTGCAGCAGCGTCGCCGGCAGCACGAAGTCGTCGGCCTGCGCGCCGTGATGATCGGATAGCAGCTTCTGCGCCTGCGGCGTCGCCCACAGCACGCTGCCCTGGCGATTGACCGCGAACAGGAAACGGCCGGAGACGTCGAGCGCGGCGCGCGCGCTCTGGGTCAGCCGGGCATTGCCGAGATGGACCCGGATGCGCGCCAGCATCTCCTCGATCACGATCGGCTTGGTCACGTAGTCGACGCCGCCGGCCTCCAATCCACGCACGATGTGCTCGGTTTCGGCCAGACCCGTCATGAAGATGACTGGGACATTGGCGAGACCCGCATCGCGCTTGAGCCGGCGGCAGGTCTCGAAGCCGTCGATGCCGGGCATCACGGCATCGAGCAGGATGATGTCGGGCGTGATCTGGTCGATGATGCGCATCGCCGCGGCGCCGTCGAGCGCCACCATCACCGTCATGCCGGCGCCGTCGAGCGCGTCGGTGAGCAGCCGGAGCGTCTCCGGGGAATCGTCGACGACGAGCGCGACGTCGCGCTTCTTCGATTCAATGCTCATAAGCATGCAACGTCTTCAATGTGTCCATGTACTGGTCGAGATCGAAGCGATCGACCAGCGACCGCATCTGCGCGACGAAGTCGGCATGCTCGGGGTGCTCGCTGCCGATCTCGTCCAGCTTCAGCTGGATGCCCTTGACGTAGCCGATCTGGCCGAGCCCGATCAGCGCCTCGATGTGCCGCAGCGGCGGCTTCGATCCGGTCTCCGGATGCCAGAACGGCACCGCGACCTCATGCGAGCCGTATTGCCATTCGATCTTGAGAAGCTGGCGAATCGTCGCCAGCAGCCGCGGGATGTCGATCGGCTTCATCAGGTAGCCGTCGTGGAAGGGCTGCGCCAGCGGCGTGCCATGAGCCTCGAGCGCGCTTGCCGACACCATCAGGATGCGCGCCTGATGGTGGCCGCTGGCGCGCAAGGCCTCGGCGACCGCCCAGCCGTCCATGGCGGGCATCGAGATGTCGAGCAGGAACAGATCGGGCCGGCAATGCTGCGCCAGTGCGAGGCAGCCGGCGCCGTCGGGTGCGCTGAGCAGGATGAAGCCGAGCGGCGTCAGCACCTCGCGCAGGAGGTCGCGATGCACGGGATCGTCGTCGGTGACGAGGATGGTCTTGCGCGGGCCGTGATAGCCTGAGACCGGCGCCTCCACCGGCGCGGTGCGCTGGGGATTGGCGACCTCCGAGAGCAGGATCTTGACCCTGAAGGTCGAGCCGGTGCCGACCGTGCTCGTGACCTTGATGTCCCCGCCCATCACGCCAGCGAGCAGGCGGCTGATGGTGAGCCCGAGGCCCGTGCCGGTCTGCGGCTGCGACGCGCCGAGCGCACCCCGCTCGAATGGCGCGAAGATACGTTCGAGGTCGCCGCCCTGGATGCCCGGGCCGGTGTCGATCACCTCGAACTCGGCGACCGGGCTGCGGTAGTGCACCACGAACTGCACGCTGCCGGACTGGGTGAACTTGATGGCGTTCGAGAGCAGGTTGATCAGCACCTGACGCAGCCGCTTCTCGTCGGCATAGACCACCCGCGGCAGCGTCGGCGGCCGCTTGAACACGAAGTCGATGCCCTTGGCGGCGGCCTGGAGGCGGAACATGCCGACGAGCTGGTCGAGGAACTCGCTCAAGCGCACCTCGTCGCGCGACAGATACAGCCGCCCCGCCTCGATCTTGGAAATGTCCAGGATGCCGTCGATCAGCCCGGAGAGATGGTCGGCGCTGCGGCGAACGACGCGGACCTGGTCGCGCGGCTTGGCACCAAGGCTCGTATCCTGCTCGAGCAGCTGCGCATAGCCGCTGATCGCATTGAGCGGCGAGCGCAGCTCGTGGCTCAGCCCGACCACATAGCGGCTCTTGGCGAGATTGGCGGATTCGGCGACCTCCTTGGCACGCTGGAGCTCGGCATCGGTGCGCTTGTGCGCGTCGATCTCCTGGATCAGCAGCGCGGTCTGCCGCCGCGTCTCGGCCTCGGCGGCGCGGCGGCTCTGCTGCGCCAGCACGAACAGCCACGCCACCACGCCGATGATGATGCTGAGCGAGAAGAACACCTTCCACAGCACGTCGGACACGAGCTCGTTGTCGCCGTGCACGTTCGCCGACGTCTGCAGATAGATCAGTCCCAGCACCAGGGCGATCAGGCCGGCGGAGACCACGAACACGCCGATATAGTGGCCGACTTGCGAGTTGATCCGGGCGTAGATCGGCTGCGGCATCAGCCGGCCCAGCGTTTCCGACACCTGCGCCTGGAATCTCGCGTGCGGCTTGCAGAGATCGTGGCAGCGCGCATCCAGCGAACAGCACAGCGAGCAGATCGGGCCTGCGTAAGCGGGGCAGGAGGCCATGTCCTCCGGCTCGAACGAGTGCTCGCAGATGCAGCACTGGATCGCCTCGATGTTCTGCCAGCTCCGCTTCGGCTTGCGCGCGATGTAGTATTTGCCGCCTGTGGCCCAGGCGATCAACGGCGCCGTGAGGAAGGCCGCGGCGAGCGCGATGAAGGCCGACAGCGCCTTCGCGGTCGGCCCGAACAGGCCGTAGAAGGCGCTGATCGAGACGATGGTCGCGATCGTCATCGCTCCCACGCCGACCGGATTGACGTCGTAGAGATGCGCGCGCTTGAACTCGATCTGCTGCGGCCGCAGTCCGAGCGGCTTGTTGATGACGAGGTCCGCGACCAGCGCGCCGACCCAGGCGATCGCGACGTTGGAATAGAGCGCCAGCGTCTGCTCCAGGGCCTTGTAGACGCCGATCTCCATCAGCAGCAGGGCCACGACGACGTTGAAGACCAGCCAGACCACGCGCCCGGGATGGCTGTGGGTCAAGCGCGAGAAGAAGTTCGACCAGGCGATCGAGCCGGCATAGGCGTTGGTGACGTTGATCTTGACCTGCGACAGGATCACGAAGGTGCCGGTCAAGGCCAAAGCGAGGTCGGGCTGCGACAGCACATAGCGGAATGCTTCGAGATACATGTGCGCCGGCTCGGCGGCTTCTTCGGGCGGCACGCCGTGGCTGAGTGCGAAGAAGGCGAGGAACGAGCCCGCCAGCAGCTTCAGCGCGCCCAGCACGATCCAGCCCGGCCCCGCGCTCATCAGCGCCATCCACCAGGAGGCCCTGGAGGCGCGACGGTCGCGCGGCAGGAACCGCAGGAAGTCGACCTGCTCGCCGATCTGCGCCACCAGCGAGAACACGACCGAGGCCGCAACGCCGAACAGCAGGAGATCGAAATGCCCGTTGAGGTCGCCGTGCTCGCCGGAGAACTTGTGCCACTCCGCAAAGGAGCGCGGGTTGTGCCAGGCGATCGCGGCAAACGGAATGATGTGAAGGATCACCCACAGCGGCTGCGTCCACAATTGGAAGCGGCTGATCAGCGTGATGCCGTAGGCCACCAGCGGGATGATGACGACGGCGCTGATGAGATAGCCCACCGGCCGCGGAATCCCGAAGCACATCTCGAGCGCTGAGGCGAGGATCACGGCCTCGATCGCGAAGAAGATGAAGGTGAAGGAGGCGTAGATCAGCGAGGTGACGGTCGAGCCGATGTAACCGAAGCCGGCCCCCCGCGTCAGCAGGTCGATGTCGATGCCGCATTTGGCGGCATAATACGCAATAGGCACCCCGCAGCCGAAGATGATGATGGAAACCACGACGATGGCGGCAGTCGCGTTGGTGACGCCATAGTTCAGCGTGATGGTCCCGCCGATCGCCTCCATCGCCAGGAACGAGATCGCGCCCAGTGCCGTGTTGGCGACGCGGGCGGCGGACCAGCGCCGCGCGCTCTTGGCGGTGAAGCGCAGGGCGTAATCTTCCAGCGTCTGGTTGGCGACCCATTGATTGTACTGGCGCCTGACGCGGTCTATTCGCTGCCGCCCTGCCACTTAACCCCACTCCCGATACGGACCCGGACCCCTCGCAAATTCCGTACCAGAAGCCTACGTCGGCATTTTGCGGTGCAGTATACGCGATCTTGCGTATGCGCGCGCTGCATAAATTCGAGCCATCCTCACGGGCACCAATCGCGTGTTCTCGAACAAAAGTGGGGTGCTCATGTCAGACGAAGCAAACAAGGGCCTGTTGTCGCCGCTGCGGCGCAAATTATTGATGGGAATGGCCGCGGTGCCGGCCATCACCATGCTGCCGCGCGGGTCATTTGCGCAGGCGCCGGCGACCTCGGCGGTCAACACCACGGGTCTGGCCGTCACCGACACCGAGGTCACGGTCGGCATCCTGCATTCGGCGACCGGCACCATGGCGATCTCCGAGACCGGCTCGATCCAGGCCGAAAAGCTGGCAATCGAGCAGATTAACGCGGCGGGCGGCGTGCTCGGGCGCAAGATCAAGTTCATCCAGGAGGACGGCGCGTCGGACTGGCCGACTTTCGCCGAAAAGGCGAAGAAGCTGCTCGTCAACGACAAGGTGGCGGCGATCATGGGCTGCTGGACCTCGGCCTCGCGCAAGGCGGTGCTGCCGGTCGTCGAGCAGTATAACGGCATGCTCTACTACCCGACCTTCTACGAAGGCCTCGAGCAGTCCAAGAACGTCATCTACACCGGCCAGGAAGCGACCCAGCAGATTCTCGCCGGCCTCAACTGGATCGCCAAGGAGAAGGGCGCCAAGTCGTTCTTCTTCATCGGTTCGGACTACATCTGGCCACGCACCTCCAACAAGATCGCGCGCAAGCACGTCGAAAACGTGCTCAAGGGCAAGGTCGTCGGCGAGGAATATTATGCGCTCGGCTCGACGCAGTTCAACTCTGTCATCAACAAGATCAAGCTGACCAAGCCGGACGTGATCTTCACCGACGTCGTCGGCGGCTCGAACGTCGCCTTCTACAAGCAGCTCAAGGCGGCTGGCATCGATCTCTCCAAGCAGGCACTGCTGACGATCTCGGTGACCGAGGACGAGATCGACGGTATCGGCGGCGAGAACATCGCGGGCGCCTATGCCTGCATGAAGTACTTCCAGTCGCTCGACAATGCGAACAACAAGGCTTTCGTCTCGGCGTTCAAGAAGATGTGGGGCGAGAAGACCGTGATCGGAGACGTCACCCAGGCTGCCTATCTCGGCCCGTGGCTGTGGAAGCTGACGGTCGAAAAGGCCGGCTCTTTCGACGTCGACAAGATCGCCACGGCTTCTACGGGTGTCGAGTTCAAGGGCGCGCCGGAAGGCTATGTGCGCATCCACGAGAACCATCACCTCTGGTCGAAGACCCGGGTGGGGCGCGCCAAGCTCGATGGCCAGTTCGAGCTGATCTACGAGACCGCCGATCTCGTCGAGCCGGATCCGTTCCCGAAGGGTTACCAGTAAGAAGCGTTACCGGTAAGTCGCGGCGCCCGTCCCACCCCCTCAAGACAAAACCGCTCCCTGGCGTGGATCGCAAGTCCATGCCTCAAGCCCCCGCGTCGCGAACCTGCTCGCGACGCGGGACCCTTTCCCGACGGAGGACATGGATGTTCGGCGACTATTCGATTGGCGACCTCGGCTCGATCTTCGTCATGCAGGGGTTTGCCGGACTGATCCTGTTCTCCGTCTATGTCCTGATGGCGCTCGGCCTTGCGATCATCTTCGGCCAGATGGGCGTCATCAACATGGCCCATGGCGAGTTCATGATCCTCGGGGCCTACGTCACCTGGATGACCTCCAATCTCTTCCAGGCCTATTTGCCGAGCCTGTTCAGCGGCTACTTCTTCCTCGCGATGATCCTGGCCTTCTTCGCCTCCGGCGCCTTGGGGATGTTGGTGGAGTGGGTGTTGATACGGCACCTCTACAAGCGCCCGCTCGATACGCTGCTCGCCACCTGGGGCCTCAGCCTGATGCTGCAGCAGGCCTATCGCTCGGTGTTTGGCGCGCGCGAGGTCGGCGTCGAGCTGCCGCAATGGATGCTGGGCTCGCTGCGCGTCACCGACAGCATCGAGGTGCCGATCAACGGCGTCTTCGTGATGTGCCTCACCGTGCTGATCACCATCGCCGTCGCCTACGTCCTCTACATGTCGCGCTGGGGCCGCCAGGTGCGCGCGGTCGTGCAGAACCGCATCATGGCCGGCGCGGTCGGCATCAACACCGAGAAGGTCGACCGCTACACCTTCGGCCTCGGCTGCGGCATCGCCGGTGTCGCCGGCAGCGCCTTCACCATGATCGGCTCGACCGGGCCGACGTCGGGCCAGCTCTACATCGTCGACACCTTCCTCGTCGTCGTGTTCGGCGGCGCCGCCAGCCTGCTCGGCACCATCGCCTCGGCCTTCTCGATCTCGCAGACGCAATCGACGCTCGAGTTCTTCATGTCGGGCTCGATGGCCAAGGTGCTCACACTGCTCGCCGTCGTCGGCATCCTGATGCTGCGGCCGCAGGGTCTGTTCGCCCTCAAGGTCCGCAAATAACGAGAAGCAGGCAAGTCATGATCATCAACTCACGCTTCTTCAACCGATCCGAACTGATGGGCTTCATTGCGCTCGCCGCCGTGCTGTTCGTGATCCTGCCGCTGACGCTTGACGTGTTCCGCCTCAACCTGGTCGCGAAATATCTGACCTATGCCTTCGTCGCGATCGGCCTCGTGCTGTGCTGGGGCTACGGCGGCATCTTGAGCCTGGGGCAGGGCGTGTTCTTCGGTCTCGGCGGCTATTGCATGGCGATGTTCCTCAAGCTCGAAGCCTCCAGCGTCGAGAACACCAAGATCCAGTCGACGCCCGGCATCCCCGATTTCATGGACTGGAATCAGATCACGGCGCTGCCGTTCTTCTGGCAGCCGTTTCACAGCCTCACCTTCACCATCCTCGCCATCATCCTGGTCCCCGGCCTTTTCGCTCTGATCATCGGCACCGCGATGTTCAAGCGCCGCGTCGGCGGCACCTATTTCGCGATTATCACCCAGGCCGTCGCCGCCATCCTGACCATCCTCATCGTCGGCCAGCAGGGCTATACCGGCGGCATCAACGGCATGACCGATCTGCGCACGCTGAAGGGTTGGGACATCCGGCCCGATCACGCCAAGATCATCCTGTACTTCGTCGAGGTGGTGTTGCTGTTCGCCTGCATCGGCATCGCGCAGTTCATCCGCCTCACCAAGCTCGGCCGCATCCTGGTGGCGATGCGCGAGCAGGAGGACCGCGTCCGCTTCTCCGGCTACAGCGTCGCCAACTTCAAGATCTTCGCCTTTTGCATGGCCGCGATCTTCGCCGCGATCGGTGGCGCCATGTTCGCGCTCAATGTCGGCTTCATGTCGCCGTCCTTCGTCGGCATCGTGCCGTCGATCGAGATGGTGATCTACACTGCGGTCGGCGGACGGATGTCGATCTTCGGCGCGGTCTGGGGCGCGATCCTGGTGAATTTCGCCAAGACCAGCCTGTCGGAATCCTTCCCGCAACTCTGGTTGTTCGGTCTCGGCGCGCTGTTCATCGCCGTCGTGCTCGCTTTCCCCAACGGCCTGTCCGGGCTCTGGGCCGATTACGTGCAGCCGCGCATCGACCGGCTGTTCGCCTCGCGCAAGCCGAAGTCTGGCTGGACCGACAATTCCGTCGCCGACGGCGCGCCGGCAGAGTGAGGAGGCGATCATGCTTATTGGACACCAGCCCAAGGACTTCCTGCTCGCGGTCTCAGGCCTCACCGTCTCGTTCGACGGATTCAAGGCGGTCAACGACCTCTCCTTCTATGTCGAGGAGAACGAGATCCGTGTCATCATCGGCCCCAACGGCGCCGGCAAGACCACGGTGCTCGATTTGATCTGCGGCAAGACCAGGGCGACCTCGGGCTCGATCCAGTTTCGTGGCAAGGAGCTCACGAAGATGAAGGAGAACGAGATCGTGCAGACCGGCGTCGGGCGCAAGTTCCAGACGCCGTCGGTGTTCGAGGATCTCACCGTGTTCGAGAACCTCGAGATCTCGTTTCCGCGCGGCCGCACCGTGTTCGGCTCGCTGACCTTTCAGCGCGACCAGCTGGTGAAGGACCGGGTCGAGGAGGTCGCCGAGATGATCTTCCTCAAGGAGAAGCTCAACACCTATGCCGACGAGCTCAGCCATGGCCAGAAGCAGTGGCTCGAGATCGGCATGCTGCTGATCCAGGATCCCGACCTCTTGATGCTCGACGAGCCCGTCGCCGGCATGAGCGTGTCCGAGCGCGCCAAGACCGCCGAATTGCTCAACCGCATCATCAAGAACCGTTCGGTGCTGGTGATCGAGCACGACATGAAGTTCGTCGAGGACATCGCGCACAAGGTCACCGTGCTGCACCAGGGCCAGATCCTCTCGGAGGGGACGATGGAGAAGGTGAAGAACGATCCCAAGGTCATCGAAGTGTACCTCGGTCACTAGCGCATGATCCCGGAAAGTGGCGTCCGGTTTCCGGACAAGATCATGCGCAAGAAGCAAGGAGCACGCTGATGCTGGCTATTTCCGATCTCCACGTCGCCTACGGCCAGAGCGAGGTGCTGCACGGGCTCAACGTCAAGGTCGCGGCGAACGAGATCGTCGCGATCATGGGCCGCAACGGAATGGGCAAGACCACGCTGATGAAGTCGCTGATGGGCATCCTGCCGGCCAAGAGCGGCTCGGTGAACATGGATGGCGCCGAGCTCGGCAACCTCAAGAGCTTTGAGCGCGTCGCCAAGGGTCTCGCCTACGTGCCACAGGGCCGCATGATCTTCTCCACCATGACGGTGAAAGAGAACATCGAGACCGGGCTCGTCGTCTCCGGCGGCTCCGAGGTGCCTGACGACATCTACGAACTGTTCCCGGTGCTGCTCGAGATGAAGGGCCGCCGTGGCGGCAATCTCTCCGGCGGGCAACAGCAACAATTGGCGATCGCGCGCGCTCTCGCCACCAAGCCGAAGGTGCTGCTGCTGGACGAGCCGACCGAAGGCATCCAGCCCTCCATCATCAAGGAAATGGCGCGCACCCTAAAGCGCATCCGCGACGAGAAGGGGCTCTCGATCGTCGTGTCCGAGCAGGTCCTCAGCTTCGCGCTCGACATCGCCGACCGCGTGCTGGTGATCGAGAACGGCGAGATCGTGCGCGACGATCCGCGCGATGCCGTCGATGCCGCGCAGGTCTCGAAATATCTGTCCGTCTAACCAACCGTGTAAAAGGGGAGCATCTCGATGCCAGAGACACTGATCAAGGTCGATCTCACCAAATCGGCCTATGAAAACGACATGGTGCACAACCGCTGGCACCCCGACATCCCGATCGTGGCCTGGGTCAATCCCGGCGACGATTTCATCATCGAGACCTATGACTGGACCGGCGGCTTCATCAAGAACAACGATTCCGCCGACGACGTGCGCGACATCGACCTGTCGATCGTGCACTTCCTCTCCGGCCCGATCGGGGTCAAGGGCGCCGAGCCCGGCGACCTTCTCGTCGTCGACCTGCTCGACGTCGGTCCGCTCAAGGAGAGCCTGTGGGGCTTCAACGGCTTCTTCTCCAAGCAGAACGGCGGCGGCTTCCTCACCGACCATTTCCCGCTGGCGCAGAAGTCGATCTGGGACATCAAGGGTCTCTACACCTCGTCGCGTCACGTGCCCGGCGTCAACTTTGCCGGTCTGATCCATCCCGGCCTGATCGGCTGTCTGCCCGATCCGAAGATGCTGGACACCTGGAACAAGCGCGAGGCCGAGCTGATCTCGACCAACCCGACCCGCGTGCCTGGCCTTGCCAATCCGCCGTTCGCGCCGACCGCCCATGGCGGCCGCGCCAAGGGCGATGTGAAGGCCAAGATCGGCGCCGAGGGTGCGCGCACCGTGCCGCCGCGCGAGCATGGCGGCAATTGCGACATCAAGGATCTCTCGCGCGGCTCGAAGATCTACTTCCCGGTCTACGTGCCCGGCGCGGGCCTTTCGATGGGCGATTTGCACTTCAGCCAGGGCGACGGCGAGATCACCTTCTGCGGTGCCATCGAGATGGCGGGCTGGCTGCACCTGAAGGTCGAGGTGATCAAGGATGGCATGTCGAAATACGGCATCAAGAATCCGATCTTCAAGCCGTCGCCGATCACGCCGAACTACAAGGACTATCTGATCTTCGAGGGCATCTCGGTGGACGAGGCCGGCAAGCAGCACTATCTCGACGTCCACATCGCCTATCGCCAGGCCTGCTTGAATGCGATCGAGTATCTCAAGAAGTTCGGCTATTCCGGCGCCCAGGCCTATTCGATCCTCGGCACCGCGCCGTGCCAGGGCCACATCTCCGGCGTGGTCGACGTGCCCAACGCCTGCGCCACGCTATGGCTGCCGACCGAGATCTTCGACTTCGACGTGATGCCGTCGGCGGCCGGACCCATCAAGCACATCACCGGCGACATCCAGATGCCGATCTCGCCGGACAAATGACGCCGCGGTCCCTCTCCCCGTTCTCACGGGGAGAGGGCCGGGGTGAGGGGCTGTCTCCACACGCACGGTGGCAGCGAGTTGTGTGAACAGGCAAGAGCGTAGGTGATGCGATGCCGGTCTACGAATATCTCTGTGACGATTGCGGTCCCTTCAAGGACCTGCGCCCGATGGCGGAATGCGACGATCCGCAGAGCTGCCCACACTGCGAGACGATGGCGCCCCGCGTCATCCTGACGGCGCCGAACTTCTTCTGCATGCCGGCGGAGAAGCGCAAGGCGCACGCCGTCAACGAGCGCAGCACGCACGCACCGCAGACGCTGGCGCAATATAAGGCCTCGCACGGGCCGGGCTGCGGCTGCTGCTCCTCGGGCAAGACCGTGAAGGACAAGAGCGCGGCGGATAGGAAGAAGCCGGCGCGGCTGGTGACCAAGACCAGGAGCGGCGCCAAGGGCTTTCCGACCGCACGCCCCTGGATGATCAGCCACTAACCCACGCCAGCATCAGACAACAGGAGCGCTCCACATGCTTCACGGTGACATCTCCAGCAGCAACGACACGGTCGGCGTCGCGGTGGTCAATTACAAGATGCCCCGCCTGCACACCAAGGCCGAGGTGCTCGACAACGCCCGCAAGATCGCCGACATGATCGTCGGCATGAAGGTCGGGCTGCCCGGCATGGATCTCGTGATCTTCCCGGAGTATTCCACACAAGGCATCATGTACGATGCCAAGGAGATGTACGAGACGGCGTCAATGGTGCCGGGCGAGGAGACCGCGATCTTCGCCGAGGCCTGCCGCAAGGCCAAAGTGTGGGGCGTTTTCTCGCTCACCGGCGAGCGTCACGAGGAGCATCCGCATAAGGCGCCCTACAACACCCTGATCCTGATGAACGACAAGGGCGAGATCGTGCAGAAGTATCGCAAGATCATGCCCTGGGTGCCGATCGAAGGCTGGTACCCCGGCAATTGCACCTATGTCTCCGAGGGCCCCAAGGGTCTGAAGGTCAGCCTGATCATCTGCGATGACGGCAATTATCCGGAGATCTGGCGCGACTGCGCCATGAAGGGCGCGGAGCTGATCGTGCGCTGCCAGGGCTACATGTATCCGGCCAAGGAGCAGCAGGTCATGATCTCAAAGGCCATGGCCTGGGCCAACAACGTCTATGTCGCGGTCGCCAATGCCGCCGGCTTCGACGGTGTCTATTCCTATTTCGGCCACTCCGCGATCATCGGTTTCGACGGCCGCACGCTCGGCGAATGCGGCGAGGAGGATTACGGCATCCAGTACGCGCAGCTGTCGAAGCATCTGATCCGCGACGCGCGCCGCAACGGCCAGTCGCAGAACCATCTCTACAAGCTCGTTCATCGCGGCTACACCGGCATGATCAATTCCGGCGACAGCCCGCGCGGCGTCGCCGCGTGCCCGTATGATTTCTACAAGAACTGGATCAGGGATCCCGAAGGCACGCGCGACATGGTCGAGGCAATGACCCGCGCGACTCCAGGCACCGAGGAATGCCCGATCGACGGCATCCCGAACGGGACGGCGGCCAGCAATTACTGAGCTGTTGCGGCCTGCGTCACCCTCCAGGGGAGGGTAAGAAAGAGCTCTATCGCTTCTGCTCGGTGGGCCTGCGCGGGGGCCGCGGTGGCGCCGGCGTGCCGCTCATCTTGTTGGCGGCCTCGCTGACGTCGAGCAGGGAGCGGCGAATGTCTTCGAGATAGGCCGCCGACTTCTTCTTCATGGTGCCGGCAAGCTCGTGCAGTCCCTGGATCTTCTCGAACAGCTCGTCGGCCTTGCCGTCGACGAAGCCCGGCACCGCGCCCTCGATCTTGGCGGCCGCCTTGTCGAACCCTGCGAAGGCGCTGTCGACCTTGGCCATGACCGAATCGATCTCCGCGCCCTTACTCCTGAGATCGGCGGTGTAAGTCTCGAACGTGTGCAGGCCCTCCTTGATTGCGGGGGCGTTGTTCACGATGGTGCGGTCGACGCTGTGCAGGGTTTCGACGATGGTTTCGGCGTCGCTGAGATCGGCCGTCAGCACCGGGATGCCGTCCGCGTCCAGCGGCACCGGCGGTGCAGAGGGGGCGCCGCCGATGAGTGAGATCGCGGCAATGCCGGTGAGGCCCTGGAACTCGATTCCGGCCACGGTGTCCTTGCGAATCGGCGCGGTGTTGTCGAGCATGACGAGTGCCACGATCCTGCGCGGACTATCCAGCTTGATCGACAGGATCTGGCCGGCGGGCACGCCGTCGAAATTGACCGGCCCGCCACGGCGCAGGCCGCTGGCCGAGCCGCCTTCGAACACCACGCGCAACTGGCTGCGGCTCTGGATCGTGCGCCATTTCTGTACGCCGAGCAGGCCGCCGAACGCCACGGCGATCGCCGCCAGCGTTGCCGTTCCGATCACAAGATTGCTCGCGCGTGCCATGCAGGCTGAGTTTAGGGCCAAAGCGGGATGGTTGGAAGAAGGTCGCGATGGTACGTAGGGCGGGTTAGCGAAGCGTAACCCGTCACGCCTCGCGCGTGAATGCACCGAATTGGTGGATTACGCCACGCACCTCAATGCCCGGCCGCCCGCTTTGCCGCAGCATTGTTCAGCACGATCAGGGCATCGACGGCCACACCCGTCCTGGTGTTGATCAGGAACGGGTTGATGTCGACCGAGGCGATGCGATCGCCCGCATCCGCGATCAGGTTGGACAGCCCGACCAGGGCCTTCACCGCCGAGGCCTCGTGCAAGACCGGCCTGCCGCGATAGCCGCGCATCTTGATGCCGGCCTTGGTGCGGCCGATCAGGAGCTGTGCCTCGGCCTCGTCCAGCGGCGCGCCGGCGAGCGCGACATCCTTCAACAGCTCGATGTCGATGCCGCCGGTGCCGAACAGCACGACCGGGCCCATCTCCGCATCGAGCGAGGCGCCGACCACCAGCTCGAGCTCGGCCTTGACCTGCTGCGCGATCAGGATGCCGTCGAGCTTCGGCTTGCCCTTGAGCTTCGCCACCCGCGCGGTGATGTCGGCGAACGCCTTCTTTACCTCGGCTGCGCTGTTGAGGTTCAGCACCACGCCGCCGATGTCGGACTTATGCAGGATCTCCGCACTGACGAGTTTTGCCACGACCGGAAAACCGATCTGCTTGGCAATCTTGATGGCGTCCGCCGCAGTCTGCGCGATCGCCTCCTTCGAGATCGGGATGCCATAGGCCTTGAGCAGCTTCTTCGAGGCGACCTCGTCGAGCGCAGCACCGGTCGCCGATTTCAACGTCTTCTCCAGCACGGCGCGGGCGGCGGGTTTCGAGCTCGAGACGATATCGGGCACCTCCTTGCGCAGCTTCGCATAGGCGAGCAGCGACTTGATCGCGGTCACCGCGCGGTCCATGCCCTGCATCACCGCGAGATGCGGCAGCGAGTTCCGCAAGTCCTTGGTGTATTCGGTGAAGCCGATCGACATCGCGCTGATGTAGATCACCGGCTTGCCCGCCTTGCTGGCCATCTCGTTGACGATGCGCAAGTTGCGCTCGCGCAGCTCGTGCGGCGCCTTCGGCAGCTCGGCATCGACGATGACGATGTCGATATCGGGGTCGTCGATCATCAGCTTGATCGATTTCATGTAGACGGAGGGATCGACCACTGCGGCAAAGCCGGCATCGAGCGGATTGCCGACGATCGAGCCGGGGCCGAGCATCTTCGCCAGCTCCGCGCTGACATGCGGGCTCAGCGGCGTGAAATTCAGGCCTGCGGCATAGAACGCGTCGATCAGCATGCCGCGCTTGCCGCCGGACAGCGTCACAGCGGCGAGCCGGTCGCCTTTCGGAACGGCCGCGTGCACGAAGCACTCGGTGGTCTCGATCAGCTCGTCGAGGCCGCCGACCCGGATCACCCCTTCGCGCGTCGCGATCGCGTCGAACGTCTCGATCGAGCCGGCGAGCGCGCCGGTATGCGCCATCGCCGCGGCGCGGCCGCCTTCGGAGGCGCCGAGCTTGAGGGCGATCACGGGCTTGCTCGCCGCGCGCGCCGCCTTGCAGGCGTCGCGGAAGGCCTTGGTGTTGCGCACGCCCTCGAGGTAGACGACGATCACCTTGATGCTCGGATCCTCGGCGAAATAGCGCATCAGGTCCGGCGTCTCGAGCCCGGCCTCGTTGCCCGTGGTCACCATGTAGCCTACACCGACACCCCGGTCTTCCAGCGTCTGTCGGATCGCCATGACGATCGCGCCGGATTGGCCGGCGATCGCCACCGCGCCCTGTTCCATGGTGACGATGCGATCGTCGATATTGGTGAAGAGCTTTTCGCCGGCGCTCAAATTGCCGAGGCAGTTCGGGCCGGTGACCGCGAGCCCCGTCTCGCGCACCGCAGCCTGCAATTCGGCAGCGAGCTTCTGGCTTTCGTCATCCTGCAGCTCGCTGAAGCCGGAGGTGACGATGGTGGCCGACCGCGCGCCGGCTGCGGCGGCGTCGCGGATCACCTGCACGGCAAAGCGCGCAGGCACCAGCACCAGGACGTGATCGGGCTTCTCCGGAAGACTCGCAAAATCCTTGTAGCAGGGAACGCCCCAGACGGTATCGCGCTTGGCGTTGACCGGATAGAGCCCGCCTTCGAAACCATATTTGATCAGATTGTTCCAGATGCGCTCGGCATAATTGCCGGGCTTGTCGGTCGCGCCCACCAGCACGATGTTGTGCGGGTGCAGCATTGCGTGGATGCCCTTGACGATGTCGCTGGCATCGGGCGGCGGAGACCATGGACGTGATGCGGGCGCAGCAGACACACGGGCTTCCATGGCGTGACCTCACCTGTTGTTCTTATTGGTGTCGCGTCACTCTGTTCTATGGCGAGTCCTTTGGCAACTGTGTGGCTGGGTATGCCGTGTGGTGGAATGAAGCGCGCACCGGTGCGTGTCAGTCCGATCGGCGATCTAGCCGTCGGCGCCAATCAATGTCGCATGCACGATGTAGCGCTCGGGTCCGGATGTGACGGCATCGAATGGCCAGCAGGTCGCGAGAACAAGCTCGAAACCCTGTGCCATGGGATCGATGCCGGATGCATCGAAGCGAACCACGGCCGAGGAATCCGCGCGATAGCGAAAGTGTCGACCGTCACTGCGCGTGACATCGATGACGTCGCCAATGGCAACATCCTTCAGGAAGCGGAAATGAGTGTCGCGATGGGCGGCATAGACGGCGATCCCGCGTTCGCCCGCATCAGCCGTGTGCTGGATATGACCGGGCCCGAAAGCGAGCGCTTGCCCGCTCGTGCCTTCCAGCACGATGGCGCTCGCGCCGATCCGCTTCACCTCGATCCGCGCGACCGGCCAGGTGTCGGCCCAGGACCAGGGCTTTACCGCCTGTCCCGTGGCAATGCTCCGGTCGAAGGCGCGCTCCAGCAGCACCTGCGCCAGCCACGCCTTGGCGTGGATATAGGCGCCGTCGCCGAACAGGAGGAGGCCGATCAGCGCCAGGATTAGCGGAGAGATGAAGCGGGGCATTGTGTTTCGTCTCCCGTCATTGCGAGCCACCGGGTCCGCGCGAAGCGCGGCCCGATGACAGGCTCCGCGAAGCAATCCAGACTGTCTCCGCGGCGGCAGTCTGGATTGCTTCGTCGCTTCGCTCCTCGCAATGACCGTGAAAAAAAACGCGCGCGGCCGTTTGCAGGGGACGGGCAGCCGCGCGCGCTAACAGAGGAGTTCGGGGAGCTCCTCTCTCAAGCGGCGTCGGTGAGCAAGGTCCGACGCCGGTTGAACACGAACAGGATCAGGGCGAGCACGATCAGGATGAAGCCTGCGATCATCTTCAGCTCGGCCGAGGTCGCGGTCTTGGGCAGGCGGATCGCATCGGGCGCAGCAGGCATAGGCCGTCGCGTTGCCGGCTGATTGCGCGCATCGGCATGGCGCTCGTGCAGCTGCGTCGGCGTCAGATGCGGCCGCTCGCCGAACACCTTCTCGAAATCCCAGCCCGCGGGCAGGTTGATCGGCAGCTCGCTGAGCTTGAGCGGTTCGCCTTCGGGACGGCTTGGCGTCTTGTCGACCGCGACGAGGCTGGTCAGCCGCGTGACGATCTGATGGTCGAGCGCGAGCGCCAGGATCGCCTTGTCGGAGGCCTCGGGTGTCATCTCGCGCAGGGTGCGCGCCACCTCCGCATCGGCGATCTTGCGCCTGGCCCAGAGCTTTGACAGGCCCATGCCTTCGGCCGCGTTTTGCAGCGGCAGCGTCACCGACCATGGGCGGTCGCCGACGCGGCCCTTGATCTCGAGCGAGCCTGCGAGCTTGTCGAGCCTCGCCGCCAGCACCAGGGGCTCGTCGCGATAGACGTCAGGAATGATCGCCGGGGTGACGTCGGCATTGGCTTCGGAAAACCTTGCGGTGAGGCCGGTCACGGCCGGATTCTCCAGCTTGGCGAACAGGCCGCGCATGCGCTCCTCCACTTGCTCGGTGGAGCCGATATGGGTGAAGGCGCCGCGGCCGAGCTCGGCGGCACGGGTCATCAGATAGGTGTTGGGCGCCGACCCGATGCCGACCATGAACACGCGCGAGCGGCCGCGCATCGTCGTGATCGCATCGAACAATTGCTGCTCGTTGCCGATCGCGCCGTCGGTCAGGAACACGACCTGGCGGACCATGCCGGTGTCGCCGAGCCTGTCGGCCAGTGCCGCGCGCATCGCCGGCACCATCTCAGTGCCGCCGCGCGCCTGCAAGGCGCCGACGAAGGAGGTCGCCTCGCCGATATGGGCGGCATCGGCCGGCACGGCGGCCGGAAACAGCATGTCCATGGTGTCGTCGAAGCGGATCACGTTGAAGCGGTCATTCGGCTGCAGGCGTCCGAGGGCGTAGAGCAGGCTCGCCTTCGCCTGCACGATGGACGTGCCGCCCATCGAACCGGAATTGTCGATCACGAACACGACCTCGCGCGGCAGCGGCTTCTGCGCCGCCTGCTCGGCGCTCGGCGGGGTGACGAAGGCGAGCAGGTAATCGGCATCGCCGATGTGCTCGCGGAACAGTCCGACTGACGGCGCTGTCTCGGCAGCCGGCTTCCAGGTCAGCTCGAAATCACGGTCGGCGGGAACGATGCCGTCGGCGAGCGTCACCACGCGCGTCATGTTATCAGGGCTTTCCGTCTTGACGTTGTGATGGTGGCTCTTGACCTCACCGAGCGCGAAGCCGGCCTGCAGGCGTACTGTGATGCTGGTCGGATTGACCGGTGCATTCCTGGCGGGATCGAGCACAGGGGGCGAGATGCGCTCGCGATCCGGCACCGGGTCCGACGTCGCCGCGCCCCAGCCCGAACCATCCTTGCGGAAATCGACGCTCTGGATGATCGGCGCGGGATTGTAGCGCGGCCCGACCACGAGCGGCAAGCGCAACGAATATTCGTTGCCGACTTGACGCACCGGCTCCTGGTACTCGATCTGCACCAGCACGGTTTCGCCGGGACCGATATTGGCGACCGAGTTGGTGAAGATGTTCGGCCGCTCCTGCTCGGTGAGCGCGGCCTTCTGGCCGACGCGGCGCGCCTCCTCGTAGATCACGCGCGCCTGCTGCCGTTCCTTGATGTCGCCGATGATGACGCGGTCGCCGACCACCATCTTCAGCGTGTCGACGGCGCCGCCGGCCGCGAGCGGATAGACGTAGGTGGCTTCCACCCAATCCTTGGTCGGATTGCGGAAGACTTGCGTGACGCGGGCGCGCAAGGTCGGGCCCGACACCGTGATGTCGACATCAGTCCCGAGACGGATCGCCTCCGTGGTAGTGCCGTCCTCCTTCAGCAGCAGGCTGCCCGACCGGGCCTCGCCGGGCTGGAGCAGGTTGGCCTGTTCGGTCGTTGCCGACCAGCTCGCCCCGAAACTCACCAGCAGGGCCAGGAGGGCGACCAGCATCACGGCGATGCCCTGCGCGAGAAGGAACAGTCCGACCTTGATGAGGCGGCTCAACAGCGGGTGGTCGTCGCCGTCGGCCGTGTCGTAGGCGCTCATTTGGCTTGCTCCGAAGCATGTTTGCTGGTCCTCAGCATCCGCCGGCGGGGCGGCGTTTCGCGAGCAGAATGATCGGCAATGTTCCGCCGCGGCCGGCCCCCGCTCGTTTCGACCGGGGCGATCATGTGCGGTTTTGTGCTGTTTTGTCCGCCCTGCTACAGTGACCGGCCTGGAGCAGGGCTGACGATGCAGACGCAGGACAAACTCACCGACAAGCAGCTTTCGGACGAGCAGAGCCGCGAGATCGCCGAGACCATCCGCGAGGAGCTCGCCCGGCGCCGGATGTCCCGGCAGGCGCTGGCCGAGCAGGCCAAGCTCAGCCTGTCGACGCTGGAGAAGGTGCTCGGCGGCCGGCGGCCGTTCACGCTGGCGACGACCGTCCGGCTGGAGCAGGCGCTCGGCGTCTCCTTGCGCAAGAGCGTCATCGTGGCGACGCCGCCGGCCGCAAACGACGTCGCGCCCGACAGCCTCGGCTCCTATGCCCACCGCGCGGTGACCTGGCTCGAGGACGTCTACATTACCCTGCGGCCGTCGTTCGGCGACAAGGACGCGATCTTCGCCTATCGCACCGAGATCGCCTGGGAGCCGAAACTCTCCTCGCTGGTCTTCCGCGAAGGCGAGCGGACCGATGCCGCCTACGAGCATACCGGCGAGGTCGCCGTTCCGCATCAGTCCGGCTTCATCTACCTCGTCATCATCAAGCACGGCCAGCACCGCGTGATCACGGTGTCGCGGCCGACGGTATCAGGCGAGATGTACGGCATCATCTCGACGCTGCGCGCCGGGCCCGGCTCCCAGCTCACGCCAATTGCCGCGCCGATCGCCTATGTGCCGCTCAGGAATATCCCAAAACCTTCCTTGGGCCGGGTTGCGCCCGAGGATCCCAACCACGCCTTGTATCGAAAGCACTTGCGCCGCACGGTGGAAGAGCCGTTCGCGTTGTTTCTGACGCTGTGACCCCAGGATAAGACGTCCACGCTCGAAGCGTCCGCGCCAATCAGCCACTCCGCGCAAGTGAGCGGCCGAGGTTCGAGCCATGGTGGCTGAGACGAAACCGTTCGAGGCAAGTCTCGCGATGAAGAGCCCGTTCTATACCGCCGAGCACGACGCGTTTCGCGACGTGATGCGGCGCTTCGTCGAGAAGGAGATCACGCCCTTCGCCCATGACTGGGACGAAGCCGGCGAATTCCCGCGCACGCTCTATCGCAAGGCGGCCGAAATTGGCCTCTTGGGACTTGGATTCCCGGAAGAATATGGCGGCATCGCCGCCGACCAGTTCATGAAGATCGTCGCGAGCCAGGAGCTTGCGCGCGCCGGCGCAGGTGGCGTCAGCGCCAGCCTGATGAGCCACACGATCGGCTCTCCCCCGATCGCGCGGGCCGCACGGGCCGAGGTGAAGGCGCGCGTGCTGCCGCAGGTGCTGGCAGGCGAGAAGATCTCCGCACTCGCGATCACCGAACCGGGCGGCGGCTCCGACGTTGCCAATTTGCGCACCCGCGCGCGGCGCGACGGCGATCATTACGTCGTGGACGGAGAGAAGACCTTCATTACCTCAGGCATGCGTGCCGATTATCTGACCGTTGCGGTGCGGACCGGCGGCGAGGGCGCCGGCGGCGTCAGCCTGCTCCTGATCGAAGGCGACACGCCCGGCCTGTCCAGGACCAAGCTGAAGAAGATGGGCTGGTGGGCCTCCGATACCGCGACGCTGCATTTCGACGCCTGCCGCGTGCCCGCCGAGAACCTGATCGGCGAGGAGGGCCAGGGCTTCAAGATCATTATGCAGAACTTCAACAGCGAGCGCATGGGCATGGCCGCGAGCTGCACCGCCTTCGCCCGCGTCTGCCTCGACGAGGCCATCGCCTACGCCCGGGAACGCCAGACCTTCGGCAAGCCGCTCGCGCAGCACCAGGTCATCCGCCACAAGATCGTCGACATGGCGCAGAAGGTCGCGGCATCGCAAGCGATGCTGGAGATGTTGGCCTGGCGGCTCGAGCAGGGCGAGAGCCCGGTCGCCGAGATCTGCATGATGAAGAACCAGGCGACGCAGACCATGGCGTTCTGCGCCTCGGAAGCCGTGCAGATCTTCGGCGGCGCCGGCTTCATGCGCGGCATCAAGGCCGAGCGCATCTACCGCGAGGTCAAGGTCAACGCGATCGGCGGCGGCACCGAGGAGATCATGAAGGATCTGGCGTCGCGGCAGATGGGTCTTTGAACGCTCTCTCCTCGCGTCATTCCGGGGCGCGAGCGAAGCGGAGCGAGCCCGGAATCCATACTCACGATCGTGGTTATGGATTCCGGGCCCGCGCCAAGGGGCGCGTCCCGGAATGACGAGGCTGAGAGAGAATGTTATTCACCGCCGACCACGACGACATCCGCCGCTCCTTACAAAAATTCATCGCGGGCGAGATCAATCCTCACGTCGACGCGTGGGAAAAGGCCGACATCTTCCCGGCGCACGAGCTGTTCAAGAAGATGGGCAGCCTCGGCTTCCTCGGCCTGAACAAGCCGGTCGAATTCGGCGGCTCGGGCCTCGACTATTCCTACGCGCTGATGATGGCCGAGGAGCTGGGCGCCATCACCTGCGGCGGCGTGCCGATGGCGATCGGGGTGCAGACCGACATGGCGACGCCCGCGCTGGCGCGCTTCGGCTCGGACGAGGTGCGGCGCGAATTCCTGGCGCCCTCGATCTCCGGCGACTACGTCGCCTGCATCGGCGTCTCCGAGCCGGGCGCCGGCTCCGACGTCGCCTCGATCAAGACGAGTGCGCGCTCCGACGGCGACGACTACGTCATCAATGGCGGCAAGATGTGGATCACCAACGGCACCCAGGCCGACTGGATCTGCTTGCTCGCCAACACCGGCGACGGCCCCGTTCACCGCAACAAGTCGCTGATCTGCGTCCCCATGAAGAGCAAGGGGGTCACGATCGCGCGCAAGCTGGACAAGATGGGGATGCGCTCCTCCGACACGGCGCAAATCTTCTTCGACAATGTCCGCGTGCCCAAGCGCAACCGGATCGGCGAGGAAGGCCAGGGTTTTACCTACCAGATGATCCAGTTCCAGGAGGAGCGGCTCTGGGGCGCGGCCGCCTGTCTGAAGGCGCACGAATACATCATCGACCAGACCATCGAATACACCCGCAACCGCAAAGCCTTCGGCAAGTCGATCCTCGACAACCAGGTCGTGCATTTCAAGCTCGCGGAGATGCAGACCGAGGTCGAGCTCCTGCGCGCGCTGATCTATCGCGCGGGCGAACAGCTGGTCGCCGGCGAGGATGTGACGCGGCTTGCGACCATGGCCAAGCTGAAGGCCGGCCGGTTGGGGCGCGAGCTCACCGACGCTTGCTTGCAATATTGGGGCGGAATGGGCTTTACCAACGAGACGCCGGTCAGCCGCGCCTATCGCGACAGCCGCCTGACCTCGATCGGCGGCGGCGCCGACGAGGTCATGCTGATGGTGCTGTGCAAGATGATGGGCACGTTGCCCGGCAGCAAAGGAAACGCCTGATGATCACGCTGTATCATTGCGACGCCGCACGCTCGTTCCGTCCGCTCTGGATGCTGGAGGAGATGGGGCTGCCCTATGAATTGAAGATGTTGCCGTTCCCGCCGCGCGTCTTCGCCAAGGACTATCTCGCGCTCAATCCGCTCGGCACCATTCCCTTCATGATCGACGGCGAGACCAGGATGACGGAATCCTCCGGCATCTGCCATTACCTCGGCATCAAATACGGCCCGACGCCGTTGATGGTCGGTCCTGAGGATCCCGCCTACGGCACGTTCTTGAACTGGATGTACTTCAGCGACGCCACGTTAACCTTCCCGCAAACGCTGGTGCTGAGATACACCCAGCTCGAGCCGGAGGAGCGCCGCAACCCGCAGGTCGCCACCGATTACGCGAAATGGTTTCTGGGGAGACTGCGCGCCGTTGAGGCAGCGACCGCGAATGCCGAAACATTGTGCGCGGGCCGCTTCACCGCCGCCGACATCGTCATCGGTTACGCGCTTCGGCTCGCGAGCAATATCGGGCTTGCCAAGGATTTTGGGTCAAACGTGGCAGCCTATTGGGCACGCCTGCAGCAGCGCGAGGGTTTCAAGCGCGCGGTTGCTGCGGAGCAAAAGGCCGGGCAAGAGCAGAATGTCACGCCGAGGGTGAGGGCGTAAGGTCCAGGCTGTCATTCCCGGCGATGCGCAGCATCGACCGGAATCTAGAGGTTCCCCGGTGCGCAATTGCGCACCTGAGGTTCGCGCCTCCCGTCCCCCGGAACGATCGCGCATGTTTTCATGACAGCGCTATCCTACCGTGACAGCGCCCAAATTTCCGCTAAGGTGACCTCCGTCCGCAGCGGCCAGAGAGCCGCGCGAGGAGGAACCCAATGGAATATAACGGTCGCGAATCCGACCACCTGATGCTGATCACGCCGGAGCGGGTGTTTTATGCGGGCCTGCTCGGCCGTCCCCGCAAACGGACACCTGGCTGCTGCCATGTCTATGTCGCAGTGAAGGGCAATCTGCACCTGACGATCGACGACGTTCTCGCCACCGGCGAGCTGTTCGTCACCCTGCCGAACCAGCGGCATTCCATCGCCAGCGACTACCGCACCGTGATCAGCGTGACGCTGGAGCCGGAAAGCATGCCGGATGGCGTGATCGAAGCCTTGGCCGCCCGCCTGACCGGACCCGACCAGGCCGCCTATGTCCGCAAGATCCTCGCCGCCTACGCCTTGCTGCGTCAGCGCCGCTATGGCGACATCACCACCGCCGAGTTCGACGAGATGTGCTTTGGTGAGGCGCTGCCGCGCCGCGTGCTGGATCCGCGCGTGATGCGCGCCGTGGCCCGCATCGAGCGCTTCTCCGGCGAGCCGGTGACGGCGGATACCTGCGCCGCTGAAGCCGGCCTCTCGGCCTCGCGCTTCCTGCACCTGTTCAAGGAGGAGACCGGCATCTCGTTCCGCTCCTTCCGCGCCTGGAAGCGCGCGCGGTATCTGCTGCACTTCGCCAACCAGGACCTCAACCTCGCCCATCTGGCGCAGGACATCGGCTATCCCGATTCCACGCATTTCAGCCACTCGATCCGCCGCTTCTACGGATTGAAGCCGCGGGCGATCTTCGTCGGCTCGCGCGATCTTGCGATCTATCGCAGCACCGAGACGGTGCGTATGGCGGAGGCTTCGTAGCTTCGTAGGGTGGGTTAGCCGATCAGATGCGCGAAGCGCAGCTGATCGGCGTAATCCACCTCTTCAATGTCCACGGAGGCAGACAGTGGTGGGTTACGCCTTCGGCTAACCCACCCTACGAAAGCTCGTCTTTTCCCAGCTTCTCCGCGCAAGAAGCCGCATGTCGCGCGTCACATGATCGCAAGCGTTGAATTCTCAACGTGCGAGACATTGAACGCATGAGCGACAAGGCCGTCATCACCTGCGCGCTGAATGGCGTGCTCACCGACCCCAAGCAGCACAACGTGCCCGTGACGCCCGAGCAGATGGCGCGCGAGGCCAGGGCTGCGTTCGAGGCCGGCGCGTCCATCATGCACATCCATCTGCGCCAGCAGGCGCCGGGCAAGGGACATCTGCCGTCCTGGGAGGTCGCGGTCAGCAAGGAGATCCAGCAGGCGATCCGCGAGGCCTGCCCAGGCGTGATCATCAACCACACCTCGGGCGTGTCGGGGCCGAATTACTCAGGCGCGCTCGACTGCATCCGCGAGACCCGGCCGGAGATCGCCGCCTGCAATGCCGGCTCGCTGAATTATCTGAAGGTGAAGGCCGACAACAGCTGGGCCTGGCCGCCGATGATGTTCGACAATGCGGTCGAGAAGGTGAAGGACTATCTCGACGTCATGAACGTGGTCGGCACCATTCCCGAGTTCGAATGCTTCGACGTCGGCATCGTCCGCTGCGTCGGCATGTACACCCAAGTCGGCATGTACAAGGGCCCGCTCGAGTACAATTTCGTCATGGGCGTCGCCTCCGGCATGCCTGCCGATCCCGAGCTGCTGCCGATCCTCTTGAAGCTGAAGCGCCCCGAGGCGCATTGGCAGGTCACCGCCATCGGCCGCGAGGAGATCTGGCCGCTGCACCAGCGCTGCGCCGAGCTCGGCGGCCACTTACGCACCGGCCTCGAGGACACCTTCTACCTCGCCGACGGCAAGAAGGTGACGTCGAACGGACAGCTCATCGAAGCAGTCGCCGCCTGCGCAAGACGCGCCGGGCGCGAGATCGCGTCACCGGCAGAGGCGCGGAAGATCTTTGGGACGAACAGGTAGTCACACATTCCGTCATTCCGGGATGGCCCGAAGGGCCAGGCCCGGAATCCATAACCACGATCGGGAGTATGGATTCCGGGCTCGCGCTCCGCGCGCCCCGGAATGACGGGCAGGAGCTTTGATGTCCATTCTCGAAAACACCATCTCCCCCGGCAGCGCCGCCTACCACGCCAACCGCGACGGCATGCTCGGCCTGATCGACCGCATGCGCGCGCTGGAAGAGCGCACGCGCGCGGCGTCCGCCGCGGCCAAGGACCGCTTCCACAAGCGCGGCCAGTTGCTGCCGCGCGAGCGCGTCGCGCTGGTGCTCGATCCCGGGGCGCCCTTCATCGAGCTGTCGACGCTCGCCGGCTACATGTTCGACGTGACGGATGCGAACAAGAGCGTGCCGGGAGGCGGCGTCATCGCTGGCATCGGCTTCGTCTCGGGTATCCGCTGCATGGTCAGCGCCAGTGATTCCGGCATCGACGCCGGCGCGCTGCAGCCTTACGGCCTCGACAAGACGCTGCGCGTGCAGGAGCTCGCGCTGGAGAACAAGCTGCCCTATGTGCAACTGGTCGAAAGCGCCGGCGCCAATCTGCTGCGCTACCGCGTCGAGGATTTCGTCCGCGGCGGCAACATCTTTCGTAACTTGGCGCGATTGTCGGCGGCGGGACTGCCCGTCGTCACCGTCACGCACGGCTCCTCCACTGCGGGCGGCGCTTATCAGACCGGGCTCTCCGACTACATCGTCATGGTTCGCGGCCGCACCCGCGCCTTCCTCGCAGGGCCCCCGCTGCTGAAAGCCGCGACCGGCGAGATCGCGACCGAGGAGGAGCTCGGCGGCGCCGAGATGCACACGCAGGTGTCCGGCCTTGGCGACTATCTCGCCGAAGACGATCGCGACGCATTGCGCATCGCGCGCGAGATCATGGCGGCGCTGCATTGGGAGCGGCCGGGCAAAGCCTCAGTGCAGTTCAAGCCGCCGCGCTATGACCAGGGCGAGCTGCTCGGCATCATGCCTATGGACCACAAGCGCCCGGTCGACATGAAACAGGTGATCGCGCGCATCGTCGACGATTCCGACTTCACCGAGATGGCGCCGAATTACGGCCCGGCCACGGTCTGCGGCCACGCCCGCATCGAGGGTCAGGCCATCGGCATCATCACCAACAACGGCCCGCTCGATCCCGCCGGCGCCAACAAGGCGACGCATTTCATCCAGGCCTGTTGCCAGACCCGCACGCCGCTGCTCTATCTCAACAACACCACCGGCTACATGGTCGGCAAGGCCTATGAGGAAGCCGGCATGATCAAGCACGGCTCCAAGATGATCCAGGCGGTGACGTCGGCGACCGTGCCGCAGATCACCATCTATTGCGGCGCCTCGTTCGGCGCCGGCAATTACGGCATGTGCGGCCGCGGCTTCCATCCGCGCTTCTGCTTCTCCTGGCCCAACGCCAAGACCGCGGTGATGGGCGGCGAGCAGGCCGCCGAGACCATGGCGATCGTGACCGAGGCCGCCGCAGCTCGCCGCGGCAAGCCGATCGAGAAGGACAGGCTGGACGCCATGAAGGCTGAGATCATCGGTGTGTTCGACGGCCAGATGGATGTGTTCTCGACCAGCGCCCGCGTGCTCGACGACGGCGTGATCGATCCGCGCGACACCCGCGCGGTGCTATCGGAGGTGCTCGCGATCTGCCGCGAGGGCGATGCGCGGACGCCCCAGCGCATGCAGTTTTCGGTGGCCCGCCCATGAGGAACGGATCAGTGCGGCACCGGCCGTTCTTCAAGATCCTGGTCGCCAACCGTGGCGAGATCGCGCTGCGCGTGATGCGTAGCGCGCGAAAACTCGGCCTCGGCGTCGTCGCGGTCTATTCGGACGCGGATCGCGATGCGCTCCATGTGCGCGAGGCCGACCAGGCCGTGCGCATCGGCGAAGCCTTGCCGGCGCAATCCTATCTCAACATCCCCGCGATCATGGCCGCGGCCAGGGCCAGCGGCGCGGATGCCGTTCACCCCGGCTATGGCTTCCTCGCCGAGAACGAAGCGTTTGCGCGCGCCTGCAAGGATGCCGGCCTCGTCTTCATCGGCCCGTCGCCGCAGGCGATCGAGGCGATGGGCAACAAGGCCGGCGCCAAGGAGATCATGAAGAAGGCCGGCGTGCCCATCGTGCCCGGCTACCAAGGCGCTGAGCAAGGCGACGAGGTCATGCTCGCCGAAGCCGGGAAGATCGGCTTCCCCGTGATGATCAAGGCGGTCGCCGGCGGCGGCGGCCGCGGCATGCGGCTCGTCACTGACGCGGCATCTTTCCCCGATGCCCTGCGCAGCGCGCGGTCGGAAGCGAAAGCCGCGTTCGGCGATGCCACCGTCATCCTCGAGCGCGCGATCCAGAACCCTCGCCACATCGAGATCCAGGTGTTCGGCGACAGCCACGGCAACGCCATTCATCTCGGCGAGCGCGATTGCTCGGTGCAGCGGCGGCACCAGAAGCTGATCGAGGAGGCGCCCTCGCCCGCCGTCACGCCGGAGCTGCGCGCGAAGATGGGCGAGGTCGCGGTGTCTGCGGTCAAGGCGCTGCGCTATGAGGGCGCCGGCACGCTGGAGTTCCTGCTCGATCCAAGCGGAGCGTTCTACTTCATGGAGATGAACACGCGCCTGCAGGTCGAGCATCCCGTCACCGAGGCGATCACCGGGCTCGACCTCGTCGAGCTGCAATTGCGCATCGCGCGCGGCGAGCCGCTGCCGATCAAGCAGCAGGACATCAAGTTCTCCGGCCACGCCATCGAGGTGCGGCTCTGCTCGGAAGATGCCGCGCAGGATTTCATGCCGCAGTCCGGCCGCATGGCGCGCTGGCAGGTGCCTGAGGGCATCCGCGTCGAGCACGCGTTGCAACCGGGCTCGGAGATTCCGCCGTTCTACGATTCCATGATCGCCAAGGTGATCAGCCACGGCGTCAATCGCGAGGAGGCGAGGGGGCGCCTGATCGTCGGGTTGGAGCAGCTTACGGCGTTCGGCGTGACGACCAATCAGGCGTTCCTGTTGTCGTGCCTGCGTCATCCCGGCTTTGCCAAGGGGGAAGCGACGACGGCTTTCATCGGCGCCCATCGCAACGAGCTGCTTGCGCCGCGTGCGGACGCGGCATTCGAGATCGCGCTGGCAGGCCTGCTGCTCTACGTCACCAACCCGCGCGCGCCGTCGTGGCAGGGTGGGCGGAGCCTTGCCGCCACCTTTCCGCTGCCGGCGAAAATCGACATCGGCGGCGATGCGCACGAGCTCGACATCATGCGCGAGCGCGACGGCAGCTACACCGTCGCCGTCGAAGGCCGCCAGCATAAGTTCGAGATCGACCAGCTCGATCCCGACGCCGTCCGCTTCCGCCTCGCCGGCGTGATGGACAGCGCAAAATTCCTGCGGGATGGCGATCGGCTGTACGTCCAGCACCGCGGCATCCCGCTGGTGGCGAATGATCTCACCCTCGCCGCGCCGAAGGCGACTTCAACGAATGGCGGCGACGGCAAAGTCCGCGCCGCCATGAACGGTCGCGTCGTCGCTGTCCTCGTCAAGCCCGGCGATCGCGTCACCGCCGGCCAGCCGGTGCTGACGCTGGAGGCGATGAAGATGGAGCACGTCCACAAGGCCGGCATCGCGGGCGTGGTCGGCGCGATCGACGTTGCCGAAGGCGAGCAAGTCACGACGGGCCGCATCGTCGCGGTGATCGGGGCGGGTTAGCGCCACAAACGCGGTCTCGTAGGGGGGCAAAGGCGCACTCGCGCCGTGCCCACGAATGTCGATCATAAGCGGAATGGTGGGCACGCCTCGCTTTGTCCACCCCACGGCTGCGGTGGCCGCTCACATTCCAAAAACAAAGCAATTTCAATATCTTGCTTGTTGCGGAAATCTCGCGACATTTCCCATTGAACATAGTTCATTTTCGAGCTACCAATATTGAACAATGTTCAATACCTGGAGATGTTCATGCTGCGCGCGCGCGACCAAGCTCAACCGGCCAATGCACTGGTCCCGCCAGTCGTTCGCCGACTCTCCTACGCCCCCCTTCAAACCGGCGAGAAATATTTTATCGGTGCGCTCCTCGTCCTGACGCTCACCGCGCTTCTGGCGCCCACGATGCCCGCCGCCGCCTGGCACATCCCGCATTTCGTCGATAGCCGCACCTTCCTCGGCGTGCCCAATGCCGGCGACGTGCTGAGCAATCTCGCCTTCCTCGCGATGGGCGTCTGGGGCTCGGAGCGGCTGCGTGCCCGCCACGATGCGCCGGTGGGTGCGAACTGGTTCTTCGTCGGCCTGATCCTCACTTGCCTCGGCTCGGGCTTCTATCATCTCGACCCCGACGTGCCGCAACGGCTCATCGCCGATCGTCTCGGCATGGCGGTCGCGTTCGCGGGCTTTCTGGGCATCGCGGCCAGCGAGCGCATCAGCACGCGCGCAGGCGAAGCGGTGCTGGTGCTGACGATGATCGCGGGCCTGTTGGCGGCCTGGGTGGCACGCGAGAATCTCACGCCCTGGGTGGTCGTGCAGTTCGGCGGCATGGCGCTGGCCGTGGGCCTCGCGTTCACACGCCCGCGACCCGGCGCGCTTGGCGTGCCGCTCGGCGGCGTGATCGTCTTCTATGTGCTGGCCAAGCTGTTCGAACTCGGAGACGTGACCGTGTTCGAAGCGACCGGCCACATGGTCTCGGGCCATACGCTCAAACATCTCGCCGCCGCGCTCGCGGCCTGGCCGGTGATCCGGGCGTTGGGATCTCGGCCGTGCACTCACTAAGCGGCGGGCCGCCGACTGATGTCCGCTTAGGCCCATCACCGGCGGAGAAGCAGCAATCTTCCAATGTCGCTGACGGGCCATTAAGCGACATTGCCAAGTCGATTGAACCGCGGGGGTAGCGCGGCGCCGCAGGGCGCGCGGCGCGCTGATATGTGTTAAGCTTTTCTGACCGGTTAAGCATCGGGAGAGGATTGTGACGCGACGCGAGTTCATCGCACTCGTCAGCAGCGCGGCGGCAATCCGACCGATCGGCGCGCGTGCAGAGCGCCCGCCAGAACGTGTCCTCTATTTCACATACTCGGCCGGCTACCGGCACGACGTCATACCACTTTCCGAAGCAATCCTGACGCAGCTTGGAAGGAATTCCGGTGCCTTTGAAGTCATCGCAACGGAAGACTTGTCTGAATTTTCGACCGAAAGCCTCGAGCGGTACGCCGCTGTGATGTTCTATACGAGCGGTGAAATTCCGATGAGCGGTGCCCAAAAGATAGCACTTCTCAACTTTGTGCGCTCGGGCCGTGGCTTTCTCGGCGTTCACTCGGCTACGGACACATTCTACACTTGGCCAGACTATCTCGATCTGATCGGCGGCTACTTCAATGGTCATCCCTGGCATCAGGGTGTGACCATCGAGGTGGCTGATGTTGCAGACCCACTGGTGGCGTTTCTGGGGAATTCCTTGCAGTTGAACGATGAAATCTACCAGATCAGCGACTTCGACTATCGCGGATCCCGCGTGCTCCTGCGCCTCGACCAAAGTTCGGTGGACCTCAATAAGGCCGGTGTGCATCAACGCTTCTATGGTTGGCCGCTCGCCTGGAAACGATTTTACGGCGAGGGGCGAGTATTCTATTCGGCGCTTGGCCACGAGGCGTCGGTCTGGCAGGACCCGCGCTGCCAGAAAATCCTCACTAACGCTATCCTCTGGTCTACGAGAAGGTCGGCCTAGTGCAACCGGATTGCCATGCCGCTTGTGCATTTCCTACAGGCAAATATTGTGGCGATATCGACAATGCCGCTCGCCTTGATCGAGACTGGCTGTCGCCCGGCATCTCGGATTATCGGAAGTATCCCACGCTGCAAAGAACTCCGCTGACTTTCCTCTATTTTGTGTTGAGCCGCAGTTCTGAAGCAGTGATCTCGAAACGAGGTTCGCGATGACCTCCAGGTACTCGATCAGGTGGCTCGGCGCGCCGCTCGTCGCTTTTTTTCTGACCATCTGGCCATTCGTTCCTCCGGTGCATGCTATTGAGGGCGCTGCAAAGGTCGGCGTGGTGTCCTTTGGCCTGTATGGGGATCAAAGCGTGTTTAGATCCGAGGCGACCGGCGCGGCTCAGGTCGTGGCCGGCCGTTTCGAGACTGGACCGATCAACGTGGAGTACAATTCCAAGAAAGGGGGAAGTGCAACGATCGAAGCTCTGAGCAAGTCGTTGCAGGCGGCAGCCAACCGCTTGGATCCCGAGAAAGATGTTCTGTTTTTGATTCTCACCTCGCATGGCTCTCCTGATGGCCTTGCGATCAAGGCGGGGCGGCTCACAGAAACGCTTACACCATCTCGTCTCCGCGACATGCTCGCGAAGACAGGTGTGCGACACAAGGTGGTGGTCATCTCGGCTTGTTATTCCGGGGTTTTTATTCCGCGCCTGGCGACTCCCGATGTGCTGGTCATCACCGCGGCCGATGACAAGCATCCGTCGTTCGGCTGCCAGGACAAGGCCAAATGGACCTATTTTGGGGACGCTTTTTTCAACGTCGCGCTCCGAAAAGCTGTCAGCCTGAAGGATGCGTTTTTCGATGCGCGCTCACTCGTCCGGAAGCGAGAATTGCGGGAACATTTCGAGCCGTCGAATCCGCTCATGGCGGGCGGTGCAAACGTGCTGCCATTGCTCGTCGGACGCCCTTAAACAACCGGCCGTGAGCGCAGACGCTATTGCCCGCGGGCGTATCGCCGTTTCCGGTCACACTCGATAAGCAGACTATTTGGCTGCCCGCTTAGGCTTCGCATTCGGGCCAGAAGCGGACTCATGCACCGTGGCAACGACAGTTCTTTACTCGATCACTTCGTCGGCCCGCGCAAGTAGCTGCTCAGAGAACACTACTCCGATTTCCTTTCCAGCCGTCCGATTGATGACGAGTTCGAACTTTGTTGGCTGATAAAACGGAATGTCAGCCGGTTTTGAGCCCTTAAGAACTTGATCAATGGCGCCGGCGGCACGGCGAAAAATCTCAACCAGATCGATCCCATAAGCTACCAGCCCACCGGCTTCGACAAACGAACGAAACGGGTAAATGGTCGGCAATCGGGACTTCGCCGCCAGCTCGACGATTAGTTGTCGCTTTGTAATGTGCTCCGGACTACCGTCGACGAAGAGAGCATCGGTACCTGTCAGCGACATTGTCGCAATAATACTTCGGTATTCTTCCTCACTCCCATTATCTACATAAGAGGGGCCCACAACGGTGATCCCGGCCTTATTGGCCGCGTCACGCATTGCGGCCGCCTCCGGATTTGCTCTTGTAGCTAAAATACCGAGTTTTGATAACTTGGGAGCAATCTCCCTCAGAAGCTCGATGCGCTTTGCCCAAAGCTCCAAGCCGGGATCGACGGTAACGCCAGTAATGTTTCCGCCCGGCCGAGCGATGCTGGCTGCAATCCCGTGACCCACGGGGTCGCTGGTCATGGCAACAATCGGGACTGTTGGGGTTGCCTGCTTCATGGCAAGGACCAGAGAAACGCTGATCGCAAAAACAACGTCTGGATTGCGAGCTGCGGCATCGCTGGCGAGCTTAGGATAGCCGTCAACGCGACCTTCTCCGGAGAAGCGTTCAATAGATAGATTGCTCCCTTCGACATATCCATGACGACGAAGTTCCCTGAAGAACTCCCGGTAATAGCGAAAGCGGCTAAGTTCGTTCAGCTCTGTTATGGGGTGCGATGGATGCAATATCGCCATCCGGTGCACTTTACTCGATTGCCCGTGTGCGACAGCAGGCAGCATGGATGCCGCACCAACAAACGCAATGAAATCGCGCCGTCGCATGTGTCCCTCCCAGTGCCAGGGCTGCACTGAGACAATGTAGCAGATCCCAAGCCAGATGTCGGCTGTGCGTCAAAAGCGATAACGCTCTTCCAGCAGAAGATTCCCGCTCTTCCCTCAGGAGCTGACATTGCCTTTATGAGTACACGCCCTAGCGGCCTCGCCCCGTCCCGTCATTGAGCAGGCACGCGACCTGATGCCCATCACCGGCATCCAGCAGCGCCGGCCGTTCCGCCTTGCACCGCTCCATCGCAAACCGGCAGCGGGTGTGAAATGCGCAGCCTGACGGCGGATTGACCGGGCTCGGCACGTCGCCGTCGACCAGGGGCGCGAGCTTCTTCGCCAGCGGATTGGCGATCGGCACCGAGGCGAGCAGGGCCTGCGTGTAGGGATGCCGGGGATTGCGGAACAGCTCGTCCTTGTCGGCGATCTCGACGATGCGGCCGAGATACATCACGGCGACGCGGTGGCTGATATGGGCGACCACGGCAAGGTCGTGCGCGATGAAGAGATAGGAGAAGCCATGCTGCCGCTGCAGGTCGATCAAAAGGTTGATCACCTGCGCCTGGATCGAGACGTCGAGCGCGGAGACCGGCTCGTCGCAGACGATCAGGCGTGGCCCCAGCGCCAGCGCGCGGGCGATGCAGATGCGCTGGCGCTGACCGCCGGAGAATTGATGCGGAAAATTGCGCATCTGGTCGGGCCGCAATCCCACCTGCTCGAACAGCCTTGCGACCCGCACTTCCAGCTCCTTGCCGGTCGCGAGCCCGTGCACGGCGATCGGCTCGCCGACGATGTCGCCGGCGGTCATGCGCGGATTGAGCGAGGCGAACGGATCCTGGAACACGATCTGCATCGAGCGGCGGTGCGGCCGCATCGCCGTTTTCGAAAGATGCGTGATGTCCTCGCCGTCGAGGCGGATCTGGCCCGAGGTCGGCTCGACCAGCCGCAGCACGCTGCGCGCCACCGTGGACTTGCCGCAGCCGGATTCGCCGACGAGGCCGAGCGTCTCGCCGGTGCCGAGCGCGAACGAGACGCCGTCGACCGCGTGCACGGTGCCGACCTGCCGGCGCAACACGCCGGCGCGCACGGGATAGTGCTTCTTGAGGTCGGTGACTTCGAGCAGCGCCTCGGTCATGCCACCTCCGCGACTTCTTCCGCGCGCCAGCAGGCGGCCAGATGCCCGCCGCCCCAATCCGCCAGCGGCGGATATTCGGCCTCGCAACGCTTGATGGCGAGCTTGCAGCGCGGCGCGAAGGCGCAGCCTTGCGGCAGCCGCACCAGCGATGGCACCGTGCCCGGGATTTCGTTCAGCCGCGCCTGCGCGGCGGCGCCGGAGGCCGGCACGGCCGGGATTGAGGCCATCAGCCCGCGCGTATAGGGATGCTTCGGCGCGGCGAACAGCGCCTCGACGCTGGCCTCCTCGACCTTTCGCCCCGCATACATCACGATCACGCGTTGCGCGGTCTGTGCGACCACCCCGAGATCGTGCGTGATCAGCACGAGCCCGGTGCCGAGCTCCTTCTGGAGGTCGAGGATCAGCGCCAGGATCTGCGCCTGAATGGTGACGTCGAGCGCGGTGGTCGGCTCGTCCGCGATCAAGAGCGCCGGCCGGCACGCCAGCGCCATCGCGATCATCGCGCGCTGGCGCATGCCGCCGGAGAGCTGATGCGGATATTCGCGCGCCCGCCGCGCCGGCTCGGGGATGCGCACCAGCCGCAGCATCTCGACCGCGATGCCTTGCGCCTCTTTCGCCGAGATATGCCGATGCAGCCGCACCGCCTCGACGATCTGGTCGCCGATCCGCATCACCGGATTGAGCGAGGTCATCGGCTCCTGGAAGATCATGGAGATGCGATTGCCCCTGACCGCGCGCATCTGCGCCTCATCCAGCGCCAGCAGGTCGGTGCCTTCCAGCGCGACGGAGCCGCCGACGATGCGGCCGGGCGGATCGGGCACGAGACGCATCAGCGACAGCGCGGTGACGCTCTTGCCGCAGCCGGATTCACCGACGATCGCCAGCGTCTCGCCGCGCCTCACGCTGAAGGAGAGGTCGTCGACCGCCTTGAACAGGCCGGAATTGGTGAAGAACACCGTCTTCAGGTTCTTCACGTCGAGCACGAGATCGGTCTTGTCCGCCATCAGCCGCGCTGCCTCGGATCCAGGATGTCACGCAGGGCGTCGCCGAAGAGGTTGGCGCCGAACACTGCGAGGCTGATCGCGACGCCCGGGAAGATCACCAGCCACGGCGCGGTGCGGACATATTCGGCCGCGGATTCGGACAGCATGCGCCCCCACGACGGATAGGGTTCGGGAATGCCGAGGCCGAGGAAGGACAGCGAAGCCTCGGTCAGGATGGTCGAGCCGAGCTGGGCGGTGGCGAGCACGATCAGCGGCGCCAGCGTGTTCGGCAGCACGTGGCGCAGCGCAATCCGCATCTCGCTCATGCCGATCGACTTGGCGGCCTCCACGAATGGCTGCTCGCGCAGCGCCAGCGTGTTGGCACGGATGACGCGCGCCACCGTCGGGATCAGCGGAATAGCGATGGCGATGATCACGTTCGGCAGCGAGGGTCCGAGCGCGGCCGTCATCACCAGCGCCAGCACCAGCAGCGGCAGCGCCTGCAGCACGTCGGAGACGCGCTGGAACACCAGATCGAACCAGCCGGAGAGATAGCCGGAGGTGAGGCCGACGATCACACCGATGGTGCCGCCGAGCACGGTCGAGCCGATGCCGACCGCGAGCGAGATCCGCGCGCCGTGGATGATGCGGCTGAACACGTCGCGGCCGAAGGAATCGGTGCCCATCCAGTGCGCCCAGCTCGGCCGCGCCAGCGCGCGGGCGGAATCGACGGTCAGCGGATCATAGCGCGCGATGACATCGGCGAAGATCGCCGTCAGCACGAACAATGTCATGATGACGAGCCCGGCCGCGCCCAGCACGTGCCGCTGCGCCATGAACAGCACGCGCCGCCAGCCCCCGGTCGCATGCGCCCCGGCCCGCCTCAGCTCAACGTCGAAATCGATCGCGGCCAAGCTGATCTCCTAATCCGTGTACCTGATCCGCGGGTCGAACACCGCGTAGAGCATGTCGACGGTGAAATTGGCGAACACCACCACGACCGCGATGAACATCACGAGGTTCTGCACGATCGGATAGTCGCGCCAGCGGATCGCCTCCACCAGGAAGCGCGCGACGCCGGGGATGTTGAACACGGTCTCGGTGACGATCAGGCCGCCGATCAGGAACGCCGCCTCGATGCCGATCACGGTGATCACGGGCAGGATCGCGTTCTTCAGCGCGTGGTGATAGTTCACCGCCGCCTCGGAGGCGCCCTTGGCGCGGGCGGTGCGGATGTAGTCCTGCCGCAGCACCTCCAGCATCGAGGAGCGTGTGATGCGCATGGTCAGCGCCGCGCTGCGGAAACCGACGGCGGCGGCCGGCACGGCGTAGGTCGCGAACGCCTCGAGCCAGGTCTTCGGATTGGGATTGAAGATCGGCATCTGCCCGAACATCGCCACCGACGCGGTGAGGATCAAAAGGCCGAGCCAGAACGAGGGCAGCGACAGGCCGCTGAGGCTGACGACGCGAAGCGCGTAGTCGAGCTTCGTGCCCTGCTTCACCGCGCTGATGACGCCCAAGGGAATGCCGATCGATGCCGAGAACAACAGCGCGAGGCCGGCGAGCTTTGCCGTGATCGGAATTCGCGGCAGGATCTCCTGCAGCGCCGGCTTCTCCGAGACATAGGAGAAGCCGAAATCGCCGCGCATGAAGCCGCTGATCCAGTGCCAATATTGCACGATCAAGGGACGGTCGATGCCGAGCTCCTTCTCCAGATTGGCCTTGTCGGCGGGATCGACGTAGCCGGCGGCGGCGAACAGGATGTCGACGATGTTGCCCGGTACGATGCGCAGCAGGAAGAAGATGACGATCGAGATCCCGAACAGGGTCACGAACATCAGGAACAGGCGCCGCACCAGATAGGCAAACATGCACCGCCCTCCGCGCTAGCCGTCAGCGTCGCGTCACTTGTCGAGCCACACATCCTCGTAGCGGAAGCCGTTGTAGGAGCTGTTCGACATGATCGTGACGCCCTTGACGTGGGGGTGCCAGCAGGTGCCGGCGCGGGCATGGAAGATGATCGGGCGGGCGACGTCCTCCTGCAGCTTCTTGTCGATGTCCCACACCAGCGGCCTGCGCTTTCCGATGTCGGTCTCCTGCGACTGCACGTCGAACAGCTTCTCGATCTCCTTGTTGCAATAATTGGTGTAGTTCCGCTCCGAGCCGCAGGCATAGTTCTCGTAGAACGACTGGTCGGGATCGTCGACGGCATTGCCGGTCAGGTTGAGGCCGAGCATGTAATCCTTGCGCGCGACCTTCGGGAACCAGTTCGCGGTTTCCACGACGTCGAGCTCGCCGTCGATATAGATGGTCTTGAGCTGGTCGATCAGGACCACGGCGGGGTCGCGATATTCCGCGATGTTACGCGTCGAGACTTTCACGGCGAGGCGCTTGTCCGGACCATAGCCCGCCTTCTGCATCAGCTTCTTGGCTTCCTCGCGGTTGGCGTTGACGTCGCGGCCATAGCCCGGAATGGTCTCCAGCCTGTCCTTCGGCATGCCCCAGAGGCCCTGCGGCGGCGGCAGCATGGTGCCGCCGATGTCGCCCTGGCCTTCGAACAGGATGTCGACGAACGCCTTGCGGTCGAGCGCGAGCGCCATCGCGCGGCGGATGTCGATGTTGTCGAACGGCGCGGAAGTGGAATTGACGATGATGTTGGTCGAGACGTTGGTCGGCTCGACGACGCAGGTCGCGTTCGGCGCCTGCGACTTGATGTCCTTCAAAAGCGGGATCGTGATGTGCGTCGGAAAGGTCATGTCGAACTTGCCGGCGACGAAAGCCAGGATCGCGGTCGAGCGGTTGGTGATGATGGTGTATTCGATGCCGTCGAGATGGGGCAGGCCCTTCTTCCAATAATTGGGATTGCGCGTCAGCTTGATCGATTCGTTGGCCTTGAACTCGACGAACTTGAACGGCCCGGTCCCGATCGGATTTGTGCGCATGTCCGCCGGCGAGACGTGACAGGGATAGACCGGAGTGTAGCCGGAGGCGAGCATCGCCAGCAGCGAGGGTTGCGGCCGCTTCAGGTCGAAGGTGACTTCGAACTCGCCGTTGGTCGTGACCTCGTTGACCTCGCTGTACCAGGCCTTGCGCGGATTCTGCCGCAGCTTCTGCTGCGACTTGCCCATCAACAGATCGAAGCTGCATTTGACGTCGGCCGAGGTGAACGGCTTGCCGTCGTGCCATTTCACGCCCTGGCGCAGCTTGAACGTCAGCTTCTTGTTGTCGCTGCTCCAGGACCAGCTTTCGGCGAGGTCCGGCCGCAGCGTATCGGGGCTGTTCTGCGCGATGTGCTGATCGTAGATGAGGAGATTGTTGAACACCCCCATGAAGGGAATGTTGATCGAATAGGTCGCGCCTTCGAGGATCGAGGCGTTGGCCGGACTGTCGCGGTGATACATCCGCAAAATGCCGCCCTGCTTGGGCTCGCCGGCGAGCGTGGCAGTTGAGGCCGTCAGCACAGATAACGCCGCCATTGCGGCGAGCGTCCACACGCTCCGCATGCTCATCCTCCCTGGACCTCGGCCTTTTGCGGCCTGTTTATCCAGACGATAGCGAGGCGCGTGCAGCGAGGCAACCCGCAAGGCTCGCTGCGCCCTCGACAATTCGGATGATGGAATATCTCGGGCGCTTGTCTCGCGATGTGAGAGTGCAGGTGCGAAGGGCTCGCGCGCAGATGTTGCGCTCTCACACGATCCGCGACGCCTTGTTCCCCCAGTACCGGTCCCGCAGCAGCCGCTTGTACAGCTTGCCGGTCGGCAGCCGCGGCAATTCCTTCTCGAAATCGACCGAGCGCGGCACCTTCTGCCGCGACAGCGATTTGGCGCAGAACGCGATCAGCTCCTCGGCGAGGGCGGGCCCCGGCACCACGCCCGGCATCGGCTGCACCACCGCCTTCACCTCTTCGCCGAGATCGACGTTGGGCACGCCGAACACCGCGGCGTCGGCGACCTTGGGGTGGGTGATCAGGAGGTTCTCGCATTCCTGCGGATAGATGTTCACCCCGCCGGAGATGATCATGAAGGTGGCGCGGTCGGTCAGGTATAGGAAGCGGTCGGCATCGACATAGCCGACGTCGCCGACCGTGCTCATGCTCCCATCGGCAGAGCGCGCCTCCTTGGTTTTCTCGGGATCGTTGAAATATTCGAACGGCGTTGCCGTCTTGAACCAGACCTGGCCGGACGTGCCGGTCGGGCATTCCCGCATGTTCTCGTCGAGAATGTGCAGGTCCCCGAGCAGCACCTTGCCGACGGTGCCGCGATGCGCCAGCCATTCCTCGCTGTTGCAGGCGGTGAAGCCGAGGCCTTCGGTGGCGCCGTAATATTCGTGGATGATCGGTCCCCACCATTTGATCATCTCGTCCTTGACCTGCGGCGGACAGGGCGCGGCGGCGTGGATGGCGATCTCCAGCGAGGACAGATCGTAGCGGGCGCGCACCTCCTCCGGCAACTTCAGCATGCGCGAGAACATCGTCGGCACCAATTGCGTGTGGGTGATGCCCCATTGCTCGACCAGCTGCAGGTAACGCTCGGGATCGAAGCTTTCCATGATGATCACGGTGCCGCCCATGCGGATCGTGAGGTTCACGGCCGCCTGCGGCGCCGAATGATAGAGCGGCGCCGGCGACAGGTAGACCATGCCCTCGCGGTAGTGCCAGAGCCTCAACAGGAAATCGAACAGCGGCAGATTGTGCTTCGGCTTCTCCTCCGGCAGCGGGCGCAGGATGCCCTTAGGTCGTCCCGTCGTGCCGGAGGAATAGAGCATGGCGGTGCCGAGCCACTCGTCGGGAATCGGCGTTGCCGGCAGGCCGGCGGTCACCTCCGATAGGCCAACGATGCGCTCGCTCTCGCCCGGGCCGTCGGCGACGATGCAGAGCTTGATGTCGGGACAAGCCTCGATCGCCTCGCGCGCGATGGCGAGCTTGGCCATCGACGTGATCAAAATCTTCGACTGGCTGTTGACGAGCAGATAGGCGAGCTCGCCCGGCGTCAGGAACGAGTTGATGCAGGTGTAGTAGAGCCCGGAGCGCTCGCCCGCGCCGCAGGCTTCGAGATAACGCGCATTGTTCTCCATGAAGATTGAATAATGGTCGAGCCGCCTCAAGCCGTGCTGGCGGAACAAGTGCGCCAGCCGGTTGCTGCGCGCCTCCAAGTCGCGATAGGTGACGGCCTCGCCGGTCGCCGCCATGATGAAGGCGGGCTGCAGCGGACGCAGGCGGGCGTGGTGACCTGTGTACATCGATCCTCCGGATGTCGATCAGGCGGCAAGCAGCAGGATCTCGCGCACATCGGCGGGGCCCTCGATCCTGCGCGGGTTGCGCGGAATCCAGTTCGTGCGCATCGCGGCTTCCGCGATCGCGTCAAAATGCTCCGGCGAGATGCGCACGTCGGCGAGGCTGCGCGGCATGTCGAGCGAGCGGATGAAGGCATCGAGCACGTCGGCGGCGTCACGGCCGGGATAGCCCATGGCGGCCGCGACGATCATCTGCCGCTCGGCATTGTCGCGCGCATTCCAGCGCATCACCGCCGGCAGCATGACGCAGGAGGTGTAGCCGTGCGGCACGTCGAAGGCCCCGCCCAGCACGTAGCCGATGCCGTGGCTCGCGCCCATCGGCACGCCGGCGGCAAGCGCGCCCATCGACAGCCAGGTGCCGATCTGCGCGTCCATCCGCGCATCGAGATCCCCAGGGTCGGCCTTCACCCGCGGCAGCGCGTCGGCGAGCATGGCGAGGCCCTTCACCGCCTGCGCATCGGCGTAAGGATGCGTCTCGCGCGAGCAGATCGCCTCGACGCAATGGTCGACGGCGCGGATGCCGGTCGACAGGAACAGCCATTCCGGCGTGTGCACGGTGATGGCAGGATCGAGGATGGTCGCGCGCGGCACAGTGAGCGGATGCCGCAGCATCTGCTTCACGTGGCTCGCGCGGTCGGTGACGCCCGCGATCGATGAAAACTCGCCACCGGCAATGGTGGTCGGCACGCTGACCTGCCGCACGCGAGGGGCGTTCATCTCGGGCGCGACGCCCTTGCGCACGCGGATGCGGTCGATGCCGCCAATATCGTCGATGCCGTTGGCGAGGCAGAGCTGCACCGCCTTGGCGCCGTCGGTGATGGAACCGCCGCCGATTGTGACGATCAGATCCGCCTCCGCCGCGCGCGCCGCTTGTGTCGCCGCGATCACCGCCTCGCGCGGCGTATGCGCCGGCATGGCGTCGAACAGGCCGGCGCAGCGCCCGCCGAGCGCGTCCCTGATTTTCGTGATCTCGTCGGTCTGCCGGTTCAGCGTCCCCGACACCATCAGGAAGGCGCGGCTTGTTCCCAGCCGGTCCATCTGCGCGACGATGGCCCCGGCCGCAGGATGGCCGAACACGACCTCCTCGATCGCGCCGAACACGACACGTCCCTGGTGCACGCCTGTCCTCCCCGGACAATTCGTTGTTGTTGTTGTGGAGGCAATCTAGCCGACCCCGCCACGTCAGTCATGCGCGAAGACGCTGACCGTTTGCAGCGCAAGGGGGTGGGACTGTTGCATGTGAGATGTGGCGGCGGCCGGCGCGCACGCCTCGTCCTTCGAGACGGCGCTACGCGCCTCCTCAGGATGAGGCTCATCGGCGCCGGTGCCCGTCGAGAAACTGTCGCCGCGCACGCCACCCTCATCCTGAGGAGCCCGCTTAAAGCGGGCGTCTCGAAGGATGGCTGCAAGGGAAAATCTCTCCAAGGCGAGTCCTTGCCACAAAGGCAGGGCCGCAGGGCCAGCAACCGGCCGCTATCCCCTCAAAACACCACGCCCACGCGCGTGCCGCGCTTCCAGGCGATGCGGCAGCGCTTTTTGGTGTTGACGTGCAGCAGCTCGAAGCGATCGGGAATCGCCACCTGGCCGCCGAGATCGACGCAGGCCCCGCCGGGCGAATAGTCGATCAGCGTGCACGGGATCACCGGCGCGCGCGGGTCGGTGATGATCTTGGCCTGGCGTGACACCAGGCCTGCGGGCTTCACACGAACGAACTTGCGCGGATGCATTGGCACGTCTCCTCCAACTCCGCAGGTCGCGGCGGCTGATCTGTCCCAATCATGGAAAAGAGATCATGCGATCCCCCTAAGCCGCGCCCGAGAATTTTAACGAAAAGTGTCAGCGAAAGACAAAAGCAGCGGTAGCGGAGTGCGCTTCCCCTCTCCCCATAGTGACGACGTGGCGCGCGCCTGCCTCAACACCGTCATTGCGAGCGAAGCGAAGCAATCCAGAAATCCCTCCCCGGAGGCAGCCTGGATTGCTTCGTCGCAAGGGCTCCTCGCAATGACGAGCAGCGAGCCGTGCCCACACGCACTCACCCCGTCACGCCCTCCACCTCCGCCCCCGCCGCCACATCCACCCCCGGCGGCACCGGCATCGGCACCGTCACATAATCTTTCGGCAGGTTCACCGGCCGGTAGTCCGGCTCCACCGCCATGCGCTTCAGCACGCTCTCATGCACATGCGCGCCTTCGGCGATCAGGCGCGGCTCGCCATCGGGGATGTAGAAGCCGAAATAGACTTTCCGCTCCGGCCATTCCCGGTACTTCGCGCGCTTCGGCAAGAACTCCAGCACGCGCCAGGCCGCCGTCATGGAATCGTGCAGCATGCCACTCTTTCCGGTAAAAGCCGGCTCGACATAGGTGAACGGCGAGTTCTTGCGCTGGATGCCCCAGGCGAGCTGGTTCACCGTGCGCGGGTTGAACTTCAGCCCGGCCTTCTCGGCCTCGTCGATCATCCAGAGCAGTGGATATTTGGACTCGCCGCTCTCGACCTCCGGATAGCCGCCGCCGACGTCGCAATGCACGCCGGCGAACCACACCTGCATGATGTCTTGCGGCACCTTCTTCTCGTCAGGCACATAGCGGTTGCTCCAGAACTCCTGCGGCTCCGCGTAGGGCTTCAGGCGGAACATGCGCCGCCGCTCGTCGATCGCGATCGCCTGCCGGAAGATCCTGATGCTGGGATCGCGCAGTGTGAAGGCGAGCTCCTCCAGGCTCGGCCAGTAGAAGCGATCGGCGCGCGGCACGATCACGCTCGCCACCGTGTCCCAGACGCCGACGAAATGGATGGTCGGCCAGCGCGTCGAGGTGATGCGCGCGAACTGCGCGGCGAGGTCGAATTCGTCCTTCGGCAGCGGCCCGCTCTCGTCGAACACGATGTTCTTGATATCCTCGACGTCGTTGCCGCGCCCGCTGCCGGAATATTGCTTGTAGGCGATGAGACCGCTGCCTGCGAGGTTCGCCTGCTCCGGCGAGATCAGACCAATTTTGTGGATCAGCCCCGCCAGCACGCGCACCGTGTAGGCCCCGCGCGAAAAGCCGAACAAATAGATCTTGTCGCCCGGCGCGTAATGCTGAACCAGGAAGCAATAGGACGACAGCACGTTGTCATCGAGCCCGTAGCCGGTCGCGAGCCCCCACACCAGCTTGATGTTGGCCTTCCAGCGCCCCCAGGTCGACGGCTCCGTCATGGTGCCGACCCCGGGATCGTAAAACACCATCTGCCTGGGCTGCGTCTTGTCCGTCTTGCGCAGGCAGCGATAGAGCTTCAGGACGTTGGAGATGTTCTCCGAGATCTCGTTGCCGGTGCCGTCACAGCAGATGACGAGATGCTTCGGCTCGGGCTTGCGATCGGTGGTGGCTGCGGATTCCATGGGATGCGCCTCCGGGTGATGCTACCGGGGCGAGTATAGCGGAAACGGATGGCAGCGAGGAGACGACCTGTTGACATTAACCTCTTGTTAACCATGCGGTTGCCTAATGTTGACGATGGGGGATCACCATGTCGGCCCATGTGACGCGACGGAAGTTGATGCCTGTTTCGGTCGATCCGGCCATCCGGTCGGTCGCGAGGCTGGCGGTTCGCGCCAAGGCCGTCCTACAGGGCAGAACGCCTGTCCTATGGAGCAAAGCCATGTTCGCAAGGGACGACTTAGTGGACAATCTCAGCCGCGATCTCGATCGCGCGCGCGGCAGACGCGATGCGCTCGCATCCGAAGCGACGACCCTGACGGCCCAGATCGCCGAAATTGAAGCCCGCCTTTCGGAGGAGAAGAAAAGGCGGGAGCGTGAGCGCGTCCTGAGCGAGATCGAACTGATCAAGACGCGAATCAAGCAAGCCGCCGGAGCGTTTGCACCTGTCGTGGACGGTCTCTCCAGGGCGGTCGAATCGGCTGCGGCCGTTGTGCCCGAGGCGCGCGAGCTCAATAGTTTCCTGGTGTCGGTGGCGACCGAGGTCGACAGCGTGCTCGATCCCCTGTTGCGTGAACTGGATCAGCGCGCGGATGCGGTGCGGTCCGGCCACGCGGCGCTGGACTTGCCGAGTTCTGCCGTTGAAGTGCCGCCCGTCGAGCTGCCGAAGGACACCAACGAACGCCTGCTTCGCTTTCCGGCCTGGCTGTCCCGCGACAAGGAAACGGACAAGAAGGAAACGGCGGAGAAGCCGCACAGCACGGCGGCCTGAAGCCTCGGAGGCTGCGCACGCTCTACCCTGTCATTCCGGGGCGCGCCTCTTGGCGCGAGCTACGGTGCGCAATTGTGCACCTGAGAATCCATACTCACGATGGTGGTTATGGATCCCGGGCTCGCGACTTCGTCGCGCCCCGGGATGACGAGCCGTTGTTGGGCTCGCTGGTTGCCGAGCAGGTAGCTCCCCCGACCGCTCAGTTGGCCGCGCGGCGCAGGAAGGCCGGAATATCGAGAACGGCCTCGTCGGGCGCATTGCGTGCAGGCGCGCGGCCGTAAGCATCGAGCGGCTGAAGCGCCGCCTGTCGCGCATGGTCCAGGCCCGGCCTGGCCGGTGGGCCCACGGGGTGGTGCGGCTGCGGGCGGAGCGGCGGGCTTCCCGCTTGCGGCAGGACGGCGCTGCGCTCGATGCGATCGGCGATGCGGCGGCCGTCGTTGCGCAGCCTGCCGGCGAGCTGGGTGAGGGCGGTTTCCACTGGTAGCGCCTGCGCCGGATCGAGATTATCGATACCCGTCGCCACCACCGAGACGCGGACGATGCCCTCTAGGCTTTCGTCAAACGACGCGCCGACGATGATATTGGCGTCCGGGTCGGCCTCGTCGCGAATGCGGGTCGCGGCTTCGTCGACCTCGTACAGCATGAGATCCTTGCCGCCGGTGATGGAGATGATGAGGCCACTGGCGCGTTTGATCGAGGGATTCTCGATCAGCGGATTGGAGATCGCGGCCACGGCGGCGGCGAGCACGCGCTTCTCGCCGGAAGCCTCGCCCCGTCCCATCATGGCCTTGCCCTTCTCCTTCATGACGGAGAGGACGTCGGCAAAATCGAGATTGATCAGCCCTTCCTTGACGATGAGGTCGCTGATGCAGGCCACACCCGAGTAAAGCACCTGGTCGGCAAGGGCGAAGGCGTCGGCGAACGTGGTCTTCTCGCTGGCCACCCGGAACAGGTTCTGGTTCGGGATGATCAGGAGGGTGTCGACTGTCTTCAGCAGCTCCTCGATGCCGGCTTCGGCAAAGCGCATGCGGCGCTGGCCCTCGAAGTAGAACGGCTTGGTGACCACGCCGATGGTGAGAATGCCGAGCTCGCGCGCGATTCTGGCGACGATGGGTGCAGCCCCGGTGCCGGTGCCGCCCCCCATGCCTGAAGTCACGAACACCATGTGCGCGCCGGTCAATTGCTCGCGGATCGTGTCGATCGCCTCTTCGGCTGCGGCGCGTCCCAGCTCCGGCTGCGAGCCGGCGCCGAGGCCCGCGGTCACCTTCGTGCCGAGCTGGATGAGGCGCTTCGCCTTCGACATCGCCAGCGCCTGCGCGTCGGTATTGGCGACCACGAACTCGACCCCTTGCAGCCCGGCCGTGATCATGTTGTTGACGGCATTGCCGCCGGCGCCGCCGACGCCGAACACGACGATGCGAGCCTTCATTTCATGGATATCGGTATTGCCAGTCATTCTTCCCTCGCGATTGCTCCGGCAAGCCGGGGATTAAAGAAAGTCTCGCGTGCTAGCTGCAAGCATGATCCGGAAAAGTGCGAAGCGGTTTTCCGAAAAGATCATGCTCGAACAAGAACCTGGAGCGCGATGACGATTCATCCCAATCTCATCGCGCTCTAGCCGCGCGGTCTGCTTGCACGATGAAGGCGGCCAGATGCCCCAACCGGCGCGCCGCGTGTCCTGCGATCGAGCCGCCAGGGCGGCGATCGCTCCGCAGCGCCGCCACTTCGTCTTCCAGTCGTGCCGCCCATGCATTGGCGGCCGTCGTCTCGGCGGTCGCCTGCGTCAGCTCGACGGCGAGGCGATCGGCACGTTCGCGCTCGCGCTCGAACACGACCCTGTAGGCGGTTGCGACGGATTCGAGCCGCGCGATCTCCGCCTTGAACACTTCGGTCTTGACCGCCTCGATCCTGGCCAGGGAGACCCCGATGGGATCTTCCCGGCGGGCTCGTCGCGGGCGGGGCGTGTACCGGAGCGCGGCGAGATCGACGCTCACCACCGCCTTGCCGTCCCCCGACCGCGAGCGCGGCAGGCGGCGACGCCGCGCCAGTGCCCGCGCGGCCTCGCGCGAGACATTGAGGCGGGCACCGAGATCGGCATACGTCAACAACTCAACGCACATCGGCGCTTCTCCTGGAGCGAACCGGGAAGGCATTTCGAGCTAATGATGGCTGGACGATTACCGCAGGCTAGGGTGCGTTGGTTAATGGACGGTTAACGCGCGCGGGGGGTGTTTACGGGTGCCGCTGCGGTGCCGGCCGCCGCGACGTAATGCGCCATCTGTCGCGGCGACGTCTTGTCCGTCTTGCGCAGGCAGCGATAGAGCTTCAGGACGTTGGAGATGTTCTCCGAGATCTCGTTGCCGGTGCCGTCACAGCAGATGACGAGGTGCTTGCCGGCGGGCTTATGGTCGGAAGTGGCCGCGGTCTCCATGGGATGCGCCTCCGGGGGATGCTACCGGGGCGAGTATAGCGGAATTTGGGGCGGCGAGGAGAGACTCGGGGAGCCAGTTCTCACTGGCCCAGTTTATTATGAGTACGGCGCGACGTGGAGGCACCGTCTGTGGCCCACGAGCACGGTCATTCAAGCGAGGCCGTGTCCTTGCTCGTATTACTACGGGTTGCCGATGAGACGCGGCGCGACCTAAGATATTGCTTATTTTTTTGAAACTCATAGGAAAGCGATGAAGAGTCGCTCATTTTCAATTTTTCTTCTTAAGGCCGGATTCGATGCCACTAACAGCCTTGTCGAAGATCATGTGCTCGACGAGGATTTTGCGGCGGGCCTTTTGCCAGATGGGGCAGCTCTGTTCGTTTTGGACAGCGATCCTTATCCGCCGTGGTGGAAAAGCTATTTTGAAATAGATGGTTCTCTTACACAGGTGAGCAAAGGGGCTCTTGTCTTTCTTGCAGTCAAGAAACGCTGCTTTGTGCTGTCATTTGGTCACGTATCTCACTACCTCAAGGATAGCAGTTATGAGTACGATTTTGGACTGAAAGTAACGCTCAACAGCGTAGACGCAGCAGAACTCCGCGGTACTGAATCTCTACCATGGATTTCCGGCCCAAAATGCCAACGGTGCGTTGTTGGGACAGTTCCGAAAAGTGACGATGGTTGATCCGAAGCCAAGCGTCTCCAACACCATATTTCCGAGCGGTCTAGCGTAAACCGGGAGCATCGGAGCTTTCTTGCGGATGAGCGCGCCCTTTATCAGAAGTTGTTGCTCAAGTAAGCTTCTGTTGTCCTCAGAAGAGAATAGCTGCAACCCGCCTAAGCCGCCCGCCGTTCGGAAGACCGGCTTGCGCTGCATCGCGTCCACGTATTCCTTCACGAATGGGTCATCTGGAATCTTCGTTGGGCGCAAGACATCAGCTGAATTGATGCACGTTAGACGGTCTTCCAGTTCTACAATGCGCCACCAATTGAACTGAATTACTTTGCCCGCTGCCTTGGCCGCGGTTTCAAGTCTAGTTCGAGCGTAATATTGTCCCCCTCGATGCAAAGCCATCACGACCACATGGACAACCGCTTGCTGCGGGGCGGTCGCTAGCCATCGCGAAAGACTGTTGAGGATCGTGTTTCCGCCATACAGGCCGTCATCCAGATAGATAAAGCAAGCAGGCGCTTTTCCGCATTCAGCTGGTGTCAGGCCCGTCTCTTTTTTTAGTGGTATTCCGCGATGATAGAAACGGTATCTGCGAGCAATTGGGGAGCAACGGCCATTTCTGAATCTCCACACAACGAAAAGTTGCATGGTAGCTTAAGAATTGCCTTTTGTTGAGATCAGGAGCGAGGGCTCCCGGCTATACGCTCAGAAAAATGGGAGGGCGTTATCGAGGGATGCAAAAACAAAAACGGCCGGATCTTCCGATCCGGCCGCTACTCGAACTCTTACTCGGCTAAGCCTACGCCACGCGACGCAACTTAGCCCCCGCCCTATCCTGAAAAATCTCAGCTTGCCTGCTTGGCCGGCTGGGTGTCGCCGACCTTCTTCTGGATGGCGCGCTTCAGCTCGACCGCGCGCGGGGAGAGCGCGTCGGCGTTGGCCTTGAGCAGGTAGGCATCGAGGCCGCCATTGTGGTCGACGCTCTTGATCGCGTTGGTGGAGACGCGCAGGCGCACGTTGCGGCCCAGGGCTTCCGAGATGAACGTCACGTTGACGAGGTTCGGCAGGAAGCGGCGCTTGGTCTTGATGTTGGAGTGGCTGACCTTGTGGCCGACGAGGGGGCCCTTGGCCGTCAGTTCGCAGCGGCGAGACATGGCATAAATCCTTTAGTTCGAACCCCCAACGAGTGCGGCCGCCATTTCGGCGCCACGGGGGCAAATTCTTTCGTCCTTGCAGGGAGCGGGCGGACGTATAGGGGGGAAGGGGCCTTGCGTCAAGGCGACGGGCCGTTTTTGGCCCGTCGTCCCGGGGCGGGCAGAGCCCGAACCCGGGATCTCGTGCCCCGCCTCGGTGTCATCGCCCGCGAAGGCGGGCGATCCAGTACTCCGCGGCGGCGCGGCTGACCAGAGGCGCTGCGGCGTACTGGATGCCTCGCCTTCGCGGGGCATGACAGCGGAGGTGGGGAGAGGTCGGAACGCCCCCCGTTACCGCCGATCACCAAAACGGCAATGATTGTCGCGCCTTACCATCACATAAAGGGCGTATTCGCCGTCGAAGAGTCCGGTGGAGTTCCCGGGGCTGCATGCCCCGACACATTGTTTGTCGCCGGTTTTGGCTTAAGTAACAGCATATCGCGCTCTGATTGGATTATTTCGTGCCGACAACGCTTCATTTCGCGCAAATCCTGCGCTCAGCCTGTCTGCTTCCGGCCGGCCGGCTGATGGCGCTTTGTGGCCTGGCGGTGGTGCTGGGCCTGGCGTCCGGCGTGGCGCCGGCGGCGGCGCAAGGCAAGCTCGAGGCGCAATATGAGGCGACGCTGGCGGGCATTCCCGTCGGCAAGGGCGCCTGGAACATCGATATCCAGGACGACGTGTTCTCGGCGGCGGCCGCCGGCGGCACCACCGGGCTTTTGAAGTCGTTCACGGGCGGGTCCGGCACCGGCGCCAGCCAGGGGCGCGTCGTTGGTGGCGCGCTGGTTGCGACCGGCTACCAGGCCTCGACCACCACCCAGAAGAAGACCGAAGAGATCCGCATCACCCTCGACAAGGGCAATGTGAAGGATTTTGCCATTTTGCCGGAGCCACCGGTCGATCCTGATCGTATCGTCGTCACCGAGGCGCACCGCCGCGGCGTCTGGGACCCCATGACCGCTTCGCTCTTGCGCGTGCCCGGCACCGGTGATCCCGTCTCGCAGGACGCCTGCCACAGCTCCGCGCCGGTGTTCGACGGCCGCATGCGCTACGAGCTGAAGCTCGATTTCAAGCGCATGGAGACCGTGAAGGCGGAGAAGGGGTACAGGGGCCCGGTCGTGGTCTGCGCGATCTATTTCGTGCCCATCGCCGGCTACATCCCGGACCGCCCGGTGATCAAATACCTCGCCGCCCAGCGCAACATGGAGATCGCGTTCGCCCCCATCGCCGGCACGCGCATCCTGGTCCCGTTCTGGCTGAAAGTGCCGACCCCGCTCGGCCCGGCCATGCTGGAAGCCACCAGCTTCATCACCGCCCCCCAGCCGCCAAGGGTGGCCAAGACGCAGTAGGCTGGCCGCGGCCGCGCCTCCTCCCTCCGCCGTCATTCCGGGGCGCGCCCCTTGGCGCGAACCCGGAATCCATCAGGCTACAGCGACGGTTTCACGATGGATTCTCAGGTGCGCAACGGCGCACCGTAGCTCGCGACTGCGTCGCGCCCCGGAATGACGAGTCTTCGGAGCAGGCTAAGCAAAATCAAACACTTACCTACTGTGCATGGGGTTGTTTTCGCAACATAAGTCCCGAAGGCCGTCATGGCCGGGCTTGACCCGGCCATCCATCCCTTCGCGAGAGCCCGTCTTTCGATGGATGCGCGGGTCAAGCCCGCGCATGACGAAGACGGGAATCCATTTGACTCCTCCCCGATTCTGATTCGACTCAAGCCCATCCCCAGCTTTAACCACCCCGGTCGCTTGTGCGCCCAAGCAAAACTCCATCTAGTGCGCAACCAAGACGAGTCCCGCGACATGTTGCGTGAACGGAACGGGACTCACAGGGGAGTCAGCGATTCGGCCGCGATTCGTTCTAGAGTCGTTCCGAAGCTTAAAGCGAACGGGAAAAGCGTCGCAAAGTGAGACAGTTGCGCGGGATTTGGGGAGGGCGCTCTCACACCCCCCTCGGTGTCATCGCCCGGCTTGACCGGGCGATCCAGTACCCCGAGGCGGCGCGGCCAGAGCGGACGGGCCGCGGCGTACTGGATGCCCCGGTCAAGCCGGGGCATGACGGCGGATTGCTTGGCCCCCACCCCAGCGTTCGGGGACATGGCCGACACCTCAGCGTCGCCTCACCGCCCCGGATAGCACTGACATTCGCCCAAATCGCCATTACCTAATCCGATAGACATGGCTTTCTCCTCCTCCCCCTTCGCTTCCGAGCGCGCCCCCGGCGCGGGCGTCACTGCGGTGCTCGGTCCGACCAACACCGGCAAGACCCATCTCGCCATCGAGCGGATGCTGGCGCATCCCTCGGGCATGATCGGCCTGCCGCTGCGCCTGCTCGCGCGCGAGGTCTACAACAAGATCGCCGCCAGAGCCGGCGAGGCCAGCGTCGCGCTCGTCACCGGCGAGGAGAAGATCAAGCCGAAGAACCCGCGCTATTGGGTCTCGACCGTGGAGGCAATGCCGCGCGATATCGACGTCTCCTTCCTCGCCGTCGACGAGGTCCAGATCGCCGCCGATCTCGAGCGCGGCCACGTCTTCACCGATCGAATCCTCAACCGCCGCGGCCGCGACGAGACGCTGCTGCTCGGGGCCGCCACCATGCGCCCGATCATCGAGCGCCTGTTGCCGGGCGTGTCCATGATCACGCGGCCCAGATTGTCGCAGCTCGAATTCGCCGGCGACCGCAAGATCACGCGCCAGCCGCGCCGCACCGCCATCGTCGCGTTCTCGGCCGATGAAGTCTATGCGATCGCCGAGCTGATCCGCCGCCAGCATGGCGGCGCCGCCGTGGTGCTGGGCTCGCTGTCGCCGCGCACACGAAACGCGCAGGTCGCGATGTTCCAGAACGGCGACGTCGATTATCTCGTCGCCACCGATGCCGTCGGCATGGGCCTCAATCTCGACGTCGACCACGTCGCCTTCGCCTCCGACCGCAAGTTCGACGGCTACCAGTTCCGCCGCCTGACGCCGGCTGAATTCGCGCAAGTAGCAGGCCGCGCCGGCCGCGCCACCCGCAACGGCACCTTCGGCACCACCGGCCGCTGCGCGCCGTTCGAGCCCGAGCTCGTCAACGCGCTGCAGAACCACACCTTCGATGCCGTGAAGGTGCTGCAATGGCGCAATTCGAAGCTCGATTTCTCCTCGCTCGGCGCGCTCCAGGTCTCGCTGAACCTCGCTCCCGGCCACGAGACGCTGACGCGCGCGCCGATCGCCGAGGACATGCGCGTGCTCGATCACGCCGCCCGCGACGGCGAGGTGCGCGATATCGCGCATGGCAAGGCCGCCGTGGAGCGGCTCTGGGAAGCCTGCCAGGTCCCGGACTACAGAAAGCTGTCGCCGGCCGCCCATGCCGAGCTGGTGACGACGCTGTACGGCTTCCTGATGCGCAAGGGCTGCATTCCCGATGCCTGGTTCGAGTCCCAGGTCACCCAGGCTGACCGCATCGACGGTGACATCGACACGCTGTCGGCCCGAATCGCCCAGATCCGCACCTGGACCTTCGTCGCCAACCGCCCGGACTGGCTGAAAGACCCGGAACGCTGGCAGGGGATCGCGCGGGAGGTCGAAAATAAATTATCGGATGCGCTCCATGAACGCTTGACTGAGCGTTTCGTTGATCGCCGGACCAGTGTATTGATGCGCCGCCTGCGGGAGAACACGAGCTTGAATACTGAAATCGGCAAGACCGGCGAAGTCATCGTCGAAGGCCATGTCATCGGCCGCCTCGATGGCTTCACCTTTGCACCGGATGCGGCGGAAGCCGGCTCCGATGCGAAAGCCTTGCAGGCTGCAGCGCAAGCGGTGCTCGCCGGCGAGATCAATGCGCGCGCCGAAAAGCTGGGCAATGCGCCGGACGATCAGTTCGTGCTCACCTCCGAAGGCATCATCCGCTGGACCGGCGATGCCGTGGCCCGCCTTGCCGCCGCGGACGAGGCGCTGCATCCGCGCATCCGCATCATCTCCGACGAGCGCCTGACCGGCGCCCCCCGCGACAAGGTGCAGGCGCGGCTCGAGCTCTGGCTCAAGACGCACATCGAAAAGCTGCTCGGGCCGATGTTCGAGCTGTCGAAGGCCGAGGACGTCACCGGCATTGCCCGCGGCATCGCCTATCAGCTGGTCGAGGCGCTCGGCGTGCTTGAGCGTCCGAAGATCGCCAGCGAGCTGAAGGATCTCGACCAGTCCTCGCGCGCCGTGCTGCGCAAATACGGCGTCCGCTTCGGCGCCTATCACATCTATTTCCCCGGCCTGCTCAAGCCCGCCGCGCGTGCGCTCGCCGCGCTGCTCTGGGCGCTGAAGCAGGACAATGTCGATCTCTCCGCGCTCTCGGGCGCGCAGCATCTGGCCTCCTCAGGGCGCACCTCGTTCCCGGTCGACAAGGCGCTGCCGCGCGATGCCTATCGCGTGCTCGGCTACAAGCAGGCCGGCGAGCGCGCCGTGCGCGTCGATATCCTGGAGCGCCTCGCCGACCTGATCCGCCCGGCGCTGGCCTGGCGCGAGAATTCGCCGGGCGAAAAGCCCGCCGGCGCGTTCGACGGCCGCAGTTTCGTGGTCACGCAGGCGATGACCTCGCTCACGGGATCTGCCGGCGAAGATTTTGCCTCCGTGCTGCGCGCGCTCGGCTATCGCATGGAGAAGCGCCCGCCGCTGCCGCAAAAGCCTGTGGTCGCCGAGCAGGTCGTGACCGAGCAGATCGTCACTGAGACCGTCGCGGCCGAGACGCCGCCCGCTGAAGGCAACGCGGAGACCTCGACCGAGGCTGCAGCGGAAGCCGTTGCCGGCCTGCCGGCTGAGGCCCCGGCCGCTGAGGCTACGGCCGAATCCGTCACCGTGGAAGACGCGCCCGGCATGGAGCCGCACGACGAGCCCGCTCCTGCGGAGGCTCACGAGGAGCCGGCGCTGGAAGCGTCTGCGGAAGCGCCCGTCACGCCCGAGGACGCCCCTGGCATCGCGCCGCCCGCAGAAGAGGCTGCGACGCCCGCCGAGGCTGCCGGCCTCGAAGCGGCTGCCGCCGAGACCGCCGCGACGGAAGCTGCTGCATCCCCCGATGCTGCCGCGCCTGAGGCAACAGTCGCACCCGCCGAGCCCGAGCTGGTCGAGGTCTGGCGCCCCGCCGGCCGTCACGAGGATCGCAAGCCGCGCCATGAGCGCCATCGCCATCAGCGTCACCACAACCAGCGTCCGCGGCCCGGCGCTGAGGCTGGCGCTGCACCCGATGCTGCGAGCGCCGCGCCCGGCGAAGCCGCCGACGGCGCGAAGCCGGGCCATCGTCATGGCGGCGGCCATCGCCGCGATGGCGGCCGCGACTTCCGCAAGCCGCGTGAAGGCGGCGAGGGCGGTGAGCGTCGCGACGACCGCAATCGCAGCTTCCAGGGCAAGGGGGACCGCGACAAGGATCGCGATCGCAACCGCGACAACAAGAAGTTCGGCGGAGATCGCGACAAGGGCCGCGACAATCGCGGCCGCGACCGCGACAAGGGCCGCGACCGCCGTGATCGCGAGTCGGGTCCCTCGCTGCGTCCCTACGCCTCGAGCGCGAACCCGCGCGAGCGCGATCGTCCGATCGATCCGAACTCGCCCTTCGCCAAGCTCGCCGCGCTGAAAGAGCAGCTGGGGCGGAAGGAGTAATCCCACGACGACGACGACCGAGCGGCAGCGTATCGACAAATGGCTGTGGCACGCGCGGGTGGTAAAGGCGCGCACCTCCGCGGCCGAGCTCGTCGTCACCGGCCATGTCCGCGTCAACGGCGTGCGCGAGACATCGCCGGGCCATGCCATTAAGCTTGGCGACGTTCTCACCATCGCGCTCGATCGCACCGTGCGCGTGCTGAAGGTCACCGCCTTCAACGAGCGCCGTGGCGATGCCGCCTCGGCTCGCGTGCTCTATGAGGAGCTCGGCACGCGCAATTAATTGCGCTTTGCATTCATTTCTTGATCGATCAAACACACAAAGCCGTCATGATCGGGCCTTCCCGACCTTGCGGCGCCCGGCCATCCGCGCTAGGCAAGCCGCGACTTCTAAAAGAGCTTTTCGGAGCGTTGGATGACTTACGTCGTCACTGAAAACTGCATCAAGTGCAAGTACACCGACTGCGTCGAGGTCTGCCCGGTCGATTGCTTCTACGAGGGCGACAACATGCTCGTCATCCATCCCGACGAGTGCATCGATTGCGGCGTGTGCGAGCCGGAATGCCCCGCCGACGCCATCAAGCCGGACACGGAACCAGGCCTCGAAAAGTGGCTCCAGGTCAACGCCGACTACGCCAAGAGCTGGCCGAACATCACCCAGAAGAAAGAATCACCTGCCGACGCCAAGGAATTCGACGGCATGGAAGGCAAGTTCGAGAAATATTTTTCTCCGAACCCCGGCTCTGGGGACTAATTCGCGCCCAAACTTAACCCTAATAGCGGCGCTGCCGCCGAAAACCAGCCCTCAAGACCCCTAAATCATTGATTTTTGCGGGAAATGTGCTATATTGGGCACATTAAGCCGAACCCCGTCAGCCCGTTGGCCCCTCTGGGTTCCCGTGAAACCAAATGTCGAAACAGGGGCGTGGCAGTTTCCGCGCGCAGGCTGTGTCACAGAAAACGCGTAAAAAGAGTACTTCAGCGAGGGCTTCCCATAAGGAGGCCAAAAAAGTCGCCGCGGCCAGCCGTAGCGCATCCAAGGGTCGGACCGCGACGAAGGCGCCGGCTGCAAAGTCCTCGAAGAACAAAAGAAGCGCAATGCCTAACAAGACTGCCAAACCGGCCGCGAAAGCGACCGCTTCCAAGCCTGCTTCCGCCAAGCCTGCTGCCGCCAAGCCTGTGACTGCCAAGGCCCCCGCTGCCAAGCCCGCCGCGACGAAGGCCCCTGTTGCCGTTGCGCCCGCCAAGGCTCCCGTCGCCGCCAAGCCGGCTGCCAAGCCCGCGGCTGCGCCGAAGGTCGAGGAAAAGAAGGTTGTGACCCAGCGTCAGGGCTTCAAGGCCAACGAGTTCGTGGTCTATCCCGCTCACGGCGTCGGCCAGATCCTGGCCATCGAGGAGCAGGAGATCGCCGGTGCGAAGCTCGAGCTGTTCGTCATCAACTTCATCAAGGACAAGATGACGCTGCGCGTGCCGACCGCCAAGGTCGCCAATGTCGGCATGCGCAAGCTGTCCGATCCGGCGCTGGTCAAGAAGGCGCTTGAGACCCTGAAGGGCCGCGCCCGCGTCAAGCGCACCATGTGGTCGCGCCGCGCCCAGGAATACGAAGCGAAGATCAATTCGGGCGATATCGTCGCGATCGCGGAAGTCGTGCGCGACCTCTATCGCTCGGAATCGCAGCCCGAGCAGTCCTACTCGGAACGCCAGCTCTATGAAGCGGCGCTCGACCGGCTGTCCCGCGAGATCGCGGTGGTGCAGCACTCGACCGAGACCGAAGCGGTCAAGGAGATCGAGGCGCAGCTCGCCAAGAGCCCGCGCCGCAATGCCAAGGCGGAAGCTGCCGAGGGCGAAGCTGACACGGATGCCGAGGGCGATACCGACGATACCGATGGCGACGACAGCACCGTCGCCGACGAGGCCGCGTAAGCCGGCACCGAACGCAAGCAATCAAAAGCCCGGCCGTTTGGCCGGGCTTTTTGTTTGGCTTCCTGAGGCCGCGGGAGTTCGGCTCTACGCGCCGCGCGGCTGGGTCCAGATCGCGATCGGCTGCTGAATGCCGCGGACCGCCCGCGCCTCTCGCGCTTCCAATGACTGAAACGTTGTGGCTGCACCGCCCAGCTCGGCCTTCGCCTGGCTGACGAGATCGTCACTTGCCACCAGCGCGCAGCCCAAGGTGCGGGTCAAGGCCTCGAGACGGCTTGCCACGTTGACGGTCGCGCCGATCACGGCAAATTCCAGACAGGTCTGCCCGAGGTCGCCGAGCACCACCGGCCCATAATGCAAGCCAAAGCTCACATGCAGCTTTGGCTCGCCTGACGCTGCCCGCTGATCGTTCCAACTCTCCGCCGCCGCGATCATCGCCTGGGCACATCGCAGCGCGTTGCTGGCGTCGTGCTCGCCCGCGAAAGGCGTGCCGAACGTCGCCATCAATCCGTCCCCGAGATATTTGTCGAGCGTGCCGCTGTGGCGGAAAACCTCCTGCTCCATCAATCCGTGGAATTCCCGCAACGTCCGCACAACCTCCTGCGGCGAGCGTCCATCGGCAAAGGCCGTGAAGCCGACGATGTCGACGAACAGCACCGCGACGTGTTGCGTGCGCACCTGCTTCAACGGCTCGTCCTGTTTCGACAATTCCGCCACGACATTGGGCGAGAAGTAGCGCGCCAGGTTGCCGCGCTCGCGCTCCACCGCGGCATGCCGGACCAAGAGGTCGTTGCTGCGGCGGACCGCGAGCGCCAAGGTCATGGCCACGATCATGAAGACGACGATCTCCTGGATGCGAACGTGGAACACGATCTCGCTGGGCGAGATCATCGCAAACAAGCGCTCATCGCTGCCTGTTGCGGCCGCGATGCGGGCCGTCAGCGCAGGATCGCGATCGGGTTGCCACCACACCCAGGCGATGCCGATGATCCAGAGCGCAGCCGTCCACATGCCGACCGCAATCACAGTCCGCCAGGTATAGGCCAATGTGGCGCCCGCGAGCAGCACGAAGAAATAGATGAAGTTGCCGGAATGGAACTGCATCGCGACCGGCCAGTACGAGGCTCCGAACGGATTGGGAATCACGATGAGGCACGTGAGCAGCGCCAGGTCGCAAAACAGGAGTGCCAATTCCGGCCGTGACACGCCCACCCGCCCAACCCTGACCTGGGCCCAGCCGATCAGTGCGAACAAGCCGAGCAGCGCCACGTAGTAGAGCTGCTCCCAGGCCGGGTTGATCGCCATGATCAGGCAGCCAATGACGACCAGGGCGATATAGCGCGCCCGCACCGCAAGTTGCAGGCCCTCCCGCTTGGCGGACGCCAGCGCGGCCTGTGCGAACTGAACTGTTTCGGCATCGCGCTCGATCGGCGCGGGCGAAGCCGCAGCCGGCAGGTTGAAGCGCTCGACGAGCATTGTCACGGCAGTCTCCTCACAGTCTCCACACTTGGCCTTCAGCCGCTGGTTCGCTGCTCCCTTGCCGAGACGCTGATTTCATTCCGGCGGCCTTCTCCGTCAGCCGCTGCCGCAACCGACGTCCACCAGTTCCCCAACGCATCGATCAACGGCACGAGCGCGTGACCGGCGGCCGTCAGATCGTACTCCACGCGCAACGGATAACCGCCGAATTCCGTGCGGCTGACGATGCCGGCGTCCTCCAGCTTGCGGAGCTCGAGCGCGAGCATCCTGTGCGAGATGGTCGGATTGTCTCGGCGCAGATCGCTGAAGCGCTTGGTGCCCTGCTTCAAATAATAGATCAGCAGCGTCGGCCAGCGACCGCTCAGAATCTGCATCACTTCCTCGATCGGACATCTCGACACGAGATCCTTCATCGGCGCCTCCAGGTTACAAAAAAGTTCGTAATTTACTTGATGCGGCGAGCGGCTAGGGTCGCATCACCGCTGCGCAGCGTGATCATCAGAAATCACGGAGAATGGATCATGGACCCAATTCTACTCTACGGCTTTCCGAAGGGAAGCTCCATGGGGCTCGTTGCGGCTCTCGAATGGCTGGGCAAGCCATATCGGCTCTGTCGGATCGATATGTTGGGCGAGATGCGAAACCCGTCATACGCCCGTATCAATCCGCGACACGAGACGCCGGTCTTCATCACCGGGCAGGGCGAGGTGCTGACGGAAACGATGGCGATCGCGGCCTGGCTAGAGGCCAGGGATGTCGAACGCCGCATCAGCTTCGATCCCTCGTCGCGGCAAGCCGATCGCATGCATCAGCTCATGGCATTCGTGAATACCGGTTTCACCGGCGCCTTCGCGCCGCTGTGGGCGGCAATGGAAGCCGAAGCCATGGAGCCTGCCGCGAAGTCGGTCCTGCGTGCCTTTGGCACAGCAAGGGTCATCGAGCGCCATGACAAGCTCGAAGAAATGATCGAAACACGGCAATTCCTGCTCGGGGACCGGCCGACCCTTGCCGACGCCGTGCTTGTCGGCGTCGCGCGCTGGCTCGACTTTCATGCGGTTGCGGAGAAGAGCCGCTGGCCGAAGCTGGCAGCGCTGCGAGCTCGCCTCGAAGCCGATCCCGCGGTCCTCTACGCCACCGCTCTGGAGGACGGCGGCTCTGATCCGGGAACGGGATCGTGCACAGGCCACGTCGCGCTGGCCGAATTGATCGCGCAGTTCGGCAAATAGCAGGAGGAGCCTCGACGCGCTCCTCCTACTTCACGGGGCGCTTCTCGAGCTTCCTCGCCAGCGTCCGCCGGTGCATGCCCAGCCGGCGCGCCGCTTCCGAGATGTTGAAGTCGGTCTCGATCAAGGTCTGGTGGATGCGTTCCCATTCCAGCGTCTTGATCGAGGTCGGCCGCGCATCGAGCGCGACCTCGGCGTTGCCTTCGGCCTTGTGGAAGGCGGCCTCGATGTCGTCGGTGTTCGACGGCTTTGCCAGATAGTGGCAGGCCCCTAACTTGATCGCCTCGACCGCGGTGGAGATGCTGGCAAATCCGGTCAACACCACGATCAGCATGTCCGGGTCATGCGTGTGCAGGAGCTCGACGCAGGCAAGGCCCGAGGCGCCGCCGAGCTTGAGGTCGACCACGGCATGACCGAAAGAGCGTTCCTCCAGCACCTGGCGCACCTCCTCGATCGAGGCGGCGAGTACCACCTCGTAGCCGCGGCGCTCGAACGAGCGCTTCAGCGTGCGGGCAAAACCCGCATCGTCCTCGACGACGATCAGCGAACGGTCAGGCGTCAAAATTCCCTCCGATCGCCAATGTTGCGAGCGGCAGCGTGAGGCGCACCGTGGCGCCGCGCTTCCTGTGGTTCTTGGCGCTCACGGTGCCCCCCAATTTGCGCACGACGTTCACCACCAGGAACAGGCCGAGCCCGCCGCCGGCGCGGCCCTTGCTGGACTGGTAGGGCTTGCCCAGCTGCGCCAGCATCTCCGGCGCAAAGCCCGGGCCGCGGTCGGAGATCGACAGCACGAGATTGTCGCCCTCGCGCTCGGCGACGAGCTCGACCCACTCGCGCGAGACCTCATAGGCGTTGTCGAGCACGTTGAAGATCACCTGCTTCAGCGCGACGTCGGAGACGATCGCGACGTCCTCGCCGAAGGTGTTGACGAAGTAGAGCGTGCGGGCGGAGCGCGCATTGCGCCATTCGTCGACCAGCGCGGTGACGAAGGCCGTCACCGTCGTCGGCGAGGAACCTTCACCGCGGGCTTCGCCCGCCGACACCAGGATGCCGGTCACGATCGACTTGCAGCGCTGCAACGAGGTCTCCATCTCCGCGAGGTCCTCGGCGAGCTCCTGATCGGCGGCAAGATCGGGCATGCGGCGCCAGTCGCTGAGGATCACCGAGAGCGAGGCGAGCGGCGTGCCGAGCTCATGCGCCGCACCGGAGGCGAGCAGGCCCATGCGCACGATATGGTCCTGTTCGGCGGCATGCTGGCGCAGCGCCGCCAGATGCGCGTCGCGCTCGCGCAAATTCCTGTTGATGCGGGTGACGAACACGACGAGCAGCACGGCGTTGAGCACGAAGCCCAGGAGCATGCCTGTTACGGTGAGCGTATAGGTCTCGCTCAACGGATTGGGCGGCAGATCGAGCGGCCGGTAGGCCAATGTCAGCCAGACGAAGCTGGCGCAGGTCAGCGCCACCAGCGACCAAGTCGATCGGGCATCGAGCAGCACCGCACCGAGCGTCACCTGGAGCAGGAACAGCGAGGTGAAGGGATTGGTGGCGCCGCCGGAGAGATAGAGCTGCGCGGTCAGCGCGGCGACGTCCAGTATCAAGGCGACCAACAGCTCGTTGTTGGTGATCGCAGCGCGATGGCGCACCCAGACCAGGCTGGAGACGTTGAGCAGCACCAGCGCGCCGATCACCGCGCCCATCCGCTCCAGCGGCAGGGGGATGCCGAGGCCGAAATGCACGGCACCGATGGTCACGATCTGGCCGACCACCGCGGTCCAGCGCAGCTGGATCAGCAGCACCATGTTCTTGCGGTTGGTCTCGTCCTCGGTCGGCATGGTGCCGATCAGCTCGCTGCGCGCATCGGCCTGCGATTGCAGCGTGACGGCTTGCCCGTCACGCCCAAGCGTCTGGGAAAGCGTCTTCCCGTCGTCAGGTCGGCTCGACGATCGTTCCAGCATCTGATCCCGTCCTGCGGGCGGAGGCCTCGGGGCCGCCGGCCTTGTCTTGGACGAAGCGCTTGCGGCGGAACAGCCCGCCGCCGAATGTGACGATAAGTCTGCCGGCCAGCATGAAAGCCAGGGCAAACCACGTCAGCGCGTAGATCAGGTGGTTATTGGGAAAGCGGATCACGGTCAATCCGGCGATCGGCCCGCCAGCGATTTGTGATCCGGCGTCGGCGTCCACGAAGAAGGGCGCGACCTCGCCAAGACCGCGCGCCGCCGCAATGGCGGCGACGTCCCGCGAGTACCAGCGGTTGTGCTGGGGCACGTTGGTCCGCAAGAAACCGCCCTTCGGCTCCGTGATGCGCAGGAGGCCGGTGATCTCGACCCGACCTTGCGGATTGCCGTCCCGGCGCGTCGAGGCGTCGCGACGCTCGGACGGCACGAAGCCGCGGTTGATCAGGACCAGCGTGCCGTCGTCGCGCTGAAGCGGCGTCAGCACCCAATAGCCGGGACCTTCCTCGGTGACGGCCTGAACCAGCGTCTCGCTCTCATGCAGGAAGCGCCCGCTGAGGCTGACGTGCCTGTATTCGTCGCTTGCGGCGCTGACGGTGGACCACGAAGCGGGCGAGGGGATCGGCTGAGCCGGCGCGTGGACGCGCTGCTCGACCCGGTCGATCAGCGCCAGCTTCCAGGCGCGGCGCTCGATCTGCCAGACGCCAAGCGCGATCAGAAGCACGAAAGCAATGAGCGAGAGGATCGTGAGCCACAAGGACGGCGACCGCGCTGCCTTGCTGCGCGCATCTCCGTCCTCACCCGTCACGGTCCCGGTTTCGCTCACTTCTTGCCGCTCATCTGGTGCATCGGCATCATGTTGCTGTTGAGGTGGCTCATCACCCACAGCGACCCCGACAATGCGATCACCACCATCACGATGGTGAAGATCAACGCCATCATGGTCCAGCCGTTCTCGGACGTCGTGTTCATGTGCAGGAAGTAGACCATGTGCACGACGATCTGCACGATCGCGAAGGCCATGATCACCAGCGCGGTGATCTGCTTGCTCGGCAGCGCGCCGCTCATCACCAGCCAGAACGGGATCGCGGTGAGCACGACCGAGAGCACGAAGCCGAGCATGTAGCCCGAGAACGTGCTGTGGGAATGGCCTCCCTCGTGGTGATGGTCGTGCGCGCCGGCTGCGTGGGTATCGGTGCTCATCGCAGAACTCCCAGGAGATAGACGAAGGTGAAGACGCCGATCCAGACCACGTCGAGGAAGTGCCAGAACATCGACAGGCACATCAGGCGGCGGCGGTTGGCCTCGATCAGGCCGAACTTTCCGACCTGCACCATCAGCGTCACCAGCCAGATCAGGCCGCAGGTGACGTGCAGGCCGTGGGTGCCGACCAGGGTGAAGAAGGCGGAGAGGAAGGCGCTGCGCTGCGGCGTGGCGCCCTCGTGGATCATGTGGGCGAACTCGAAGAGCTCGATGCCGATGAAGGCGAGGCCGAACAGGCCGGTGATCGCGAGCCAAACCTGCGTCTGCACGACCTTGTTCTGCTGCATCGTCAGCATCGCAAAGCCGTAGGTGATCGACGACAGCAGCAGCATGGAGGTGTTCACCGCGACCAGGGTCAGGTCGAACAGGTCCTTCGGTGCGGGGCCGGCGGCATAGTTGCCGCCGAGCACGCCGTAGGTGGCGAACAGGATCGCAAAGATGAGACAGTCGCTCATCAGATAGATCCAGAAGCCGAGCGAGGTGCTCCAGCCTTCCGGATGCGGATGCTCGTCAGCGAGGTAGAAGACCGGCTCGCCGGTCTGCGAGGGATTGACGGCAACGGTCATTTACTTGGCTCCGGCGAGCAGCTTGGTGCGCGCGTCCTCGGTCCGGATGACGTCATCAGCCGGAATGTCGAAGTCGCGGTGATAGTTGAAGGTGTGGCCGATCCCGACGGCGAGCATCGCGATGAAGCTCAGGGCTGCGAGCCACCACATGTACCAGACGAGAGCAAAGCCCATCGCGGTGGCGAAGCCGGCGAGGATGATGCCGGTGCCGGTGCTGCTGGGCATGTGGATCGGCTTGAACCCGGTGAGCGGACGCTGATAGCCGCGCCGCTTCATGTCCCACCAGGCGTCATTGTCGTGAACGACCGGGGTGAAGGCGAAGTTGTAGTCCGGCGGCGGCGAGGAGGTCGCCCATTCCAGCGTGCGCGCGTCCCAGGGATCGCCGGTGACGTCCTTGAGCTGCTCGCGCTTGAGCAGGCTGACCGCGAACTGCATCAGCATCGCGAGAATGCCGATGAAGACGAACACGGCACCGATCGCGGCGATGACGAACCAGATCTGCAGGGACGGATCGTCGAACACGCGCAGGCGGCGGGTCACGCCCATCAGGCCGAGCACGTAGAGCGGCATGAAGGCCAGGTAGAAGCCCGTGACCCAGAACCAGAACGACATCTTGCCCCAGAAAGGATCGAGCTTGAAGCCGAACGCCTTCGGGAACCAGTAGTTGATGCCGGCGAACGCGCCGAACACCACGCCGCCGATGATCACGTTGTGGAAGTGCGCGATCAGGAACAGGCTGTTGTGCAGCACGAAGTCGGCCGGCGGCACCGCGAGCAGCACGCCGGTCATGCCGCCGATCACGAAGGTCAGCATGAAGGCGATGGTCCACATCATCGGCAGCTCGTAGCGGATGCGGCCGCGATACATCGTGAACAGCCAATTGAACATCTTCGCGCCCGTCGGGATCGAGATGATCATCGTGGTGATGCCGAAGAACGAGTTGACGCTGGCACCCGAGCCCATCGTGAAGAAGTGGTGCAGCCACACGAGGTAGGACAGGATGGTGATGACGACAGTGGCGTAGACCATCGAGGTGTAGCCGAACAGCCGCTTGCCCGAGAAGGTCGAGGTGACCTCCGAGAAGATGCCGAATGCCGGGAGAACCAGGATGTAGACCTCGGGGTGGCCCCAGATCCAGATCAGGTTCACGTACATCATCGGGCTGCCGCCGAAATCGTTGGTGAAGAAGTTGGTGCCGACATAGCGGTCGAGCGACAGCAGCGCGAGCACCACGGTCAGGACCGGGAAGGAGGCGACGATCAGCACGTTGGTGCAGAGCGAGGTCCAGGTGAACACCGGCATCTTCATCATGGTCATGCCGGGGCAGCGCAGCTTGACGATGGTGCAGATCAGGTTGATGCCTGACAATGTCGTTCCGACGCCGGCGACCTGCAGCGCCCAGATGTAATAGTCGACACCGACATCGGGACTGTAGCCGATGTTCGACAGCGGCGGATAAGCCAGCCAGCCGGTGCGGGCGAATTCGCCGATGAACAGCGAGGCCATCACCAGCACCGCGCCACCGACCGTCATCCAGAAGCTGAAATTGTTCAGGAACGGGAACGAGACGTCGCGCGCGCCGATCTGCAGCGGCACGACATAGTTCATCAGGCCGGTGACCAGCGGCATCGCCACGAAGAAGATCATGATCACGCCGTGGGCGGTGAAGATCTGGTCGTAGTGATGGGCGTTGAGATAGCCTTCGGAGCCGTTGAACGCGAGCATCTGCTGGCCGCGCATCATCAGCGCGTCGGCAAAGCCGCGCAGCAGCATCACGATGCCGAGGATCATGTACATGATGCCGATGCGCTTGTGGTCCACCGTGGTGAACCATTCGCGCCAGAGATAGCCCCAGAGGCGGAAATAGGTGAGGCTGCCGAGCAGCGCGGCGCCGCCGAGCGCGACCACCACGAAGGTGCCGACCACGATCGGCTCGTGCAGCGGCAGCGATTCGAGGCCGAGCCGGCCGAAGATGAGCTTGAGAAGATCAGGAGACATGCGCGTTCTCTTTAGGAATCTGACTTCAGGAATCGGACTTGGGACGCTGTCCGAGGAAGAAGGACGAGGACTTCAGCGGCGTGAACGACGGCCGCTTCAGGCCGGCACCTAAGAGCGGCGCGAAATCGGTCGGAGCCTTGATCGACGCGGTGGTCTGCCCCTGCGGCGCATCCGGCGTGCAGGTGCCGGCGACGAAGGTCGGCTCGGGTCCGAGCACCGTGCCGCGGCGGGCATACTTGTCGTAGGCGAGCGGCAGGGTGTTGTTCAGGCCCTGATGGCCGTTGCCGCCCTTGGCGTCGATCGCCATCATCTCGCTCTGGCACATCTTGCCGGTCTCGACGCACATGTTGAGGATCAGGCGGTAGAGATCGGCATCGACGGCGCCCCAGCGCCGCACCGGCTCGTTCTGGCTGGGCTTCTCCAGCCGAAGATATTCGGCGCGGCCGAGCGAGCCGCCGGCCGACTTGGCGCTGGCGATCCAGGCGTCAAAACCCTTGTCGTCGAGCCCCTTGAAATTGAAGTGCATGCCGGAGAAGCCGGCGCCGCTATAGTTCGCCGAAAAACCCTTGTAGGTGCCGGCGTGGTTGACGACGGCGTGGAGCTTGGTCTCCATGCCCGGCATCGCATAGATCTGGCCGGCGAGCGCGGGGATGTAGAACGAGTTCATCACCGAGGACGCGGTGATGCGGAAGGTGATGGGGCGATCGACCGGAGCTGCGAGCTCATTGACGGTGGCGATGCCGTAGTCCGGGTAGATGAAGAGCCACTTCCAGTCGAGCGCGACGACGTCGACCTCGAGCGGGGCCTTGGACTTGTCCACGGCGCGCTCGGCATGAATGCGGCCGAGGGTGCGATAGGGATCGAGCAGATGCGTGCCCATCCAGGTCAGCGCGCCCAGGCAAACGATGATCAAGAGCGGCGCCGACCAGATCACCAGCTCGAGCTTGGTCGAGTGGTCCCAGTCCGGCTCGTAGCGGGCCTCGGTGTTGGACTGGCGGTAGCGCCAGGCGAACAGCACCGTCAGTGCCATCACGGGCACGACGATCAGCAGCATCAGGACGGTGGAGATGATGACGAGGTCGCGCTGTTGCGCTGCGATGTCGCCGGCTGGCGCCAGCACGACGTAGTCGCAGCCGCTGAGCGCAGCAGCCAGAGGTAGTAGCGCCAGGATCTTGAGACGAGACACGGGCCGAGCCTTATGAGAATGAGTTTCCTTTGCGGGGCCAACGGGTAGCTGCGGCGCAACAATCCGGACATTGGACAATTTGTCCAATGTTGCAGTGCGGGAGCTTGGGCCAGACAGGGTCAGATTGCCTGGCGCCCCGCCGGGCGGTCGGCTTTGGTTTTCAGGACGTTAAGGGCGCACGGATGGCGACGGCACAGACCCCCGCAATGACAGATCTCCCCACCGGCGAGCATGGCCACGACCAGGCCAGTCCCGGCGAGATCGCCATCGGCGTCATCATCGGCCGCACCTCGGAATTCTTCGATTTCTTCGTCTTCGCGATCGCCTCGGTGATCGTGTTTCCGCGCCTGGTGTTTCCGTTCGCGAGCGAGCTGACCGGGACCCTTTATTCCTTCATGGTCTTCGCGCTGGCCTTCATGGCCCGGCCGATCGGCACCGTCATTTTCATGACGATCGACCGCGAATACGGCAAGACGGCCAAGCTGATCTCAGCGCTATTCCTGCTCGGCACCGCCACCGTCGCGCTCGCGTTCCTGCCCGGCTATCAGGAGATCGGCGTCGCCGCGATCTGGCTGCTTGCGCTGGCGCGCATCGCGCAGGGTCTGGCCTGGGGCGGCGCCTGGGACGGCATGGCTTCGCTGCTGGCGCTGAATGCGCCGGCCTCGCAGCGCGGCTGGTATGCCATGGTGCCGCAGCTCGGCGCCCCGCTCGGGCTGATCGTGGCGAGCGCGCTGTTCGCCTATTTCGCCGGCCTCCTCTCGGCCGATGACTTCTTCGACTGGGGCTGGCGCTATCCGTTCTTCGTCGCCTTCGCCATCAATGTCGTTGCGCTGTTCGCGCGTCTGCGCATGGTGACGACGGAAGAATACGCTACGCTATTCGAGACCCGCGAACTCCAGCCGGCGCGGATCTCAGAGACGGTCGCGCGCGAAGGCCAGAACATCATGCTAGGGGCCTTTGCGCCGCTGGCGAGCTTCGCGCTGTTTCACATGGTCACGGTGTTCCCGCTGTCCTGGGTGTTCCTGTTCACCCACGAAAGCCCGGTGCGCTTTTTGATCATCGAGATCGTCGCCGCCGTGTTCGGCGTCGCCGCGATCGTGGCCTCCGGCATCATTGCCGACCGCGTCGGGCGCAAGTCGCTCTTGATGGGATCGGCGATCGCGATCGCGGTCTATAGCGGCTTCGCGCCGCAACTGCTCGACGCCGGCGCGTTCGGCGAGACCATCTACATGGTGATCGGCTTCATCCTGCTCGGCCTGTCCTTCGGCCAGTCGTCGGGTGCAATCGCCTCGAACTTCCGGCAGGCCTATCGCTACACGGCGTCGGCGCTGACCTCCGACATGGCCTGGCTGTTCGGCGCCGGCTTCGCCCCGCTGGTCGCGCTGCTGCTCGCCACCAATCTCGGCGTCATCGCCTCGGGCGCGTATCTGCTGTCCGGCGCGTTCTGGACCCTGCTCGCGCTCTGGCTCAGCGGCCAGCGCGAGGCCGGCGATATGGACGCAGGGCGCTGATCACGCGGCGCATGCAGGGTGGGGCAACGGCGCTGGTGGCGCCGGGCCCATCTCACCCCTGCCGCTGCCGCAACAGCGCTTCGACATCCAGCCGCTTGGTGAACATCGCGAGCTTCCCGTCAGGCCCGAACGGCCATTGCTCCCGCGGCTTGTCCCAATACAGCTCCACGCCGTTCTGGTCGGGGTCGCGCAGGTAGAGCGCCTCGCTGACGCCGTGGTCGCTGGCGCCATCGAGCGCAATGCCGGCCGCGAGCACCCGATGCAGCGCATCCGCCAGCGCGGGGCGCGTCGGAAACAGGATCGCGGTGTGATAGAGCCCGGTCGCATCAGGCGGCGGCGGTGAGCCGCCCTTGCTCTCCCAGGTGTTGAGCCCGATGTGGTGGTGATAGCCGCCGGCCGAGATGAAGGCCGCGCCCGAGCCCATCCGCTGCATCAGCTCGAAGCCGAGCACGCCGCAATAAAAGCCGAGCGCACGATCGAGATCGGCGACCTTGAGATGGACGTGGCCGATCCTGGTGCCGGCGGGAATGGCGGGGCTTTGCGACATGTGAATGCTCCCTCGAAAACATGCACGTAAGCCCGGTTGCCCGACAGTGCCACGGCCAAACTCGAAACCCATCGTTTCTGAATGGGAAACTAAGCCAGCTCCGACACCTCGCCCTCGGGCAGGCCGAACTCGAACGTGTTCAGCGTCATCGACACCAGCGTGTAATAGCCGCACAGCCCGATCACCTCGACCACGCCGCGTTCGCCGAGCAACTTCACGGCGTCGTCGTAGAGAGCCTTCTCGACGCCGTGGCCCTCGTGCAGCGACTTAGCGAGATCGTAGATCATCTTAGCCTTGGCATCTTCGAAGTCGGGCGTACGGCGGTCGCGGATCGCGTCGATAATCTCGGGCTTCATGCCGCCGGCTAGCGCGAGGCGCTTGTGCGCATACCATTCGTAATGCGCCGTCCAGTGCCGCGCCGTCACCAGGATCGCGATCTCTGAAAGCTTGGCCGGGAAGATCGTGTCGAAGCGCATGACCTCGCCGAGCCGCGTGGCGTGCCGTGCCATCTCGGGACTATTGAGCCAGGCCATCATCGGCGGCGGCGGCTTGCCGCGCTTGCCGGCGATCGACTCGTCATAGGTCTGCCGCTGGCTCTCGTTCATTTCGCCAGGCGAAAGAAGTTTTAGGCGCATTGTCGTTTCCTCTTTGTTTTCAAGGCTCGCCGCAGCAATGACTATAACCGATAAGTGGTTGAATTCCGCGGGGGCTTGGCCCAGACTCGGCGGCAACAATTCGAATTTCGGGTGATGGAAACGACCAATGACCGATCTCAAAACCAGCGATTCTGAATCCGCCGATCTCGAAACATTCCGCAACGAGACCCGCACCTGGCTGGAGGCCAATTGCCCGCCGGAGATGCGCAAGCCCGCAACGTCCGATGCCGACGTGTTCTGGGGCGGACGCAACGCAAAATTCTCGTCCGAGCCGCAGCGCGTCTGGTTCGAGCGCATGCGCGACAAGGGCTGGACCGTGCCCGACTGGCCGAAGGCGTATGGCGGCGGTGGCTTAAGCGCTGCCGAGCACAAGGTGCTGCGTGCGGAGATGGCGCGGATCGGCGCGCGGCCGCCGCTGTCGAGCTTCGGCATCTGGATGCTTGGGCCGGCGCTCTTGAAGTACGGCAACGAGGCCCAGAAGAAGGAGCATCTGCCGAAGATCGCCGCGGGCGAGATCCGCTGGTGTCAGGGCTATTCCGAGCCGAACGCCGGCTCCGACCTCGCCTCGCTCCAGACCCGCGCCGAGAGCGACGGCGACGACTTCATCATCAACGGCCAGAAGATCTGGACTAGTTACGCCAATTACGCCGACTGGATCTTCTGCCTGGTGCGCACCGACCCGGCCGCGAAGAAGCATGACGGCATCAGCTTCATCCTGTTCGACATGACGTCCAAGGGCGTCTCGACCAAGCCGATCCTCTTGATCTCCGGCTACTCGCCGTTCTGCGAGACCTTCTTCGACAATGTCCGCGTGCCGAAGTCGCATGTGGTCGGCACCATCAACCGCGGCTGGGACGTCGCAAAATACCTGCTCCAGCACGAGCGCGCGATGATCTCGGGGATGGGCGAGCGCGGCGTCGGCCGGCCGCTCGGCCAGATCGCGGCCGATTCCGTCGGCACCGATGGGCAGGGCAGGCTCGACGACGCCATGCTGCGCGGTAGAATCGCGACCTTCGACGTCGATGAAGCCGCGCTGGCGGCCTGCGCCGAGCGCGCGGTCGATCTCGCCAAGGCCGGGCAGGCGCATCCGGCGTTCTCCTCGGCGATGAAATATTACGGCACCGAGCTCAACAAGCGCCGCCACGAGATCCTGATGTCGGCGGGCGGCGTCGATGCGCTGGAATGGGAGAGCGAGCGCTCCAGGCAGGGCGCGCGCCCGCGCGCCTGGCTGCGCACCAAGGCCAACTCGATCGAGGGCGGCACGTCCGAGGTCATGCTCGGCATCGTCGCCAAGCGCATCCTGGATCTGCCGGGGGCGTGAGGTTTCCGTCATTCCGGGGCGCGACGAAGTCGCGAGCCCGGAATCCATTCATCCTCCCCCTCTGCCGCCCGATGGATTCCGGGCCTGCGCCTGCGGCGCATCCCGGAATGACGAACCAGATAGATTTCGAATCGGAAACACGCACATGGCCCTCGTCCTCACCGAAGAACAATCCATGCTCCGCGACTCCGCGCGCGGGCTGATCAGCGACAAGGCGCCGGTGTCGCACCTGCGCCACTTGCGCGACAGCAAGGACCCCACCGGCTTCTCCAAGGATCTTTGGCATTCCTTCGCCGAGATGGGGTTTGCCGGCTTGCTCGTGCCGGAAGAGTTCGGTGGCAGCGGTCTCGGTTTCGTCGAAGCCGGAATTATCATGGAGGAGATCGGCCGCACCTTGATGCCATCGCCCTTCCTCGCGACGTCAGTGGTGGCGGCATCAGTGCTGACCCGCGCCGGCAATGCCGCGCAGAAATCGGAATATCTGTCGAAGATCGCGAACGGCTCGCTGCTCGCGACGCTCGCGATCGACGAGGGCGCCAAGCATCGCCCGCTGCAGACCAGCCTCAAGGCTGTGCGCGCCGGCAACGGCTTCAAGCTCTCCGGTGCCAAGGCGCTGGTGATCGACGGTCATGTCGCCGATCTCCTCATCGTCGCCGCGCGCACCGCGGGCTCTGCCGGCGAACGCGAGGGCCTGACGCTGTTCCTGGTCAACCCCAAGGCCAAGGGCGTTGCGATCGAGCGCACCATCATGGTCGATGCGCACAATGCGGCGCGGATTGAATTCGCCAATGTCGAGGTCACCGCCGACAGCGTGCTCGGCGAGGTCGACCAGGCGGCCGGCCTGCTCGATGGCGTGCTCGACATCGGCCGCGGCGCGGTCGCCGCCGAAATGGTCGGTCTCAGCGACGAGGTGTTTGGCCGCACCGTCGAGTATCTGAAGAGCCGCAAGCAATTCGGCAAGCTCATCGGCGAATTCCAGGCGCTGCAGCATCGCGCCGCCGAGCTCTACATCGACATCGAGATCACCCGTGCCGCCACCATGAAGGCGCTGCAGGCACTGGACGCCGACATTGCCAAGGCCGCACCCGCCGTCGCCGTCGCCAAGGCGCGCGCCGGCACCACCGCCACGCGCGCGGTGCAGGAAGGCGTGCAGATGCACGGCGGCATGGGCATGACCGACCAGTTCGACATCGGCTTCTTCATGAAGCGCGCCCGCGTCTGCGAGGAGTTGTTCGGCGATGCGAACTACCACACCGAGCAGCTGGCGCGCGCGCGGGGGTATTGAGATGCTCTCGTAGGGTGGGTTAGCACTGCAGAAGCGCGAAGCGCATCTGCAGTGCGTAACCCACCATCTTCGTCCGGCAAACGCGGAAGCATGGTGGGTTACGCCGAGCAATTGCGCTTAGCGCAATTGCAAGGCTAACCCACCCTACGACGTTCCCCGGAGACACCCCTTACCGCATCGGCGGTGCGTACTGCACGCCACCTGCGTTCCACAGCTGGTTCATGCCGCGCGGGATCTTCAACTTCGACTTCTCGCCGATGTTGCGATCATACATCTCGCCGTAATTGCCGACGTGGCGGATGATGCGCGCGGCCCAGTCCTTGGTGAGGCCGAGCTGCTCGCCGTAACGGCCTTCGGTGCCGACGAGGCGCATCACCTCCGGCTTCTTCGACTTCAAGGCCTCGTCGATGTTCTCCGAGGTCACGCCGAGCTCCTCGGCGTTAATCATCGCGTAAAGCGTCCACTTCACGATCATCATCCAGTCGTCGTCGCGCTGGCGCACGACGGGGGCGAGCGGCTCCTTGGAGATCATGTCCGGCAGGATCATGTGGTCGCCGGGCTTCGTCAGGTTCAGCCTGAGAGCATAGAGCTGAGAAACGTCGGCGGAGAACGTGTCGCACTTGCCGGTGTCGTACGCCTTCACCACGTCGTTGAGGTTATCGAACTTCACCTCTTCATACTTCATGTTGTTGATGCGGAAGTAATCGGCGACGTTGAGTGTCGTCGTGGTTCCGTTCTGCACGCAGACCTTGCTGTCTGCCAGGTCGAGCGAGGTCTCCTTGTTGCGCGTGCGCGGCACCATGAAGCCGACGCCGTCGTAATAGGCCACGGCCGGGAAATACAAATCGTAGTCGAGCTCGCGCGCCATGCTCCAGGTCGTGTTGCGCGAGAGGATGTCCACCTTGCGGCTCTGCAGCTCCTTGAAACGCTCGTTGGCGTCGAGCGGAACGAACTTCGCCTTGCCGGGGTCGTTGAAGATCGCAGCGGCCACCGCGCGGCAGAAATCGACGTCGAAGCCGGTCCAGTTGCCCTTGTCGTCGGGGATCGAGAAGCCCGGCAGGCCCTTGTTGACGCCGCACAGCACCTCACCGCGGCGAACCGTGCGCCTCAGGGTGCGGGTGTCGTAAAACTCGTAGATGATCGCGCCGATGGCGACCAGCACGGCGATGGCGACCCCGATCAGCAGGCCGCCACGAAAAGTGCGCATCATGTTGCTCTCTCGAAAAATCGGGAAAAGGAATCAGGCGAGGACGGAGTGCATGATCCGGATCCGGACGGCCGCGTTGGCGCAAGGCACGCTGCGGCCGTCCGAAGCAATCATGCCGGGATCATGAACCTTAGAGCTCGGGCTTCTGCCGGATGACCACCTTGGTGCCGACAGGGACGCGATCGTAGAGGTCGGCGACGTCGGCGTTGACCAGGCGGAAGCAGCCCGACGACACCTTGGTGCCGATCGTGTCGGGACGGTTGGTGCCGTGGATGCGGTAGACCGTGGTGCCGAGATACATGGCGCGGGCCCCTAGCGGGTTGCCCGGGCCGCCGGCCATGAAGCGCGGCAGATAGGGCTGGCGCTGGATCATCTCCGGCGGCGGTGTCCAGTCCGGCCACTCCTTCTTGTTGGTGATGGTCACCAGCCCCTGCCACTGGAATCCGTCGCGGCCGACGCCGATGCCGTAGCGGATGGCGCGCCCGCCGGGCTGCACCAAATAGAGGTGACGCTCGGCCGTCGAGACGATGATCGTGCCCGGCGGCTCGGTGGTGCGGAAGTAGACCACCTGCTTCTGCCATTCCGGCTCGAGCTGGTATCCGTCATCGGCGATCAGGCCCGGCTCGTCGCCGCGGTCCGGCTGCTGGGCGAAGGCGTGCGGTGTGGACAGGGCCAGTCCCATCGCAGCCACGAAAATCCCGGTCAGGCGACGAAAATCCGTCATTTCAAGCTCTCCCCGCTGCCACAGCGCAAATCATTCGGAACCATCAAACCTGAGGGGCAAGTTCATGGCAAGTTGATGGCGCGCCTTCCTGGCATGTCACGAGAATGCTTTGGTTTTTTGACGGGCCCGGCGCAATGCCACGAACAGGGGATGGCGCGAAAAGCAGTGATTGCGACATCCTCGCCGGGAAGATGCCCGAGATTGCGTTTACAGATGCCGTCATGCCCGGGCTTGTCCCGCCTGCGCGGCCGAAGCCGCTTCGGCGAGGCGAAGGCCCGGGCATCCACGTACTTCCTGCCAAGGGCCAAGACGTGGATGGCCGGGACAAGCCCGGCCATGACGATGTGGAAGCTTCCATGCCCAATCTTCCACACCCGAGTCAGATCTTGTTGCTCCTCGCCGGGATCCCAAGCCGCCGGACGATCTCCGTCGCCACGGCGCGGGCTTCGACGCGCGAGCCGATGCGGGGGCTGCGAAACCGCCGCCCCGAATGCAGCCGGATCACCACGACGCAATGCTCGTCCTCGGAGCGGCCGCGACGCTCGACCGTGATCGACTTGACGTCGGGTCCGGTGATTTGGTCGGCGCGCAGGCTGCCGTCGCCCCACAGGCGCTCGACGCGAATATCGTTCGGTCGAATGACCCAGAACGCGCCGGTCGCAAGGTTGGCATAGCGATAGATGGTGAATGCCGCGATCGCACCCAGCGGCAGCAGCAGTATATCGACATGGCTGGGGGAAAGGCCGCGCCACAGCTTGTAGGCATAGGGGGCCGCGGACAAAGCCACCGCGATCAGTGCGACGATGCGGATCTCCCGTGCAGGAAACGCCTCGAGAGGCTCGCCGAGATGCATCTCGGGATTGCTGGCATCGAGCGGGTTGCTCGGCGCCTCGACATTGGGAACGTCGAAATGCGCCGCGATCCACGCGACGGTGTCGCGGACATGGGTGACATCGGAAATCGGCGGCGAGGTCAGCCGCTCGCCCGAGGCCAGGGTGAAGACGAGCTGGAAGCGGGCCTTCACCCGCTTGCTGCCGGGGACCTGTAGCGCGGCGATCTCGTCCTTGCCGACGAGGCGCGTCCGGAGCTTTCCGAACGGCCGCTGCCGGCCGATCAGGATCTCGTCCGGGGTGATGATCCACACCACGGCCGGCGCCATCATGATGATGACGACGAACCCGGCCCCCACCAGCAGCGCCACGGACGATATCGCGATTTCCAGGACGTCCTTCGTGAACAGTCCCGGCGTGAAGCAGAGTGCGACGGCAGCCGCACAGCCGGCCACGACCAGTCGCTGCGCGATCGAGGAGCCTTCACGAAGGCGAATGTCGGTGCTGGTGGTCGCGTCCATTGCGGGGGCTGATTGCGTCGGTGCGAAACTCCACGGACGGCTCCGTGGAGTCAAGCAACAAGGGCGACAACTGCCGCCGCGATGGCTGCGCGGGGTCAGCTGCTCGCGTTCAGCAGCTTGGCCACCGTGCGATCGATCTCGTCATAGCTGCCTTCGCCGGCGTGCTGGAACACGATCTTGCCGCTCTGGTCGACGATGTATTGCGCCGGCCAGTATTGATTGCGATAGGCGCTCCAGGTCTTGGACTCATTGTCCTGCGCCACCGGATAGGTGATGCCATGGCGCTTCAGCGCGGCCTGCACGTTGGCGGCCGAGCGCTCGAACGGGAATTCCGGCGTGTGCACGCCGACCACGACGAGGCCTCGATCCCGGTACTTGGCGTAGAGGCCGGTGACATGCGGCAGCGTGTTGACGCAGTTGACGCAGCCATAGGTCCAGAAATTGACGAGCACGACCTTGCCGCGGAGATCGGCGATATGAAGCGGCTTCGAGTTGAACCAGTTGGTGATGCCGGTGAAGTCGGGCGCGGCCTGCTGGTTCGCGGCGGCGGTGACGACAGGCGCGGCGCGTGCGGCCTCGTCGCAGATGCCGGGGATGACGGCGCCGGTCACTGTGATGCCGATCAGTGCAGCAGACATTGCGAGCAGCTTGAGAGTCATGGAAAGCGTCCTCCGGTGAAGATGAGGTGGGATCACAGGCCGATCTGGCCGGTGGGGTAGAAGCCGGTGAGCCACGCCAAGATCAGCGTGTCGTATTGGAAATAGGCGGCGACCGCGAAGCCGATCACGACGACGCCAAAGCCCTGCTGCAGCCGCGGTGAGATCCGGGCCAGGCTGCGTACGCGCGTGGTCGCGGCCTGTCCGCCATAGGCTATTCCCAGCATCGGGATCGCAGCCCCAATGGCATAGGCGACCAGCAGCGTGCCGGCCCAGGCAACGTTCTTCGACGTCGCCACCAGCGTCAGGATCGAGCCGAGCACGGGCCCTGCGCAGGGCGTCCAGACCAGTCCCAAGGTGGTGCCGAGGATCAGCCCACCGAGTGCGCCGTCGCGCTGCGTGGCGCCGATGTTGCCGAGATCGAGCCAACCGTTGATCCGGATCGACAGCCATTCGAACGGCGCCGGCCACAGCATCAACAGGCCGAAGCCGAGCAGCAGGACCGCTGCCGCCTCGCGCAGCACGTTCGGATCGAAATCGAAGGCCCGCGTGATCGCGCCGAGCGCCAGCGCGACCACCGAGAAGGAAAAGACGAAGCCGAGCGCGATCATCGCGGGTCGCAGATGCCCCGCGCGCCCGATCGAGGCGCCGAGCAGGATCGGCAACATTGGCAGCGTACAGGGCGCGGCGATGGTGAGGATGCCGGCGAGGAGAGCAAAGAGCAGGTCGAGCATGAGGCACTCGTGAGGGAGGTCACGAGGGCTGTTCGCGCGCGGTGGGGCGGTCGTTACGCAGCGTCACGACTTCGTGACGGGGCCTCGGGTTGTGAGCCAGCTGTGCCACCGACACGGCGGTGCGCTCCCTTCCCCACAAGGGGGAGGGAATGAGAGAGCCTGCCCGTCTTACAAGGAGACGAAAGGTCCGCGCCGCCCCCCAATAAAAACGACCCGGACGGGGCATCGTCCGGGTCGCTGGAGGTCTTGGGAGGTTTAACGAAACCGTATGGGAGCTTTATAGAGGGGAAGTTTTTCCGCCTGATGTTGTCGTTTGTTTCAATTGTTTCGTCAGTGGTAACGCTTCCGTGTCCGGGGAGAGGGCCAAAACGGAGGTCCTATCCCCTTGAAATCATTATTGTTAAGCGGCGAAACGATCGACGCCGGCGCCCTTAAGCAAATCGGCGAGTTGCTTGCGGGCGTAAAACATCCGCGTCTTCACGGTGCTCTGGGGGATGCCGATGATCTGGCCGACCTCCTCCACCGACTTCTCGTGGTAATAGACGAGGTTGATGATCTCCCGATGCGCCGGCGACAGCTTCTGCACGCAGGCGCGCAGGATGGCGCTGGTGTCGCTGCGGTCGAGCGAAGTCTCCGGCGTGTCGCAACCATCAGGGATCTGACGCACGTCCTCCTGATCGATGTCCTCAAAGCGGCGCTGGCGCATCGCGGTCAGCGCCTTGAAGCGGGCGATCGAGAGCAGCCAGGTGGACACCTGCGAGCGGCCCTGGAATTGGCCGGCGGTCCGCCACACGTCCAGAAACACCTGGCTGACCAGATCTTCCGCCGTGGTGGCGTCGCGCACGATGCGCAGGATGAATCGGTACACCCGTACATTGTGCCGGCAGTAAAGGATGTGCATGGCCGTCCGGTTGCCGTCGGCAATGCTTGCGAGGAGCATGTCGTCCGAGGTCGCCTGAGCGGCAATGATGCTCTGGCTGGCTTGGGCGTTGATGGCAATGACGTTCGGCATGGACTTGGCTCCCCGTAGCGCCGCAACCGAGCGGCGTTTCCTTGGGTCAAAGTGTTAATGAGCCAACGTTTCGGGACGTCTGCACGAAAAGCGGAAAATGGTTTCGTGCGCCGTCAAATTGTTTCGCCGGACAGGGCGCGACGAAACATTCGGGGCAAAAAACCTTGTGATTTCAACGTACGGAAAATACGGGGGTGGGGATTCGGGGTCGGACGGGCGCGCCGCGGAACGAATTTAGAGGGATTGCGTTTGGTCGCGCCGCACCTACCGCTGTCGTCCCTGGGCGCGAAGCGAGCCCGGGACCCATAGCCCCAGGAAGAAGTCGCGGGGCGAGCTGCCCGCTCCGAGTCTTCGCCAACCCCAGCCTGTGCTTATGGATCCCGGGCTCGCGCGACGCGCGCCCGGGAGGACGGCGGAGTGCGGTTTTGACTACGCCTTCTCGCCCTGCGGCGAGAACAGATAGCCGCCGCCGCGGATGGTGCGGATCACCGCGGGCTTGGCAGGATCGGGCTCGATCTTGCGGCGGATGCGCATGATGCGCAGATCGACCGCGCGGTCGAAGGCTTCGGCGTCGCGGGCGTTGGCAAGCTCGAGCAGGCGCTCGCGCGACAGCACGCGCTTCGGATTGGCCGCGAACACCTTGAGCAGCCCGAACTCGGATGCGGTCAGCGGATGCTCGTTGCCCTCGTCGTCGCGCAAGGCCTGCGCTTCGAGGTCGAGCCATTTTGTGCCGAAGCGCACCAGCTGCTCCTTGTGCGACTTCGCCGCCGACGCCTCTGCCGTCTTGGCCGGCCCGCTCCGCCGCAGCACCGAGCGGATGCGCGCCATCAGCTCGCGCAGCTCGCAGGGCTTTGCCACGTAATCGTCCGCGCCGAGCTCGAGGCCGACGACGCGGTCGATCGGGCTCGCGGTCGCCGTCAGCATGATGACGGGCACGTTGATGCGGCTCTTGAGGTCGCGGATGATCGAGAGCCCGTCTTCCTCGGGCATGTTGAGGTCGAGCACGACGAGATCGGGCATGCTGCCCTGGATCGCGGCGCGCAAGGACTTGCCGCCGTCGCACAGCGTCACGGTGAAGCCGTGCATCTTGAGGTAATCGCCGACCATCTCCCGGGCCGGAGCCTCATCGTCGACGATCATGATGTGCTGGCTTTGGGTCATGGTCTTTGCATCATGGGCTTTGCATCACGGGCTTTGACATCACGGCGCTTCAGTCGCAGGGAGGGTGATGGTGAAGGTCGAGCCCTTGCCGGGGCCCTCGCTCTCGGCGGTCACCTCGCCGCCGTGCATGTCGATGATACGCTTGACGATGGAGAGCCCAAGTCCCGTCGAGCTCTCCCCGGCGGTCGGCTTGGCCGACAGCCGCTGGAACCGGCCGAACAGGCGGCCGAGATCCTCCGGCGACAGGCCGGCGCCCTCGTCGCTGACGCTGACGATGGTGTCGCTGCCCTCGTGGACCACGGTGACGTCGATCTTGCCGCCGATCGGTGAGTATTTGATGGCGTTGCTGATGAGATTGTCGATCGCCTCGCGGATGCGGTCGGTGTCGCACATGGTGACGATGTTGGGCGGCGCGGTGACGCTGATCGCCTGCTGCTTGTTGACCGCGAGCGGCTGGTTGGCCTCGGCGACCTCCTTGACCAGGGCGGCGACGTCGACCGGCTCGCGGCGGATGGTGATGTCGAAGGCATCGGCCATCGCGTCCGAGATCAAATGATCGACCATCGTGGTCAGGCGCTTGGTGGCGTCGCGGATGTGGTCGACCTGGGCGACGACCCCGCTTTCCGAGGCGCCGGTCGAGATCAGCTCCTTGAGCATCTCGGTGCGGCCGAGAATGACGCCGAGCGGGTTCTTCAGGTCGTGCGCGACGGTGCCGAGAATCTCGTTCTTGAAGCCGTTGGCGCGCTGCAACCGCAGCCATTGCGCCGAGAGGCGGCGGTTGGCCTGCATCAGGGCGCGGGTGCGCTGGGCGACGCGGTCCTCCAGCTGGGTATTGGCGTCCTGCAGCTGCTGGTAGAGGATGACGTTGTCGAAGGCGATCGAGAGCCTGGAGGAGAAGATCTCGACCAGCGAACGGTCGGTCTCCGACAGCTCGCGCTCGGCCTGGAGCAGTACCACGACCTCGCGGCCCGATCCGGTGCGCAAATAGATCACGCTGCGGTGGTCGGCGAATTCGTTCTTGCGGCGCTGGAACGCGGCTTCCACCATCTCGCGCAGCTCGGGGTCGAGCGCCTTCGATGAGGTGGTGCCGATGAAGCGGCTGTAGCAGCCGCTGCCGGCGAGCACCGAGAGCTCGGGGTCGATGCCGCCATTGTCGCGCAGCACCAGGATGCCCGCGCAATCGACGTTGAGTAGCGAAGCGAGCTGGGTCAGGACGCCCTCGGCGAGCCGCTGCATCGACTTGAAGTCGTACAGCGTGGAGGCCGCGTCGATGATGATCTCCAGCCCGCGCCGGGTCTGCACCATGCGCTCGAGCTGCTGGTAGGAGCGCAGCGCCGCGGTCAGCGAGGTGAACAGCTTGTCGGCGGTGAGCTCGGTCTTGGCCTTGTAGTCGTTGATGTCGTACTGCACGATGACGCGCCGCTCCGGCGCCTGGCCGGGCTGGCCGGTGCGCAGGATGATGCGCACGGTCTCGTTCCGGATCTCGTTGCGGATGAACTCGACCAGCTCGAGGCCGGCGACGTCGGTCTCCATGATGACGTCGAGCAGCACGGCGGCGACGTCGCGGTGCTCGGCCATCAGCTTGCGGCCTTCCGCCGCGGAATAGGCCGACAGGATCTCCAGGCTCTGGCCGTTCAGGCTGTAGTCCGATAGCGCGAAACGCGTGCCGTCATGCACGGCCGGATCGTCATCGATGACGGCGATCTTCCATTTCCGGGCATTGGCATCCTCCGACGCGGTACCGGTATCGTCGATCAGGTGGAGGACATCGTCCTGTTCGGCCATTGAGAAGTCCCGTCACTTTCTGTGCTTTGCGCGCCGCCCTTGGCGACGCGGGGCATGATAATGCGAAAAGTAGTGCCTTGTCCCAGCTTGGATTCCAGCATCATCCGGCCGCCGAGCTGCTGGGTGACGAGGTTATAGACGATATGAAGGCCAAGTCCCGTGCCGCCTTCATTGCGCCGGGTGGTAAAGAAAGGGTCAAAGGCCTGGCGCTGCACGTCCGGGGTCATGCCGGCCCCGTCGTCGGAGAAGCTGATCTCGATGTCCTCGGTGCCGCGCGGCCGCGCCGAAATCGCGATCCGGCCGGCGCGGCCGTCGGCGAAGGCGTGGTTGGCGGCGTTGAGGAAGAGGTTGGTCAGGATCTGGCCGTAGGAGCCGGGATAGCCGTCGAGCAGCAGGCCCTCGGGCACGTCGACCTCCAGCGTGATCGGCGACCGCTTCAGCACCGGCTTGAGGCTGGCGATGATCTGGTCGGTGGCTTCGCTCAAGGAGAATTGCCGCCGCTCGGCATGGGAGCGGTCGACCGCGACCTGCTTGAACGACTGGATCAGCTCGCCGGCGCGGGTCAGATTGGCGACGAGTTGCTGCGAGGCGTCGCGCGAGGATTGCACGAACTCCTCCAGCTGCGAGCGGCGCAGGCCGCCCTCGCCCTTGAGCTGGGCTTCGAAAATCTCGGTGCGCCGGGCAAAGCTCGAAGCCACCGTCAGGCTGATGCCGATCGGGTTGTTGACCTCGTGCGCGACGCCGGCAACGAGGCCGCCGAGCGCGGCCAGCCGCTCGGCGTCGATCAGGTTCTGCTGCGCGGTGTTGAGCTCGAGCAGGGCGCTCTCGGCCTTTTCCTTGGACGCGCGCAGCTCGTCCTCCGTCCGGCGCTTGGCGATCGCGTTCTCGCGGAACACCTCCACCGCGCGCGCCATGGCCCCGACCTCGTCGCGCGCTTTCGTGCCCTGCACCTCGCGGTCGAGGTCGCCGAGCGTGATCGCGCGCATCGCGGTCATGATTTGCTGCAGCGGCAGGCGGATCGACAGCGCGATCAGGACGCCCGCGGTGAGGATGATGCCGAGGAAGATCACCGCGATCGACAGCACCCGGCGTGAGATATCCGCCAGCGTGCGGTCGAACACCTCCTGCGCCTTCTGCTCGCGCTGGCGCATCTTGGTCGAGAGGTCGTCGATGGCGCCAATCGCCTCGGCCTGGCTGGCGTCGATGGTGTTGCGGAGCAGCTCGGTGCGGCTCGCAAGCTGCTCGGAGAGTTTTGCAAAACCCTCGCGCAGCGCGGCGGTGCGGGCCGCGAGCCGCCGCAAGGCCATTTTCTGCAGGTCGTTGTCGGCGAGATCGATCATGACCGGGATGGTCCTCTCGATCGTCTCGGTGTGGCGGCGCGCGTCGTCGGCGGCGCCCGACGACTGCGACAGATAATAGGAATTGGCCGCGACCAGCATCGCGGTGAAGGCCTCGCGGGACTTGCCGAGCGAGGGCCAGATCAGCGCGTCGCGATGGCCGGTGGCACCCTCGATGATGGAGTAGAGGCCCGCCATGTCCCTGGCCGGGCCCTGCACCTGCTCCTCATAGGTCTTGGCGATGGTGGACTGCACGCTGCGCAGCTCGCCGAAGCCGTTGAGGAAGCGGTCGGTGGTGCGCTCCAGCTCCTCGACCGAGCCTGATAGCATCGGGTCCTTGGCGGCGCGATTGGTCAGCGTGCCCAGCACCGCCTCGCGCAGCAACAGGATCTCGGCGAACAGGTCGGGGCTCGGCTGGTTGATGTAGCGGTGGATCAGGTTTTGCAGCCGCCCGGTCTCGCTCTCGAGCAGCGCCAGGATCCGGTCGGACTCGCGCACCTGGCGCACGTCGTCCCAGGCCGAGCCGAGCACCTTGGCGCCGTTCCAGATCATCGCCACCAGCACCACGACCACGGCGGAGTTCAGCGCGGCGATCGACAGGATGCGCCAGCGGATCGGCACCGCCCGCAAGAGGCCGACGATGCGCGCGCGCAGCTGCCCGATCGGGCCGGGTGGCTTGTCCGCGTGATCGCTATGTCCAAGCGCAGCCAACAGGCCTCACTCCACCTTGCGAATCCGTTCGATCAGCGCGGCCGCCGCGGGGTCGCGCGCGGCCTTGGCGTAGATTGCGGCCATGGCGTCCTCGAACGGCTTGCGGTCGATGTCCCTGATGATGGTCACGCCGGCTTCCTGCGCCTTGCGCTGCGACTGTTCCTCGAGGTCGTGCCACTTCTCGCGCATGAACCGGCTGGAGCGCTGCGCGGCCTCCTTAAAGATCGTCTGCTCCTCCGCCGACAGGCTGTTCCAGGCCTTCAGAGAGATCACCAGCACCTCCGGGCTCATCGTGTGCTCGGTCAGCGTGTAATGGCCGGCATGCTTGTAATGGTTCGTGGTCACGAAGGATGGCCAGTTGTTTTCGGCGCCGTCGATCAGATGGTTGGCAAGCCCGGTGAGCACCTGCCCGTAGGGCAGCTCGACCGGTTCGGCGCCGAGCGCGCGCATCATCTGGCTCATCAACTCCGACTGCTGCACCCGGATCCGCAATCCCTTGAGGTCCGCGATGGTCTTCACCGGGCGGACCCCGTTATAGATCGACCGCGCACCCGAATCGTAGAAGGCGAGCCCGACGAAGCCGTAGGGCTCGAAACTCCCGAGGATTTCGCTGCCGACAGGTCCGTCCAGCACCTTCTGCATGTGCTCGATGGACCGGAACAGGAACGGCATCGCCAGCACGTTCATCGCCGGGACGAAATTGCCGATCAGGGCGACATTGGTCCGGTTGAGGTCGATCGCACCGGCCCGGGTCTGTTCGATGGTCTCCTTTTCCTCCCCGAGCTGGCGGGAGTGGAACACCTTGATCTCGTGGCGGCCCTTGGTGCGCTCGGCGATCAGGGCGCCCATGTAGCGCAGCGCCTGGACGGTCGGGTAGTCCTCGGCTTGGGTGTCGGCGGCGCGAAATTCGCGCGCAACCGCACTCGTCGCGCGCATGCTCGACGAGACTGCGGCAAGCAGAAGCACGACGAAGACCACCCCGGTCCGCGAGAGTTCGGCACGGCTCAACACTGGCACACTCAACCCCTCAGTGGTGGAGTCTATGGCGGAAGGAAAAGGTTCAATGCAATCTAAAGCGTTTTCAAGCGAAGTGGATACCGGTTCGGGTAAAGAAAACCCGTCAAATTAATAATTTAGAACCCGTTCCGACCGGAACGGGGCTCCAGCAGATGTTAAGGGAAGGCCCATCCCGCCCCCGGCCAGCGGGCTGATTGTGCGGCGCGGCCGGCGTTCATTCCCGGTTGAAACGGCCACTGCCGGGCCTTAAGCAGGACAGCCGCCACGTCGACCGCGGCCTGGGAAGAGCCATCCTGATGTCAGCCTTGCGCCTCTTGCAGCTCGCTGCCGCCTTTGCGGCCCTCGCATTGGCCGCCCCTGCGCGGGCTGCCACCGAGATCGCCTGGTGGCACGCCATGTCCGGCGAGCTCGGCCGGCAGCTGGAAAAGCTCGCCGCCGACTTCAATGCCTCGCAATCCGATTACCGCATCGTGCCCGTCTACAAGGGCAATTACACCGAGACGGTGACGGCGGCGATCTTCGCCTTCCGTTCGCGCAGCCAGCCCGCCATCGTGCAGGTCAACGAGGTCGCCACCGCCACCATGACCGCGGCCAAGGGCGCGATCTATCCGGTGTTCAGCCTGATGCGGGACCAGGGGGAGCCGTTCTCGCTCGACGATTATCTGCCGGCGGTCTCCGGCTATTACACCGATGCCGCCGGCAATCTGTTGTCGTTCCCGTTCAATTCCTCGACCCCGATCCTGTACTACAACAAGACCATGTTCCGCGACGCCGGCCTCGATCCGGAGGCGCCGCCGAAGACCTGGCCGGAACTGGGAGCGGCCGCCAAGCGCCTGCGCGACCGCGGCGCTGCTTGCGGCTTCACCACGTCCTGGCCGTCCTGGATCCATGTCGAGAATTTCGCCGCCTTCCATAACCTCGCGGTCGCGAGCCGGGCGAACGGCTTCGCCGGGCTGGATGCGGAATTGACCATCAACAATCCGAGACTGGTGCATCACGTCGCGGCGCTCAGCGAGTGGCAGAAGACCAGGCTGTTCGATTATAGCGGCCGTGGGCAGTCGGCCGAGCCGCGCTTCCAGAAGGGCGAGTGCGGCATCTTCATCGGCTCCTCGGCGACGCGCGCCGACATCAAGGCCAATTCGAAGTTCGAGATCGGCTACGGCATGATGCCCTATTGGCCCGACGTGAAGGGCGCGCCGCAGAACTCGATCATCGGCGGCGCCACGCTGTGGGTGCTGCGCGACCGTCCGCGCGAGGAATACAAGGGCGTGGCGCGCTTCTTCGCCTATCTGTCCCAGCCCGGCGTGCAGGCCGCCTGGCACCAGAACACCGGCTATCTCCCCGTGACCCGCGCCGCCTTCGAGCTGACGCGCTCGCAAGGGTTCTACGAGCGCAATCCGGGCTCGGCGATCTCGTTCGAGCAGATCACGCTCAATCCGCCGACCGAGAATTCCAAGGGCATCCGGCTCGGCTCCTTCGTCCTGATCCGCGGCGTGATCGAGGACGAGCTCGAGCAGGCCTTCGCCGGCCACAAGAGCGCGCAATCAGCGCTCGATTCCGCCGTCGAGCGCGGCAACAAGCTCTTGCGCCAGTTCGAGCGCGCCAGTCCGGACAGGTAGGGTGGCGGCGCTGCGAATGAAGCTTGATGTCAGCGCGCACGATCTTTCCACCGCGTCATGGCCGGGCTTGTCCCGGCCATCCACGCCTTGCCGCGCGGTACGAAGAACGTGGATGCCCGGGACAAGCCCGGGCATGACGAACTCAAACGCATAAAGCACGCGATGTCGCTGACATTGCCTCACCTCACCGACGCCGCAAGCTTCCGCGCCTTTCGTTCCGATCCCTCACAATGGCTGCCGGTCGCTCTCGACATCGCGCGCAGCCACGGCCTCGATGCCGGCTCGCCGCATGTGTTTGCGACCGGCACCAATCTCGTGGTCGACCTCGGCGAGACGCTGATCCTGAAGATCTTTCCGCCGCTGCTCGCAGCGCAATTCGTCTCGGAGCGCGCGTCGCTGGCGCAGCTCAAAGGCCGTCTGCACCTGCCGATCCCCGAGATCGTCGCCGAAGGAACGCACGACGGCTGGCCGTACCTGATCGTCACGCGCCTTGCCGGCACGCTCGGCTCCGAGGTGTGGCCGCAACTGCCGGAAGATCAGAAGGAACGCCTGCTGCGCCAGATAGGCGAGACCATCGCCGCCGTGCAGCGCGTTCCGCTCGGAGAGCTCGCGTCCATCGAGCCGCGCTGGAATGCGTTCATGCGCGCCCAGATGCAGGGCTGCCGCGCGCGGCACACGCGTCTCGGCCTCGCACCAAAATTCCTCGAAGGCCTCGACGACCTCCTAGGTGACGCCCCGAAGCTGATCCCGATGGACGCGCCGCCCGTGATCCTGATCGGCGAATACATCCCCGAGAACTTTCTGCTCGCCTGTGACGACGGCCAATGGTCGCTCGCAGGTCTGTTCGATTTCGGCGACGTGCTCACAGGGTGGCGCGACTACGATCTGCTCGGCCCCAGCGCCTTCATGGCGGCGGGCCGTCCGGGCAGAGTGAAGAGCCTGCTCGAAGGCTTTGGCTATACGACGCTGGATTTCACCCTCAAGCGCCGCCTGATGGCCCTGATGCTGCTGCACCGCGCCAGCGACCTCAACAGCCACATCTGCATCGAGGGCTGGCAGGAGCGGGCCGCCGATCTCCTCGAGCTCCAGGACCTGATCTGGCCGGGCTGAGCGCATCGCCCCGGAATGACTCTGGGGGCCGGGGTGAGCGCCGGCGGCTGCCTCCATAATGATCCCTCAAGTCGATCAGCCTAAGTTTTACGCAATTGTGCGTCTTTGTATGCAATTGCGCGTTGCGGTGCAGAGTGGCGAGAACAGGAATAATTTGTGATATCAGCGGCTTAGATGGCCTTTAGTCTCCTATTAAGCCTTGGCACAAACCTTGCGAATCCAGTTCCAGCCAAAAACCTTTGTGTTGGAGCGATTTCATGAAGCGCCGCGATTTCCTCAAATCCGTTTCCGGGTTGGCCGCTGGCGCGGCGCTTCCGGCCATGCCGTCCGTGATCTCCCCGGCCAAGGCCGATGCCCGCTCGGAGACCTTGCTGATCGTTTCCGAAGGCGGCCCGAACAATCTCGACATCCATGGCATCGGCACCAACGTGCCCGGCTATGAAGTCTCCTGGAATTGCTACGACCGCCTGATCAGCCACGAGATGAAGAGCGGTCCCGGCGGCGTGCCCTATTACGACCGCGACAAGTTCAAGGGCGAGCTCGCCGACGACATGAAGATCGACGACATGTCGGTCACCTTCAAGCTGAAGAAGAACGCCAAATTCCACGACGGCGCGCCTGTTACCGCGAAAGACGTGAAATGGTCGCTCGACCGCGCCGTCAGCGTCGGCGGCTTCCCGACCTTCCAGATGAGCGCGGGTTCGCTCACCAAGGCCGAGCAGTTCGTCGTGGTCGACGATCACACCGTGCGCGTCGACTTCCTGAAGAAGGACAGGCTGACGATCCCCGATCTCGCCGTCATCGTGCCCTGCATCGTCAATTCCGAGCTGGTGAAGAAGAATGCCAGCGAGAAGGATCCCTGGGGTCTCGAGTTTACAAAACAGCAGACCGCCGGCTCCGGCGCCTACAAGGTGACGAAGTGGACCGCCGGCACCGAAGTGATCATGGAGCGCAATGAGGATTGGGTCGGCGGTCCGCTTCCCAAGATCAAGCGCGTGATCTGGCGCATGGTGCCGCAGGCCGGCAACCGCCGTGCCCTGCTCGAGCGCGGCGACGCCGACATCTCCTATGAACTGCCGTTCAAGGATTTCCAGGAGATGAAGGCGAACGGCAAGCTCAACGTGGTGTCGCTGCCGTTCTCCAACGGCATCCAGTATATCGGCATGAACGTCACCAAGCCGCCCTTCGACAATCCGAAAGTGCGGCAGGCCATAGCGTATGCGATGCCGTATCAGAAGATCATGGACGCCGTGCTGTTCGGCCTCGGCAATCCCATGTTCGGCGCAAAGGACAAGGCCACCGAAGTCGCCTGGCCGCAGCCGCACAAGTACAACACCGACATGGAGAAGGCGAAGGCGCTGCTGGCTGAGGCCGGTTACGCCAACGGCTTCGAGACCACGATCTCGTTCGATCTCAACTTCGCCGGCGTCAACGAACCGCTCTGCATCCTCGTGCAGGAGAGCCTCGCCCAGCTCGGCATCAAGACCACCATCAACAAGGTGCCCGGCGCCAACTGGCGCACCGAGCTCAACAAGAAGGAGATGCCGCTGTTCACCAACGTGTTCTCGGGCTGGCTCGATTACCCCGAGTACTTCTTCTACTGGTGCTATCACGGCAACAATTCCGTCTTCAACACCATGAGCTACAAGTCGGCGGCGATGGACAAGTTCATCGACGGTGCGCGCACGGCGGCCGCCACCGGCGACAAGGCCGCTTACGATGCCGACGTGAAAGGCTTCGTCGATCTCGCCTTCGCCGACGTCCCGCGCATCCCGCTGTATCAGCCGTTCGTCAACGTCGCGATGCAGAAGAACATCAGCGGCTACCAATACTGGTTCCACCAGCGGCTGGATTACCGCGCGATGGCGAAGGGGTGAGGAAAGCGAATAGGGAGTGGCGAATAGCGAATAGGGGGACGTGATGGTCGACAGGAGCGAATATCCATTCGCCACTCGCTATTCGCCATTCGCGCGAGCGGAGCGAGCACCATGCTGACCATGATCGGCAAGCGCCTGATGTTCGCGATCCCCTCGCTGATCGGCGTCGTCATCGTCACCTTCCTGCTGACGCGCGCGCTGCCGGGCGATCCCGCGGCATACTTCGCCGGCCCCGCCGCGACCAAGGAAGCCGTCGAGCAGATCCGGAAAAAACTCGGCTTCGACAAGCCGCTGGTCGAACAGTTCTTCCGCTATGCCAACGATCTCGCGCACGGCGATTTCGGCAACTCGCTGACGACGGGCCAGCCGGTCGCGACCGAGATCCGCAACCGCCTGCCGGCCTCAGCCGAGCTGACACTGCTCGGCCTCTTCGTGTCCGTTGCGATCGCCATTCCGCTCGGCGTGCTCGCGGCAACGCGGCCGGGATCATGGATCGACCATCTCTGTCGGATCACGACCACGGCCGGCGTGTCGCTGCCAGTGTTCTTCACCGGCCTCGTGCTGGTCTATGTCTTCTATTTCCGGCTCGGCTGGTCGCCGGCGCCGCTCGGCCGTCTCGACGTGTTCTACAGCGCGCCGCCGACGGTGACAGGCTTCTATCTGATCGACACCCTGATCGCGCGCGATCTCGAGGCGTTCCGCTCGGCGTTGAGCCAGCTCATTCTTCCCGCAACGACGCTCGCAATCTTCTCGCTGGCGCCGATCGCGCGCATGACCCGCGCCTCGATGCTCGCGGTGCTCGCGTCCGAATTCGTCCGCACCGCGCGCGCCAGCGGCCTGTCGCCGGCAACCGTGATCGTCACCTACGCGTTCCGCAACGCGATGCTGCCGGTCATCACCACGCTCAGCATGGTGTTCTCGTTCCTGCTGGGGGCCAACGTGCTGGTCGAGAAAGTGTTCGCATGGCCGGGCATCGGCTCCTACGCGGTGGAAGCGCTGATCTCCTCCGACTTCGCGCCGGTGCAGGGTTTCGTGCTGACCATGGCGGTGATGTACGTGCTGCTCAATCTGATCATCGACATTTTGTACGGCGTGATCGACCCGCGCGTGCGGTTGGAGGGCTAGGCTATGAGCTCCGTAGCGCCTGCTGTTGAACCTGTCGGCCCCGCCCGCACGTCGGGCCTCGTCGCGATCCTTGAACAGACCCGCTATGTCCTCGGCGAGAACAAGGTCACGGGCTTTGCCTTTGCGCTGCTCCTGATCATCGTGTTCGCCGCGCTATTCGGCCCTTACGTGGCGCCGTACGACCCGCTCGCTTCGGACACCGCGGCTGCGTTGAAGCCGCCGTCGGCGGCGCATTGGTTCGGCACCGACCAGCTGGGCCGCGACATCTTCAGCCGCGTCATCGTCGCCACGCGCCTCGACTTCTTCATCGCGATCGCCTCGGTCGCGCTGGTGTTCCTGATGGGCGGCCTTGCCGGCATCGCGGCCGGCTATTTCGGCGGCTGGACCGACCGCATCGTCGGCCGCATCGCCGACACCATTATGGCCTTCCCGCTGTTCGTGCTCGCGATGGGCATCGTCGCCGCGCTCGGCAACACCGTGCAGAACATCATCCTGGCCACCGCGATCGTGAACTTCCCGCTCTATGCCCGCGTCGCGCGCGCGGAAGCCAATGTCCGCCGCAATGCCGGCTTCGTGCAGGCCGCGCGTCTGTCAGGCAACGGCGAATTCCGCATCCTCCTGGTGCACATCCTGCCGAACATCATGCCGATCATGATCGTGCAGATGTCGCTGACCATGGGCTACGCCATCCTCAACGCCGCCGGCCTCTCCTTCATCGGCCTCGGCGTCCGCCCGCCGACCGCGGAATGGGGCATCATGGTCGCCGAAGGCGCAGGCTTCATGGTGTCGGGCGAATGGTGGATCGCGCTCTTCCCCGGCCTTGCCCTGATGATCGCCGTGTTCTGCTTCAACCTCCTCGGCGACGGCCTGCGCGACATCGTCGATCCCCAGCGGAGGACGTGATGGCAGACGTACGTCAGAAATTCTCCAATGATTTCAGTCGCCATTCTACTGTGCATGGGGTTGTTTTCGACCGTTTGAGTGACGGGAGCCGTCCATGACCGCCCAGCCGCTGCTCGACGTCCAGGATCTCACGGTCGAATTCACCACCCGCCGGGGCATCGTCAAGGCGGTGCAGCACGTCAACATCTCCGTGGCCAAGGGCGAGACGCTGGCCATCGTCGGCGAGTCCGGCTCCGGCAAGTCGGTGACATCCTACGCGGTGATGCGCATCCTCGATCGCGCCGGCAAAATCGCCGAGGGCTCGGTGATGTTCTCCGGCATCGACGTCAAGGCGGCGACCGAAGACCAGATGCGCGATTTGCGCGGCCGCGAAGTCTCGATGATCTTCCAGAACCCGCGCGCCGCGCTCAACCCGATCCGCAAAGTCGGAGACCAGATCGAGGACGTCCTGCGCACCCATGTGCAGCAGGCCCAGGTCGCAGATCACGGCGAGAAGGCGATCGAGGCGCTGGAGCAGGTCAAGATCGCCCGCCCGCGCGAGCGCTATCACGCCTATCCGTTCGAGCTGTCGGGCGGCATGTGCCAGCGCGTCGTCATCGCGCTCGCGCTGGCCTGCAATCCGCAGCTGCTCATCGCCGACGAGCCGACGACCGGATTGGATGTCACCACGCAGAAGGCGGTGATGGACCTGATCGTCGAGCTGACGAAACGCCGCGCGATGTCGACCATCCTGATCACGCACGATCTCGGCCTCGCTGCCGCCTATTGCGACCGCGTCGTCGTGATGGAGAAGGGCCGCGTCGTCGAGACTGCCACCGCCGACGACATTTTTGCCAACCCTCAGCACCCCTACACCAAGAAGCTGATGCGCGCGACGCCGCGGCTCGGGGTGAGCTTGCGCGATCTGCTGCCGGAAGAGGAGGCGAGCGCCTCGCAATCCTCTTCCGTCATGGCCGGGCTTGACCCGGCCATCCATCACGCTTCGCAAGACTCGTCTCGATCGATGGACCCCCGGGTCAAGCCCGGGGGTGACGAGAATCCAAGGCTCCTCCTCCGCGTTGAAAAGCTCGTCAAGGAATATCCCCGCCAGGGTGCGACCGCCGTGCTCGGCAAGCTGTTCGGCCGCAAGCCGCCGGTCGAGCCGGACGTGTTCCGCGCCGTCGACGGCATCAGCTTTTCGATCGGTCATGGCGAGAGCGTCGGTCTCGTCGGCGAATCCGGCTGCGGCAAATCGACCACGTCGATGATGGTGATGCGCCTGCTCGACCAGACCTCCGGCCTGATCCAGTTCGACGGCGAGGACATCGGCGGCATTCAGCCTGCCGCCTTCGCCCGGCTGCCGCAGCGCAGCCGCATCCAGATGGTGTTCCAGGACCCCACCGACAGCCTCAATCCGCGCTTCACTGCTGCGCGCGCCATCGCCGATCCGATCATGCAGCTTGGCGATATCCGGGGACGCGACGCGCTGCGCGCCCGCTGCGAGGAACTCGCCACCATGGTCGGCCTGCCGCACAATCTGCTCGACCGCTTCCCGCACCAATTGTCCGGCGGCCAGAAGGCCCGTGTCGGCATCGCCCGGGCGATCGCGCTGCATCCCAAGCTCGTCGTCCTGGACGAGCCGACCGCGGCGCTGGACGTCTCCGTGCAGGCTGTCGTGCTCAACCTGCTGCAGGACCTCAAGGCGCGGCTAGGTATGAGTTATCTGTTCGTCTCGCATGATTTGAACGTGGTGCGCTTGTTGTGCGATCGTGTCATTGTGATGCGGACGGGACGGATCGTAGAGGAGGGCTCTTCCGAGCAGGTTCTCGGCGATCCCAAGGACGACTACACCAAGGAGCTGCTGACGGCGATCCCGCATCCGCCGTTGCCGACACACTAAGACTGCACTGATTGCTTGAGAGCGTGATGGCCGAACCCCTGGACGACTATATCGACGCCGTATCGAAGGCGCTGGCGCTGCCGATCGAGGAGGCTTGGCGGCCTGCCGTTCGCGCCAACCTCGAGGTCTCGTTGCGGCTTGGCCGTCTGGTCGACGAATTCGCGCTGCCGGACGAAACCGAGCCGGCGCCGATCTTCACGGCCTGACGCCATGTCCGCCAAGCCAGAGATGACGGCCTCCGAGATCGCAAGTGCGGTTGCGGGGCGCAAGATGTCCGCGCTCGATGCCACCGAAGCCGCGCTCGCGCGCATCGAGCGGCATGACGGCATCCTCAATTCCTTCACCGACGTCACCGCCGAACGCGCCCGCGCGAAAGCGCGCGCGATAGATGCCGACATCGCTGCGGGCAGGACAATCGGTCCGCTCGCCGGCGTACCCTTCGCGGTCAAGAACCTGTTCGATGTCGCGGGCCTGCCAACGCGCGCCGGCTCGAAGATCAACCGGGACCTCGCGCCCGCCAGGCGCGATGCGACCTTGATCGAGCGGATGGAGGCGGCCGGCGCCGTTCTCGTCGGTGCGCTCAACATGGGCGAGTACGCCTACGATTTCACGGGCGAGAACATCCATGATGGTCCCTCGCGCAATCCGCACGACACCACGCGGATGAGCGGCGGCTCCTCCGGTGGCTCGGGCAGCGCCGTCGGCGGCGCGCTGGTGCCGATCGCGCTCGGCTCCGATACCAACGGCTCCATCCGGGTGCCGTCCTCGTTCTGTGGCATCTTCGGTCTGAAGCCGACCTATGGTCGGCTGTCACGCGCGCGCTCGTTCCCGTTCGTGGCGAGCCTCGATCATCTCGGCCCGTTTGCGCGCTCGGCCGCCGATCTCGCGCTCGCCTATGACGCGATGCAGGGTCCGGACGCAGACGACGGCGCCTGCACCACGCGCGGGTTGGAGCCCGTCACGCCGCTGCTCGATGGGTCCATTTCCGGCCTGCGCGTTGCGATCGCCGGCGGCCACTTCCAGAAGAACGTGTTTCCGGAAGCGGTCGAAGCCGTCAGCCGCGCCGCCAAGGCGCTGGGCGCGACGCAAGTGGTGGATGTTCCCGAAGCATCGCGCGCCCGCGCCGCCGCCTATGTCATCACCACCACCGAAGGCGCTTCGCTCCATCTCGATCGCTTGCGCAAGCGCCCTGGCGATTTCGACCCGGCGGTGCGCGACCGGCTGATCGCAGGCGCCATGGTCCCGGCCGCGCTGGTCGATCGCGCCCAGAAATTCCGTCGCTGGTATCGCGCGCAACTCACCGAGATCTTCAAATCGGTCGATGTTCTGCTGGCGCCGGCAACGCCCTGCATCGCGCCGAAGCTCGGCCAGGTGAACTTCAATCTCGACGGCGTCGAGCTGCCGGTCCGCGCCAATATCGGCATCCACACCCAGCCGATCTCCTTCATCGGCCTGCCGGTGGTCGCGGTCCCCGTGCCGCTCGAGCCGCTGCCGATCGGCGTGCAGATCATTTGTGCGCCCTGGCGCGAGGACATCGCGCTGCGCGTCGCGCACGCATTGGAGAAGATGGGCGTCGTCGCTGCGCCCGCGCCGAGAGGATTGTAAGATGCAGATCGATCTCCCCGACGTGATCGCGGAAGTGAAAGCCGCGTTCGAGCGCTATGAGCAAGCCCTCGTCAGCAACGACGTCGCCGTGCTCGGCGAGCTCTTCCGCAACGATCCGCGCACCTTGCGCTACGGCATCGGCGAGAACCTCTATGGCTACGAGGCAATCGCCGGTTTCCGCGCCGGCCGTTCGCCGGTCGGGCTGAACCGCCGCACCGCCAAAACCGTGATCACCAGCTATGGCCGCGACACGGCCGTGGCGTCCACCTTGTTCTATCGCGATACGGCTCCCGGCAAGGTCGGCCGGCAGATGCAGACGTGGATACGTTTCCCGGAGGGCTGGCGCGTCGTCGCCGCTCATGTCAGCATCATCGACGAGCCGAAAGAGACCGTATGACGCTTGATGATCTTCCGCAGGGCGCATTGCCGGCCGAGCCGGTGGTGCCGCGCGTCGACCGTGCATCGCCGTCGCTGCTGAAGGTCACGCGCGCCGAGGAGCTGCGGCTGCAGCTTGCCGACGAGATCGTGCGGGGAACGCTGGCGCCGGGCTCGCCGCTGGACGAGACGGACATCGCGCGGCGCTTCAACGTCTCGCGCACGCCGGTGCGCGAGGCGCTGCGCCAATTGGTGGCGAGCGGCCTCGTCGAGGCGCGGCCGCATCGCGGCGCCGTGGTGGCGCGGCCATCCGTCGAGCGGCTGAAGGGCATGTTCGAGGCGATGGCGGAGCTCGAGGCCTTGTGCGCCGGTCTTGCCGCCGAACGCATGTCGCCGGCCGAGCGTCACGGCCTGGAGGCCGTCCACGAGGAGCTGCGGGTGCTGAGCTATACCGGCAATCCCGAGCGCTTCCACGAGGTCAACGAGCGCTTCCACAACGCGATCTATGCCGGCTCGCAGAACGGTTACATCGCCGAGATCACGCTCGCGACCCGCGTCCGCGTGCAGCCGTTCCGCCGCGCCCAGTTCCGCAACCTCGGCCGCCTCGCCAAGTCGCAGGCCGAGCACGACCGCGTCGTCGTCGCCATCATGCGCGGCGACAAGCAGGGTGCCGCCGCTGCCATGCGTGCGCACATCGAGCTGGTGCGCGGGGAGTATGAGATCTACGCGGTGTCGGTGTGAGTTGCGTGTTCACCACGAGGTGAAGGAGAGGCGTCGGTTCTCAGGAACCCGGCTTTGCACCGATCGTTTCCTCTCATCGATCCGATAAGGAGAAAACACCATGGCCTCCTCCGAGAAAGATCCCCGCCATCACACCCAGAAGATGAAGCAGCGTCTACAGGAGACGGTGACGCATCTGCGCGAAGACATCCGCAAGGTCGACGAGCCCCAGCTCACCGCGATGTTCGAAACGTCCGCAGAGGTGCTGTCCGGCCTCGTCAAGGCGTTCGACGACTACGAGAAGAAGAACGAAGCCGCCTGGCGCAAGTCGGTGTGAGGCCGCGGTCGCTGTCTACGCCGTCGTAGCTTCAGCCATAAACTTCCGCCAGCCGCCATACGCTGTGATGTCCCGCGCATCGCCCAGCACTTCCGGCTCGACGAGGAATCCCTTCACGCCGCGTCCGTCGGCGAGCCTGATCGTGCCGATCGCCATCGGCGCGGGGATCGCGTTGACGAACTTGCCGAAAGCGGACGACGACAGCGACCAGATCTCCAGCTCGATGGCCGCGCCCGTGCCGGTCTCGACGCGCAGCATGCCCGGCTTCGGCGGCGTCGTCTTGAGCGCATAGAGCTTGTAGTCGGGCGCGGTCTTCGTCGCCTCGATCAGCTTGCCATTCAGCGCGGTCAATTCCCCGTTCAGCGCCATGCCAGTGAGATGCGCGCCGACCACCGCAATCGGGATTTCATCGCCATTGCTTGCGGGCAGTGGCGCGAGCGGGGCCTGTGCCACACCCTTCGCGCCGACCGTCAGTTTGGTATCGGCATGGAACACCCGGCCGATGCTCGCGAGCAGCGCGTCGCGCCCTGCGGGCGCCAGCAGCGTGATGCCGAACGGAATGCCGTCGCTGCGCATCGAAGCCGGCACGGCGAGGCCGCAGAGGTCGAGCAGGTTGACGAAATTGGTGTAGGTGCCGAGCCGGCTGTTGAGCTCGATCGGATTGGCCAGCACCTGCGCGGTCGTATAGGCCGTCGGCGCCGTCGGCAGCACCAGCGCGTCGATGTTGGCGAACGTGCGCTCTGCGATCTTGCGCAGGCCCTGCAGGCGGTAGAGCGCGGAGAAGGTTTCCGCGGCCGTGAGCCGCGCGCCGGCCGCGGTGATCTCGCGGGTAACGGGGTGGATCGCGTCAGGCGCGGACGCCAGCAGGTTCTTGATCACGAGGTAACGCTCGGCGACCCAGGGACCCTCATAGAGCAGCCGCGCCGTCTCGTAGAACGGCTCGAGGTCGAACTCGACCAGCGTTGCCCCAAGCGCGGTCCATCGCTTCAGCGCATCGTTGTAGGCGGCTTCCGCTTTCTTGTCGCCGAAGAAGATCAGCTGCCCGTTGCGCGGCACACCCAGGCGCAGGTTTGCCGGCATCGGCGTGATCGCGCCGAGCGGCCGGTCGCGCGAGAATGGATCGGCCTGGTCGGGGCCGGCCATCACCGATAGTGCGAGTGCGGCATCGTCCACCGTCAGTGCGAACACCGAAATGCAGTCGAGCGTGCGGCAGGCCGGCACCAGGCCTGCGGTCGAGATCATGCCGAGGCTCGGCTTCAGCCCGACGATGTTATTGAGCATCGCCGGCACGCGGCCCGAGCCGGCGGTGTCCGTGCCGAGCGACAACGGCACGAGCCCCGCGCCGACCGCGGTGGCCGAGCCCGAGCTCGAGCCGCCGGGAATGAGATCCTCGCGGATCGAATTCCGGGGAATGCCGTAGGGCGAGCGGACGCCGACGAGGCCGGTCGCGAACTGGTCGAGATTGGTCTTGCCGATGATGATCGCCCCCGCTGCGCGCAGGCGCTCGACGGCGGTCGAGTCGTGCGTGGGCGTGTAGGAGAAAGCCGGGCAGGCCGCTGTAGTCGGAAAGCCGAGCGCGTCGATATTGTCCTTCACCGCGACCGGCACGCCGTAAAGCGGCAGGCTGGCAGCATCCGCCCGGGCCGCGAGCTTCTCCGCTTCCGCGATCGCGTCCTTCTCGTCGCGCAGGCTGATGAACACGGCAGGATCGTCGTGATCGCGGATGCGCTGATAGGTCCGCGCGACCGTCTGCGCCGGCGTCAGCGTCCCCGCGCGGTGCGCGGCCACAATCGCGGCGATCGTTTCAGGCTGCTCGGCCCCCATGGCGGCAAAACTCCGGCAATTCGTCCTCGCCCGGAGTGAAGCAAGCGATGTGCCATTGTGTACAGAATCCGGACAGGATGATCGTGCCGGATCCTATCGTGCGATCAGTGGCTTGGGGGACATTTCGGCCGGCGCCCGGCCGGTCGCCTCAGTGACCTATCTGCCCAAATCATAGGCAGTCGGGATCAGGTGAAGCCGGAGAGGATCCGGAGCAGCTGTGCCCGGTTCTCCTTGCCGATCTTCGCCTCGACGTGCCGCTCGTGCTCGGCTGCGAGCCGCTTGAATTTCGTCAGCGCCGTCTCGCCCTGCGCGGTGAGGTGCAGCGCATGCGAACGCCGGTCCTGCTTCGACTTGATCCGCTTCACCAGCTTGCGCTGTTCGAGGCTGTCGAGCAGGTGCACCAGCCGGGCACGCTCGATGCCGAGGCGTTTTGCCACCGCCATCTGCGACAGGCCCGGATTGGCGCCGATCACGGTCAGCACCGAATATTGCGTCGGCCTGATGTCGACCTCGCCGAGCGTCTTGATGAAGTCCTGAAAGATCCAGATCTGGAAGCGCCGTACCGCATAGCCGGCGTGGCCGACCAGTGCGTCGAGGCCGATGTCGTCGGCACCATCGCGTGGTGCTGCGCCGTTGCCGGCGCGCTTGCGCGGGGCGTGGCGGCCGTCGGCCCGGGATGCTGTGGCTGTCACGTCGTGTCTCCTGTCGCGCAACCCTAGCGCCCTTGGACCCGGAGCGAAAGATTGTTGTTGACGACAACAATTGGCGTGCCCAACATTATAGGCCAAAGCAGCCCGGAACGAGGCCGCGGCCGATCCTGTAACCGGGATGGAGGAGGAAACACATGACAGTCGCCTCACATGGTGACGTTGCAGGCCTGTTCGCAACGCCAAGGACCGTCGCAGAGCATCGGCCCGACGGCAGCATCGTTCTGCGCTCGCCCGAGCCTCTCGGCGAGACTGCGCGCTGCACCGGCGATTGGCTGGAGCAATGGGCGCAGCAAAGGCCGGATGCGATCTTCCTGGCCGAGCGCGGCAACGTCGAAATGCCCTGGACCACCGTCACCTATGCGCAGGCGCTGCGGAAGGTGCGCGCCGCCGCGTCCTGGATCCTGGCGCAAGGGCTCAGCGCGGACCGCCCCGTCGCGATCCTCTCGGACAACAGCATCGATCATGCGCTGCTCGCGCTCGCCGCCCAGCATGTCGGCGTGCCCTCGGCGGCGATCTCGCCGGCCTATTCGCTGATGTCGAAAGATTTCGACAAGCTCAAGAGCATGATTGCGCTGCTCGATCCGGGCGCGATCTACGTCTCTGCGCTCCAGCCGTTCGCGCCAGCGCTGGCCGCCATCAAGCCGTTGCACAGCGCACACATCATCAGCGGCAATGCCGATGACGTCGACGCGCTCGCGTTCCACGCCATTGCGGCAACGCCCGAGACGCCTGACGTCGCAAGAGCCTTCGCCGCGGTGACGCCTGATACGATCGCAAAATTCCTGTTCACCTCGGGTTCGACCGGCACGCCGAAAGCCGTCATCAACACCCAGCGCATGCTGACGTCGAGCCAGCAGGCCAAGGCGCAGACCTGGACCTTCCTCGAACGGAGCCGCGATCTCGTCATTCTCGATTGGCTGCCCTGGAGCCACACCTTCGGCGCCAACCACAATTTCAACCTCGTGCTGCGCAACGGCGGCGCGCTCTACATCGACGGCGGCAAGCCCGCGCCCGGCCTGTTCGCGACCTCGCTCGCCAACCTCAGAAGCGTGATGCCGACGGTCTATTTCAACGTGCCGCGCGGCTTCGACATGCTGATCGCGGCACTGCGCAGCGACGAGGAATTGCGCCGCCGCTTCTTCGGCGAGGTGAAATTCGCCTTCTATGCCGGGGCCGCGCTGCCGCAGAATCTGTGGGATGCTCTCGAAGAGCTCTCACTCGAGACGGTCGGCCGCAAGCTGCCGATGGTCTCGGCCTGGGGCTCGACGGAAACCTCACCGCTCGCCACCGACTGTCATTTTCTCGCCGAGCGCTCCGGCAACATCGGCGTGCCCATTCCCGGCACCGAGCTGAAGCTCGTCACCTCCGGCGACAAGCTGGAGGTGCGGGTGCGCGGCCCCAACGTCACGCCCGGCTATTGGAAGGCACCCGAGCTGACCAGGCAAGCGTTCGACGAGGAGGGCTTTTACTTGATCGGAGATGCGGTGAAGCTTGCCGATAGCGCGCGCCCCGAGCGCGGCCTGTTCTTCGACGGCCGCGTTGCCGAAGACTTCAAGCTCAATTCCGGCACATGGGTCAGCGTCGGCGGCTTGCGCGTTGCCGGCATCGCCGCGCTGGCGCCGCTGGCTCAGGACATCGTCGTCGCTGGCCACGGCGGTGACGAGGTGCGTTTCCTCGTGTTTCCGAACATCGTGGCCTGCCGCGCCCATGCCGGCCTGCCCGAAACGGCGGCGGCCAGCGACGTGCTGGCACACGACAAGGTCCGCAGCGCCATCGCGCAGGGTTTGGCGAAGCTGAAACAGCAGAGCGCCAACTCCTCCGGTCACGCCACCCGCGCGCTGCTGCTCGCCGAGCCACCGTCGGTCGACGGCGGCGAGATCACCGACAAGGGCTACATCAACCAGCGCGCCGTGCTGACGGGCCGCGCCGATGCGGTGGCGCGGCTGAACGATGACGCGTCGGGAGAGTGGATCGGATTGTAAAGGCCGAGTTAGCGACGCCATATTCCGCTGTCATTCCGGGGCGCGCCTCTTGGCGCGAGCCCGGAATCCATTTCACCGTAGGGGTGGTGCACGATGGATTCCGGGTTCGCGCTACGCGCGCCCCGGAATGACGAGTGGGATACGCCAACAACCCTGTCGCAATATCCTGCCGATTCTTTTGTTGCCTAAGCAACTAACTTGTGCGAACCGTTCCAGACAGGGATGACGGCGGACGAACGCCGCGTTCTTTTCTGGAGGAAGCAATGCGCGGCAGAAGGGGTGCCGTCGGCAAATGCCGGCGCATGATCGGGAGTGACGGGAGCTTGCGCGCCGGGCACGACCCGTCAAGTGTCGATGCTGCCGGTCACCGCGCCGAGATTTTCGTGCAGCCGGCGCAAGAGATCGATCAGCACCTCGCGTTCGTCCTTACTGAGGCAGGACAACAGCCGCCGCTCGCGTTCGAACGCAGCGACGATCACCTTGTCATGGGTGGCGCGGCCCCTTGCCGTCAACGAGATCGAGTGGGTGCGGCCGTCGTTCGGGTCGGTGCGGATCGACACCAGCCCGCGCTTTTCGAGGCCGGCAAGCGTCCGGCTCACCGGCCCCTTGTCGAAGCCGATGACGTGGCAGATGCGCGAGGCGGGAATGCCGGGTTCGATCGCCAGCAGCGACATGATCCGCCATTCGGTGACGTTGACGCCGAATTGCTTCTGATAGAACGCCGTCGCGCTGTTCGACAGCTTGTTGGCGATGAAGGTGATGAACGCCGGGACGTAACGGTCGAGATCGAGCGTCGGTCCGGCATCACTGGGTGCGGGCTTCTGGCGGGCTCTGGTCGAAGACGGCGGCATATCGGGTTTCTGACTCGCGGCGGGCCCAAAGACCTAAGGGCATGCGCCGCCCTTTCACAAGATCAAAATGAGGGAGGTCTTCCATGACCGCATCCGGTGCTGCGGGATCGGGCGTCCCGCATCTCGACGTCGACCCCTTCGACATGAGCTTTTTTGCCGACCCCTATCCGGCGCATGAGCTGCTGCGGGAAGCCGGCCCCGTGGTCTATCTCGACAAGTGGAACGTCTATGGCGTGGCGCGCTATGCCGAGGTCCACGCTGTGCTGAACGATCCCGCAACCTTCTGCTCCAGCCGCGGCGTCGGTCTGTCCGATTTCAAGAAGGAAACGCCGTGGCGGCCGCCGAGCCTGATCCTCGAGGCCGATCCGCCGGCGCACACCCGCACCCGCGCCGTCCTGTCAAAAGTGTTGTCGCCGACCGTGATGAAGCAGGTCCGTGACCGCTTTGCCGAGGCGGCCGAGGCGCGTGTCGATGCCCTGCTGCAGATGCGCAGCTTCGATGCGATCGCGGATCTCGCCGAGCCCTATCCTCTGTCGATCTTTCCAGAGGCGCTGGGCCTGAAACCGGAAGGGCGCGAGCATCTGATTCCCTACGCAAGCGTGGTATTCAACGCGTTCGGCCCACCCAACCAGTTGCGCCAGCAGGCGATCGAACGATCGGCGCCGCATCAGGCCTATGTCGCCGAGCAGTGCCAGCGCGAGAATCTGGCGCCCGGCGGCTTCGGCGCCTGCATCCATGCACAGGTCGACGAGGGCGCCATCATGCCCACCGAAGCGCCGCTGCTGGTGCGCTCGCTGCTGTCGGCCGGACTCGACACGACGGTCAACGGCATCGGCGCTGCGGTGTATTGCCTCGCGCGCTTTCCCGATCAATGGCAGCGGCTGCGCGACGACCTCACGCTCGCGCGCGGTGCCTTCGAGGAGGCCGTGCGCTTCGAGAGCCCGGTGCAGACCTTCTTCCGCACCACCACCCGTGAGGTCGAGCTCTCCGGTGCGCGAATCGGTGAGGGCGAGAAGGTGCTGATGTTCCTTGCCGCCGCCAACCGCGATCCGCGGCGCTGGGATGCCCCCGACAGGTACGACATCACCCGCCGCACCTCCGGCCATGTCGGCTTCGGCTCCGGCATCCACATGTGCGTCGGCCAGCTCGTCGCCCGCTTGGAAGGCGAAGTGATGCTGACCGCGCTGGCCCGGCGCATCGCAAAGCTCGAGATCACGGGCGAGCCGAAGCGCCGTTTCAACAACACGCTGCGCGGGCTCGACAGCCTGCCTGTGACGATCACCCCGGCCTGACGAGGAGCTTTATGCCTGCCATTACCTTCATCCATCCCGACGGCAAGTCCGATCGCGTCGAGACCGCAGGCGGCGAGAGCGTCATGCAGGCCGCGACCCGTCACGGCCTCGACGGCATTCTGGCCGAATGCGGCGGCAACGCGATGTGCGCGACCTGCCATGTCTATGTCGACGAGAGCTGGCTCGCGCGCCTGCCTGCGATGGCCGACGACGAGGATGCGCTGCTCGACGGCACCGCCGCTGAGCGGCGACCGACGAGCCGGCTGTCCTGCCAGATCACGATCACGCCCGATCTCGATGGGCTCGTCCTGAAGTTGCCAGAGCGGCAGGTCTGATCTGCCAAGCCGTCGGATCTTCAAAATATCAAACAGGGAGGGAATGATGAAACATCTGAAGTGGACGCTCGCGCTGGCTGCGAGCTTGGTGACCGGCGCGGCGAGCGCCGAAATATCGGACAATGTCGTGCGCGTCGGCGTGCTCAACGACATCTCCGGCATCTTCCAGGACACCAATGGCATGGGCTCGGTCGAGGCCGCGCGGATGGCGGCGGAGGATTTCAACGGCGGCGGCAAGGGCATCAAGGTCGAGATCGTCTATGCCGATCACCAGAACAAGGCCGATGTCGGCAACGCCATCGCGCGCAAATGGCTTGACGTCGAAGGCGTCGACGCGATCGTGGACGTGCCGAACTCGGCCGTCGGTCTTTCCATCAACGCGCTTCTGCGCGACAGCCGCATGACCTTCCTGGCGTCCTCGACCGCAAGCTCGGACCTCACCGGCAAGGCCTGCTCGCCCAACACGATCCAATGGGTCAACGACGCCTGGGCGACCGGCAACACCACCGCAGCCGCCATGGTGTCGCGCGGCGGCAAGGATTGGTATTTCCTCACGGTCGATTACGCGCTCGGCAAGGGCATCGAGGCGGAGGCGCAGAAATACATCGAGGGTCACGGCGGCAAGGTGATCGGCTCGTCCAAGCATCCGCTCGGCACCTCCGATTTCGCGTCCTTCCTGCTGCAGGCGCAAAGCTCGAAGGCGCAGGTCATCGGGCTCGCCAATGCAGGCGGCGACACCATCAATGCGGTGAAGCAGGCCGCCGAATTCGGCATCCAGCAGAGTGGGCAGAAGCTCGTCGCCTTTCTGCTCTTCATCAACGACGTTCACGGCATGGGCATCAAGGTCGCGCAGGGCCTCCAGCTCATGGAAGCCTTCTACTGGGACATGAACGATGATACCCGCGCGTTCGCCAAGCGTTTTGCTGCACGGCCCGGCATGAACGGCAAGATGCCGAGCGGCAATCAGGCCGGAGTCTATGCTTCCACGCTCGCTTATCTCAACGCCGTCGCCGCCACCGGCAGCGACAATGCCAAGCAGGTCGTGCCCGAGATGAAGAAGTTCAAGGGCAAGGACAAGCTGTTCGGCGACACCGCGATCCGTCAGGACGGTCGCGTCGTGCATCCGATGTACCTGTTTGAGGTGAAGAAGCCGGAGGAGTCGAAATATCCGTACGATTATTACAAGCTGGTCGCGACGATTCCCGCCGATCAGGCGTTCCGCCCGCTGGCGGAGGGCGGATGCGAGCTGGTGAAGTAGGAGCGGCGAGCGCGATCTTCCTTCACCCTCCCCTGGAGGGGTCCGGGACGAGCGTAGCTCGCCCGTGGTCGATCGCGCGCAGCGCGAGCGGGGTGGGGTGATCTCTCCACTCGGGCAGTGTTGGATGTGGAGAGACCGTCACCTCACCCCGTCTCACATGTCGCTGGCGCTCCATGTGAGCCGACCCTCCCCTTCCAGGGGAGGGTAAGAGGGCCGCGTTGCGTCAGCGCCCTTACACCACCTTGCTCGACCCCTGCGTGATCAACCGCGCTGCGCGCTGGTCTCGCGCGTAGATCCACAGCCAGCTCAGCGCGACGCTGAGGCGGTGGCGCAGGCCGATCAGGAAGTAGATGTGGGCGATGCCCCAGATCCACCACGCGATGGTGCCGCGCAGCTTGATCTTGCCGAAATCGATGATTGCGAGCCGCTTGCCGATCTGCGCGAGGTTACCGGAATGCTTATAGCGGAACGGACCCGCTGCAGCGCCGCGCAGGCGCGCTTTGATGGTCTCCGCGACGTGACGGCCCTGCTGCTTGGCGGCCGGCGCGATGCCGGGCACCGGCTTGCCGTCCCAGGCGTTGATGCTGACGGTATCCCCGATCGCGAAGATCTCGGGATGGCCTGATATGGTGAGGTCGGCCTCGACCAGCACGCGCCCGGCGCGATCGCTGGGCGCGCCGAGCCATTCGGCCGCGGGCGAGGCGCGCACGCCGGCGGCCCAGATCCGTGTCTTGGCCTCGAGCAGCTTGCCGCCGAACACGACGCCCTCGCGATTGATCTCGGTGACGGCCTGCCCGAGCACGACCTCGACGCCGATCTTTTCCAGCGAGGCCTGCGCATAGGCTGATAGCTCGTCGGGAAAGCCGGCGAGCACGCGCTGGCCGGCCTCGATCAGCACGACGCGGGCCTTGTGCGTGTCGATGTTGCGGAAATCGGCGGGCAGGGTGTGATGCGCCATCTCGGCGATGGTGCCGGCGAGCTCGACGCCGGTCGGGCCGGCGCCGACGATCACGAAGGTCAGCCGTGCCGCGCGTCGCTTCGGATCGATCTCGCGCTCGGCGCGCTCGAACGCCACCAGGATGTGCCGGCGCAAGGTGGTCGCATCCTCCAGCGTCTTCAGGCCGGGCGCGAACTGCTCCCATTCATCGTGGCCGAAATAGGCGTGCCGCGCGCCCGTGGCCAGCACCAGCGTGTCGTAGGGCACCTCGCTGCCGTCGTCGATCAGCACGCAGCGTCGTTCGGCATCGACGCCGCTCACGGTGGCGAACAGCGTCGTCACCTCGCGCCGGTCGCGCATGAGATGACGGATCGGCCAGGCGATCTCGCTGGTTGCGAGCGAGGCGGTCGCGACCTGGTAGAGCAGGGGCTGGAACAGATGATGATTGCGGCGGTCGATCAGCGTGATCTCGACGGGAGCGCCCGCAAGCCGGTAAGTCGCCTCCAGCCCGCCGAAGCCGGCGCCGACGATGACGACGCGATGGGGATTTGCGGCCATGATTTAACCCTCGAATCTCGCTGCTGCTCGCCTTCATTTAAGTGCGGATTGGGCGCCGCGGTCCAATAGAGGTCATCAATCGTCGCATAGGCCTGATGTATCGATCCGGTGCGAAAAAGCGCCGCAACCTGGGCCGGCCTCGGTCGAAGTGAGTAGAATTATAATTCTTGCCATCTCAGATCGGGGCGAAATATGGTGCAGGGCGGGCGCTGAGCCATTGGCGGCGCGACAGATTTTGCGTTCAATAGAGACAGGCCTGGAGCGGCGATCACCCCGCTTCCAGGACCGATAATTAAGGAGGGAGTGTTATGAGGACGGCATTCTGGCTGGCGGGCGCAGCGGCGCTGGTGCTGGCAAATCAGGCATTCGCCGGAGACACCATCAAGATCGGCTTCGTCTCGACCTTCAGCGGCCCGACCGCCGTGATCGGCAACGACATGCGCAATTCCTTCGAGCTCGCGCTCGATCATCTCGGCCGCAAGATGGGCGGCAAGCCGGTGGAGGTGATCTACGAGGACGACGGGCAGAAGCCCGACGTCGGCAAGCAGAAGACCGAGAAGCTGGTGCAGTCGGACAAGGTCGACTTCATCGTCGGCTATATCTGGTCGAACGTGCTGCTCGCCTCGCTCAAGACCGCGGTCGATTCGAAGACCTTCCTGATCTCGGCCAATGCCGGGCCGTCGCAGCTCGCGGGCGAGCTGTGCTCGCCTTACGTGTTCTCGACCTCCTGGCAGAACGACCAGACCCCGCAGGCGGTCGGCACCTATATGAACCAGAAGGGTGTCAAGTCGGTGTTCCTGATCGGCCCGAACTATGCCGCCGGCAAGGACATGCTGGCCGGCGTCAAGAGCACCTTCAAGGGTCAGGTCGTGGGTGAGGAATATACGGTGTGGCCGAGCCAGCTCGACTTCTCCGCCGAGCTCTCCAAGGCGCGTGCCTCCGGCGCCGAGTCGATCTTCGTGTTCTACCCGGGTGCTGCTGGCGTGCAATTCCTGAACCAATATGCACAGGCCGGGCTGAAGAGCACGATGCCGCTCTACACCGCCTTCACCATCGACGAGCTCTCGCTGCCGCTCCAGAAGGAGAATGCGCTCGGGGTGCCCGGTGCGCAGCAATGGGTCAACGACCTCCCCAACGAGCAGAACAAGCGCTTCGTCGCCGACTACCGCAAGAAGTACCCCGGCCTGCGCCCGACCTTCTACGGCGCGCAGTCCTATGACGCCGCGAACCTGATCAACAGCGCCGTCGTCGCCGTGAAGGGCGACACCTCCAAGAAGGACGAGATGAAGGCCGAGATGGAGAAGGCCAACTTCAAGTCGGTGCGCGGCGCGTTCAAGTTCGGCAACAACCACATCCCGATCCAGAACTTCTATCTGCAGGACGTGGTCAAGGATTCCGAAGGCCAGCTCGCCTTGAAGACCGTCGCCACCATCGTCGAGAACGATCAGGATCGCTTCCACGAGAAGTGCAAGATGAAGTGAGGCTTTGCCTCTCCCTCTCCTCGCAAGCGGGGAGAGGGCCTCCTAGCTATCTCCTCCGTCATTGCGAGCTAACGGGTCCGCGCGTAGCCCGGCCCGATGACAGGCTCCGCGAAGCAATCCAGAATCTTTCCGCGGAGAGATTCTGGATTGCTTCGTCGCAAGAGCTCCTCGCAATGACGGTGTGGAGAGAGTGTCCTACACCCTCGGCATGCTTGCCGGGCGCACCTCGCGCGCTTGCGCTGCGAGCCTGATGCCGGCGTTGGCGGCGCCAAAACCCTGATAATCCCTGCGCTCGACGATCTCGAAGAAGAAGCGCTCGTCGAAGATGTGGGTGTAGACCTGGAAGAACTCGCCGTCGCCCTCGCGGTCGTAGAGGATGTGGTTGGCGCGCAGCTGCGCCATCAGCTCGGGCCCAAGATCGTATTTGGCTTCGATGTCGTCGTAGTAATTGTCGGGGATATCCAGGAAGCCCGCGCCGCGCTGGCGCATCGCGGCGACGGTCGCAAAAATATCCTGACACGCGAAGGCGACATGCTGCACGCCCGAGCCGAAGAACTCGGAGATGAAGCGCGCCGGCAGGGTGCGGTTGGCGGAGGAGCCATTGAGCACGAAGCGCAGGCTCTGGTCGGCGTTGATGACGGCCTGGCTCTGCACGAGGCCTCTGGGGTCGGCGATCTCCATCTGCGGCAGGCGTTTCAGATCGAGAATGCCGGTGTAGAACAGCAGCCAGGTCAGCATCTCGTCATAGGGCATCGACTGCGCGATGTGGTCGACGGCGACCAGCGCATCGGCGCTGGCGTCGCTTGCGACAGGCTCGAAATCGGTGTCCCAGTTCTTGCCGGCTTGGTCGAGAAAATAGAGCAGGCTGCCGCCGACGCCATGGATCGCGGGAATTTCGAGTTCACCCGGTCCGACCGGTTGGTAGAAGGTGCGCGCCTTCAGCGTCTCGGCACGCTGCATGGCGCGGCCGGCATCGTCGACGTCGAGCGCGATGGCGCAGACGCCGGGCCCGTGGGTGACATAGTGCGAATGCGCAAAGCCGTCGGTCTCGCAATTGATGACGAGCTCGACCTTGCCCTGCGACCAGCGCTCCACCGCCTTGCTGCGGTGCTGGCCGCTCTTGCGGAAGCCGAGCTGTGAGAACAGGCGGCCAAGCTCGCCGGCCTTGCTCTCGTTCACGGCAAATTCGATGAAGCCGGTGCCGCGGCTCTTCGCCTTCGGGGCCAGCGCCTTGCCGGCGAAATTCGGCCAGTCCGGTGCGAGCTGGTCCTCCAGCAGGATGAGCGAGCGCAGGCCGTCGACGGCGGTCTGTGCGGCCGAGCCGGCGCGGAACTGGTCGTTGAAGATCTCCAGCGACAGCGGTCCGGCATAGCCGGTCGCTGCGATCGCCGCCATGAACGCGCCGACCGGCAGGTCGCCCTGGCCGGGGAAGGAGCGGAAGTGCCGGCTCAACGACAGGATGTCGAGCTCGAGCCTTGGCGCGTCGGAGAGCTGCACCAGAAAGATCTTGTCGCCGGGGATCGAGGCCATGGCGCGGGTCGGAAAGCCAGGTGCCAGCGCATGGAAGCTGTCGAGGATGACGCCAATCGCGGGATGATCGGCGCGGCGCACGATCTCCCAGGCGTCGCGGTAATCGTTGACGTGGCGGCCCCAGGCCAGCGCCTCATAGCCGACGCGCAAACGACGTTTCGCGGCGCGATCGCCAAGCTCGCGAAAATCGTCAGCCGCGCGGTCGATGCCGCCGAGCGCGGCGGGTGAGACGTTGGAGCAGATCAGCAACAGATCGGTGCCGAGCTCCTGCATCAGATCGAACTTCCGCTCCGCGCGGGCGAAGTTGCGCGCACGCTGCGGCTCCGGCATGCCCTCGAAATCGCGGAACGGCTGGAACGCACAGAGCTCGAGATTGAGGTCCGCGCACATCTTCGCGATATCGCGTGGGCCAGCGCCGAACGACAGCAGATCGTTCTCGAAGATTTCGACCGCATCGAAGCCCGCGGCGGCGATGGCGCGGAGCTTTTCGTCGAGGCTGCCTGAGAGGGAGACGGTGGCGATCGAGCGCTTGTTCATGCGGCCTGCTCCATGATCTGCCCCGGCGAGATCGTTTGCCCGGTACGCGCGGCCGCGCTGACGGCTTCGACGACGGCGAGCGTCCCCATCGCGTCCTCGACCGAGATCAGCGGCTGTTCACGGCCGGCAATCATTGCGCAGAAATGCCGGAGCTGCTCGACCAGCGGATCGAACGCGGGCGGCGCGATGGTCGCGCGCGACAGCGGCGCGTACCAGCCGGGCTGCTCCATGTATGACCACAGCTCCATGTTCGGCACGGAGAGCGAACCCGCAGTCCCTGCGAAGATGTAGCAGGGCTGATCCTGCCTGGGATAGGCCGGGTTCTCGCCCGAGGCGAGCTCCCAACTCCACGGCGCCGGCGTCGCATCCGACACGGTCACCGTGCCCAGCGCGCCGTTGGCAAAGCGCAGCAGCAGCCCGGCGGTGTCTTCGACCGCGAGGCCGCGCACCTTGTTCGAGGTCAGCGCCTGCACTTCGACGATCTCACCGCAGATGAAGCGGAGATTGTCGATGTCGTGGATGAGATTGATCAGCAGTGGCCCGCCGCCTGCCTCGCGCCGCCAGGTGACTTCGAAATAATCGTCGGGCTTCTTGAGGAGCCATAGCCCGACCACGGCCGTGAGCTGGCCGAGCTTTCCGTTCGTCACGGCCTTGCGGGCCGACTTGATGATGGGATTGTGCCGCCGATGATGGCCGACCAGCATCGGCACGCCGGTGCGTCTCACCGCCGCGCACAGGCGTTGCGCGGTGGCAACCGTCTCGGTCACCGGCTTCTCGATCAAAGCCGGCACGCCGGCTTCGGCGCAGTCGAGCGCCATCGGCAAGTGCAACGTGTTGGGCGAGGCAATGATGAGGCCGTCGGGCTTCTCTTCTGCCAGCAGCGCGCGATGGTCCGCGTAGCAGGGCACGCCATGCGCCAGCGCATAGTCCTTCGCGGCGGGCGAGGGGTCCGCGATGCCGGCGAGCACGCAATCCTGGGCGGACTCGATCAACTCGATATGGCGGCGGCCGATCAGGCCGGCGCCGGCCACGGCGATCCGCATCTTCGCGCTCATGCCGCGCTCTCCTCCATGGCGCCGCCGAGGAAGAGCTGCCCGATGCGCGGATCGTTCAGAATGCGCCTGGCGTCATCGACCATGCGGGTCTGGCCAAGCTCAAGCACGATGCCGATGTCGGAGATCTCCAGCGCCGAGCGCGCGTTCTGTTCGATCATCAGGATGGTGACGCCGCGATCGCGCAAGCTCTTGAGGATGTCGAAGGTCTGCTGCACCATCAGCGGTGACAGGCCGATCGAAGGCTCGTCGACCAGCACCAGCTTCGGTTCGAGCAGCAGCGAGCGGGCGATCTCGAGCTGCTTCTGCTCGCCGCCTGATAGCGTGGAGGCCTGCTGCGCGGACTTGCGCCGCAATGCCGGAAACAGGTCGAGCGCCGCCTCGATCCGCTTGGGCAGGTCGAGGTCCTTGTCGGCGGCGACGCCGCCGAGCTCGATATTGTGGCGCACCGACAGCTCGGGAAAGATGTTGCGGCCCTGCGGCACGTAGCAGATGCCGGCGTTGAGCAGCGCGCGCTGGCTCAAATTGGTGACGTCGCGGCCGGCGAAGCTGATCTTGCCTTCGCGCAGCTTGAGCAGGCCGAAGATGGCCTTGAACACCGTCGATTTGCCGGCGCCGTTCGGGCCGATGATCGTCGTGATCGTGGCTGACGGCACGGCAAACGTCGTGCCGTTCAAGATCGTCATCTTGCCGTAGCCGCCGACGAGATTGTGGACCGAGAGAATGGGATCGCTCATTAGGCGCTCCTAATGTCCGAGATAGGCTTCGATCACGGCGGGGTTCTTGCGGACCTCGTCGGGCCGGCCCATCGCCAGCACCTTGCCTTCCGCCATCACCATCACGCGCGAGCACAGCGACATCACGAACTCCATGTTGTGCTCGATCACGACGAAGGTGGCGTTCTTCTCGCGGTTGATCGCGACCAGGCGCTCCTTGAGGTCCGCCAGCATCGACGGGTTGACGCCGCCGGCTGGCTCGTCGAGCAGCACCAGGCGCGAGCCTCCCATGAAGGCCATGGCGGCATCGAGCAGTTTTTGCTGACCATAAGAGAGACCCCCAGCCGGCTCGTCGGCGAGATGGTCGAGCTTGAAGAAGCCGATCATCTGGTTCGCGGCCTCCGTCAGCCCGGCGTCGGAGCGGCCGACCAGGCGCGAGGCCATGTTGCCCTGGTGCTCCTGTCCGGCGAGGATCAGGTTCTCGCGCACCGAGAGCTTTGGGAACACCTGCAACAGCTGGAAGGTGCGGCTGACCCCGAGCTTGTTGAGCTCGGAGGGGCGCAGGCCCGTGACGACCTGTCCGTCGAGCTTCACTTCGCCGCCTGTCGGCGTGAGCTGGCCGAGGATGCAGTTGAACAGCGTGGACTTGCCGCAGCCGTTCGGCCCGATCAGGCCGAGGATCTCGCCCTCGCGCACGTCGAACGAGACCCCGTTGACGGCGTGGATGCCGCCAAAGCTCTTCTTGATGTCGGTGACTTCGAGGACCGCACTCATTGCGCCGTCTCCAGGCGCGACTTTGCGACGGCGCGCAGCGCGGACGCCGCCTTGGTGCGGCGTTCGGCGAGATATCGGTCGAGGATTCCGAGAATGCCGGTCGGCGACCAGATCAGCAGCAGCATCACGGCGACGGCGTAGAGCATCAGGTAGTAGCCTTCCGTGAAGCGCAGCCATTCCGGCAGCAGCACCGCGATCATCGCTCCCAGGAACGGACCGAAATAGAAGCCGGCGCCGCCGACGATCACCATCAGCAGGAGGTCGAGCGAGAGCGACAGGTTGAACGGCACGGGATCGATATATTGCGTCAGCGGCGCATAGAGCGCTCCGGCGACGCCGCCGAGTGCCGAGCCGATCGCGAACGCCATCAGCGTGTAGCGGCGGGTATCGACGCCGAGGGATTGCGCGCGCAACGGATTCTCGCGCAGCGCCATGAAGGCACGGCCCCAGGGCGAACGGATCAGCCACCACACCGCAAGCGAGACGATCGCGAGCGAGCCGAGGCAGACATAGTAGAACGGCAGCGGCTTGTTGGTCGCGATGCCGAAGATGTGCGGACGCGGAATGTTGGAGATGCCGTAGATGCCGCCGGTGAGCCAGCTCTCGTTGCGGAACACCAGGAAGGCGAGGGTGGAAAAGGCGAGGGTGACGAAGGCGAGGTAATGGTGCTGCACGCGCAGTGCGGGATAGCCGAGCACCCAGCCGATCGCAAAACTCAAGACGATCGCCACCAGGATCGCCGCCGGCAGTGGCCAGCCATGCGTGGTCATGATCGCGGCCGCATAGGCGCCGATGCCGACGAAGGCGCCTTGCGCCAGCGAGACCTGGCCGGCATAGCCGAGCGTGAGATTGAGCCCCATGGCGGCGATGCTCATCACCGCCCATTGGCTCAGGATGAACAGGCCGTAGCGGTTGAAGTTCATGGGGACGATGATCAGCGCGGCGATGATGGCAAGGCCGAGCGCGATCTTCAGGGGTTTGGCGATGCCGCTCATACGGTGCGCTCCTCGGCACGGCCGAGCAAGCCCTGCGGCCGGAACAGGATGACGGCGATCAGGAACATCATCGGCACGGCGGCGCGATACTGCGTCGACACATAGGCCGCCGCGAGATTGTCCAGCACGCCGATCAGCAGGCCGCCGGCGATGGCGCCGCGCACCTGGTTGAAGCCGCCGACGATCGCGGCGATGAAGGCGGCCTGGCCCAGCACCTCGCCGGACGAGAATTTTGCGAGGTAGATCGGTGTGATCAGCAGCGAGGCCAGCGCCACCAGGAAGGCGTTGATCAGGAAGGTCAGCAGGATCATGCGCTCGACCGGGACGCCGATGATGCGGGCCACCGTCGGGTTCTGCGCCGCCGCCTGCATCTGGTGGCCGAGCGAGGTACGGCTCAGCAGCGTGGTCAGGCCGAGAACGGCGAGGATGGCAACAGTGAGCACGCCGATGCTCTGCAGGGACACGGCATGGCCGAGGATCGAGATGTCGCCGGTCGGCACGATCGAGGGGAAGGGCGAAGCCTCCGCGCTGTAGAACTGCTTGACCGATTCCTTGATGCCGATCGCGAGCGCCATGGTCGCGATCGCCAGCGGTAGCACACCGTGGCGCATCATCGGGTCCACCAGCAGCATCTTGAAGGCGAGCCCGAGCAGGATCAGCGAGAGCAGGATGCCGAGGATGATCGCGAGCCAGAACGGCGCGCCCACATGCATCGCGGCCAGCATCAGGAACGCCGGCAGCATCACGAACTCGCCTTGCGCGAAATTGATGGTCTGCGAGGTCTGCCACAGCAGCGTGAAGCCGACCGCGACCAGCGCGTAGATGGCGCCGGTGGCGAGCCCCGCGACCAGTAGATCGAATAGGTTGGACATGTTCCCCTCTCGTGTCCCTATGCCCTCTCCATCGTCTCCCTCTCCCCGTTCTCACGGGGAGAGGGCGGGGTGAGGGGCTGTCTCGGCAAGCTCGTTGGCAGTTGAACTCGCAGGAGCACCCCTTACCCCGACCCTCTCCCCGCGAAGAGCGGGGCGAGGGAGAAGGGCCACGCTTCACTTCACCTTGGGCAGCACCTGCTTCACCACCTGCTTGCCTTCGACCACCTCGACCAGGAAGCTCTGGCGGTCGATGTCGCCGGTGTCGCTGAAGGTGACGTCCATCAAAATGCCCGGCTCGTCCGCGGCCTTGATGGTGAGGCCGTGCAGCGTGTCGGCGAACTTCTTCGGGTCGACCTTGCCCATCTTTTCCGTGGTGGCCTTCACCATGTAGACGGCGAGGTAGCCCTTCAGGCCGTTATGGTCAGGAACGTAATTGTACTTCTTGGAGAACTTCTCGCGGAACGCCTTGACCAGGTCGACCGGCGCGTCGGTGGTGAGGCCGACATGGCCGCGCGCGCCGTTGGCGGCATCGCCGGCCAGCTCGATCACCTTCTGGCCGATCAGCGTGGTCTCGCCCATCAGCGGCGCGGTGACGCCCTGGCGCTTCAGCTCTTTGAGGATGCGCGCGCTCTCTTCCTCGTTCAGATAGACGAACACGGCGTCGGGATTGGCGGCCTTGATCTTGCCGACGTCGGCGGCGAAGTCGGCCTGGCCCGCTTCGGTCGACAGATCGGCAACAACCTTCGAGCCGAGCCGGTCGAGCTCCTTGACGATGACGTCGCGGCCACCGCGGCCGAAATCGTTGTTGACCCAGACCACCGCAACGGTCTTCGCCTTCATCTCGTCGTGGATGTACTTTGCGACCTTCGGCATTGAGGATTGCTGGCCGAAGGAGGTGCGGAACAGGAACTTGTTTCCTGTCTGCGTCAGCTCGGCGGCTTCGCCGCCCATGATCTGCGCGATGCCGGCTTCGGCCGCGAGCGGCGCGGTCACCTTCACCGAGCCGGAATAACCGGGCCCGAGCAGCACATAGGGCTCGGCGTCGAGCGCCTTTTGCACCTGGGCGCGCGCCACCCCGGGGTTGGACTGCGAGTCGGCGTGGCTGACCTCGAGCTTGCGGCCGAGCACGCCGCCCTTGGCGTTGATCTCCTCGATCGCGAGGTCGATGCCGTTCTTCCAGTTCGTGCCGACGGTGGCGCCGCCGCCCGAGAGCTCCGCGACGTTGGCGAGCTTGATTGCCTGGGCAAAGGCGCCCGTTGCGGTCATGACGGTGAGCAATGCGCCCACCACTAGCGTTGATTTCATCGTCCTCTCCTCCCGTTTCAAATCTTGCAAGCAGCCTTGTATCCGGCCGCTTCGCCTCAAGCTGCCTGATAGGCGGCGCTGCGCGCTGCCATCACGGCGTCGAAAGCCTCTCCCATGATCTCGGTGGATGGGGCAAGGCCTGTGAACAGTTCGAAGGCGTCGGCGGCCTGGTAGATCGCGAGGTCGCGGCCGGTCATGATCTTCGCGCCTTTCTCTCGCGCTGCGGCCAGCAGCGGCGTGATCAGCGGCGAATAGACGGCGTCGGCGACCCATAGGTCCGCCCTGAGCAGTCCCGCCGGCACCGGCGTGTCACGGTTCGGCAGCATGCCGACCGGCGTGCCGTTGACGAGACCGGTCGCGCCCTCGAGCGCATCCTCGACGCTGGCGGCAACGCGGGCGCCGCGCGGGGCGAGCATGGCGGCCAGTTTCTCGGCGCGCGCCGGCTCGCTGTCGAAAATGCGGATGTCAGCCATCTCTTGGCTCGTCAGCGCAAACGCGATGGCCTTGCCGACGCCGCCGGCGCCGATCAGGGCGATGGCGTTGCCGGAGGGCGCTAGCAATGGCGTCACCGCGCGCGCGAAACCCGTGGTGTCGGTGTTGTGGCCGGTCAGCCGGCCATCCCTGACGACGACGGTGTTGACCGCGCCCATGCTGGCTGCGCCCGGCGCCAGCGCGTCGAGCAGCGGCACCACCGCTTCCTTGTAGGGGTAGGTGACATTGACGCCGGCAAAGCCGAGCCGCCGGACGCCCTCAAGCATCAAGCGCAGCCCGGCCGCATCGGCCCCGGCGACTTCGATAAGCTGGTAATGGCCGCGCAGGCCGAGCGCTTCGGCGGCGCGCTCATGCATGGCGGGCGAGGCGGAATGCGCGATCGGGGCGCCGATCAGGCCGGTGAGGAGCTTCTTGCTGGCGGCGTATCCGCGTTTCGACATGGTTCGCTATCGTCTCAAAGGGAGCGTCCGGCCCCGGCCATTAGCGGGGAAATCCGTGCAACTCCAGCTGCGACGATAGCCTTTCCCCCGCCTAACACAATTACCCTTTTATCTGGCAAACCTAACATCATGTTATTTCTTCCGCCCGCGGGCAGGGGCGGTCTTGCCACTGCCGCGGGACGGCTCGACCGCGCGCATCTCGGTGCGCAGAGATTCGATGAAGTACTCCGCATGCAGCGACAACGGCGTGCCGCGCTTGACTGCGATGTAGGTGTCGAACCGCGTCGGCTCGGCGATCTTCAAGAGCTCGATCCCGGGATAGCCGCCATGGGCGACCGTGAACTGGTCGATGATGGCGATGCCGAGCCCCGCCTTCACCAGCGCGCAGACCGTGGTGCCGAAGCGCGCGCGGATGGTGATGTTGTAGTCGAGCCGGTGGCGCGCGAAGATCCCGGCCATGATCCGGCCGTAAGGATCGTTGGGATCGATGCCGATCAGCGGATAGCGCGTGATCTCGGCGGCGGAGACCTGCTTGCGGCCGGAGAGCTCGTGGCCGGGCGGCACGATGCAATAGAGCTCACCCAAAGCGAGCGGCATGAAGTCGAGCCCGGAATGCTCGAGCCGATAGCTCATCGCCACGCACTCGCCGCGGCCGAGCATCAGGTAGTCGATGGCCTCCTCGAGCTTGAGGATGTTGATGTCGATGCCGAGATCGGGATAGCGGCGGCGGACGCGCTCGATCGCACGCGGCACCATCACCTGCGAGATGCTCGGCACCGAGCCGATGCGCAGCTCCGAGAGGCCGCCGCGGCCGATCTTGGAGATGATCTCGGAGAGGTCGTCGACCTTCTTGTAGACGCCGTTGATCTGCTCGAAGATGTTCTCGGCCTCCGGCGTCGGGAAGTAGCGCCCGTTCTGGCGCTGGAAGAAGCGGATGCCGAGCGACCGCTCGGTGTATTTGACGAGACGGCTGATCCCGGGCGCCGAGACGTTGAGCAGCTTCGCCGCACCGCCGATGGTGCCCGTCACCATCACGGCACGGATCACTTCGACCTGGCGCAGCGTCATCATGGCCTTGGCTGTCCCGAATGTTCTCTCGGGATCATGTCACGGAAGGGGCGCCGTCATCCAGCGGCAAGATTCATGCGGCGAAGTGGCCGTATTTCGGAATCACGATTTGGCAAACCACGCCGGTCGGACGGTACTCGAGCTTGGTGCCGCCGTTGGGACCGCTGCCAAGACTGCGCGAGATCAAGGTCTGCCCAAAGCCCGATGCCGTCGGCGGCGTAACCAGAGGCCCATCGCGCTCCTCCCACTCGATCTGCAGGGCGCCATCGTCGAGCAGGCCGATCCGCCGCACCGACAGCTTGCCGGATCGGGTCGAAAGCGCGCCGTATTTCACCGCGTTGGTGGTCAGTTCGTGGAACACCAGCCCGAGCGAGACGGCCGTCTTGGAATCGATGGAGACGTCCAATCCCTCCATCGTGATGCGCCCACTGGAGAGCGTTGCATAGGGTGCAAGCTCGACGCGAAGCACGTCCTTGATCTGGAGGTTCTCCCAAGACGCATTGGACAGCAGCGTGTGGGTCGCGGCGAGCGCCTGGATGCGGCCGGAGAAGGATTTTTGAAAGTCCTCGATCGTACGTTCGTGCGATGCGGTGCGAGCAGAGATCGCCAGCACCATCGCCAGCGTATTCTTGACGCGATGGTCGAGTTCGCCCATCAGGAGGGCTTGGCGGCGCTCGGCGGCCTTGCGCTGCGACAAGTTGATCAGCGTGACCACACAGCCCTGTGTTCGCTCGCCTGATACGACGAGCGGCGCTGCGCTGATCATGACGTCCGTGACATCGACGGCCGAGGTCTTGACGGCGGCTTCGAGCCCCTGCACCGGAGTGCCACTGGCGGCCATCGTGACGATGTCCGCGCCTGACATCAGTTCGGCAGCATCGGCGAAGGTCAGCTCGATCGCCTCTCCGAACGGCTTTCCGATCGGAGCCTCCGCGCAGATTCGTTCCGCAGCCGCATTGATGTGAGTGACGGTGCCAGAGCGGTCGCAGACGATGACGGCCTCGTTGGCGGAGGCGAGCACGGACCGCGCCAATCGCTCCGATTCCTTCGCGGCCGCGATCTGCTCGCGCTCGCTGATGTCTGTGAAGGTGACCGCCACGCCCCTTACGATGCCAAAATCGATCGGGGCTCCCGTGAGAAGAAAGCTGCGCTCGCTGTCGCCCACTCGAACGTGGATTTCAGAGGATTGGCGATCCTTCATCGCCTGTGTCAGCAGGCGACGGAACGTGGTTTGATTGACGGCATCGAGAATGGCGATCAGGGCCTGGCCCGACAAAGCGCCCGACGGCAGGTCGAGCAGCTTGTGCAATGCCTGATTGGCGTAGAGCAACTGGCCCTCTGCATCGAAGGCCGCGGCACCGATATCCATCGCCTCCATGAAGGTGCGATAGGAATGTCCGTCGCCCTCAAGCGTGAAGACTTGCTCGGTTGCTCCGCCCTTGATGACGACGGCATCGATCTCGCCTTCGCGAATCGCCCGGAGCGTCTCCTCGGCCTCATAGAGCCGAGCTTCGAGTTCGTCCCGGGTCAACGCGGATACGAGCGATGCCAACGTGATTATCCCTCAACCGACAGATGAACGAGAACCTTCTGAGTGTCGGAAAGATCCCCGATGATCTTGCGGATAGGGACTGGAAGCTCTTTCACCAGCGTGGGGATGGCGACGATGCCGTGCTCCCGTGCCAGCTGCGGCTGCTTCTTGAGATCGACGACTTCGACCTTGTACTTGCCGGCCAAATGCTCGGAGCAAATCTTTTCGAGATTGCGGATAGCGGCGAGCGATTTCGGCGTCTCGCCGGCGACGTAAAGGACGAGCTTTACGGGCTCGTTGTGTGCATGGGACATGGCTCAGTCCTGATTTGTCTTGCCGGAAGGGAGGTCGACTCCGCGTCCCCGCGCCATCGCGGCGGCGTCATCCCGGCTCTGCTGAAGATGATGTTTCTCGGCCTTAACGAGGCGGTTGAGTTCGGCCTCGTCGGCGTCAATGTCGGCCTTGAGCGCTTCGATCTGCGCGAGGGCGCGCCGCCGCCGCTGCGTCACCTGATCCTGCAGGCGCGCGACCTCGGTCTGTCTGGCGATCTCCGCCCGCCGTGCTCGCGCCTCCTCGTTCCGTCGCGCCGAGCCCGTCAGGGCACCGCCTTCGCCCAGATATGGATCGAGCAAATGGATGCCGTCACTTGACATGACGAATTCGCGAACCTGGTTGGAATGGGCGATGCCGCGCGCTTTCAGCAAGTAGAGTTCCCGGTTGAACTCACCGTTCGCTTCACGGTTCAGCAGGAGGATCCATCCGTCCATCAGTGACGACAGGCCCGCGTCGGTTTCAGCCTGCTGGACACTGGCAAGGTGGGTAAAGACGGCCGTGATGCCATTGGATTTGAGGTAGTCGACGATGCGCAAGAGCATCGCCTGAACTTCGCTGATGTCGGCCGACCCGGTAAAAGCCGAGATTGGATCGAGCACGACGAGTTGCGGTTTGAATTTGCTGATCTCACGCAACATGATCGCAAGATGCATCTCCAGCGAATAGAAAGTCGGGCGCGCTGCGATGTACCGCATCTGACCGTTCTTCAGCCATTTGGCGAGATCAGTCCCGATCGACTTCATGTTGCGAACGGTCTGCGCCTCGGACTCCTCGAAGGACAGGTAGAGCGCGCGCTCGCCGCATGTGCAGGCGGCGTCCGCCATCATGCAGGCGAGCGAGCTTTTGCCGGAGCCGGCGACGCCGGTGAGCAGGATGCTGCTGCCGCGGTAGAAGCCGCCGCCGGTTAGCATGGCGTCGAGGTCTGGTACGCCGGTCGAGATGCGCTCGTCGAAGACCTTGTGGCCGAGACCGAGCGAGGAGACCGGCAGCACCGAGAAGCCGTCCTCGTCGATCAGGAACGGATATTCGTTGGTGCCGTGCGCTGTGCCGCGATATTTGACGATGCGCAGGCGCCGCGTCGAGATCTGATTGTCGACGCGGTGATCGAGCAGGATGACGCAATCAGAGACGTATTCTTCGAGACCTTGCCGCGTCAGGCTGCCATCGCCACGCTCACCGGTGATGACCGCCGTCAGGCCCTTCTGCTTGAGCCAGTCGAACAGGCGGCGGATTTCGGCACGCAGGATCGCCGGATTGGAGAACGCGGAGAACAGGCTCTCGATCGTGTCGAGCACAATGCGCTTGGCGCCGATCTGGTCGACCGCAAATTCGAGCCGCAGGAAGAGCGCCTCGAGATCATAGTCACCGATCTCGGCGACTTCGGATGGGTCGATCTCGATATGCTCGATATGGATCTTCGACTGGTCGATCAACCCCTGGAGATCGAAGCCGAGCGAATCCACATTCGCGACAATGTCGACCGGACGCTCCTCGAAGGTCACGAAGACCCCGGGCTCGTCGTACAGCCTCGCGCCGTTGAAGAGGAAGGTCGAAGCGAACAATGTCTTGCCGCAGCCGGCCGAGCCGCAGACAAGCGTTGGCCGTCCCGTGGGAAGGCCGCCAAGTGTCAGATCGTCAAAGCCGTCGATGCCAGTTGCGGATTTCGTGATGCCTTCAGTCATGCCCTGTCCTGGTTCCGGGCATTTTCTAAGCAAAGAATGGCAGCCCGCATAGAGGGGGACTTCTGCAAATTTGTCGCCCCTGCTACGGAACAAATGCGGTTGATCGCCGTTGGCCAGGCTCCCCCCGCATCAATAGCGTGCGCGCGAGCCAATCATCTCAGCCGACGCTAGATTGCAAATAGCAGGTTCAGCTTTGTTCGTTCATTAGTGAACATACGGCCTTGCCGCGTCTGGTTGGGACGGCCACGTCCGCGTCCTCTTCGTCGGGCGGGTGTGAGCCCGAAAGGTAAAATAGCTGCCGAGCTTCTTCAATCGACTCGATGCGCCTGTATCGACAGGCATGCGCAGGTTCGCGCGTGACGGCACTCAACATCACACGACACAACTCAGCTCGCCGGCCCTTCCGGCGACACGCTCTCGGCCAGCTCGGTGCGCTCGCTCTGCAGCACCTCGCGCGCAAACTCGATGATCTTCTGCTTGTTCGCCGTCTCGCGGACGGAAAAAAACACGCGGTTCAATTCCAGGCCGAGCACGCTGTTGAGGGCGATGTCCTCGTCTTCCATCGTTGGTTTCCCGCTTCGGACGCTTTCAGGTGTATCGTGGCGTCAATTCTGCCACAAGTAGTTAAATCTTCAGATCGGTTGAGCACCGGGAAACTACGGCCACGGCGAATTGAGGCAGTCTGCGAATACGTGCTATACGGAAGCGGCGAGGGTCAGGAAACGTACGATGTCCGCCGTAGACTATGGCCGGGAGGCGCTCGACTTCATCGAAGGCCTGCAGACCTACCGCAAGGTGCCAGAGGCCATGAATGCACTCGAAGCCGCGTTCGGCCGCTTCGGCTTCGAAACCATCATCGTGACGGGGCTGCCCAATCCCGATCAGCAGTTTGCGCAGATGGTGCTCGCCAAGCGCTGGCCTGCGGGATGGTTCAGCCTCTACACCGAGAAGAACTACGATCGCTTCGATCCCGTGGTGCGGTTGTGCCGGCAGTCGGTCAATCCGTTCGAGTGGTCGGAAGCGCCCTATGATGCGGAGCTCGAGCCGAATGCAGCCGAGGTGATGAACCGCGCCAGCGAGTTCCGCATGTCGCGCGGCTTCATCGTGCCGATCCACGGGCTCACCGGCTACGAGGCAGCCGTCTCGCTCGGCGGCGTCCATCTCGACCTCAATGCGCGCAGCAAGCCGGCGCTGCACCTGATGGCGATGTATGGCTTCGACCACATTCGCCGTCTGCTCGAGCCGATCCCCCATTCGTCGACGCGCCTCACTCCGCGCGAGCGCGAGGTGATCGCCTGGGCTTCGCAGGGGAAGTCGGCCTGGGAAATCGGCGAGATCCTGCACATCACCCAGCGCACCGCCGAAGAGCATCTTGCAACTGCTGCGCGCAAGCTCGGCGCGGTCAACCGTACGCATGCGGTTGCGCTGGCGATTCGGAACAAGATCATCAATCCTTAAGCCGCCTTACTGGGAAATTTCCCAATACCGAAGCTGCGTCTTTTCGCAGAATCTCCCTCCATTGAGGATGAATGGGGGGTTTCATGATTCACGCAGTTTCCGCGGTAAATCGCCACCTTTATGAAGACGTAATCGAGCAGCATTTCCGGCTGCGTCACGACATCTTCGTCGAGGAGCGGCGCTGGGAGACACTGCGCAGGCCGGATGGCCGTGAGATCGATTCCTACGACGACGAGGACACCGTCTATCTGCTGGCGCTGGAAGGCCGCCGCGTCGTGGGCGGTCATCGGCTCTATCCGACCACCAAGCCCTCGATGATGAGTGAGGTGTTTCCGCATCTGGCCTCGGTTCGCGGCTGGCCCGCCGATCCGCTGGTGTGGGAATGGTCGCGCTACTTCGTCGTGCGCGATCGCCGCGACGGCGCGCTCAACCTGGAACTGATGGCTGCGGTGCAGGAGTTCTGTCTCGGTCAGGGAATCGCGCAGGTCAGCGCGATCATGGAGACCTGGTGGTTGCCGCGCTTCCATGAAGCCGGCTTCGTCGTAACTCCGCTCGGCCTGCCAGCGCTGGTCGAGAACGCATGGACCATGGCGGCGACCATCGACATTCGCCGGGAGACGCTCGATGCCCTGCATCGTCGGATCGGCATGACTTCGGTCGTGCGCCAGGACGGCCCGCATCTGGATGCCGTCGCCCGTGCCAACCTCTGCGGTCATGTTGCCGCGCAACGAAAGAGCGCCTGAGATGTCGAACATAATGCGGGACAGCCAGATCATGGCGCAAATGCAAGACGAGAATCTCGGCTACATGTCCGACATGGCGCTCGAGCTGGCGCAAATGGCGGAGGACACCGGGCTGACGACGCTTGCCTATCTGTTTCGGATGGCGGCCCTGGAGGCATCGACCGCAAACAGCGTGCTCGCCGAACCTGATGACTTTTCCCAGCAGATGACGTCGCACTAGGCGCAACGCTGCTCTCGTCCAGGACGATCGCACCCTCTCACCGCCAGCCGGAGAGAGGGTGCCGCCATGGGGGTGCGGCAGGTCGCCTCATGCCGCGCGACGGCCTTTTCGCATTGCGAGACGCACATCGGCGCCCCTTTGCTGCATGAAGAAGCGCGGATGCCTAAAATACTCTATTGCCCCGAATTGTTTTAAGCCTAAAATGTTTTCCAGATCGTGCTGCTACGCGCAATCCGCACGTGCCGAGATGCAACAAAGTGCATGTTTGATGTCGAATCGCTCTTGCCTCGGAACGATACTGCCATTACCCATTTTTCGGCCTTGAACAGGCAGGGGGAGCTCTTTCACTGATGGCGACAGTGTTCGAACATCGGCGCGCGCCTGTATGCGCCTGAAAGAGCCCTGATGCTGCTCGTCGTCGAACAATTCTTGAATGGGTTGCAGTTCGGTCTGCTGCTGTTCCTGCTCGCCGCCGGCCTGACGCTGGTGTTCGGGATCATGGATCTCGTCAACCTCGCGCACGGCTCGCTCTACATGATGGGCGCCTATTTCGCCGCGACCTTCGCGGCCTGGACCGGCAGCTTCCTGCTCGGCGCGCTGATGGCGCTCGGCGCCACGCTCGTGCTCGGCATCGTGCTGGAGGTGACGGCCTTGCGGCATCTCTATGGCCGCGACCATCTCGACCATGTGCTCGCGACCTTCGGCCTGATCCTGTTCTTTAATGAAGCCGTGCGGCTGATCTGGGGCCCGGCGGGCCTGGCGCTGCCGCTGCCGGCCTGGCTGACCGTGCCGGTGCCGATCCTGCCCGGCATTCATTATCCCGCCTATCGCCTCGCCATCATCGTCGTGGCGCTGCTGGTCGCGCTGTTGCTCTATCTCGGCGTAATGCGCACCCGCATCGGCATGCTGATCCGCGCCGGCGCCTCCAACCGCGAGATGATCGGCGCGCTCGGCATCAACATCAAGCTGCTCTACACCCTGGTGTTCGGCCTGGGCGCGGCGCTCGCCGGCCTTGCCGGGCTGATGCAGGCGCCGATCCTGACCGTGCAGATCGGCATGGGCGAGAACATCCTGATCCTCGCTTTCGTCATCATCGTGATCGGCGGCATCGGCTCGATCCGCGGCGCCTTCCTCGCCGCGATCTTCGTCGGCATGATCGACACGCTCGGCCGCGCCTTCCTTCCGAACCTGCTCCGCCAGGTGCTGAGCGGCGCCGCCGCCTCCACCGCTGCGCCCGCACTCTCGTCCATGCTGATCTATCTGCTCATGGCGATCGTGCTGGTGGTGCGGCCGGAGGGGCTGTTTCCGGCCAATCGTCGATGAAGGGTTTGAGCGTGAGCAAGGCCGTCACGGCCCTGATGCTGGCGGGCCTCGTGCTGCTGCCGCTCTATTCGCAGCTGACCGGCAACATCTTCATCCTGACGCTGTTCACCCGCATCATCATCCTGGCGCTGGCGGCGGCGAGCCTCAACCTCATCATGGGATTTGCGGGCCTGATGAGCTTTGGCCATGCCGCCTATCTCGGCATCGGCGGCTATGCCGTCGGCATGCTGGCGCAGGAAGGCGTTGGATCCGGCTTCATCCAGTTTCCGGTCGCGGTCGCGGCTTCGGCGATCTATGCGCTGGTGATCGGCGCGCTGTCGCTGCGCACCCGTGGCGTCTACTTCATCATGATCACGCTGGCCTTCGCCCAGATGGCCTATTACGTCGCCTCGGGGCTGGCCCGCTACGGCGGCGATGACGGCCTCACGATCTACAAGCGCAGCGACTTCTCGGGCCTGATCGATCTCGGCAACCGCACGCAGTTCTACTATCTCTGCCTCGCCTGCCTGTTCGGCGTCATGCTCCTGATATGGCGCATCGTCAACTCGCGCTTCGGTCTTGTCGTGCAGGGCCTGCGTTCCAACGAGCAGCGCATGCAGGCCATCGGCTTCCCGGCCAAGCGCTACCAACTGGTCTGCTTCGTCATATCAGGCACGATGTGCGGCCTTGCCGGCGCGCTGCTCGCCAACAACACCGATTTCGTCAGCCCGGCCGTGATGTACTGGACCCGTTCCGGCGATCTCATGGTGATGGTGATCCTGGGCGGCATGGGCACGCTGTTCGGCCCGGTCATGGGTGCGGTGGTGTTCCTGCTACTGGAAGAACTGCTGTCGCAGATCACCGAATATTGGGCGCTGATCCTGGGCCCGCTGCTGCTGCTCATCGTCCTGTTCGGCCGCGGCGGCATCATGGGCGCACTCGGGAGGGCTGGCCGTGGCTGAACCCTTGCTCCGCGTCGAAAAACTGGTGCGCCGCTTCGGCGGCATCATCGCCACCGACCACGTCTCGCTCGACGTCGCATCCGGCGAGCTGCACGCCATCATCGGCCCGAACGGCGCCGGCAAGACCACGCTGATTAGCCAGCTCACCGGGCATCTCGAACCGCATTCCGGCAGCGTCTCGCTGGCCGGGCGCGACATCACCTATCTGCCGGCCTATCGCCGCTGCGCGTTGGGCCTGGCGCGTTCGTTCCAGATCACCTCGCTGCTGCTCGACTTCACCGCCGCGGACAATGTCGCGCTGGCGGCGCAGGCGCATGCCGGCACCTCGTTCCGCTTCTTCGCCAATGCGCGGAAAGAGAAGGGTCTGCGCGATGCCGCCCACGCCGTGCTCGATCGCGTCGGCCTCGGCCATCGCGCCGACGTCGTGGTCTCCAGGCTCAGTCATGGCGAGCGGCGCGAGCTCGAGCTCGCGGTCGCGCTCGCGAGCAAGCCGAAATTGCTGCTGCTGGACGAGCCGATGGCCGGCCTCGGCGTCACCGAATCCCAGCGCATGGTGAAGCTGCTCCAGGAGCTGCGGAAGGAAGTGTCGATCGTGCTGGTCGAGCACGACATGCAGGCGGTGTTTGCGCTCGCCGACCGCATCACCGTGCTGGTCTATGGCCGCGTCATCGCCTCCGGCGATCCGGCCGCGATCCGCGCCAACGAGGACGTCAAGCGCGCCTATCTCGGCGATCAGCATGTGGTGACGCATCATGGCTGACACGCTGCTCGAGGTCGACGGCATCGAGACCTGCTACGGCCTGTCCCAGGTGCTGTTCGGCCTGTCGCTGTCGATCAAGCCCGGCGAGATGGTCTCGCTGATGGGCCGCAACGGCATGGGCAAGACCACGACCATCCGCTCCATCATGGGCCTGACGCCGGCGCGTGCAGGCACCATTCGCTTCGCGGGCGCGGAGGTGCGGCAGCTCCCGTCCTACCGAATTGCCAAACTCGGCGTTGGTCTCGTGCCCGAGGGACGCCAGATCTTCCCGAACCTCACCGTGCGCGAAAACCTGGTCGCGGCCGCGGCGGATCGCTTCAACAGCGATAATCCCTGGACGCTGGCCGCAATCTACGTGATGTTTCCTCGCCTCGCCGAACGCGCGTCCAACATGGGCAACCAGCTCTCCGGCGGCGAGCAGCAGATGCTCGCGATCGGCCGCGCGCTGATGACCAATCCGAAGCTGCTGATCCTGGACGAAGCGACTGAGGGCCTCGCCCCGCTGATCCGCGAGGAGATCTGGAGCTGCCTGTCGCTGCTCAAGAGCCGCGGACAGTCGATCCTGGTCGTTGACAAGAACGTCGACCATCTCGCCCGCATCTGCGATCGCCATTACATCATCGAGCGCGGCAAGACGGTGTGGAGCGGCACCTCCGACGAGCTGATGGCCGCGCCGGACCTGCAGCACAAATATCTGGGAATTTGAGCTCCGCTCCAACCGCAGCGCAATGCGGGAAGAGATAGACGCGATCTCTCACCAATAGATCCCATGCCGATGTAGCTCGCGGATCACGCGCGCCTCGGTGGACGGCTGCCGGCGCTTCGGCTTGGCGGTTTCGGCCCTCGACGCCGTTGCGGACCGGGCCGACGTTGTGGCGGCCGGAATTGCCGAGGCAGGCGCCGTCGATGCAGCTGGTGCGGTCGCCGTCGGCCCATTCGTTGTTGGCGGGGCTTGAGGCGTCTGCGCTGGAATTGGCGTCGCAGTGGCCGGCTGTTCCGCCTGCTGGCTTGCATTGCTGGCCGCCAGACTAAGGCTCCGCGAGCCTCCGGCATGGGCCTGGCTTGCGAGCAGCGACATCGCGGCGATCAGGATTAGCTTGCGCATGGCAATCCCCGTCATCTGGTCAATCGATCTTACCCAATTCCCCTGGGCTTCATGGACCTAACGCGCGAGGCGGTGCGCGCCGATCTCCATCAGGGTGGTCCGGCAGGACAGGCGATAGATCAGGCTGAAAAGTTGACCCCACATGACCGAACTCCGTTGTTGATCAATGCAGAGAATTCTAGACCGCCTGCCTTTCCGGCGTTTTTCGCCGGGTGAGGAAAATGGCTTCGTCCGGGGGCGGCGCGATGTCGTCGCAACAGTCCGGAAGAAGTCGCCTCACGCGGGCGTGAAGCAGCGCGCCGAGCGGGGCCGATCGGATTCCGATCAAGGCCGGTAGTTCTCCCGGGATGAAGCGCCCGCAGCGCGGCAGTAACGTGCGGGCGCCTCAGCCCCGGTTATTGTATGAGTTCCGATCGCCAAGACGATCCGCCGATCCTCATCTGCTCAAAATGCAGGCGGCCAATGAAGTTCCTGGCGACACTACCTGGAATAGTCACGCTGCCTGCGGAGCACGTTTATCATTGCGTCCAGTGCCGTCGCATCGACACGATTCGGCTGAAGTGACGCTCTGGTGGTCGGTGCGGGCCGCTTACAGCAGTTGTAGCTGCTCCCGCCGCCGCGAAACCGGTGCTATAATATCGTGAACAGACGAGAACAGGGAGGACACCATGAACCACACCATGGTTCCCAGTGATCGCGTGGAGCACGTCGCCGTCTACGGACGCGACGGCACGAAGCTCGGCACGATCGAGCGGTTGATGCTCGACAAGATGAGCGGAACGGTCGCCTATGCCGTGATCAAGACCGGCGGGCTGCTCGGTACGCGTCACCATTATCCGCTGCAGTGGAGCGCGCTGAAATACGATCCAGCACGGCAGGCGTTCCAGACCGAGCAGACGCTGGACGAACTCAGCAGCGGCCCGTGCGAGTTCGATGGCGACGCGTTCGACTGGGGCGACCGCTCGCGGCCGTACCCGCATCCGCATTACTGGTCGGTCTAGCGGGGAAACGGCCGGCCAGCTCGCATGCTCGGCGCGAATGCGGCTGGCTCGAGCGGTGGCCGAGCGTTCTCAGACGCGAGCCCCCGCTATCCGGCGAGCGGCTGCTCGCCGACCTTGGGCCAATAGGTGCCGAAGCTCCAGAGCCCGCCCTCCGGATCGCGTGCGGCGAAATCGCGGCTGCCATAATCGGTCGTGTAGGGCTCCATCTCGATCTGCGCCCCGGCGGCTTTCACCTTTTGAAAGAGGGCGTCGGGATCCTCCACGGCCAGATAGACGGCATCCGTCCGCCGGCCGCCGATGTCGCCAACCAATTTGCCGTAGGCGTCGTCGCGATGCGCGCCCAGCATGAGGATTGACGATCCGAACGCCAGCTCGGCGTGAACGACCGTGCCCTCCTTGCGGTACACCACCCGTTCGGTGAAGCCGAGAACGTTCTTCAGCCAGGCGATCATCGCCTCGGCATCCTTGCAGCGCATGGTGTGGTAGAGGCGCGGCGCTTCGTAGCCGTTCGGCTGGTTCATGACACTCTCCAGGTTCGGTGCAAGCTTGTTGCGAAGCCGACCCTAGTTCGGATCATGGCGGCCGGCTTGAACAAATGGGACCTGACCGTGCCTCGCGCCGTCTTGCCGCTGTTTTGGCGCTAGCCCCCGCCGTCCCGCATCAGGCGTGAATCGACGACATCGAGCCGCGCGGCCCATCCGGTCGGCGTCTCTCCGCTGAACATCCGGAAATCGCGAGCAAGATGTGCCTGGTCGGCATAGCCGGCGTCCGCGGCAATGGCCGCCCAGCCGCCTGCGCCATCCGTCCGGGCCAGGACGCAAGCACGATGAAAGCGCAGCATCTGCGCCAGCACCTTTGGGGGAACGCCGATCTCGTGGTGGAAGCGGCGCGTGAGATGCTTGCGGCTCCAGCCGATGTCGGAGGCAATGTCGGCGATCCTGACCGCGCCCGCGCCTCGCCAGAGCGTGTCCAGCGCGAAAGCGACCTCAGGCGAGGGCTCGTGTATGGCGCGGCGAAGCACGAAGTCTTCGACGATCTCGAATCGTCGCTGCCAGCCGGCCGCCTCGGCCACCCTGGCGCGGAGCTCCCTGCCGTGCCGTCCCAGAATGTCGTCGAGGCCGACGATCCGCGCGGTCAGATCGGGCACGGCGCCTCCGAAGAAGCGATACGCCCCAAGCGGCGTGAAATCGACCTGAACGCATTCGGCGCGCCCGTCGGATTCGATCACGACCGGCCCGGGAAACAGACCCGCTGCGAAACTCGGCCGCGCATCGGCGGTGTCCGGTCGGTGTCCGAGCGCAATGCGGAAGGGCGTCCCCAAATTCACCAGCAGAGGCAGTGCAAGCGGCGCGGCGTGGCGGAAGGCGGCCAAGCCGATCCCGCGCTCGCGGTAGAAGGAAATGCTGGAGATCAGCCGCGCAAGACGCGGCGAGGGCGGTCGACGGATGACATCGGGAGGTGCGTCCATCACGCGCTAACGCTCCGTCGCTTCGCGCTCCATGCGTATGGTGTTGCGGAGCATGTCGGTCATGCCTGGAGCTTAGCAGGCGATCGCAGCGGAACTCAAATGACCCGGTGCGTGGCACGCCGTCGAATTGCGCCGAAGCGCTGCCGCCCCGTCACGGCCGGTTGCGCATCCAGTCGGCCAGGCCCGCTATCGCCTTGTCGAGATCCTGGCGCGCGGCGGCGTCGGTGATCGTCTCCTCCAGCGCGCCGCGCATGCAGAGCATCCAGGCGTCGCGCTCGGCGTCCCCAATGGCGAAGCCGAAATGGCGCTGGCGCAGCCGCGGATGACCCTTCTCGGGCGTATAGAGGCGCGGGCCGCCGGTCCATTCGGTGAGATAGCGCTTCAGCACGTCCCTGATCAGGCCAAGGTCGTCCGCATGCATGGCCCGGATGATCTTCGCCTCCGGCAGCGTGTCCATGCGGTCGTAGAAGCGGTCGACCAGGGCGTCGATCGTGGCACGGCCGCCGATCCGCTCGAACATGGAGGTGGTGATGTCGGTGGACGTCATCATTGATTCCAAGGCTTGCTGTTCGGCGTCGATATAGTGTTGCCGGAGGTCGCGCAAAGCCCTCGCTGTCGTCCCGGACAAGCGCGCCCTAAGCGCGCGCAGATCCGGGACCCATAACCACAGGGAGTTGTTTTGCGAAGACTCGTGGTTGCCAGCTTGCGCAACAACTTCTCCCTGGGGGTATGGGTCCCGGATCTGCGCTTACGCTTGTCCGGGACGACAGCCGAGTGTGTCGCTTTAGCGAGGTCCAAGCACCTACAGCGCCACGCTGCGCAGGCCGAAGCTGCGGGCTTCGTTCTGCAGCACCGGCCGCACCGCATCGATCAGGCGCACGGCGGCGGCGTCGACCGACAGCCCCGCGGTATCCACCACCGCGGTTGCGCGTGAATATAGCGGCTCGCGGCTGAGCAGGATGTTGCGCAGCTCCGTCATCGCCGAGCGATCATCCGCCATCGGGCGTAGATCGCCCTGGCGACGCACGCGCGCCATGTGCTCCTCGGGCTCGGCCTTCAGCCAGATCGTGTAGAACGAGCTCAGGACCTGGTCGAAGGTCAAAGGCTCGGAGACGATGCCGCCGCCGGTGGCCAGCACCATCAGCTCGTTGCGCGCGAGCAGCTGTTGCAGCGCCGCCTGCTCCATGCGGCGAAAGCCTTCCTGGCCGTACAGCGCGATGATCTCGGCGACCGAGAGCCCATTCTGCTGCTCGACCTCCTTGTTCAGCTCGACGAAACTCCAGCCGATCTTCTTCGCCAGCATACGCCCAAGTGTGGACTTGCCGGCGCCGCGCAGGCCGATCAGCGCGATGCCGCAGAATGGCGCGCGCCGCGGCGCGGAGGCGCTGCCGCCGGCGAGCAGATCCTTTGCCTGCGCAATCTGCGCGGGCGTCGCCTTGCGCAGGAGGTCGCGAAACATCTGCCAGTCCGGCGTCGGATCGGGCGAGGGGAGCAAATCTTCGAGATGCGCGCCCATCGCATCGGAGACGCGGCGCAGCAGCACGATCGAGACATTGCCCTTGCCGCTCTCGAGCTGCGCGATGTAGCGCTCCGAAATTCCCGACACCTTGGCGAGTACTTTGCGCGACATGCCGCGCAGCGCGCGCATGGTGCGCACACGCTGGCCGAGTTGTTCGAGGAAGCGGGCTTCGGCGTCGGGACTTTCGGTCATGAGTCTTCTTTACAGGGGTCCTGCGGCGCGTTTTAATGAAACATAGTGCCTGCTGGCATTGACAGCAAGCCGCCGTGGTGTCTTTCTATGAATTATAATTCTAAATTCCGGGGAGATGTCCGTGAGCGAGGGATCCTATAACGCGGTGACCTGGCTGCTCGACCGTAATGTCGAGGAGGGCAGGGGCAGCAAGCTCGCCTTCGACGACACCGTCTCGCGGCTCACCTATGGCGAGCTCCAGCAACAGACCCGGCGCGCCGCCAACATGCTGCGCCGGTTAGGGGTCCGCCGCGAGGAGCGCGTGGCGATGATCATGCTGGATACGATCGATTTCCCGATCGTGTTCCTGGGCGCGATCCGTGCTGGCATCGTGCCGGTGCCTCTCAACACGCTGCTGACTGCGGACCAATACGCCTACATCCTCGCCGACTGCCGCGCGCGCGTGCTGTTCGTGTCCGAAGCGCTCTATCCCGTCATCAAGGACGTCGTCGGCCGCATGCCGGATCTCGAGCACGTCGTGGTCTCCGGCGTCAAGCAGAACGGCCACAAGCAGCTTGCCGAAGAGCTCGCTGGCGAGAACGATCAGTTCACCACCGCCGTGACGCATCCGGACGAGCCGGCGTTCTGGCTCTATTCGTCGGGGTCGACGGGCATGCCGAAGGGCGTGCGTCATTTGCATTCCAATTTGCAGGCGACCGCCGACACCTATGCCAAGCAGGTGCTCGGCATCCGTGAGAGCGATGTGTGTCTGTCCGCGGCGAAACTGTTCTTCGCCTATGGCCTCGGCAATGCGCTGACCTTCCCGATGTCGGTCGGCGCCAGCGTGATCCTCAACAGCGAGCGGCCGACGCCGGCGCGCATGTTCGACCTGATGAACCGCTACAATCCCTCGATCTTCTATGGCGTGCCGACCTTGTTCGCGGCGATGCTCAACGACGAGACCATGAAGAACGAGCGCGGCGGCAAGGCTTTGCGCATCTGCACCTCCGCCGGCGAGGCGCTGCCGGAATCCGTCGGCCACAGCTGGAAGGCACGGTTCGGTGTCGACATTCTCGACGGCGTCGGCTCGACCGAGCTGTTGCACATTTTCATGTCGAACGCGCCCGGCGACATCAAATACGGCTCGTCCGGCAAGCCGGTGCCGGGCTATGCGGTGCGGCTCGTCAACGAAGCGGGCCAGGACGTCGCCGACGGCGAGGTCGGCGAGCTCCTGGTCGATGCGCCCTCCGCCGGCGAGGGCTACTGGAACCAGCGTCACAAGAGCCGCCGCACCTTCGAGGGGCCGTGGACCCGCACCGGCGACAAATACATTCGTGACGCCGATGGCCGCTACACCTTCTGCGGCCGCGCCGACGACATGTTCAAGGTCTCCGGCATCTGGGTCTCGCCGTTCGAAGTGGAGAGCGCGCTGATCACGCATCCGGCGGTGCTGGAAGCTGCCGTCGTGCCGGAGGCCGATCCGGAAGGACTCCTAAAGCCGAAAGCCTTCGTCGTGCTGCGCCCGGGCGCAAAGACGACGGACTTGCAGGAGATGCTCAAGGAGCACGTCAAGCAGAAGATCGGCCCCTGGAAATATCCGCGCTGGATCGATGTGGTGGATTCGCTGCCGAAGACCGCGACCGGAAAGATCCAAAGGTTCAAGCTGCGGGAAGGCGCGCATTGATCGACCAGGCACGATGGTTCGTCATGGCCGGGCTTGACCCGGCCATCCACGTGTCACCGCGATTGCCGTAAGACGTGGATGCCCGGGTCAAGCCCGGGCATGACGATCGAGAGAGAAGAGTGCAGAAATGACCAACCTCACCCCCACCGGCTTCCTCGACATCGGCGGTGCCAGCCTCGAATACGGATGGCTCGCGCCGCCAGTCCCCGACGCGCCCACCATCGTGATGCTGCATGAGGGCCTCGGCTCGGTCGGCCTCTGGGGCGATTTCCCGGAGAAGCTGCAGCAGGCCACGGGCGCCGGCATCTTCGCCTATTCACGTGCCGGCTACGGCCAATCCAGCCCGGTCGCGCTGCCGCGGCCGCTCGACTACATGCATCGCGAGGCGCTGGACGTGCTGCCGCAGCTGCTCGACATGATCGGCTTCAAGCGCGGCCTCCTGCTCGGCCATTCCGACGGTGCCTCGATCGCCGCCATCTATGCCGGGGCGCATCAGGATCATCGCCTCAATGGGCTCGTGCTGATCGCGCCGCATTTCATCGTCGAGGACATCTCGATCAAATCGATCGCTGCGATCAAGACGACGTTCGAGACCACGGACCTCAGGTCAAAGCTCGCGCGCTGGCACAAGGACGTCGACAACGCCTTCCATGGCTGGAACGGCGCCTGGCTCGATCCAAAATTCCGCGATTGGGATATCTCCGAATACCTCGCCTACATCCGCGTGCCCGTGATGATCGTGCAAGGCGCAGATGATCAATATGGGACCCTGCGCCAGGCCGAGATCGCGCAGGAGGAATGTTACTGCCCGGTCGACCTGAAACTCATTGCCGGCGCGGCGCATTCCCCGCATCGCGAGGCCGCGGGGCCGACCCTCGATGCCATCATGCAGTTCGCAAAAGCCGCCTTGCGGGACGATCCGGGGCTTCAGGCTGCATGAAACCGATGCGCCTAGATGAAGCAAAGTGCATATGAGGTCGCGATTCGGGCTAGACTAACCCAGTAAGATGCACTATTGTGCATCTAACGCTCCAAATGCATAACCAAGCTAAGGGTGGCTCATGGCCGGGGAAGATCGGCGCCTCGCAGGCGGCGCGACATTCATCGATTTTCAGACCGAACCGTCCCGCTACAAGCATTGGAAGCTCGCGGTCGACGGCAACGTCGCGACGCTGACCATGGACGTCGACGAGAACGGCGGCCTGTTCGAGGGCTACCAGCTCAAGCTTAATTCCTATGATCTCGGCGTCGACATCGAGCTCGCCGACGCGATCCAGCGCCTGCGCTTCGAGCATCCCGAGGTGAAGGTCGTGGTGCTGCGCTCGGCCAAGAACCGCGTGTTCTGCGCGGGCGCCAACATCCGCATGCTCGCGGGCTCCACCCACGCGCACAAGGTGAACTTCTGTAAGTTCACCAACGAGACCCGCAACGGCATGGAAGATTCGTCGGAGAATTCCGGCCAGCGCTTCATCACCGTGGTGAACGGCTCCGCCGCCGGCGGCGGCTATGAGCTGGCGCTCGCGACCGATCACATCATCCTCGCCGACGACGGCTCGTCCGCCGTCGCGCTGCCCGAAGTGCCGCTGCTCGCGGTGCTGCCGGGCACCGGCGGTCTCACGCGGGTGGTCGACAAGCGCAAGGTGCGGCGCGACCACGCCGATGTCTTCTGCACCATCGAAGAGGGCGTGAAGGGCAAGCGCGCCGTGCAATGGCGCCTCGTCGACGAGATCGCGCCGAACTCCAAGCTCGAGGCCAAGATCGCCGAGCGGGCCAAGGAATTCGCAGGCCAATCGAAGCGCAAGGGCAGCGGCAAGGGCATCGCGCTGACGCCGCTCAAGCGGTTGATCGACCAAAACAGCATCCGCTACGGCTTCGTCACCGTCGACATCGATCGCACCGCCCGCATCGCCACCATCTCGATCAAGGCGCCGGAGACCGCGCCGCCCGCCGACATCGACGGCATGATGGCGCAAGGCGCCTCGTTCTGGCCCTTGCAAGTGGCGCGCGAGCTCGACGACGCCATCCTGCACTTACGCATCAACGAGCTCGAGATCGCGATGCTCGTCTTCAAGAGTCATGGCGACCGCGCCCATGTGCTCGCCAGCGATGCTTTCCTCGAAGCCAACAAGGCGCATTGGCTGGTCAACGAGATCAGGCATTACTGGAAGCGCGTGCTCAAGCGCGTCGACGTCACTTCGCGCACGCTGGTGACGCTAGTCGAGCCCGGCTCCTGCTTTGCGGGCACGCTCGCCGAGCTCGTCTTTGCCGCCGACCGCTCCTACATGCTGATCGGCACCCGCCAGGGCGACAATCGTCCGCCGCCGTCGATCGAGCTGTCCGCCATGAATTTCGGCCCCTATCCGATGAGCCACGGCCTGACACGGCTGGAATCGCGCTTTCAGGCCGATCCGTCCGATTTGGAGCGCGCGGAAGCAACGCTCGGCACCAGCCTCGATGCGGAGCAGGCCGAAGAACTCGGCCTCGTTACCTTCGCGCTCGACGACATCGACTGGGACGACGAGGTCCGCGTGTTCCTCGAGGAGCGCGCCAGCTTCTCGCCCGACAGCCTTACCGGCATGGAAGCGAGCCTGCGCTTCGTCGGCCCCGAGACGATGGAATCGAAGATCTTCGCGCGCCTCACCGCCTGGCAGAACTGGATCTTCCAGCGCCCGAATGCCGTCGGCGAGGAAGGCGCGCTGCGCCGCTACGGCAGCGGCCAGAAACCGAAATTCGATATGACGCGGGTTTGATGACGATCGTGTCCCGGGCGCGCTGCGACACGAAGTGACGCTGCGCCGAACCGGGACCCAGCAAGACGAGACAATAGGTCCCGGCTCAGCAGTGCAGCACTTCGCGCCGCACTGCGTCCGGGACACGAGACCGATCAAGGAGCACGGCCATGAACATGAACATCATGAACGTCGACTACTCGACCAAGATTCCGAACAACGTCAATCTCGCCGAAGACCGCCAGGTGCTCAAAGCGCTGGAGGGCTGGCACCCCGGCTACATGGACTGGTGGAGCGACATGGGGCCGGAAGGCTTCCAGGAATCCCTGGTCTATTTGCGCACCGCCTACTCCGTCGATCCGCGCGGCTGGGCCAAGTTCGACTATGTCCGCATGCCCGAATATCGCTGGGGCATTCTCCTTGCGCCGCAGGAGGAGAACCGCGTCGTGCCGTTCGGCGAGCACTATGGCGAGCCGGCCTGGCAGGAAGTCCCGGGCGAGCATCGCGCCATGCTGCGCCGCCTGATCGTGATCCAGGGCGATACCGAGCCGGCCTCGGTCGAGCAGCAGCGCCATCTCGGCAAGACCGCGCCCTCGCTCTACGACATGCGCAATCTGTTCCAGGTCAATGTCGAGGAAGGCCGTCACCTCTGGGCGATGGTCTACCTGCTGCAAAAGTATTTCGGCCGCGACGGCCGTGAGGAGGCCGACGATCTCTTGCGCCGCCGCTCCGGCGATGCCGACGCGCCGCGCATGTTGGGCGCGTTCAACGAAGCGACGCCGGACTGGCTGTCCTTCTTCATGTTCACCTATTTCACCGACCGCGACGGCAAGATGCAGCTGCACTCGCTGGCGCAGTCCGGCTTCGATCCCCTGTCGCGCACCTGCCGCTTCATGCTGACGGAGGAAGCGCACCACATGTTCGTCGGCGAGACCGGCATCACCCGCGTCGTGCAGCGCACCTGCGATGCGATGCGCGCGGCCGGCATCACCGATCCCAACGACATCGCGAAGGTCCGCGCGCTCGGCGTCATCGATCTTCCGACCATCCAGAAGAAGCTGAACCTGCACTACACGCTGTCGCTCGATCTGTTCGGCTCGGAAGTCTCGACCAACGCGGCCAACGCGTTCAACGCGGGCATCAAGGGCCGCTATCACGAGACCCAGATCGACGACGATCACCAGCTCAAGAACTCCACCTATCCGGTGCTCAAGCTGATCAACGGCGAGATCAAGCTGGTCGACGAGCCCGCGCTGACCGCGCTCAACATGCGCCTGCGCGACGACTACAGCCAGGATTGCGTCAAGGGCATGCTGCGCTGGAACAAGGTGATCTCGACCGCCGGCTACGACTTCAAGCTGACGCTGCCCAACGTCGCCTTCCACCGCCACATCGGCGAGTTCAAGGACGTGCACGCGACGCCCGACGGCATCCTGATCGACGATGCCACCTGGGCCAAGCGCAAGGACGAATGGCTGCCGTCGGCGAGCGATGGCGACTTCATCACCTCGCTGATGCAGCCCGTTACCGAGATCGGCCAGTTCGCCTCCTGGATCTCGCCGCCGAAGGTCGGTATCGACAACAAGCCCGGCGATTTCGAGTACGTGAAGATCGAGTCGTGAGGGCTACGACGCTGCTCCACACTCTCAGTGTCCCCCCTACAAGCAAAGGCCTGGCAACGCATCGCATTGCCAGGCCTTTGCGCAGATCGAGGACCCAGACCCACAGGAAGGAGTTCGCCGAGGGCTCGGAGTGGGACTTCCTGTCACACGCTGACCCGTGGCTATGGGTCCGGGATCTGCGCTCACCTCGTTCGCTTGTCCGGGCCGAGCGGCGCGTGACGTGGAGGAGCCTAGGACGTGTACTCCTAGACGCGTGACGTCCGGTTTCGGAAAATGGAGCGGGCATATTCGAAAGCTGCGAGAACGTCAGCTTGCGGCCCCTTAGCTGACAGCTGCTATTTCAAACGCCGTCCCCGCGCGAAGACCTCCGATGGAAGTTCTCCGAACATTTTCCGGAAGTCGTTGGCGAAATGGCCTAGATTGGCGAAGCCGCATTTGAAGGCGATCTGAGACACTGATGTTCTCGGATTTCCTTCCAGGAGCATTTGCCTGGCGCGTCGGAGCCGCACGGACTTTGCAAATTGCATCGGCGAATATCCGCGATTCTTCTTGAAAGCTGCATAAAGACTGCGGATGCTGGTGTTCGTTTGTGCTGCCAACTCCTCGACGAGAACAGCACGAGCCCAATTTGCTTCGATGTATTCCTCGGCCAAGCGGACTGCGAGAGGCGCTGGCTCGGTGGCGGGACTCTCCAACAATTCCGTGTAGTTGTGTCTGTGAGCCGAGAGGAAGGTCATGATGAGCGCTTGCTCGAGCTCGACCAGCGCCGGTTTAGGGAGCTGCGCTGCCGTTGAATTCAGCTGGTCGGCCAAGAACATGGTCAGCTGACGCAACAGATGGGCCGCAGGCTGCTTCGGCGGCGTGGTGGAGTTGAACAACAGCGTCCCACGAGGTGGCGCTCCGAGGAGTGTTGCTAACGCCTTATCGAGCGCAGCCGTTTTGATACGAAGGATTAACTGCTCAAACCCCGCTTCGAATATGATGGTACTCGGCTGCCCCGGCGAGGTGATGCCGAGGTGCTGCTCGTCCACGGGCACCGTCGTCGCGGTGTCTAAAATGACGCTCGCTTTCCCCTTGAGACCGACTTGGAGTCTTGCAAAATCGCCTTCGGGAAAATCGACGATCGTTTTGGCAGCATATCCACAAAAGCCGAGCCCGATATGGGGCAATATCAGGTAATTTGCCACCCCCTCGAAATCGATTGAATTCGCGACAGAAAAACCGGTTGCTCCATAGACGGTGCGCAGCGCATCCCTCATCTCTTCGGGGTTGCGTGTGCGCACGACCGGAGAGCGGTTAAGCGGGTAATCGATTTCATCCATTTGACAATCGCAAAGCCGGATCAATTGGTGATCTTTTGATCAGGAAACGCATTTGGCACTGATCTGGATCAAGAAGTGCTTCGATGCCGAAATTGAGCAATGATTGCAGAATTAGGCCATGAGAAATCGTTGTGCCGGCGTAGCAGGTAAGAGATGCTTACGGGATGGAGCGGGGGTGCTCATACAACATCCGGCTCCGGTGACCTTGCGAGTTCTGCAAGAGCGCGCCTGCGTTCTCAGCAGTGAATAGCAGTGTTCCTACGGACTTGGCTAAACCGAAACAGCTTTCGATGACCTAACTATAATATTTTCATTTCGTCCGCTGACGGCTTTGGCATGGCTGCACCGAACGAAACACTGACCGTCGAATGTTTTCGACGGTCCATTTTTCCGCAACTTCAACGGTGAGCGCTTCGCGCTGCTTAACTTAGCACACTTAGCGGAGCGATCTTGGATGGCTGTTCGCTGTGGCCCGAACTTGCTTAGCATTCTTGGTGATCCGAAAGGGAGAAGCGACGTTGTTTGCGCGGTGGACGATACTTTCCCGGCTACTCCAAACGTCAGCCAGCTCAGAGAACAATTAAGCAGGGAAAGGCACCCGGAAATGCGCAGCAGAATACTCGACCGTCTTGCAGCTGAACTGGCCAAACTTCCCGAACCTGAACAGCGGGTCGAGTTGATCAGGACGGCGAAATACCTGGTAACCTAGTGTCAGAGATTAGCTATGTACAACGTAGTGCAGTTTCCAGGCACGCGCCCTCGCCCCGACTTGGAAGGAGATGTTCGGCGCGCCATCCTCCTTCTCGACATTTCCCTCGTTCGGACTGCCAGCTTGATCGCGAGCTGTCCTGCGGGTGAACGGAGGCGTGAATTGAATAACGAGCTCCTGGAGCTACAAGCCAAGCTCGAATATCTGCGCGCCTTGGCTCGAAGCACCTTCGCTGGAGCTCGCCGTCAAGTGTGATGTCTCGTTCTGGCCCGTGGCGACCTTAGTTCGAGAGCGACGCGAGGCCTCGGCTAAGCGAGCTGCCCAACACATGGCTGCGACTATTGACCCTGATCAATATGCGGTTTTGTTGCAGGCGTATGTGCATACTGCGTAGTCCCCAACTACGAGCCCTACCCGTGAGCCGTCAGTTTCCCCAAGGGCTGGCGGCTCATTTTCGCCCCGGACGGCCGTGTTGGCCGTGCGACCTACATGCAAATACCTGGGCCGCCAAAGTTGCGCTACATCAAATCCGGCCACTCCGAGTTCCGTACTCTGGCGGGAAAAAGGGAGAACCCGAATGCTGGTGCGGATCAACCCGGCAAGCCGTCGTCCCATCGACGGACATCTTGCAGCACTGACGGGCGAGCGCACTTTCTGCAGCGAGTTCAAATACCGTCGGGGCATGGAGATTTTCGGCGAAGGCGAGGACGCGGAGTACGTCTACCAGATCACCTCCGGCGCAGTGCGTACTTGCAAAATGCTTCCCGATGGTCGTCGTCATATCAACTCGTTTCATCTACCCGGGGACATGTTTGGTTTTGAGAACGGGGCAACGCATCGCTTCAACGCCGAAGCGATCATTGAAACGTCAGTGCGGATCACGCGGCGACGCAGCGTGCTAGACGCGATGACAAGCCGAGAGAAGGGTGCAATGAACCTCATCGGTTTCGTCACGCAAAACCTCCAGCACGCCGAGAACCGCATGCTGCTGCTGGGCCGGAAGACATCTCTGGAGAAGGTTGCGGCATTCCTGCTTGAAATGGACCAGCGGCAGGATCACCCCGACATGATGATCTTGCCGATGAACCGCCGCGACATCGGCGACTATCTCGGGCTGACGCTGGAAACCGTTTCTCGCGCCCTTTCCATATTGCGAGACCAGAATCTCTTGCGTTTAGGCGGGGCGACCCAGCGACGGGTCGAACTGCTCGACCGCGACGAACTTGCAAGGCTGGATGCCTGACTACTGGTATTGGCCCACAGCCAACCTCGTCACGTTGTCCGACAACCGTCAAGTCGGCCGGTTTGGCGCCCTTAGATCCAGTTGCTCCATACACCGCAAACAGCGCATTCGTCATTTCATCCGAATCGCGGGTGCGAACCACCGGCGACTGGCTGAGCGGGTATTCTGGAAGATCCATGATCCAAATCAAACGGGCCCCTCGTCATGTCATGTGCCGGGTAGCAAATCCCAATCAAGTGATGGATTGTGATCTAGATCAGCCAGTGTGAATCAAAATCTGAGCAATGTCTGCAGAATTTGGCCGTTGAGGATCGTTCTACATCGCACACACGCCTACCGTATGAATCCGTGAGAAGCTCAACAGAGAACTCTCGTTTTAAGTAGTCTGCCTGTGGAGGAGCCGATGGTGCCGACGAAGAGCGATTGGTCGCAAAGTTATCCTCACGCCGTATTGCGGGGCGTTCTGGCGGACGCTGCAAAGACTATCCCCGAAGCCAAACGGACACCTTCCTTGATGGCGTGCCTCGCTGAGAGGATTTTGGCCTCGGCGGCTGACGGCCAAGAGAACCCGATCAATCTAGGTCGCCGTGCCATCGAGAAGGTGCGGGAATCTTGTCCTGACTGCCACGCATGCCATGGCTTGCAAGTAGCCTGCAACAACGATCGCTCGCAGGAAAAACCGTAGAGCTCCGGCGCAGACCGGTAAGGATTGAGGAACGTATGGGCGTATCCGAGCTACCTTGGGTTATGTGCGTCAGGCATTTATCCAAATCTGCCGCTGAGAATTGGTGCGCCTTTGAGCTGACGGTGTGTGTCGGATGCCCTAAATACCGTGTCGTCTCGCCATTCAGTGGGCGCTGTTAAAGACCCCAAGAAGTCCGAGGAGATCAAAGGCTGGTTGCGCGGTCTTAAGCCGTGCAAGGTTTCTGATGCCATCAGAAATTAGAATCGCGTCGTTGCAGGCGTTCGAAGGCGTCATCCCTCGCTGAACCAGTGAGCCTGATCTTATTGAAAGCCGATATTACCAATTTGTGCTGGGGAGGACATTTATGCGAAGCTCTCGGTCAATGCTTTACGCCCAACGACTTAGCAACCTCAGTTCTGAGCTCGCAGAGTTGGAAGATCTTCGAGGTTTAGTCGAAAAAGCAGAGCGAAAGGTGCGCGGTCCGCATGCATTATGCTCGGCACCTCATGCTTCGCAACACCTTCGAAGTCGTGAGCCGCGCGCCCTGTCTGTCCGTCTCCGTCGCAACGCACCGCTAAGCAGGAATCCAGGAGCTCTCGGATCCACTGCGAACGACAACCAAGTCGATGGGGCCCCGTGCCGGTCCAATTTCACGACGGACGGTGGGCTTCTCCCTTCAACCGCTGAATAGTGAACCGAAGTCGTCCTTTCTGCTTGTGGGCCCTTAGCGGACACGCACATCTGGGGCCGCCAATGCGTTTTCGAGCGGAAAGCGGACGTCGCTGTGCCTGCATCGATGCGGATGAGTATACGTCCCAGCTCGACACGTGTTTTGCCCGACGTGTCAACCGCATCGCGGCTGCAATCGTCGTCACCTGTGACGCTCGAAAATCCCTTGCCGATCAAGAGCCTTTCTACTGTGCATGGGGTTGTTTTCGACATTTTGGTTCGGGAGATCGCCGATCAATCGCTATCCCACCCGCTGCCCTTGATCCCGGGGTTCGCATAGACGATGCCGCCATCCACCGCGATGGTCGCTCCGACCACATAGTCGCCGGCGCGCGAGGCGAGGTAGATCGCAGCGCCTGCCATGTCCTCGTCGGTGCCGATGCGGCCCACGGGCACGCGCGTTGCAACCTCGTCGGCGTGGTCGCGCGCGGCGCGGTTCATGTCCGATTGGAACGGGCCCGGCGCGATCGCGGTGACCACAATGTGGTCCGGGATGAGCTTCACCGCCATGCGCCGCGTCAGGTGGATCAGCCCGGCCTTGCTCGCGGCATAGGAATAGGTCTCGCCGGGATTGACGAAGATGCCGTCGATCGAGGCGATGTTGATCACCTTCGCCGGCCGTTCCGCGCTTGCCGAGGCGCGCAACGTCGGCGCCAGTGCCTTGGTCAGGAAGAACGGCGCCTTGACGTTGAGGTTCATCACCTTGTCCCAGCCGCTCTCCGGGAATTCGTCGAACTCCGCGCCCCAGGCGGCGCCCGCATTGTTGACGAGGATGTCGAGCCTGGATTCGCGCTTCTTGAATTCGCTCGCGAGCAGCTCGCAGCCGGCGACCGTGGACATGTCGATCGGCAGCGCAATGCATTCGCCTTCATACTGTGCGCTGAGCTCCTTGGCGGTGGCCTCGCACGGTCCGGCCTTGCGCGCGGTGATGTAGACCTTCGCCGCGCCGGCGCTGAGAAATCCCGCCGCGATCATCTTGCCGATGCCGCGCGAGCCGCCGGTCACCAGCGCGATGCGGCCCTTGAGCGAGAACAGATCGTTGAACATGCGTTCCTCCCTTGGTTGCCGCCGGTTGTGGGCGGAGCAGGGAGGGGAGTCAAGAAAGGCGCGCTTGTCCTCGACCAGTGCAGATTGAGGCCTACGCCGCCGCGATGCGGCGGAAGCCGTTCCACATCGCGGTCGCGGCGCCCGAGGTCAGCACCGGCAGGATCCGCGCGTCCTGATAATTGCCATTGAGCGAGACGCGGGGCAGCGCGGTCATGTGGTCGGCGTTCTCGGCGAACAGCATGCCGGGCCGCGTCGTCACCGCGGTCTTGAAACCGGCGGATGCGGCAAGGGCGAATTCGCGCGCGCCCGCGGCGTCGCGGTCGCCATAGGGATAGGCGAGGTGCAGCACGGGGCGCTCCAGCGCCTGCTCGATCCGCGCGCGGCTCGCGGCCATCTCCTGGGCGGCGATGCCTTCCGTCTGCTTGGCGAGGTTGCAATGGCTGACGCTGTGCGCGCCGATCGTGACCAGCGGATCGGCGGCAAAGGACTTGAGCTCGGCCCAGGACAGGCAGAGGCCGCGGCACAGCGCTTCCATGTCGACGCCGTGAGTCCTGCACAGCGCCCCGATCTCGCGCGCAAGATCGTGCTCGCCCGGCAGCGCGCGCAGCCAGTCGTGCAGGCGGTCGAACGCCGCCTGCTTCGCCGCGACACTGGTCGCATCGAGCCGCAGGGCGGAATTGCCGATCTGAATGTCGATCTGCTCGGCCTTGGCGATCACGGCCTCCAGCGCCTTCCACCACAATCGCCCGGTGCCGTCGGCAAAATCGCTCGTGACATAGACTGCCAGCGGCGCGTCAAATTCGCGCAGCACCGGCAGCGCGTAATCCAGATTGTCGCGGTAACCGTCGTCGAGGGTGAAGGCGGCGAAGCGACGGTCGAACCGGCCCTGCACCAGCCGCTCATGGAGCTCGTCCATGCTGACGATGTCGATGTCGCGCGAGCGCAAATGGCACAGCGTGGCGCGCAGGAAGTCGGGGGTGACCTCGAGATGCCGGTTCGGTTGGAACGCGGCCTCGCGCGCCGGCCGCACGTGGTGCAGCATGAAAATGGCGCCCACGCCCGACAAAAGCGGGCGCAACAGGTGGTGCGCCCCGCTGAAATAGAGTGCTCCCAGCCCGGCGCGGATGACGTTGTTACGCAGTTGTTTCATGACCGGGTGGGGGACTTTGGCATTCCGGCCTCAACTTACGGAAGAACCCTTGAAGAAAAAGTTATTCCAATTGTCCCACCCGGGCCTTGGGACCAGGGCCATTTCCGGTTTGACAGCCTGCCAAGGGTTTGTTTTGTCTCCGTTTCCAGAGTTCGGGTCGTCGAATGCAGAAGCTTTTCTCGTGGGCCAGCAAATGGTGGCCGGGGTTGATCCCCCTTGCCGTCATGTGGGGATTTGCGGCCTGGAATAATACCTTACCGGTCGAGGCTGATCTGTCGGCCCGCAGCTCGGCTGCGCTCAAGGACACCGTTCTGGACAAGACCCGGATCGCGGTCGACGGCCGCGACGTCAGCCTGGCCGCGGACGCCTTCTCCGAGGAGGGGCGCCGCGACGCCGTGATGGCGGTCGAAATTGTGCCCGGCGTGCGGCTGGTCGACGACCGGACTCGCCTCGTTGCCGAGGCCAAGCCCTTCGTCTGGAATGCCGAGCGCGACGTGGTGCGGGTGACGCTGTCGGGCTCCGCGCCGCTTCCATCGATGAGGGCCCGGCTGACCGAGGCGGCCCGCAAGGAAGTCGGCGGCGTCGAGGTCGCCGACCAGATGGGACTGGCGCGCGGGGCGCCGCCTCGGTTCGAAGCCGCCGCGATGCTGCTGCTGGATCAGATCGGCAAGCTGAAGGACGGCAAGATCACGATCACCGACACCAAGGTCAATCTGTCGGGCATGGCGCGCGAGCTCGGCGGCCGTGAGGCGATCGCCGCTGCGCTGAAGAACCTGCCCGAGGGTTTTTCTATTGCGGCCAACGAGATCAAGGCGCCGCCCTACATCTTCCAGGCCTACAAGGATCCGGTGGCTGCGACGGTGACGCTGACCGGCTATGTTCCGGACAACAACGTCCACGCCGCGATCGGCACCAGCGCCTCGCGAAAGTTCTTCACCGAAAAGGTCGTCGACAATCTCAAGGCCAGCATCGGCGCCCCCGGCTCCTTCAGCACGGCTGTTATCGCTGCGCTCGGCGCGCTGTCGCGGCTGTCGACCGGCACGCTGGTCGTCTCCGACCGCGAGGTGAAGCTCTCGGGCGATGCGCTCTACGAGGGCGCCGCCAACGAGATCCGCGCAGGCCTCGGCAAGGACTTCCCGAAGAACTGGCAGTACAAGCCGGAGATCACGGTGAAGCCCGCCGCAGGCCCGGTCGACGGCACCGTGTGCCAGCAATTGTTCTCGGAGCTTCTGACCAAGGGCAAGATCCGTTTCGCGAACAGGCGCGCGGACATCGATCCTGACTCGGCCGGCATTCTCGATCGCCTCATCGAGACCGCGCTGCGCTGCCCCACCACCAATATCGAGGTCGTCGGACATACCGACGCCGATGGCGAGGATGCCTTCAACCAGGCCCTTTCGGAAAAGCGCGCGCAGGCGGTGATCGACTATCTGGTCAAGGCGGGCCTTCCTGCCAGCCGCTTCACCGCGGTCGGCCATGGCAGCACGCAGCCCGTCGCCGGCAACGACACCGATGAAGGCAGGGCGCAGAACCGCCGCATCGAATTTCTGGTGAGGTGACGATGCCCTATCTCGTCTCGTTCCATCTGGGCTGGCTGATCGGCTCGCTGCTGCTGGGCTTCTGCATGGGCTGGATCTCGGTGGTCCAGCGCGGCAACGGCACCTCGAAGGTGATTGCGCGGTGGCTCGCAGTGCTTGCCGCCGCCCTGGTCGCGGCCTCTCTCACCCATGTGGTCCCCGGTCGCTTCGGCTACTGGCTCGACCTCGGCCTGATCATGTTCGCCTGCTATCTCGTCGGCGGCACGATCGGAGCGTGGCTGCGCGATCGGGTGGTCTCGCGTACCGCGCCGCCAGCCGCTGTGTGATGTTGCTATGCACCCTCACGCGCGGGGCGGGGTGTGCTCCGCCGCGGCCTTTCGGCGCATTGGAAAACCGGGACCTGGCCGCTCCAGTCACCCCTCTTTCAACAGGCAGGCCGGCTCCATAGATTGACGTTGGCTTAAGGCGTGACGGAACATTGTGCGGCCGAAATCATCAAAACTTCATGGCCCCTGCGCAGGATCGCCTGGAGATTCGCGCCAAGCCTTGCCGACGAAAGCGCCAAACCCTGCACTGGGAGCTGCAACCCTGCCTAAAATATTGAAGGCACGTGTTTTTGTTCGAATTGGCGAATTCCACTTCGGCCGAAAACGCGCTAGTGGAGGGGCAGGGGGCATGCGCGATTCCGGCGCCGGCGGCGAGGGTTCGTTGAATGCCTGCGCGTCCGCCTGTCCGCCGGCCACCCTGGCCGCTGAAGCGTTGTTCGAGGTCTAGATGCTGGAAGCCATACGCAGGGCGACGACGTTTCTGCGCCAGAAGCAAGTCCTGCATAAGCTTGGAGTCGTGATCAGCATCGCGGTCATCGGCATCGCTTGCTACGTGCTCTACCACATGCTGCGCGGCATCGATTTCAACGAGGTCCTCGAAGCGATCAAGAGCACTGAGCCGAGCCAGATTGCGATGGCGGCGCTATTCGTCACTGCGGGCTATTTCACGCTGACCTTCTACGACCTCTTCGCCACGCGCGCGATCGGGCATGCCCATGTGCCCTATCGCATCAACGCGCTCGCGGCCTTCACCAGTTATTCGATCGGCCACAATGTCGGCGCCTCCGTCTTCACCGGCGGGGCGGTGCGCTACCGCATCTATTCGGCCTATGGGCTCAACGCGATCGACGTCGCAAAAATCTGCTTTCTCGCCGGCCTGACCTTCTGGCTGGGCAATGCCGCGGTGCTCGGCCTCGGCATCGCCTACCATCCGGAGGCGGCAGCCTCGATCGACCAGCTGCCGGTATGGCTGAACCGGACACTGGCGCTGATGATCATCGTGGCGCTGATCGGTTACGTGATCTGGGTCTGGAGCCAGCCGCGGGTGGTCGGCCGCGGCCCTTGGACGGTGGTGCTGCCGGGCGGCCCGCTGACGCTGCTCCAGATCGCGATCGGCATCGTCGATCTCGGTTTCTGCGCGCTGGCGATGTATGTGCTGGTCCCCGACGAGCCCAATCTCGGCTTCGTGATGGTCGCGGTGATCTTCGTCTCGGCGACCCTGCTCGGCTTCGCCAGCCATTCACCCGGAGGCTTGGGGGTGTTCGATGCCGCCATGCTGGTCGGGCTCTGGCAGATGGACCGCGAGGAGCTGCTGGGCGGCATGCTCCTGTTCCGCGTCCTCTATTATCTGTCTCCGTTCGTCTTATCTGTAATCTTGCTGACGTTTCGAGAGGTTATAATCGGCGCCCGATCGAAGCGCTTGCAACAGGCGGCGCTCAAGCTGGACCCCGGCCCGGCGCCTGAAGCCGCCTATGTGAGAGAGCGCAGAGACAGCGGCGCCTGACCGGTGTCAGGTCCTTAAGGACAGTCCCCAGGAGAAGTCCGCCCCGATGGCGATCGACGCCCCCTCTTCTCCCTCCGCCCAGCCCTGGTCCGATCGGCTGCGGCACTCGACCATCATCCTGATCGCCGCGGCGCTGGCGCTGTCCGTCGTGGTCTCGCTCGGCGAATTGTCGGCGCTGCACGCTGCAATCGTGTTCCTCTGCATCGCTGCGGCTGCCTTGATCCCGTGGCGGCTGCACGATCCCGCCACCTCCCGCGACGACGTCCGACGCATCAACCCGGTCGAGAGCGCGGCGGTGGCCGCAGTGGTCGCCGGCATGCCGGATCCGGCGGTGCTGCTCGACCGGGCCGGCCGCGTCATCCACCTCAACGCCGTCGCCGCCCAGCTCGCGCCGGCGCTGCGCAAGAACGAGCTCGCCCAGTTCGCGCTGCGCTCGCCGGAGATCATCACCGCGCTGCGCGAGGCCATCGCGACCACCGAGCCGCGGCGCGCGACCTATCTCGATCATGTTCCGGTTGATCGCTGGATGGAGCTGATCATCACGCCGGTACCGGTGCCGACCAGCTTCGGCGGCGCCGACAAATGCATGCTGATGACCTTCCACGACCAGACGCCGCTGCGCCGGGTCGAGGAGATGCGCGCCGACTTCGTCGCCAATGCCAGCCACGAGCTGCGCACGCCGCTGGCGGCGCTGTCGGGCTTCATCGATACGCTCCAGGGCCAGGCCAAGGACGATCCCAAGGCGCGCGAGCGCTTTCTCGGCATCATGCACAACCAGGCCACGCGCATGGCGCGCCTGATCGACGATCTCTTGTCGCTGTCGCGGGTCGAGCTGTCGGCCCATGTCCGGCCCGACACCCTGGTCGATCTCGTCCCGATCATCCGTCAGGTCGCCGATGGGCTCGAGCCGCTGGCGCGCGAGCGTCAGGTCGAGGTGGAAATCCACTTGCCGGAGCCGCCGGTGATGATCGCAGGGGATCGCGAGGAGCTGCTCCGCCTGTTCGAGAACCTGATCGAGAACGCGCTCAAATACGGCGCCTCCGGCGGGCGCGTCATCGTGTCGCTGACCTCGAGCGCCGCCGCTGACGGAACTCAGGAAATCCGGGTCATGGTCCGCGATTTCGGCCCGGGCATCGCGCCGGAGCACCTGCCGCGGCTGACCGAGCGCTTCTACCGGGTCGACGTCGGCGACAGCCGCTCGCAAGGCGGCACCGGGCTCGGGTTATCGCTGGTGAAACATATTCTTAACCGTCATCGCGGCCGCCTTTTGATCGAAAGCGTGCCCAGGCAGGGCGCCACGTTCACTGCCTGTTTTCCCCAGGGCAAGGCTCCGGCTTGATCGAAAACGCAAGCAATTTCAATTGCTTGGTGTCGTCATCCAACTGTCACGAAACCTTCGTAAAAGCACAGCCGGCCGCCCCTAAAGCGGCGGCGCGGGGAGCGCGATCGGGCGCGGATGGCGCTTCGCTCCCCTGTATGGAGACCAGCATGAATTTCCTCAAAACCATGGTCGCTGCCGGCTTGGTCGCCGCATCGACGACGGTAGCCTTTGCGGCCGACATCACCGGTGCCGGCGCGACGTTCCCGTTCCCGATCTATTCGAAGTGGGCTGACGCCTACAAAAAGGAGACCGGCAACGGTCTGAACTACCAGTCGATCGGCTCGGGTGGCGGCATCAAGCAGATCCAGGCCAAGACCGTGACCTTCGGTGCCACCGACGCGCCGCTCAAGGCCGAGCAGCTCGAGAAGGACGGCCTCGTCCAGTGGCCGATGGTGATGGGTGCCATAGTCCCCGTCGTCAACATCGAGGGCGTGAAGCCGGGCGAGCTGGTGTTCGACGGCGAGACCCTGGCCAACATCTATCTCGGCAAGATCACCAAGTGGGACGATGCCGCGATCAAGAAGCTCAATCCCAGCGCGAAGCTGCCGTCGGCGGCCATCACCGTGGTCCGTCGTTCGGACGGCTCGGGCACCACCTTCAACTTCACCAACTATCTCTCCAAGGCCAGCGCGGACTGGAAGAGCAAGGTCGGCGAGGGCACCGCGGTCGAGTGGCCGGTCGGCGTCGGCGCCAAGGGCAACGAGGGTGTGTCGGGCAACATCAGCCAGACCAAGAACTCGATCGGCTATGTCGAATACGCCTATGCCAAGCAGAACAAGCTCACCCACGCCGGTCTCGTCAACAAGGCCGGCAAGCCGGTGCAGCCGACCGTCGAGGCCTTCCAGGCGGCCGCCTCCAACGCCGATTGGTCCAAGGCTCCCGGCTATTACGTCATCCTGACCGAGCAGCCCGGCGAGAAGTCCTGGCCGATCACGGCGGCGACCTTCATCCTGATGCACAAGTCCGCCACCGACAAGGCGGCCGCGCAGGAAGCGATCAAGTTCTTCCGCTGGGCCTTCAAGAACGGCGGCAAGATGGCCGAGGAGCTCGACTACATTCCGATGCCGGACAGCGTCGTCCAGCAGATCGAGAAGACCTGGGCTGCCGAGATCAAGAGCTAAGGCGCTATTTGTCCCGGACACGGTTCCGGGACGCTGCAAGATCTCCGCTCCGGATCGGCCTCCTGCCGCATCCGGAGCGCGCCACCAACAACAAGCGTACATAAAACGGGTATAGGGGATCGGCGTGGCTGAGATGGCTGTTGAGAGCAATGTGATTGATGCTGCCGGTCCATATGATCGCGCCAAGGCCTTGAGCGCGTTCAAGCTCGGCGACGTCACCTTCTACTGGATCACGCGGTTGTCCGCGATCTCGGTGCTGCTGATTCTCGGCGGCATCATCATCTCGCTGATCGTCGGCGCCTTCCCGGCGATCCAGGAGTTCGGCATCTCCTTCCTGTGGACGCAGCGCTGGGCGCCCTCGGCCGATCCGCCGGTGCTCGGCGCGCTCGGGCCGATCTACGGCACGCTCGTCACCTCCTTCATCGCGATGCTGATCGCCATTCCCGTCGGTCTCGGCATTGCGATCTTCCTCACCGAGCTCTGCCCGCAATGGCTGCGCCGCCCGATCGGCATGGCGGTTGAGCTGCTCGCCGGCATCCCCTCGATCATCTACGGCATGTGGGGCTTCTTCGTGCTCGGCCCGTTCCTGGCCAACACCTTCCAGCCTTTCATGATCAGGGTGTTCGACGGCGTCCCCGTGCTGGGCGCGATCTTCGCAGGGCCCCCGTCCTATCTCAGCCTGTTCAACGCCGCGCTGATCCTCGCCATCATGGTGCTGCCCTTCATCACCTCGATTTCGGTCGACGTGTTCAAGACGGTGCCGCCGGTGCTGAAGGAAGCCGCCTACGGCGTCGGCTGCACCACCTGGGAGGTCGTCCGCAGCGTGGTGATCCCCTACACCCGCGTCGGCATCATCGGAGGCGTCATGCTGGCGCTGGGCCGGGCGCTCGGCGAGACGATGGCGGTGACCTTCATCATCGGCAACTCGTTCCGGATCTCCTCGTCGATCTTCGCGCCGGGCACGACGATTTCGGCGGCGATCGCCTCCGAATTTGCCGAGAGCGACGGCCTGCACCAGTCCGGCCTGATCCTGCTCGGCCTCCTGCTGTTCGTGCTGACGTTCTTCGTGCTCGCTGCCGCCCGTTTGATGCTGCTGCGCCTCGAAACCAAGGCCGGGAAGTGAAGCCATGAACCCGATCTATTCGCGCCGCCGCCGCTGGGACATCGTCATTCGCGGTCTCTGCGTCGCAGCCGCCGCCTTCGGCGTCACCTGGCTCGCGCTGATCCTGGTCACGCTGCTCTACAACGGCCTGGCCGGGCTCAACCTCCAGGTCTTCACAGCTGACACGCCGCCGCCCGGATCGACCGAGGGCGGCCTGCGCAACGCCATCGTCGGCTCGTTGATCATGACCGTGATCGGCGTCGGCATCGGCGCGCCGCTCGGCCTGTTCGCCGGCACCTATCTCGCCGAGTACGGCCGCAACGACAAGCTGACCTCGGTGATCCGCTTCATCAACGACATTCTCCTGTCGGCACCCTCGATCATCATCGGCCTCTTCATCTACGGCGCGGTGGTGATGCCGATGCGGGGCTTCTCCGCCATCGCCGGCGCGCTGGCGCTCGCCGTGATCGTGATCCCGGTCGTGGTGCGCACCACAGAAGACATGCTGCTGCTTGTGCCGAACCCGCTGCGCGAGGCAGCCAGCGCGCTCGGCCTGCCGCGCTCGCTGGTGATCAAGCGCATCGCCTATCGTGCCGCGCGCTCCGGCCTCATCACCGGCGTGCTGCTGGCGACCGCCCGCGTCGCCGGCGAGACCGCGCCGCTGTTGTTCACGGCACTGTCGAACCAGTTCTTCAGCCTCGGCCTGAACAAGACGATGGCGAACCTGCCTGTCACCATCAACAACTTCGTGCAGAGCCCCTACGAGTATTGGAAGCAACTCGCCTGGAGCGGCGCGCTGTTGATCACCCTGACCGTGCTTGCCCTTAACATTGGCGCGCGCATCCTTGGCGCCGAGAGGACTGCAAAATGAGTGAAATGTCTGTTTCCGTCACCGCACCGACCGTTCATCCCGGCTCGCAGCCCCTGCCCGAGGCGCCCGCCAAGGTCACGGCGCGCAATCTCAACTTCTACTACGGCGACCACCACGCGCTGAAGAACATCAACCTGGCGCTCGGCACCAACCGCGTCACGGCGTTCATCGGCCCGTCCGGCTGCGGCAAGTCCACCCTGCTGCGCATCTTCAACCGGATGTACGACCTCTATCCGGGCCAGCGCGCCGACGGTCAGCTGTTGCTCGACCATACCAACATCCTCGACCCCAAGCTCGACCTCAACCTGCTCCGCGCCCGGGTCGGCATGGTGTTCCAGAAGCCGACGCCGTTCCCGATGACGATCTACGAGAACATCGCCTTCGGCATTCGTCTCTACGAGAAGATCTCCAAGTCCGAGATGGACGACCGCGTCGAGAAGGCGCTGCGCGGTGGCGCGCTGTGGAACGAGGTCAAGGACAAGCTCAATGCCTCCGGCCTGTCGCTCTCCGGCGGCCAGCAGCAGCGCCTCTGCATCGCCCGCACCGTCGCGGTGCGGCCCGAGGTGATCCTGTTTGACGAGCCCTGCTCGGCGCTCGACCCGATCTCGACCGCCAAGGTCGAGGAGCTGATCCAGGAATTGTCCGAGAACTACACGATCGCGATCGTCACCCACAACATGCAGCAGGCGGCGCGCGTTTCCGACAAGACCGCCTTCATGTATCTCGGCGAGTTGATCGAGTTCGACGACACCAGCAAGATCTTCACGTCGCCGAGCGATCGGCGCACGCAGGATTACATCACCGGCCGGTTCGGCTGAGGAGACGGAACATGGGTTCTGAACATACCGTAAAGGCTTTCGACAGCGACCTTCAGGAGCTCACCCGCCTGGTCGCCGAGATGGGCGGCATCGCCGAGCGCATGATCGTCGATTCCGTCGACGCGCTGATCCGCCGCGACGTCGCGCTCGGCCAGCGCGTCGTCGCCACCGACGTCGAACTCGACGCGCTGCAGAAGCGCATCGAGGAGCGCGCCGTGCTCACCATCGCCCGCCGCCAGCCGATGGCCGTCGACCTGCGCGAGATCGTCGGCGCGATGCGCGTTGCGACCGATCTCGAGCGCATCGGCGATCTCGCCAAGAACATGGGCAAGCGCGTCGCGGCGCTGGAGACGGATTTCCATCCGCTCAAGCTGTTCCGCGGCCTGGAGCACATGACCGACCTCGTGCAGCAGCAGGTCAAGTCGGTGCTGGACGCCTATGCCGCGCACGACCTGCCGGCGGCGATGGCGGTGTGGAAGGGCGACGAGGAAGTCGACGCCATCTGCACCTCGCTGTTCCGCGAGCTCCTCACCTACATGATGGAAGATCCGCGCAACATCTCGTTCTGCATCCACCTGATGTTCTGTGCCAAGAACATCGAGCGGATCGGCGACCACGCCACCAACATCGCCGAGACCGTGTTCTACATGATCGAGGGCCAGGCGATCACCGACAAGCGGCCGAAGGGCGACATGACGACCTTCGCCACGACGCTGCCGAACACCTGACGACTTAAGGAGCTACGACCACATGGGCGCACGCATTATGGTGGTTGAGGACGAGGAAGCTCTCACCGAGCTTCTTCGCTACAACCTCGAAGGCGACGGCTATGACGTCGAGACGGTGATGCGCGGCGATGATGCCGACACCCGCCTCAAGGAGCACATTCCCGATCTGATCGTGCTCGACTGGATGCTGCCGGGCCTGTCAGGCATCGAGCTGTGCCGGCGGCTTCGGACCCGCCCCGAGACCAAGCAGCTGCCGATCATCATGCTCACCGCGCGCGGCGAGGAGAGCGAACGGGTGCGCGGGCTCGCGACCGGCGCGGATGATTATATCGTCAAGCCGTTCTCGGTGCCGGAGCTGCTTGCGCGCGTGAAGGGCCTGCTCAGGCGTGCGAGTCCCGAGCGCCTCGCCACCGTGCTCGCCTATGGCGATATCGAGCTCGACCGCGACAAGCGCCGCGTGGCGCGCTCGGGCCGGCCGATCGATCTCGGTCCGACCGAATATCGCCTGCTGGAGTTCTTCCTGGAGCATCCCGGCCGCGTGTTCTCGCGCGAGCAGCTGCTCGACAGCGTCTGGGGCCGCGACATCTACATCGACGAGCGCACCGTCGACGTCCATATCGGCCGCCTGCGCAAGCTGCTCAATCTTGGCCGCGAGCAGGACCCGATCCGCACCGTCCGCGGCGCCGGCTACGCGTTGGACGATCGCTTCGCGAAGGCTGAGCAGACGTAAGCTGGTTTAGCGAGCTGCGGCTACAAATCTAGGCCGTCATCCCGGGGCGCGCGCAGCGCGAGCCCGGGATCTCAGCGCGAGCGCTTGCGCTCGTCGCGATAACCACAGTACGTGGTTTGACGAAGACTCGGAGTGACCATCTGGCGCAACGATTGCGCCCTGTGGTTATGGATCCCCGCCCCCTGTGCGCAATCGCGCACTAGGCGGGGATGACACCGAGTGATTGGTGCCGTCATCGTGTGACGGCTGCAGTCTTCGATCAAGCTTGGCGATCAACTAAGTCCGCAAGCTCACCGCGTGCCCGGTTTCGGTGCTGCGCGACGGCGATCCGCTGCGGGCTGATAGGCCACGCGCGAATGCTGGGCACAATAGGGCAGGCCGGAGAGCGCCTTGCCGCCGCAGAAGAAGAAATCCGGGCTCGAGGGATCGCCGACCGGCCAGTGGCAGGTCGCCTCGTTCAATTCCAGCAGCGACAGCCGCTGGCTCATCGGCACCACGTTGTCGTAGGTAACCGGCTCAGCTTCCAACTCGACCTCGAAGGCCTGCGCCAACGCGGTGTTGCCGCGCGCGACGGGGCGGGTCACCCGCATCATATGCTGCGCGGGCCGTGCCTTGCGCGGCCGCGGCGCTGCCGATGAAGGGCTCTTGGCGCGGCCGGACAGGCCGAGCCGGTGCACCTTGCCGATCACGGCATTGCGGGTCACATTGCCGAGCTCCGCCGCGATCTGGCTGGCCGAAAGTCCGGCCTCCCAGAGCTTCTTCAGCTGCTCGACGCGATCATCGGACCAGGTCAAAACCGTCATTGCACCCTTTCCCTCGCTGCGCGCCTGCCATCCTGGGGCCTTCGCAGCGAATGCTTTAGCCTTGAAAAACCCGTGCCGTCAGAATCCCTTAAGGCTCGCCGGGCGCGCTCAAGACGCCCGAACGTTTACGCCGGTACATGAGGACTTCTGGGATCAGAACTGCTGCACGAGATGTCGTATCTGACAGTCCAAACGCTACAATATGGCGTGACTCCCGCGCAAGAGTCCGCCGACTCGCTTCCACATGTTCCGTGGTGAAAAACCCGCAAAATCGGCACCGCAAGACTACGGAATCAGCGTTTCGCGAGGCTTTCCGGCCGGCATTGACACCCGTCTTGCCAGGCATAAGATAGTGCCACGTGCCGCCCTTAAAAGGCGGCACGTTTCGTTTTCCGGGGCCGGTCGATGGTGCGTCGCGCAATGCATGCCTCACACCGTCCGCAACATTCAAGTGACGTCATGACTAACAGCGCAGCGCCGCATTTGCTCCCCGTTTTCGCCAGGGCCGACCTCGGTTTCGAGCGCGGCGAAGGCTGCTGGCTGATCGCGACCAACGGCGATCGCTATCTCGATTTCACCTCGGGTGTCGCGGTGAATGCGCTCGGCCATGTCCATCCCGCGCTGGTCAAGGCATTGCAGGAGCAGGCGACCAAGCTCTGGCACATGTCGAACCTGTTCCAGAGCCCTGACGGCGAGAAGCTCGCAAGCCGCCTCTGCAATGAGAGCTTTGCGGACTTCGTGTTCTTCTGCAATTCCGGCGCCGAGGCGCTGGAAGGCGTGATCAAGCTGGTGCGCCACCATCACTTCTCCAAGGGGCATCCGGAGCGTTACCGCATGATCACCTTCGAGGGTGCCTTCCATGGCCGCACGCTGGCGACGCTCGCCGCCACCGGCTCTGCGAAATATCTCGAGGGCTTCGGTCCGCCGATGGACGGCTTCGATCAGGTGCCGCACGGCGACCTCGACGCCGTGAAGAAGGCGATTGGTCCGCACACCGCCGGCATTCTCATCGAGCCGATCCAGGGCGAGGGTGGCGTTCGTTCTGCACCTCACGCCTTCCTGAGGGCGCTGCGCGAACTCTGCAACGAGCGCGGCCTGTTGCTCGCCTTCGACGAGGTGCAGACCGGCATGGGCCGCACCGGCGAGCTCTTTGCCTACAAGCGCACCGGCGTCACACCGGATGTGATGTCGCTCGCCAAGGCGCTCGGCGGCGGCTTTCCGATCGGCGCGGTGCTGGCGACCGCGGATGCGGCGGCCGGCATGGGGCCCGGCTCGCACGGCTCGACCTTCGGCGGCAACCCGCTCGCGATCTCGGCTGCCAACGCCGTGCTCGATGTCATGCTCAAGCCCGGCTTCTTCGACCACGTGCAGAAGATGTCGCTGCTGCTCAAGCAGAAGCTCGCCTCCGTGATCGATCGTCACCCTGATGTCGTCAGCGAGGTGCGCGGCGAGGGCCTCCTGATCGGCATCAAGGCCGTGGTGCCCTCCGCCGATCTGGTTGCGGCGCTGCGCGCCGAGAAATTGCTCACCGTCGGGGCCGGCGACAATGTCGTCCGCTTCCTGCCGCCCCTGATCGTCACCGAAGCGGAGATCGAGGACAGCGTCATCAGGCTCGAGCGTGCCTGCACTGCGATCTCGTCCAGCCAGACCAAGCGGGCGGCAAGCTGATGAGCACGACGCCCAACAAAGCTCCCAAGCACTTCCTGGACATCAACGAGCTGCCGCTCTCGGAGCTCAAGAGCATGCTCGCCGCCTCTTCGGCGATGAAGGCGAAGCAGAAGGCGCAGCAGCCGGTCAGGCCGCTCGAAGGCAAGACGCTGGCGATGATCTTCGAGCGTCCCTCGACCCGCACCCGCGTCTCGTTCGACGTCGGCATGCGCCAGCTCGGCGGCGAGGCGATCATGCTCACCGGCGCCGAGATGCAGCTCGGCCGCGGCGAGACCATCGCCGACACCGCGCGGGTTCTGTCGCGCTATGTCGACGCCATCATGATCCGCATCCTCAACCATGATGCGCTGCTGGAGCTTGCGGCCAACGCCACCGTGCCCGTCATCAACGGCCTGACGCGGCGTTCGCATCCCTGCCAGGTGATGGCCGACCTCATGACCTATGAGGAACATCGCGGCCCGATCGAGGGCAAGACGGTGGCCTGGACCGGCGACGACAACAACGTGCTGGCGTCCTGGGCCCATGCCGCCGAGCGCTTCAAATTCCAGCTCAATGTCGCAACGCCGCCGGAGCTCGCACCGAAAAAGGCCATGCGCGACTGGATCAAGGCGACGGGCGCGCCGATCGTGCTCGGCACCGATCCGGAAGCCGCCGTGCGCGGCGCCGATTGCGTCGTCACCGACACCTGGGTGTCGATGGGCGACAAGGAGGGCGAGCACCGCCACAACGTGCTCAAGCCCTACCAGGTCAATGCCAAGCTGATGTCGCTGGCCAAGGCGGACGCATTGTTCATGCATTGCCTGCCGGCCCATCGCGGCGAGGAGGTCACCGACGAGGTGATCGACGGGCCGCAATCGGTCGTGTTCGACGAGGCCGAAAACCGCCTGCACGCGCAGAAGGGCATTTTGGCCTGGTGCTTCGACGCGGTGAAGTAGGCCCGCCAGAGGCCCCGCTGCGGCCTCACACGCAATTGTCGTCCCGGACAAGCGCGCCAAAAGCGCGCGCAGATCCGGGACCCATAACCACAGGAAGTCGTTTGGCGAAGACTCGGAGTTGCCATCTCGCTCGATGACGTGGTCCTGTGGTTATGGGTCCCGGGCTCGCGCGTTGCGCGCCCGGGGACGACACCGAGTTTGCTGTAGCGTTGTGCACCCTCATCGCATCCGGAACGCGCCCCCTTCCATTTCCGCCCTCCGACCCCAGATAAAGCGCCATGGTTTCCCAATCTCCTGACATGAAAACCGGGCCTGAAGGCCCGGTTCGCGCGCCATCATCGGTTCCGATCGATGACGCCGTGCTGCCTTACGAGGTCGACGCGCTCGACGTGCGCGGGCGCCTGGTGCGGCTTGGTCCTGCGCTCGACGACATCCTCACCAAGCACGATTATCCCGCAGCCGTGGGCAAGCTGCTCGGCGAGGCCATCGTGCTGACGACGCTGCTCGGCTCGACGCTGAAATTCGAGGGCCGCTTCATTCTTCAGGCCCAGACCGACGGTCCGGTGTCGTTCCTGGTGGTCGACTACAAGGCCCCGGACCGCCTGCGCGCCTATGCGCGCTTCGATGCCTCGCGCCTGGGCACGGCCAAGGATTCCGGCACGCTGCTCGGCCGCGGCCATCTCGCCATGACCATCGACCAGGGCCCCGACATGAGCCGTTACCAGGGCCTGGTTGCGCTCGACGGCGGCAGCCTGGAAGACGCCGCCCACGAATATTTCCTGCGCTCCGAGCAGATCCCGACGCGCGTGCGCCTCGCGGTCGGCGAGGAGTGGCGCTCGAGCGATGGCGGCAAGCATCGCTGGCGCGCCGGCGGCATGCTGATGCAATTTCTGCCGAAGGCGCCGGAGCGCGCGCGGCAGGCGGACTTGCATCCCGGCGATGCGCCTGACGGCACCGAGGTGCACAGCGTCGCGGAAGACGATGCCTGGGTCGAGGCACGCTCGCTGATCGAGACGGTCGAAGACGTCGAGCTGATCGATCCCGAGCTCTCCGGCGAGCGGCTGCTCTACCGCCTCTTCCACGAGCGCGGCGTGCGCGTGTTCAATCCGCAGGTGCTCGAGGCGCGGTGCTCCTGCTCGCGCGATGCGGTCGCTGCGATGCTCAAGAGCTTCTCGCACGACGACCGCGCCGCCATGGTCAAGGACGACAAGGTCGTCGTCACCTGCGAATTCTGTTCGTCGGTGTACCAGTTCACGCCGCACGAGGCGGGCGTCGAGGACGCCTGAGCCTACCCGCGTCGCTGCACTCGCAATGTCGAGTGGAGCTGCCACACGCGCGGTGTCGTCGCCCGACTTGATCGGGCGATCCAGTACTCCGAGACGATGCTGATCGAAACGAGAGGCCGCGGCGTACTGGATGCCCCGGTCGAGCCGGGGCATGACAGTTGTGAGTGTTACGGCGAACTCGCCTCTCTAATTCAACACCCGCTTGTTGTCGGGGCTGTCCAGCGAAAACGTCGGCACGTCGATCTCGAAACGCTCGCCGGTTTCGCTGACCATCTGGTAGCGGCCGGTCATGAAGCCCGAGGCGGTCGAGAGCGGCACGCCGGAGGTGTATTCGAAGCGCTCGCCGGGGGCCAGGATCGGCTGCTCGCCGACCACGCCTTCGCCCTTCACCTCCTGCTGGCGGCCGGAGGCATCGGTGATGATCCAGTGCCGCGTCTTGAGCTGCACGGTCTCCTCGCCCGAATTGGTGATGACGATGGTGTAGGACCAAAAGTAGCGCGAGCGGTCGGCCGACGATTGCTCCGGAACAAAGTTCGGCTCGACGGTCACTTCGATCTGGCGGGTCACGGCGCGGTACATGGCTGTCATCATACCGAAATCCGCCCCGGGAACCAAACCCCCCGCGGGCGCCTTGGCGACATCGTCCCGCCAGAATTGGCGGGAAAGCACACCACCGAGGGAGACACCCTGATGTGATCCGGACGCTTTGCGAGACGACAGCCGGACCATTACACTGCTTCAACGTCGCGATTTGCGGAAGGGTTTCCAGGCCCCGATGACCATTGCCGACCAAGTGACGGGATCGACCATCGCAGGAACCGCGGGCGCCAAGCCCGCAGGGACCAAGGCGCGCGCCGCAGCGCCGGCCATCACGCTGCCCGCCATCGGCGAGCGCGAGCTCCGGCTCGATCTGTTCCGCGGGCTCGCGCTGTGGCTGATCTTCATCGACCATCTACCGCCCAGTCTGCTGACCTGGTTCACGATCCGCAATTACGGCCTCAGCGACGCCACCGAGATCTTCATCTTCATCTCCGGCTACACCGCGGCCTTCGTCTATGGCCGGGCCATGCTGGAGAGCGGCGTTCTCATCGCCACCGCGCGCATCCTGCGCCGGGTCTGGCAGATCTACGTCGCCCACGTCTTCCTGTTCACGATCTTCCTCGCCGAGATCTCCTATGTCGCGACCAGGTTCGAGAACCCGCTCTACACCGAAGAGATGGGCATCATGGACTTCCTCAAGCAGCCCGACGTCACCATCGTGCAGGCGCTGCTGCTGCGCTTCCGTCCCGTCAACATGGATGTGCTGCCGCTCTACATCGTGCTGATGCTGGCGCTGCCCCTGATCCTGTGGTCGATGAAATGGCGGCCGGACGTCACGCTCGGGCTGTCGGTCCTGCTCTACGCGGTGACCTGGGAGTACGACCTTTACCTGTCGGCCTATCCGAACGGCTTCTGGGCCTTCAATCCTTTCGCCTGGCAATTGCTGTTCGTGTTCGGGGCCTGGTGCGCGCTCGGAGGTGCGCGTCGCATGTCGGGCATCCTGGCCTCGCCCGTGACGATGTGGATCTCGATCGCCTACCTCATCGCGGCGTTCTATGTGACCTTGACCTGGTACGTGCCCCAGCTCTCCCAGTTCATGCCGAAGCAGATCGAGCAATGGATGTATCCGATCGACAAGACCGACCTCGACGTGCTGCGCTTCGCGCACTTCCTGGCGCTGGCTGCGCTGACCGTGCGCTTCCTGCCCCGCGATTGGCCGGGCTTGAAATCGCGCTGGCTGCGACCATTGATTCTATGTGGTCAGCATTCGCTCGAGATCTTCTGCCTCGGCGTCTTCCTGGCCTTTGCCGGCCATTTCGTCCTCGCCGAAATCTCCGGCGGGCCGGTCATGCATGCGTTGATTAGCCTCTCCGGAATCCTGATCATGTGGGGGGTGGCCTGGGTCATTTCGTGGTACAAGCGTGTGGCTGACAAGAGCGGTGCGAAAACGAAAAACGCCGTCGGCAACGCCGATCTGGCGGGAGGGGGCTGATGAAGGCGAAGGTTCTCCTGAGCCTGGTCCTGCTATGCGGTAACCTCGCCGCGCCCACGGCGCGCGCGGGCGATGCCGCGTCTGCCGCATCCCCTATGCCTGCGGCCTGCGAACTGCCGTCCTATCTGCTGACCAGCGAAAGCCAGCTGCCTAAGGTCGCCGAGGCGATCAAGGCCGGCAAACCGCTCGACATCCTGGTGATCGGCAGCCGCTCGACCACGATTCCGTCGTCGGAGAGCAGCTCCTATCCGGCGCGCATGGAGGCGATCCTCAAGGAGAAGCTGCCGCCCTCCGAGCCGGTGCACGTCTCCGTAGAAATACAGAGCAAGAAAACGGCAGAGGAGACCGCGTCCACCTTCGTTAAGCTGATGGAAGCAAAAACGCCTACTTTGGTCATTTGGCAGACCGGGACCGTGGATGCTATCCGATCCATCGATCCCGACGAATTTCGTAGCGCGGTGACCGACGGGGTTGTTGCGCTGCAAAAGGCAGGGGCGGACGTCGTCTTGATGAATTTGCAATATAGCCCGCGCACCGAGACGATGATCTCGGCGCAGCCTTTTCTCGATAATATGCGCGTCGTGGCACAGGAGCACGACATCCCGCTGTTCGATCGTTTCGCGATCATGCGGCAGTGGAATGAACAGGGCCAGTTCGACCTGTTCAACCCGTCCCGCGGGCCTGAGCTGGCGAAGCAGGTCCATGATTGCCTTGGCCGGGCGTTGGCACAGTTCGTGATCGACGCTGCTCATCTGGAGCCGGCCCAGCAGCAAAATTGAGGTCTAGCGTTAATGAGTTCTCTCCGCCCTTTTTGCCTGACGTCATGGCTAGCCGTGCCTGCAACAGCAGTGCTGTTGTTGCTGACGCCCGCCGCGCATGCGCAGACGCCGGCCGCTCAGCCGGCGACCCCCGCACCCGCCCAGTCGCCTGATCCCGCGCCCGCTGCGCCGTCCCAGACCACCGTCGCCGCGAGGTCGCCCGAGCAGCGTGGCGTCACCTCGCGTGCCATCGACAAGGTGAAGGAGGTCGCGAAGTCCGCCGCCGACATCTTCAGCCGGGTGCCCTGCCTGCCGCCGAAGGGCGGCTCCAAGGCGATGGGCTCGCTGCCGCATGTCGCGAGCAAGCTGGTCGCCGGCCAGCCCGTCGTCATCGTCGCGTTCGGCTCGTCGTCGACTCAAGGGTTCGGCGCGAGCTCGCCGGAGTTCAATTACCCCAATCGTCTTGCCGCGCAGCTGCGCCGGCACTATCCGACCGCCGACATCAGCGTCATCAATGCCGGCGTCGGCGGCGAGGACGCCCCCGAGATGATGAAGCGTCTGCAGACGCAGGTGATCGACAGGCATCCGGATCTCGTGATCTGGCAGGTCGGCACCAACGCCGTGCTGCGCAATCTCGATCCTGCCGATACGGCCAAGCTGGTCGAGGACGGCATCAGCCGCATTCAGGCCGCCGGCGGCACCGACATCGTGCTGGTCGATCCGCAATATTCGCCGGCCGTCAACCAGCGCAAGGAGAGCGCCGGCAAGATGATCAAGCTGCTCGGCAACGTCGCCGAGCTCCGCAAGGTCGGCATTTTCCCCCGCTTCGAGGTGATGCGCGACTGGCACGAGAACCAGTCGATCCCGGTCGAGGGCTTCGTCATCGCCGACGGCCTGCACATGAACGATTGGGGCTATGCCTGCTTCGCCCAGCTGCTCGGCGACGACATCATCCGCTCCGTCGGCCAGATCAAGCTCGGTGTGAGCGTGCCCGCCGATGTGAGAACGTATCGGCCGATGTAGAGGCGAGGAGGGAATGGCGAGTAGCGAATAGGGTTTGATCTATTCGCCACTCACTATTCGCCATTCGCCCCTACGCCTTCTCCAGCGCCGCGGTGAGATCCTCGATCAGGTCATCCGCGTGCTCCAGCCCGGCCGAGAAGCGGATGAAGCCCTCGCTGATGCCGAGCGCGGCGCGGTCTTCCGGCTTGAGGCGCTGATGCGTCGTCGTCGCCGGATGCGTGACGAGGCTCTTGGCGTCGCCGAGATTGTTGGAGATCTTGGCAAGCTTCAATTCGTTGAGCACACGGAACGCCGCCGCCTTGCCGCCCTTCACCTCGAAGCCGACCAGCGTCGAGCCGCCGCGCATCTGCTTCTTCACCAGCGCCGCCTGCGGATGATCGGCGCGGCCGGGATAGACCAGTCGCGAGATCTTGGGATGGCTCGCCAGCACCTCGGCGACGCGCGCGGCCGTGTCGGTCTGCGCGCGCACGCGCACGCCCAGCGTCTCCAGGCCCTTGAGCAGGACCCAGGCATTGAACGGCGAGATCGACGGGCCGGTCTGGCGCATGAAATTGTGGATGTGCTCGGCGATGAAGGCTTCGGAGGACAGGATGATGCCGCCGAGACAGCGGCCCTGGCCGTCGATGTGCTTGGTCGCAGAGTAGACGACGACGTCGGCGCCGAGCGCGAGCGGGCTCTGCCAGATCGGGGTTGCAAACACGTTGTCGACGACGAGCCGCGCGCCGCCCTTGTGCGCGATCTCGGCGATCGAGGGGATGTCGAGCACGTCCAGCGTCGGGTTGGTCGGGCTCTCCAGGAAGAACGTCTTGGTGTTGGGCCTCAGCGCGCGCTGCCACTGGTCGAGATCGAGCCCATCGACCAGCGTGGCCTCGATGCCGTAGCGCGGCAACAGGTCCTGGATGACGTAGAGGCAGGAGCCGAACAGCGCACGGGAGGCGACCACGTGATCGCCGGCCTTGAGCGGCGCCAGGATCGCGGTCGTCACCGCCGCCATGCCGGTTGCCGCCGAGCGCGCGGCCTCGGCGCCCTCGAGCTCGATCATGCGGCGCTCGAACATTGCAATCGTCGGGTTGGAATAGCGCGAATAGATGAAGCCGGGATCTTCGCCCTTGAAGCGCGCCTCGCACTCCTCCGCGCTGGCGTAGACATAGCCTTGCGTCAGGAACAGCGCCTCCGAGGTCTCGCCATATTGCGAGCGCAGGGTGCCGGAATGGACCAGGCGGGTTTCGGGACGATAAGTGGCAGACGACTTCGACATAGGACCCTCTCCGACATGACCGTCGAGGCGAAAACGGTCACAAAAAAACCGGCCTGGATATCTCCACGGGCCGGGATCACAGAGGTCCCCGGCCTGTTTAGCGACTTATTTAACGTGGCTGCAAGCCGGCCGGCTCAAATCACCACGGGATAAGTGATGCTCATATTCCGCAATGCCCTTTCCGTCAAGGCGTCCATCGGATAGCCGTAAAAGACTTGTATTTCCGGCATGTCCGGATGCATTCGACCCCTGATGAGGACCCTCCGGTTGACGTTCACGGTCGCCGCCGACGCCAATGGTATCCTGCCCGACCGCATGATCGCGGCGATGGCGGAAGAAGGTCTCATCCTGCCCGCGTACGACTTCGTCGAGAGCCAGATCCAGCCGGCGAGCCTCGATCTGCGCCTCGGCGATATCGCCTATCGCGTCCGTGCCAGCTTCCTCCCCGGGCCCGGTGCCACCGTGGCCGAGCGCATCGACGAGCTGAAGCTGCACGAGTTCAGCCTCGCCGACGGCGCGGTGCTCGAGACCAACTGCGTCTACATCGTGCCGCTGCTCGAGAGCCTCGCGCTGCCGCCGGAGATCGTCGCTGCCGCCAATCCGAAGAGCTCGACCGGCCGGCTCGACGTCTTCACCCGCGTGATCGCCGACGGCACCCGCCGCTTCGACATGATCGGCGCCGGCTATCACGGCCCGCTCTATGCCGAGATCAGCCCGAAGACGTTTCCGGTGCTGGTGCGCGAGGGCTCGCGTCTCAGCCAGGTGCGCTTCCGCACCGGCGATGCCATCCTCAATGCCGACGAGCTCGATGCGCTGCACGCCAGCGAGCGTCTCGTCGACATCGACGATGCCGATCTCTCGGGCGGCGTTGCCGTCTCGGTCGATCTCTCCGGCGAGAAGGCGAGCGGCTTCGTCGGCTACCGCGCCAAGCGCCACACCGGCGTCGTCGATGTCGACCGCCGCGCGGGCTACGCGGTGGAGGATTTCTGGGAGCCGATTTCGGCGCGCCCCGACGGCAGCCTGATCCTCGACCCCGGCGAGTTCTATATCCTCGCCTCCAAGGAAGCGGTGCAGGTGCCGCCCGATTACGCCGCTGAGATGGTGCCGTTCGATCCCCTGGTCGGCGAATTCCGCGTGCACTATGCCGGATTTTTCGATCCCGGCTTCGGCTATGCCGGCGCTGGCGGGCTGGGATCGCGCGCCGTGCTGGAGGTGCGCTCGCGCGAGGTGCCGTTCATCCTCGAGCACGGCCAGATCGTCGGCCGCCTCGTCTACGAAAAGATGCTGGCCCGCCCCGACGCGATGTACGGCCAGCGCATCGGTTCCAACTACCAGGCGCAAGGCCTCAAGCTCTCGAAGCATTTTCGGGTGTAGCCCGATCCTGTAGCCCGGATGGAGCGCAAGCGTAATCCGGGAAGGTCTCACTTGTGGCGCGATCCCGGATTACGCTTTGTTCCATCCGGGCTACAAGGTGGTGACATGATTGAGCCATCCCAACTCGACGCACAGATCATCAACGACGTCGCGGACGCGCTGATCTATTCCGATCGCTCCGGCACGATCACACGCTGGAATCGCGCATCGACCGCGCTGTTCGGCTTCACGGCCGACGAAGCGCTCGGCGAGAACCTCGATCTGATCATTCCCGAACATCTTCGCGCCGCGCACTGGAAAGGCTTCGACGCCGCGCTCGCGAGCGGCACCATGAAGCTTGCGGGCAAGCCGACGCTGACTCGCGCGCTGCACAAGAGCGGGCGCAAGCTCTACATCGAGATGACCTTCGCATTGGTGCGAGACAACGATGGCGCGGTGCAGGGATCGGTGGCGATGGCTCGCGACGTCACGGAGCGCGTTGAGCGCGAACGGACGGCCAAGGCGGCGCGAAATTCGTGATGCGGAATTGACGGAAAGCCGCGCAGGGAGGCCTGCACGCGCGTCATGTTGCCTGTCACCGGCGGCGGTGACACACTCCATCAAAACCATGATCAGGGAGCGAACATGACCACCGCACCAGACCTCGCGCAGGAAGCGCAATGGAAGCGCTGGCGTGCGATCGCCGATCTCTATCACGCCTGTTTCACCGGGCTGATCCTCACCGTCGTCACGCGCCGCGGCACGGCGGATGCCGCAGAATTCGTCTTCCGCGTGTTTCGTCGCCAGCAGCAGGAGCGTTTCCTGCCGGGGCTCAGGAAGCTCGGGATCCACCATCTGCCGCCGGCGGTCGCGGCTGCGCAATACCACTATCTCTCCAACTGGATCGGCGGCGTGCATGTCGAATACATGTACGAGAGCGACACCAAGGCTTGGATCCGCTATCCGCCGCCGCGCTGGATCTGGAAGGGCACTGCGATCTGTGGCGTGCCGGGCGAAGTCTCACGCGCCATGCTGCGCGGCTGGCACGCCAACAATGGCGCAGCCCTCGGCGATCTCAGGCTCGGCTTCGTCTGCACCAAGCAGAGCGTCGACGGCCAGGACGGGCTCGAAGGCTATTATCATCAATACGACCATCCGCTCGAGCTCGACCAGCGCCTCGTATTCGCGCGGCACCTGGAAGCGCCTTTGTTCGATGCGAAGACGGCGCCCGCCTTGCCGGTCGCGAGCTGGCCAAGACCGCGGCTGGAAAAGGCCTATCGCAATTACGCGATGGAATATGTCCGCACCGCCGCGCCCGTGATGGTGCAGCTGTTCGGCCCGGAGGATGCCGGCTATCTGCTGCACCTCACCGGCAAGCTGATCGGCATGCAATATTTCGACGAGGTCGCAGCGGCACTGGCGACGACCCGCGGCGGCGCGCGAGAATTCGCATCGTTCCTGAACGCGCTGCTCGTCGCGCAGGATGATGCGGCCGAGATGACGCAATCGGAAGGCACGTTCGAGATCCGGCAGCAGAGCTGGAAGCTGATGGACGACATCGCCGATTATCATCGCGCCTGCGCCAAGGTGCTGGAGGGATTGTTCGAGGGTCTCGCCGCAGGCTGCGGCCGGCACATCGGCGTGCAGATGCGCACCGCGGTAGGCGGGCGGCCGCCGCTGGTGTGGACGATCGAGTAATTCCACCGCTTGAAATGCGCTGCCGCAGGGCACGCCTGCATCGGGCGCAGGCAGAATCGGAGCACGCCGTGCTAACACGCCTCAGCCGCGGCATTCGCACGAACGACGCCATTGGCACACCAAGTGATTGCTGCGCCGCAAACGGCGCCTGCGCCCGGGAGAGGACATGTCCGACATCGCCGAAATCCCGGTCGATGAGCAAGAGCGCCCGCTGCCGCCGCCTCCGCCGCCGATCAGAAGCGCCCTGACCGACGGGCCGATCCTGCGCACGCTGCTCTCGCTCGCTTGGCCGAACGCGATCGGTCTGTCGGCCGGTATCTGCGTGGTGATCGCCGAGACCTCCTATGTCGGCCGGCTCGGCGTCGAGGCGCTGGCCGCGATGGCGCTGGTGTTTCCGACGATCATTCTGACCATGACGATGTCCGGCGGCGCCATGGGCGGCGCGGTGGCCTCGGCCATCGCGCGTGCGCTCGGCGCCGGGGACCGCGAGCGTGCCGGCGCATTGGCCGTGCACGCGATGCTGATCGGTATCAGCTTCGGCCTCGTCTTCATGCTGGGCATGCTGATCTTCGGGCCGAGGCTGCTCGAGATGCTCGGCGGCCGCGGCGATGTACTGACGCATGCGATCGCCTACACGCAGGTGTTCTTCGGCGGCGCCGTGCTGCCCTGGCTGCTTAACACCATGGCGGGCATCTTGCGCGGCACCGGCAACATGAAGCTGCCGTCTTTCCTGATCCTCAACTCCGCGGCCTGGCAGATCGTGCTCGGCGGCACGCTCGGTCTCGGGCTCGGGCCAGTGCCGCAGTTCGGCATGCGCGGCGTCGCCGCCGGCGCGCTGATCGCCTATACTATGAACATCGGCATCATGAGCTGGTACCTGTTCTCCGGCCGCGCGCGGATCACGCTGAAGCTGCGCGGCCTGCGCATTCAATGGGCGATGTTCTTCGACATCCTCAAGGTCGGCGCCATCGCCTGCTTCTCGCCGCTGCAATCGGTGCTGACGATCTCGATCTTCACGCACATGCTGGCGCAGTTCGGCACGGCGATCCTCGCCGGCTATGGCGTCGGCGCGCGGCTCGAATTCCTGCTGACCTCGATCGCGTTCTCGTTCGGCATCGCCTGCGTGCCGATGGTCGGGATGGCGATCGGCGCCGGCCGCATCGCGCGGGCCCGGCGCATCGCCTGGACCGCCAGCGTTGCTGCTTTCGTGGCGGTCGGCGTGCCGGCGTGCCTCGTTGCGATCTTCCCCGATCTCTGGGTCAACATGTTCACCGACAGTGTGGCGGTGCGCGCGGCGAGCCATCAATATCTTTCGACGGTCGGGCCGTTCTACGCCTTCTTCGGCCTTGCGACGACGATGTATTTCTCCTCGCAAGGCGCGGCCAAGGTGATCGGCCCCGTGCTGGCGCAGACCGCGCGGCTGATCTACATCGCCGGCATCGGCTGGTGGCTGTCGACGCACGGCGCCAGCGCGCAGAGCTTCTTCTGGCTCGCCGCGAGCTCGATGGTCGTGCTCGGCCTCTTGTCGTGCTCCAGCGTCGTGCTGACACGCTGGGGACCGCGCGAGACGCCTGCGATCAAGCCGGCGCTTTCGGCTGCCGATTAACGGTGCTTGTGGCGGCGATGGCCGCCGCCGGTATTGGCGAGCCGCATCAATTGCGGGATCATCGCCATCATGTCGCTGCCGCCGCTGCCGCCGAGCATGCCCATGATGTCGCCGCCGCCCATGCTGCCGATCCCGACCGGCATGGTGCCGCCGCCCATCGGTGTGTAGCCGCCATAGCTCGGTGCACCGAATCCGCCGCCGAAATTGCCGCCGCCCATCATGCCGCCGAGCCCGCCGCCGCCGTTCTCCATCATGCGGCTCATCATCGGACCCATGGTCTGCATCAGCATGGCGAAGCGGCGCTTGCCCATCTTCGCCTTCATCATCTCCAGCATCGGCGCCATCTGGGTCATCATGTCCTCGCCGCCGGCACCGCCGCCGCCGAGGAATTGCGCCTTTGCCGGCACGCTCGAGATCGAAAACAGCAGCAGCACGGCGGCCGCCTGGCAGATCACCTTGTCCGCACCTCTCATGGCATGCTCCTCGCGTGCGTGGCGCCGCCGGGAGAGCAGAGCCAACCGGACGCACGCGGACATGGTTACGGCCGGCGAGGACGGGCTTCTGTGAGACAACTCACAGTGAATGATCAGGCCGAAGCGGGCGGAAACGCCTTATGCATGGCGGCCACCGCCTCCTTGGTTTGCCCCTGAACGTAAGGCGCGAGCTCGTTCGGCAGCATGTCGATGATCCAGACGAGACGGCAGCTCGTCTCGCCCTCGGCAATGACCTGCACAGAGGCGCTGTAATGCCTCAGCCGCTCGTTGCTGATGGCATAGACGAGGCGCCGCCGCGCATCGTCGCAGTCGACCAGCACTTCGCGCGCGACCGAGCCGTTGGCGAAGGTGACGATGCGCGCATCGCCGTCGAGCGTGCACGCCGTGACGAAGCCCGGCACCAGCCGCTGATGCAGCGCGCCGAAATCACGCACCGCGTCCCAGACGTCGCGCGCGGGGGCGGGGAGGGAGGTGTCGTTGTGGATGGAGGCCATGAAGGTGTCCTTGATGATGTCCAGTGATTGCAACAAACACCGTCATTGCGAGCGTAGCGAAGCAATCCAGGAATCTTTCCGCGGAAGCAGTCTGGATTGCTTCGTCGCACCAGTGCAAAATTGCTTCGCAATTTTGTCACGGGCTCCTCGCAATGACGGAGCGAGTGGCTAGCGCTCACACGCAAACAGCCTCGACATTGTTGCCATCAGGATCGATCAGGAACGCTGCGTAATAGGTCGGGCTGTAATCCCTGCGCGGGCCGGCGCCGCCATTGTCGCGGCCGCCGCTCCTGAGGCCTTCGCTGTGAAATGCCTTGACCGCATCATGATCCCGGGCGCGGAAGGCGATGTGGACGCCATCTGCCTTGCGGCCCTTGTTCAGGTGCAGCCACAGCGCCGGCTCGCCCTTCGGCCCGAAGCCGGCATAACCGTCGCCGCTCGAGCACAGGACAAAGCCGAGCGGCGCCAGCACTGCGCTGTAGAAGCGCGTGGCGGCGTCGAGGTCGGCAACGCGCAATCCGATGTGGTCGTACATGTTCGTCTCCATTGCGAAGAAGCGTGCCGCGAAGGGCACGCGCCGGAGACGACCCTAGTCAGTTGAGGGCAAGCTGCTCTTGGAGAATCTTGCGCTCCCCCTTCGACGCCTGCCGGAACTTGGTCGGCGACACGCCGGCGGCGCGATGGAAGGTGCGGACGAAATTGGAGAGATCGCCGAAGCCGACGTCATAGGCGATGTCGGTGACGGCGATGTCGTCGTCGGCGAGCAGCCGTGCCGCGTGGCGCAGCCGCGAGCGCACCAGATATTGATGCGGGGTGACGCCGAGCACGGCCGAGAACAGCCGCAGGAAATGAAACGGGCTCAATCCCGCCTGCTTCGCTGCCTGCTCGAGGTCGAGCTCGGCATGCGAATTGTCGTCGATCCACAGCGCCGCCTCCACCGCGCGGCGGCGGTCGCGTGCGGTGGGCGTGGCCGGCTTGCGCGCTTTGTCCGAGACGGCGTCGACAAAACGGCCAGCCAGGATCTGGCCGATCTCGTCGAGGCCGAGATCGCTGTTGCCATCTGCTGCCGTCTGGGCCAGCTCGCCGAGCACCATCAGCTCGGGCAGCGGCGGCGTCGCGCCGATCTGCCAGACCTCGCGCCGCCCGCCGAGGGCGTCGACCAGGTCCTCGCTGAAGAAGAAGCCGAGGCAGACGTCGCCGGACACGTGCTCATGCGTGCAGGTGTATTCCTCGCCGGGGGCGCCGATCAGCATCGAGCCCGCCACCAGCTCGAAGAAGCCGGCGCGGCAATGGCAGCCGAAGCTGCCGGAGCGGACATAGGCGATGGAATGGCCGGTGCGGCATTCCGCAAACGGCCTGTCGTCCGGGCCCGCATCGCAGCGAAACTCGGATGCCGTGATCGAGGGCGTCGTCAGCAACGTGGTGGCGTGCATCCCGCGTATTTAGGTAGGCGCCCGCGGCGGAGCAACCGGCAGCAGCACCTCGAACAGCGTCTTGCTGGCGATGGGATGGGCCCCTTCCAGCGCCAGCAGCCGCCGCTTGGAGATCACGCCGCCATAGGGCGAGAGCCGGTCAGTGTAATTGCCAGCCTCCAGCACCCGGTGGCAGGGAACGATCAGCATGAACGGATTTCTCGCAATCGCCTGCGCCACGGAATAGGACGCGCCGGAGGCGCCCAGCGCCCGGGCGACCTCGTGATAGGTGCGTGTCTCCCCGCGCGGAATGCTGCAGGTGTACTCGTAGACGCGCCGGTCGAAGCCGGGCACCCCGCCGGCGTCCAGGCTGACCTCGGAGAAGTCGGGATCGTGACCTTGCAGCAGGCCCGTGATGCCCTCGATCGCAAGCTCGGCGTTCTCGGACGGGCGCTGCTCCCGCGCCTCGGGATGGACCTGGAAAATCCGGCGGCGGGTGTCGATCTCCCGCGCCTCCGGCAATTGCACGGCGACCACGCCGGTGCCGCTCCAGATGATGCCGCAACGGCCGATGGCCGTGTCGAATATCGCGTAAGCCCGCCCCACCATGCACACGCCCCACTCAGTGCACGTTTCTCCCCGGAGAAGCGATCATAACACCGCCACAATCCGGCGCACCTGGAATCTTATCAGGACGTTAACAAGCGTCCGGCCGGCCGCGCCAAACCGCTTGGCGGCAGGCGCCGTCTCGGCTAATCAAGAGGGGCGCAAAGCGCACATCGCGGGCGTAGTTCAATGGTAGAACGGCAGCTTCCCAAGCTGCATACGAGGGTTCGATTCCCTTCGCCCGCTCCAGCCCTTAGTTCGGCAGGCTTCTCAGAAACTGGACGATCGCCGCGTTCACCTCCGCCGGCCGCTCCTGCTGCGTCCAATGTCCGCAGCCGGGCAGCATCTTGATTTCGCGCAGCTGCGGCACCCATTGCTTCATGTTGGCGAGATGTTCGGCGGCACCGGGGAAGGCGATGACCATGTCATGGTCGCCGGCGACGAAGAGCGAGGGCACCACCACTTGCATGCCCTCGAATGCTGCCATCAGCTCCCAATTGCGATCGATGTTTCGGTAGTAATTGAGCGGCCCGCGAAAGCCGCTGCGCGCAAATTCGGCAGCGTAGTGGTCGAGCTCGGCGGCACTCAGCCAGGACGGAAGCGGCACCGGCACCTTCGGCAGCATGCCGTCCTTTCGGGAGACCATGCCGGCGGCGACCGTCCGCCCTTGACGCTCGGCATTGGCGCGGATCGCGGTCGCCCCTTCGCCGGAGCCGCCGAAGAGCATGGCGCCGAGCGTTGCGCGAGGATCCCGCTCGAACTCCGCTTCGGCGATACCTGGCTCCTGGAAGTACAGCTGATAGAACTGCGCATCCGCCGTCTGCGGCATGACGCTCGTCGGCCGCACGGGACTGCGCGGCCGATACGGTACGCTGAGGATCGCGGCGGCCCGGAAGCGATCGGGCCGCAGGCGCGCCGTGTGCCAAGCGATTGTCGCGCCCCAGTCATGTCCAACGATGACGGCGTCCTTTGCCTCGAACGCGTCGAGCACGCCGACGAGATCGCCGACCATATGGAGGATCGTGTATTGATCGATCGCTTCGGGCCGGTCGCTCTTTCCGTAGCCGCGCATATCCGGTGCGACCGCGTGGTAGCCAGCCGCCGCCAGCGCGTCGAGTTGATGCCGCCAGGAGTACCAGCCTTCCGGAAAGCCATGGCAGAGCAGCACCATAGGCCCGTCGCCCTGCTCGGCGACATTGAGGCTGATGCCGTTGGCTTTGATCCTCCGCTGCGTCGGGCCATCCATTCGTCGCCTCCGATTTTTTGTGGTTGGGGCGCATCCTAATCGGGCGTACGGCCTGCGCAAAATTTCTAATATATTGGACTGCCGCTCCCGGCGTGTGCCTCCGCGCGCGCTAAGCTTCTCTCACCCCGGCGGATGCGGTCCTCGTATCGGGCGATGTTCGGATGAAACCCATGGACCAGCAAAAACTCGATCGCGCCATCGGTCGGCGCCTGAAGACGCTGCGGACGCAGGCGGGCATGACGTTGAACGAGCTTGCAGGCCGCTCCGGCGTCAGCCGGGCCATGATCGGGCGGGTGGAGCGGGCGCAGAGCAGTGCGACGGCGGCGCTGCTGAACAAGCTCTGCGCGGCGCTTGACGTCACGCTCAGCGATGTCGTCGCGCTCGCCGAGAAGCCGCCGGAGCGCCTGGTGCGGCTGGCGGACCAGCCGCTCTGGCGCGACCCCGACAGCGGCTATCGCCGGCGGCACGCCTCGCCGCCGGATGCGGCCAGCGGCATCGAGATCATCGTGGTCGACCTTCCCGCCGGCGCGCGCGTCTCCTACAGCCCCTGGGGCCGCAACGCCTTCACCCAGCAGCTCCTGATGCTGGAGGGCGCCATCGCCGTGCATATCGACGCCAAGGCGGTGCGGCTGCGCGAGGGCGATTGTCTGGATTTCGACGTGATGCGCGCCGTGATCTTCGAGAACGAAACCAAGCAGGACGCGCGCTACGTCATCATCGTCAGGCGCGGCGCGTCCTACGGCAAGATGTGAGGGCAAAGCGTGGAGACGAGCACGATGCAGATCCGGACCGGCGACACCTATGATCCGCGCGTCGTCGCGCTGCTCGATCACCACGTTGCTGCTGCGCGGGCGCAGACCGCGCCGGGCAGTGCCCATGCGCTCGATCTCGCGGGCCTGCGTGCACCCGACGTCGCATTCTGGACCGGCTGGGACGGCGAGACGCTGGTCGCGACCGGTGCGTTGAAGACGCTTTCGGCGCGCCACGGCGAGGTCAAGTCGATGCACACGCTGCAGACCGCGCGCCGGCGCGGCTATGGCGGCCAGATGCTGCGCCACATCATCGCGGAAGCCCGCGCGCGCGGCCTGACGCGGCTCAGCCTCGAGACCGGCTCGTGGGACTATTTCAAGCCGGCGCACGCACTCTATCTGGCGCACGGTTTCGTCGCATGCGGCCCGTTCGAAGGTTATGTCGAGGATCCCAACAGCCTGTTCCTGACGCTGGAGCTGTCGGCGCTGGACCGCCGATAGCTTAAGAGCGCGTCTCCTCGATCTTGTCGAGCACGCGCTCGGGGGCGATGTCCCGGGCCGCTTCCTCCAGGTCGCGCTCCGCGTCCGGCTTGACCTCGAGCCGCTCGGCGATCTGCGTGAGCAGGTGGGCAAGCTTGGTCAGCTCGTGCTCGGCGAGCAAGCTGATCTGGAGATCGAGATCGGCGCGCTTGTCGGCCGCCGCCGTCATGCGGTTCTGCGAGATCAGCACGAAGGTGGAGAGGAAGATCGCCTCCACCGAGGCGATCATCGCCAGCACGACGAAGCTCTCGTCCCAGGCCGGAATTCCCGGAATCCAATGCAGGTTGGCAATGATCCAGAACCCGAACAGGGCGAGGTGCAGGTAGACGAAGATCATGCTGCCGGTGAAGGCCGTGATCGCGTCCGCGACCTTGTCCTGGCCGCTGGCCGCCTGCTGCTCCCGGCGCCGCCGCGCCACCAGCGCCTGGATGTTGCGCTCGAGCGTCGGGCTCAGCCCCTCGCCGGAATCATGGGTGATGTCGTTACGCACGCCCCGGCAACGGCCCGCCGGGGAAGCCGTTCCTGGAAGGGGAAGCAAAAAGACCGATCCCCTCATCAAATGAGTTGCGTACCTCAAAACACCTCTGCTAGCCTTCAGCCATGGCCGAGACCCTCGCCCCGACTGTGCTGACGCTGAAGGACATCGCCCGCGAGGCCGGTGTCAGCCTCGCCACGGTCGATCGCGTGCTGCACAACCGGCCGGGGGTCCGCCCTGACACGGTCCGGCGCGTCAAGGACGCCATCGCCCGCAATTCGTTCCAGCCGCATGTGGCCGCCGCCGAGCTCGCCCGCGGCCGCGCCCGCCGCTTCGCCTTCGTGATGCCGTCGGGCTCGAACCCGTTCATGCAGCAGATCGAGGCCCATCTCGGCGAGATGGCGGGCTGGCTGTCGGCCCGCCGCCTCAATGTCGAGATGATCGCAACCGACGTGTTCGAGCCCGCCGCGCTCGCAGCCTCGCTCGAGGCGCTGTCCGGCGACTATGACGGCGTCGCCGTGGTGGCGCTGGACCATCCGAGCGTCCGCGCCGCCATCAATGACCTCGTCGATGCCGGCGCCAAGGTCGTGACGCTGGTCTCGGATGTGCCGTCGTCGCGCCGCCACCATTATGTCGGCATCGACAACATCGCCGCGGGCCGCACCGCCGGCGCGCTGGTCGGGCGCTTGGTCGGCCAGAGGTCCGGCAAGGTCGCGATCATCGCGGGCTCGCAGGGCCTGCGCGACCATGCCGAACGTATCTTCGGCTTCAACCAGGTGATGGCGACGGAATTCCCCGATCTCAGCGTGCTGCCGGTGCTGGAAGGGCGCGACGAGGACGATCGTTCGGAGCAGCTGCTGGCGCGGCTGCTCGGCAAGCATGGCGACATCGTCGGTCTCTACAACGTCGGCGCCGGCACGCAGGGCGTCGCCAAAGCGCTGAACGACAAGGCTCTGAACGACAAGGCCTCTGGCGCGGCCGGGCGCGACAAGCAGGTGGTGTTCGTCGGGCACGACGTCACCGCGCTGACCCGCCGCTTGCTGCTGCAGGGCGTGATGGATGCCGCGATCTCGCAGAACCCCGGACATGAAGCGCGCGCGGCCGTCCGGGTGCTGCTCGCGCTCGCCCGCGGCGAGCCGATCTTGAGTGAACAGGAGAAGATCCGGATCGACATCGTGATGCGGGACAATCTGCCCTAGCGGCAGCTGAACTTGGAAACGGGACCGCCAGCGGGGAAAAGCGACGCAAGATCGCTCGCCCGCGGCAGGCGAAAGGGAGGACGATTTGTATCTCGGGATCGACATCGGCACGTCCGGTGTGAAAGCGGTGCTCGCGAGCGAAGCCGGCGCGGTGACCGCGACGGCGGCGCGCGAGCTTGCGCTGTCGCACCCTGCGCCGCTGTGGTCCGAGCAGGATCCCGACGCCTGGGTCGATGCGGCCGTCGGCGCCGTCGACGATCTCGCCGCGCGCCATCCGCGCGAGGTTGCGCAGGTGCGCGGCATCGGGCTGTCGGGTCAGATGCACGGCGCGACGCCGCTTGGCGAGGACGGCCGGCCGCTGCGTCCAGCCATCCTCTGGAACGACGGCCGCTCGCAGGCCGAATGCGCAGCGCTGGAGCGGCGCTGTCCCTCGCTGCACGCGATCGCCGGCAATCTCGCGATGCCCGGCTTCACCGCGCCGAAGCTGCTCTGGGTGGCACGGCACGAGCCGAAGATCTTCGACCGCGTGGCAAAGGTGCTGCTGCCGAAAGCCTATGTCCGCTATCGCCTCACCGGCGAGATGGTCGAGGACATGTCGGACGCGTCAGGCACGCTGTGGCTCGACGTCGGCCTGCGGCGCTGGTCCGCGCTGCTGCTGCATGCCACCGGGCTCGATCTGCACCACATGCCGCGCCTCGTCGAGGGCAGTGCTGTGAGTGCGGTGCTCGCGCCTGAATACGCGCAGCGCTGGGGCATGGCGAAAAATGTCGTGATCGCGGGCGGCGCCGGCGACAATGCGGCCAGCGCGATCGGGCTTGGCGCCATCGCGCCCGGCGATGCCTTCCTGTCGCTGGGAACGTCGGGCGTCCTGTTCCGCGTCACCGATCGCTTCGCTCCGGCGCCGGCTTCGGCGGTGCATGCCTTCTGCCACGCGCTGCCCGGCCTCTGGCATCAGATGGGCGTAATGCTGTCGGCCGCGGCCTCGCTCGCCTGGCTCGCCGAGGTGATGGAGACGCCGGCCGCAGCGCTCTTGGCGCCGCTCGGCGAGCGCGTCGATGCACCTGGCACGGTCCAGTTCCTGCCTTATCTCGACGGCGAGCGCACGCCGCACAACGATGCCGCTGCCAGCGGCGCCTTCGTCGGCCTACGCGGCGCGACCGGGCGTTCGGAGATCGTGCAGGCCGTGCTCGAAGGCGTCGCCTTTGCCGCGCGCGACAATCTGGCGGCGCTCAGCACAGCCAGCGGGCCGATCGCCGAGGTCGATCTCGTCGGCGGCGGCTCGCGCTCGCCCCTGTGGGCGCAGATCTGCGCCGACGTGCTCGGCATGCCCGTCCATCGCGTCGAGGAAGGCGAGGTCGGCGCCGCGCTCGGCGCTGCGCGCCTCGGCCGGCTCGCCGTAACAGGCGAGAATCCCGCTGACGTCTGCACGCGCCCGCGGCGGCTCGCAAGCTTCACACCCCGCCCGTCCGTCGCTGCGGCCTATGACGAGGCCTATCGGCGATGGCGCGCGCTTTATCCCGCATTGAAGGAGTCTTAAGTGAACGCGCCAGCCAAATTCTTCGGTGCAAGTGCACCCGTCGCCTTCGGCGGCAAGGAGGCCGAAGGTGCGCCCGCCTTCCGCTGGTACGACAAGGACCGCCTGGTGCATGGCCGCCGGCTCGAGGATCATCTGCGCTTTGCGGTCTGCTATTGGCATTCGTTCTGCTGGCCGGGGGGCGATCCCTTCGGCGGCGAGACCTTCCTGCGGCCTTGGCACCACGGCACCGATGCGATGGCGATGGCGCGCGCCAAGGCCGATGCCGCCTTCGAGCTGTTCCGCCTGCTGGACGTCCCCTTCTTCACCTTCCACGACGTCGATGCGGCGCCGGAGGGCGCCTCCCTCGCCGAGTCCGTCGCCAACCTCAACGCCATCGCCGATCTGTTCGAGCAGAAGATGGCATCGAGCAAGGTCCGCCTGCTCTGGGGCACTGCGAACCTGTTCACGCACCGCCGCTACATGGCGGGCGCCGCGACCAATCCGGATCCCGACATCTTCACCTATGCCGCCGGCCAGGTCCGTGCCGCACTGGAGGTGACGCACCGGCTCGGTGGGCAGAACTACGTGCTGTGGGGCGGACGCGAGGGCTACGAGACGCTGCTCAACACCGATCTCAAGCGCGAGCTCGACCAGCTCGGCCGCTTCGTCTCGCTCGTCGTCGAGCACAAGCACAAAATCGGGTTCAAGGGCCCGCTGCTGATCGAGCCGAAGCCGAAGGAGCCGACCAAGCATCAATATGATTTCGACGTCGCCACCTGCTACGGCTTCCTCGAACGCTACGACCTGCTCAAGGACGTCAAGCTCAACATCGAGCAGAACCACGCCATCCTCGCCGGTCACTCCTTCCATCACGAGGTCGCGCTGGCCGAGGCGCTCGGCGTGTTCGGCTCGCTCGACATCAACCGGGGCGACGATCTGCTCGGCTGGGACACCGATCAGTTCGCGATGAACGTGCCGGAGCTGGCGCTGGTGTTCCACGAGATCCTGAACCGTGGCGGCTTCACCACGGGTGGACTCAATTTCGATGCCAAGATCCGCCGCCAGTCGATCGATCCCGATGATCTCATCCATGCCCATGTCGGCTCGATGGATGCCTGTGCGCGCGCCTTCCTCGCCGCCGCCGACATGCTCGACGCCGGCACGCTGAGTGCGCCGCTCGCAAAGCGCTACGAGGGCTGGGCCGGCCCGGAGGGCCGCGCCATTCTCGGCGGCCAGCGTTCGCTCGCCGATCTGGCCGACCGCGCGATGTCTCCCGGCTTCGATCCGCAGCCGCGCTCGGGCCGGCAGGAATATCTGGAATCCCTGGTCAACCGCTATGTCTGAGGAAACGCCGCTGATGACGAAGACTGACGCGACACCGGTGCTCGAACTCACCGGCATCGGCAAGGAGTTCGGCGCGATCCGCGCGCTGCACGACGTCGACATGCAGGTCTGGCCCGGCGAAGTGGTCGGCCTGATGGGCGACAACGGTGCGGGCAAGTCGACGCTGGTGAAGATCATCGCCGGCAATTTCCGCCCCACGCATGGCGAGATGCGCTTTGCCGGCAGCGCGGTGCATTTCAACCGGCCCGTCGATGCCCGCGCCGTTGGCATCGAGGTCGTCTACCAGGACCTCGCGCTCGCCGACAATCTCACGGCCGCCGCCAACGTCTTTCTCGGCCGCGAGATGAAGCGCAGGTTCGGGCCGATTGCCTTGCTCGACCACAAGGCGATGGCATCGCGCGCGCTGGAGCTGTTCGGCGAACTGCGTTCGGAGACGCGCCCGGACGATCTCGTCAGACAGATGTCGGGCGGCCAGCGCCAGGCGGTCGCGATCGCGCGCACCCGGCTGTCCAATGCGCGGCTGGTGATGATGGACGAGCCGACCGCCGCAATCTCGGTGCGCCAGGTCGAGCAGGTGCTCGGCCTTATCCACCGGCTCAAGGAGCAGGGCGTCGCCGTGATGCTGATCTCGCACCGCATGCCCGACGTGTTCGCCGTATGCGACCGCGTCGTCGTCATGCGGCGCGGCGAGAAGCGCGCCGACAAGTCGATTCACCAGACCTCCCCCGAGGAGGTCACCGCCCTCATCACCGGTGCGAAGGAGGCGGCGTGATGGCCATGCCCTTGGAATCCCCTATTACCTTCACCAATGTCGGCAAGATCAGGTGGTGGCAGCGCGGCATCTTCGCCTCGCAGACCGGCTACGTCCTGCTCGCGCTGGCGGTGCTGCTGGTGATCATGCATTTCGCCAGCCCCTACTTCTTCACCCAGGGCAACATGCAGAACGTGGCGAAGAACTTTTCCTTCATCGCCATTGCGACGCTCGGCGTCACCTTCGTGATCATCACCGGCGGTATCGACCTGTCGGTGGGATCGATGATGTGCTTTTCCGCCATGATCACATCGATGGTGATGACCGAGCTGTCGGCGCCCGGATCGCCGCTGGTGCACATGGCCGCCGACGGCAAGACCGTGCTCGCCAATGTTCCGGGGCTGATCCTGCTTGTCTCGATCCTCGCCGGCCTCGGCGCCGCGCTGATTGCCGGCCTCGTCAACGGCTTCTGCATCGCCGTGCTCGGCCTGTCACCCTTCGTCACCACGCTCGGCATGCTCTCGATCGTGCGCGGGCTCGGCTATGTCGTCTCCAACGGACGCGGCAGCTTCCCGGGTGGGCCCGACGCCGATTATTTCTATGCGCTCACGTCCGGTGACGTGCTCGGCGTGCCGGCGCCGTTCATCTATCTCGTGATCCTGGCGCTGACCATGGCGGTGGTGCTGCACCACACCTCGTTCGGCCGCCACGTCTTTGCGCTCGGCGGCAACGAGAAGGCGGCCGAGCTCACCGGCATTCCGGTGGTGCGGGTGAAGATCGAGGTCTACGTGATCTGCGCGCTCGCCGCGGGCCTGCAGGGCATCATCATCTCCGGCTGGCTCGGATCGGCGCCGGCCAACATGGCGATGTCCTACGAGCTCAACGTGATCGCGGCGGCCGTGATCGGCGGCGCCAATCTCGCCGGCGGCATCGGCGGTCCGCTCGGGGCCATCGTCGGCTGCGTGCTGCTGGAGGTGATCCGCAACGGCCTCGTGCTGGCCCAGGTCAGCTCGTACTGGCAGCAGACGTTGGTCGGCGTGATCATCATTCTGGCTGTGCTGGTCGACCGCGTCCGCTCGCGGATGACGTGAAATGACGACATCTCGGGAAGGCAAGGAAAACGTCGCCTATCCGCTTCCCGGGGGCTTTCGAGGGGATAGGCACCAACAAGAGTGGAGGAGACAATGAGGAAACTGCTTCTTGCCGGCATCGCGGTTGCGATGATGGCGACGCCGGCATTTGCTGCGAACTACCGCTTCGTCATCGTGCCGAAGGCGATGAACAATCCGTTCTTCGATTTTTCGCGCGACGGCTGCCTGAAGCGCGCCAAGGAGCTCGGCAACATCGAGTGCATCTACAAGGGACCGGTCGAGCATGAGCCGGCGAACCAGGCCCAGATCATCCAGGACTTCATCACGCAGAAGGTCGACGGTCTCGCCATCTCGGTCGCGGACGTCGCGGCCATGACCAAGTCGATCGAGGCGGCGACCGCCGCCGGCATTCCCGTCATCACCTTCGACGCCGACGCGCCGGGCTCCAAGCGCATCGCCTATATCGGCACCAACAACAAGGAGTTCGGCCTGGCCCTCGGCAAGGAATTGCTGAAATTGCGGCCTGACGGCGGCAAATACGCCATGGTCTCCGGCGGTCCCGGCGCCAAGAACCTGGCCGAGCGCGTCGACGGGGTGCGCGAGGCGCTGAAGGGCTCGAAATGGACCGAGGTCGCGGGTTCGCCGAGCTTCTGCAACGACGATCCCGCGCTCGCGGTCCAGCAGATGACGGATATGCGCACCGCAACGCCGGATCTCGCCGCCATCGTTCCGATCGGCGGCTGGCCGATGTTCGCGCCCGAAGGCTTCAAAGCCTTCGCCAGCAGGAACAAGAAGGACATCGATTCCGGCAAGTTCACGCTGGTCGTCGCCGATACGCTGAAGATGCAGCTCGAGCTGCTGCGTGACGGCTATGCCAATGCGCTGGTCGGCCAGCGTCCGTTCGAGATGGGCGAGAAGGCGATGGACACGCTGCTCGCCATCAAGAAGGGCGAGAAGGTGCCGGAGATCGTCTACACCGGCCTCGATCTCGTCACCAAGGACAACGTCGCGAAGATGTTGAAGTAGGAGCGCTGCCCAGCCCCGCGCTTCTGCATGCCTCTCCCGCTTGCGGTTTCCGCAAGCGGGAGAGATGATTTGGAATGGACGACGATCGCTGGAAGGCATGGGAATGAAAAGATCGCGGCTCGGCGCGCTCGATGTCACCTCGATCGGCCTCGGTTCAGCCCCGCTCGGCGGATTGTTCTCGCCCGTCAGCGATGCCGATGCGCAAGCGACGATTGAACGCGCCTGGTCGCTCGGTGTCCGATTCTTCGACACCGCCCCGCTTTACGGCTTCGGCCTCGCGGAGCGGCGGCTGGGCGCCTTCCTGCGGCAACAGAGGCGCGACTCCTACGTCATCTCGACCAAGGTCGGCCGCCTGCTGCGCGCACCGGACAATGCTGCGCCGGAGGACGAGCACTACAAGGGCACGCCGCGCGAGCGGCCGGTGTTCGATTTCAGCTATGACGGCGTGATGCGGTCGGTGGAGGAGAGCCTGCAGCGCCTCGGCCTCGACCGCGTCGACGTCCTGCTCGTGCATGATCCCGACGATCATTATGACGATGCTGTCACCGGCGCCTTCCGCGCGCTCCAGCGCCTGCGCGAGGACGGCACGGTCAAGGCGATCGGCGCCGGGATGAACCAGTCGGGGATGCTGGCTCGCTTCGCCGAGGCCGTGCCGGTCGACTGCTTCCTGCTCGCCGGCCGTTACACGCTGCTCGACCAGGACGCACTGGATGCGCTGTTTCCGCTGTGCCAGGCCAGCAATATCGGCATCTTGCTCGGCGGCATCTACAACAGCGGCATCCTGGCCAATCCGCGGGCGAGCGCGAAATTCAACTATCAGGATGCTGATGCTGCGCTCGTGGCACGCGCGCTGGAGCTCGACGAACTCTGCCGCAGGCACGGCACCGAGCTGAAAGCCGCCGCGCTGCAATTCTGCATGGCCCATCCGGCGGTGACGGTCGCCGTGATGGGTGCGCGCAATGCCGCCGAAGTCGCCGACAACATCGCGATGTCCGAGAAGGCGGTGCCGCCGGCATTCTGGCAGGAGCTGCGGACGCGAAAGCTGGTCGATGCGCGCGCGCCGCTTCCCGGCGGAGGTTGAGGCATGATCGTCGATGCCCACCAGCATTTCTGGGATCCGGCGCGCGCCGATTATCCCTGGATGGAAGCGGACGAGCTGGCGCCGATCCGCCGTGCCTTCGGCCCGGCCGATCTCGCGCCGCTACTACAGGCGAACGGCATCGACGCCAGCATCCTGGTGCAATGCCGCTCCGCGCTGGAAGAGACCGAAGAGTTCCTGCGTATCGCGGATGCGACGCCCTCGGTGATCGGCGTGGTCGGCTGGGCCGATCTCACCGATGCGGCGCTCGGCGAGACGCTCGACCGGCTGCGCGATCTGCCTGGTGGCGGCAAGCTGGTCGGCATCCGCCACCAGGTCCACGACGAGCTTGATGCGGATTGGCTGCTGCGCGAGGACGTCCAGCGCGGACTCACGGCCGTGTTCGCCCACGATCTCGCTTACGATTTCCTTGTCCGCAGCCGCGAGCTGCCCGCGGCGATCGCAACCGCGCAGGCCTTTCCGCACGCGCGTTTCGTGCTGGATCACGCCGCCAAGCCGCCGATTGCCGCCGGCAGGAGCGCGGAATGGACCGAGCGCATCGCAGCGCTGGCTGCCTGCGGCAATGTCTGGTGCAAGATCTCGGGATTGGCGACCGAGGCGGTCTGGGACGACTGGAATGCGGAACGGCTGTTTCCGTTCGTCGCGCACACCGCAAAATGTTTCGGCGAGGACCGGCTGATCTTCGGATCGGATTGGCCCGTATGCCTGCTTGCGGGGAGCTACGGCGAGATCAAGACGGCGCTGGAGGCGTGTTTGGCGAAGCTGGGCTCCGGCGTGCGGGACAAGGCGTGCGGCGTGAATGCAGCGCAGGCGTATCGGCTGGCGATGGCCAGCTAGCTGCGCTCCCGCTCTGCTGGCAGAGCAAAGTCCAATCGCATTTGAAAATCAGCGGAGGCCGTCATGCCCGGGCTTGTCCCGGGCATCCACGTTCTTTGTGCTGCGTGGAAGGGCGTGGATGGCCGGGACAAGCCCGGCCATGACGATGTGAGTGCCTACTCCGACATCGGCTTGTCGGAGATGTCCCAGTCTTTCCCGGTGAAGGTGGAGATGAACAGCGTCTTCATCGGCGTGTAGTCCTCGGGCGTGTAGCTGTAGGTGACGCCGTCGAGGAAATAGGGCGAGTGAAAACCTTGGAGGTTCGATGCCTGCTTCAGCACGTTGGCGCGGGTGAGCTCGTTGCCGCAGCGGCGCAGGATCTCGGCCATCGTGGCGGCCTGCCCGTAGCCGGCGAAGGCGATGGTGTTGTCGGGATCGATCGCCGGCGTGTACTTCTTGCGCAGCTCCTCGAACGCAATCACGTCCGGGTCCTTCTCCCATTTGGGCAGGCCGACCTCCTTGTTGTAGCGGATCGCGACGATGCCGGTGGCGTTCTCGAGGCCCGCGGCATTGAGGATCGAGCGGCCGGTGGAGCCGGCGGACAGCAGGTGCAGCGGCTTCCAGCCGAGCTCGGCCACTTTCCGGATCGACTGCGACGAGGCCTTGCCGGTCGAGATGTTGTAGAAGACGTCGGCTCCGGACTTGGAGAGATTGATGAGCTGGGAATCGACGGTCGGCTCGGTGAGATCATAGGTCTGCTCCATGATCACTTGTGCGGTGCCGCCGGCGTCAGTCAGCACCTTCTTGAAGGGACCGAGGAAGTCGCGGCCGAAGTCGTCGTTCTGGTAGAGGATGCCGATCTTCGCGTTCGGCTTCACGCTGACGACGTGCCGCGCGAGGATGCGCGCCTCGGTCGGATAGAGCGGCAGGCCCGCCATCGTCCACTTGAACTCTTTCGGATTATTCCACTTCGACGCGCCGGTGTTGAGCAGGAGCTGCGGCACGCCCTTGGAGTTCAGGTATTTGTGCACGGCGGTCTGCGGCGCGGTGCCGAGCGAGCCGTACAGCGCGAGCACTTCTTCCTGCTCGACTAGGCGCCGCGTCGCCTCGACGCATTTCGGCGCGCTGTAGGCGTCGTCCATGGTGAGGAACTTGACCTTGCGCCCGTTGATGCCGCCCTTCTCGTTCAGCATCTGGAAATAGGCTTCGCCGACGCGGCCGAGCACGCCGTAGAGCGAGCCGGGGCCGGAATGCGGCACGGTCTGACCGATCTTGATCTCGGTGTCGCTGGCGCCCGCATCGTATTTCTTCTCCGCGGCCCAGACGTAGGGCGCGGGCAATGTCGATGCGGCGATGGTGGCGAGCGCGGCGGCGCTGAAATCGCGCCGCGATGGATTCTTGGTCATTGTTGTTTTCTCCCTGATGCGCGCATTGTGCTGACATCGCAGCTCGGCTCGCAAGTGGGAAGTCGCAGCTTTGCGACGCAATGACGCTCAAATCGCAAGATGTTAGCGCCTAGACTCAAGTTTTCTCGGCGACCACGATGAGGCCACGCACCGGCTCATTGTTCTCGTTGCGCGGCGAGGCCGGCTCCAGCGTCAGCAGCTTCATCCCCGCCTTCGCGATGGCGCCGCGCACATATTCCGCGGAATGGGCATAACGCAGGCCGTCGCCGAGCACGATGCCGTCGCCCGCATGCGTCTCCAGCGTGAAGGCGAGCACGCCACCTGAGACGAGCACACGCCTTGTTTCGCTCAGCACCGGTGCGAGATCGGAGAGATAGACGAACGCATCCGCGGCCACGACGAGGTTCGCGCTGGCATCTGGCTTGCCGCGCAGGCCCTCGATCATGTCGGCGACTTCGAGCTCGGCATAGAGGTTCGTCGCCCGCGCCTCCTTGATCATGCCGGGTGACAAATCGATGCCGGTGAAATGGTCGACCTGCTTGGCGAAGGCAGCGGCCGCGAGCCCGGTGCCGCAGCCGAGATCGATGGTGCGCTTGAAGTAGGCGGGCTTCTTGGCGGCGACGCGCGCCGCCAGCACCGCTTTGAAGATCAGCGTCGGGGCGCGATAGCCGAGATCGTTGATCAGCGCGTGCTCGAACCGCGGGGCGTATTGATCGAACAAGGCCTGCACGTAAGCCTTGGGCATCTCCGCCATCTCGGTATCGCCGAGCCGCATCAGGTGCAGGCCGGCGCCGTGCTGGTCCTCGGGGTCGCATCGCCGCGCTTCACGAAAGGCCGCGATGGCCTTGTCGCGCTGGCCGAGCTGCTGACGTATCTCGCCGAGCGTGAACCAGGCCGAGGTGAAATCAGGTGCAAGCTCGATCGCCTGCTCCAGGAGGTCGGCCGCGGCGGGAAGGTCGCCCTTGAGCTGGAGATCGCGCGCGAACTCGAAACGGCGGTCGGCCATGAGATCGCCGGAGGTCAGGAACAGGCGGAGCGGCATTGAGGAACCAGGAAACGAAATGGGTAAGTGACTCGAAGATGTAATGGTTCGACTTATATAACAGGCATGCGCCCGCAAGACATCCTGCTGCCAAATGCTGCCGGCCTGTGCTGCAAGCCCGGCGGCTTCCATATCGACCCCGTCCGCCCCGTGGAGCGGGCCGTGATCACCCACGGCCATTCCGACCATGCCCGTGCGGGCCATGGCGCGGTGCTGGCGACGCAGGAAACGCTGGACATGATGCGGCTGCGCTATGGCGAGAACTTCGCCGGCTCGACCCAGGCCATCCGCTATGGCGAGGAGATCCGGCTCGGCGACGTCAAGGTCAAGTTTCACCCCGCCGGCCACGTGCTGGGATCGGCGCAGATCGCCGTCTCGTGCAAGGACACCTGCATCGTCGCCTCCGGTGACTACAAGGACGCGCCGGACCCGACCTGCACGCCGTTCGAGCTGGTGCCATGCGACGTCTTCATCACCGAGGCGACGTTCGGCCTGCCGGTCTTCAGGCATGGCGATGCGAGCGACGAGGTCAAGAAGCTGCTCGCTTCCGTCGCACTGTTTCCGGAGCGCGCGCATCTCGTCGGCGCCTATTCGCTCGGCAAGGCGCAGCGCGTGATCAAGCTGCTGCGTCAGGCCGGCTATGATGCGCCGATTTACCTGCATGGCGCGATGGAGACGATCACGCATTACTATCAGAGCCGCGGGATCGACCTCGGCGAGCTCAAACCAGTGAAGGGCATGAAGAAGGCGGCGCTCGCCGGCACCATCACGCTGGCGCCGCCCTCGGCCACCTCCGATCTCTGGACGCGGCGCTTCCCCGATCCGGTCACCGCCTTCGCCTCGGGCTGGATGCGCGTGCGCGCCCGGGCGCGGCAGCGCGGCGTCGAGCTGCCGCTGGTGATCTCCGACCACGCCGACTGGGACGGCCTCACCGCGACCATCGCGGCGACCGGCGCCGGCGAGATCTGGGTCACCCACGGCCAGGAAGATGCGCTTGTGCATTGGTGCCGGAGCAAGGGCCTGAAGGCACGGCCGCTCGACCTCGTCGGCTATGGCGACGAGGAGGAGAGCGAGACGCCCATTCCAGGCGAGGCCGAAGCATGAACCGCTTCGCCGAGCTGCTCGACCGCCTCGCCTATGAGCCCGGCCGCAACAACAAGCTGCGGCTGATCACCGGTTATTTCCGCGAGGTCGGCGATCCCGACCGCGGCTATGCGCTGGCTGCGCTGACCGGCGCACTCAGCTTCAAGCACGCCAAGCCCGCGCTGATCCGCGACCTCATCGCAGCACGCACGGACGAGGTGCTGTTCGGGCTGAGCTACGACTATGTCGGCGATCTCTCCGAGACGGTGGCGCTGATGTGGCCGAAGGCCGCGCTCGCCGCCCACAACAACCCGCCGCCACCGAGCCTCACCGAGGTCGTCACCACGCTGCGCACGCTCGGCAAGACCGAGCTGCCCAAGCAGCTCGAGCGCTGGCTCGACGAGTTAGATGAGACCGGGCGCTGGGCGCTGCTGAAGCTCGTCACCGGGAGCTTGCGGATCGGCATCTCCGCGCGCCTTGCCAAGACTGCGGCCGCAGCGCTCGGCGACAAGGACCCGCACGAGATCGAGCTGATCTGGCCGGGGCTCGTCCCACCCTATCTCGACCTGTTCGCCTGGCTGGAGGGCCGCGGCGACAAGCCCGTCAACCGCGATCCCGCGCCGTTCCGCCCGGTGATGCTGGCGCATGCGATCGAGGATGCGGATTTCGCCGCGCTCGATCCCGCCGATTACATCGCCGAATGGAAATGGGACGGCATCCGCGTGCAGGCGGTGGCGGGGCGCGACGAGCGCGGCCATATCACCGCGCGGCTCTATTCGCGCACCGGCGAGGACATCACGGGAAGCTTTCCGGATCTCGTGCCGTCGCTGCGCCTGCCTGGCGCGATCGACGGCGAGCTCTTGATCCTGCGCGAAGGCCGCGTTCAGAGCTTCAACGTGTTGCAGCAGCGGCTCAACCGCAAGGTCGTCTCGCCGAAGCTGATCAAGGAGTTTCCGATTCACCTGCGCGCCTACGATCTGCTCGGCGACGACGAGAACGATCTGCGCGAGTTGCCTTTTGCCGAGCGGCGCGAGCGGCTGGAGCGATTCATCGCAAAGCTCGACGATCCCCGCATCGATCTCTCGCCCACCGTGCCCTTCGGTAGCTGGGAGGCGCTGACCGCCGCACGCGCCGACCCCGCCAGCGCCGGCGCCGGCGAGGATGCGGACGCCGTCGAAGGCGTCATGCTGAAGCGGCGCGATGCGCCTTATCTGCCGGGCCGGCCGAAGGGGCAATGGTGGAAGTGGAAGCGCGACCCGCACATCATCGACGCCGTGTTGATGTATGCGCAGCGCGGCCACGGCAAGCGCTCGTCCTATTATTCCGACTACACCTTCGGCGTCTGGACCGAGACCGAGAATGGCGAGGAGCTGGTGCCGGTCGGAAAAGCCTATTTCGGCTTCACCGACGAGGAGCTCTTGCAGATCGACCGCTTCGTCCGCCGCAACACCACGGAAAAATTCGGCCCCGTCCGCCACGTCGTGCACGAAGCGGACAAGGGGCTGGTGCTGGAGGTCGCTTTCGAAGGATTGCAGCGCTCGCCCAGGCACAAATCCGGCGTTGCCATGCGTTTCCCCCGCATCAGCCGCCTGCGCTGGGACAAGCCGCCGCGCGAGGCCGACCGGCTGGAGACGCTGGAGAAGATGCTGAAAGCCGAGCCGGCGGAGATCGAGGTGTGAACTGTTGCCACGAGGACGGTGCGCTCCCTCTTCCGCCCGAATTAAACTCCCGTAACCCGATTGACGGCCTCTTGCGGGTTCCCCATGTCCCCCGCCGTGTCCTATAATGGGTTCGAATCCGCTTCAGGAGTTTGCGATGGTCCAAGACGTCAGAGATTTGCCGGCCGGCCGCAGCGACGGCCTGCACCGCTTTCTCGGCGGCTCGCCGCTGGCGGTCGCGTTCCGCCTGGTGCTGCTCTCGATCCTGGTCGGCGTCGTGCTGGCGACGATCGGCTTCGACCCCTGGAACATCATCCACAGCATTCGCCTGTTGTTCCAGCGGCTGTGGGACCTCGGCTTCGATGCGGTGAACTGGCTGTGGCGCTACTTCCTGCTCGGTGCGGTCATCGTGATTCCGATCTGGCTGCTGTCGCGCGTGTTCGGCGCGCCGCGCGGCAGGTAAGGATCGGATTGAGGGAGTGCGCAGCCGATGCAATTGCGGTTCGTCGGCTGCGGTGATGCCTTCGGCTCCGGCGGCAGGCTCAACACCTGCTTCCACATCTCGGGGCGCAAAGCGAACTTCCTGATCGACTGCGGTGCGTCGGCGCTGCCGGCGCTGAAGCGGCTCGAGATCGATCGGGGCGACATCGACCTGATCCTGATCACGCATTTCCATGGCGACCATTTTGCCGGCCTGCCGTTCTTTCTGCTCGACGCGCAATTTTCGCGACGAACGCGGCCGCTGACGATCGCGGGTCCGCAAGGCATCGAGAGGCGGCTGCGCGAGGTGATGGAGGCGCTGTTCGAGCATTCCTCGAAGTCCGAGCAGCGCTTCGAGCTGAAATTGGTCGAGCTCGCGCCCGGGCAAAGCCAAAGCTTCGGCGCGGTGAATGTGACGCCCTATCCGGTCGTGCACGGCGAATCAGGCGGACCGTTCCTGGCCTATCGCGTCGCGGCCGAGGGCCGCACGCTCGCCTACAGCGCCGATACCGAATGGACGGAGACGCTCATTCCGCTGGCGCATGGCGCGGACCTTTTCATCGCCGAAGCCTATATGTACGAGAAGGTGGTCAAGAATCACCTCAGCCTGAAGACCTTGGAACAGCATCTGCCCGACATCGGCGCCAAGCGGCTCGTCCTCACCCATATGAGCGACGACATGCTGTCGCGCCTGGGCGAGGTCGAGCACCTCGCCGCCGAAGACGGCATGGTGCTCGTGTTCTGAAAGATGCACGCACCCGTCCATCACCGCGTCGGAAGCCGGCAGGTCTTCGCCATCGCAGGTCCTGCGATGGTCGCGAACCTCACGACGCCGCTGATCGGCGTGGTCTCGACCACCGCGATCGGACGGCTCGACGATGCCGCGCTGCTCGGCGGCGTCGCGATGGCCTCCGTCATCTTCGACTGCCTGTTCTGGCTGTTCGGCTTCCTGCGCATGAGCACGCTCGCCTTCACCGCGCAGGCGCTCGGCGCGGGCGAGACGCGCGAGCAGACCGTGATCCTGGTGCGCGGCTTCATCGTCGCCGGCCTGATCGGCGCGGCGCTGATCGTGCTGCAGCTGCCGCTGGCAGGCGCACTGTTCGACCTGATGGGCGGCAGCGATGGCGTGACGCGCGCCGCGAAGACCTATTTCATGATCCGGATCTGGTCCTCGCCTTTCGCGTTCGCCAATTACGTCATCCTCGGCTGGCTGGTGGGGCAGGCCCGCGCCAATCCGGCCCTTGCGCTCCAGGTCGTCATCAATCTCGTCAACATGGTGGCAACGATCCTCTTGGTGCTGGTCTACGACACCGGCATCGCCGGCGCGGCGATCGCCGCGCTTCTGTCCGAGACGATCGGCTTCATGCTCGGCGTGATCGTGTGCAGGCGCCATGCGGTCGGCGGTTTTGCCATACCTCGCGCAACGCTGTTCGATCGCGACAAGCTGATGCGGCTCCTGGCGGTGAATACCGACATCCTGATCCGCACCGCGGCGCTGATCGCCGTGTTCCTGTTCTTCACCGCCAAGGGCGCGCGGGCCGGCGACGTCACGCTGGCCGCGAACTCCGTGCTCAACAATTTCCTCCTGGTCAGCGCCTTCTTCCTCGACGGCCTTGCCAATGCGGCCCAGCAGCTCTGCGGCCGCGCCTTTGGCGGCCGCGACGCCAAGGGATTTGCGGATTCGACGAGGCTGGTGCTGCTCTGGGGGCTCGGCTTCGCAATTGTCGTCGCCGTGCTGTTCGCTGCGTTCGGCCCTGCTATCATCAACGTCATGACGGCGAGCGAGGACGTCCGCCGCGCGGCGCGCGAGTTCCTGCCCTTCATCGTGCTGGCGCCGCTCCCCGGCGTGTTCGCCTTCGGTTTCGACGGCATCTATGTCGGCGCGACCTGGGCGCGGGAGATGCGCAATCTGATGCTGCTCTCGCTCGCGATCTTCTTCGCCGCCTGGCTGGCGCTGCAATCGTTCGGCAATGCCGGCCTGTGGAGTGCGCTGATCGCGTTCTACGTCGCGCGCGGCGGCTTGCAGGGCGCGAGGTATCCGGCGCTGTACCGGGCGACGTTTACGAAATCATAGAAGAGCCGTTGCCCGGATGGAGCGCAGCGTAATCCGGGGGCCTTTGTCCATGCGAATAGCTTCCCGGATTGCGCTGCGCTCCATCCGGGCTACGAAGTCTGCGCAGGCGAGGAGAGGCGAAGGACGCCTCACATCCCCGGCCAGTCTTCCGCCGTCAGCGTCGCCGCATCGGCGCCGACGATCTCCGACAGCGAATCCCGCCCTGTCCGCAGCAATGTCGAGGTCAGGTCGCGCTTGATCTCGTCGACGAGGCCGAGGCCCTTGTAGACCAGCGAGGAATAGAGCTGGATCAAACTGGCGCCGGCGCGGATCTTGGTCAGCGCGGCGCCGCCCGAATCCACGCCGCCGACGCCGATCAGCGGGAATGCGCCCTCGACGCGCACATAGGTCTCCGCGACCATGCGCGTCGACAGACGGAACAGCGGCCGGCCGGAGAGGCCGCCTTGCTCCTTCGCCCGCGTCTCTTCACGCAACGTGCTCGGCCGCGCGACCGTGGTGTTCGACACGATCATGCCGTCGACCCGGCGCGAGCGCGCGACCTGCACGACGTCGTCGAGCTGGGCGAGGCTCAAATCCGGCGCGATCTTGAGCAGCACCGGCGTGTCGCCGGCCTTCTGCCTGACGCGCTCGCGGGCCTCGATCACGCGCGCGAGCAGATCGTCGAGCAGCGCGCCTTCCTGAAGGTTGCGCAGGCCCGGCGTGTTCGGCGAGGAGACATTGACGGTGAAATAGCTCGCCACCGGCGCGAAGGTCTCGATCAGCTTGACGTAGTCGCCGACGCGGTCCGGCGAATCCTTGTTGGCGCCGACATTGACGCCGACGATGCCGCCGTGCTGCGCGCGCGCGGCAAGCCGGCGCAGAGCCGCCTCCGCGCCGTCATTGTTGAAGCCCATGCGGTTGATGATCGCCTCGTCGCGCTCGAGACGGAACAGCCGCGGCCGCGGATTGCCGGCTTGCGGCTTCGGCGTCACCGAGCCGATCTCGACGAAACCGAAGCCGAGCCGCAGCAGCGCGTCCGGCACCTCGGCGCTCTTGTCGAAGCCCGCAGCCATGCCGATCGGATTGGGAAAGTTCAGCCCGAAGGCGCGCACCGCGAGCTTGGGATCATCGGCGCGCGGCTTGACCGGCGGCAGGAAGCGCAGGCCTTGGATCGCGAGGCGATGCGCGTCCTCGGGATCGAGCCAGCGCAGCACCGGCAGCGAAAAGGCGTCGAAGGCGCGGATCACGGCAACAGCTCCGGAACATCGTGACTGCCGTCGGAGCGCATGTTGAGGTTCATGACCGCAAGGACCGCGCCGAGATCGAGCTCGCCGTAGAGATGCGGGAAGAGCTCGTCATTGCGCGAGCGTTCCCAGCGCAACTCGCTGCCGAGCGCGTCGCCGTCGACCTCGACCAGGAACAGCGCGCGCTGCCCGAAATAGTGCTTGCGCAGGGTCTCGGGAACCTGGGCCGCGGTCGAGAAATGGATGAACCCGTCGCGCGCGTCATCTGCGCTGCCCCGGTAGACACCCTGCCGTTCCGCCTCGCGCCAGGCCGAGGCCGGACAGATTTTGTAGATCTTGACCACCGCTACCGCAGCCTTGTTTGTTCTTTGAGTCTCTTGGGTTTTTTCGCTTTTCGCGGGTCCTCGAAACCCGGGCGCGACCGTAAAGGCCGCCCCTTCCGAACTCAAGGCTTAGAGCCTTTTCCGCGCCGATGAAATCGGCACGGGGCTCAAGATTCCCGTTTTGCGCGCTTTCCTGACGCGAACGGCTACCCGTTTCGTTTGCGAACCCCGCCTCGGTCGCCTCTTGCGCGAAAAACGGAAAACCGGTTGATTTGAGGACAGTTTTCCTGAGTTGCGACGGGCTGGACCTTCCATGGTCAGACAGGCCAAAGCGCAGAGGATGCTGACTCACGACCAGATCTGGGCCGCGCTGGACCGGCTGGCGGCGCGCGCCGGATTGTCGCCGTCCGGCCTTGCCAAGCGTGCCGGGCTCGACCCTACCACCTTCAACAGGTCCAAGCGCGTCACCGCCGACGGCCGCGAGCGCTGGCCCTCGACCGAATCGATCGCAAAGGCGCTGGCGGCGGCCGACGCCTCGATCGACAGCTTTGCGAAGCTGATTGATGACGACCGTGGAAGCGGCCGCGGCTCGGTACCGCTGCTCGGCTTTGCACAGGCCGGAATGAGCGGCGCCTTCGATGAGGCCGGTCTTCCAACCGGCAGGGGCTGGACCGAGATAGCGCTTCCGATCGGAGAGGACGGTCAAGTCTTTGCGCTGGAGATTTCCGGCGCTGCGCTACTGCCTGCCTATCGCGACGGTGACATCATCCTGGTCTCGCCTGCGGCGCCGATCCGCAAGGGTGATCGCGTGGTGGTCAAGATCAAGACGGACGAGATCACGATCGCGACCCTGAAGCGCCGCACGGCAAAGACCTTGGACTTGGCGCCCCTCGATGCGTCACAGGCGGCGCGAACTGTCGCGGCGAGCGATGTCGCCTGGGTTGCGCGCATCATCTGGGCGAGCCAGTGATGGCGTCGCTCACGCACTCCTCGCCAGCGCGCCGTCGATCATGTTGACCGCGTTCTGCACGCCGTAGACCGCGACGAAGGAGCCGAAGCGTGGGCCTTTCTCCTGGCCGAGCAGCACTTGGTAGAGCATGTTGAACCAGTCCAGCGTCACGCCGGGGCGCCCGTCCTTGCCCTTCTTGACCTGGTCGAGGAACGGCTCGCGGCGGCCGATCTCGTAGACAACGTTCTGGATGTCCTCGGCCGAGGCATCCTGCGCCAGCTGCGACAGCGCATCGCGCAAATCCTGCAGCGCCGCGCGCTCGCTGTCGTCAGGCACGCGGAACTGCTTCGTCGGCGCGACGAAGTCGCGATAATAGTTGATGGCGTAACCGACCATCGCATCCAGCTTCGGATGCGTCTGCGGACTCACGCCGGGCCGATAGCGGCCGATGAAGCCCCACAGCGTCTCGGCGTTCTCCGCGTTCGACGACGACACCAGCGTCAGGAGCAGCTGGAAGGTGACGGGCATGTCGCCCGTCGGCGGCTTGCCGTTGTGGATGTGCCAGACCGGATTGCCGAGCTGCTGCTTGCCGTCCTGCTTCGGAAAGCCGTCGAGGAATTGCTGGTAGTCGTCGACATTGCGCGGGATGACGTCGAAATACAGCCGCTTGGCCGCCTTCGGCTCGCGGTACATGAACAACGAGAGCGATTCCGGTGAGGCGTAGCGCAGCCATTCGTCGATGGTCAGGCCGTTGCCCTTCGACTTCGAGATCTTTTGGCCCTTCTCGTCGAGAAAGAGCTCGTAGTTGAAGCCTTCGGGCGGCGTGCCGCCGAGCGCTCTGGCGATCGCGCCGGACAGCTTCACGGAATCGATCAGGTCCTTGCCCGCCATCTCGTAGTCGACGCCGAGCGCGACCCAGCGCATCGCCCAGTCGGCCTTCCACTGGCACTTGACGTTGCCGCCGGTAACGGGCGTTTCAACTTCCTGGTTGGTATCGGGATCGACGTAGGTCACCGTGCCCGCCGCGACGTCGCGGCGGATCATCGGCACCTGCAGCACGACGCCCGTGGTCTTGCTGATGGGCAGGAAGGGCGAATAGGTCGCGCGGCGGTCGGGCCCCAGCGTCGGCAGGATGATCGCCATGATCTTGTCGTAGGCGGCGAGCATCTTCAGCAGCGTCGCGTCGAAGCGGCCGGACGTATAATAGTCGGTCGAGCTCGCGAACTCGTAGTCGAAGCCGAAATGATCGAGGAAGGCGCGCAGCCGCGCATTGTTGTGGTGGCCGAACGACGGGTACTCGTTGGAGAACGGATCCGGCACCCGCGTCAGCGGCTTGCCGAGATGCTCCGCCAGCATCTCCTTGTTCGGAACGTTGTCGGGCACCTTGCGGAAGCCGTCCATGTCGTCGGAGAAGGCGAGCAGGCGCGTCTTGATCTTGTCCTCGGTGAGCACGCGGAAGGCGTGGCGCACCATCGAGGTGCGCGCCACCTCGCCGAACGTGCCGATATGCGGCAGGCCGGACGGACCATAGCCGGTCTCGAACAGCACCTCGTCCTTCGGGCTTTTCTTCAGCCGCGCGACAATGGCCTTCGCCTGCTCGAACGGCCAGGCGTTGGATTGTTCGGCGAGCGCACGCAACTCGCTCGGGTTTGCGGCTAGATCAATAACGGACATCAGGGGCCTCCGGGCCGCGGAAAATAGCGATTTCCCGGCAGAATGCAAAAGCTGCGAGGTGCGCAATTTTGGGCACAATAGTCGCAAGCACCGTCATGGCCGGGCTTGTCCCGGCCATCCACGCCTTTCCACGCAGCACAAAGAACGTGGATGCCCGGGACAAGCCCGGGCATGACGATCTCCGATGGAGGTTCAAATGCGGCAGCCCCGCAGGCGCAATCGAATTCGATGCGGCTCAATGCGCCGCTGAGGCCGAGCGTTTCGTCGCCACTTGCTTGGGGGCCGGCTTCGCGCTGGCCTGCGGTGCGCTGTCCCAGCCGCCGTTCGGGGTCGCAACGTTGACGGCATCGTCGGGCTGCGGCTCGGCGCTGAAGGTCTGGATCGCGAGCTTGGCGGCCGCCAGCGATTGCGGGTCGAGGCGCTTGGCGACATCGTCGCGCTTGCCGGCGGCATCCGCATCGCCCTGGGCGGCAGCTAAGCTGAACCATTTGTAGGATTCGGCGAGGTTCTGCTCGACGCCGATGCCGCGGGCATAGAGGATGCCGAGGTTGAACTGGCTGTCGGCGACGCCGCGATCGGCCGCTTTCCGGAACCACTGCGCCGCGCTCTTGTAGTTGGCGCCGCGACCGCCGCCGTCGGCATCGAGCACGGCGAGATTGTGCATCGCCTTGGCGTTGCCGCGCTCGGCGGCCTGGGTGTAGTAGCGGCGCGCGATGTCGGCGTCCTTCTTCACCCCTAGGCCCTTTTCGTAGAGCGTGCCGAGGCGGAAGATTGCAGGGACGACCCCGGCCTGCGCCGCGCGGTCGTACCACTTCGCCGCTTCGTCGTAATTCGTGGCAACGCCCTTGCCTTCGGCAAAGCGCACGCCGATCTCGTAGGCGGCGGTCGCATCGCCCTTCATGGCCGCGGTGCGCAAGGCCGGGCCGCCGATGCCGTCAGGCAGCTTCTCGCTCGGCGGCACCTGAACGACGCCGAGCTTGGCGCGACTCGTGCCCGACAGCGCGCCGGTGACGTCGCTTGAGGCCGGCGGCATCGCCGCGGCAGGCGCTTGCGGGATCTCAACGGAGGCCGAGCCGCCGGAACCGGGAAGAGGCGCCGGCGCGGCATTGTTCTGCGACTGCCGTCCGATCGGTGTCGGCGACGTCATCGACGGGGTGACCTGCTCGGGCGCGGCCGGCTTGGTCTCGACCGGCGGTGGCGCGGGCTGCGGGGCTGGCTCGCTCGGAATGTTTTGCATCGCCTGCGGCGTTGGTGACGAGCTGCCGCCTTCGAGCAGGTTCATCGCCATCTTGAAGGTGCCGAGCACGATCACGACCACGCTCGCGCCGACCAGCAGCGAGCGGATCTTCGAGGTGATGGTCGAGCCGCCTTCCTGGCCCTTCTCCTTGGCGCGGGCGATCGCGGCCTTGGCGCCGCGGGCCGGCTTCTCGGGCGGCTGTGCGGCGGCCGCTTGCGCCGCGCGGCGGGCGGCGGCGATGAAGCTCGACGACGACACCGGCTCCTTCGGCGCGGCGGCAATTCCGCTGATCGCGTCCTCGGAGGCGGCGATGCGTTCCGACGGCGTGGCGACGCGCCCGCCCGGCCGTGTGCCCGGCTCGAGCGGGTGATCCGGCGGCAGTTCCGGCGCGAGTGCAGTGCGCGCCGTGTGCGGCTCCAGGATCTCGCTGATCGCGCGCGGGGGAACCGGCGGCGCCGCCGGCACGGGCGGCGGCGCGGCAGGGGAGGCGGCGTGGAATTCGCGCGGCGCGGCGACGAAGGCAGCCGGCGCCGCCTGCGCGGCAGCTGGATTGGGCAGCTCGGGCTTCGGATCGTATTTCGGCGGCTGTGCTGGCGGTTGCGGCCGCGGCTCGCGCGCCATCGGCGCCGGCTCCATCGCCGCCGCCATCGGCATCGGCTGCGGGGCGGGGGGAGGCGGCGCGGTGCGCACCGCACGCAGATCGCCCTCGATCATCGAGAGGCGATCGACGACGTGGCCGAGCGCGCTGTGGACGGCCTCGAGCGAGTCCTGGGTGTGCCGGTTGGTCTCGGTCTGGCTGAAGCGGATGTCGGAGAGCTCACGCTTGACGAGATCGACCATGCCGGAATCGGGCGGCGGCGCGGCGTTGCGGCTCTCGGCGAGGGCCGCATAGGTCGCCTGCTGCCGTTCCAGGTGCCTGAGGATGTCGTGCAGCCCGTCCTCGACGCGGCTCAAATTGCCGTTGCGCGGATCGGCGGCGGCCTCGATCCGCTCCAGGAGATAGGAAACACGCTGCTCGAGATGGGCGAAGGTCGAGGCGGAATCGTTGCCGACCTGCATGCGGTCGAAACGGTCCGACAGCGCGCGGATCGCAGCTTCCAGATGCTCGGTGCTCTCGGAGGGCTGCGGCCGCTCGCGGGTTTCCAGCGCCGCCGTGAGCGCCGCGATGCGCTGCTCCAGCACCGCAAAGCTGTCGCCATGGCCGGAGGCGCGGGTGATCTGGTCGACCTTGGACGACAGCAGCTGCACGTCTTCGGACAGCCGCGCCAGCGCCTCGTTGGACGCGACGTTGGAGACGATGGCGCGCAGCGCCGCGATCGCGCCTTCGAGCTGCTGCACGGTCGAGGGATCGTCATTGGCGCGCAGGATCAGGTCGAGCTTGGCGCCGAGATTGCGGATCGCCTCGTCGTAGCCGGTGAGCTGCTCGGCCGGCGTCAGCGTGCGCAGCACCTGCTTGATGTCGGACAGTGCGCGCTCGATGCCGGCAAGAACCTGCCCGTCGGTGCCGTTGGAGCGGGTCTCGTCGATACGACGGTGCAGCGAGCGGATCTCGTTCTCGATGGATTCGATCGCGCGCCGCGGCATCGCTTCGGTGATGGCGGCGCGGATTTCGGCCAGCTCGCTGCGGAAGGCGTTGATGGCCTGCTCGGTATTGTCAGGCCGCTGCAGCGATTCGATCTGGCTCGTGATCTTGAGCAGATGGCGCTCGAGCGCGGAAAAATCGGGCCCCGGCTGCGGTGGCGGCGGCGCATAGGCAGGGGCGGCCGGCGCCATCGGCGGCGCGTAAGGAGCCGTTGGCGCAAGCGGCGGCGCGGCACGCGGCGGCATCTGCCGTGGCGCAAAGCCGTCGAGCTCGCTCTGGCGCGCGGTGATCTCGGCGACCGCGACGTCGAACGAAGCCGGGCTCAGGGGTGGTGAGCCGCGATAGACCTGCGCGGCGGCGCGCTCGACGGCATCGGCTTGGCGCTGGCGCGTCTCGGCCGGGGTGGGGCGAGGGGCCTGCGGCTGCGGCGCTTGCCGCTGTGGACGGGAGATCTGCGACAGGCGCGCGTCGAGCCGCGAGATCGCATCGTTGAGCTGGCGCGCGACGCCCTGCTCGCGCGAGACGTCTGGTCTTGAGGAGTCTTGTCTTGAGGCGTCTTGGCGCGGGGCGGGTTTTGAGATCCGCTCGATCTGCTGGGTGATCGCGTCGAGCCGCTGGTGGATGTCGGCGACTTCGCGGCTCTCCTGACTCGGTCCTTGGCTCAGCACGTGCTGCGGACGCTGATCGTAGGATCCGCGGAAGTTAGGCGGGGCAGTTTCGCCGAGCGTGGAGTTCAGCCAGTCGTTGAGCGACATGCCGGCACGGCGCGCAGCAGCCTCGGCCCGCTCCCGGACGGATGGATCGATGCCGTCGACACTCCACGATACGCGCGAATTCATGACTCTGTCCGGTTCCGACTTCGGCACCCCACCCCGGCGCCTCCAGCTTCCCCACGCGTGCCGGTTGCAAAGACAATCGAATTTGGCGCGGGTCGTCTGCCTCGAAAACCGACTTTTTCCTGTTACGGTAAATAACGAGTTAAGGAATGCGGAGCCGCTGTCTTAAAGTTGGGCGGGGGGGACTTGGGGCGGTGTTGTGTCGCTCATCCGGTCCCGAAACAAACCGGTGTCATGCCCCGCGAAGGCGGGGCATCCAGTACGCCGCGGCTCCTCGGTTCTAGCCGCGCCGTCTCTGGAATACTGGATCGCCCGCCTTCGCGGGCGATGACAGCGAGGAGGCGGAAAGCGCTCGCGTAACGTCGGCGCCCTCAGCCCTTCTCGCGCTTGCCATTCTCCAGCGGCACCACGGACTCCAGCGGCACCACGGTCGCCTTGCCGCTCATGGCCGACAGCGCTTCCAGCGCCTCCTCGCAGAAATCGGCCACCATCTGCTCGTGGCGGGCGCCGAGCTGAAGCAGCAGCAGATTGCCGAGATCGAGCCGTCCCTCCGCCGTGCCGTCGGGAAAGCGCTTCTTCAGGATGCGCTCGTAATTGGCGTGGCGGTCGCGGTGGTGCTCCAGGCGGGCCATCAGGTCGGTGCGCATGGGCTCGATGTCGATGCTGTCGAGCGCATGCAGCCGCACCAGGAGGTCGTCCTTGATCGAGGGCGGCGTGCTTGGCCGCGCGGCCCAGTGCCGCAGCGCTGTTCGGCCCTCGGGAGTCAGCGTATAGATCAGTTTGTTCGGCTTGCCCGACTGCACGACCTCGCGGCCCTGGATGTAGCCGCGGTCCCGCAGCTTGGAGAGCTCGCGGTAGATCTGCTGATGGTCGGCCTTCCAGAAGAAGCCGATCGAGGAATCGAACGTCTTGGCGAGTTCGTAGCCCGTCATCGGGCGTTCCGTCAGGCATGCGAGGATTGCGTCGCCCAGTGCCATGACCCGCCCCTTCTTTAGGTTTGACCAAGTTGCTTGACTTTATGCGCATCGGCGCATATGCGTCAATGTGCATATGAGGCAGCGTGCAGGCGGGCCACAGGCCCGACTGAATAATCAAGTGAAATCAATCTCCTCGCTACTGTGCATGGGGTTGTTTTCGCACTTTTTGCCCTTAGCCTAGGGAGGCACCTGAGAATGACCGGCCTCGATTCCTGGTATGCCTACATGAAGTCCCACGACCGCGCTGCGCTCTGGGACTTGCTGCATCCCGACGCCGTGTTCGAAAGCCCCGTCGTGCATACGCCGCAACGCGGCCGCGACATCACCTTCAAATACCTCGCCAGCGCCGAGAAGGTGCTCGGCGGCCCCGGCTTCACCTATGTCGGCGAGTGGCGCAGCGACAATGGCGCGGTGCTCGAATTCAAGAATGTCATCGACGGCATCGAGATCAACGGCGTCGACATCATCAGCTTCGATAGCGAGGGGCGCATCACCCACTTCAAGGTGATGGTGCGTCCGCTCAAGGCGATCAACATGCTGCACCGCCTGATGGCGGAGCAGCTTGCCGCCGCCCAATCATAAGCCCAACATCCTCCTCAAGCCCCATGCCGGGAGACCACTATGCCGATCTATAAAGCCCCCGTCGAAGACGTGAACTTCCTGCTCAACGACGTCTTCCAGATCGATCGCTACGACAATCTCGCTGGCTTCTCCGATGCGTCCAGCGACGTGCGCGAGGCCATCCTCGGCGAAGCCGCCAAGCTCGCCGAAGAGGTGCTGCAGCCGCTCAACCGCGTCGGCGATCTCGAAGGCTGCAAGCGCGCGGATGATGGCAGCGTCGCCACGCCGAAGGGTTTCAAGGAGGCCTTCAAGCAGGTCGCCGAGGGCGGCTGGCTCGGCCTGTCGGCGCCGACCGAATATGGCGGGCAGGGCCTGCCGGTGACGCTCTCGCAAGCCGTCAACGAATTCCAGATCTCTGCCAACATGGCGTTCTCGATGTATGGCGGCCTCACCATGGGCGCGACCGCGGCGCTCTTGGTGCACGGCACGCCCGAGCAGAAGAAGACCTACGTGCCGAAGATGGTGGCCGGCGAATGGACCGGCACCATGAACCTCACCGAGCCGCATTGCGGCACCGATCTCGGCATGCTCCGCACCAAGGCAGTGCGGCAGGCGGACGGCAGCTTCAAGATCACGGGCACCAAGATCTTCATCTCGGCCGGTGAGCACGATCTCGCCGACAACATCATCCACCTCGTGCTCGCCCGCATCGAGGGCGCGCCGGCCGGCATCAAGGGCGTGTCGCTGTTCGTGGTGCCGAAGTTCCTCGTCAACGCCGACGGTTCGGTGGGCGCGCGCAATGGCGTCGTCTGCGGCTCGATCGAGCACAAGATGGGCATCCACGGCAATTCGACCTGCGTGATGAACTACGACAACGCCACCGGCTGGCTGATCGGCGAAGAGAACAAGGGCATGCAGGGCATGTTCGTGATGATGAACGAGGCCCGGCTCGGCGTCGCCGTGCAGGGCCTCGCGCAGTCCGAGGTCGCCTATCAGAACGCGGTCGCCTATGCCCGCGAGCGCATCCAGGGCCGCGCGCTCACCGGCGCCAAGGCGCCGGACAAGCAGGCCGACCCGATCATCGTGCATCCGGACGTGCGCCGCACGCTGCTCTCGATCCGCGCCTTCAACGAGGCCGCGCGCGCCTTTGTGATGTGGACCGCGCTGAAGAGCGACGTCGCCCACCGCTCCGAAGACCCCAAGGACCGCCAGGCCGCCGACGACCACATGGGCCTGATGACCCCGGTGCTGAAGGGTTTCCTCACCGACTACGGCTTCGCCAACGCGGTGCAGGCGCAGCAGATGTATGGCGGCCACGGCTACATCGCCGAGCAGGGCATGGAGCAGTTCGTGCGCGATGCGCGCATCGCCATGATCTATGAAGGCGCCAACGGCATCCAGGCGCTCGACCTCGTCGGCCGCAAGCTGCCGCGCGACGGCGGCCGCGCCATCATGGCCTTCTTCGGCGAGGTCATGGCGTTCGCCAAGGAGAACGGCGGCGACGAGGCGCTGAAGCCCTTCATCACGCCGCTCTCGACCTCGCTCGGCCATCTGCAGCAGGCGACGACTTGGCTGATGCAGAACGCGATGGCGAAGCCCGACAATGCCGGTGCCGCCGCAACCGATTACCTGCATCTCTTCGGCTTCGTCGCGCTCGGCTACATGTGGGCGCGGATGGCCAAGGTGACGAATGCCAAGATTGCCGAGAGCGGGGCGACGCCCTATCTCTCGACCAAGCTCGTCACCGGCCGCTTCTTCATGGAGCGGATGCTGCCGGAGACCGCCGCCAATCTCGCGCGCATCCAGGCCGGCTGCGCCACCATCATGGAACTGCCGGCGGAAGCTTTCTGAGCCTGCTTCCGCTGCCTGCTCCCAATCGTACCGAACATCACATCAGGAGGGCGTCATGCCTGAGGCATTCATCTACGACCACGTTCGTACCCCGCGCGGCCGCGGCAAGGCGGACGGCGCGCTGCACGAAGTCACCGCCCTCGCGCTCGCGACCGTGCCGCTGAAGGCGCTGAAGGACCGCAACAACCTTCCCGAGGATGCGGTCGATGACGTCGTGCTCGGCGTGGTCGATCCGGTCGGCGAAGCCGGCTCCGACATCGCGCGCTTCGCGGCGCTGAAGGCCGGCCTCGGCGAGGCCGTGCCCGGCGTGCAGATCAGCCGCTTCTGCGCCTCCGGCCTCGATGCCGTGAACTTCGCCGCAGCGCAGATCATGAGCGGCCAGCATGAGCTCGTGATCGGCGGCGGCGCCGAATCCATGAGCCGCGTCGGCATCGGCGCCTCCGGCGGCGCCTGGCCGATGGACCCCTCGATGGCGGTGCCGGCCTACTTCATGCCGCAGGGCGTCTCGGCCGACCTGATCGCCACCAAATACGGCTTCTCGCGCGACGACGTCGACGCCTACGCCGTGCAGAGCCAGCAGCGCGCGGGCAAGGCCTGGGACGAGGGTCGCTTCGACAAGTCCGTGGTGCCGGTGAAGGACATCAACGGCCTCACCATCCTCGCCAAGGACGAGCATATGCGCCCCTCGACCACGATGCAGTCGCTGGCGCAGCTGCAGCCGTCGTTCACGATGATGGCGCAGATGGGCGGTTTTGACGGCGTCGCGATCCAGTCGCACCCGGAGATCGAGCGCGTCAATTACGTGCACCACGCCGGCAATTCGTCGGGCATCGTCGATGGCGCCGGCGCCGTGCTGCTCGGCAGCAAGGAAGCGGGCAGCAAGTACGGCCTGAAGCCGCGCGCCAAGATCCGTGCCTTCGCCAACATCGGCTCGGAGCCTGCGATGATGCTGACCGGACCGGTCGACGTCACCGAGAAGCTGTTTGCGCGCTCGGGCATGAAGAAGTCGGATATCGACCTGTTCGAGCTCAACGAGGCCTTCGCCTCCGTCGTGCTGCGCTACATCCAGGCCTTCGACATCGACAATGCCAAGATCAACGTCAACGGCGGCGCGATCGCGCTCGGCCACCCGCTCGGTGCGACCGGCGCAATGATCCTCGGCACCGTGCTCGACGAGCTCGAGCGCACCAACAAGTCCACCGCCCTGGTCACGCTGTGCATTGGCGGCGGCATGGGCACCGCGACCATCATCGAGCGCGTCTAAGGGTAGGGAGCAACCAACATGTCGTACAAGAACTTCAAGGTTGAGACCGATTCCGACGGTATTGCGCTCGTCACCTGGGACATCCCGGGCCGCTCCATGAACGTGCTCGACGAGACCTCGACCAACGAGCTCGAGGCGATCGTCAAGGCGACCACGGCGGATGCCGCGGTGAAGGGCGTCGTCATCACCTCGGCCAAGGAAGCGTTCTGCGCCGGCGCCGATCTGTCCATGCTCGAAGGCATGAACCAGGCCTATGCGAAGGTCTTCAAGGAGCAGGGCGAGATCGCGGCGAACCAGATGCTGTTCGACCAGAGCCGGCGCTTCTCGCAGGTGCTGCGCGGAATCGAAACCTCAGGCAAGCCGTGGGCGGCCGCGATCAACGGGCTCGCACTCGGCGGCGGCTTCGAGATCACGCTGTGCTGCCATTATCGCGTCGCGGCGGAGAATCCCAAGACGCGCCTCGGCCTGCCCGAGGTCAAGGTCGGCCTGTTCCCGGGCGCAGGCGGCACGCAGCGCGTGCCGCGCCTGGTGCCGCCGCAGGACGCGATGACGATCCTGCTCAAGGGCGACCCCGTCACCGTCGAGAAGGCCAAGGCGCTGAATTTGATTCACGCCATCGTGCCCGCCGCCGATCTCATCAAGGCCGCCAAGGACTGGATCAAGGGCGGCGGCAAGGCCGTCGCGCCGTGGGACGAGAAGGGCTTCAAGCTGCCTGGCGGCCCGGTCTTCTCCAAGGCCGGCATGATGATGTTCCCGGCCGGCAACGCGATCTATCGCCGCGAAACCTACGACAATTACCCGGCCGCACGGGCGATCATGAGCTGCGTCTATGAGGGCCTGCAGCTGCCGATCGACGCGGCGCTGCGCGTGGAGTCGCGCTACTTCACCTCGGTGCTGCGCTCCAAGGAAGCGGCTGCGATGATCCGCAGCCTGTTCCTGTCGATGCAGGAGCTCAACAAGGGCGCGCGTCGTCCGAAGGATGTGCCCGCCACCAAGGTGAAGAAGATCGCCGTGATCGGCGCCGGCTTCATGGGCGCGAGCGTCGGCTACGTCTCTGCCCGGGCCGGCCTCGACGTCGTCCTGATCGACCGCGACCAGGAGAGCGCCGACAAGGGCAAGGCGCATGCCCAGAAAGTGATCGAGGAGCAGATCAAGAAGGGCCGCGCCAAGCCCGCGGACGCCGAAGCGTTGCTCGCGCGCATCACGCCGACTGCGGACTACGCCGCGCTGAAGGACGTCGACCTCGTCATCGAGGCCGTGTTCGAGGACCGCAAGGTCAAGGCGGAGACTTTTGCCAAGGCGCAGCAATATCTGAAGCCTGATGTGATCTTCGCCTCCAACACTTCGACGCTGCCGATCACCTCGCTGGCCGAGAGTTTTAAGGATCAGGGCAAGTTCATCGGCATTCACTTCTTCTCGCCGGTCGAGAAGATGATGCTGGTCGAGATCATCCTCGGCAAGAACACCGGCGACGTCGCGCTCGCGACCGCGCTCGACTACGTCCGCCAGATCGGCAAGACGCCGATTGTGGTCAACGACTCCAGAGGCTTCTTCGCCAATCGCTGCGTCGGCCGCTACGTCGCCGAAGGCAACGAGATGTTCCTGGAGGGCGTGCCGCCCGCCATGATTGAGAACTGCGCCAAGATGGCCGGCATGCCGGTCGGCCCGCTCTCGCTCTCGGACGAGGTCGCGCTCGATCTCGGTCTCAAGATCATGAAGGCGACCGAAGCCGATCTCGGCCCCAACGCGATCAATCCCGAGCAGAAGAAGCTGATGGTGGAGATGGTCGAGAAGCAGGGCCGGCTCGGCCGCAAGAACAGCAAGGGCTTCTACGATTACCCCGAGAAGGGCAAGGGCCAGAAGAGCCTGTGGCCGGGCCTCTCGGCCTTGCAGCCGAAGCAGCTCGATCCCGATACGCTCGATATCGAGGAGCTGAAGCAGCGCTTCCTGGTGGTGCAGGCGGTGGAAGCTGCGCGCACGGTCGAGGACCACGTCATCACCGATCCGCGCGAGGCCGATGTGGGCTCGATACTCGGCTTCGGCTTCGCGCCGTTCACCGGCGGCACGCTGTCTTACATCGACTTCATGGGCACGAAGAAGTTCGTCGAGCTCTGCCACAAGCTGGAGGCGAAGTACGGCTCGCGCTTCACCCCGCCGAAGCTCTTGGAAGAGATGGCCGCGAAGGGCGAGACCTTCTACGGCCGCTTCGCGCCGAAGAAGGCGGCGGCCTGACGGAAGAGGTTCCGCAGAAACAAAAGGCCGGATCATCGATCCGGCCTTTTTCATTTTCCGTCGCCGAACGGCGAGAAGGCGCGCCCTCCGACGACATCGTCGTCGAGACGGGCCTTCCAGCTGCCTTCGTCGCCGCGGCCGATGCGCACCTCGAAACGCCAGCCATTCTGGTTGGTGAAGGCGACGTCCGCGCCGCTCTTCGTCCTGGCGTAGCGGCAGGGATATTCGGTCGGCCGGTTCGGCAAGACGATCTTTCCTTCCCTGCTCTCGAACACGGCCGAGGTGATCTGCGGATGGATCATGAAGATGCAATTGCGTTCCGGCGCGACCGGCGTCGAGAGCCCGAGCATCGCCAGCGGCGCGCCCGCGGCGGTCATGAGGACGATCATGTTCATGGAGGCAATTGTCTCCTGGAGATGCTCCTTCGACGTCGCCGCGGATCAGATGGTTCACAAAAGGAAGGGCTGGATCATCGCTTGGGCGCTCTGCCTTGAGCCTTGTCACATCGATTGATGCGCTTTCGTCTCACCCCAGCACCCAATCCTCTATCGCGGCCACGCTCGCTTCGCCCTGGCACCGCTCTTGCTGATGATCCACCGGATGGCCCATCGACATTGAAGGTGTCCCGCAATGATCCCCACGGTGTCTCAAGACAGCGCAGCCGGCGTTGCGGTAAGATACGCCCCCTTGTTGCTGCTGGATCGGCCGTGGCGCCGCCGCAGGCTCCTCCGGTGGCGCAGAAAAATTCCTTCGTGGTTTGGCCTGGTCTTACTCGTCCTCGTCTTTGATGTTGCGCTGGCCGTGCTTGCCTGGTTCGCCGTCGATCTCGTCCTGCACTGAAAGCTCACCTCTGTGCACGTAGAACGTCGCCGCCAAATAGGCGACCTGGCCGGCAATCAGGCAGCCGACGACGATTGGAACGCCCGTCCAGAATCCAAAGCCCGAGGTCTGAAGCACCGTCGCGGCAAGGATCGCAGTCGCCGGCGAGACCAGCAATAGAGTCCAGACTCGGAAGAATAGACCCGTCGCCAAGCCGGTGATTGCGCTCGCGAGCAGGAGGAGGATTACAGTCGTCACAATAGCTTTCCGGTCCGACGGTTAGCGTCCTGTCCCGCGCTGAAGTTGAGGCACAGGAGGATTGCTCTCACAAGGATGGCGACGTCCTTGGAGCGCAAAAGGCGGAGTTATTGTTAACCCGGACAATGCTCGTAAAATCCGCGTCAGCGCATCGCGAATCATCGGATTAGCGAATGACGCAAGCAAAGAGCCGAATCATCGGTCCGGCTCTTCGTCGACCCCGCCCGTCACGCTTCGCGAACGGCGGACCAGACCTGATCGGCGATCATCTGGACAATCACTTGGCCTTCCGTCACGATCTGATTGCCGTCGAGGCCCAGCGCAGGGACTTGGCCCGAAGGAGGCCCCAACTTCAGATAATCCTCACCATTTCGGGCTTCTTGGCGCCGCTACCGACCTCGACCAGGCCACAGAGCGGGCTGGCCTCCAGGAGCACGATGTGGGGACGGCGGGCACACACCGGGCAAACCATCCGGTTTCGAGGAATTTCCTTCCCCTGACGCTTGGCCCGGCCGAAAGAACGACTACATGCACCTGCTTGAAATAGTCAAGATTGATGCAGGTGCATCGAATGGAGTAAGAGACGGGCGACGAGCTTGAGCGGGACCATGAAACGCAAACCATCGACCGAGGCAACCGCCGCCTGGATCCGCCTGATGCGGGTGCAGAGCCGCGTGCTCGATTGCGTCGAGCAGGACTTGAAGAAGGCCGGCTTCCCACCGCTGGCCTGGTATGACGCGCTGCTCGAACTGTCGCGGGCGCCCTCGGGCGAGCTGCGGCCGGTCGAGCTCGAGCGGCAGATGCTGATCCCGCAATATTCGACCTCACGCCTGATCGACCGCCTGGTCGACGAGGGCCTCGCCTCGCGGCGCGAATGCAAGATCGACAAGCGCGGCCAGTTCGTCGAGATCACCGAAGCCGGCCGCGAGCTGCAGAAGCGAATGTGGGGCGCCTATTCGGCCGCGATCGAGAAATATGTCGGCTCGAAACTGTCGGACGCCGACGCCGTCAAGCTCAGCAATCTGCTCGATCGCCTGGGCTGCTCGTGCGGCGAGATGAAACTGCCGCCCGCAGCCGCCAACGAAACCATGCCGTCGCGATGATCGCGCGGCAAACCCGCTCGCCCGTGCAACCGGTGGGTTCGCGGGCCATCCCTGTCACCCGCGCGCGTTCGGTCGAAGCGCTTTTGATTAGAGTTTGATATGGCGCGAGACCAGATCGACATGACGCCGCTGCAATCACGCGACGAGCTCGTCGCGTGGTTCGAGGCCGGCTGCAAGGACCCGTCCGAGTTCCGCATGGGCACCGAGCACGAGAAAACGCCGTTCACGCTCGAAGGCCATCGTCCGGTGCCTTACGAGGGCGCGCGCGGCATCGGCGCGCTGCTCGAAGGCATGAAGCTCCTGCTCGGCTGGGAGCCGATCATGGAGCAGGGCAACATCATCGGCCTCTACGACGTCACCGGCGGCGGCGCGATCTCGCTCGAGCCCGGCGGACAGTTCGAGCTGTCCGGCGCGCCGGTCGAGAACGTGCACCAGACCCAGAGCGAGCTGATGGCGCACTTGGCGCAGGTGCGCGAGATCGCAACCCCGCTCGGCATCGGCTTCCTCGGCCTCGGCATGACGCCGTCCTGGTCGCGCGCCGATATCCCGGTGATGCCCAAGGGCCGCTACAAGATCATGACCAATTACATGCCGAAGGTCGGCCAATACGGCCTCGACATGATGTACCGGACCTGCACGGTGCAGACCAATCTCGACTTCTCGTCGGAAGCCGACATGGTCAAGAAGCTGCGCGTCTCGCTCGCGCTTCAACCGGTCGCGACCGCGCTGTTCGCCAATTCGCCGTTCACCGAGGGCAAGCCGAACGGCTTCCTCTCGTTCCGGTCCGAAATCTGGCGCGACACCGACAATGCCCGTTCGGGCATGATGCCGTGGGCGTTCGAGGACGGCATGGGGTTCGAGCGCTACGTCGATTATGCGCTGGACGTGCCCATGTATTTCGTCAAGCGCGGCGAGGAATACATTGACGTCTCGGGCTCCTCGTTCCGCGCCTTCTTCGACGGCCGCAACAACAACCTTCCCGGCGAGCGTCCGACCTTGTCGGACTGGGCCAACCACCTCTCGACGATCTTCCCGGAAGTGCGGCTCAAGCGCTATCTCGAGATGCGCGGCTCGGACGGCGGCCCGTGGGGCCGCTTGCCGGCGCTGCCGGCGTTCTGGGTCGGGCTGCTCTACGACGATGCCTCGCTCGATGCCGCCTGGGAGATCGTCAAGCACTGGAGCGCGCATGAACGCCAGGCCCTGCGCGACGACGTGCCGCGCATGGGCTTCAAGGCGCGGATCAAGGACCGCTATCTGTTCGAGATCGCCAAGGAATGCCTCGTTCTTGCCCATGCCGGCCTGCGCCGGCGCGGCCGGATCGACCAGCTCGGCCGCGACGAAACCCGGCATCTCGAGCCGCTCGATCGCATCATCGATTCCGGCCGGACGCCGGCCGAGGAGATGCTGGATAAATTCAACGGACCCTGGAAGGGTTCGGTGGAACCGGCCTACGCGGAATACGCGTTCTAGACATCTGAAGCCGGGCAGCCAGGATTCAGCCGTTCATCGCCCATACAGGTTTGCGGCGATCAAATGACCGGCTGAAAAAACCTGAGCGTCGTCAATAACTCGAAAGCTGTTCCGATGTGGAAGGGCCGCCTGTCCGGGGCCATCATGGCCAGCGCCGCGGCATGTGTCACGCTGCTTTCGCTTGCGTTTGCGAGCGCGCCGGCGCTTGCCCAGACGGCGTTCGACCGGCCCGGCGGCGACTATTTCAGTACGCCCGTCACCTCCGGCGATCCCGAGGATTGCGCGCTGCTGTGCGAGCGCGATCGCCGTTGCCGCTCCTGGAGCTTCAACTATCCCGATGTCGAAGGCGGCTCGGCCGTGTGCTGGCTGAAGAACACCGTGCCGGCCCGCGTGCCGGGTAGCTGCTGTATCTCCGGGGTGCGCGGCGCCGGCGTGATCGAGCCGCGCGTCGAAGGCGTCGAGACGTCGATCGACCGTCCCGGCGGCGACTTGCGCAATTTCGAGCTCAAGGACGGCGAAAGCGTCGAGGCCTGCAAGGCCGCCTGCACCGCCGACAACAAATGCCGCGCCTTCACCTATGCCCGCCCCGGTTACACCGGCCGTGAGGCCCGCTGCTTCCTGAAGAAGGAAATCAAGCCGCCGCGAAGGAAGGCGGGGTTCACGTCGGGCGTGGTGCGGTAGTATCCAGACTCGTGCCCCGGACGCGGTGCTCCTTCAGCTCTGCGCCGCATCGTTTCACGATGCAGCTTGTCCGGGACACGTGAGGCACCTCACTCTGCCGCGATCACCGTGATCTCCGGCCACAGCGCCTTCCAGCGCTTAGCCTTCGCTTCGTAGTTCGCCGCGGAAAAATTCGGTCCCGGATTTGGCCGCGCGATCAGGGCCGCAATGTCGTCAAACCCGCGCGGTGCGTAGACCTCGTGGCCATCGCTTGCGCGCCTGACGCCGACCTGCGTGTTCTGCGTGAGGAAGCGGTCGATGCCTTCCCTCGAGCTTCTCAGCGGCGGATAGGGCAGGCCGTGCTTGGCCGGGTACCACATGTGCACGCGGGCCTGGTTGCGGACCTCGATCTTGGCGCCGAGATACGCAAGGCGTGCATGGAGGGTGCGGATCACCGCGTCCTCGGCCTCCCACGATGTGTCGGCGTCGAAATAGAACGCGTCGTAATCGGCGATGCCGTGGTCGATCGGGCGCCCCGTGAGCACGTTCCATACCGTCTGCAGCAGGCATCCCGACACCAGCCACGCATCCGGCAGCGCGAGCCGGTGCAGTTCGTCGAGGATCGCGGCGTTGACCGGATTGCGTAAGGCGAGCGCGAGGAATTCGTCCTTGCTCACCCTGCGGCCAATCAGTGCACGGCGGTGAAGAACCGCGACAGCCTGAATCCGGACAGCCAGGTCCATACCGGCTGGCTGCGCATGCCGAGGTCCCAGGAGCCGACCACGGCGTCCGCACGGCCGATCAGATTGTCGATCGGCAGCAGGCCGACGCCGCCGGAGCGCAGCGGCACGCGGCTATCGGCGGAATTGTCGCGGTTGTCGCCGAGCACGAACAGATGCCCGGCCGGGACCGTCACCTCGGGCGTGTTGTCGAGCGGACCGCTGTCGCGCATTTTGAAGATCAGATGCGAGACGCCGTTCGGCAGCGTCTCGACATAGCGATAGGCGGGCTCGCTGCCGCCACGGTCGTTCTCGGCGGCACCGACGCCGTCGGGCTTCAGCTCGGCCGGACGGTCGTTGATGAAGAGCTGGCCCTGCCGCATCTGGATGCGGTCGCCGGGCAGACCCACGACACGCTTGACCCAGGCCTGCGAGCGATCGCCGGGCCAGCGGAACACGACGACGTCGCCGAGCTTTGGCGTCTCCGCGAACACGCGGCCGCTCTCCGGCAGGCTGATCTGAATCGGCAGCGACGAGGTGCCGTAGCCATAGGGAAATTTCGAGGCGAGCAGCGCATCACCGATCAGGAGCGTCGGCTCCATCGAGCCCGACGGCACGTAGAACGGCTCGGCGAGCGCGCCCTTGGCGATGAAGACCGCGGCGACGATGCCGGCGAGCTGAGCGATCTGTCCGCCCCAGCCGCTGCTTTTGCGCTTGGGGCTGACCGTGACCTTGTCTTCAACGCTCATGCGCCGGTTCCACCCACGGTGATGCGTTCCATCAGCAGCGACGGCTGGCCGACGCCGACAGGCACGCCCTGGCCGTTCTTGCCGCAGGTGCCGATACCGGTGTCGAGCGCGAGGTCGTTGCCGATCATGCGGATGCGATGCAGGTCGGTCGGCCCGTTGCCGATCAGCATGGCGCCTTTCAGGGGCGCCCCGATCTTGCCGTTCTCGATCTTGTAGGCCTCGGTGCACTGGAACACGTATTTGCCCGAGGTGATGTCGACCTGTCCGCCGCCGAAATTCGCGGCGAACACGCCGTTCTTCACCGAGGCGATGATCTCGGCCGGATCGCGATCGCCGGCGAGCATGTAGGTGTTGGTCATGCGCGGCATCGGCACATGGGCATAACCCTGGCGACGGCCGTTGCCGGTTGGCTTCATGTTCATCAACCGCGCGTTCTGGCGGTCCTGCATGTAGCCGACCAGGATGCCGTCCTCGATCAGCACGGTGCGATTGGTCGGCGTGCCCTCGTCGTCGATCGACAGCGAGCCGCGGCGCGAGGCAATGGTGCCGTCGTCGACCACGGTGACGCCCTTGGCCGCGACCTGCTGGCCCATCAGGCCCGCAAAAGCAGACGTCTTCTTGCGGTTGAAGTCGCCCTCGAGGCCATGGCCCACCGCTTCATGCAGCATCACGCCGGGCCAGCCGGCGCCGAGCACGACGTCCATCTCGCCGGCGGGCGCCGGAATCGATTCCAGATTGACCAGCGCCTCGCGCAGCGCGCCGTCGGCAGCGTCGCGCCAGTTCCTGCTCTCGATGAACTCGGCATAGCCGGCGCGGCCGCCATAGCCCTTGCTGCCGCTCTCCTGGCGGTCGCCCTGGCCGGCGACGACGGAGATGTTGACGCGCACCAGCGGACGGATGTCGCGATAGCTCTCTCCGTCGGGCCGCAGGATCTCGACGACCTGCCAGGTCGCGCCGAGACTCACGCTGACCTGCCGCACCCGCGGATCCTTGTCGCGCAGGTAAGCGTCGATCTCGGCGAGCAGCTTGACCTTGGTCTCGAAGCCCGGCGCATCCAGCGGATTGTCGTCGCCATAGAGGCGGACATTGGTGTGCGGCGGCGGCGCCGAGAAGCTGCCAGAGTAGCCGCCGCGCACGGCGGCAACCGCATCGGCGGCGCGAATCAGCGCCGGCAGCGACACGTCGGAGGAATGCGCATAGCCGACCGCATCATCCTTGACGGCGCGCAAACCAAAACCCTGCGAGGTGTCGTAGGTCGCCTGCTTGAGCCGGCCATTGTCGAACATGAGAGCTTCGGTCTGGCTGTATTCCAGGAACAGCTCGCCGTCGTCAGCGCCGGAAAGCCCGCGCGCGACCTCGCTGCGAACCTGGTCGCGGTCGAGATTGGCACGGTCGAGCAGGGAGGTCGTGGCAGGATTGGTCATGCGTCCGTCCATTAGCCGGGGATGTGGGGCAAGATAATGGTTTCGGACCAGTTCCGCGAGAGCGCGAAGCCTCACATTACGGAAACAAAAGGATTGCCCAGGTTAGCCGCTGCTACGGCAGCTTGTCATAGCCCTCGCCGAGCCCGTTCAGGCTGAGCGGGAAGCCGATGCCTTCTTCCGGAGTCTCGAAGATGATGAAGGTCGCGGTCTTGGCGCTGCGGAGCTGACCGAGCAGTTTGTCCTCCAGGACCACCTCGGCGACGCAGCCGTTGGGCAGGCAGCGGACGAAGCCGGCGCGGCCGACGTCCTGGTTGTCGAGCTTGAGCCCGAGGCCGGAGGGCAAGAGGACCCCGAGCGGAGCGACCACGCGCATCAGCCGGCTCTTCTGGTCGGCGGTCTTGAGCACGATCACGGTCAGGCCGGCATTGGAGCGGTCTTCGGCCACCACGCTCTGGATCAGGGCGCATTGCTCGGTCTGGGCGCCGGGCGGGGTGTCGCAGCGGATCTGCCAATCGCCATGGACGGAGCGCACCGCGCCCTGCGCATGGGCAAGCCCCGGCAGCGCCAGCAGGACCATCGCAGCCACGAGGGCGGCGAGCGCCGGGAGGCCGTTCGCCGGCCTTGCCATCGATCTCGAAAGCCCCATCGGGTCGGTCCCTCTGCTCGCCTGGGTTGCTCGCGCTTGGCGGACTGATCTGGCGGACTGATACGGAATGACGGCGTCTTGAAGGCGATTCCCAAGCAAATTCCGCGCCGCCCACACCGCCATTGCCCGCACGAATCAGGCTGCCGCGTGGCAGTCTTCCAGTGCCTACCGCGGGCAATTCCGCTGTCAAGCCGCAGCGTCCCGGGAAACGGTATTTTTGTCTGATCTTGCTGGGAAATATCTTGCCGGTGATGGCTGGCAGGCGGGGCTCAAGACTGCATTGCGATAGATCAAGAATTATGGTTTGAGAGGCTTGATTTCGCGTTCTAGCGATCTGGCCCCAATTCCTCTTAGAGGTATTCTTGCGTGGCGGTTTGGCGGACTGGCGGATCGAATAAGCGTTTCCCGCAAGCAGGGGAATGCACGTGGGGTGATCTCGGAAGGGGAGCGCGAACGACATGAGGATGTCGATGGGTCGGGTGGGCCGGCAATTGCTGGGATTGGCCACCATCGCCTTGGTGGCGACTGGAGTCACGCTGGCGACGGGTGGTGCGGCCTTGGCCGAGCTCGGGCAGCCGGCGCCGTGGGAGTGGACGCTCCAGCAGTCCGGTTCCCCGGTGATGGATAACATCGTCTGGTTCCATAACTTCCTCTTCGTGCTGATCACCCTGATCACGCTTTTCGTCCTGGCGCTGCTCGTGATCGTGGTCGTCAAGTTCAACGCGAAGGCCAATCCGGTGCCGTCGCGGACCACCCACAACACGCTGATCGAGGTGGCTTGGACGCTCGTCCCGGTGCTGATCCTGGTCGGCATTTCGGTGCCGTCGTTCCGGCTGCTGTTCCTGGAGCTCGACATTCCGAAAGCGGACCTGACCGTGAAGGCGACCGGCAAGCAGTGGTACTGGTCCTATGCCTATCCGGATAACGGCAAGTTCGAATTCGATTCGCTGATGGCGCAGGACAAGCAGCCCCGTCTGCTCGGCGTCGACAACGAGATGGTGGTGCCGGTCAACAAGGTGATTCGCGTCCAGACCACGGGTGCGGACGTCATCCATGCGTTCGCGCTGCCGGCTTTCGGCGTCAAGATCGACGCCATTCCCGGCCGTCTGAACGAGACCTGGTTCAAGGCTACCAAGACCGGCATGTACTACGGTCAGTGCTCGGAACTGTGCGGCAAGGATCACGCCTTCATGCCGATTGCGATCCGCGTGGTGAGCGACCAGGAGTTCGCCTCCTGGGTCGAGACGGCGAAGAAGAAGTTTGCGAGCGGCGGCACCAGCACCTACGCCTCCGCGGCCGGCCCGACGCAGTAAGCGCCGGGGGCGGCCTGAGGGACTGAAAGCGATAAGGGTGGGACCTCCAAAGGTCCGAATGGGACGCAAGGCAGGATTTGAAAATGGCAACGAGCGCAGCGGCACACGGCGATCACGCGCATCATGACGAGCATGCCCATCCGACCGGATGGCGGCGCTACGTCTATTCGACCAATCACAAGGACATCGGCACGATGTACCTGATCTTCGCGGTCGTCGCCGGCATCATCGGTGCGGCGATGTCGATCGCGATCCGGGCCGAGTTGATGTATCCGGGCGTGCAGGTCTTCCACGAGGCCCATACCTACAACGTGTTCGTGACCTCGCACGGCCTAATCATGATCTTCTTCATGGTCATGCCCGCGATGATCGGCGGCTTCGGCAACTGGTTCGTGCCGCTGATGATCGGCGCGCCAGACATGGCGTTCCCACGCATGAACAACATCTCGTTCTGGCTGCTGCCGGCATCGTTCGCGCTGCTCTTGATGTCGACCTTCGTCGAGGGCGAGCCGGGCTCCAACGGCGTCGGGGCGGGTTGGACCATCTACGCGCCGCTGTCGACCTCGGGCCATCCCGGCCCGGCGGTTGACTTCGCGATCCTGTCGCTGCACCTCGCCGGTGCCTCCTCGATCCTGGGTGCGATCAACTTCATCACCACCATCTTCAACATGCGCGCGCCGGGCATGACCCTGCACAAGATGCCGCTGTTCGTGTGGTCGATCCTGGTGACGGTGTTCCTGCTGCTGTTGTCACTGCCGGTGCTCGCCGGTGCGATCACCATGCTGCTCACCGACCGCAATTTCGGCACGACGTTCTTTTCGCCCGACGGCGGCGGCGACCCCGTGCTGTTCCAGCATCTGTTCTGGTTCTTCGGTCACCCCGAGGTCTACATCCTGATCCTGCCCGGCTTCGGCATGATCAGCCAGATCGTCTCGACCTTCTCGCGCAAGCCCGTGTTCGGCTATCTGGGCATGGCCTACGCCATGGTCGCGATCGGCGGCATCGGCTTCGTGGTGTGGGCGCACCACATGTACACGGTCGGCATGTCCTCGGCGACGCAGGCCTATTTCGTCGCCGCCACGATGGTCATCGCGGTTCCGACCGGCGTGAAGATCTTCTCCTGGATCGCCACGATGTGGGGCGGCTCGATCGAATTCCGCGCGCCGATGATCTGGGCGGTGGGCTTCATCTTCCTGTTCACGGTCGGTGGCGTGACCGGCGTCGTGCTGGCGAACGCGGGTGTCGATCGCGTGCTCCAGGAGACGTACTACGTCGTCGCCCACTTCCACTACGTGCTGTCGCTCGGCGCGGTATTCGCGATCTTCGCCGGCTGGTACTACTGGTTCCCGAAAATGTCGGGCTACATGTACAATGAGGGCCTTGCCAAGCTGCACTTCTGGGTCACCTTCGTCGGCGTCAACCTGGTGTTCTTCCCGCAGCACTTCCTCGGCCTGTCCGGCATGCCGCGCCGCTACATCGACTATCCCGATGCGTTCGCGGGCTGGAACCTGGTCTCGTCGGTCGGCTCCTACATCTCCGGCTTCGGCGTGCTGATCTTCCTCTACTGCGTGCTGGACGCCTTCATGAAGAGGGTGCCGGCAGGCGACAATCCCTGGGGTGCCGGCGCGACCACGCTGGAGTGGACGCTGTCCTCGCCGCCGCCCTTCCACCAGTTCGAAGTGCTGCCCCGCGTGCAGTAACCAATCCCCCGCGGCGCCCGTGACGGGCGCCGCGGCGCTGTAACGAAGCGAGTAGATCTAAGTGTCCGTCCTCGACCACAACGCCATCGACATCAATCCCCACATCTCCGAAGCGGAGGTTGGCGATTATCTCGCATTGCTCAAGCCGCGGGTGATGTCGTTGGTGATCTTCACTGCGCTGGTCGGGATGGCGATGGCCCCGGGGCATTTCCACCCGGTGCTGGCGATAACCTCGCTGCTCTGCATCGCCGTCGGCGCCGGTGCCTCCGGGGCGCTCAACATGGCGCTCGAAGGCGACATCGACGCCAAGATGTCGCGCACGGCGAACCGGCCGATCCCGCGCGGCCGCATCACCCGCCCCGAGGCGATGGCGTTCGGCATGACGCTCGCCTTCTTCTCGGTGATGACGCTCGGCATCCTCGTCAACTGGATCGCGGGTGCGCTGCTCGCCTTCACCATCTTCTTCTACGTCGTGATCTACACGATGTGGCTGAAGCGCTGGACCGCGCAGAACATCGTGATCGGCGGCGCCGCCGGTGCGCTGCCGCCGGTGGTGGCCTGGGCCTCGGTGACGGGCACGGTCGATGTCGAGCCGCTGCTGCTGTTCGCCATCATCTTCTTCTGGACCCCGCCGCATTTCTGGGCGCTGGCGCTGTTCCGCTCCGACGACTACGCGCGCGCCGGCATTCCGATGCTGCCGAACGTCGCCGGTCCCGACGCCACGCGTCTGCAGATCCTGCTCTACACCATCGTGCTGATCGCGGTCGCCGCCGCGCCCTGGGCGCTCGGCTATTTCGATGCCGTCTACGGCGTGGTCTCGCTGATTCTCGGTGCCGGCATGCTGGTGCTCGCCATCAACGTCTATCTGCGCCGCGAGCGCAGCCAGTCGCTGCGCGCGACCCGCAAGCTGTTTGCCTTCTCGATCCTGTACCTGTTCGCGCTGTTTGCGACCCTGCTGGCCGAGGTCGTGTACCGGGCGCTTGCTCCGATGGTTGGGGGCGCATGATCACCGCGATGGCCGACAAACCCGAGCCGGAAGGAATCGTCCTCACCGAGGCGCAGCGGAAGAGCCGTCGTCAGCGCTCGATCGCCATCGCATTGGCGCTCGGCGTGCTCGTGGTGCTGTTCTTCGCCGTCACCATGGTCAAGGGGCCGGCCGTGCTCGTGCGGCCGATGTAGGAAATATGGATCACGAGCCCACCATATCGCAGGACGTCAGCGCCAAGCCGGGCCATCGCAACCCGGGCAAGGGCCGCGGGCTGGGGCGCGATGTGGTGGTCGCGTCCATCTGCGGCGGCGTGGTCGCGCTGATGGTCGGCGCCTCCTACGCGGCGGTGCCGTTCTACAATTGGTTCTGCCGCGCCACCGGATTCAACGGCACGACGCAAGTGGCGACCTCTGCGCCGGCCACGGGCCCGATCGCGCGGAAGATCTCGGTGCGCTTCGATTCCAACGTCGCGCCCGGCCTGCCCTGGAAGTTCGAGCCAGAGCAGAGCGAGATCGAGGTCAATATCGGCCAGGTCGTGACCGTCTTCTACACCGTGACCAACCAGGCGGCGCGCGCCACCGCGGGCCAGGCCGCCTATAACGTCGCGCCCCTGACGGTCGGCGCCTATTTCCAGAAGATCAACTGCTTCTGCTTCACCGAGCAGACCATGGCACCCGGTGAGAAGCGCGAGATGCCAGTCGTGTTCTACGTCGACCCGTCGATCGCCGCCGACCACGAGAACGACGGGCTGAGCACGATCACGCTGTCCTACACGTTCTATCCGGTGCGCGATCCCGTGGCGAAACCGCTGGCATCGGGCGAAGCCGACAAGCGCAAGGGAAATCTTTGACCGCAGGGCTCACGCGCAGGCGGTTGGACGCAAGGGGATAAGTGCCGGACAGGCACGGGATTGAGGAGAGAGACGGAAATGGCCACGGCGCACACCAAGCATCACGACTATCACCTGGTCGATCCCTCTCCCTGGCCGGCGGTCGGCTCGCTCTCGGCCTTCATCATGGCGGTCGGCGCGGTCGCCTGGATGCACCACATGTTCTCGGCGGCGCCGATCGTATTCGGCGTCGGCACCGTGGGCGTGCTCTACACCATGGCGAGCTGGTGGGCCGACGTGATCAAGGAGGCCCAGTACAAGGGCGATCACACCCGGGTCGTGCAGCTGCATCACCGCTACGGCATGATCCTGTTCATCGCCTCCGAGGTGATGTTCTTCGTCGCCTGGTTCTGGGCCTATTTCAACGCGGCGCTGTTTCCGGCTGATGCCGTCCACGCCACCCGCGATGCGGTGTTCGGTTGCGGCCTCGGCACGCAGCCCGGCGCCTGCGCGGTCCCGGGCACCTGGCCGCCGAAGGGCATCGAGACCTTCGATCCCTGGCATCTGCCGCTGCTGAACACGCTGATCCTGCTCACGTCAGGCACCACCGTGACCTGGGCGCACCATGCGCTGCTCGAGAACGACCGCCAGGGCCTGAAGTATGGCCTGATCCTTACCGTCGTGCTCGGCGCGCTCTTCACCTGCGTGCAGGCCTATGAGTATGCCCACGCGGCGTTCTCCTTCGGCGGCAACGTCTACGGCGCGACGTTCTTCATGGCGACCGGATTCCACGGCTTCCATGTGCTGGTCGGCACCATCTTCCTGCTGGTGTGCCTGTTCCGCGCCTATGCCGGCCACTTCACGCCGAAGCAGCATCTCGGCTTCGAGTTTGCGGCCTGGTACTGGCACTTCGTCGACGTGGTCTGGCTGTTCCTGTTCCTCTGCATTTACGTCTGGGGACGCGGCGCCGAGACCATGGCCAGCGCCGCGCACTGAGCCCGATCGAACCGATAAGGAAGGGCGGCCGCAGGGCCGCCCTTTCGCTTTCCGGCCGCCCGAAGTTTCGTCGGAAACTGTGATAGAGTCCGCCATCATGAACGACAGTGCCGGCACACCCCCGTCCGAAACCACCGTCCTGCAAAGCGCGCTGCGTGGGCTTGCCTGCAAATGCCCGCGCTGCGGCCAAGGCAAGCTTTATGCGGGCTTTCTGACGCTCGCGCCCGCATGCGACCGTTGCGGGCTCGACTATGCCTTCATCGATACCGGCGACGGCCCGGCGATCTTCATCATCATGCTGGCCGGCGGCATCGTCGTCGCGTGCGCCCTCATCGTCGAAGTCAAATACCAGCCGCCATATTGGCTGCATGCGGTGCTCTGGCTGCCGCTCATCCTCGCCACCACGCTGTTGCCGCTGCGCTCGATGAAGTCGTTGCTGATCGCGCTGCAATTCCACCACAAGGCGGCGCCGGGCCGGTTGGTCGATCGCGCGAAATGAATGAGCCTGCGTCGCGCAAGGCCCCCGTGGCCGGCTTCGCGCTGTTCACGCTGTTCCTCACGGCTGTGTTCGTGGCGCTCGGTGTCTGGCAGCTGCAGCGCCGCACCGCCAAGCACGAGTTGATTGCGGCGCTCACCGAGCGGCTTGCGGCCGCGCCGATTGCGCTGCCGCCGTCCGCGCAATGGGTCGCGCTCAATCCCGCCCGCGACGAATTCCGCCGCGTCAGCTTCACCGCGACCTACGCAGCCCTCCCCGATGCAATGGTCTATTCCTCCGGCTCGGCGGTGCGCAAGGACGCCTCCGGCCCCGGCACCTGGGCGTTCCTGCCGGCGCGGCTTCCCGGCGGCGAGATGGTCGTGATCGAAGCGGGTTTCGTCGAGAACACGATGCAGGACCGCGGCGTCGAGGATCGCGCGGTGAACAAGCTCGTCACGGGCCAACCGGTTGAGCTCACCGGCTATCTGCGCTTTCCCGAGGCGCCAAGCTGGCTGACTCCGGCGGAGAATCGCGGCAAGCGGCTCTGGTTCGTGCGCGATCATCTGGCAATCGCAAGCGTGCTGGGCTGGGGCACGGTTGCGCCGTTCTATGTCGATCTCGAACGGCCCGCGCCGGCGAACGGCATCCCGCGTCCGGGACCGCTCCAGGTGAATCTCAAGGACGACCATCTGCAATATGCAATCACCTGGTTCACGCTTGCAGGCGCCGTGCTTATCGCCTTCGGCGTGTGGGCAAGAGGCCGGCGGCAGAGCTGAGCTCATTGGCAGGTCCATCGAGGGAACCCGGTATCGCCCGGGGTTTATTATTCAGCGCATATTCACGAGGGTGGTTCTAAGCCGCCAATATTGTCCGCGGCAGATTGGGTGCGGCGTGAGTGATTTCGACCAGATGGGAATTATCGTCGACTGGGTGGATGCCTGCCGTAAGGGCGACCTCACAGCCCTGCTCGACCTCTATGCCGACGACGCGCAGCTCGAATGCACCTGCGACGGCGCGCGGCGCTTTCGTGGCCGGAGCGAGATCGAGGCCTATTGGCAGCCGCGGCTCAGCGCCTTCTCCTCGGCGGGGTTCGGGCTGGAAGAGATCAATCCCGCGCCCCACGGCGTCCACCTCGAATATTCCGTCGCCGGCGCGCTGCGCATTCAGGCCTCGTTCCGCTTCAGCCCGGATGGCAAGATCCGCAGCACGCTGTGCGAACCGGCGCGACAGAATGCGCATGATGGTTGCGCCTGCTGAATTACCCTGGAGGCGGAACGTCCCGCATCGTCTCCGCCGGAAGGCGGCAGCGCACGTAGGTTCGGTCATCCACGCGCAACAGCGATAGCGATCCGCTGAGCGCGCGCACGCGCTCATGCATGCCGGTCAGGCCCCGGCCGAAGACGTTGTCCGCAGGGAAACCGCCGCCATCGTCGGAGATCTCGACGACGAGCGTCTTGTCGGCAACCGTCGCCTGCACATGTGCGTTGCCCGCGTTGGCATGTCGCAGCACGTTGGTCAGTGCCTCCTGGATCACTCGATAGACGGTCTGCGCCAGCGGTCCGCCGATTGCGCTGAGATCGCGATCGATCGCGTCCGTCAGCACGATATGAGGTGCCTGCTTGCGAAAATTCCGGAGCAGCGTTTGCACGCTGCTCGAAAGGCCGAGCTCTTCGATATAGAGCGGCCGCAGCCGGTCCAGGATGCGGCGGTTGGTCTGCTGCAGGGCCTCGACCGATTGCAGCAGGTCCTGTGCCGAATTGCCGAGATGTCCCGTTGGCTCGGAGGCATCGGTCAGCGCGATCGTGCCGGCGCGGATGCTGAAGAGGAGGGGCCCGAGCTCGTCGTGCAGTTCGCGGGCGAGATCGCGCCGCTCGTCATCCTGCAGCGACACCAGGCGGTGCATCAGATAGCGATTGTCCTGGCTGAGTTGCGCCAGTGTCGCTGCCAGCGCATTGGCTTCCTCGCAGCTCTGCCGGATCTCCGGCGGTCCTCCGACCGGGATCGGCCTTGCGTAGTCGCCGCGCCGAATCCGCGTAAGACCGTCGCCGAGATGTTGCAGGGGGCGCAGGGCCGAACCGGCGAAGACATAGGCAACGGTGCCGGTGAGCACCATCAGGACAGCGACCAGGCTGGTTAGCGCAAGGAAGCCGATCCACTTCTCGAACAAGTCGGCCGATATGTCCGGGAAGAACACGATATCGCCGACATGTCTGCCGTCCATGACGATCGGAAACGCCGCTTCCATCTCTGGTATGGTGATGAGGTTGACGAACCATTGCGGAACCTTCTTCAGGTTGCGCAAGTCTTTCGGAGAAGGCGGGGGACCTCCGTCCATGCGGCGGAATTGAATATCCGTGGAGGCGTCCAAGGACTGAACAAATGCATCGAGGGTCTTTTGCGGATTGTCCGATGCGCGCAGAGTGCTGTTGAGCGCGGCGGCGATGGTCTGGATCGAGCGTCGAGCCGGCTCGTGTTCATCAGCTACCTGACCTGCTGCAAATATCTGCAGTAATATGCCGCCCAGGATCAGGGCTGCGAGAAGGCTCGCGCCGAGCGGGAGAAACAATTGCGTTCGGAACGAAAGTCGTCGCCACATTAGGTCAATTCTAACGCGTATCGGCCGGATTTGCTCTTTCCATTTATTCCCGGCGGGCTATGAGTCGAAAAACAAGAGGGTGCGCGATGCAAGATACCGCCAAGCTGGCGACGAGGGTCCTGATCGTCGACGACCATCCCGTGGTGCTGTCGGGCTGCCGCACCCTGTTCGCATCCGACCATTCAATCCGCATTGACGAGGCGAGCGACGCCAAATCCGGGCATCGCGCCTATGTCAGCAAGCGGCCCGACGTCACCGTGATCGACATCAGCCTGCCCGACGTCTCCGGGTTCGAGCTGATGCGGCGCATCCGCAAGGACGACCCCGACGCCAAGATCATCATGTTCAGCATGAACGACGATCCGGCGTTCGTCGTGCGGGCCGTCGAGCTCGGGGCGCAGGGCTATGTCTCCAAAGGCGACGATCCCAGGATCCTGCTCAAAGCGGTGCGCAAGGTGGTCGCGGGTGACAACTTCATCTCGCCGCAGCTTGCGGAAGCCGTGACGTTCTCCGGCGCGGCGATCAAGGCCAACCCCGCGTCACAAATGACGCCGCGGGAGCTCGAAATTCTTCGCTTGCTCGGACGCGGCGACAAGATCGTCGAGGTCGCCGAGGCGCTCGGCATCTCCTACAAGACGGTCGCCAACACCACGTCCCTGCTCAAGCAGAAGCTTGGCGCCAAGAACCATTCCGACCTGATCCGGATCGCAGTGGAAATCGGAATGAACTGACTTTCGCCAGCGACCGAACCGGCTGCTCCGGGATGCAGCGGTTCGGCCGACGGATCGACGCCGCCGTTGGCCGGGCAATGCATTGGACAACGGGCTGACACCCATCCGCCCGACACAATGGGCCGAGGCTGTATTCGTTCCCCGCGACTGACTCGGGAAAAGGCGGAGTTCAGGGTGAGGATCACGGCGGGGCTTGGCTGCAACTGCCAAAACGAACCAGAGCCAGATCGGGAAAAATAGGAACATTTTCGACACGCGCGGGGTTTTGGACTTGACGATTTCGTGACAGGCGACGAAAGCTTGCCGGAACAGTTTTGAGGGTTCGGCGACCCCGACGAGGCAACTGGTCTGCACACAACGACAGGCCTTCCAAGAGAAGGGCTGCGGCAATGCCGCAGCCCTTTTTCATTGGGCGAGGGGGTACGCCGGAAGCGGTTTCCCGATGCGGCAAAACACTCTATGGTGGTTCAAAGCCACCGGCTGTTGACAAGTAATTACGCAAAATCAAAGGCTTAAGGGTCGAGCTCCGGCCCGGCCGCCTTTGGAGGGCAGTTTGACTCGCTATATCTCGACCCGGGGCGAAGCCCCCGAACTCGGCTTTTGTGACGTGATGCTGACCGGGCTTGCCCGCGACGGCGGCCTGTATGTGCCGGCGGTGTGGCCACAGCTTCCGAGCGAGACGATCGCCGGCTTCTTCGGCCGCCCCTATTGGGAGGTCGCGGTCGACGTGATTCGTCCCTTCGCCGGTGGCGAGATTTCCGACGCCGAGCTCGGGCGGATGGCGAACGAGGCCTATGCCACCTTCCGCCATCCTGCGGTGGTGCCGCTGCGCCAGATGTCCCCGCACCAGTTCGTGCTGGAGCTGTTCCACGGTCCGACGCTCGCCTTCAAGGACGTGGCGATGCAGCTGATCTCGCGGCTGATGGACCATGTGCTCGAAAAGCGCGGCCAGCGCACCACCATCGTGGTCGCGACGTCAGGCGATACCGGCGGCGCCGCGGTCGAAGCCTTTGCGGGCCTCGAGAACGTCGATCTCATCGTGCTGTTTCCGCACGGCCGCATCTCCGAGGTGCAGCGGCGGATGATGACCACGACGGGCGCGGCCAACGTCCATGCGCTCGCCATCGAAGGCACCTTCGACGACTGCCAGGCGCTCGTGAAGGGGATGTTCAACAACCATCGCTTCCGCGATGCGACCTCGCTCTCCGGCGTCAATTCCATCAACTGGGCGCGCATCGTCGCGCAGGTGGTCTACTATTTCACCTCTGCCGTCGCGGTCGGTGCTCCGGCGCGCGCGGTCGATTTCGTCGTTCCGACGGGCAATTTCGGCGACATCTTCGCCGGCTACGTCGCCAAGCGCATGGGGCTGCCGGTGCGCACCCTGCGCATCGCCGCCAACGTCAACGACATCCTGGCGCGCACGCTGAAGACCGGCATCTACGAGGTGCGTGAGGTGCACGCGACGGCATCGCCGTCGATGGACATCCAGATCTCCTCGAACTTCGAACGGCTGCTGTTCGAGGCCGGCCGGCGCGATGGCGCCGGCGTGCGTCGCCTGATGGAACAGCTGAAGCAGTCCGGCCGCTTCGTGCTGCCTGATGCGACGCTGGCCGCGATCCGCGAGGAATTCGATGCCGGGCGCGCCGACGAGACCGAGACTGCGGCTGCGATCCGCGCCGCCTGGCGCGAAGCAGGCGAGCTGGTCGATCCTCATACCGCCGTGGCGCTCGCCGTCGCGGACCGCGACACCACCGATACGAAGGTGCCGAGCATCGTGCTCTCCACCGCCCATCCGGCCAAGTTCCCCGACGCCGTCGAGGCGGCTTGCGGCCAGCGGCCGCAACTGCCGGCCTGGCTCGACGGCCTGATGACCAAATCCGAACACATGAGGGTGATGAAGAACGATCAGGTCGAGCTCGAGCGGTTCGTGCTGTCCGCCAGCCGCGCCGCAAAGCAGGGAGTTGCCGGATGAGCGTCGAGATGTCCAAGCTTGCCTCCGGCCTCACCGTCGTCACCGACGAGATGCCCCACCTCGAGACGGCGGCGCTCGGTGTCTGGGCCGGCGTCGGCGGACGCGACGAGAAGCCGAACGAGCACGGTATCTCGCATCTGTTGGAACACATGGCGTTCAAGGGCACGACCAGGCGCTCCTCGCGCGAGATCGTCGAGGAGATCGAGGCGGTCGGCGGCGACCTCAATGCCGGCACCTCGACCGAGACCACGTCCTATTACGCGCGGGTGCTGAAGGCCGACGTGCCGCTCGCGCTCGACGTGCTCGCCGACATCCTTGCCAATCCCGCCTTCGAGCCCGACGAGCTGGAGCGCGAGAAGAACGTCATCGTACAGGAGATCGGTGCCGCGCAGGACACGCCCGACGACGTCGTGTTCGAGCATCTGAACGAGCTCTGCTATCCCGACCAGCCGATGGGCCGTTCGCTGCTCGGCACCGCCAAGACGCTGCGCGCCTTCAACCGCGACATGCTGCGCGGCTATCTGTCGACGCATTATCGCGGGCCCGACATGGTGGTGGCCGCGGCCGGGGCGGTCGATCACGGCCAGGTCGTCGCCGAGGTCGAAAAGCGCTTTGCGAGCTTCGAGGGGACGCCCGGGCCGAAGCCGCAGGCCGCTCGGTTCGGCCAGGGCGGCGCCAAGGTGGTGCATCGCGAGCTCGAGCAGGCGCATCTGACGCTGGCGCTCGAGGGGGTGCCGCAGACCGATCCTTCGCTGTTCTCGCTGCAGGTCTTCACCAATGTCCTCGGCGGCGGAATGTCGTCGCGCCTGTTCCAGGAGGTGCGCGAGAAGCGCGGCCTCTGCTACTCCATCTACACCTTCCACGCCCCCTACACCGATACCGGCTTCTTCGGCCTCTATACCGGCACCGATCCCGCCGATGCGCCGGAGATGATGGAGGTCGTGGTCGACATCATGAACGAATCGGTGGAGACGCTGACTGAGGCCGAGATCGCCCGAGCCAAGGCACAGATGAAGGCGGGGCTGCTGATGGCGCTGGAGAGCTGCTCCTCCCGCGCCGAGCAGCTCGCCCGGCACGTGCTGGCCTATGGGCGGCCGCAGACAGTGCAGGAACTGGTTGCCCGGATCGACGCCGTCAGCATCGAATCGACGCGGGACGCGGCCCGTGCGCTCCTGTCGCGCAGCCGGCCTGCGGTCGTCGCATTGGGCAGCGGCAGGGGTCTGGACACGGCGGTGTCTTTTGCGGAAGGATTGACACGGGCGCGCGCCAAGGCGCGGCTGCATTAGGAGCCGCGCGCGGGCCTCGCCCCGGGAAGCATCACCATGGCCCTCTTTCGCCTGCCATCCAGTGGACCCGCCGCCCTGGCGCCGCGCGGCAACGGGCTGCTCCTGCGCGCGCCGCAAATGTCCGACTTCCTGCAATGGGCTCATTTGCGCGAGACCAGCCGCGACTATCTGACGCCTTGGGAGCCGATCTGGCCGTCCGACGATCTCACCCGCTCCGGCTTCCGCCGTCGCCTGCGCCGCTATGCCGAGGACATTGCCGCGGACCGCTCCTATCCCTTTCTGATCTTCCGCGAGCTCGACGGTGCCCTGGTCGGCGGCATCACGCTCGCCAATGTCCGGCGTGGCATCGTGCAGGCCGGCACCATCGGCTATTGGGTAGGCCAGCCCTATGCCCACCGCGGCTACATGACCGCCGCACTGCGGGTCCTGCTGCCGACGCTGTTCGGCGAGCTCAATCTGCACCGGGTCGAGGCCGCCTGCATCCCGACCAATGCGCCGTCGATCCGGGTGCTGGAGAAGTGCGGCTTCTCGCGCGAGGGCCTGGCGCGCCGCTATCTCTGCATCAACGGGGTCTGGCAGGATCACCTGCTGTTCGGCCTGCTGCACGAGGACTTCCGCGGCTGAGCAGCCTGATGGATGCAGCCAAATCCCTTTTTGCCGCCTTGGGTTCGCCGATATTGGCGATATAACCCGGCCGGAACATTGTCATGGAGTACGGGTGTTGATGGTGCAGGAGCTTCGGTCATCGCGGACGAGGTTGCGGCGGGGCGCAGCGGTCGTGCTGGCATTATCGGTCGGGCTCGCCTCCGTCTCGCCGGTGGCGGCACAGTCGTTGACCGACCGCTTCAAGAGCCTGTTCGGCGGCAAGTCCGACGAGCCGGCGGAGCCGAAGCCGGCGCCTGCGCCCGGGCAGCCGGCCGAAGACGACCTCGATTGCCCCCAAGTCACGGTGCGCGCGGGCGCCTCGACCTACGCGGTCGGCGCCAGCGGCAAGCCGGCGGTCGGCAATGACATCCGCTTCCAGGCCTCGATCACCAAGATGGCGCGCGAATGCTTGCGCAGCAGTGCCGGCATCACGGCCCGGATCGGCATCCAGGGCCGTGTCATCGCCGGCCCCGCCGGGGCGCCTGCCTCCGTCGAGGTGCCGCTGCGCATCGCCGTCGTGCAGGGCGGCGTCGGCGAGAAGGTGATCGCCTCAAAGGCCTACCGGACCACGGTGGCGATGTCGGAAGGCGGCAGCGTGCCCTTCACCTTCGTCGCCGAGGATCTGGCCTATCCGGTGCCGGCGCCCGCGGTTGCCGATACCTACATCTTCTATGTCGGCTTCGACCCGCAGGCGCTCTCGCCGGAGCCGAGAGGGAAGAAGAAGAAGTAGGGGAGATCTTGCGGCAATGTCAGCTGTCATTGCCCGCGAAGGCGGGCAATCCAGTATTCCAGAGGCCGCGGTGCTTGAACTGAGAAGCCTCGGCGTACTGGATCACCCGCCCCAGTGCGCAAGTGCGCGCAAGGTGGGTAATGATACCGCACTTGTGGATGCTGTTACCCGACAGACAAAAAAGCCGGCGCTCGTCGCGCCGGCTTTTTGATTGGGTAAGGCAAATCCCTCAGTTCAGCTTCTGCCTGACTTCGTTGATGCCCTTGGCGAGCAGGTCGTCGGCGATCGGGCCCTTGACTGACTGCGACAGGATCGTGGAGGCAGCCTGCACGGCGGCTTCCGCGGCGGCTGCCCGGACGTCCGCGAGAGCCTGAGCCTCGGCGAGTGCGATCTTGCCCTCGGCGGTCTTGGTGCGGCGGGTGACGAAATCTTCCAATTTCGCCTTGGCCTCTGCTGCGATGCGCTCGGCTTCGGCATTCGCGTTGGCGATGATGTCGGCGGCCTCGCGCTCGGCACCGGCAGTGCGCGCCTTGTAGTCGGCGAGCACTTTGGTGGCCTCCTGCTTGAGGCGCGCCGCCTCGTCCAGCTCGGCCTTGATACGAGCGGCGCGATGATCGAGCGCCGACATCGCCGTCTTGAACACCCCCACATAGGCGAAGATCACCATCAGGATCACGAAGGCGACGGCGACCCAAAACTCAGGTGTGAAGAACATCGAGACTAACCCTTCAAGGTCGCATCAACGGCGGCATTGACCGACGCTGCATCCGGAACGACGCCCGTGAGCTGCTGAACGATGGTGCCGGCTGCATCGGCCGCGATGCCGCGGACGTTGCTCATGGCGGTCGCGCGGGTCGAGGCAATGGTCTTCTCCGCCTCGGCGAGCTTGGCGGACAGTTGCTCTTCCAGCGCCTTGCGTTCGGCTTCCGCCTGCGCATTCGCCTTCTCGCGGGATTCGTTGCCGATCGCCTGTGCACGTGCGCGCGCCGACGCGAGCTCGCCTTCATAGGCCTTGAGCGCCGCCTCGGACTGGTCCTTCAGCTTCTGCGCTTCGGCGAGATCGCCCTCGATCTTGTTCTGACGCGCCTCGATCGCACCCCCGACACGCGGCAGCGCGAACCGGGAGACGATCAGATACAGCGCGACGAAGGCGATCGCGAGCGACACCAGTTGCGAAGCAAAGGTGCTGCTCTCGAAAGGCGGAAAGCCACCGCCGTGGTGACCGCCATCGGCCTCCGTGTGAGCGCCGGTACCTTTGGCGCCGCCATGACTTTCAGCCATGGAGTTCTCCTGTTGCTGTCAGACGCGCCGCCTCCCACCTGGAAGCGGCGCGAAACGCGTTCAGAGCGGGACGAACAGCAGCAGCAGAGCGATCAGCAGCGAGAAGATGCCGAGCGCTTCGGTCACGGCGAAGCCGAAGATCAGGTTGCCGAACTGGCCCTGAGCAGCTGCCGGGTTGCGCATGGCTGCGGACAGATAATTGCCGAAGATGAAGGCCACGCCGATGCCGGCGCCGCCCATGCCGATGCACGCGATGCCCGCGCCGAGAAACTTAGCTGCTTGCGGATCCATTTTTGACTCCTTGGAAGAAAGACAGGTGTGGGTGGAAAAGCACCCGGATCACTCAGTGTCCAGGGTGAATGGCGTCGTTGAGGTAGATACAGGTCAAGATCGCAAACACATAGGCTTGCAGGAACGCGACCAGCAGTTCGAGCGCGGTGAGCGCGACGGCGAGCGCCAGCGGCATGACACCGCCGATCCAGCCGACCACGCCAAGAGACGCGCCGAGCATGGCAACGAAGCCGGCGAACACCTTCAGCGCGATGTGGCCCGCGAGCATGTTCGCGAACAGTCGAACGCTGTGCGAGACCGGCCGCAGGAAGAACGACAGCACCTCGATCGCCATGACCAGCGGCAGGATGTAGCCGGGAACGCCCGAGGGCACGAACACTTTCAGGAACTTCAGGCCGTTCTTGTAGAGGCCGTAGATCAGGACCGTGAAGAACACCAGCAGCGCCAGCGCCGCAGTGACGATGAGATGGCTCGTCACGGTGAACGTGTACGGAACGATGCCTACGAGGTTCGAGACGCAGATGAACATGAACAGCGAGAAGATCAGCGGGAAGAACCGCATGCCATCCGCTCCGGCAGTGCTGCGGATCATGCTGGCCACGAACTCATAGGAGAGCTCGGCCACCGACTGCAGACGCCCCGGAACCAGCTGCTTGCCGCTGGTGAGCAGAAGCAGCGCAATGATCCCCACCGCGACGAACATGTAGAGAGAGGCATTGGTGAAGGCGATCGAGTGATCGCCGATACGGCCGATCGTGAAGAGCGGTTCGACGTTGAACTGATGGATCGGGTCGATTTTCATCCGCGCGGCATCTCTCGTCTGCTGGACAAGCCGACCAGTGAAGATTGGTCGGCCGGCTGTGCCGGCGAGCGGCACGACAGTTAACCCGGCTAGGCCAATTACGAACCACCGCGCCTGTTCGGACCCGCGCCTGCCGTTCTCACCACATTCACCACGCCGGCGATGAAGCCCAGCAGCAGGAACGCGATGAATCCGAAAGGCGACGTCGACAGCAAGTGGTCGAACCCCCAGCCAATCCCCGCTCCGACAGCGACGCCGGCGATCAACTCCGAGGATAGTCGGAAACCAAGCGCCATCGCCGAGGCTCTGGCCGCTTTGTCTCCATCGTCACCTGCGGGTTGCTCGGTCTTGGCCCGGCGGTCGCGAAATTCGGACAACCGCTGATCAAGATTTCCGAGCCGATCGGAAAGCGCGGCTTCCTCGGGCGATCTATCGCGATCTCCATCCTCGCCGTGTCCCGTGCCCTGTGTCATGCAACGAAGACCCGAAACGCTGCGGCTGAATGGAAATTGCGCCCGTCACCCTCAAAAGCCGCGCGGACCATACTGATGGCCTATAATCAAGTCAAGCCAAGTCACGATTGCGTCCCTTCCGATTATGTATTTGATTTACTTGATGATATCGACGCGCACGGCAGCGCTGCACACAGCGTGACGCCGCACCGCAGCAGGTCTGCTTGCGAACGGCGGACGCAGCCGTGCTTTCGCCGCGCTCGCGGGATCAAAGAAGCCGCCGCGTTCGTTGATTTCGGGGGCGGCTTTTTGGCGGCGGATTGCCGGCGGGGGGTGTAGAATTGCAACCGCAGCCGCAGCAGTGCCGGGCGGAGACAATGATGAGACCTGCGACGTCATCCACGACATCATGGCTCGCGGCGGCGGCCGCGGTGATGGTAGTCAGCGGCGGCCTCGCGGCCGCGCAATCTACGCCCGACGGCGAAAATGGCCGCTACAGCATGATGCCCATCCCCGAGGGCGTGCTGCGGCTCGACACGCGCACCGGCACGGTGTCGACCTGCACCAGGAACGGCGCCGGTTGGGCCTGCTACGCGGTGCCCGACGAGCGGACCGCACTCGACGCCGAGATCGGCAGGCTCCAGGCCGAGGTCGAGCGGCTGAAGGCACAGCTCGCGGCGGGGCCAACGGTATCGGGCAAGATCGACGAGGCGCTGCCGAAATCCGATCCACTCAGGAAGCCCGAGCCCAAGGTCGCCGAGGGCGAGCGCAAGATCGAGATCCCGCTGCCGAGCGAGCAGGACGTCGACCGCATGATGTCGTTCCTGGAAAAGGCCTGGCGGCGGCTGATCGACATGGCCAACCGCGTGCAGAAAGACGTGTCGGGGAAGATCTGATGCGGGCCCCTCCATGACATCAGCCAGATCCGTCACCCGCTCCGCACCATCGTCCGTACAGGCCACGACCGTCACATCGGCACTGCTCACCGTGCAGACGCCTGGCCGCGGCTTCACTGATCTGACCAGCGAGGCCGCGAGATTCATCGCCGAGGCGCACGCGGGTGAGGGCGCGTTGACGCTGTTCATCCGCCACACCTCGGCCTCGCTGACGATCCAGGAGAACGCCGATCCCTCCGTGCTGGTCGATCTTACGACGGCGCTGTCACGGCTCGCGCCGGAGAACGCGGGGTGGACCCATGATACCGAGGGGCCGGACGACATGCCGGCCCATATCAAGACCATGCTGACGCAGACTTCGCTTCAGGTCCCGGTCCTGAGCGGCAAGCTCGCGCTCGGCACCTGGCAGGCGATCTACCTGATCGAGCATCGCAGCCGCCCGCACCGCCGTGAGATCGTGCTGCAATTCATCGGCAGCGATCGATAACGACACAAAGCAAAACCGGCCGCGGAGACCGCGGCCGGTTGGTGTCGTCGATTGCTGCTGCGATCAGGTCGCCTTGATGTCGACGTCCTTGGTTTCCGGCAGGAACAGGAAGCCGATCACCACGGTAATCGAGGCGAAGATGATCGGGTACCACAGACCGGCATAGATGTCGCCTGTCGAGGCCACGATGGCGAAGGCGGTGGCGGGCAGGAGGCCGCCGAACCAGCCGTTGCCGATGTGGTAGGGCAGCGACATCGAGGTGTAGCGGATGCGGGTTGGGAACAATTCGACCAGCATCGCCGCGATCGGGCCGTACACCATGGTCACGAACAGGACCAGGACGAACAGCAGGCCGATGATCGCCGCCGGCTGCGGACGGAAGACGTCGAACGGATGCGACATCTTCACGATGCCGGTGTCACCCGCCTTGGGATAGCCGGCCGCCTGCACCGCGGCGAGAACCGCCGGGTTGCTGTCCTTGGCGTTGGCGTAGGGCACGTCCTTGCCGTTGACCACGACCTTCACGTCCGAGCCGGCCGGACCTGGCGTCGTCGTGTACCTGACCGACGATTGCGACAGGTAGGCGCGCGCGGTGTCGCAAGGCGCGGTGAAGACGCGGGTGCCGACCGGGTTGAACAGATCGCCGCACTTGGCGGGATCGGCCACCACCTCGACCTTGACCGTCTCGATGGCCTTTTCCAGCGCCGGGTTGGCGTTGGAGGTGATCATCTTGAAGATCGGGAAGAAGGTCAGCGCCGCGATCAGGCAGCCGCCGAGGATGATCGGCTTGCGGCCGATCTTGTCGGAGAGCATGCCGAACACGATGAAGAAGCCGGTGCCGAGCAGCAGCGACCATGCAATCAGCAGGTTGGCGGTATAGCCGTCGACCTTCAGGATCGATTGCAGGAAGAACAGCGCGTAGAACTGGCCGGTGTACCAGACCACGCCCTGGCCCATCACACCGCCGAGCAGGGCGAGCAGCACGAGCTTGCCGTTCTGCCAGTTGCCGAAGGCCTCCGTCAGCGGCGCCTTCGAACCCTTCCCCTCTTCCTTCATCTTCTGGAAGATCGGCGATTCGTTCAGGCGAAGCCGGATCCAGACCGAGATGCCGAGCAGCAGCACCGAGACCAGGAACGGAATGCGCCAGCCCCACGCTGCGAAATCGGCCTCACCGAGCGCGGTGCGGGTGAACAGAATCACCAGCAGCGACAGGAACAGGCCGAGGGTTGCCGTGGTCTGGATGAAGGAGGTGTAGAAGCCGCGCTTGCCGTTCGGCGCATGCTCCGCGACGTAGGTCGCCGCACCGCCATATTCGCCGCCGAGCGCCAGACCCTGGGCGAGGCGCAGCACGATCAGGATGATCGGGGCCGCGATGCCGATGGTCGCCGCGTTGGGCAACAGGCCGACGATGAAGGTCGACAGACCCATGATCAGGATGGTGACGAGGAAGGTGTATTTGCGGCCGACGATGTCGCCGACACGGCCGAACACAATCGCGCCGAACGGACGCACCAGGAAGCCCGCGGCAAACGCCAGCAGCGCGAAGATATCGCGGGTTGCCGGCGGATAGGCCGAGAAGAACTGCGCGCCGATGATGCCGGCCAGCGAACCGTAGAGATAGAAGTCGTACCACTCGAAGACGGTACCGAGCGAGGAGGCGAGAATGACGAACCGTTCGTCCTTCGTCATCCCCTGCGCGCTCGATTGAGACACAGCCATTGTCGACATGTTTGGGTCGCTCCCCGAAAATCGTTTCCTCTCGCCCCCAGAATGTCCGGACGTGCCGGATCAGCCCAGGTCTTGGCCACAAGGTAACATCGGCGTGAAACCCTCCCCAATACGACTTTCGGCCTTGCGCACTGGTGCTGCGGTATCCAGCGCCGGTGTGCAAATGCCAAGCCGGGGGGATTAACCCCTTTGCAGCAAAGGGATAATGTCCACTTGCATGCCACGGCCGCTCGGGGAAGAATTGACGCACCCGGGATCTGTTCGCCGATCCGCCGCGAACGACAGCAAGAGAACGATGAACGCTCCTTCGACCCATCTCGTCATCGCCGACGATCATCCCCTGTTCCGCGATGCGCTGCGGCAGGCGGTGGCGGGCGTTCTCCCCTCGGCCCGGATCGACGAGGCCGGAACCTTCGAGGATCTGACCAAGCTCCTGGAGCAGACCTCCGAGGTCGATCTGGTCATGCTCGACCTCTCCATGCCCGGGATCTCCGGCTTTTCCGGCCTGATCTATCTGCGCGCGCAATACCCGGCGATTCCGGTCGTGATCGTCTCGGCATCCGACGACAGCGCCACGATCCGCCGCTCGCTCGATTTCGGCGCGTCCGGCTTCATCCCGAAGCGGTTCGGGGTCGAAACCTTGCGCGATGCCATCCTCAAGGTGATGGAGGGCGACGTCTGGGTTCCCACCGACACCGACCTGTCGGCTGCGGCCGATCCCGACATGACCCGCCTGCGCGACCGCCTGGTGACGCTGACGCCGCAGCAGGTCCGGGTCCTGATGATGCTGTCGGAAGGCCTTCTCAACAAGCAGATCGCCTACGAGCTCGGTGTCTCAGAGGCCACCATCAAGGCGCATGTCTCGGCGATCCTGCAAAAGCTCGGCGTCGAGAGCCGGACGCAAGCGGTGATTGCCGCGGCGAAGATCGCCGGCAGCCAGTGGAAGCAGGGCACGCCGACGGGGTAGCGTTTGCGCGTCAACTGGCGGATGTCCGGGCTCGCGGCAGAGCGCAATCATTCGTCGCGATGAGAGCTTCGGCGGTTTTGACCCGTGTGGGCATGTCGATCGATGGATTAGCTGGACCGCTAAACCGTCGTTTGGAATAGACCGCCAGTAGCTGACGCGGCTAAGTTGGGGTCAAACCCCGGAGGATGAAGATGCCGTACTTCACAGCCAACCAGACCCAATCCGATCGCACGTCTAAGGTGCTTGCAGATGTCTTCTGTGCGCTTTTACTAGGGACCTTTTCCATCGTCTTTTTCGGCCTGGTTGGCGGCCTTATTGCTTTAGTTCTGCTGGAAGCTTGCTTGCTCGCCCTCGATTGGGTGATGCCGAGCGACGATGATGCCGCTGGGGTTGTCCGCTAGGAGATCAAGGGCCAACGAATGAGCAAGCCCGTAAAATCTGAAAGCGAACTCGTCGCCATGGCGAGAGCCGAGTTGAAGGTCCACGCCGACTGTCCCGATGGAATGACGATTTCCATCCTCCGCGACGGGAAATCCTGGGAGTTTCGGGCCAGCGCTGATCAGGCGACCTCTGATCGGCCGGGCTATCCTGAATGCGTTGCCATGCTGGTCCAGATTGGGGATCACCTCTGCAGGCAGTACGACGTCGAGGGTTAGGCGCGCCTCGACAGCCGACACCGGTCAGAAGATGCGGTCGATCACCATCGTCAGGCCAGCTGAGAAGGCCATGATGATCACCAGGGGGACTCCTGTCTCAAAGAATGGCAGCTCCATCCACCGATGTGACTGCCCGTTGCGAGGCAGGAAGACCCAGAGGAGAGCGATCGACAAGACGACCAGGAATGCGCCGATCACGAAATCCTCCTCTGGAGCAGTGATATCTCGCTGGAGGTTGTCCTCCGCCGGTCGCGTCGCCGGTAAGCCCCGAAGGTCAACCCAATTAAGCCTAGTGACGCTAACTTAGACATTGCTGCGGCAAACTGTCCATTTTCCTGTTGACCGGGAATTGGCCGACGGTAAAGGTGGCCCTGCTTCACGCGGCGGCTGAGACCTGAACGTGTCTTGCCGAAAACCGACAGCAAGAACGGGCGGAAGCATCAGGAGGGGTCAACTAGCTCCCGCGCAGACGTGGCAGGCAGCTGATGCAGCGCCATGGTCCTGCTCGCCTGGGGGATAGTACTCAGCGAGCGGGGACAAGGCATCGATGCGCCCATTGTTGGCGATGAGTACGGCTATCGACTGGCTGAACGAAAAGGTCGGCAACGTCTGCAATATTCTGGTGCTCGCGGCCTGCGTCGTGAGTGCTGTCAATGCGATGATCCGCTACGCCTTCAGTTACAGCTCGAACAGCTGGCTAGAGACGCAGTGGTATATGTTCGCCGTCATCGTGATGTTCGGCGCGTCCTACACCTTTAAGCGCAACGAGCACGTCCGCGTCGAGATCCTTTATCTCATGCTCACCGAGCGCGGCCAGCTGTGGCTGGACCTGATCGGGACATTGGTCTTCCTCGTCCCTGCCTGCCTGCTCCTCAGCTACCTCTCTTGGGGGATGTTCTACAATTCGTTCGTCATCGGCGAAATGTCCAACAATGCAGGCGGCCTTCTGCGGTGGCCGATCAAGTTCGTCCTGCCGGCCGGCTTCTTCATGGTGGCTTTGCAGGGTATCTCGGAGGTCATCAAGCGCGCCGCCGCCTTGCGCGGTGAAGTCACCATCGATGCGAAATACGAGCGGCCGACCCAATGATCACGATCGAGATGATGCCGCCGCTGATGTTCGGCGGTCTTGTGCTGGCGATGCTCATCGGCTTTCCGGTCGCCTTCACGCTGGCCGCCCTCGGGCTCTCGTTCGGATTTCTCGCGATCCATTTGGGATTTTTCGAGTTCAGCTTCCTCCAGGCGATCCCGGAGCGCATCTACGGCAGCGTTCTGTCCAACGAGCTGCTGCTGGCCATCCCATTCTTCACGTTCATGGGCGCGATCCTCGAACGATGTGGCCTCGCAGAGGACATGCTGGATTCGATGGGACAGCTGTTTGGCCCCGTTCGCGGCGGTCTCGGCTATTCCGTGATCATCGTCGGCTTCATCCTTGGGGCCATCACAGGCACAGTGGCGGCGCAGGTCATCGCCATGGCGCTGATCTCGATGCCGGTCATGATCCGCTACGGCTACAACGTGCGCTACATCACCGGCGTGCTCGCAGCCTCCGGCACCATAACCCAGCTGGTGCCTCCCTCGCTGGTTTTGATCGTGCTCGCGGACCAACTCGGAAAGTCGGTGGGTGACATGTATCTGGGCGCCTGGGGGCCATCGATACTTCAGATCGCGCTGTTCGCGGGCTACACCTTCGTTCTGAGCATCGTCAAACCGGGCCATGTTCCGGCGGTGCCGAAGGAAGCGAGGACGCTCAAGGGCTGGGCACTCTGGCGCAAATGCCTTCTGGGCATCATTCCGTCCGCCGTTCTGATCTTCGTGGTGCTCGGCACGATGATGCTGGGGCTCGCCACGCCGACCGAAGCGGGTGCCATGGGCGCCGTCGGCGCGATCGTCCTCGCCGTCATCCATCACAAGGATTTCAGCTCGGCCGGTCACAAGGTCTTGCTCGTGGGCGTGGCCGCGGCCGGCGTGGGCACCATCATCGGCATCTACTTCACGCCTAATCTGCCGTTCAAAATTGCGTTCGCGATTGCCTATCTGGCGGTGGCCTGGGCGTGTCTCGAGGTAATCAGGATTCCCGACCTGCGCTTGCTGGTAAAGCAGGGTTATGAGACCACCATGCGCATCACCTGCATGGTGACTTTTATCCTCATTGGATCGACCTGTTTCTCGATTGTCTTTCTCGGCTGCAACGGGGGCGTCTGGCTGGAACACATGCTGACATCGTTGCCGGGCGGTGTATGGGGCTTCTTAATCTTCATCAATCTGTTCATCTTCTTTGTCGCCTTCTTCCTCGACTTCTTCGAGATTGCCTTCATTATCGTTCCCATGATCGCGCCGACCGCCCTCAAGCTCCTCACGCCTGTCGTCGGCGCGGATGCCGCCTTGATCTGGTTTGGGATCATGCTGTGCGTGAACATGCAGACCTCCTTCCTGCATCCCCCCTTCGGCTTCGCACTGTTCTATTTGCGCGGCGTGGCGCCGAGGGAAGTCAAGAGTTCAGACATCTATTGGGGTGCGGTGCCGTGGATCGGTCTGCAGGCGATCATGGTTGCGGTCGTGATCGCATTCCCGATCACTGTCACCGGGTTGCTGGACGCCCCGATCAAGGTGGATCTGGATAAGATCAAGATCGAGATTCCGGACATCGAGTTGCCGCCACCGCTGGTCGATTTCGGGCAGCCCAAGAACTAAGGGACGTCCGCCGAAGCACTTCCGCTTTTCGTCCAACCCGGGCGGTTGACGCTCTCCGCTTTTCGCGCTGCTGCTGGAGATGACGGGACACCATGTGCGCGTTCTTCGAAACATGATTTGCAGGGACGTGACCGAGCCACCCCTAGGGGTTGGGCCGTCGTCGCTCAAAACAGCAACGGCTGGGTCAACCGATCGGCGGCCAAATATTCTACTTTACAGAAATTCGGATTCAGCGTAAATCCTGGCTCACCCTGATCCGGCGAAAGGGGCGGTCGTACGTCGTCACGAGCCGCGGATCGGGCTGCGGTGGACGCTTTGGCGCCGTCGCGGATGTGGGACGCAGGGCGGGGTGATGGATTGAGCCGAGCCCCGTGAGCGCCTCGCAAGCCGCGTTGTACGAACGGCGCCGTTCGCGTAACGGCAAAACCGTGTGGTCCTGGCCGTCGTTGCTACGGTCAAGCGCTTGCGGATGCGGCATCTGCGCCAACCGGCGCGGTGTCGGTGACTTTCGTGAGGGCGAGGGAGGCCAGAGGGAACTCGGCTCCCGGGAGAGCGCGGCATAAGCCGTCCGACCATCGCGCAGGGAAGGCCGTGTGTTCGGCTTCACCTGTATGCTGCTGTGCGGTTCCTTCTGCGTGTGCATTTCGCGCAGCGGACCGCGGGTGCGAGCCAGCACCCGGCCTTCCCTGCGCCCTTTCTCCAGGAGGGCGTGACGCGAAGCGCAAAACTCGGGCGAAACGCGCCGCGAGAAGGCGAAGCCATGTCTGCGAGTCGAGACGCTGGTTTGAGGTCGATAACGGTTCACCTTGCGCCGTCATTGCGAGGAGCGCAGCGACGAAGCAGGGTACGCCGACGGGGTGATCCGCTACAGCGTGGTCAGAAGCACGCTGGCCGCTTTGATATCCGCCGTATCGGCGCCCTCGGCAAAGCCCTCGAGCGGCGATTGGAGCCATCGCTTCGCCTCGTCGCGCTGCCCGCGTCCGGCAAACAGCCCGGCGAGATCGATCGCAGCGCGCAGCTCCCAGGCCGTGGCGCCTTGCCGGCGGCTGAGATCCAGGGATTGCATGAAGTGGGCTTCTGCCTGCTCGGCGTCGGGCTCCGGCAGCGACAACAGAACTCTGCCTTTCATCCGCAGCAATTCGGGCATGTAGAGATGATCGCCGCTCTGATCGACGAGGCGGATCGCATCGTCGATCAGGCGCGCACTCTGCTCGACCTGTCCAAGCGCCAACAAGCCTTGAACCAGCGCGATGTTGAAGGTCGTGGTGAGTAGTTCGTAGCCGGCCTCGTGGAGATCACGTAGGCAAGCGAAGATCGTATCGACGCCTTGCGCGGCGTCTCCCCGACGGATCGCCAGTTCGCCTTTCACGCCGCGGCCCACCACGAGATAGGGACCCATCGAGCGAGATTCGGCATGCGCGATGAATTGGTCGATGCTCTGCTCGGCGCCGTCGAGATCGCCGTCCCAGAGCGAGATCGAGACCGCCCAGATCAACGCGATGCACAGCGTGATCGGATGCTCCATCTGCGCGGCTTCAGTCACCGTCTGTTGCGCCAGCTGCCGCGCGTCCGCGGGCCGGCCCTGCAACCAGAGTTCGCGCGCCAGCGTGATGCCGGCCCGGTTGCGATGATCGAAGCCATGGATGGTGCTGATTCGTTCGGCGCCCGGCCCTTGCCATGCGACCTCTAGCATCTTGAGCGCGTCGCGGTGCTCGCCGGCCAGATGCAGCGAGACCCCGAGCAACGAATGGGCGAGGACGATCGAGCCCGGATCGCCGAGCGGCTGCGCGACCGCAAGGCTCTGCTGCGCATAACCAAGCGCGGCATGGAACTGCCCCATCCGTTCGTGGAAGATGTGCATGCGGCCGAGCAGCTGGAGCTGGTTCGGCACGTCGCCGCGCGCCTCCGCGATCGCAAGGCTCCTGCTCAAGGCCACGCGCGCCGCCTCGCTGCCGCCGCGCGTGAACATCAGGGTCAGCCCGAGGGCAGCCTGGATGTGCATTTCATCGGCGCTGCCGCGCGCGGACGGGGTCATGGCAAGCAGTGCCCGTTCCGACCAGCGCCGACATTCGATCAAGAGGGACATCGCGAGGAAGATCGGCGCTGCCGCGGCGGCGAGCGCAATGCCGGCGGTGGCGTCGCCGCCCGCGCCAAAGCACCAGTCCAGCGCGGCACGCACATTGTGGAGCGCGGAGAAGTGGATCGCCCGTTCGTCGGCGTTCGGCGTTGCCGCCCATGTGCTGCCGGCCTGCTCCAGCCATCGCCGGTAGTAGGTCGCGTGGCGGGCGGCGAGCGCGGCGTCGTTCGGCTCGATCTCGAGCAGATAGGCGCGCGTGGTATCGAGCAGACGGTAGCGCATCATGGCGCCGACCGGCCGCGGCGCGACCATCGATTTGGCGACGAGACTGTCGATGGCATCGAACAAATGGGAGCGGTCGGCACATTCATCCGGGACGACCTCGAGGGCGGCGTCGATGGTGAAGTGACCTGCGAAGACCGCCAGCCTGCGGAGGACGAGGCGCTCGATGTCGGACAGCAGCCCGTAGCTCCAGTCCAGCGTCGCCCGCAACGTCTTCTGTCGCGGGGGCGCGGTGCGCTGGCCCTGCCAGAGCAGATTGAGACGCTCATCGAGCAGCGCGGCCGTCTGCTCCAGGCCGTAAGCTTCGACCCGGCCGGCGGCGAGCTCGATCGCCAGGGCCATGCCGTCGAGGTTGCGGCAGATCCTCGCGATAGTCGCGGCGTTGGTGTCGTCGAGCGCGATCTGCGCGCCGCCAGCGGTCGCCCGTTCGATGAAGAGCTGAAGCGCGGGATAGGTCTGTGCAGCCGCCGCACTCAGCCCGGCACTATCAGGCGGTACGGCGAGCGGCGCCAGTCGATAGACCTGCTCGCCCTCGACGCGCAGGGCTTCGCGGCTGGTGGCGAGGATGTGGACATCAGGCGCAGCGTGGAAGATCGCCGAAGCCAGCGGTGCCGCCGCGGCGATGACATGCTCGCAATTGTCGAGGATGAGCAGCAACCGCTTGTCCCTGACATGCGCGAGCAGCGCGGGCAGGGGATCGTCGGTCTCGGCCGGCAAGCCGAGCATCAACAGGATCGAGGTGATCACGAGATCGGGATCGCTGAGCGCGGCAAGGTCGACGAAATGCGCGGCGTCGGAGAACGTCGCGAGCAGGTCGTGGGCGATCGCCACCGCGACGGCAGTCTTGCCGACGCCGCCCGGACCGACGATCGTGACGAAGCGCGAGGTGAGAAGCTTGTCGGAGATGGTGGCGACCGCCTGGTCGCGTCCGACCATCCGTTGCAGCCGATTCGGCAGCTTGACCGGCGGCAATTCCATCGGCGGGGACGAGCGCCGCGCCGCCGGAGGCTCCGTGTGCGAGATCGGCGCCACGAAGCAATAGCCGCGCCCGGAGAGCGTCGTGATGTAGCGCGCGCCGTCCTTGCCGTCGCCGAGCGCCTTGCGCAGAGCGGCGATGTGAAAGCGCAGATTGGCCTCTTCGACGGTGATGCCGGGCCACACCAGCGCCATCAGATACCTTTTGCTGACGACCTCGTTCGGCCGCGACATCAGTGCGATCAGTGCGTCGAAGGCCTTCGCACCCAGCGGCACCGCGACGGCGTCGCGCGTCACGAGCCTTTCAAGTGGCGCCACGGTGAATGGTCCGAACGAGAGTCTTGGCCCGGTCGGCGTGGTCATCGCGAAATCTTGCTCATTTGCGAACCGGATAGCCAGAGGGCAGCCATCCCGCAAGGCCTGCGTTGCATCGGCCTCAGACCGTGTTTGCAGGCCTCACAACAGCTTCTGCGCCGGCCTCACAACTTCTCACAAGTCCAAACGGGTCTCCGGAGCGCGTCGCTGCTAGTCAGTTTGCGCGACGGCAAGGAGCTCTTCATGACGCAAACGGCAAAACTGCTCTACACGGCCCGGACCCACACCAGCGGAGGCCGGCACGACGGCATATCGCGCAGTTCCGACGGTCGCCTAGACGTCAAGCTGTCGCCGCCGGGCGGGGCCGGCATCGGCACAAATCCCGAGCAATTGTTTGCGGCCGGCTGGTCGGCCTGCTTCGAAGGCGCCATGGAACTCGCCGCGCGCAAGCAGAAGGTGACCCTTCCCAGGAAAAGTGCGATCGACGCGGAGATCGATCTGGTGCTCGACGAGGGCGCCTACGCGCTGAGGGCGCGCCTCAATGTCAGCCTGCCGGGACTCGACCCCGAGATCGCACGCGGCATCATCGATGAAGCGCATCAAACCTGCCCCTACTCCAAGGCCGTCCGCGGCAACATCGACGTCACGGTCGCGCTGATCTGACGCACCATCATCAACCACGACGAGGTCACACCATCATGAAACGGATCATCGATCAGCACCGCCGCCAGTTTCTCGGCATCGCCACGGGAGCTGCCGCCGCCGGCATCGGCGTGATCGCGTTCGCTCGTGCCGAGACCGAACCGCAGCGATCTCAAGGGTCGAATGCGTCCTTCGGCACGATCAAGCAGATCGAAGCCGGTGTCCTCAATATCGGCTATGCCGAGGCGGGTCCCTCGAACGGTCCGGTGGCGATCCTGCTGCATGGCTGGCCCTACGACATTCACGCCTTCGTCGAGGTCGCGCCGCTCCTGGCCAAGGCCGGCTATCGCGTGATCATCCCATACCTGCGTGGCTACGGCACGACGCACTTCCTCTCCAGCGAGACGCCGCGCAACGGCGAGCCTGTGGCCATGGCCGCGGACATCATCGCGCTGATGGACAAGCTCGAGATCAAGAAGGCCGTCGTCGCCGGCTTCGACTGGGGTGCACGCACCGCCGACATCATCGCCGCGCTGTGGCCGGACCGTTGTCGCGCGTTGGTAGCGGTCAGCGGCTATCTGATCTCGAGCCAGGCTGCCGGCAACGCGCCGTTGCCGCCGCAGGCGGAGCTGCAATGGTGGTACCAGTTTTACTTCGCGACCGAACGCGGCCGGGCCGGATACGAGAAGTACACGCACGATTTCGCCAAGCTGATCTGGAAGCTGGCCTCGCCGCAGTGGAAGTTCGACGACGCCACCTTCAACAGGAGCGCGGCGGCGCTCGACAACAGGGATCACGTCGCGATCACGATCCACAATTACCGCTGGCGGCTCGGGCTTGCCCAGGGCGAGGCGAAATACGAGCCTCTCGAAAAGAAGCTGGCCGCAGCTCCGCAGATCGAGGTGCCGACGATCACGATGGAGGGCGATGCCAACGGCGCGCCCCATCCCGATCCCAGCGCCTATGCCAAGAAGTTCTCAGGCCGATACGAGTTTCGCCTGATCACCGGCGGCGTCGGCCACAATCTGCCGCAGGAAGCGCCACAAGCCTTCGCCAAGGCCGTCATCGACGCCGACGGCGCCTAGGCATTCGTCAGCACCTCCGTCCAGCATCATTGATCGAGCCCGATGAAACATCATGACGATAGCCGAACCCGAAAAGAAGAAATCTCTCTACACCACGATGATCGTGCTGAGCGTGGTCGTCCTCGTCGTGCTCCTGACCTGCATGCCCTACCTCGTCACGATCGCCTTCGCGGAAGGGCCAGCGGAACAGAGCGCGGCGGACGCCTCGCCGATCTTCGGCGTCACAATTCCAGCCGGCTATAAGCGGTGGGAGCTGATCGCGCCGGCCGAAGAGGCCGCGCCGCTCGACGAGCTGCGCGCTGTTGTCGGCAACCAGACCGCCATCGATGCCTATCAGGCCGGAAAACTGCCGTTCCCGGACGGCACCATCCTGGTCAAGCGCGCCTGGAAGCGAAAGCAGTCACCGGAGTTCGCGTCCGCGACGATTCCCGGCGCCGCCACCACGGTCCAGGTGATGGTGAAGGATTCCAAGAAATACGCGGCTACCGGCGGCTGGGGCTTTGGCCGCTTCATCAACGGCAAGCCGGTGGACGAGGCGCAGCACCGCACCTGCTTCGCCTGCCACGAAGCCCGCGCCAAGAGCCGCGACTATGTCTTCACGCGGCTCGCGCCTTGAGGCACGAAGGCCTGGCGTCGCTTTGCGGCGAGGCTACTCCGCCGCCACCATTTGCTGCGTGCGCCACTGCCCGAGCAGAGCACGCAGCGAAGCCGGCTTCACCGGCTTGTTGAGCACCGCGATCTTCTCGTCACGCGCGGCGACCTGCACGGCGGGGCTGCGGTCGGCCGTGATCAGGATCGCAGGGATGGTATCGCCGAAACGGCGGCGGATCTCCCGGATGGCGGCGATGCCGTTGCCGCGATCGAGGTGATAGTCGACCAGAAGGCCGGTGACGCGGCGGCCGGCGGCTTCGATCGCAGCGATCGCGCCTTCGGGATCGGCGACCGCGATCACCTCGGCATCCCAGGCCTTGAGCAGCGTGCGCATGCCGTCGAGGATCGCCGCATCGTTCTCGATGCAGACGATCAGCGCGCCCGAGATCGGTGTGCGCGCCAGCGGCGTCGCGCTGGTCACGGCCGCGGTGTGGGTGACCGCCTTCGCTGTCGGCACGGTCACCGAGAACACCGAGCCGCCGCTTCGGTTGCCGTCGATCGCGATGCCGTGCTTGAGCACGCGGGCCAGGCGTTCCACGATCGAGAGGCCGAGGCCCAGACCGCGCGCGATCCGTGCCCCCTGCTCCAGGCGATGGAATTCCTTGAAGATCTCGCCGCGCTTGACCGCGGGGATACCGACGCCGGTGTCGTAGACGCAGATCTTGAGCGAGGCGCCGCGGCGGCGGCAGCCGACCAGCACGCGGCCGCGCGGGGTATACTTGATCGCGTTCGAGATCAGGTTCTGGAGCAGGCGCCGCAGCAGGAGCCGGTCCGACTCGACCGGCAGCGAGCAGGGCACGAAGGCGAGCTCCAGGCCCTTGGCGCGCGCGATCGGCGCGAACTCGATTTCCAGCGAGCGCATCAGATCGGCCATCTTGAAGCTCGAGATCGAGGTCGCCATCGCGCCGGCGTCGAGCCTGGAGATGTCGAGCAGCGCGCCGAGGATTTCCTCGATCGCCTGCAAGGATTCGTCGATGTTCTCGACCAGCCGCGTCTCCTCGCCATTGTGCTGGCGCTCGACGAGGCTCGTGACGTAGAGCCGCGCCGCGTTCAGCGGCTGCAGGATGTCGTGGCTGGCGGCGGCGAGGAAACGCGTCTTGGAGATGCTGGCGTCCTCCGCCGCGCTCTTGGCGATGGCCAGCTCGGAGTTCAGCCGCGTCAGCTCCTCGGTACGGTCGCGCACGCGCTTTTCCAGCGTCGCATTGGCGCGCTCCAGCGCTTCGGCGGCTTCGAAGGTCGGCGTGACGTCGGTGAAGGTGATGACGAAGCCCCCGCCGGGCATGCGGTTGGTGAGCACTTCGATCACCATGTGGCGTTCCGGCAGCCGCTCGAGATAAGGCTCGCTATCGGTGGTGTAGGCCGCAAGGCGCCGTTCCAGCAGGGCCTCGCGCTCGAGCGGATCGTTCGGATCGCCGAGGCCGATGAACTCCAGGATCTCGCGCAAGGGCGTGCCGAACTGGATCAAATGCAGCGGCACATTGAGGAGGTCGCCGAACTGGCGGTTGGAGCAGATCAGTTGCAGATCGGCGTCGAACACGGCGATGCCCTGGCGCACATGGTTGAGCGCGGTCTGCAGGATCTCGCGGTTGAAATGCAGCGCGGCGTGCGAATCGTCGAGCAGCTTCAGCGCGGCCTTGGCGGAGACCGTCCGCTTGCGCAGCAGCAGCGACATCACGAGGCGGGAGGAGGCCGCGCCGATCGAGGAGGCAATCAGATGCTCGGCGTGTTGCAGCAGCTCGAAATCGGCGGGCGCGCCGGGCTCCAGCCGCACGTTGCGCCGCGCCGAGAAGGCCTCGAAGGAGTGCCGTGCGCGGTCGGGCCCGAGATATTGCGCCACCGTGGTCTGGATGTCCTGCACGGTGACGGTGCTGCGCCAGCGGCGGAAGCTCGGGGAGATCGGTGCGAGCGTATTGGGCACGAACAGATCGGCTTGCAGCAGCTCGATGGAGGATGGCCGGCGTGCCAGCGACAGCAGCACATAGGTCAGGATGTTGAGGGACAGCGACCAGATCACGCCGTGCATCAGGGGCGGCAGGTCGGCGCCGAACAGTGCCTGCGGCCGCAGCGCCTCGATGCCGAACGGGCCATGCTGCAGCAGCAGGATGCCTGAAGTCGAGGAATCCATGAAGCTCGGCATGAACAGCGTGTAGAGCCACACCACAAACCCGACCAGCATGCCGCCGATCGCCCCGCGCGCGGTCGCGCGCCGCCAGAGCAGGCCGCCGAAGAAGCTCGGGGCGAGCTGGGCGATGGCGGCAAAGGAGAGCAGGCCGATCGCCGCGAGTTGGGTGCTGCCGAGCGCGCGATAGTAGAAATAGGCCATCACCATGATGGCGAAGATCGCGAGCCGGCGCGAGCGCAGCAGGAAGTTGCTGAAATCGGCCCCGCCGGCGCGCCCCTCCGGCCGACGTTTCAGCACCAGCGGCACCACGAGGTCGTTCGAGACCATGATGGAGAGCGCGACGCATTCGACGATCACCATGGCGGTCGCCGCCGACAGCCCGCCGACGAAGACGGCGACGCTGAGCAGGTTCGCGCCGCTCTCGATCGGCAGGGCCAGCACGTACATATCAGGGTCGGCCGTGCCGAACGGGAAGGTCACGAGGCCGGCGAGCGCGATCGGGATCACGAACAGGTTGATGGCGACGAGGTAGAGCGGAAACAGCCAGCGCGCGCGGCCGACCTCGGCATCCGAGGAATTCTCCACCACGCTGACGTGAAACTGGCGCGGCAGCAGCATGATCGCGCACAGCGACAGCAACGTCATGGTCAGGAAGTTGCCGATCGACGGCGAATAATTGATGGCGCGCACCGCTTCCGGCGTCCTCATCGCGCGCTCGATCAATTCATGCGGCGAGAACATCCAGAAGGTGACGAAGATGCCGGCGGCGAGGAAGGCGACCAGCTTGATGATGGACTCGGTCGCGATTGCCAGCATCAGGCCGTGCTGGTGCTCGGTCGCGTCGGTCTGTCGCGTGCCGAACAGCACAGCAAAGGCCGCCATCGTCAGCGTCACCATCAGCGCCATGTCGCCGAGGATCGGGATGTGCGAGAAGGCCTGGTCTTCGCTCAGGATTGTGCCCAGCGAGGAAGCCACCGCCTTGAGCTGGAGCGCGATATAGGGCACCGAGCCGATGATCGCGATTGCGGCGACGGTCGCCGCCACCGCCTGGCTCTTGCCGTAGCGGGCCCCGATGAAATCGGCGATCGAGGTGATGTTGTGGGCTTTCGCCAGCTGGATCACGCGTCGGAGCACCCCGGCCCCCAACCCGATCATCAGGATCGGGCCGACATAGATCGCGAGGAAATCGGTCGAGGTGCGGGTCGCGAAGCCGACCGACCCGAAGAAGGTCCAGGACGTGCAGTAGATCGCCAGCGACAGCGGATAGATCAGCCCGGAGGCGCGGCCGCGACCGGCCGGCGAGCGGCGGTCGCCGTGGCTCGCCACCAGGAACAGGAAGCCGATATAGCCGAAGGCGGCGGCGATCACGCCCCAATCGTGCAGCATGGGTCGGGGGCTCTCTCCCTGGGCGCCGGCGGCGCCCGAGCTCATTCTCCTTGCAAACCTAGCGCGTTGAGCGGACGCAAGCGACAGCGAAATGCCGGGTGGCGGCAGGAACTGCAGGCGTCGTTAAGCGGTGGGGCGAGCTGTCCGCCCGCTCTTGCCCTCCAGGGGAAGGGTAAGAGAGGCCTACTCCGCGGCCAGCGACTTCGCGCGCAGCGGCAGGCCGAGGTGGTCCCACACTTGCAGCAGCGCTTCGGCGAGCTGATCGATCAGGCCGTCGTCGTGATAGGGCGAGGGCGTGATGCGCAGGCGCTCGGTGCGCTTGGCGACGGTCGGATAGTTGATCGGCTGGATGTAGATCCCGTGCTGTTCGAGCAGCAGGTCGGAGGCCTGCTTGCACTTCTCGGGATCGCCGACGAACAGCGGTACGATGTGTGTGTCGCTCGACATCACCGGCAGGCCGGCGGCATTGAGGATCGCCTTGACGCGGGCGGCACGGTCCTGGTGGCGCTCGCGCTCCCAGCTCGACGTCTTCAGGTGCCTGATCGCGGCGGTCGCGGCCGAGCAGACCGCCGGCGGCAGCGCGGTGGTGAAGATGAAGCCCGGCGCATAGGAGCGCACGGCGTCGATGATCTGGCCGTTGGCGGCGATGTAGCCGCCGAGACAGCCGAACGCCTTGGCCAGCGTGCCCTCGAGAATGTCGATGCGATGCATCACGCCGTCGCGCTCGGCGATGCCGCCGCCGCGCGGGCCGTACATGCCGACGGCGTGGACTTCGTCGACATAGGTCATCGCGCCATATTTCTCGGCGAGATCGCAGATCCTCGCGAGCGGCGCGACATCGCCGTCCATGGAATAGAGACTCTCGCAGACGATCAGCTTCGGCCGATCGGGACCGGCCGCTTTCAACAGCTCTTCGAGATGCGCAACGTCGTTGTGGCGGAACACGATCCGCTCGCAGCCGGACTGGCGGATGCCCTCGATCATCGAATTGTGGTTGAGCTCGTCGGATAGGATCAGGCAGTTCGGAATGAGCTTTGCGATGGTCGGGATGCCGGTCTGGTTCGAGACATAGCCCGAGGTGAACAGCAGCGCGGCTTCCTTGCCGTGGAGATCGGCGAGCTCGGCTTCGAGCTGCACCAGCGGATGATGCGTGCCGGCGATGTTGCGGGTGCCGCCGGCGCCGGTGCCGACGCGCGTGGCGGTCTCGACCATGGCGCCGACCACCTTCGGATGCTGGCCCATGCCGAGATAGTCGTTGGAGCACCAGATCACGACGTCGCGCTTGCCCTTGGGCGAGTGCCAGACCGCATGCGGGAACCGGCCGGCCGTGCGTTCGAGGTCGGCGAACACGCGATAACGCCGCTCGGTGTGGAGACGATCGAGGGCGGAATCGAAGAATTGGGCGTAATCCATCGGCAAACCTGCAACGGAACCTGACCAAGGGGACGCGTCTACTTAGAGCTTTTCCAGCTCCAATGTCTATGCGCTATCCCACATTTGGATCTGTGGGGCATTTGGGCAAAATGCCCTATCCGGCGCGCCTCAGTTTGATCCCGATCAATCCTGCGCGACATATAATGCTGCTCTGCACCATCTGGCGGGGCGAGCGTTCAACCCCAGCCTATGGTCTTCCGTCGCGGCCCGGCGCGCGCTTTCCTTCCCAACCAGGCTCTCGAAAGGACCCTTCCATGAAGCGCGTGATGATCCTCAACGGCCCCAACCTCAACATGCTCGGCATCCGCGAGCCGCACATCTACGGCACGACGACGCTCGCGGAGGTCAACGCGAGCTGCGAGGACGCGGCCGCCAGGCTCGGCCTCAAGCTCGCCTTCCACCAGTCCAACCACGAGGGCGTGCTGGTCGATCTGATCCAGTCGGCGCGGCAGGACGCCGACGCCATCGTGATCAATCCGGCCGGTCTCTCCTTCACCTCGGTCTCGATCATGGACGCGATCAAGACGTTCGAGGGCCCGGTGCTGGAGGTGCACATCTCCAACATCCACGCCCGTGACGAATATCACCGGCATTCCAAGATCTCGTTCGTGGCGACCGGCGTGATCTGCGGGCTCGGGCCGTTCGGCTACATCGCGGCGCTGCACGCGATCGCGAACATGAAGTGAGGTGATTGTGCTGGTCGTTCCACAAACTCGTCATGCCCGGGCTTGTCCCGGGCATCCACGAACTTGTTTTCGCGCGGAAGAACGTGGATGGCCGGGACAAGCCCGGCCATGACGACAGAACTCACGTCGTCCGAAACTGCAGCACGCCGTCCTGCGTCTCGGGCGTGAGGCGGCCCTCGACGATCATGTAGTTGACGTGGGCGACGAGCTCGCCGGCGGCAAAGCCCATCTGGTGCTCGTCCAGCACGTGCTTGTTGAATACGACGGGCACCAAGGCGCGCGAGGTTTGCGGCACCTCACGGCAGGCTTCCGCGATCAATCGGCAGCGCTCTTCGTGGTGGTCGGCGAGCTGCTTGATGCGGGTCTTCAATCCGTAGAACGGCACGCCATGGCCGGGCAGCACCAGCACGTCATAGGGCAGCGTCGTGGTCAGGCTGGCGAGCGAGGCCAGATATTCGCCGAGCGAGTTCTGGTCGGGCTCGACCGCCCAGACGCTGACATTCGGCGAGATCTTGCTCAGTACCTGGTCGGCGGAGAGGAACAGCTTGTCGTCGGCGCAATACAGCATCACCTGGTCGAGGGCGTGGCCGCCGCCGGTGATGACCTTGAAGCGGCGCGTGCCGATCACGACGTCGTCGCCATGCGAGATGCGGCGATAGGACGGCGGCAGCACCGAGACGCGCTTCAGATAGTCCTGGCCGCGGCCGAGCAGCTTTTCGGTGAGCGACTCGTCCATGCCGTGGCGGCGGAAGAACAGCCGCTGCGCCTCGCGCCGCTCCTCGGTGCCGCGGTTCTGGTGATAGACCGATTGCAGATATTCGACCTGCGACATCACCAGCGGGCAGCCGAACCGCTCGACGATCCAACCGGCGAGACCGACATGATCCGGGTGGGAGTGGGTGACGATCAGGCGCGTGATGTTGACGCCTTTCAGCGGTCCATCGAACAGCTTCGTCCAGGCCTCGATCGTCTCCTCGTTGCCGAAGCCGGCATCGATCATCGCATAGCCGTCGCCATCGGCGAGCAGGTAGATGTTCACGTGGTTGAGGCGGAACGGCAGCTTCAGCCGCGCCCACAACACGCCGGGCCGCACCTCGACCACCTGTTCGGGGCCGGGATGCTGTTCCCAGGGGTAGCGCAGGGCCTCGGCCGAGGACTGCGGGGTGTCGGTTTTCGAGCTCATGCTATCGGCTTAAACCCAGCGCGCGCGGGGCGCCAGCCGAAAAAGGATGCTGGGCGGCGACAGCATGGCGGTCATACCGAGGCAGTTTTCCGTAGCCCGGATTGCGCTACGCTCCATCCAGGCTACAGGACAGGGCCTTACGCCGCCCGCATGTCGTTGAGGAAGGCGTCGATCTCCCCGCGCAGCATATCGGCCTCGCGGCGCAGGGCGTCCGAGGCGCCCAGCACCTCGGTGGCCGCAGCGCCCGCTTCGGCGGACGCGGTGGAGACGCCGACGATGTTGCTGGAGACCTCGCTGGTGCCGCCGGCGGCATGCTGGATGTTGCGGGCGATTTCGCGCGTGGCGGCGCCCTGCTCCTCGACCGCTGCTGCGATCGTCGTGGTGACGTCGTTGATCTCGCCGATGATCCGGCCGATGCCCTGGATGGCGCCGACCGCGGAGGTCGTGACTGACTGCATGCTGGCGATCTGGGTGCGGATCTCGTCGGTCGCCTTGGCGGTCTGGCTGGCCAGGCTCTTCACCTCGGAGGCAACCACCGCGAAGCCGCGGCCGGCCTCGCCGGCGCGCGCCGCCTCGATGGTGGCGTTGAGCGCGAGCAGATTGGTCTGCGAGGCGATGGTCTGGATCAGGTCGACGACGACGCTGATGCGGCTCGCGCTGTCGGCAAGGCTCTGCACCGTGGCGTCGGTCGCTCCCGCTTCGTCGACCGCCTTTTTGGCGATCTCGGCGGAGGTCACGACCTGACGGCTGATCTCCTGGATCGAGGAGGATAGCTGCTCGGTGCCGGCCGAGACGGTCTGCACGTTGACCGACGTCTCCTCCGCGGCGGAGGCGACCGCGTTGACCAGCGCGTTGGACTGGTCGGCGGTGTTCGACATGCTCTGCGCGGTCGATTGCATCGAATTGGCCGATTGGGCCAGATTGTCGAGCGCGGAGCGCACCGTGCTTTCGAACTGGGCGATCTTCGCCTCCATGCGCGCGGCGCGCTCGGCCTTGGCGATACGGTCCTTGTCCTGCTCGCTGGTCAGCGCGCGGGTCTCGATCATGCTCTCCCGGAACACCTGCAGCGTGTTCGCCATGACGGAGATTTCGTCGTTGTGGTTCTTCGAGCGGTAGATCTCGGTTTCGAGATCGCCGTTCGCGAGCAACTGCATCGACTGATGCAAGGCGCCGATCCGGCGCAGGATGTTGCGGCCGACATAGAGCCAGACGAACAGCGCCGAGCCGACCAGCATCAACGCGCCCATCGCCAGCATGACCGACGTCGCGAGCGAAATCTCCTGCCGTGCCTGGAAGGTCGAGGTGTTGGTCTCCTTCTGCACGCCATCGACGAGCTGCTGCACGCTGATGCCGAGGCCGACGTTGAGCTTGCGGGTCTCGTCCAGGATGGTCTGGCCGTAGTCGACGGAGTCGAGCTCCTTCTCGCGCAGATTGAACACGCCGGTCTTTCCGGTGCCGAGCGCAAGCAGCTTTTCCGCCGTCTCGCGCAGCATCTTGTTGCCCTGGTTGTCCGGCAACAGATCGAGGTTCGACCGCAGGCGCCCCTGCGCCGTCTTGAATTCCTTCTGGATGTCATCGAGCTTGTCGCTGGTGTTCGCCGACAGCGCCGCGCTCATGTTGGCGGCCGCGAGATTGCCGCTGGCGACGACGTTGCCGAGCTGACCGACGGTCTGCGCGGCGTCGGTTGCATCCGCGGCGGACAGGTCGGCTGAACCGAGAATGGCATTGACGCGGGTCTGCGCGTCCAGCATCGCCGGGCTCGCTGCGCCGACGAACGCGCCCTGCGCGGTGCGAAGGGCGTCATATTGCTTGTCGTGGAGGGCTGCGATGTCGAGCCGTTCGCGGGCGGCCTTGGCCAGGCTCTGAGCCGCCTCGTTGATGCTCTTCATCGTCTCGCTGAGCCCGGAGACGACGCTCTTGTCGCCGCCGAGCTCGATGATCTCGTTGAGCTTCTGCTGCGTCTGCTCCTGTAATTCCCTGAGTTTCTTGGTGCGCTCGTTCAGAGCGTCCTCGCTCTGCGCCGCAAGCAGCGCCGGTCCCTGCGCCGCCAGGCTCGCACTCAGCGCCGACAATTGCAGGCTGGCGGAAAGGCGCGGAATGTCCCGTCCGCTCAGTTCGGTGATGCGTCCGCCGAGATTCTGCAACGCGAGGCCGGCGCCGGCCGCGATCACCAGGCCCATGCCCGCGATGACCGCAAACGCCGCGAACAGGCTGCCGCGCACGCCCCATTTGGGCATTTTGAAACGCGGACGGAAACGGCCAAGGAAGCGGCCAAGGCCCAAACGGATCGGCATCGAAAATTCCCCCAATGTTCTTCTATTTGTGGCTGCAGTATCGGCAGCACCGGTTAAGGAATCGCAATGAGCCCAATCGGTTGACGTTGTTCCGCAGAGCGAAAAAAAGAGGGGCCGGCAACGAGGCCGGCCCCCTCATCTTGATAAGGTCGTGGTAACCGATCAGTAGCGCGCCATGGCCGGGCTTGCCCAGTTGAAGCGGTAGTTGACGCCCGCCTTGAAGGTATGGTCGTCGGTGGTGAAGGCGCCGGTGCCGGCGAGCGGACCGGCGGTGAAGCTCGCGTCGCCGAAATTGTAATACTGGTACTCGGCCTTGGCCGACCAATTCGGGGCGAACATGTATTCGAGGCCGGCGCCGACGGTGTAGCCGTTGCGATGATCGCCGGTGATGACGAAGGCGGTCGGCACGCCGCCGACGGTGACCTTCTCGTTGTTGTCCGAATAGGCGTAGCCGCCCTTCACATAGACCAGGCCCGGACCCCAGGTGTAGCCGACGCGGCCGGTGATCGAGCCGAGGCCGCGCTGGTCGTTGGTGTAGGCGATGCCGCCAGGGAACACCGCGCCGACGCTGCCGGAGAGCCAGGAATACTGGCCCTCGACGCCGACCACGAAGTTCGGGTGGAACTGCCAGGCCCCGCCGACCTGCACGCCGCCGAGGAAGCGGCCGTTGCCATTGTTGCCGGTGGAGAGGCCATTGAAATTGTTGTCGCTGGAGAACGCGCCGCCGACATGGGCGCCGAGATAGAAGCCTGTCCAATTGTAGATCGGCGCGGCGTAGGCCGGCGCGGGCGTCTTGTAATAATTGCGGTTGCCGAGATCGGCGCCGACGGCCGGCGGAGCCGCGCCCACCACGAGCAGCGCCACGGTCGCAAATAGAATCTTCTTCATCGTCTTGAACTCCAACACGTAAGGTCCCCGGCAGGCGCGTTTTCTGCGCCGCATTGGTTTTGCAGATAGCTCGCTTTTGACGAAAATGCTGTCACATGCATGGCACAGCGGTAGCCAAGCCAACTTATTGGGCGGCAATCGGTTTTCGTGCTTAATGGCGGCTTAAGGAGTGGTGAAGGAAGGCTTAACTTGGCGCCTCTCGGGTAACTTGCGCGGGCATCCTGTTAACCAAGGCGGCGGCGCGCCTCGTCGCGCATCTGCGCGCGAAAGGCGGCGCGCTTTGCCGGCCTGTCTTCCTCACGCACATCGTGTCGATCGAAGATGTCGAACTTCTCCAGGATCGGATAGCGCTCGCTCGCCATCGCGAGCACGCGCAGTATCCTGGTCCCCTCCGGCGTCGGGCCGCTGACCTCCCAGCGCCGGATGGTGTCGGCGCCGCCTCTCTCCGGCAGTCCGCAAAGCTTGGCCATGTCGGCCGCGCTGAGCTTGCGCTCGAGGGCATCGGAGAGGTCGTTGCGAAGCTGCTTCAGTTCGGCGCCGGTCATGCTTGCGTCCAGGGAAGTCACTGAAAGCAATGCACTAGCGCTGATTCGGGTCCATCCGAAGACGGTGTGAGTCCGCCGCGCTCCGGCACCTTCGTCCGCACACGGAGTTATGAAGGGAGAACCCATGGAAATTTGCCGATGCATGAACACTTGCCATATCGGGGCGCGCAACGGGTGAAGGGATCAGCCATGAAAACCATCAGACTCGCCATTTCCGCGCTGATCACGACGGGACTGCTTGCCGCACCATTCGCAGCTGAGGCGAAGAAGGTCCGGTCCAGCCGGCAATACAGCACTGGTGTGGTGGCTCCGACCTATGGCGGAGCCGGAGCGCCGGCCGCGCAACCGAGGGCGGCCTACGGATCGTCGGGACAGACGATTGGCACTGTCACCGCCCCGTCGATCGGATCATACAATTGGCCCTCGGTCGGCGTGACCAACTCGGCTCCCACCTGGAGCAACACCACGAGATAGAGGGCTCCGGCAAGGTGGAGGCCACTGGCGGATCAACGCATGCCGCTCGCCAATCCCGAGAGCAGATAAAGCGCGATGAGCAATGTCGCGACCGACAGCATCGTCGTGATCGAGACCGTGGCCGCAACCAGCTTCTCCTCGACCTTGTGTTCATGTGCGAGGACGTAGACGGTTTTCGCCGTCGGCACGGCCGCGCAGATGACCGCCGCAACCGTGTAGAGAGGGGTGAGGCCGATCACGACGCAAAGCCCGTAGACGATGAGCGGCATGACCACCAGTTTCACCGCGGCGAGCGCAAACGACGCTTTCAGGTTGGACCGCAAGCCCTCGATGGACAGGCCGAGCCCGATGGCGAACAGCGCGCACGGCGTGAGCGCGGCAGCGATCATGTTGAGATAGGCCGCGACCGGTGCCGGAATCGGCAATCCCGTCACCGCCCAGGTGAGGCCGATGAACGTCGACAGCACCATGGGATTGAGCAGAATCTGCTTTGCCAGTCCCATAGAGCGCACGGAGGCCCCGCGTGCATCGCGCTTTTCCAGCAGGATCACCGTGATCGGAAACATCACTGCGGCCACGAACACCGTCGCGACGGCCGCGGGCAGGACGGCGGGTTGGCCGTAGATCGCATGCAGGATCGGCAGCGCAACGAACCCGGTGTTGGTCATCGCCGCCGCCATCCCGTGAATGGTGCTGCTGGCGAGGTCGTGTTTGCCGCCTGCGCGGACCGGCACGAACACGAGCGCGAAGCAGATCAGCGAGCCGCCGCCGAAGGCGAGCAGAAAGCGCCACTCCAGGAGATTGCGCGCCGGCTCCTGGGCGATCGTGACAATCAACAGCGCCGGCATCGCCACGTTGTAGGCGAAATGCACCAGGGCATCGGCCAGCGCGCGCGAGAGATAGCCGAGCTCGCCGGCGAGCCAGCCGGTGACGATGATCGCGAAGACCGGAAGAACGAGGCTGGCGACTTCCATCCGGCGTCCCCCTCATTTTCGAACAGGGAGGGTAGACCGGCAATGGACTGGCGTCACTCCGTGATTTGTGGGCCGCCCTAATTTGTCGGAGGAGAATCCGCCTCGCTAGATTCCCCGGCGCCCCTGGTCTCCGATCACGCAGCGCCAGGCCGCCAGGCGCTCGGCCGGATGCTGGTTCATCCATTCGGCAAGCTGCGGCGCGCCCATCAGGCAGGCCTGCACCGAGATTTGCGCAAAGTCCGACGTGGTGACGATCTGCTCGTGACAATTGGAGGGAGACGCGAGGCTGCAAAGCACGGCGATGATCTTGATCACGATACGTTACCTCCGTCGCGGCCGATGAACGGGCGACGGATCGCCGGCTTTCCCTGGCCCTCGTCCGTCGGATCGACCGGCGGGAAGATGCTGTCGTAGATCGCCCGCGCTTCCTGGATGAGACGCGTTCGCTCGCGCTCGGACTTCGAGACAAATCGAATAACTTCGCCCATGTTGGCTCCGAGTATCAGTGTGAGTCCGTCATGAGATGACGTCGATCATTCAAACGTCGTCTATGGTCATGCCCTTAGCTTTGAAGCGGCCGGTCCGGTCACGACCGGATAAAAAGCGCGTGACCGGGCTGCGCAGTTCCCAGCATCCCGGTGCGTCTTGCTTGCTGGGTTCTTGAGCTGCCATCACATCACGTTCGTTGTACGGCGCCAGCCGCGACGAGCGACTCTGGCGTCAACTCACCCCCTGCCGACATGAGCAAGGATGGTCTCACGAAAGCAAATGCCGCTGAATCGAATATGTTTCGCCTCGCTCGGCGTGCAAGTTTTTGGAACCATCACGGAAATCGATGAACAAGGACGAGCGCCTCAGGCCGCCGGCGCGTGCTCCTTCCGTCCGGGCACGGCTGCGAGCAATTCGCGCGTATAGGCGTGCTCGGGCGCGGCGAACAGTTGCGCCGTCGGCTTCAGCTCGACGATAGCGCCGCGCTGCATCACCGCGATGCGGTCGCAGATCTGGGCCGCGACGCGCAGATCGTGGGTGATGAACAGCATCGACAGGCCGAGGCGCGCCTTGAGATCTTCCAGCAACTTCAACACCTGCGCCTGCACCGAGACATCGAGCGCGGAGACGGCCTCGTCCGCGACGATGATCTCCGGCTCGAGCGCGAGCGCGCGGGCAATGCCGATACGCTGGCGCTGGCCGCCGGAGAATTCGTGCGGATAGCGTTCGAGCGCGCCGGCGTCCAGGCCCACCATCTTGAGGAGATCGCGGGCGCGGTCGAACGCCACCTTTGGATCGGTCCCGGCTGCGATCGGCCCGTCGGCGATGATGTGGCCGATCTTGCGGCGCGGATTGAGCGAGGCGAACGGATCCTGGAAGATCATCTGGATGCGATGGCGCTCGCCGCGCAGCGCCTTGCCGGAAAGCGACGTCAGGTCAGTGTCGCCGATCCGCACCGTGCCGCGGTCGGCTTCGATCAGTCGCATCACCAGGCGCGCTACCGACGACTTGCCCGAGCCGGATTCACCGACGAGGCCGAGCGTCTCGCCCTTGAGGATGTTGAAGTTGACCGCGCGCGCCGCATCGACGCGGCGGGCCTGGCGGAACCAGCCGCCCGACGTGACGTAGGTCTTGTCCAGCCCGATCACCTCGACGGCCTTGGCCCGATCGTCCAATGGCTCTCGCGGCGGCGGATCCATCGAGGGCACGGCGGCAAGCAATGCCTTGGTATAGTCGTGCTGCGGCTCGTTGAAGATGGCCGTGGCGGGACCTTCCTCGACGACCTTGCCGTGGCGGAGCACCACGACCTGGTCGGCGATGTCGGCGACCACGCCGAAATCATGCGTGATGAACATCACCGCCATGTTGCGGCTCTGCTGGAGGTTGCGGATCAGCTTCAGGATCTGGGCCTGCGTGGTGACGTCGAGCGCGGTGGTCGGCTCGTCCGCGACCAGCACCGCGGGCTCGAGAGCGAGCGCCATCGCGATCATGGCGCGCTGGCGTTGGCCGCCGGAGAGCTGGTGCGGATAGGCGCGCACGATGCGCTCAGGGTCGGGCAGGCCGACTTCGCTTGCCAGCGCCAGCGCCTTGGCCCGCCGCTCCTTCGGCGTGAGCAGGCCGTGCGCTTCGAACATCTCCGCCATCTGGTCGCCGATCCGCATCAACGGATTGAGCGCGGTCATCGGCTCCTGGAAGATCATCGCCAGCCGACGGCCGCGCAGATCGCGCCAGCCGTCGTCAGCGAGCTTGAGCAGGTCCCGGCCCTCGAACTGGATTTCACCAGAGGTGACCGAGACCGTATCCGGCAAAAGGCCCATCAGCGCATGCGCGCACATCGACTTGCCGGAGCCGGACTCGCCGACGACGCAGACGATCTTGCCGGGCTGCAGATCGAGCGAGACACCGTCGACCGCGAAGGGGCGCTCGGCGCCCTTGGGCAGCGCGATCCGCAAGTTCCTGATGGAGACGGCGGCCGGGGCGGTCATCGTCAGCGGCCCTCCCGCGACAGGCGCGGATTGAGCGCATCGTTGAGGCCTTCGCCGATCAGGTTCAGCCCGAGCACCGAGATCAGGATGGCGATGCCGGGAAACACGGTGATCCACCAGGCCTGCCGGATCACGGTGCGGCCGGCGCCGACCATGTAGCCCCAGGAGATCAGATTGGGATCGCCGAGGCCGAGGAAGGACAGCGAGGATTCAAGCAGGATCGCGGTCGCCACCATCAACGAGGCCAGCACGATCACGGGCGACAACGCGTTGGGCAGGATCTCGCGCAGGATGATCCAGCTGTTGCTTTGGCCGGTGACCACGGCGGCCTGGACATACTCGCGGGTACGCAGCGAGAGCACCTCGCCGCGCACGAGGCGAGCAACCGGCGGCCAGCTCACCACCGCGATCGAGGCGACGATCGAATAGATCGAGGGCTGCAGGATGGCGACCAGCACGATCGCGAGCGCGAAGCTCGGAATGGTCTGGAAGAACTCGGTGAAGCGCATCAGGGCGTCGTCGACCTTGCCGCCGAAATAACCGGCCATGGCACCGATCGGCACGCCCACGATCAGCGCCGCCAGCGTAGAGACGAGACCGACCAGAAGCGAGACGCGCGCGCCGAAGATCATGCCGGCGAAGATGTCGCGGCCGAGCGCGTCGGTGCCGAGCGGCACGGTCGAGAGCGTGAACGGCGGCAGGAACGGCCGCTGCACCATGCGCCAGGGCGAGTTCGGGAACAGCATCGGTCCGAACACCGCGACAGAGATTGCAACCAGGAGGATGACGAGCCCGATGACGCCGCTCGGGCTCTTCAGCATCGATTTCCAGAACTGTTTCATGCGGCGTATTCGATCCGCGGATCGACCAGGCGATAGACGAGGTCGGTGATGAGGTTGAAGGTGAGGACCATGGCGGAGCAGATCACGAACACGCCGAGCAGCAGATTGTAGTCCCGCTGCAGCAGTGCGTCGTACATCAGCCGCCCGATGCCGGGCCAGGCGAATACGGTCTCTGTGATGACGGCGCCGCCGATCAGCGTGCCGGAATGCACGCCGGCGAGCGTCACCACCGGCAGCAGCGCGTTGCGCAGCACGTGGCGGCGCTGGATCACGGCGTCGGAGAGCCCCTTGGCGCGCGCCGTCTTGACGAAGTCGAGGCGTTTCACCTCCAGCATCGAGGCGCGCGTCATGCGGGTGTAGGTCGCCATGAAGAACAGGCCGAGCGTCATCGCCGGCATGATCAGGTGCTTTGCGACGTCGACCGCATGGGCAAGGCCGGTGAGGTTGGCCCCGACCGTCTCGTAACCGAAGCTCGGCAGCCAATCCATCGTGACCGAGAACAGGAGGATGCCCATCAGCGCCACCCAGAAGATCGGCATGGCATAGAAGATCAGCGCGAACACGGTGATGGCTGTGTCGGCAAACGTTCCGGCAAAGCGCGCGGCGAAGGTGCCGAACAGGATGCCGAGCGTGAGCGAGATCGCGAAGGCGGTCAGCGTCAACAACAGCGTCGCCGGCAGCCGCTCGCCAATTAGTTTTGCGACCGGAGCCTGCTGGCGGAAGGAAAAGCCGAGGTCGAGGCTGACGACGCCCTTGACGTAGATGAAGAGCTGCTCGGGCAGCGGCTTGTCGAGCCCGAACTTCTCCCGGAGCTGCTTGACGAAGACCTGATCGCTGGCCCCGGCCTCGCCCGCCATCACGATCGCGGGATCGCCGGGCGCCAGGCGGATCAGGAAGAAATTGAGAACGACGATCGCGAGCAGGACGATCACGCCCTTTAGGACGCGCTGAGCAACGAAGGAGAGCATCTAGTGAGTCATATTGGTGATGTGACCTGGCGCCACGGAGACAGAGTGACTCCCTCGCCCCGCTTGCGAGAAGAGGGTTGGGGTGAGGGGGACTCTCCGCGAGCGTATCAGCAGTTGGACTCGTGGAGACTCCCCCTCACCCGAATGTGCGCTATACGCACATTCGACCTCTCCCCGCAGGCGGGGAGAGGTAAGAGGCTTCACTTGTCGAGCCATGCGTCCTTGAAGCCGTCATTGACCCCGATCCCCGTGGTGATCAGGTTCTTGACCTTGCAGCGCATGATGGTCGGAAATTGCAGCTCGAGCATCCAGGCCACCGGCACGTCCTCGACCAGGATCTTCTGCGCCTTCTCGTAGATCTCCTTGCGCTTGGAATCCGGCGTTGCAACCGCGCCCTCGGCGAACAGCTTGTCGATCTCCGGGTTGGAATAGCCCTCGACATTGTTGAACATCTGGCCCTTGGCGATGTTGCTGGAGATGTAGTTGCGCCCCACTCCGAGCGCGGGGTCGCCGTACTGGTAGAGATAGGTGAAGGCGATATCGTAATCCCACTCGGCGATCTTCTGGTTGCCGCCGGCGACATCGGTGGCGATCGTCTCGATGGTCATGCCGACATCCTGGAGGTTCTGCTTGACGGCTTCACCCCAGCGCTGCCAGGTCTCGCCATAGGCTAGCGGCAGCAGGCGGATCTTCTCGCCCTTGTAGCCGGCTTCCTTCAGCAGTGCCTTGGCCTTGGCCGGATCGTAGGGGTATTTCTTCACGTCATCGGTATAGAACCTGATGGTCGAGGCCGACGGGCCGGTGGCGACCTTGCCGAGCCCGTTCCAGATCACGTCCTTGGCGAAGTCGCGGTCGACCGCATACATGATCGCCTGCCGCACCCGCTTGTCGGCGAGCGGACCCTGCCGGTTGTTCAGCCACAGCCAGGCCAGCGGCGAGAAGAACTCCCAGCCGGCGCCGGTGACGCAGGTGTCCTTCAGCTTGGATAGCCGCGGCACGTCGAAATTCTCGACCGAGCCGCCGGGCAGCACGTCGACCTTGCCTGTCTCGTAAGCCACCGAGCGCGCGGCGGCGTCGGGGATGATCTGCCAGTAGATCTCGTCGAGATGGGGCTTGCCCTTTTCGTGGTAGTTCGGATTCTTGACCAGGCGGATGAACGAGCCCTTCTGCCATTCCTTGAACATGAATGGGCCGGTGCCGATGGGTGCGTTGTTGTAGGGGTTGGTCTTCCAATCGGTGCCTGCATAGAGATGCTTCGGCACCATCGGCATCGAGCCGACCTCGAAGATGCCGAGGAACGGGCCGAACGGCTGCTTCAGCGTGAAGACCACCGTATGATCGTCCGGCGTCTCGACCTTGTCGACCTGCGCCAAATTGGTGCGGGCGCGCGCATGGGTCTGCTTCAGCATCTCGATCGAGAACAGCACGTCGGCGGCGGTGAAGGGCTTGCCGTCGTGCCAGGTCACGCCCTTCTTCAGCTTGAAGATGTAGGTCTTGGCGTCCTCGCTGACGCTCCAGCTCTCGGCGAGCTCCGGCAGGGGATCGAGCTTGGGGCTGTAGCGCAAGAGGCCTTCGAAGATGTTGCCCGAGACCATCTGGGTCGGGCCGTTCTGGACCTGCGCAAGCATCAGGCCGGGCGGCTCGGGCTGAATCACGGCATTGATCACACCCCCCGTCTTCGGCTCTTGCGCCAGCGCAGGGGCCGCAAGGCCGCAAGCCAGGAGGAGACCAAGCAACACTCGTTTTGGCATGTCGTAATCTTTCTCAAGCGAGACCAGCCGGAAACGCTTCGCACGCGCCCTTGCGCGCAAAGCGACGGTCGGTCCATCCCAGTCCCCATCCGCCATCGAGGCTCACACAGTCCCGTTCGGCGCGGCAAGATGAAAGTCGCGACAGTGCTCGCACAAAAAATGTACAGCTCGTCCTGTTTCTCCGCCTGTGCGACGGCACGGTAGATCGGCCAGCTCCGAGGGATCAGGCGGCCTTCAGAAGTGATGAGAGCATGCCGGGGCAGTGCACAAGTCCGCGCCTGCGACCAAAAGCATCAGCCCGTCATTTTGCGCCGAGCGCCCGCTGCAATTCGTCGAGCGCCTCTGCAAGCTGCTCGCGGTGCGCGATGTCGTCCTTGGGCAGCGCGGCGACGCTGCGGGCGAGCTCCCGCAGGATGCCGGCCAGCAGGCCGAAGTTGATGTGCAGATGCACCGATTTGCGTTCATCGGCCGCACCAGGATGTTGCAGCACCAGCGCAATGCCGCTGCCGTCGAGCTTCGCCTCGAAGCGGGACGAATGCTCGAAGGTGCCGACATAGAATTTGTCGGGATATTCGAGTGCGACCTCTGCCTTGTCGGGAACCGGCTTGGACATGCGAACCTCATCTATGCCCGCGCATTCTGGCCGGGAATGAGCCGGCCCGCCTTGCGCCAGGTCAGAGGCGGTCGACCCCAAACTTGATCCGGATCAAAGCCGGCCCGCCGCTTTTGCGATCGAATGGCAAGTAGCGGGACGCGGCTGCGCATCCCGTTTGCTTGAGCCGTGAGACGATGGATGGACATTCAGGCCACGACTATCCCTGCGGATGACGACGGCGGACCCGATGTCGCCGGTCTTGAGCCGTCGCCGGATGCGGGCGTGCAGCACTGCCTGCAATTGCTCGGCAATGCCGGCTTGCGCCCGACACGCCAGCGCGTGGCGCTGGGCCGATTGCTGTTCCTGGGCGGCCATCGTCACGTCACCGCAGAAAGTCTCTACGCAGAAGCGATGGCTGCGAACGCATACCTGTCGCTCGCCACCGTCTACAACACGCTGAACCAGTTCACCGAAGCCGGCCTGCTGCGGCGGATCGCGGCCGACGGCATCAAGTCGTTCTTCGACACCGACACGTCCCTGCATCCGCACTTCTATCTCGAAGGCGAGGACGTGCTGGTCGACGTGGCCGAGGGCCTCGCCTTCACCAAGATGCCCGAGGCGCTTCCCGGCCACGAGATCGCGCGGCTCGATGTCGTCGTCCATTTACGCCGGAAGCGAACCTAACGCTTGCGCTGCAGGGAGGGTAATACGCCTCACTGCAACCCGGCGCGGCGGAATCCCTCCAGATAGTGTTCGCGATCTCGCTCACTGGCCCACGGTAGCTGCGTCGCGATCCAGTGCAGCGAGATGCCCGGCTGGGTGCGGCGGAGCTCTCCGAGTGCCATTTCCGCAAGCGGGCCATCGCCGGTCATGCCGGCGGAGACGGCGAGCACGCGGTATGCGCCGGTAAGATCGCCGCGGTGGCGGATCGCCTCGCGCGCCAGCGCGATGGCCTCGCCATAGTGCCGTTCGGTGAAGCGCGCATAGGCGGCGATACCGTGATAGATCGCCAATGACGGATCGCGCGGCGACAGCCGGATCGCCTTTTGCGCAGCCTCGAACGAGTCCTTCGATCGTCCGGCATAGGACAGTGCCAGCGCGTAATAGCCCTGCGCCAGCGAGAAGTTCGGATTGAGCGCGAGCGCCTGCTCGAACTCGGACAGCGCGTCTGTTAGCCTGCGGGTCGAGAAGCAGACGCTGCCGAGCGCGGCATGTGCCCAGGCATCCTCATGGTCGCAGCGCACCGCTTTGAGCGCGGCGGCTTCCGCGGACGGCGCAACCGCGGCCAGCTCGGTCCAGCCGAGATGCACGCCGAACATGTCGTTCACGGCCAGCACCGACAACGCCTGGCCGTAATCCGGATCGATCGCGATCGCGCGCGCGAGCAGCGCCTTCGCTGCCGCGTGGTCCTGCCGGGTCACGCGCCAATAATGCGACAGCGCGCGCATCAACAGGTCCCAGGCGTCGAGGCTCGCCGGCGGCTTACGACGGCTGCGGAAATTCTCGGCGGCGTGGATCTGCGGCTCGATCGCAGCGGCGATCGCGTTGGTGATCTCGTCCTGCACGGCGAAGACGTCGACGAGCTCGCGGTCATAGCGCTCGGCCCAGAGATGACCGCCCGACACGGCGTCGTTGAGCTGCGCGGTGATGCGCACCCTTTTGTCCGCCCTGCGCACGCTGCCTTCGACGATGTAGCGGACGCCGAGCTCCTCGGCGATCTGCGTGATATGGACCGCGCGTCCCTTGTAGGTGAAGGAGGAGTTGCGGGCGATCACCATGAACCAGCGCTGCTTCGACAGCGCGGTGAGGATGTCCTCGCTGATCCCGTCGCCGAAATAGTCCTGCTCGGGATCCCCGCTCTTGTTCTCGAAGGCGAGCACCGCGATCGCCGGGCGGTCCGCCACCCGCGGGGGAGCGGGCCTGGCTTCCGTCCGCGCGAGCGATACCGCCACCTCTTCCCGGACCTCGCCGATGAAGCGAAACCCCTTGCGCGGAATGGTCTTGATCAGGCGCTGGGTCGCGCCGTCGTCGCCGAGCGCCTTGCGCGCGGCGTTGATCCGGCTGTTCAGGGCGGAATCCGAAACGACGCGGTCGTTCCAGATCTGGCTGATCAGGTCATCCTTACTGACCACACGCGCCCGTTGCGTGACCAGATAAAGCAGCAGATCGAACACTTGCGGCTGCAAAGGAACGGTTTCCCCGTCGCAAGTGAGCTCCCGAAGGTCACCGTCCAGCACGTTGTTTTCAAAGCGAAATCGCACGTTCTCGTCGTCTCAAGCAAAAATCAAAGTCGTCTCAGGCGAAAATCAATCGTCCGCGAAAGCCGCGGGACGTCCGATCCGGCATGGTGCGAAGACCAAACCGTGTCGATGCCTCGGCACAACGGAGTGTTTCATGACCCAAATTGATCATCAGGTTCATTCTCTCGGCCCGGAGGTTACGGGCTCTCGTATTTTCAGGTTCATCGCCTTTCTGTACGGAATTGCGGCGTATCTCGTGTTTTTCGTCACCATTCTCTACGCGATCGGCTTCGTCATGGGGGTGATGGTGCCCAAGACCATCGATACCGGTGCCGAAGCGCCCGTCGTTCGCGCGGTCGTCATCAATCTGCTGCTGATGTCGCTGTTCGCGGTTCAACACAGCGTGATGGCGCGCCAACAATTCAAGGCATGGTGGACGCAGTTCGTCCCCAAGCCAGTCGAGCGCTCGACCTACGTGTTGTTCGCGAGCCTGTCATTGCTGCTCCTGTTCTGGCAGTGGCGTCCGCTACCCGCGGTCATATGGGAAGTCGAGAACCCCGATCTTGCCGTGACACTGGTCACGTTGTCCTTCGCCGGCTGGGTGCTGGTGTTCACCTCGACCTTCATCATCAACCATTTCGAACTGTTCGGCCTGCATCAGGTGACGAATCATCTTGTCGGCAAGGAGATGCAGCCGCCGCGTTTCAAGACGCCGCTGCTCTACAAGTTCGTCCGCCATCCGATCTATCTCGGTTTCATCATCGCGTTCTGGGCGGCGCCGGTCATGACCTCGGGTCATCTGCTGTTCGCGGCCGTGACCACGCTCTACATCTTCGTCGGCATCGCGCTTGAGGAGAGCGATCTCGTCGATCTCTTCGGCGACGAGTACCGGCAGTACAAGCAACGCGTCTCCATGCTTATTCCCTGGCGCCGGTCAGTATAGTCTAGGCCAAGCCCCGCGCATCCAATCGAAACGGCGCGCGGGGCGCCGACGCGCGATAGCGATCCATCGGAAAAAGGGAGACGTCCAAATGAAACATGTCGGAAACTGCTTCTGCGGCGCGGTCACGGTCGAGGTCACGGGCGCGCCGGAGGCGATGGGTTACTGCCATTGCCGCTCCTGCCGCTCATGGTCGGGCGGCCCGGTCAACGCCTTCAGCCTGTGGAAGCCGGAAGCCGTGCGCATCACCGAAGGCGCTCAGAATGTCGAGACCTTCGTCAAGACGCCGCTCAGCCAGCGCAAATATTGCAGGAAGTGCGGTGGCCATCTCATGACCAACCATCCGCCGCTCGGTCTGGTCGACGTTTTCGCCGCCACCATCCCCACCCTCGCGTTCACGCCCGGCGTCCACGTCAACTATGCCGAGACCGTGCTGCCGATGCGCGATGGCCTGCCCAAGCTGAAGGATTTTCCCGCCGAGTTCGGCGGAAGCGGCGAAATGATGCAGGAATAGCGGCGCGCCTTTGGCATTTTTTCGAGAGGGCGGCAGAGCGCTGCCCTCTCTGGCTTCTTCCAAGAGAGAAGGATGAACGACTAGCCTCCGCGCGATTCGACCACCTTGCGGCAGGAATCGGACAGCTTCGACTTGTTCTCGCGCAGGCAGGCATTCATCTGCGGCGGCTTGCCGATATGCTCGGCGCAGAATTTGCTGGCGTCGCCGCGGCAGGCCATTTGCTCCTGGACAGATGGACCGGACTGCGCGGCAGCAGGCAGTGCGGCAGCTGCGAGCAGCAGCGCGGCAAGAACCAAAATCTTCATAGAGCACCTCTTTGGAATTCTCGTTGGTCCCGACCGGGATCAATCGGGCCGGACCATTCCGCAAAGGCCGGGCGCCGGTCCATGCCATGTTCATGGCAGCGGCCAGTCCTCCCGCCCGCGGTACCCCCATCTTCATGGCATGTATCCGCGCGCCGACTTTTGTCATTCAGGCTGCACCTCGGCTGCGAGACCCGGTGATTGCGTCGGGACGCCGAACGGAACCAGGAGAGCAAGATGTCGAAGAGAGCTGGAGCGCTGGGCGCAGGGCTGACGGTCATGGCGCTGGCGGGCGCGGCGATGGTGTCGCTGGGCACGAGCCCGGCGCAGGCCGTGGTCTATTGCAAGACCGTCGGCGTGCCCAAGGGCTGCGTAGTGCGGCCGACTGGCGCCGTGGTGGTGGGAGCGCCGGTCGCGCGGGCTGCCGTCGCGACCCCCGGTGTCGGCGCGCCCGGTGTCGGTGTGCGTGCCGGCACGCCGATGAATCGCGGCGGCCCGGTCAATCGCGTCGGCGTGCGCTGATATTTCCGCTTCATTGAATTGATGCATCGCTTCGGGCCAAGGGGCCTGCGGACGAACCCCCCGTCCTCCGCAGGCAATTTTACCCGGCCCGTCCCCTCTCTCCGTGCGCCCCACACGTTCGGGGAGGGGGCCCTTTCAGCCCGCGGCCATGTCGCTGTCGGGAAAACGTTGCGGCAATTTCAGCCGCACGCGCGTGCCGGAGGAATCAGACGTCAGGTCGAGCACCGCGCCGCAGCGGGCGGCGCGGCTTTTCATGTTGCGCAAGCCGCGCGCGGTCTGGCCGGCCCCCGCGGCCTCGCCATTGCCGGCCAGCGCAAAGCCCCCTCCGTCGTCAGTCACGCTGATCACGCCGTACGGCCCCTGGCCCGCGTCGAACGTGTCGATGGTTACCGCGATGCGGCGGGCCTGCGCGTGCTTGACCGCATTGGTCACGGCTTCGTCGAGAATACGCACGATCTGGACGACGTGCCATGGCCTGAGCTCGGGATGCAGCGGCAGGCCCTGCGGCGTCGCCACGCGCCAGTCGAGCGTGATGTCGTGCGGCCGCAATTGGGCCGTGGCGCGCTCGCGCCAGGAGCCGAGCGCCAGCATCAGGTCGCCGCCAATGTCGTCCATGGAATCGATGACGAGACGGAGATCCTTCAGCGCCGCGCGGGCAGCGTCGGTGATGGCCGCGCCCGCGCTGCCGCGCTCGGACAGCGCGACGATGCTCACCAGCTGGCCGCCGAGGCCGTCGTGCAGGTCTCGCATCAGGCGCGTGCGCTCGTTGGCGAGCGCCGCCGCGCGGGCGCGCTCCTCCTCGCGGGCAAAGCTCGCCTTCAGCCGCTCCTCGGCCTCCCGCACCCGCGTCACCAACTGGCCGGCAAAGCTGTCGACCTGGTTCAAGGCGCGGGCAAAGCGCCAGGTCAGCCCGGCGCCGATCGCGACCAGCATCGCCGAATAGGACAGCCGCGAGACGAAGATGCGATCGTTGCTCACGATATCGAGCACCGTGAGCATGTCCTGGACCCAGCAAACCAGCACGATGGTCACCGCGCAGCCGATCGTGAAGCTCGCCGCGTCCTGCCGTCGCACCACCGCGGTTGCGGTGACGCAGGCCATCAGGAACAGGCAGAGCCCGACGGTGGGAATGCCGAGCACCAGGAACAGGATGCGCGGTAGCGGCGGGCCCCCGATCAGCCCGACCACGAACACGAGGACGCCGGGCACGAACAGCAGGGTGCCGTAGCGCGGCCAGCGCCAGCCGAAGAACAGCACGCCGAACACGACGATCAGCGCGCTCTCGATCGGTGCGGAGGCCAGCAGCACCGCGGCCAGGTGCGATACCGTGGCCGGCGGCACCGGCGGCGGCGCGAATGCCTGCACCACGCCGAGCACCATCGCCGTCGCCAGTACGCCATAGACCGGCTCGTGACGCCGCATCAGCCACATGATCGCGAGGATGACGGCCAGGATCGCCTGCCAGGCGGAAAACACCACAGGCAGCGTGACGAACAGCAGCGTGCGTGTCTCATAGGCCGGGCGCAAGGCGGCATCCGGCCCGACATAGACGGTGTCGAGGAAGCCCTTGAGCGGGCCCCATACGAACAGCCGCACCGTGATCTCGTTTCCGCCCTCGCGCAGCAGCGACGCGGGGATGACGGCGATCTGCGGCGTGTTGCGGTCGGGCCGGTTGGCGTTGGCGTCGCGTCGGGAGTCGAGCACGACGACGCCGTTGACGGCGACCTCCACCGCGTTGCTGAAGCGCGGCAGGAACACCGACCAGCCCGAGGCCGCATCGCCGCTCCGGAACGTGAAGGTGCCGGCGTAGAATGGCGGGTCGGCCAGCGAATAGCGCGACGAGGTGAAATGCGGCAGCGTCACGGGGCGCGTCAGACCGTCCTCTCGCACCGAAAAATCGGTCACGGCGAAGTCTTCGGGATCGCTCGGCTGCAGCACCCGAATCCCCAGGATCGTGACGATCACGATCAGCACCTGAAGCAGCAGATAGGGCACGAGGCGCGAGGCGATTAGCCGGCGCCGCGGGCGTGTCGGTGCCTTCGCGGGTGCCTTCGTAGGTGCTTTGGCCGCGATCTCGCTCACAGCTTGATCAGGCCCTGCTGCACCGCCTCGAACACCGCCTCGCTGCGCGTATGCACCTCGAGCTTGCGATAGATGTTCTTGATATGCCCAGGCACGGTCTGCTTGGACAGGCCGAGATGGCTCGCGATCTCGGCATAGCTGAAGCCTTTGGCGATGCCCCACAGGATGTCGATCTCGCGCGGGGTGAGCCTTGCCGTGTTGAGCGCGGGGCCGGGCGGCGGCTCCGCCGAATTCTGCGCGGCACCTTGCGTCCTGCGCACGATGAAGCGGGCGATCGAGGCCGAGATCGGCGAATGTCCCGCGACCAGATCGCGCACCGTGGTGGCGATGTCGGTGGGGAAGGCGTCCTTGAGCAGGTAGCCGGTGGCGCCGACCGTGATCGCGGAGATCACGCTCTCCTCGTCGCCCAGCGCGGAAATCACCATGATTTCGGTGTCGGGGAAGCGCTGCCGCATCTCGCGGATCAGCTCGACGCCGTGGCCGTCGGGCAGTCGCAGGTCGGTCAGCAGCACGCGCGGCGCGCCGGCGGCGAGGGCTTGCCGCGCCTCTGCGAGCGTACCGGCGCTGCGCACCTCGTAACCGGCCTTGACCAGCGCATCCTGGAGCCGCCAGCAGGTCGGCGCATCGTCCTCGACGAGGAGGATGGTGATGGCCTCACCCGTCTCGTCCTGTTCGGTCATGATCATCGTCCCGCGACCCGCGTGTCCCCCGCGGCGCGAAGCAAGTTTAACCGCAGCGCGAAGGCGGTGACACCCATAATCATGGGGGCGGGAAAGTCACGGGACGGCCATGTGCCGGCCTGACGTTGTCGGCCGACGGGCCAATCCGGCTACGAAAGATCGATCCGCGGCGGCGGATATCGCCGCGCCAGGACCGATAGCGACAGCGGCCGTTCGTCTTCCGGCAGCTCCAGATAGGCCAGCACGAGCGGCCGCTTCCAATCGCCGACGCCGAAATCCATCGCCGTCCATTTCTGCGGCTCGGGCCCTTCGAGCCCCCGGACCCAGACGAAATAGCGGGGAAGGTCGTCCGTGTCCGTCGTGCGTCTCCTGGCCATCGAAGCGGTCCGCTGCGTCAAGATCGTTGCCGCACGATATAGGAAATATCTGGGGGAAGTCGAACGCCCCGGACGATCGGGGAAGCTTGCCGCCCGCGCCGGTGCCGGTTGGCGACAAAAGCGCTGTCGTTGCCCGTTAAGGTTCGATCCGTTCGAGAAATGATCGCGTCAGCGCGACAACCTCATCGAGGTTGGTTTCGAGCAGCCAATGGCCGCCATCCAGGAGATGCAGTTCGGCATCCGGCAGGTCGCGGAGATAGGCCCGCCCTGACTCCTCAGGCATGTAATGGTCCTGCGGCCCCCACAGGATCAATGTTGGGGGCTTGTGCTGCTGAAGATATCGGCGGTGCTCGGGAAACCACTGGCGGTTCGCCTTGAGGCCAAACAGAACGTCTGCGGCGGCGTCTTTCCGCCGCTCGGTCATCAGCGACCAGTGCAATCGCCAAAGGTCCGGTGCGATCAGCCCAGCCATATCCGCACGCAAATCGTTCAGGAACTCGTCGCGGAAATTCTCTTCAGTGACAGCTTCCCGCATCGCCGCACGCATCTCCTGATCGGGCAGTGACCAGCACTTCTCGATGTCGGCGTATGCCGGGCCAAGCGCATCTTCGTAAGGTATGTCGCCGTTTTGAATGATCTGGGCCACCACCCTCTCAGGCCGCATGATCGCCAGCCTCGCTCCGATCGGTGAGCCAAAATCATGAAGGTAGATCACGAAGCGTTCGATCTTCAGCTGCCTCACGAACTGGTCGAGCCACGCGGCATAGCCGTCGAAGCTGTAGTCGAAGTCATCAGGTGTCCCGCTATAGCCGAACCCGGGATAGTCGGGAGCAATCAGCCGCCAATTATCGGCCAGTCGCGGCATCAGATTGCGGAATTCGTAGGATGAACAGGGATAGCCGTGCGGCAGCAGAACGACGGGCGCGCGTTCAGGACCGGCTTCTCGGTAGAAGGTATCCACGGATCCGATCCGGACCCTGCAATGTCTGACGCGTGTGTCCATGTCTTGCTTCCTTTGTAGATAAAGCAACTTCGGGGGCGGGGTTCCCGGCATCTGCTTCGTGGTGGGTAGAACCGCAGGCGGCTCTGCGGAACAACGACCGGAAGCTCACCGTTACGAAGCAACACCGGAACGGGAGGTCGTTGTGATCCATCATGTCTCCGTCGGTACGAATGATGTTCAGCGTGCGAAGCGCTTCTACGATGCGGTCTTGCCGGTCGTCGGGATCACGCCGATGGCCGAGGACGAGGGCGGACTGGGCTACGGAAGCGGGACGTTTCACTTCAGCGTTCAAGTTCCGATCGATGGAAAACCCGCGACCGTGGGTAACGGCAGTCATATCGCCTTTGCCGTCGAGAACCGCGCGATGGTCGATCGCTTCTACGCAGCAGCATTAGAGCATGGTGGCAGCGACGCTGGCGCTCCCGGGCTGCGGCCGAGTTACGACCTCAACTATTATGGGGCGTTTGTCCGCGATCCAGACGGTCACAAGATCGAGGCCGTGACCTACTCGGCACAATAGTCGCGAGCGGGAAGGCGCCATGCCGACCATGCCCTATGCAATTATCGAAGCTCCTTCGACGCTCGGCCTTGCGACCGACGGCGTGGAGCGCTTGCCCGAACAGCTGCTGAAGCTTGGACTTGCGGAGCGCATCGGCGCACGCCGCGCCGGGCGGCTGGTGGTGCCTTCGAAAGATCCGGCGCCGGATCCCGAGACCGGCATCTTGAACGCCGGCGCAATAGCGGCGTGGTCGCCCCAGCTCGCCGACGCGGTGGAAGCGGTGCTTGTCGCGGGCGAGTTTCCGCTGGTGCTGGGCGGCGATTGCACGATCTTGCTGGGCTCGATGCTCGCGCTTCGACGGCGCGGCCGCTACGGCCTGTTGTTCATCGACGGCCACGCCGATTTTTTCCAGCCCAAGGCGGAGCCCAATGGTGAGGGCGCCTCGATGGACCTTGCCTTCGTTTCCGGCTACGGCCCGTCCCTCCTGGCCGACATCGAAGGTCGCGGTCCTCTGGTCCGCCCTGAAGACATTGTGGCGTTTGGATATCGCGATCACCAGGATCAAGCGGAATATGGAAGCCAGCCGCTTCCCGAAGAGCTCAAGGTGCTTGATCTTCCGGCTGTGCGGGCGCGGGGCATCGAGGCCGCTGCACGCGAAGCCGTCGATCACCTGACGCGAGCCGAGCTGGACGGCTTCTTCATCCATCTCGACGCCGATTGTCTCGACGACACCATCATGCCGGCTGTCGATTTTCGCGTGCCGGGTGGGTTGTCGTGGGACGAGCTATCGACCGTGCTCCGGGTTGGCTTGGCGAGTGGCAAGGCGGTCGGCCTGGAGATCACCATTTACAATCCGGGCCTGGATGAAGACGGCAGCGCCGGGCGTGGCCTGGCCGATGTGCTCGCAGCAACGCTCGGGTCGTAGTTCGAGTTTGCTGAACCAGTCCGACTTCGCCAAGAGGCTTCGCCGGACACGCTTCGCCCTTCTAGCCCCCACGCGAAGCCCAAAGGGCGAAGCGTGGTGCCCCTGGCCGGAATCGAACCAGCACTCCTTGCGGAACTCGATTTTGAGTCGAGCGCGTCTACCAGTTCCGCCACAGGGGCCCTCGGTCGGCCCCATAGGCGGCGTCGCGAAGCCGGCGGACTATAGCCATGGACGGGACGGGGTCAACCCGCGCCAAAGTGATACGGCCGTTCTCGACAGCCGCATGGGCCGGGGCTAGAGGCTTAGGGCGCGCGAGAGATACGAAAGAGGCTGCCGTGACCACCCAGAGTGCCGCCATACCTGCGTTCAAGCCGGGCGCCACGAGCCCCGCGCTGACCGCCGCGGCCTTGGTCACGTTGATCGGCGCAGCCACGATTGCGGGCGCCTGGTTCTTCCAGCTCGTCCTGGAGATCCTGCCCTGCCCATTGTGCCTGGAGCAGCGCCACGCCTATTACCTTGCGATACCGCTCGGTGTGCTGACGGCGCTGGCGGCGCGAAACGGCGCGCCGCGGCCGCTGCTGCTGGCGGGGCTGGCGATCCTCACCCTGGCCACGCTCGCCAATGCCGGCCTCGGCGCCTACCATTCCGGGGTCGAATGGGGGTTCTGGAAGGGGCCGACCGATTGCTCCGGTCCGGTCGTCAACCTCGGCAGCGCCGCCGATCTCTTGTCGAAGCTCGACACCGTGAAGGTGGTGCGCTGCGACGAGGTGCAATGGCGCTTCCTCGGCCTCTCGCTCGCCGGCTACAACGTGCTGATCTCACTCGTGATGGCCGCGATCGCCGCGTGGGGATTCGTGCGGACGGCGAAGCGCTAAAGCATGATCCGGAAAAGTGTGTAGCGGTTTTCCGAAAAGATCATGCTCAAACAAAACCTAAAGCGCGATGACGATTCATCCTAATCGCATCGCGCTTTAGCTCAATCATCCACGTCGTCCTGCGTGCGCCCGAACAGGTGCACGATGCCCGGCGTTGCGATCGTCACGAAGACGAAACGCGACAGGTGGTGGGCGCCGACGAAGATCGGGTCGATGTGCAGCGTCAAGGCCAGCGCCAGCATCGCGTCCATCGCGCCCGGCGCGAAGGCGACGACGACGTCGGAGAATTTCACTGGGGTGGTCAGCGCCACGATGGCAACGAAGGTGGCGGAGACGGCGATGGCCACGGCAAACGAGCCCAGCGCAGCGCGGAGGTGGCCGGCGAGCGTCTTGATCCGCATCCGGGCGAAACGGCTGCCGATCAGTGCGCCGATCCCGATCAGCGCAACGCCACGCACCCAGTCCGGCAGGCCGCCCTCGACCCATCCGGCACCATGCAGCACGCTGGAGGCGATCATCGCGCCGAACATCCAGCTCGCAGGAAACCTGATCAGCCGCAACACGAGCGCCGCGGCCAGCGACGCGGCGGCCAGCTCGAGCAGGTCGAGCGGCGAGGCGATGGTCGTTGTCAGCGACTGTGCAGCCGAGGGCGTGACGCCTGCAATCGCCAGCACCATCGGCAGCGCGGCGGTCAGGATCATGACGCGCATGGTCTGCACCACCGCAATGCCCGGCAGGTCGGCGCCGCGCTCGACCGCCAGGATCGTGATCTGCGACAGCGCGCCGGGACTGCCGGCCAGGAAAGCGGAGGTGCGGTCCCAGCCATGCATGCGCTGGAGGTAATAGCTCGACCCGAACGTGGAGCAGAACGTGGCGAGCGCAAGCAGGCCGATGGTGACGGGGTAGGCGCTGACCTGCTGAAGCAAATGGCGCGAGACGACCGAGCCCAGCGAGATGCCGAGCAGCACCAGCACGGTCTGGGTCAAAATCGGCGGCAAGGTCAGCTGACGGCCGGCGATCGCGGCGATCCCGACCGCGATCATCGAGCCGGAGATCAGCCCGCCGGGAAGGCCGGCGAGCAGAAATACAAGGCCGCCGGCGGTGCCGATGACGAGCGTCTCCACCGTGCTCAGGATCGTGGCACGGCTCGGCCATTCGAACGACAGGGAGGCGGTGATGTGCTTCACGCCACCTTATCGCAAATCAGCGCGAGGCGCACAATTGCAGGCTCGTCATGCCGCAATGCGCGAGGCCTTCCGCGGAGGCTCGGAAGGAATCGTGACGGGCTTATTTCTTGTCGGCTGCGGGAGCTGCGGGAGCGGCGACTGCGCTGCCGGCCTTCGCCTCCTTTTTGCATTCGCGACGGAATTTCTTGCGCTCCTTCCCCTTCAATCCCTTGGCGTCCGCCTGCCTGGAGCATTCCAGCGATTCCGCCGATCGCTCCTTCGTTGCCTTCTTGTCGTCGACGGTGGCGGCAGTGTCGGTCTTGTCGGCCGGCGCGGCGGTCTGTGCGAAAGCGGTGCCGGTGACGAGCAGGGAGGCGAGAGCAACGGCGGCCAGGCGGGACGTGAAGGTCATGTGGTGCACTCTGCTTGCGAGAATTGCGAAGGGCTGGAACGTTGGCTCGCGTTGCTGAACGCGACATGAATGAGTTGAGCGGCAGGATCACTATATTTTGCCGGCGCAACCCATCGCATCCTTGTCCCAAGCGGCCGGCACGCTAGGATAGCAATCCTCAATTCACTTCCGTCGGGGAAGATCAAGCAGGAGACCCAGGGATGACCATTCAGACGAAATTGTTGTATGCGATCGCAGCGTCCGGTGTCGCGGCATTGCTGACGAGCGCGCCGGCACAGGCACTGACCGCGCAGGAGTGCAGCGCGAAGTACCAGGCCGCCAAGAAGGACGGCTCGCTCGGCACCATGAAGTGGAATGACTTCCGCAAGGCCCAGTGCGGTGCCGATGCGACGCCCGCCGCCGCGCCGACAGCGGCTGCGCCCGCAGCTCCCGCGGAGCCGAAGCAGGCCAAGAAGGAAGAGGCACCCGCCGCCGCGCTGGCCCTGCCGGCCGGTCCTGCGGTCTACCCAAACGCGGTCGATCCGAAATATGCCAAGGAGACGCCCGGCAAGGCGCGCCTGCACACTTGCGTCGACCAGTATAATGCCAACAAGACCACCAACGGCAACGGCGGCTTGAAATGGATTCAAAAAGGCGGCGGCTATTACAGCGAATGCACCAAGAAGCTGAAGGGCGCCGCCTGAGCTTCGCATTGCTGAGAAGGCCGGAGCAAGGCTCCGGCCGATTCGCCTGAATTCTCGCGCATGATCTTGTCTGAACACCTGCGCCCACCCGGTCCTTGGGGTCCGGATCATGCTCAGTCCAGCAGCTTCTCGGCAGATTTCGCCACGAGCTGCGACCGCTTGCGCGGACCGCTCTCGACGAACAACAGGCTCTGGCCGAAGATGAAGCAGTAGAACAGAAAGGCCTGCGCGTCGGCCTCCTCGGCCGCAAGGCCGGTTGCGCGATAGAGGTCGCCGACGTGCCTGAGCCGCGCCGCGTCGACGCTTGCCACTGCCGCCGCGGCGTTCTGGTCCGAGCGGGCCCATTGCCGGATCGCGAGCTCGATCGCGATCCCTTCCGGATTGAGTCGCTCGGAATAGAGCTGGATCACCGCCTTCAGCCGCTCGCGGGGCGCTTGTCCGTCGAGGCTCGTCTGCTGCGCGATCGCGGCGATGCGGCCCTTGCGCCAGGCGTCGAGCATGGCCTCGAGCAGTGCGGCGCGGTCGGCGAAGCGCCGGTAGAAGCCGCCCTTGGTGACGCCGAGATTCTTGGCGAGCACCTCGACGCGCACGCCCTCCACTCCCGCGCGGGCGAGCTCGGCAAACCCAGCCTCGACCCAAACGTCGCCCTTGCCGTCGCTCATGAAGAAAGCCTCACCCGGTCTTGATACGGTGCCGTATTGCTAACGCGACACGGGTTTGATACGCTACCGTATCAACGATCAAGGACGAAATTGCGGGAGGAAATGCGATGGAGCAGGAGGCGACCTATCGCGGCACGGTCTATCCGTGGCAATGCGACCATGTCGGGCACATGAACATCATGTGGTATGTCGGCAAGTTCGACGAGGCCAATTGGAATCTGTTCGCTCGTCTCGGCCTGACGCCGAGCTATTTGCGCATCTCCGGCCGTGGCATGGCTGCGGTGCAGCAGAATATCGCCTACAAGCGCGAGCTGCTCGCCGGCGACATCGTCGAGATCCGCAGCCATCTGCTCGAGATCAGGGACAAGTCGATCCGCTTCCGGCACGACATGACGAATGCCGAGACCGGCGAGCTCGCCGCGATGTGCGAGATCACCGGCGTGCACATGGACCGCCAGCTCCGCAAGTCCGCCCCGTTCGCCGATTGCATTCGCGAAGCGGCCTTGAAGCATCTTGCCGAACCAGCCGAGGTGTGAGCCATGACTGCCTTCGAGCCGAAAAACCCGGGCTATCGCGCGGCGGCCATCGCCATGTTCGATGCCCAACCGGCCATGCGCACGCTCGGCATCGTGATCGTCCGTCTCGCGCCGGGCGAGGTCGAGCTGGCGATGCTGCATGCGCCGGCTCTCACACAGCAGAATGGTTTCATCCATGCCGGCATCATCACCGCCGGGCTCGACAACGCCTGCGGCGTTGCGGCCTTCAGCTTGATGCCGGCGGAGGCCGGTATCCTCACCGTCGAATTCAAGACCACGCTGCTTGCGCCCGCCCGCGGCGAGCGTTTCGTCTTCAAGGCCAAAGTGGTCAAGCCCGGCCGTACGCTGACCTTCTGCGAGGCAAAGGCCTACGCCGAACATGACGGCAAGACCAAGTTGATCGCCACGATGACCGGGACATTGATGGCGATGCTGCCGGCGGCTTAGTTGAGTCGGGCGCGTCCCGCGCATAGCGCGATTGACAAGCGTGCCAGCGCGCTCGCCGTGCCGCTCTACGAGAACCGCAAGCGCGTGGTCGCATCGATCGTGCCGATGCTGGTGGCGCTGATGGTGGGATCGGTCGCGGCGGTGGTGTCTGTGGTGCTGCTGGCCGAGCTCGCCGGACTGCCGGGCGATGTCGTGCTGTCGCTGGCGCCGAAATCGGTCACCGCAGGCGTCGCCATGGGTATCGCCGAATCCCTGTACGCCGATCCTTCGCTGGCGGCGGTCGCCGTGATCCTCACCGGCATCAGGGGCGCAATCATCGTGACGCCGCTGATGAACCGCACCGGCATCACCGATTACCGGGCCCGCGGCTTTGCCGCCGGCCTTGCTGCGCATGGCATCGGCACCGCCCGCGCGTTCCAGGTCGACGAGATCGCCGGCGTGTTTTCCGGCATCGCCATGTGCCTGAACGCTCTGGTGACATCGTTCCTGGTGCCGGTGGCGGTCACACTGCTGGTGCGATGACATCGCCGCCGCGACACTCTATATGTTCGGTAACAATTCCCGGTCTCGATCCGTATTGATGGAGATGGGACCGAAACGGGACGAGATATGGCTGGATTCACGAATAAGGGCCTTGTGCCGACGCGACGCGTGGCGCTGATGCTGATCGGGGCGGGCGCGCTTGCGGCGGGCAGCATCACCTCTGCGCGCGCCGCCACCGGCGATGACGAGGTGCTGACCGAAGCCAAGGTGCTACGCGATCCCGACACGCCGGTCGCAGGCAATCCCGACGGCAACATCACCATCGTCGAATGGTCCGACTACAATTGTCCCTATTGCCGTAAGCTCGAGCCCGAGCTGCGCCAGGTAGTCCAGGACGACGGCAAGGTGCGGCTGGTCATGAAGGACTGGCCGATCCTCGGGCCGGTTTCGGTCACCGCGGCGCGGAGCGCGCTGGCGGCCAAGTTCCAGGGCAAGTATCACCAGGCCCATGACGCCCTGATCGGCGTCAGCTCGCGCCTGACCGAGCCGCGCATCAACGAGCTGCTCGCGGCTGCCGGGGTCGACATGGACCGCTTGAAGCGCGATCTCACCGGCCACGCCAAGGATATCGACGCCATCCTCAAGCGCAACAACGAGCAGGCTGAAGCTTTCGGCTTCCAGGGCACCCCGTCCTTCATCGTCGGCAAGTATCGCGTGCCCGGCGCGTTCAGCATGACCGAGTTCGAGCAGGTCATCGCCGACGCCCGCAAGGCCAAGATGAACTGAGCCGGCGATAATTCAGGACGCAATACAAAGGCGCCGTCGCGGATCTGCGACGGCGCCTCGTTCATGTCGATCGGACGAAATTACTTCGACGAGATCCGGACCCAGTCCTTGTGCGCGCGATCGCGCAGCGCATCCCAATCGGCCTTGGCGACGTCCCAGTTCACGATGGTGCGGTTGGTGGTCGCGACCTCGCCTTTGGCGACTGACGACGTCTGCATGGAATCATAGACGTAGACGCCGCCCGCAAGCAGCAACGCGCCCAGAATCATTCCGAAAAAAGTCTGCATGGCGAACCTCCGGTGACGGGCGATAACGTCGGCCCGGAGTGATGGTTCCGCGACTATGCGGCGCATCCAAGGAGAGGTTGTTCATTTTCCATTCAGCCACTCCATCAGCTCCGCATTGATCTCGCGCGGATAGGTGTGGCTGAGGTCGTCGATCTCGCGATAGGTGACTTGGGCACCGGCGGCGGACAGCGCCGCCTGTGTCTGCCGTGCGGTCTGCACCGGAAACATCCAGTCGAGCTTGCCGTGAGTGATGAAGATAGGCAGGCCTTGCAGGCGCGTTGCGTCGGCCATCTCCGCCATCAGCGGATGGAAGGTCGCCGCAACAGGGGCGAGATGCGTGAAGGGCGAGGCGCCGTCGAGGCCGGTGACGTAGCAGAAGGTGCCGCCGTCGCTCATGCCGGTCAGCAGCATGTGCGAGGGGTCGATGCGCCAGCGGCCGCGCACCTCCTCGAGAATGCGCATGAGGTTCGGCGTGTCGGTGTCCTCGCCCATCAGCGCCCAAGTCGGGCCGGTCGCGGTCGGTGCCACCAGGATCGCGCCGAGGCTGCGGGCGTCGCGGAGCCAGCTCCACAGAAAGCCGCGTCCGTTGCCGCTGCCGCCGTGCAGCGCCATCACCAGCGGCATGGGACGCTCGGGCGTGTAATATTCGGGGACGTAGACCGAGAAGCCGCCGCGGCTGCCAGGCTCGTTGTGGTCGTGGAAGATGCCGGTATCTTCTCTCGCGCTGGCTTGGAGCCGCGACAACACATCCGCATTGCCGCGATTGGCGGCGTTGAGGAAGAAGTCGCTCACCGGCGGAAATTGCGCTGCCAGCGGATAGAGCGCCTCCTGCGCGCGCGGGACATGGCGCAGCGCGCGGAACACCGCGACGAGATCGCCATGGCCACGCTCGACCTCACGAATGCCGGCAAAGGCAGCGAGCGTCTCGCCGCAGGCGCGATCGAGCCGCTCGCGCAGCCCGGCGAACTGCTCCGGCCAATCCCCGATTGCTGCGTGCGCCGTCTGCAGCGCCTCGTCCGGCGTGCCGATCGCATCCATCACCGAGGCGAAAGCCGGCGGATGCAGATGCCGCTGGAAGAAGCCGAGTGCTTCCAGCGCGTTGCGCAGCGGCGGCAGCACGGCCACGATGTCGTCGACCACGGCCTCGGTCATCGCCAGCTTTCCTCAAAGCCTTTTGGATCAGTGCAGCTTCGGCGCCTTCAGGAGCTTGAAGCGATCGGTCGACGTCACGGTGACGTCGAAGGTGACGCCTTCATGATGAACGGTGAGCGGCACGTCGACGCCGGCGGCGCCGAGGGCCCACATTTTCTTGTAGAAGGCGGTCTGACTCGTCACCTTGTCGCCGTTCACGGCGAGAATGACGTCGCCGGTCTTGAGCTCGGCGCGGGCGGCCGGGCCATTGGCGGAGATCCCGATCACCACCACGCGATTGTCGATCTCGGTCGAGTAGAGCCCGAGCCAGGGCCGTGCCGGCTTGTTGACACGGCCGAACTTTCGCAAGTCCTCCAGGACCGGCTTCAGGAGGTCGATCGGCACGATCATGTTGACGTGCTCGGCCTCGCCATCACGTTCGCGATCGAGCTGGAGCGAGCCGATGCCGATCAGCTCGCCGCGTTCGTTGAGCAGCGCCGTACCGCCCCAGTTCGGATGTGCGGGAGCGGTGAAGATGGCCTCGTCCAGCAGATATTCCCAGTAACCGGCGAATTCCTGCTTGGCCACGACCTGGCTCGCGACCGAGCGCGTGCGTCCGCCGGCGCCGCCGACCACGACGCGGTCGCCGATCCGTGTCGCCGCCGACGAGCCGAGCGGCAGCGGCGCAATGTCGAGCTGGCCGAGCGCCTGCACCAGCCCGAACCCGGTCTCGGAATCGAAGCCGAGCGCATGGCCCTCCACCACTCGTCCGTCGGCGCGGTGCAGCCAGACCGACTCTGCCTCGGTGATGAGATAACCTATCGTGAGCACCAGGCCGTCATCGATCACGACGCCGTTGCCGGCGCGTTCGGTGCCCAGCGTCTCGGCACTGAAGGCGTCCGGCGGGATGATGGCGTGCAGGCCGACGACGGAGCCGAGCGCGCGGTCGAGATCGAAACCATAGTCGCTCGCCCGCGGCTGGTTCGCCGGCGGCACTCTCCATTCGGTCAGAGCGCTCATGGAGTTCTCCTGGCTGAGAGCATCGCTCCGGCAGGCTGGCGGAGCGACGCGCGAAGCACGCCTAATTTAGGCCGGAGCAGGCCGTCTTGAAAGCCTCGTTCCCAACTATTCGGGAGAACGCCGCGTGAAATCTTGGAAAGGCCCGGAAACACATCGTCATCTGATCCGGCGCATGGCTGCTGTCCGGCGCAGTGCTAGGCGCCGTGCAGTGAAGCTGCTAACCATTGCCGCCTCGTTTGACCAAGGGATCACGGACGACAAGCATGGACAACCGCAGCGACATCTGGCGTGGCATCGACACGATCAAGGCACGCTTCATCGACCTCAGCGACAGGGTCTGGGGCATGCCTGAGGTCTGCTACACCGAGGCGCGGTCCGCCGCCGAGCATCTCGCCGAGCTGCGTCATCAGGGCTTCCGCATCACTGAGAACGTCGCCGGCATCCCGACTGCGCTGATCGGCGAGTGGGGCGAGGGCGGTCCGGTCATTGCCTTCATGGGCGAGTACGATGCGCTGCCGGGCCTCAGCCAGGAGGCGGGTGTCGCCGAGCATCGCCCGATCGAGACCGGCGGCCATGGCCATGGCTGCGGTCACAATCTGCTCGGTTCCGCAGCGCTGCTCGCCGCGACCGCGGTGAAGGACTGGCTGGCCGAGAACAAGGTGCCCGGCCGCGTGCGCTATTACGGCTGTCCGGCGGAGGAAGGCGGCGCGGCCAAGGCCTTCATGGTGCGCTCCGGCGCGTTCGAGGACGCCGACATCGCCATCACCTGGCACCCGCACAGCTTCTGGGAGGTGGCGGTAACGCCCTCGCTTGCGAATACGCGCGCGGATTTCATCTTCACCGGCCGCACTTCGCATGCGGCGGCCTCGCCGCATCTTGGCCGTTCGGCGCTCGATGCGGTGGAATTGATGAATGTCGGCGTGAACTACATGCGCGAGCACATGCCGAGCGACGCGCGCGTGCACTATGCCCTGCTCGACACCGGCGGCATCGCGCCGAACGTGGTGCAGGCCCATGCCCGCGTGCGCTATTCGATCCGCGCGCGCGATCTTCCCGGCATGAACGAGTTGGTCGAGCGTGTGTCCAAGATCGCGCAAGGCGCGGCGTTGATGACCGAGACCAAGGTCGAGATGAAGATCATCTCCGCGGTCTCCAACATCCTGCCCAACACGCCGCTGGAGCAGGCGCTGCATCAGGTCATGGAAGAGCTCGGACCGCCGCATTTCGACGATGCGGACAAGAGCTTTGCCGGCCAGATCCGTGCGACCTTGAGCGACAAGGATATCGCCTCGGTCTATTACGCGATCGGCATGGAGCCGACCGATCGGCCGCTGGCCGACTTCCTGGTGCCGCTCGATGCCAAGCGCAATCCGCTGGTCGGCTCCACCGATGTCGGCGACGTGAGCTGGGTGGTGCCGACCGTGCAGGTGCACGCACCGACGGTTGCAATCGGCACGCCCTTCCACACCTGGCAGGTGGTGGCGCAGGGCAAGAGCCCGCACGCGCACAAGGCCATGGTGCAGGCCGCCAAGGCGATGGCAGGTCTCGGCATCAAGGCGTTGACGAAACCGGAGCTGATCAAGGTTGCCAAGGCGGATCTCCAGAAGCGGACGGCCCGCACTCCTTACGTCTGTCCGTTGCCGGATCATGTCGCGCCGCCGCTCGACATGTCCGTGGCGTAGGAATTCGCCTCGATACTTCGTCTGATCCAGCGAACAAATTTTCCGCAGTGCAGCGCGCAATCCAGCAGATTTTGATGGTGGATTGCCGAACGGATGGGCTGCGGAGCGCAATTTTGCCCAACGGACAGCCAATAGACCGTTTGCATACACACGGTCCCAGTTGACGTGCACCCCATTCGGTGTGCCATCTACCGCCAGCCAAACCCGGCGGTCGCGAGCGGCCGCCTGCATCCATGTCGGAACCAGACGGGGGACAACCATGCTGGACAAAGAGCTGCGTTCGATGATCGGTCAGGTGAAGGACGGGCGGATGGACCGCCGCGCCTTCGTCAAGCGCCTCGCCGCGGTCGGTCTCACCGCTCCCCTCGCCAACCAGCTCCTCGCGCTCGGCGGCGTTGCCATGGCGCAGAGCCCCGCGGTCTACAAGCCGACCAAGCGCGGGGGCGGCGGCCCTCTCAAGGTGCTGTGGTGGCAGGGGCCGACGCTGCTCAATCCGCATTTCGCCACCGGCACCAAGGACCAGGACGGATCGCGGCTTTTCTACGAACCGCTCGCCAGCTGGGACGCCGACGGCAATCTCAACCCGATCCTCGCTGCAGAGATTCCCTCGCTTGCAAACGGCGGTCTCGCCGCCGATGCCAAATCGGTGGTCTGGAAAATCAAGCCGGGAGTCAAATGGCACGATGGCAAGCCGCTGACTGCCGACGACTTCGTGTTCACCTGGCAGTACGCCAGCGATCCCGCCACGGCTGCCGTCAGCATCAGCACCTATGGTGACATCACGGTCGAGAAGGTCAGCGATCTTTCGATTCGCATCCTGTTCAAGACCCCGACGCCGTTCTGGGCCAACGCGTTCGTCGGCGCTTATGGATGCGTTCTCCCCAAGCATCTGTTTGCCGACTACAAAGGCTCGAAGTCCCGCGAGGCGCCGAACAATCTTGCCCCGGTGGGCACCGGTCCCTACAAGTTCGTCGAGTTCAAGCCGGGCGATGTGGTCCGCGGCGAGCTCAATCCCGACTATCACATGCCCAACCGTCCGCATTTCGACACGATCGAGATGAAGGGCGGCGGCGATGCCGTCTCGGCGGCGCGCGCGGTGATCCAGACCGGCGAATTCGATTTCGCCTGGAACATGCAGGTCGAAGACGACGTGCTGCTGCGTCTGGAGAAGGGCGGCAAGGGCAAGACCGTCTATGCCACCGGCGGCGACATCGAGTTCATCGCGATCAACTTCACCGATCCGAACACTGAGATCGACGGCGAACGGTCCTCGATGAAAACCAAGCACCCGATCTTCTCCGATCCGAACGTGCGCAAGGCGCTCGCCCTGCTCGTCGACCGCGACTCCGTCAAGAAGGCGATCTATGGTCGGGCCGGCCGCACCACGGCCAACTACCTCAACGGCCCCGAGAAGTTCGTCTCCAAGAACACCTCGTGGGAGTTCAACATCGAGAAGGCGTCGAAGATGCTCGATGACGCCGGCTGGAAGGTCGGCGCCGACGGCATCCGCGAGAAGGACGGCAAGAAATTCAAGCTTCTGTACCAGACCTCGACCAACGGTCCGCGCCAGAAGACCCAGGCCATCGTCAAGCAGGCCTGTCAGAAGGCCGGCATCGACGTGGAGCTGAAATCGGTCGTCGCCTCGGTCTTCTTCTCGTCTGACGTCGCCAACCCGGACACCTATCCGAAGTTCTATGCCGACATCGAGGAGTTCCAGATCCCGATGACGCAGCCCGATCCGGCCCTGCACATGCGGCGCTACATCTCCGCCAATGTGGCCACCAAGGAGAACAAATGGCAGGGGCAGAACTTCCCGCGCTACGTCAACAAGGAGTATGATGACGCCATTGCTGCGGCTGAGACCGAGACCGATCCAGTCAAGCGCGCCGCACTCTACATCAAGTGCAACGACCTGTTGTGGCAGGACACCGTGTTCATTCCGGTGATGCATCGCCTGCTGGTGGATGCCTGCTCCAACACGTTGCGGCCGGCGCTCTCGGGCTGGGCCAATCGGACCGACAACCTTCAGGACTGGTACCGGGAGGCATGAGCGCAGGCTAGACGGGATTCTTCCCTATGAGTCAGTATGTCCTGCGTCGCCTCCTGATTGCCGTTCCGAGCCTGCTGGCGATTTCGCTGGTGCTGTTCGTCGTGCTTGCGCTCGCGCCCGGCGATCCGTTCTCCGAACTGGCCACCAATCCGAACGTGCCGCCCGAAGTGCAGGCGGCACTCCGGGCCAAGTTCGGTCTCGACGATCCGATCTACCTCCGCTACCTGCACTGGCTCAACGCCATGCTGCACGGCGACTGGGGCTTCTCCTTCGTCAGCCGGATGAACGTCGACACGCTGATCCTCCAGCGCCTGCCCGCCACGCTCTACGTGATCGGCTCGGCGCAGATCCTGGCGCTGCTGATCGCGATTCCGGTCGGCGTCTATGCCGCGACCAGGCCGTATTCGCTGTTCGACCAGATCGCGAATACGCTCGCCTTCGTCGGCTTCTCGCTGCCGACCTTCTTCACCGGCATCCTGTTCATCCTGATCTTCTCGGTCACGCTGGACTGGCTGCCTTTCGTCTACACCACCGACATCAAGGCCACCGGCATCCGCTGGGTGCTGGAGATGATCCGTCAGGCGATCATGCCGGTGGCGGTGCTCGGCCTGTTCCAGGCGGCGTCGATGACGCGCTTCGTGCGCTCGGCGATGCTCGACGTCATCCGGCTCGACTACGTCACCACGGCGCGGGCCAAGGGCCTCGGCCAGACCACGGTGATCATCAAACACGTGATGCGCAACGCCATGATTCCCGTGGTCACGCTGATCGCGTTGCAGATGCCCGCGGTGTTCGGCGGCGCCATCGTCACCGAGCAGATCTTCCGCATTCCCGGCATCGGCTCGCTGCTGATCTCCTCCATCCTTTCGAACGACACGCCGGTGGTGATGGCCGTCACCTTCGTCTTCGCGTGCCTCGTGGTGCTGTTCAATCTGATCGCGGACGTGCTTTATGGCTGGCTTGACCCTCGCATCTCGCTCCGCTGAGCGGCGCGCCTATTCGCCCTGGCGCGAAGCATGGCGGCGTTACAGCCGCCACCGGCTCGCGGTGGTCAGCGCTGTCCTGCTCCTCATCCTGGTGCTCGCCGTCGTGCTTGGGCCGTTCGTGTGGCGTGTGAAGATCAACGAGATCGACATCGTCGCGGGCCTGCAGGGTCCGTCGCTCGCCCATCCCTTCGGCACCGACGATCTCGGCCAGGACATTCTGGCGCGCATGATCTATGGTGGCCGCATCTCGCTCGCGGTCGGGCTCGCCGCGATGTTGGTCGCTGTCATCATCGGCACAGTGATCGGCGCGCTCGCCGGTATGTCGCGCGGGGCGCTCGGACACGGATTGATGTGGCTCACCGACCTGTTCCTGTCGCTGCCGCAGCTGCCGCTGTTGCTGCTGCTGATCTATCTGTTCCGCGACGGGCTGAAGCAGGTGTTCGGGCCCGAAGGCGGCATCTTCATCTTGATCGTGCTCGTGATCGGAGGTCTGCGCTGGATGCCGGTGGCGCGGCTGGTGCGTGCCCAGTTCTTGTCGCTCCGCGAAAAGGAGTTCGTCGAAGCCGCCCGTGCGCTCGGTGCCAGTCCGGTGCGGCAGGTGGTACGGCACATCCTGCCCAATGCGGTCGGCCCGGTGATCATCGCCGGCACTATCGACGTCGCCGCTGCGATCATCGCGGAATCGACGCTGTCCTTCCTCGGCCTCGGCTTCCCGCCGGATACGCCGACCTGGGGCCGGCTGCTGTTTGACGCCAAGGATTTTCTCGACATCGGCCCGCACTGGGCGCTGTTTCCGGGCGGCGCGATCTTCGTCGCGGTGGTGGCCATCAACTTCATCGGCGACGGTCTGCGCGACGCGCTCGATGCGCGACGGGTGATCTGATGGCGCCGCTGCTCGAGATCAAGGGCCTGAAAACCCACTTCTCCACGGACGACGGCATCCTCCAGGCCGTCGACGGTGTCGACATTTCCATCAACAAGGGAGAGACGCTCTGCGTCGTCGGTGAATCCGGCTGCGGCAAGACCGTGACCGCGATGTCGATCCTGAAGCTGATCGCGATGCCGCCGGGCCGGATCGCGGCGGGCCAGATCATCTTCGAGGGGCGCGATCTGGTGCCGCTGACCAGCAACCAGCTCGACGAGATCAGGGCGAAGGAGATCGGCTTCATCTTCCAGGAGCCGATGACCTCGCTTAATCCGGTGCTCACCATTGGCGAGCAGATCGCAGAGAGCCTGCGACGGCACGAAGCGGTGACCAGGAAGCAGGCGCTCGAGCGCACCATCGAGATGCTGAAACTGGTGCAGATCCCGAACGCCGAAGGTCGCGTGCACAATTATCCGCATCAGTTTTCCGGCGGCATGCGCCAGCGCGTGATGATCGCGATGGCGCTCGCCTGCAAGCCGAAGCTGATCATCGCCGACGAGCCCACCACCGCGCTCGACGTCACCATCCAGGCGCAGATCCTCGACCTCTTGCAGGACATGAAGGACCGCTTCGGCATGGCGGTGATGCTGATCACCCATGCCATGGGCGTCGTCGCCGAGACCGCGCAGCGCGTCGTCGTGATGTATGCCGGCAAGGTGGTGGAGGAGGCGCCCGTCGACGATCTCTTCGGCGATCCCCGTCACCCCTATACGCAAGGCCTGATCCGCTCGATCCCGCGCATTGATCTCGACAGCGAGCACAAGACGCGGCTTGAGGCGATCGGCGGCTCTGTGCCGATCCTGATCAACCCGCCGGTCGGCTGCCGCTTCGCGCCGCGCTGCAAGTTCGCCATGAATGTCTGCACCGAGAAGGAGCCGCTGCTGCGCGAGATCGCGCCCGGTCACCGCATGGCCTGTCATCTCGGAGATACCAGCGTGGGAGCCGCGTCATGAGCGAGCCGTTGCTCCGCGTCAGTGGCCTGAAGAAACATTTCCCGGTGCTCGGCGGCCTCTTGTCGCGCCAGGTCGGCACCGTCTATGCGGTCGACGGCGTGTCGTTCTCGGTCAACCGCGGCGAGACGCTCGGCCTCGTCGGCGAATCCGGTTGCGGCAAGTCGACGACCGGGCGCTGCGTGCTGCGCCTGATCGAGCCGACCGACGGCGAGGTCACCTTCGACGGCCAGGACGTACGCAAGCTCGGCGGCAACGATCTGAGCGCGATGCGGCGGAACATGCAGCTGGTGTTCCAGGATCCGTTCGCCTCGCTCAATCCGCGCATGACGGTCGGGGCCATTCTCGGCGAGGCCTTTACCATCCACAATCTCGCCTCCTCCTCGAAAGAGCGCGAGGAGCGCGTTGCGGGGCTTCTGGTCAAGGTCGGGCTCAAGGCCGAGCACATGCGGCGCTATCCGCATGAATTCTCCGGCGGCCAGCGCCAGCGCATCGTGATCGCGCGCGCGCTCGCGGTCGAGCCGAAGCTGATCGTCTGCGACGAGCCGGTCTCCGCGCTCGACGTGTCGATCCAGGCCCAGGTCATCAACCTGCTGGAGGACCTTCAGGCCGAGCTGAACCTGACCTATCTGTTCGTCGCGCACGATCTCTCGGTGGTCGAGCACATCTCCGACCGCGTCGCGGTGATGTATCTCGGCCGCATCGTCGAGCTCGCGAAAGCCAGCGACCTCTACCGCAACCCGCAGCATCCCTACACCAGGGCGCTGCTGTCGGCGGTGCCGGTGCCAGATCCAAAACTCAAGCGCGAGCGCATCCGCCTCAAGGGCGACGTGCCGAGCCCGATGAAGCCGCCCTCCGGCTGTCACTTCCACACCCGCTGCCCGATCGCCCAGCCACGCTGCGCGGAAAGCGCGCCGCCGCTGAAGGAGGGAGCGGGCGGCCATTTCGTGGCGTGCCATCTGGCGTAGTGCTATGAATCCGTAGACGGCCGATCAGCTCACGCGCTTTTCGCGGGCCATGCTATCACCTGGCCCGACATCACCAGCCGGTCTCGGCCGCTCTCCTTGGCGGCGTAGAGCGCCCGGTCGGCGGCGGCGACCAGCGTGCTAGAGTCCATCGCGGTCTGGGACGGAAGAGCCGCGGCGCCGCCGATGCTCGCAGTCACCAGCCGCGAAGGCGGATTTTGCGCGTGCAGCATGGCGAGATCGAGCAGCGCCTGGCGAATCGCTTCGCCGACCTCGGCGCAGCCTTCAGGACCGGTGTTCGGCAGCAGCACGGCGAATTCCTCGCCGCCATAGCGCGCCGCGAGGTCGGCCGGGCGCCTGGCCTGGGCGGATAAAATCCGGGCCAGCGCGCGCAGGCAGGCGTCGCCCGCCAGATGCCCATAGAGGTCGTTGAATTTCTTGAAATGATCGACATCGATCAGTAGCAGCGAGAGCTGGGTTCCGTCGCGCCGAGCCCGCGCCCATTCGTCGGCAAGGTGGTCGTCGAAGGCGCGACGGTTGGCGAGGCCGGTGAGACCGTCAGTGGTTGCCAGCGAGGCGAGCCTGTCCTGTAGATCCTTCTGCTCGGTCATGTCGCGCACGACCGCGACGACGCCGTCGATCACGCCGTTGTCGGACGCCACGGTGACGTGTAGCGCCGCCTCGGCCCAGATCTCGCCTTTGTCGCGATGACGCTGCCGATAGACGAACCGCGCTTCCTCCGCCTCGCCATTCTTCAGCGCGGCGATGGCCTGCTCAACTCGTTCCATGTCGTCGGCGTGAATGCCGGCCAGGGCCGAGGTGCCCATCAGTTCTTCGGCCGACCAGCCGGTGATGCGCGCGCAGGAGGGAGAGACGTAGAGCAACCGGTTATCCAGCCCGATGCGGGTCACCATGTCGCTGGATTGCTCGGCCAGCAGGCGGAAATTGGCTTCCTTGGCGACCAGGGCCTGTGCCGTGCGCTGCCGCTGCAGCAATTGACGGACCAGATAGTAACCGATCACCGCGATCAAGAGGACGAGTCCGAGGACGAAGCTCATGCGTGCTGCTGCCGCGCGTCGCCAGGGGGCGAGCACGTCGGCCTGCGACTTGCTCGCCAGCACCATCAGGGGATAGCGGCTGCTGCGCTGGTAGTAGCTCAGCCGCTCCGCGCCATCGAGCGGCGATTTGAAGTAATAGACCGCCGCGGCGGGGCGGCTTTTCCAGCTTCTGAACAAGGGCGCATCGGACAGGTCGCGTCCGACGAAGGCGCCGCTCTCGTCACGGCTGCGCGCCAACATGATGCCGCTGTCGTTGAGCAGAGATGCCGAGCCGTTCGGCCCGATGTCGAATCGCTCGTAGAACTTGACGAAATAGCTGACGTCGATCGTGAGCAGGGCGACGCCGGCGAAGCCGCCGTCGGAATCGTTGATCCGACGGGATGCGGTGACGATCCACTGGCCGCCGGAGCGGCTCTTGACGGGTCGCCCGATCAGCGTGCCCGCGTCCGTAGAATCGCGGTGGCGTTGGAAATATTCGCGGTCGCTGTTGTTGAGCTTGGAGAAATCGAGGTGCTCCGTCGTGGCGAGCCAGCGGCCGGTCGCATCATAGATGAAGATGCCGCGGATGCGCTCCGATGATTTGCGGGTGGGCAGATAGGCCTGGAGCTTCAGGATCGTGTCCGGGCCCGTCCCGTCGATCTCGAGCCGGTGGACCAGCCCGACGAGAATCGTATCGGCAAGCTCGAACGTGTCGTCCGCGTGCTGGATCAGCGACTGAGCGAGGTTGGTGACGTCGATTTCGGCGTTCCTCAGATCGGCGTTGCGCGCCTCCCATTCGCGCCACGCACTCAGGCCGAGGATAGCCACGCAAGTCAGCACGACGAATCCGGCCGCCCAGAGCGGAAGGCGCGTCTTGCCGAGTTCGCGGCTTGTGACCATCAGGCTTGCTCCAAATCGGAGCAAACCTCTCACTTTCGCCTTAACGGCCTGTTGCAATATCCGCGATGATTGTGCGGGGTCCGTACTCGACCGGGAACATGGCCGACATCGAGTTCCACTCTCGTCGGCTCGCTTTCATGGTGGTGTCGCCGCGCGATGGGCGGCCTGACGTCTCATCCTTCCAACGTGAAGCCGACGCGCAGCGTCACCTGAAAATGACGCACGGCGCCGTTCTCGACATGGCCGCGCGTTTGCACGACCTCGAACCATCTTATTTCGCGAACGGTCTTGGAGGCGCGGCTGATAGCGTTCTTGATCGCATCCTCGATCGAGGTCTCGGATGATCCGACAAGGTCCAGGATCTTGTAGACGTGATCGTGCTCGGCTGTGGGCATGGCCTTCCCTCATTTGGTATATTGCCATCCGAAACATGCGTATGGCGGAACGTGCGCAGGCGAGCGTGCCTGGCCCACGGTCTGAACGGTCGTGGAAGCTTCGGGTTCCTTGCTCCGCGATGGCCCGCATGCACCAGGCGAGGTGGAGCGGCCGACGCCGGCCTGCTAAGCGCTGGGTATGGACACGGCGCGACGCGACAGGACGATCGGCTCTCTCTGCCTGTGCGTAACGGCGTTCGGCTGGGCGTTGAACTGGCCGCTGATGAAGCTGCTGCTGCAGCAATGGCCGCCTTTGTTCGCGCGCGGCCTTGCGGGTGTTTGCGCCTCGCTCATTCTCGGCACCCTGGTGCTGATCCGGAAGGAATCCTTCGCCGTCCCGCGCGAGGCGGTGCCGCCCCTCTTGTTTGCGACCTTCACCAACGTCTTGGCCTGGATGGGTCTCGGCACGGTCGCGATGAAATATGTGAGCGTGAGCGAGGGCGCGCTGCTCGCCTATACGATGCCGATCTGGGCGATGCTGTTCGCCTGGCCGGTGCTGCACACGCGGCCGGCGCGACGAGATGTTCTCGGGCTTGTCCTCGGCATTGCCGGCGTCACGCTGCTCCTGAGCGGCAACGGTCTTGCGTTCAGCACCGACAAGCTGGTCGGCATTGCGCTCGCACTGCTCTGCGCCATCCTGTTCGCGCTCGGCAACGTGCTCAATCGCAAGCCGCTGCCAATGCCGCCGCTGGTCGTCGTCGCTTGGCAGGTCGGGCTGGGCTGCGCCACGATGCTGGTCCTCGGCGTGCTGTTCGAGCGCCCTGACGTCACCGCCATCACTCCGCTGGGGCTCGGCTGCTTCGTCTACATGACGCTGATGCCGATGGGCCTCTGCTACGTCACCTGGTTCGAGACGCTGCGCCGTCTGCCGCCGACCACGGCTTCGACCGGCATGCTGATCGTGCCCGTGATCGGCGTCGTCTCAGCGGCGGTCATTCTCGGCGAGCCGCTCGGCTATCGCGAATGGACGGCGATGGCGCTCACGCTCGGAGGCGTGACGCTGGCGTTGCAGCGGGGATAGCCCATCGCGCGCGCATTCGCAGATCTGGGCTAGAGACCGTCGGCAAAGTCATGGGCCTAGCTCTGCCAGTTGTTCGCGCCGAAGCAGTTCGATCCGTCTTTGTGTCGTGCCCTCGAACCGGATCAGGTTTTGGTCCCGAAGCCTGGATAGAGCGCGCGAAACCGTCTCCAACGTAAGGCCCAGATAATCTGCAATGTCGCGACGGCTCATGGGAAGGGTCATGAGTCGGGGATGTCCCAGTCGCGCGTCCATCTCGACAAGGAAGGTGGCTACCCGTTCCGGCGCAGTTTTTCGTCCCAGCAGCAGCATGTGGTCTTCGGCGTGCTTCAGGTTCTGAGTAACCAGTCTCAAAAGGCTCCTGATGCCGCCTGTCCGGCTCTCGGTCGCCTCGATGACGCTGCCGCGTCTCATGATACGAACGTCGGTTTCGACGATGGCTTCGGCTGTAAAGCGATGATTGCTCCCATTCTCGAATCCGAACATGTCACACGGCAGGTGAAACGCATTGATCTGGCGACGACCGTCTGCGAGCAGCTTGTGGGTCCGGACTGCTCCCGTGACGATCTGATAGACGTATTCAGCCTCTTCGCCCTCACCGAAAATCTCGGTCCCCTTGTGATATCTATACTCACTGCAAAGCACGCGCTCACCTGCGAGAGCAGCGAGGTGACCGTCGATGGGCCGTCGATGCGTGTTGATATTCACCAGCACAGGCGCCTCCCTGATAAGTTGACGAAAGTTAAGGGGAGCGAGAGCCGCCGATTTGATCAGGCGCAAATTCAGCGCGACCTACGTCGTGGCCCGGATTAAATGGCGGGCGCCGAGCCAACGGAAGGCGGACAAAAGAAAGCCGCCAGCCTTGGGGAAAGCCGACGGCTTGGGTGGGACCGCGTAGTGGGGGCTACGCAAGGGAATGTATAACTGAGCGCGAAAACGGCCTGTTGATCTCGATCAAGCGGCCGGAACGCATGTTTGACGGATCTTCTCTCGCGCCCTGAAGAAGGAGCCCTGACCTTTCGTCGAACGCGAACCCGGCGATCGTCGGCGTTCGCGCAACGCGCAGCAGAGCGCGCTGGCTCGCACCTACGGATCCAGCTCCGTATCCCAGTACAGATAGTCCAGCCAGCTGTCGTGCAGATAGTTCGGCGGAAACAGCCGGCCGTTGCGGTGGAGCTGGTGCACGGTGGGTGCGAACGCTGTCTGGCGCGGAAACATTTTGGACTGCGCCGGTGTGAGATTGCCCTTGCGCAAATTACACGGCGAGCACGCCGCGACCACGTTCTCCCAGGTGGTCTGGCCGCCTTTGCTGCGCGGGATGATGTGATCGAAGGTGAGGTCTTCGGGCGAGCCGCAATATTGGCAGGCGAAACGATCGCGCAGGAAGACGTTGAAGCGGGTGAAGGCGGGGTGGGTGGTCGGCTTGACGAAGGATTTGAGCGAGACGACGCTGGGCAGCTGCATTTCCAGCGTGGGACTTCGAACCGCCTGATCGTAATGTGCAACGATGTTGACGCGGTCGAGGAACACCGCCTTGATCGCGTCCTGCCACGACCACAACGACAGTGGGTAGTAACTCAGCGGCCGGAAGTCCGCATTCAGCACCAACACCGGCCAACTGCCTTGCGAGACATGTGCGTTCAAGTAACGCTCCCGGCCTCCAATATACGCTGCGAAGCAGCATGTAGTGACATACTACATGCAGCGTGACGGGATTGTGAAGCCCGTTGAGCGACTTATTCAGGCGCGACCAATGCGGCGGCGGGGTGGCAAAAGTGCTCAAAAAGCCGCGATCCCGGGGGCGCGCGGAACCGCCCCAGCGTGGGCTACCTTTGCTACTCCCGTACCCGCTCCAGCTTCTGCAGGCAGCGCGTCGCGCGCACCGCGGCCGGCATCTCCTCGTCCGGAAAGCTGGTCTCCCAATTGGTGACGCCGACCTCGCCGACATAGATGTCACCCCTCGAGTCCAGTGCGAGCCCATGCGGCGCGAGGAATTTGCCGCTGGCGACGCCCGGCCCCTCCTCGCCGCCGAGCCGTGCGATGCGTTTGCCCTGCGCATCGACGATCGACAGCCGCGGGCCGAGATTGGGCACATTGCGGTTGATGGCAAGACCGGGGCCGAGCTCGCCGATGACGAAGGTCGGGCTCTTGGCCCCGCCACAGCAGCACAGCGCGCAGGGCCGGTGCAGATTGTTCCACTGCGTCTCGTATTTGCCCTCGCCGTCGAACACCTGGACGCGGTGGTTCTCGCGATCGGCGACATAGACCCAGCCGTCGGCATCGGTGGCGATATTGTGCACGATGTTGAACTGGCCGGGATCGGTGCCCGGCTCGCCCCAGCTCTTGATCAGCTTGCCGTCGGGCGTGAATTTGTGCACGCGCGCATTGCCATAGCCGTCGGAAACGTAGATCTCGTCCTTCGGCGACAGCGCGGTGTGGGTGCAGCGGTGGAACGGCTCGCCGCTCATGAACGGCGCCGGCTTTGCAGGAATGCCGATCGTCAGCAGCACCTTGCCGTCAGTGGTGCATTTGCGCACGGTATGGTCGCCGTCGTCGGTGCAATAGAGATTGTCGTCGGCGTCGATATGTAGGCCGTGCGCGCGCGAGAACAGGCCTTCGCCAAAACTGCGCAGGAAATTGCCCTCCCGGTCCAGCACCACCATCGGGTGGGCGCCGCGGTTGAAGACGTAGACGCGGTCCTTGCTGTCGACCGCCACCGAGGCGACGTCGGTGAGCTGCCAGCCGTCCGGCAATTTCGCGAAGTTGTCGACGACGCGGTAGCGGTGCTCGCCGGTGCCGAGAATGGCTGGCATTGATCTCTCCTCTTGTCATTCCGCGGCGCGCGAAGCGTGAACCCGGAATCCATTGGGCAGCATACTCTGTGGTTAGATGGATTCCGGGTTCGCGCTTCGCGCGCCCCGGAATGACGGCTGTAGTTATACTCGTGCCAAAATCCCTTCCTCGATCGCCTTGATCTGCAGCGCCAGATATTTCGAGTTGATCCGGCATTGCGCCAGGCTCCCGGCGATGAACCAGAGGCCGGGCTGCCTGGTGCGCGCATACATGTTGCGCAGCTCGAAGCCGTCGCCAAAGCCCCAAATCGGACCGACGCGGTCGGCGATGGCATCGCCGAACAGCTTGCGCACCAGAAATTCCTGCGGCTTGTAGCCGGTCGAGAGCACGATCAGGTCGGCGGCAATGATCGAGCCGTCCTTCATCCGCGCGCCCTCGGTTAAGAAGCTTTCGATGTCGGAAAACTGCCTGAGCTTGATCTTGCCCTCGACGATCAGGTTGGAGCAGCCGACGTTGAAGTAATAGCCGCCGCCGCGGGTGAGGTATTTGAACTGCCAGCCGGTGCCGGCTTCGCCGAAATCGAGCTTGAAGCCGACGCGCGCGAGGCCGTCGAGTAGCTCCTTGTCGAGCTGCTTGGATTGCTCGGTCAGCATCACATGCGTCTTCTTCGCGAGCGGCGTCGGCATCGAGGCCGCAATCAGATCGTTGTCCTCGAGTGTGCCCTCGTTGTAGGTCGCATAAGCGAGCTGCGCCGACGGTTCGATATTGGTCACGAGTGTGGGCGAGCGCTGCACCAGCGTCACCTCGGCGCCGCTGGAATGAAGATCCTGCGCGATGTCGTGACCGCTGTTGCCGGTGCCGATGACGATGGCGCGCTTGCCGGTCCAGTTCTCGCCGTCCTCGTAGCCGCTGGAATGCACCAGCGTCCCCTTGAAATTGTCGAGGGTCGGAATGTCGGGAATGTTGGCGATGCCGCTGACGCCGGTCGCCATGATCACATGGCGCGGATGCATGGTGCGCTTGCTGCCGTCGGCGCGCCGCAGGGTGACGGTCCAGTGGCCCTTGGCCTCGTCATAGGCGCCGCCCTCGAACTCGGTGCCGGTCCAGAAGTTCAGCTCCATCGCATCGACATAGGCCTCGAACCAGTTGGCGAGCTTGTCCTTGGGGATATAGACCGGCCAGTTCGGCGGAAACGGCATATAGGGCAGGTGATTCACCTGCACCTGGTTGTGCAGGGTCAGCGCGTGATAGCGCTTGCGCCAATTGTCGCCGATCCGTATCTCGCGATCGACGATCAGGGTGTCGACGTTCAGCTGCTTCAGCCGCGCGGCAATCGCGAGCCCGGCCTGGCCGCCGCCGACCACCAGCACGGCCGGATCGTGGTCGGCATAGGCGCGCGCAGCGTTGCGCTGGTCGAGCCAGTTCGGCCCGCGGAAGTCGCGCGAATAGGCCTGGCCGCGCGGGCGCGAGGTGCCGAGCTGTTCCTCGAAGCCCTTGAGTTCGTCGAGCGCGGTCAGCAGCGTCCAGGCCTTCAGGCGGTCGCCGTCGGCAGTATCAGGCACGAGCCGTACGATGCCGTTGCCGCGACCGAGCGCGGTCTCGAAGTTGAAAATCGCCTCGATGCAGTTGGTGCCGGCCCGCGTCACCCAGCGCGGCGGGGCCCGGTTCGGAGCGATCTTGAAACTGATCGGCTCTGCCTTGGACGCGAGCGCGGCCAGCGCTTGCGCAATCGTCTCGCGCCCGGCGAGCGTTTGCAGGTTCCAGCTCAGCGCCAGCACGTCGCGCCAGAAGCCGTCGGCGAGGAAGAGCGGGCCCAGCGTCGCGGGATCAGGTCTGCTTAAGGTGCGCTCGAAGTCGTCGAGCCAGGCCTGTGCGGCGATGGAAATATCCTGCGTCCGGTCCAGCATGCGCGACCTCATGGCCGTCTTCGCGGCGTTTCCTCAGAGATCGAACGCTATACGGTTTCGCCGCCCGCCAAAAGCCGCGGACCTGAGCGAGGCCGGCATGCGGCCCTGCCCGGACGGAATATGGCCCGGAATTCCGCACGTGCGGACGCGGCCGGAGAACGACTTAAGCGCCGCCCGGCCTCCGGTCTGCCCAATAGGGGTCGCGCAGCTTGCGCTTGAAGATCTTTCCGGTTGCCTCGCGGGGCAGCGCATCCAGGAACTTGACCTCCTTCGGCACCTTGAAGTTGGCCAGACGCTCGCGCAGATAAGCCTGCACCGCGGCGGCGGAGAGCTGCTCGGCCCTGTCGGGCTCGATGCAGGCGCACAGCCGCTCGCCATATTCCGCGTCGGGGATGCCGAACACGGCGCAATCGCGTACGCCGGGCATCGTGATCAACGCGTTCTCGATCTCGGCAGGATAGATGTTGACGCCGCCCGAGATCACCATGTCGCGCTTGCGGTCGCACAGGAACAGGTAGCCGTCCTCATCAAGATAGCCGACGTCGCCGACGCTGACGAGACCGTCGCGCCCGGCCTCGGCGCGCGCCTGCGCCTTGCCGTGATAGTCGAAATCCGGCACCGCGGTCTGGCGCATGTAGATCTCGCCGACCTCACCAGCATCGCAGAGGCTGCCGTCGTCGCGAAAGATCTTGACGATGCCACCTTCGATGGCGCGGCCGACCGTGCCGGGCTTCTTCAGCGCCTCTTCGGCCGAGTGCCAGACCGGGATGCCCGTCTCGGTCGAGCCGAAATATTCGTTGATGACCGGTCCCCACCACTCGATCATGGCCCGCTTCACCTCGGGCGGGCAGGGCGCCGCGCCGTGCACAACGAAGCGCAGCGACGACAGGTCGTAGCGCTGCCTGACCGCTTCGGGCAGGCGCAGCAGACGGACGAACATGGTCGGCACCATGTGGATATGCGTCACACGGTGGCGCTCGATCAGCGCCAGCAGCTCCTCGGCGTCGAAGCGCGGCTGAAGCACGATGGTGCAGCCGTTGCGGAAGGCCATCATGCCGTAGGAATGCGGCGCCGAGTGATACATCGGCCCGTTGATCAGCACGACCTGGCCCTCGCGCGGCTTGATGCCGTAGGCGATCGCGCCGACCCGCTCGGAGGCGGCGGCCTGCTCCGGCGGCATCGGCATGCGCCGCACGCCCTTCGGCATGCCTGTGGTCCCCGAGGTGTAGATCATCGCCGCGGCCCGGCGCGGCGGCTCCTCTGTTTCCGTGTGGCCGTCGCGCCAGCGGTCCCAATCGGTCAGGCCCGAAGAGATCTCGGTCAGCTCACGGGGAATGGCGAAGGTCGCCGCCAGCTCGGGCGGGGTTGCGACCACGAGCAGGCGGACATCTTCCGGAATGCCGCCGCGGATTTGTGGCAGCAGGTCGGCGTGGCAGATCAGGATCTTCGCGCCACTGTCGGTCAGGATGTAGCGGACCTCCTCGGCCTTCAGGTGCCAGTTGATCGGCACCACGGGGCTGCCCAGTGCGGCCGAGGCCGCGACCACCTCGAACAAGGCGAAGTCGTTGCGCAGCATCATGGCAACCGGCGCACCTTCGGCAAGGCCGAGGGTGCGCAGCCCGCTCGCCGCGCGTCTGATGCGCGCCTGGATCTCGTCATGGCCGATCCGGCGTTCGCCGCTGATGATCATGGTCATTCCCATTCCGTTGGAGTCAGCGATCGTCCAGCACGTCGCCGAAGCCGACCCAGCTCTTGCCGTTGAAGCGCCGCAGCTGCAGCTGCTGGAACGGCAGATAGTCGTCGGCGGCGGTGCTGACGGATATGCCGGGCAGCAGCAGCGGCAGCTTCACCTCTTTCAGCGAGGCGGACTGGCGCATGATGTTGTCGCGGCTGAAATCGTCCTTGCACGCCTTCAGTACCGTCATCAGCAGCGTCGCGTAATGGTAGCCGGCCGCATAGTTGGAGTTGGAGAGATCCGCATTCGGCATGTACTGCTTCATGAAGGCGAAATACTCCTTCACGCCGGGATCGCTGGCCCATTGCGGGTCCATCGTGTCTTTCTGGTTGCTCGACGAGATCAGGCCGACGGCGTTGTCGAGCCCGGCCGGCTCCAGGAACGAGATCGACGAGGCCGAGGTCGGCACGAAGAACAGCTCGGGCTTCCAGCCGAGCTCGGCGACGCCCTTGATCATCTGCGAGGTGAACTTGCCGAGCACGACGCCGAACAGCACGTCGGCGCCCGAGGCCTTCAGGGTCGAAAGCTGCGAGCTGATCGTCGGCGCGCTGGTCTCGTAGGTCGCCTCCGCAACGATCATGCCGGCGGCCTTGTCGCCGAGCGCGCGCTTGAAGCCCGCGACATAGTCGCGGCCGAAATCGTCGTTCTGGGACAGGATGGCGATCTTGGCGCCCGGCTTGGTGCGCAGCACGTGCTTGGCATAGACCACGCCTTCGGATTCATAGGCGGCCATGCCGGGCATGGTCCATGGATATTTCTGCGGGTCGGCCCATTTGGTCGCGCCGGAAAGCACGAACAGCTGCGGCACCTTCTTGCCGTTGAGGTAGCGATGCACGGCGCTGTTGGTGGCGGTGCCGAGCGAGCCGAACAGCATCAGCACCTCGTCCTGCTCCACCAGCTTGCGGGTCTGCTCGACCGTCTTCGGCGGCGAATAGGCGTCGTCCAGCGTGATGAACTTGACCTTGCGGCCGTTGATGCCGCCTTCGGCATTGATCTTCTCGAAGAACGCCTCCTGCGTGCGGCCGATCGCGCCGAAGCCGGAGGCCGGGCCGCTATAGGGCAGGGTCTGTCCGATGCGGATCTCCGTGCCTTCGGCGTGGGCGCTGTCCGTGGCGAGTGCCAGCAGGGACAGACCGATCAGTGCGGCTGCCAGCTTCATGATATCCTCCCGTTTGTCTTGTCAGTTGGAGACGTCAGGCGCTGACGCGCATTAGGAAATCCTGCCTCGCCTGATCGAATTCACGCTTCATGCGGTCGACGAGCTCCGCGACGGGCGGGGCATCGGTGATCTGGCCGATGCCCTGGCCCGATCCCCAGATGTCTCGCCACGCCTTGGATTTCATGTTGCCGCCGGAGCCGAAATTCATCTTCGATTTGTCGGCGGCGGGGAGATTGTCCGGATCGAGGCCGGCGGCAGCGATCGACGGGCCGAGATAATTGCCGTGCACGCCGGTGAACAGGTTAGTGTAGACGATGTCGTGCGCGGCGTGCTGCGTCAGCGCCGATTTGTAGGCTTGGTCGGCATTGGCTTCCTGCGTCGCGATGAAACGCGTGCCCATATAGGCGAGGTCGGCACCCAGCGTCAGCGCCGAGGCGATGCCATAGCCGTCGCTGATCGCGCCCGACAGCAGCACGGCGCCGCCGAACCATTGCTTGACCTCGCGCACCAGCGCGAAGGGCGACAGCGTGCCGGCGTGTCCGCCTGCACCGGCGCAGACCAGGATCAGGCCGTCGACGCCCTGCTCGGCGGCTTTGCGCGCGTGCTTGACGTTGATGACGTCGTGGAACACCAGCCCGCCATAGGAATGCGCGGCCTCGACGATCTCCGCCGGCGGCCGCAGCGAGGTGATGATGATCGGCGCCTTGTGCTTGACGCAGGTCTCCATGTCTTTCATCAGCCGGTCGTTCGAGGCATGGCAGATCTGGTTGACGGCGTAGGGCGCGACCTTCTTGCCGGGATTGCGCGATTTGTACTCGCCCAGCTCGTCCTCGATCCGGCTCAGCCATTCGCCGAGCTTCTCGACCGGACGGGCATTGAGCGCGGGAAAGGAGCCGACAACGCCGGCCTTGCATTGGGCGATCACCAGTTCCGGGCCGGAGACGATGAACAGCGGCGAGCCGACCACGGGCAGCTCGAGCGAATCCTTCAAGAGATTGGGCAGTGCCATCATGTCCTCCCGAAACGCGGCCCCGCCGGCGGGCGGATCACGAGGCGTTTCCGTTTTGATTGTCGCGCGGGCGGATCGGCCGCCCGTGGCCGCGGATTTGATCCCATTATAGGGTTGGACGGCGCCGCCGGGGCCGTTCAATAATGAACGGACGATCATTCAGGTATGAACAGGGCCGCCGATGGATTGGGACCTTTGCAAGACCTTCGTCGCGGTCGCCGATACCGGCAGCTTCACCGCCGCCGCCCGCCGCCTGCACACCAGCCATCCCACCGTCAGCCGCAAGATCGCGGCGCTGGAAGCCCAGCTCGGCACCAGATTGGTGGCGCGGGCTGCCGATGGCCTGGCGCTGACCGCGGATGGACGGACCTTGCGCGAGCACGCCGAGGCCATGGCGGCCGCAGCGCTGCGGGCCGAAACCGCAGTGGCGGCGGGTGGACACAAGGCGCGCGGCATCGTCAAGCTGTCGATCGGCGCGACGCTGGCCTCGCACTGGCTGATGCCGCGCTTGCCAGCCTTCCTGCGCGCGCACGATCATATCCAGCTCGAGATCATCACCCATCCATTTCCGGCGAGCGTGCGCCGGCGTGAGGCGGACGTGGTGCTGCGGCCCTTCGATACCGGGGAGGAGAACCTGGTCGGCCGCAAGATCGGCCGTCTCGGCACCGGCTTCTATGCCTCGCGCGATTATGCCGCCGGGCGGTCCCTGCCGGAAAGGCGCGGCGATTGGAAGGAGCACAGCGTCATCGGCTTCGCCGACCAGACGTCCAATGCGCAGCTTGCGCGCTGGAGCGACGTCGTCACGCGGCAGGCAAGGGTGGCGATGCGCTGCTCGTCCCAGGGGGACATGCTGGCGGCGGTCCGCGCCGGCATCGGAATCTCCGCGCTGTCGTGCTTCGTCGCCGAAGCCTATTCCGATCTCGTGCGCGTCGCCCCGCAGAAGCTCGCCAGCGTGGCGGATCTCTGGCTGCTGGCCCATCCCGATCTCGTCGAGCTGCCGGCGGTGCGCGCCGTGATCGACTTCGTCGCCGAATGCGCCCGGGCCGACCGCGCGCGGCTGCGCGGTTAGCCCGATTCCGCGAGCACGCCCTCACGCTTCTTCACCGCGCGGTAATAGCTCCACCACAGATGCGCCGCCGCACCGCGCAGCGGACGCCAGGGCTCGGCGATCGGCGCCATCTGCTTCTCCGTCGGCCGCGCCTTGAGGCCGAGGCCGATACGGATGCCTTCCTGCACGGCGAGGTCGCCGGCCGGCCAGGCATCGCCGTGGCCGAGGCAGAACAGCAAGTAGAGGTCGGCCGTCCAGGGGCCGATGCCGGGCAGCGCGATCAGGGTGTGATGCGCGGCGTCGGCATCCTCCTCGGCGAGCACGTCGAGATTCAGCCGCTGCGCGGCGATCTCGCGGGCGAGATGCTTGAGCGTCTTGATCTTGGCGGCGGAGAGGCCGAGCCGCCCCAGCCGGTCGGCGCGGGCGCGGCGCACGGCGTCATGGTCGAGCGGATCGAATGCGGCCGACAGCCGCGCCCAGATCGCCGCGGCGCTCGCGGTGGAGAGCTGCTGCCCGCAGACGATGTGCGCGAGCCCCGTAAAACCCGGCTCGCGCCGCCGCAGCGCCGGCATGCCCGCGATCTCGAGCACGGGCTTGAGGCGCGGATCGCGCTTGATCAGCGCGTGGACGGCCTCTTCGAGATCGGACTGGGTTTCGAGGTGGATGGTCATGGCGGGCGGGTTCTCTCCAGCGTCATGGCGGGCTTGTCCGGCCATCCACGTCTTTCTCACCGCGAGGCACTGTGTAGCATGAGCGGTGGTCGTGGTGTTTGTTCGTGACGTTGACACCATCGGTCTGTGGTACCGAAGAACGTGGATGGCCGGGACAAGCCCGGCCATGACGAGATTCATGTGATGGCACCACCCGTTTTCCGATTCGCCCCGAGCCCGAACGGCTTCCTGCATCTCGGCCACGCCTATTCCGCGCTGCTCAATTTCGACCGAGCGCGCGAGTCCGGCGGCCGATTGCTGCTGCGAATCGAGGACATCGACGCGACGCGGTGCCGGCCGGAGTTCGAGACGGCGATCTACGAGGATCTCGCCTGGCTCGGGATTGCCTGGGAGACGCCGGTTCGGCGTCAATCCGAACATCTCGCCGATTATCGCGCTGCGCTGGAAAAGCTCTCTGTGCTCGGTCTCGTCTATCCCGCCTTCGAAAGCCGCGCCGAGATCGCAAGGCTGGTGGCGGCGCGCGAGGCCGCTGGCCCGTGGCCGCGTGATCCCGACGGCGCACCGCTTTATCCGGGCGAGGCCACATCACTCTCGGCTGACGAGCGCTCGCGGCTGATCGCCTCGGGCGCGCCCTATGCGCTGCGGCTCGACATGGCGGCCGCCTGCCGTCACGCCCCCGGCGTGAGCTGGAACGAGCTCGGCGAGGGGCCGGACGGCGAGCGCGGCGTGGTCCCGGCGCGGCCGGAGGCCTGGGGGGATGTCGTCCTGGCCCGCAAGGAGACGCCGACCAGCTACCATCTCTCGGTGGTCGTCGACGACGCGCTCCAGGGCGCCAGCGAGATCGTGCGGGGGCAGGACCTGTTTTACGCCACCGCGGTGCACCGCCTGCTCCAGGTTCTGCTCGGCCTGCCCGAGCCGGCCTATCGCCATCACCGGTTGATTCGCGATGAGGCGGGTCGGAAGCTGTCGAAATCGGGCCGCTCGACCGGTCTGCGCGAATTGCGCGCGGCCGGCCTCACGCCTGCCGCGATCCGCCGGCTGGTGGGATTAGGTTAAGTTTCTCTGGGGGTTAGCGAAACGTCGCCGTGACTCCGGGCGTTCCTCCGTGCCATGCTTGGCCAGCGCGGGGTTCGAAGAGGGTACTTCGAAGGGGATTCATGGCGGCGAAGACGCGTCCAGTGCGCACCACCCGGACGTCCAGGCGGCGGCCGCTTCGGAAGCGGCCCAGGGCGGCCGGCCAGCTGCGCAAGCGCAGCACCAAGGCGGCTGCGCCGGATGTCGTCCAGGCGGCGCTGGCCGCGTTTGCCCATGAGGTCCGCACCCCCCTCACCGGCATTCTCGCGATCAGCGACCTGCTCGCGACCTCCGATCTCGGCGAGCGGGAGCGGCGCTGGGCCGACACCATCAAGGCCGGCGCCGAGCATCTGGCGAGCCTCGCCACGCTGTTCGTGGATGCTGCCAGAACGGAGAATGGCGGCAGCACGCCGCGCCAGGATCTGTTCGATCTCAAGGCGCTCGCCCGCACCGCCGGCGATTCCCTGGCCGGCCGCGCCGCGGCCAAAGGTCTCCAGGCCAAGGTCGAGATCGCCGACAAGATCCCAGGGCTCGTGGTCGGTGATTCCGTCCGCCTGCGCGCCGCGCTCGAGAACCTGATCGACAACGCCGTGAAATTCACCGACCAGGGCGGTGTGGCCCTCGCCGTCGAGCCGTGGCGTCCCGCCAAAGGCAAAGCAAAGGGCAGGGTCGGCGTCGCTTTCGCCGTGTCCGACAGCGGCATCGGCCTGACCATGGCCGAGATCAAGCGGCTTTTCCGCCCGTTCACCCAGGCCAATGTCACCATTGCCGCACGCTTCGGCGGCGCCGGCTTGGGGCTCTCCTCGGTCAAGCAATTGGCGCGGGCGATGGGCGGCGACATCACCGTCGCTCCGCGCCGCGGTGGCGGCGCCACCTTCACATTGACGGTGTCGCTGGACTTGGCGGGACGGGGCAAGACCCGTAAGGCAAAGGACGGCAGCGAGCCCGAGGCGGCCGCTGCGCTTCGCGTTCTCAGCGTCGAGGACAATCCGTTCGGCCGCGTCGTGCTCAACACCATCCTGACCGAGCTCGGCCATCACGCCGAGTTCATCGGGCGCGGCGAGGACACCGTGAACCGGCTGGAGCAGGGCGCATTCGACGCGGTGCTGATGGACATGGTGCTGCCGGGCATCGACGGCATCGAGGCCATCCGGCGGATCCGCAGGCTGACAACGCCGCTGGCTCGGATCCCGATCATCGGCGTGTCCGGCCGCGGCGAGGACGAGGCCGCCTCGCGCGAAGCCGGGGCCGACGCCTTCCTGGTCAAGCCTGTGTCTCCGAGGGCTTTAGCGACTGCGCTGCTTGAAGCGACACGCCGTGAGGAAGCCGCGACTTGATGATCGCGGCATTGAGCTCGCCGCCGTAAACGAAGATCGCGGCGATGAAGTACAGAAACACCAGCGCGATGATCACCGAGGCGAGCCCCGCATACATGGTCACGTAGTTGTTGGCAAAGCGGGCCAGGTATTGGCCGAACACGATGCTGGAGATCAGTGACGCCACGATGGTGAAGACGATGCCGGGCAGTATCTGCAGGAAGCTGCGCCGTCCCGCCGGCAGCCAGGCGTGCAGGATGATCAGCGCCACCACCAGCGCGCCGATGGAGATGCCGTAGCGCACCCAGGTGAGGATGCTCTCGTTGGATTCGACGAACAGCGGAATGTGGCGCCGCGCCGCCTCGATAATGAGCGGACCGAGCACGATCAGGAACGCCATGGCGAGCGCCGTGAAGGCGGCAATGATCGTATAGGCGATTGATTCCAGCCGGAGCCAGTACCAGCTTCGCATCTCCACCACCGCATAGGCGCGGTTGAGCGCGACCCGCAGCGCCTCGACGCCGTTCGAGGCGAAATAGACCGACAGCGCCGCGCCGATGGTCAGAAGGCCGGTCCGGGTGGTGGTCAGCACGTCATGCACCTCGCCCGAGATCGAATCGGCGACTTGCTTGGGCCAGACCTGGAGCATGAGGCTGGCGGCCTGGTCGGCGAGTTCCTTGGAGCCGAAGAAGCCAGCGAGCGCGGTCAGCACGATCAGGAACGGGAACAGCGCCATCAGCGTCGACAGTGCGATGTGGCTCGCGATCGCCCAACCGTCATCGGCGAGGAACGTGTAAAACGCGTCCTCCAGCACGCAGTAAATGTAGCGGACCGCTTTCACGTGGCACCTACACCGCTGCTGTCTCCTTCTGAAGGTAGGGAGAGGCCAGGAGAACAAGCAATGGGCGCAAATCGAAAAATCATCGCGCTACCATCTGATATTATTGGCCCAAAAGCCAGTTCGCGAGCGCCCCGCTTGTCATTCCGGGCTCGTTGCTCCGCATCGCCCCGGAATGACAAAGGGGGGAGATGGCGGACCGGCACCCCCGGTGTTATCTACCCCAAATGGCATCTCTCCTGAGTACTTTCATCCTGCCGGCCGCAGCCGGCGCCGTGGCGCTGGTGCTGCTGCTCGGGCTCATCAACATGATGCGCGGCGGCTCGCCCAACACCTCGCAGAAGCTGATGCGCTGGCGCGTGCTGCTTCAGTTCGTGGCGATCATCATCGCGATGCTCGCGGTCTGGGCGATGGGACGTTAATCATGGTGGTGCTGAACCGCATCTACACGAAGACCGGTGACGACGGCACGACGGCGCTCGGAACCGGCGAGCGGCGGCCGAAATACGATCTGCGCATCGAGGCCTATGGCACCGTCGACGAGACCAATGCCGCGATCGGCGTGGTCAGGCTCCACACTGCGGAGATGCCCGAGCTCGACGCGATGCTCGGCCGCATTCAGAACGATCTGTTCGATCTTGGTGCCGATCTCGCCGTGCCGGAGCGGCAAGACAAGGACAAAGGCAAGGCGGAGCGGCTGCGCGTGGTGGCGAGCCAGGTGGAGCGGCTCGAGCGCGACATCGACGCGCTCAACGACAAGCTCGCGCCGCTGACCTCCTTCGTGCTCCCCGGCGGCACGCCGGCCGCGGCCCATCTGCATGTGGCGCGCACGATATGCCGCAGGGCGGAACGCGTGATCGTGGAACTGGCGGCCCAGCCGGGCGAGCCGGTCAGCGCGGCTGGCATCCAATATATGAATCGCCTGTCCGACTTTCTCTTCGTGGCCAGCCGGGTCGTGAACGGCAATGGCGCCGGCGACGTGCTCTGGGTTCCCGGCCAGAACCGCTGACCCATCGCGCTCCCGCATTTCAGAAGGCCAAAATTAGACCCGTTCGCGCGTTGACCGGGGCAGATCGGGCCTTTAGGTTCCGCGCCAGTTGATAACCCCCCTCCCAAATTGAGTGAAAGAGGATCGATGAAGGTCTTAGTGCCGGTAAAGCGGGTGGTCGATTACAACGTCAAGGTCCGCGTCAAGGGCGATGGATCGGGCGTTGAACTCGCCAACGTCAAGATGTCCATGAACCCCTTCGACGAAATCGCAGTCGAGGAAGCGCTGCGCCTGAAGGAAGCCGGCAAGGCCACCGAGGTCGTGGTGGTCTCGATCGGTCCGGCGCAGGCGTCCGAGACGATCCGCACCGGTCTTGCCATGGGCGCCGATCGCGGCATCCTGGTGAAGGCGGAAGGCACCGTCGAGCCGCTCGCCGTCGCCAAGATCCTGAAGAAGGTTGCGGACGAAGAGCAGCCGGGCCTGATCATTCTCGGCAAACAGGCGATCGACGACGACTCGAACCAGACCGGCCAGATGCTGTCCGCGCTGCTCGGCTGGTCGCAGGCGACCTTCGCCTCCAAGCTCGAAGTCGAAGGCTCCGACTTCAAGGTGACGCGCGAAGTCGATGGCGGCCTCCAGACCGTGAAGCTGAAGGGGCCGGCGATCGTCACCACCGATCTCCGCCTCAACGAGCCGCGCTATGCCTCGCTGCCCAACATCATGAAGGCGAAGAAGAAGCCGATCGCGGAGAAGACGGTCGCCGATTACGGCGTCGACATCGCCGCGCGCCTCGAAGTTCTGAAGACGGCTGAGCCCGCGGGCCGCAAGGCCGGCGTCAAGGTCAAGGACGTCGCCGAGCTGGTGTCGAAACTCAAGAACGAAGCCGGGGTGCTCTGATGACGACGCTTCTGATTGCCGAACACGACAATGCGTCGCTCAAGGACGCCACCAACAAGGCCCTGACCGCAGCTGCCGCGCTTGGCGCGGATGTCGAGGTGCTGGTCGCCGGCCAGAACGCCAAGGCCGCGGCGGATGCCGCTGCCAAGCTCGCTGGCGTGAAGAAGGTGCTGCTCGCCGATGGCGACCTCTACGCGCACGATCTCGCCGAGCCGCTGGCTGCGCTGGTGGTGTCGCTGGCGTCCGGCTATGACGCCATTGTCGCGCCGGCGACCTCGCGCTTCAAGAACGTGATGCCCCGCATCGCCGCTCTGCTCGACGTCATGCAGGTCTCGGAGATCACCAAGGTGGTCGCGCCCGATACCTATGAGCGCCCGATCTACGCCGGCAACGCCATCCAGACGGTGAAGTCGAAGGACGCCAAGAAGGTCATCACGGTCCGCACCTCGACCTTCGCCGCAGCAGGCGAGGGCGGCAGCGCCCCGGTCGAGACCGTGGCGGCGGCGGCCGATCCGGGCCTGTCGACTTTCGTCGGTGAGGAAGTCGCCAAGAGCGATCGCCCCGAGCTGACCTCGGCCAAGATCATCGTCTCCGGTGGCCGCGCCATGCAGAGCCGCGAGAACTTTGCCAAGTACATCGAGCCGCTCGCGGACAAGCTTGGGGCCGGTGTCGGTGCCTCGCGCGCCGCGGTCGATGCCGGCTATGCGCCGAACGACTGGCAGGTCGGCCAGACCGGCAAGGTGGTGGCCCCCGAGCTCTATGTCGCGGTCGGCATTTCCGGCGCGATCCAGCATCTGGCCGGCATGAAGGACTCCAAGGTGATCGTTGCGATCAACAAGGACGAGGACGCGCCGATCTTCCAGGTCGCCGATTACGGCCTGGTGGCCGATCTCTACCAGGCGGTTCCGGAGCTGACGGCCGAACTCGGCAAGCTCGGCAAGTAAAAGGCATCGAAAACACCGGCCGGAGGTATAAACTCCGGCCGGTGTTGCGTTTCTGAGGCGTTTTCTTTGGCGTGGGCGCGCCTTGGAGACGATCCAATCTAGGTTTCGAGCCAAGGTTCTGGTTAAATCGGACCTCCCGGCTCAAGGGGAAAGGCAGGGCGCGCCCCCGCGCGCCGTTCCGGTGGATGACAATATGGCGGCAGTGATCAAGAAGGTCGGCGTGATCGGCGCGGGTCAGATGGGCAATGGCATCGCGCATGTCGCGGCGCTCGCTGGCTTCGACGTGGTGCTCAACGACGTTTCGGCCGACCGCCTCAAGTCGGGCATGGCCACCATCAACGGCAATCTGGCGCGTCAGGTCTCCAAGAAGGCCGTCACCGAGGACGACAGGGCCAAGGCGATTGCGCGTATCAAGCTAGCCGAGAAGCTGGACGATCTCGCCGATTGCGACCTCGTCATCGAGACCGCGGTCGAGAAGGAAGAGGTCAAGCGCAAGATCTTCCACGAGCTCTGCGCCGTATTGAAGCCGGAGGCGATCGTCGCCTCCGATACGTCCTCGATCTCGATCACGCGCCTCGCCGCCGCCACCGACCGCCCGGAACGCTTCATCGGCATTCACTTCATGAATCCGGTGCCGTTGATGGAACTGGTCGAGCTCATCCGCGGCATCGCCACCGACGACGCCACCTTCGAGACCGCCAAGGAATTCGTCGGCAAGCTCGGCAAGCAGGTCGCGGTCTCCGAGGATTTCCCGGCCTTCATCGTCAACCGCATCCTTCTGCCGATGATCAACGAGGCGATCTACACGCTGTATGAAGGCGTCGGCAACGTCGAGGCGATCGACGCGGCGATGAAACTGGGCGCCCACCATCCCATGGGTCCGCTCGAGCTTGCCGATTTCATCGGGCTCGACACCTGCCTCTCCATCATGCAGGTGCTGCACGAGGGCTTGGCCGACTCCAAGTACCGCCCGTGCCCGCTGCTGGTCAAATACGTCGAGGCCGGCTGGCTCGGCCGCAAGACCCAGCGCGGCTTCTACGATTACCGCGGCGCCAAGCCGGTGCCGACGCGTTAAGGTGGTCTCGTGCCCCGGACGCAGCGCGGAGCGCTGCAGAGCCGGGGCCTAGGAGCCGCGCGCTCAATGCTGGGTCCCGGCTCTGCGGTGCGTCACTTGCGTGCCGCCCCTTGTCCGGGACACGATTGCCCGTACTGCTCCATCACAGTTCATGTCGCGTTAACCTCTCGCGCCTAGGTTACGGCCGGTACGAGGGTTCGCGTAATGGACATGATGGCAATGGTCAGCAGCATGCTGGCCGCACAGCAAGGCGCGCTGCAGTCGAATATCGCGGCGACGCTGACCAAGCAGAACGCGGATATGGAGAAATCCACCGTCCTGACGCTGCTCGGCACCGGCCAGCCCTCGCTCGCCAATGTCGCCCCCGGCGTCGGCGGCAATCTCAATGTGACGGCCTAAACCCTTAAAGCGCCGCGGCGGCCTTGCCGGTTGCCGCGCGGATCAGCTTGAGCGCGTCCTCACTCGCCCATTCCGCCGGCCCCGCGATCGTCGCGATTTCACACCCCTGCGGGTCGACCAGCACGGAGGTGGGCATGCCCAGTGCCCGTCCCACGGCCTTAAGATCCTGGAACACCTTGGCTTTCTGGTCGCTGAAATAGGCGAGCCGGGTCAGGTTGGCCTCTTTCAGGAAGGTTTTCGGCTTCTCCAGGTCGCGGGTGTCGATGTTGATCGCCACCACCTCGAAATTCGGGCCCGATAACTTGCCCTGGAGCTCGTCCAGCGCCGGCATCTCCTTGCGGCAGGGCACGCACCAGGTGGCCCAGAGGTTCACCAGCAGGGTCTTGCCGCGGAAGTCGGACAGCTTCTTCGGCTTGCCCACGGCATCCTCGAAGGTGAGGTCGGGCAGCTTCAGCGGGGCGCTTGCCATGGTCAGCGCCGCCACCTCGCCATGGGCGAGCGGGGCGATCTTCTGCGCCGTCGCCACCGCCGCCTTGCAGGTCGGATCGCCCAAGGGCGCCCGGCTCGGGCCGAGCCCGTACAGCGCGGCGAAGCCGGCCAGCCCGACGATCGCCACGGCGGCGATGACGAAGGGGATGCGGCGCGTGGCGGAGGGCTTCTGGTCGAGCATATCGTTTGTCATCCGGTCGCAGATATGGCTATCAGGGGCCTCTTAATACGGCTGGCCGCGGCCAGCAAACGTGCGGCAAATCAGGCGTGAGCAGGGGATCATGAGCAACAAGATGTGGGGCGGCCGGTTCTCGGAACGTCCCGATGAGATCATGGAAGAGATCAACGTCTCCATCGACGTCGATCGTCACCTCTTCGCCCAGGACATTGCCGCGTCCAAGGCCCACGCCGCGATGTTGGCCAATCAGGGCATCATCACGGCTTCTGATGCGAAAAATATCGGCAAGGGTCTAGACACAATCCTGTCAGAGATCGGCAAGGGCGGCTTCGAATTCAAGCGCGCGCTCGAGGACATCCATATGAATGTCGAGAGCCGCCTGTCGGAGCTGATCGGCCCGGCCGCCGGAAGGCTGCACACCGCGCGTTCGCGCAACGACCAGGTCGCCACCGACTTCCGTCTGTTCGTCCGCGACGTCATCGACGAGACCGATGCCGCGCTCGCCGCGTTCCAGCAGGCCCTGGTGGACCGCGCGCTGGAGCACGCCGCAACCGTGATGCCCGGCTTCACGCATCTGCAAACGGCGCAGCCCGTCACGTTCGGCCATCACCTGCTGGCCTATGTCGAGATGGCGGCGCGCGACCGCGGCCGCTTCCAGGACGCCCGCAAGCGGCTGAACGAATCGCCGCTGGGCGCGGCTGCGCTCGCCGGCACCTCGTTCCCGATCGACCGCCATGCCACCGCGAAGGCGCTCCTGTTCGACCGCCCGATGGCGAACTCGCTCGATGCCGTCTCCGACCGCGATTTCGTGCTGGAGACGCTGTCGGCCGCCTCGATCTGCGCCGTGCACATGTCGCGCTTTGCCGAGGAGATCGTGATCTGGACCTCGCCGCTGGTCGGCATGATCCGGCTCAGCGACAAGTTCACCACGGGATCCTCGATCATGCCGCAGAAGCGCAACCCGGATGCCGCCGAGCTGGTGCGCGCCAAGACCGGCCGCGTCATCGGCGCGCTCAACGGCCTCCTGATCGTCATGAAGGGCCTGCCGCTCGCCTATCAAAAGGACATGCAGGAGGACAAGCAGGGCGCCATGGAGGGTTTTGCCGCGCTGTCTCTGGCAATCCGCGCCATGACCGGCATGGTCCGTGATCTCGTGCCCGACGAAGCCAAGATGAAGGCGGCCGCGGGCGAGGGTTACGCCACTGCGACCGACCTCGCCGACTGGCTGGTGCGGACGCTGAAGATGCCGTTCCGCGAGGCCCACCACGTCACGGGCCGCATCGTCGCCAAGGCCGCCGAGGGGGGCGTTGCGCTGCACGAGCTGCCGCTCAAGGAGATGCAGGCGATCGAGCCCAAGATCACCAAGGACGTGCTCGGCGTGCTCTCGGTCGAATCGTCGGTGAAGAGCCGCACCAGCTTTGGCGGCACCGCGCCGAAGAATGTGACGTCCCAGGCCAAGGCCTGGGCGAAGCGGCTGGAAAAAGAGCGAAAATTGGGCTGAAGGCAAAATTTCGCTGATGTTTCATGGTCATCCGGCTCTCGCCAGAACGCGCCAATCTCTGTATGGTGCGCCGCGCGTAGTGGGGATTTCGTCGTGACGTCAAAGTTTCGCCCGGCCGGCTCGGGGTGGGCCATCATTGTCTTGAGCCTGACGGCGCTCGCGCTTGCCGGTTGCGGCCGCAAGGGCCCGCTGGATCTGCCGCCGACCGCCTCCAACGCGCCTGCAGCCACCGGCGCTGCACCCGTCGAGCCCGAGACCGCGGCCCAGAAGGCGCCGAGCCTGTTCGAACCCACGGCCAGCGCGGATGCCGCGCCCGCCGCGGCCAAGGGCCGGAAGAAATCGTTTATTCTCGACCCGCTCCTGGACGAACCTCCCGGCAAGAAATAAGCCGGGACAACCGAGCCTGCGCCATGAACCATTTCGACTATCGCAACGGCGTGCTGCACGCCGAGGCGGTGAACCTGTCCGAGCTGGCCGCCACCGTCGGCACGCCGTTCTACTGCTATTCGACCGCAACGCTGGAGCGGCACTACCGCGTCTTCACCGAGGCCTTTGCCGGCGAGAAGGTGCTGGTCTGCTACGCCATGAAGGCGAACTCCAATCAGTCGGTGCTGCGGACGCTGGCCAAGCTCGGCGCCGGCGCCGACGTGGTTTCGGGCGGCGAGCTGAAGCGCGCTTTGGCCGCCGGCATTCCCGCCAGCAAGATCGTCTTCTCCGGCGTCGGCAAGACCGAAGCAGAGCTGCGCGCGGCGCTCGCCGCCGACATCCTCTGCCTCAACGTCGAATCCGAGCCGGAGCTCGAGCTGCTGTCGCGACTCGCGACCGAGATGGGCAAGACCGCGCGCATCTCGCTCCGCGTCAATCCCGACGTCGATGCCGGCACGCATGCAAAGATCTCCACCGGCAAGTCCGAGAACAAGTTCGGCATCCCGATCGTGCATGCCCGCGAGGTCTATGCGCGCGCGGCGAAGCTGCCCGGAATCAAGGTGACCGGCACCGACGTGCATATCGGCAGCCAGATCACCGACCTGTCCGGCATGGAGACCGCGTTCCGCATCCTCTCCGAATTCGTGCAGACGCTTCGGGCGGACGGCCACGACATCAGCCACGTCGATTTCGGTGGTGGCCTCGGCATCCCCTATTACATGGATCGCGAGGCGCCGCCTGCGCCCGCCGCCTATGCTGCCATGGTCAGGCGCGTCAGCCACAATCTCGGCTGCACGCTGATGTTCGAGCCGGGCCGCATGATCGTCGGCAATGCCGGCATTCTCGTCGCCAAGGTGATCTATGTGAAGCACGGCGACGGCAAGAATTTCGTCATCATCGACGCGGCCATGAACGACCTGATCCGCCCGACACTGTACGAGGCGCATCACGACATCCTGGCGGTGAAGCAGCCGGCCAAGGGCGCCGCCACCATCAAGGCCGATGTCGTCGGCCCGGTCTGCGAGACCGGCGATTATCTCGCTCTCGACCGCACGCTGCCGACGCCCGCGCCCGGCGATCTCCTCGCCATCATGACCGCCGGTGCCTATGGCGCCGTGCAGGCCGGCACCTACAACACCCGGCCGCTGGTGCCCGAGGTGCTGGTGAAGGGCGACCAATACGCCGTGGTGCGCCCGCGCGTGGAGGTCGAGCAGCTCATCGCGATGGATAAGCCTGCGCCCTGGCTGTGAGGGCGCACTCAAAACCTGCAAAACAACCCCATGCACAGTAGACCGGGGTTGTCGGCAGAACGGTTGCCCGTCGGATAAAACCGCTTGATTTGGAAGGCAGATCAAGCGGCAACCGTGCCCACCCCCGTGAGCGCTAATTTTGTCCGCCGACGACGACTCCGGCCTTCTGCTCGATCGGCTTGATCGCCGCGGTGAAATCGGACTCGGCGCCTTCTGCGCGGATCACGGTCTCCCACAGCCGCCCGACCGCGTCGGCGACCTCCATCGACAGGCCGAGCTGCTTCATCTCCTCCAGCGCCAGCCGCACGTCCTTCACCATCAATCCCGTGGCGAAGCCGAAGTCGAAGGTGCGCGGCAGCACCGCGCGCGGAAACTTGTCGCGGCTCGCGGTGTTCATGCCCGAGCCCGCATTGATGACGTCGATCATCACGGCGGGATCGAGCCCGGCCTTCACGCCCATCACCACGGCTTCCGACGTCGCCACGATCGCGGTGGCCGACAGGAAATTGTTGGCGAGCTTCATGGTCTGGGCCGCGCCGGGCTTCTCGCCGATGAAGAACACCTTTCCGATCACCTCGAGCGCGGGCTTGAGCAGCTCGAACTCGGCCTTCGAGCCTGACACCATCACGGCAAGCGTGCCCTTCTCGGCGCCGCCGACGCCACCGGAGACGGGACAGTCGATCTGCACGATGCCGCGCTCGGCGAGCAGGCCGTGAATCTTCGCAGCCATCGCCGAGCCGACGGTGGAGAGATCGACGAAGCGTTTGGCGCACCTGCCCTCGATCACGCCGTTCGCTCCCGTTGCGACGTCGAGTGAAGCCTGCAGCGAAGGCAAACTCGCCATGACGGTCTCGGCCTGGTCAGCGACGTCCTTCGGCGACGACGCGGCAAGGGCACCGCGCGCGACCAGCTTGCCGATAACCTCCTTGCGCGTGTCGAATACGACGAGCCTGTGCCCCGCCTCGATTAGCCGCCGCGCCATCGGGAAACCCATGTTTCCGAGCCCGATGAATCCGATGTCCATGGTGTTTCCCTTTGGTTGTTGTTGAAAACGCGCACACCGCCCTCGATGTCGTCCCGGACAAGCGCGCCCTAAAGCGCGCGCCGGTCCGGGACCCATAACCACAGGGAGGAATCGTCGCGCAAAGGCGCCGCTCCGAGTCGTCTTAGCCACATCGTCCTGTGGCTATGGGTCCCGGGCTCGCGCTTCGCGCGCCCCGGGACGACAGTTGAGATTGGCGCTGGGTCTCACGCCTTCCCGTCGATCTCCGCGAACACCTCGCGCGCGATGCGGAAGCTGTCGACCGCGGCGGGCATGCCGCCATAGATCGCGACCTGCATCAGGATCTCGCGGATCTCCTCGCGGGTGACGCCGTTGGTCAGCGCGCCCTTCAGGTGCGCGCGAAACTCGTGCTGACGGTTGAGGATCGCGATCATGGCGATGTTGAGCATGCTGCGGGTCTTGCGCGGCAGCTCCTCGCGGCCCCACACCGTGCCCCAGCAATATTCGTTGAGCATCTCCTGGAACGGGCGGTTGAAATCGTCGACGTTCTTCAGGGCGTTGTTGACATAGGCCTCGCCCAGCACAGCTTTGCGGACTTCCAGGCCCTTGTCGTGCATCTTCTTGTCCATGGCGTTTCCTTCGTTTCCCTCGAGATTGGCGCGCGGAAATTACGGGGTTGCACCCGGCCAGTCACGTCCTCGTGTTATGCGGGAAAAGGAGGCGCTCCCGTACGGGAACGGATGCCTCAGTGCTGCCGTTGTGATAGGCTCTGCTCTACCGGGCAACCTGGAGAGTTGATTGAACGGCGTCCCCCCCGAGCCGTCAGACCCGATCCGCAACGGCGATGCGCTGTCGCGGCTGAAGCTGGCGCAGGCCCTTGATCGGGCGACTTATGCCATCGCGTGGGAGCGTGCCTGGCCCAATGCGGCGCGCCTTCTGACCGTCGTCGGCCTGTTCCTGGTGGTGTCTTGGGCTGGCCTCTGGCTGGCGCTGCCGTTCACGGCCAGGGCCGTCGGCCTCGCCCTCTTCGCCGCGATCGCGGCGGCCGCCCTGTTCCCGCTGATTCGCTTCCGCTGGCCGAGCCGCGAGGAAGCGCTGGCCCGGCTCGACCGTGGCTCCGGCATCCGGCACCGCCCGGCCACCACGCTCACGGACACGCTGACCTCACAGGACCCGGTCGCGCAGGCGCTGTGGCAGGCGCAGCGCGAGCGGACGCTCGCCTCCATCAAGCGGATCCGCGCCGGTGTGCCGCAGCCCCGGCTCGCGCTTCACGACCCTTGGGCGCTGCGTGCCCTCGTGATGGTGATGCTGGTTGCGACCTTCTTTGCCGCGGGTGACGAGCGTGCGATGCGCCTTGGCGCCGCCTTCGACTGGAACGGGGTGCTGGCGCCGGCCAATGTTCGCGTCGATGCCTGGGTCACGCCGCCGCTCTACACCGGCAGGCCGCCGGTGATCCTGTCGGCCGCCAACAAGGAAGCGGCGGCGCTGCCCGCCAGCGGCCCGCTCGCCGTTCCCGCCGGCTCGACCCTGATCGTGCGCTCCTCCGGCGGCAATTTGGATGTCGCCGTCTCCGGCGGCCTCAAGGAGGTCGCCCCGGCTGAAGCCAGCCCCAAGGGGACCAACGAAAGGCATTTCGCGATTTCCGGCGACGGCACCGCGCATGTCCGGGCGCCCTCCGGCCAGCCACAATGGGCCTTTGCGGCCACGCCGGATCGTCCGCCGACGATCGCGCTCGCGAAGGATCCGGAGCGCCAGGCGCGCGGCGCGCTCCAGCTCTCCTACAAGATCGAGGACGATTACGGCGTCACCGGCGCCGAGGCGAAATTCGCGCCGCGGCCGGCCGACGCCAAAGATGCTGCCAAAGATGGCCTCAAGGATGGTCCGAAGGCCGCCGCCGGTGATGGCGACACCAGGACGGCGCCGCGGCCGCTGTTCCAGCCGCCGAAATTCCCGCTCGCGCTGCCGAATGCGCGCACCCGCAACGGCGTCGGGCAATCCGTGAAGGATCTCAGCGAGGATCCCTATGCCGGCGCCGAGGTCACGCTGACGCTCACGGCCAAGGACGAGGCCGGCAACGAGGCCGCCAGCGAACCGTTCAACATGCGCCTGCCCGAGCGGCTCTTCACCAAGCCGCTGGCCCGTGCATTGATCGAGCAGCGCCGCATCCTCGCGCTCGACGCCAACAAGAATTCTGACGTCTACGCCGCGCTCGACGGGCTGATGATCGCGCCCGAGATGTTCACGCCGGAGCCGGGACAATATCTCGGCCTGCACAGCGTGGCCCGGCAGCTGGAAGCGGCGCGTACCGACGATGCCCTGCGCGAGGTCGTGGCGAGCCTGTGGGCGCTTGCGGTGACGATCGAGGACGGCAAGATCTCCGACGTCGAGAAGGCGTTGCGCGCGGCCCAGGAAGCGCTGAAGCAGGCGCTGGAGCGCGGCGCGAGCGACGAGGAGATCAAGAAGCTCACGCAGGATCTGCGTCAGGCGCTGAACGATTTCATGCGCCAGCTCGCCGAGCAGTTCCGCAACAACAATGACCCGCAGCAGCTGGCGCGGCCGCTCGATCCGAACACCAAGGTCCTGCGTCAGCAGGATCTGCAGAACATGATCGACCGGATGGAGCGCCTGTCGCGCTCCGGCGACAAGGATGCGGCCAAGCAGTTGCTCGACCAGCTCCAGCAGATGCTGGAAGGCCTGCAGATGGCGCAGCCGGGGCAGTCCGGCGAGAGCGACATGGAGCAGGCGCTCAATGAGCTCGGCGACATGATCCGCAAGCAGCAGCAATTGCGCGACAAGACGTTCAAGCAGGGCCAGGATACCCGGCGCGACCGCTCGCGCGGCAAGCAGCAGCAGGGCGATCAGTCCATGTCGGAGCTGCAGCAGGACCAGCAGGGACTGCGCGACCGCCTGAAGAAGCTGCAGGACGAGCTTGCCAAGCGCGGCCTCACCCAGAAGGGGCAGAAAGGCCAGCAGGGCCAGCAGGCACAGAAGGGCCAGAAGGGTCAGCAAGGCGAGCAGGGCCAGCCCGGCCAGAACGGCGATCAGGACGGCGACCAGGGCGATGACGGCAGCCTGGATGCAGCCGACGGTGCCATGGGCGATGCCGGATCAAAGCTCGGCGAGGGTAATGCCGACGGCGCCGTGGACTCGCAGGGCAAGGCACTCGACGCCATGCGCAAGGGTGCGCAGAAGATGGCCGAGGCGATGCAGCAGGGCGATGGCGACGGCCAGGGCGACGGCCCCGGCCAGCGTGCCGGCCGGCAGCAGAGCGGCGGCAACCAGACCGATCCGCTCGGCCGGCCGCTGCATGGGCGCGAATATGGCGACGATTACACGGTCAAGATTCCCGGCGAGATCGACACACAGCGGGTCCGCCGCATTCTCGAAGAGCTCCGCCGCCGTCTCGGCGATCCCTCGCGGCCGCAGATCGAGCTCGACTATCTCGAGCGGCTGCTGAAGGAGTTTTGAGGGACGGCTCAGGTCTCGTAGCCCGGATGAGCGCAGCGACATCCGGGGCATTGTTCCCGCATATCGCTGCGCTGATGCGGGCTACGATCGCGCCACAGTTTGCGTCATTGCGAGCGCAGCGAAGCAATCCAGAGTCTTTCCGCGACGGCAGTCTGGATTGCTTCGCTGCGCTCGCAATGACGATGTGGGGATACCGCCGACGCTAGCCCTTCTTCGCCGCCAGCGCATCGGCGACCGCCGTGCGGATATCGGCGACCGAGAACGGCTTGGTCACGACGTCATGCACCAGCGCGTTCAGGTTCGAGGCGCGCTCGCGCTGGTCGGCGAAGCCAGTCATCAGCAGGATGGTCAGGTCGGGAAAATCGCGCGCCGCGGAGAGCGCCAGCGCGATGCCGTCCATCACCGGCATCTGGATGTCGGTGAGCAACAGGTCGAAGGCGCCATCCTCGCGGGTCAGGATCTCCAGCGCCTCGGCGCCGTCCTGGGCGGTGACGGTCTCGTGGCCGTCCATGGCGATGGCGCGCGCCACCAGCGCGCGCATCGAATCCTCGTCGTCGGCGATCAAGATCTTCGGCATGAGACGAACCTTGGTATCAACCTCCCCTGGGGGCGATTATACGCTGCCGCCGGCAATGTCGCGCCGGTTGAAGAAACGAACGTCGATGTTGCGGCCCTCCGGCGGCGGTGAGGCCAGGCGCGAGCGGAAGAAGGCGCGCTCACCTGGCCGCAGCACGGTCTGCTCCAGCACCGTGTTCCAGGCATAGATCTCCGCGCCTTGGGCGTCGCGCACGGCAAAGCGCAGCCGCGGAATGTCGAGCGGCTTCTTGCCGTCGCCGACGATCACGCCCTCGATCACCAACACCTGTTTACCGTCCACGGTCTCGCTGGAGAGCTTGACGTCCTTGAAGGCGAGACCCCGCAAGTTCACCTCGAGCCCGACCATCTTGTAGAACGCTGCCGTCTGCGGCAGCAGCCGCACCACATCGCCGCGCCAGAGCACCAGTGCCAGCACCAGCGCGCCCATCGCGGCGCAGGCGGTGGGCAGGCCAAGATAGGATTTGCGCGGAGCTGTGGTGGCGACCGGGCGGCTCACCCGCGCGCCGCGGCGAGGGAACAGGCTGCGGAACCAGGACTGGTGCTGCGCGCCGACGGCCTCCTCTTCGGCCTGCCGGGCCGCTGCCGACCATTCATCCTCGGTCTCGCGGGTCTCCTCATCCGGCCAGTCGCTGGCGATTGAGGGACTATCGACGACCGGCGTATCAGTGGCGCCGTCGTCCCTGGCATAGGAGTTCCATTGTTCGGCGAGGTCGGACTGGTCGTCGGCTCGGCCGGCCGCGGCCATGGCCGGAACGGACGCCTCCTCGATGGCATCCTCGGCGTGGGCGATCCAGGTCTCCTTGCAGCGGGAGCAGCGGACCGCCCGCCCGTTCGCCCCAAGGCTTGCGAGCTTGATGGCGTAGGATGTCATACAATGGGGGCAGACGATATGCATGGACGAGCCTTGATGCATGAACGAAGGTCTTGAACGCAGGTCTTGGACGGGTCTTGACGATGCCACGATCGCGAAGACCGGGCGCCCCTTATGCTACTGGGCGACCGTTAACGAACCGGAAACCATAACGGCGGCAAAACCAGTTGATCGCGTATGGCGGACCGCCGCAATGCGGCCCGCGCCCCCTCTCGAACGGAGCTGAGCTTGGTTCGGTTCGAAAATGTCGGATTGCGTTACGGTCTGGGGCCGGAGATTTTGCGCGACCTCACCTTCCAGATTCCCGCGCATTCCTTCCAGTTTCTCACCGGACCGTCCGGTGCCGGCAAGACGTCCCTGCTGCGCCTGTTGTTCCTGTCGCATCGACCGACGCGGGGCCTCGTCAACCTGTTCGGCCACGACATCTCGCAGCTCGGCAAGGACGAGATCGCAGACCTGCGCAAGCGCATCGGCATCGTGCTCCAGGATTTCCGCCTGCTCGATCACATGACGACCTATGAGAACGTCGCGCTGCCGTTCCGCGTCATGGGCCGCAGCGAATCCAGCTACCGCAAGGAGGTGATCGACCTGCTGCGCTGGGTCGGCCTCGGCGACCGCATGGACGCGCTGCCGCCGATCCTGTCGGGCGGCGAGAAGCAGCGCGCCGCGATCGCGCGCGCCGTGATCTCGCGGCCGCAGCTGCTGCTCGCGGACGAGCCGACCGGCAGCGTCGATCCGACGCTCGGCCGCCGCCTGCTGCGACTCTTCATCGAGCTCAACAAATCAGGCACCGCCGTCATCATCGCCACGCACGACATCGGGCTGATGGACCAGTACGAAGCACGGCGGCTGGTGCTGCACCAGGGACGGCTGCACGTCTATGAGTAGGCTCGACGAGCGCGGCGTGCTGGTCGATCTCGGACAGGAGCGTCCGCAGCTTCCGGCCAAGGCACGCAACATGTCGCCGATCGTGCCGCGCGCCTCGATCCACGGCAGAGCGCTGCTTGCGGTGGTCGCCATCATGACCTTCCTCGCCTCGATGGCCACGGGCACGGTGCTGCTGGTGAGTGCCTCCGCGGCCGAATGGCAGTCAGACGTCGCGAGCGAAATCACCATCCAGGTTCGCCCGCAGGCCGGCCGCGATCTCGAGCGCGACACCGCCGCCGTGGCGGAAGCGATGCGCACGCAAGCCGGCATCGTCGAGGTCAAGCCGTTCACCAGGGACGAGAGCGGCAAACTGCTCGAGCCCTGGCTCGGCACCGGCCTGTCGATGGACGATCTGCCGGTGCCGCGCATGATCATCGCGCGCGTGCAGCCGGGCACGCCGCTCGATCTCGGCGCCTTGCGCGCGCGCGTGGCGCAGGTCGCGCCGGGCGCCAGCGTCGACGATCACCGCGCCTGGATCGAGCGCATGCGCCTGATGACGAACGCCACCGTGCTGGCCGGCCTCGGCATCCTCGCGCTCGTCATCGTCGCAACCATCATCTCGGTATCGTTCGCGACGCGCGGCGCAATGGCGGCGAACCGTCCGATCGTCGAGGTGCTGCATTTCGTCGGCGCCGGCGACCGCTACATCGCCAATCACTTCCTGCGTCATTTCCTCAGGCTGGGCCTGGAGGGCGGCGTGATCGGCGGCGGTGCCGCCATGCTGATGTTCGGCTTCTCCGAGTCCATCGCAGGCTGGTTTTCCGGGACTCCCGTCGGCGACCAGTTCGCCGCGCTGCTCGGCACCTTCTCGCTGCGCCCTTCCGGCTACATCGTGCTCGCGGTTCAGGCCGTCCTGATCGGCGCCATTACCGCGGTTGCTTCACGGCAGACGCTGTTCGCGACATTGAATGATGTCGACTAGGCTTGCTAAACCGGACTCCACTTCGCCTCAAAACGTCATAAAATCAGATCGGGAAGGGATCACCGACATCGCATGAGCTCGCCGACCGACGACCGATCGCCGAAACTGCCGCGCGGCTGGCTGCGCGCGACAGTCGTGTCGATCATCGCACTTGCCTTCGTCAGCGCGGCGGCGGGCTTCATTGCGTTCCTGGCGCAATTGCGCGGGGCCGAGAAGGTACCTGATCGCAAGGCGGACGGCATCGTGGTGCTGACCGGCGGCTCCTCGCGGGTATCGGACGCGATGGAGCTGCTGGCTGCCGGCTACGGCAGGCGGCTCCTGATTTCCGGCGTGCATCCGACCTCGACGGCGAACGACATCTCCCGCACCTTGCCGGAGAATCAGTCCTTCATGACCTGCTGCGTCGACCTCGACCGCACCGCGCTCTCGACCCGCGGCAACGCCGCGGAGGCGCGGCGCTGGGCCGAGGGGCGCCGGTTTACGTCTCTGATCGTGGTCACCTCGAACTATCACATGCCGCGCGCGCTGGTGGAATTCTCGCATGCGATGCCGCGGACGACGCTGATCCCGTTCGCGGTGGTCGGCGAAAAATGGCGCGAGGAGCCGTGGTGGATCTCAGGCTCGACGCTGCGGCTGCTCCTGTCCGAATACGTCAAGTACGTTGCGGCCGAGCTCAGGGTGCGGCTGGAGGATTTCGGGATTGACCTTTGGCCCGAGATGTCGGAGCAGCCTGCAGGTCAGCAACCGAAGCGGCCCGCCACCGCGCAGGCCAATTGATCGGACCATCGATGTTCCTGATTTTCCTGCGATCGCTCGTATTCAACGTGCTGTTCTACGCCGTGCTGGTCTGTCTGGCGATCGTTGCGCTGCCGACCTTTGCATTGCCGCCGCGCGCCATGCTGACGGTGGCGCAATGGTGGGCCAAGGCCACGCTGGTCCTGATGCGCCTGGTCTGCAACATCAAGGTGGAATTCCGCGGGGTGGAGAAGATCCCGACAGGACCGCTGCTGATCGTGGCCAAGCATCAGTCGTTCTGGGAGACCTTCGTGCTGCCAGGTTTCTTCAACCGGCCGATCTTCATCCTCAAGCGCCAGCTGATGCAGATCCCGGTGTTCGGCCAGTTCCTGGTCAAGACCGGGATGATCGCGATCGACCGCAATGCCGGCGTGAAGGCGCTGCTCGAGATGACGCGGCGCGCGCGCGAGGCGGTGCGCAGTGGAAAGCAGCTCGTGATCTTTCCGGAAGGCACGCGCCGCGCGCCGGGCGCGCCGCCCGATTACAAGACCGGCTTTGCGCAGATCTATTCCTCCTGCGGCGTGCCGTGCCTGCCGATCGCGCTCAATTCCGGCCTGTTCTGGCCGCGCCGCACCTTCATGCGCTACCCGGGCACGCTGGTGGTCGAGTTTCTCGAACCGTTGCCGCCGGGCCTGCCGAAGGACGAGTTTCTCGCACGCGTGCAAGCGGCGATCGAGGACGCGACCGCCCGGCTCGTCGAAGCAGGACGGAAGGAGCAGGAGCAGTTGATCGGCTCGGCGCCGAGCTACGCGCCGACGGGCTAAGGCGCGATGCGATTGGGATGAATCTTCATCGCGCTTTAGGTTGTTGTTTACGCATGATCTTTCCGGAAAACCGCTTCGCACTTTTCCGGATCATGCTTTAGCGGCTTTCCCGATCCTGGTCCCGAGCCGCCGCGTGCAGGGAATGCGCATCACCATGCAGCATCAATGCAAGCTGATGCAGCTGCGTGTCGCGAAAGCCTTCGGCCTCGATCGCCTTCACCGTCGCGGTGACGTAGTCGCGGTTGGCGCCGGACTGGCCGTGGCCCTGGACGACGTGGCGGTGCTGCTCGGCCAGCGAGAGGCGGCCGGCATATTGCACATGGCCGCGGTCGACGACGTAGGCGAGCGCGGCGACGCGCTGGCGTGCATCGTTCTCCAGCCACACCGAGCGCATCACCTCGCGATAGACCGAGGTGACCTGCTCGCGTGCGCGCAAATATGCGACCACCTCGGCACGGTTCTTCTCGGCGACGCGGAAGGCGATGCCGCGGCAGGCGCCGCCGCGGTCGAGTCCGAGCACCAGGCCCGGCTTCTCCGGCGTGCCGCGATGCACGAAGGAATAGACGCAGAGCGCGCGGTGCTCGCCGACCAGCCGCGCCGGGACGCGCTCCTCGAAGTCGAAGCCCGGCCGCCACATCAGCGAGCCGTAGCCGAACACCCAGAGGTCGCCCTTGGCTGTGGTGACGGAGGGGAGGGTGATTTCGGACATTTCGGGGACGGCTACCAGAACCCTGCGCCCAAGCGAAGCGATTTCTGCGCCTTTCGTCGCAGGCCCGCCCCGCTTACATTTGCCTGAATCTGGCGTCAAAGGGTCGCCGCATGTCCAATATGACCGTTGCCACTGGCCGCCGCTCCCGCTGGGGCCTTTTCATCGCCCCCGTTCTCGTCCTGGTCCTCGCCGTCGGCTGGACCTGCTTCTGGTTCTATGCGGCGTGGCAGGCCGAAATCGTCGCCGACGCCTGGCGGGCGCAGGAGGCCAAGGCCGGCCGCATCTATGATTGTGCCAAGCGCTCGATCGCCGGCTTCCCGTTCCGCTTCGAGGTCCAGTGCTCCGGCGCCAGCGTCGCCCTGGTCTCGCAGAACGCGAGCAAGACGCCGTTCACTGCCAAGCTCGACAACATCCTGGTCGTGGCCCAGGTCTACGACCCCAAGCGCATCATCGCCGAATTCGCAGCGCCCGCCACGCTGATCGACGGCATTACGCAGAACACCTTCACCGTGAATTGGAGCAAGGGCCGCGCCAGTGTGGCGGGTCTGCCGGCTGTGCCGGATCGCGCTTCCATCGTGTTCGACGAGCCCAGCCTCAACCGTCTCGATGGCAGCGTGCAGGTGCCGCTTGCGCGCGCCAAGCAGGTCGAGCTGCACGGGCGCCTCGCCGAGGGATCTTCGTCGGATCGTCCCGTGATCGAGACCGTGCTCCATGTCGCGCAGGGCAGCATCCAGGGCGTGCATCCGCTGCTCGCCGAGCCGTTCGAGGCGGACACCCGCGCCAAGATCACCGGCCTCTCCGACCTCACGCCCAAACCGTGGCCGCAGCGCTTCCGCGAGATCCAGGCCGCCGGTGGCCATATCGAGATCGTGCAGTCGCGCATTCAGCAGGGCGAGATGATCGCGGTTGCGGCCGGCACGCTCGGCCTGTCGCCCAACGGCCGGCTCGACGGCGAATTGCAGATGACGGTGACCGGCCTCGAGCGCGTGATCCCGGCGCTCGGCATCGAGAAGATGCTGGAGGAGGGCGTGCCGCAGGCAACGCTCGACCGCCTCGCGCCCGGCGTGAAGTCGCAGGACCTCAACAATCTGTTCGGCGCGCTCGACCGCGCCGTGCCCGGCCTCGGCAAGGTCATCAAGCAGAACGCCAACGCCGGCGTTGCCGCCGGCATCAATTCGATCGGTACCGAGAGCACGCTGGAAGGCAAGAAGGCGCGGAGCTTCCCGCTAAAATTCGTCGACGGTGCCGTGCTGCTCGGCCCGGTCAAGGTCGGCCAGATCCCGCCGCTGTATTGAAGACTGTCATTCCGGGGCGATGCGTAGCATCGAACCCGGAATCCATTTTACCGCGTGCGCTGTGGCCCAATGGATTCCGGGCTCGCCCTACAGGCGCCCCGGAATGACAGGCTCACGGCTTCTTCAGCGCGCCATGCTGGCGGCCGAAATCGGGCGCGGCGGAATCCTGGCCGATCTCGACGATGCCGCGGCGGATGGCGCGGGTGCGGGTGAAGTGGTCGAACAGCGCCTCCCCGTCGCCGCGGCGGATCGCGCGGGTGAGTTTTGCCAGATCCTCGGTGAAGGTGCCGAGCATCTCCAGCACGGCCTCCTTGTTGGCGAGGAAGACGTCGCGCCACATCGTCGGGTCAGAGGCCGCGATGCGGGTGAAATCGCGGAAGCCGCCGGCGGAGAATTTGATCACCTCGGATTCCGTCACCTGCGCCAATTCGTCGGCGGTGCCGACGATGGTGTAGGCGATCAGATGCGGCAGGTGGCTGGTGATCGCGAGCACGAGGTCGTGATGATCCGGCGTCATCACCTCGACCTTGGCGCCCATCGCCGCCCAGAACGCGCGCAGGTGCTCCGTCGCCGCTGCGTCGCTGCCATCAGGCGGGGTCAGGATGCACCAGCGGTTGATGAAGAGCTCGGCGAAGCCCGAATCCGGGCCGGAATGCTCGGTGCCTGCCACCGGATGCGCCGGCACGAAATGAATGCCGCCCGGCAGATGCGGCGCCATGTCCCTGACCACCGCGCCCTTGACCGAGCCGACGTCGGAGACGATCGCACCCGGCTTGAGATGCGGCGCGATCTCCTGCGCTACGGGTCCGCAGGCGCCGACGGGAATGCAGAGGATGACGAGATCGGCATCCCTCACGGCCTCCGCATTGGTCGCCACCACCTGATCGACGATGCCGAGTTCGGCGACACGCGCGCGTGTCTTCTCCGAGCGTGCGGTGGTGACGATTTCACCGGCAAGCCCCTGGAGCTTCGCAGCGCGCGCAATCGAGCCGCCGATCAGGCCGAAGCCGATCAGCGCAACGCGCTGGAAGTGCGGCGCGCTGCTCATTTGCCGCCCATGAAGTCGCGCAAGCCTTCGACGACGAGGCGGTTGGCCTCCTCGGTGCCGATGGTCATGCGCAGCGCGTGCGGCAGGCCGTAATTCTTCAAGCCGCGCAGCACGAGCCCCCGCTTGGTCAGGAAGGCATCGGCGTCATCGGCGGTCCTGCCCTTGTCGGTCGGGAAGTGGATCAGCACGAAATTGGCGACGCTCGGCGTCACCTTCAGCCCGAGCTTGCCGATCTCCTCGGTGAGCCAGTTGCGCCAGGTCTCGGTGAACTGCTTCGACATCGCTTGATGCGCGGTGTCCTCGATCGCGGCGACCGCGGCATACATCGCCGGCGTCGACACGTTGAAGGGACCGCGGATGCGGTTGACCGCGTCGATGACGTGCTCTGGCCCGAACATCCAGCCGATGCGCAGCGCGGCAAGACCGTGGATCTTGGAGAAGGTGTGCGTCACCACCGTGTTCTCGGTGGTGGCGACGAGCTCGATCCCCATCTCGTAGTCGTTGCGCGAGACGTAATCGCAATAGGCGGCGTCCAGCACCAGCAGCACGTGCGAGGGCAGGCCGGCACGCAGCCGCTTGACCTCGTCGAACGGCAGATAGGTGCCGGTCGGATTGTTGGGGTTGGCGAGCCAGACCAGCTTCGTCTTCGGCGTCACGGCCTTCAGGATGGCATCGACGTCGGCGGTGAGGTTGGTCTCCTGCGCGACGACGTTCCTGGCGCCGACCGCCATGGTCGCGATCGGGTAGACCAGGAAGCCGTGCGTGGTCGAGATCGCCTCGTCGCCCTGGCTGAGATAGGTGTGCGCGAGCAGGTTGAGGATCTCGTCCGAGCCGGCGCCGCAGATGATGCGGTTCGGATCGAGCCCGAACGAACGGCCGATCGCCTCGCGCAGCACGCGCGAGGTGCCTTCCGGATAGTCCTCCAGATGATCCGCCACGCGCTTGAATGCCTCGATCGCCTTGGGCGAGGGCCCGAACGGCGTCTCGTTGGCCGAGAGCTTGAACACCTTGCGGCCTGGCTCCGGCACCGGGCTCTTGCCGGGCGTGTAGGGCGCAATATCGAGAATGCCGGGATTCGGCACGGGGCGGGACATCTTGGACTCCGGATAGGCTGGGCTGCTCGCGATTTTACGATTTCGGCCCGGTCGGGGGCACCGTATAGCGCGTTGCGTGGCTGCCGACGAGGGCCACAGAGCGCACCGAGGCTCCCGCGTCGATCAGGGCAGCCCTGATCTTGTCGATGCTGGTCGCGCCGGTGACCGAGACCAGCAGCGCCGCGCCGTCGAAGGCGGTATCGGGCACGGCCACGATCTCGGCGAGCGGCGACAGCGCGCGGGCGACCTCGGCGTTCCATCCCGAGACGCGCACGCTGAAGGTCTCGACCTCCGTCACCAGGGCGCTGTCGGCGACGCGCGAGATCGCGAACACCGGCAATGCGGCCGGATGATCGGCACGCTCGATGAAGGGCATCCGCGCGATGATCTTCGGTGCGCCGTCCGCTTCCAGCTCCAGCCACCACGGCGTGCGGCTCGAGGTGGCCGAGACCATTGCCAGATCACCCTTGGATTTCGCTACCGCCTCGACCGCGGCCTGTGCGCTGAAATGCGCGACGTAAGGCACGGTGAAGCCGAAATTGAAGCGCACGGAATCGCGCATCGCCGCCTCGCTGGCCGAGATGTCGGCATGCACCGAGAACGGCGCCTGTACGTAAGTGAAGGTCGAGATGATGACGCGCCAGATGCTCTCGACCGTGTCGAGCGGCAGGATGCCGCGATGACGCTGCACGATCTCGCGCATCATGGCAGCCTCGCGCGCGGGCCGGAACGCCGAGCCGACCTCCTGGGTCTGCTTCACCTGGATCAGGCGATCGATGATCTCGCCGCGCTGCATGAGGAGGCGATGCATGCCCTCGTCGATCGCGTCGATCTCCTTGCGCAGTTCCTGCAGCGATGGTGGCGCGGGCGGACGTTGGGACATGTCTGGTCGTCGATCGTTCCGATGGGGATGTCCTGATTAGGCAGTCGGGACGGTGAAAGCAAAGAGAAATGACGTCCCTTTCGATCGGCGCGGCAGAGGCGAACTGGGCCGATCCGGGCCGCGACTTGACGAAAACCGCCCAAGACGGTAGCTTTTGCCCGTTCCGTGGTCATTTGAGCCGGCCGGCTTGCAGCCACGTTAAAAAACTCGCTAAACAGGCCGGGGACGCTTCCGATCCCGGCCGAACCTATCGTTCAGGCCGGGTTTTTCATGGCCTGATGTCAGCGGCGCGGTCGAGCAGCCAGTCGCAAACGAGGTCGATGTCCGAGATGGGTAGCGTCAAGTCGATACCGAGTCCTGCGATCAGCGCCGATGAGCGATCGCACGAGGTCGATCATCCAAGCTCGCTGGTTGCGCATTTCGGCGCCGAGCAGCCGCTGCGGCTCGATTGCGGCGTCGATCTCACCCCGTTCCAGATCGCCTACCAGACCTATGGCGAGCTCAATGCCGATCGCTCCAACGCCGTGCTGATTTGCCATGCGCTGACCGGCGATCAGCATGTCGCCAATGTGCATCCGGTCACCGGCAAGCCAGGCTGGTGGGAGACGCTGGTCGGCCCGGGCCGACCCATCGATCCCAAGCACTACTTCATCATTTGCTCCAACGTGATCGGCGGCTGCATGGGCTCGACCGGGCCGGCCTCGATCAATCCCGCCACCGGCAAGGTCTGGGGCCTGGACTTCCCCGTCATCACCATTCCGGACATGGTGCGCGCGCAGGCGATGCTGATCGACCGGCTCGGCATCGACACGCTGTTTGCCGTCGTCGGTGGCTCGATGGGCGGCATGCAGGTGCTGCAATGGACCGCCGCCTATCCGGAGCGCGTGTACTCCGCGCTGGCGATCGCCTGCGCGACGCGGCACTCGGCGCAGAACATCGCCTTCCACGAGCTCGGCCGCCAGGCCGTGATGGCCGACCCCGACTGGCATGGCGGCGGCTATGCCGATCGCGGCATCCATCCGCATCGCGGGCTCGCGGTGGCGCGGATGGCGGCGCACATCACCTATCTCTCGGACGCGGCGCTGCACCGCAAGTTCGGCCGGCGCATGCAGGACCGCGAGCTGCCGACCTTCTCGTTCGACGCCGATTTCCAGGTCGAATCCTATCTGCGCTACCAGGGCTCGTCCTTCGTCGAGCGCTTCGACGCCAATTCCTATCTCTACCTGACGCGGGCGATGGACTATTTCGACATCGCCGCCGACCATGGCGGCGTGCTGGCCAAGGCCTTCGCCGACATCAAGACGCGCTTCTGCGTGGTCTCCTTCACCAGCGACTGGCTGTTTCCGACCTCGGAATCGCGCGCGCTGGTGCACGCGCTGAACGCTTCGAGCGCGCGCGTGTCATTCGCCGAGATCGAGACCGATCGCGGACACGACGCATTCCTGCTCGATGTGCCCGAATTTTTCGACATCTCCCGGGCCTTCCTGCAATCGGCAGGCAAGGCCCGCGGGCTCAGCCTCGAGGACCGCTAGCGATGTCCGTGCAGGAAGTGTTGCCGCTGGACGGCGTTGCCGCCAGGCCATCCGGTGATTATCGCGCCGATCATCGGCTGGTCGCCGAAATGGTCAAGCCGGGCTCGAAGGTGCTCGACGTCGGCTGCGGCGACGGCGATCTGCTTCAGCTGCTGGAGACCCGCGGCATCGACGGCCGCGGCATCGAATTGTCGCGCGAGGGCGTCAACCGCTGCGTCGCCAAGGGGCTCGCGGTGGTGCAGGGCGATGCCGACACCGATCTCGTCAATTATCCCGACGATGCCTTCGACTACGTGATCCTGTCGCAGACGCTGCAGGCGACGCGGCAGCCGAAGGTCGTGCTGGAGAACCTGCTGCGCATCGGCCGCCGCGCCATCGTCTCGTTCCCGAATTTCGGGTTCTGGAAGATGCGACTCCAGCTCCTGATCGGCGGCCACATGCCGCGCACGGAGAATCTGCCGGCGACCTGGTACGACACCGCCAACATCCATTTCTGCACCATCAAGGATTTCGTGCAGCTCTGCGACGAGATCAACGTCAAGATGGAGCGCTCGGTCGCGCTCGATCTCTATGGCCGCCCGGTGCCGCTGAACCTGCCCTGGTGGGTGTGGAACATGTTCGGCGAGCAGGCGGTGTTCTTGCTCAGCCGGGGCGGGGGGAAATAGCCCTCTCTCCGTCATTGCGAGGAGCTCTTGCGACGAAGCAATCCAGAATGCCGCCGCGGAGGGATTCTGGATTGCTTCGCTACGCTCGCAATGACGGAGTACTTGGCGGCGCCTCTACCTCAATGGGGAGCCAGCGACCGCGGGTCCCGCACCGGCCAGCGTCCTGCTTCCACCAGCGTCACGAACCGCTCGACACTCTCGTTGAACAGCGCGGGCTCCTCCAGATTGAGCACGTGGCCGGACTTTGGAAACATCGCCAGACCCGCCGCGGGCAGATGCTTCTTCAGGAACAGGCTCGGCCCGACGCACGGTTCGTCCTCGTCGCCGCAGATGATCAGCGCCGGCGTTGTCACCTTGGCGATCGCGTCCGTCATCGTGTAGATCGAGGGACGGCCGCCCTGGAATCCGCGCATGGTGCGCGCCGATCCCTTGGCATCGTGCCGCGCCAGTGCGGCGTAGAAATCGGCATGCCCGCGTGGATCCTTCACCAGGAACGGAATCCGGCTCGGCGCCTCGCGCGTGACTTTCGCGACCTCCACCGAGCCCAGCGTCTCGTACTGCTCGGCATTGGCGCGGCACTGCTTGCGCCAATCGTCGAGTTTCTCGAGCTCCGAACCGGAGCCGACGCCGGCCAGCGTCATCGACAGCGCGCGCTGCGGCGCGTTCAGTCCGATCTGCAGCGAGGAATAGGCGCCCATCGACAGCCCGACGAGATGTGCGCGCTCGATGCCGAGATGATCGAGCACCGCAAGCGCATCGGTGTAGAAATGCGTGTAGGTGTAGACCTCGCCGTCAGGCACGTCCGACGGCGTGTAGCCGCGCGCCGAATAGGTGATGCAGCGATGGCCACGCGAGAAGTAGCGCATCTGCGGCGCCCAATTGGTGTAGTCGGCCGCGAACTCGTGCAGAAAAAGTATCGGCGTTCCCTGGCCCGCCTCCTCGAAATAGATGCGGACGCCGTCCCTGGTCGTGGCGTGGGGCATTAACCGTTTCCCTCTGTTTCAAGCCGTGTTCGAGGATCGCAGTTAATTCTGTTGTCGGCAATGCGGCAGCAGCGCCGAGCACGAACACAAAATCATTGCAGCCATTCGCGGGCGTTGCGTCTTTTTCTCGCCACATCGGGCGGTTTAACGGCCAAACGGATGTCGGCCATTGCACGGGCCGGGGGGAAGTGGGGGTGTCAAGAAGGATGAAGAATGTTCGAGTTGTTTGCGTCTCGCCTGTCGCGTTGTGTTGTCGCGCTGGCGCTGTTCTTCGCGGCGTTCGCCGTGTTCGTTTCTCCGGCCTCGGCACGGCCGTATCATCGTCATAGCGCAGAGCGGCACGGTTACGTGCATCACGCCAGACATCATCACCACCGTCACTATGCCCATCATGCCCGCAGTTCGCGCTTCGAGCGCAGCGCGGCGCAATTGCGGGCAAGCGGCTTCGCCGACACCCAGGCGAGCTATGATCCGAATGCCAATGCCAGCGGTGCCGGCATGAACGGAGGCTTCAGCGGAGGATCGGGTCTCGTCTCCGAGGCACGCCGCCATATCGGCGGCAATCCGACCGGGCGCGGCCGCCTGTGGTGCGCGCGCTTCATGAACATGGTGCTGGAGCATACCGGCCATCGTGGCACCGGCTCCGACATGGCGAGCTCGTTCGCGCGCTACGGCACGCGCATCTCGGGTCCGCAGGTCGGTGCCATCGCCGTGATGTCGCGCGGCCGCCGCGGCGGTCATGTCGGCATCATCACCGGCATCGACGCGCAGGGTAATCCGATCATGATCTCCGGCAACAACGGCAACCGCGTCCGCGAAGCCCCGGTCTCGCGCGGCAAGATCTATGCGTATGTGATGCCGAACTGAGCCTCGTCATTGCGAGGAGCGCTTGCGACGAAGCAATCCAGACTGTTTCCGCAGATGCATTCCTGGATTGCTTCGCTGCGCTCGCAATGACGGAGTATGTTGAGACGGCGTTGGCTCACAGCAGCTTCGGCTCTTCCACCGCCACCACATCGCCGACGCCGACGTCACCGGCGGCGATCACCTCGGCATAGATGCCGCAGTCCATATGGCCGAGATGGCGCGAGAGCGTGGGCGGGATTTCGAGATCGCGCTTGGCGGTCTCGGGGTCGACATTGGTGGCCGGGCAGCGGACGATGCGCTTGATCACCTTCAGCCGGGCCTGTCCGATCGCGAGCGTCTGGCCGACGAGGTCGAGCTCCGACCAGGCCGGCCAGCCCTTCACGTAGAGATTGGCGCGGAAGCGCAGCGGATGCACGGCGACGCCGCCGAGCATGGTCTCGATGGCGCGGACGCTGTCGAGATTGATGATGGAGACGACCTTGCGGGCGACGTCGGAGAAGCTGTGGTCGCGGCCGGACAGAACCTTGGGTGGGCCCTTCAACTCGGGCTGAAAGTTCTTCGTGAAATAGGCCTCGATGGCGGCGCGCCCGGCGGCGGTCTCGATATCGCCGCTGGCGACGATCTGGCCGTCCTTGCGGATGGTCAGCACGTTGGTTTCGTCGTCGAACCGACTGTCGAGCGCGGCCAGCCGCTCATTGCGCGCCAGCATCAGAAACTGGATTTTCGGCTTCCATTCGGGCGTCTCGGGGTCGAACCCGCTCGGGCCGTTCTCGATCGCGTAGCGGCGGTCGGCCGGCAGGGTCTGGCCGACCCGCAAAGGAACGTGCGACAGGCGTTCCGGCGTCAGGCCCTTGATCGGGTAGCGGTAGAGGCCGGTGATCTCGGCGGTATGGCTGGCTGTCATGCCGCTACTTAAGGGATTCGGATCGCCATCGCCAAGCCCGCCCGTCCGCGCACGAAATTGTGAAGTAGCCTCTTTCGCATCCGCAACCTGCTTCCCACATCTGGTCCAGCCCGGCGGCAACGCCGGCAAAAGACGACCGTTACCGGTTGAGAAACGTCAATGCGGTAATTGGAAACCCAATGAAGATGCCGTTTGGGGTGCCTTAGAGGGCCCCGAGGGCAGGCCGAGGGACAGAAAAGATGAATATCGAGAAGTATACCGAACGCTCCAGGGGCTTCATCCAGTCCGCGCAGTCGCTCGCGATGCGCGAGGGGCACCAGCAGTTCTCAACCCTGCATGTGCTGAAGGTCCTCTTGGATGACAATGAGGGCCTCGCCGCCGGTCTGATCGACCGCGCCGGCGGCAATTCCCGCGCAATCCTGAAGGCGACCGAGGACGCCCTCAACAAGGTGCCGAAGGTCTCCGGCGGCGGTGCCGGGCAGATCTATCTCGCGCCCGAGCTGGCCCGCACTTTCGATGCGGCCGAAAAGGCCGGCGAGAAGGCCGGCGATAGCTTCGTCACGGTCGAGCGGCTTTTGCTCGGGCTCACGCTGGAAAAGACCAGCGAGGCCGGCACCATCCTGAGCAAAGGCGGCGTCACGCCGCAAAACCTCAACGCGGCGATCGAGGCGCTGCGCAAGGGCCGCACGGCCGACTCTGCGACCGCCGAGAACGCTTATGATGCCCTGAAGAAGTATGCCCGCGACCTCACCCAGGCTGCGCGCGACGGCAAGCTCGATCCGGTCATCGGCCGCGACGAGGAGATCCGCCGTACGATTCAAGTGCTGTCGCGGAGGACCAAGAACAATCCCGTCCTGATCGGCGAGCCCGGCGTCGGCAAGACCGCCATCGCCGAAGGCCTCGCGCTGCGCATCGTCAACGGCGACGTGCCGGAGAGCCTGAAGGACAAGAAGTTGCTTTCGCTCGACCTCGGCGCACTGATCGCCGGCGCGAAGTATCGCGGCGAGTTCGAGGAGCGGCTGAAGGCCGTGCTGCAGGAAGTGACCGGGAGCGAGGGCACCTTCATCCTGTTCATCGACGAGATGCACACGCTGATCGGCGCCGGCAAGGGCGACGGCGCGATGGACGCCTCCAACCTGCTCAAGCCGGCGCTCGCGCGCGGCGAGCTGCACTGCATCGGCGCGACCACGCTCGACGAGTACCAGAAGCACGTCGAGAAGGACGCCGCGCTGGCCCGGCGTTTCCAGCCGATCTTTGTCAGCGAGCCCTCGGTCGAGGACACCATCTCGATCCTGCGCGGCTTGAAGGACAAGTATGAGCAGCATCACGGCGTGCGGATCACCGATTCCGCGCTTGTCGCGGCGACGACGCTGTCCAACCGCTACATCACCGACCGCTTCCTGCCCGACAAGGCGATCGACCTCATGGACGAGGCCGCGGCGCGGCTGAAGATGCAGGTCGATTCCAAGCCGGAAGAGCTGGATTCGCTCGACCGCGAGATCATCCGGCTCAAGATCGAGCAGGAGGCGCTGAAGAAGGAAAGCGATGTCGGCTCCAAATCCCGGCTCCAGACCCTGGAGAAGGACCTGGCCGAGCTCGAGGAGAAGTCGGCGGCGCTGACGGCGCGCTGGAGCGCGGAGAAGAACAAGCTCTCCGACGCCCAGAAGCTGAAGGCCGAGCTCGACGGCTTGCGTGTCGAGCTCGCCAATGCGCAGCGGCGCGGCGAATTCCAGAAGGCCGGCGAGCTGGCCTATGGACGGATCCCGCAGCTCGAGAAGCAGCTTGCCGATATCGAAGCCAAGGAGAACTCGGGCGAGATGATGGAGGAGGCTGTTACCGCCAACCACATCGCGCAGGTGGTCTCGCGCTGGACCGGCGTGCCCGTCGACAAGATGCTGGAGGGCGAGAAAGAGAAGCTCCTGAAGATGGAGGAGCAGCTCGGCAAGCGCGTCGTCGGCCAGGCCGAGGCCGTGCGTGCGGTCGCGACCGCCGTGCGCCGCTCGCGTGCCGGCTTGCAGGACCCGAACCGCCCCACCGGCTCGTTCATGTTCTTAGGTCCCACCGGCGTCGGCAAGACCGAGCTGACCAAGGCTCTCGCGGAGTACCTGTTCAACGACGAGACGGCGATGGTCCGCCTCGACATGTCCGAATATATGGAGAAGCACTCGGTCTCGCGGCTGATCGGCGCGCCTCCGGGCTATGTCGGCTATGACGAGGGCGGCGCGCTCACCGAGGCGGTGCGGCGCCGACCCTACCAGGTGGTGCTGTTCGACGAGATCGAGAAGGCGCATCCTGATGTCTTCAACGTGCTGCTGCAGGTGCTCGACGACGGCCGCCTGACCGACGGCCAGGGCCGCACCGTCGACTTCCGCAACACGCTGATCATCATGACCTCGAACCTTGGTTCGGAATATCTGGTGAACCAGCCGGAGGGCGAGGACACCTCGGCCGTGCGCGAGCAGGTGATGGGAATGGTGCGGGCGCACTTCCGCCCCGAATTCCTCAACCGCGTCGACGAGATCATCCTGTTCCACCGCCTGCAGCGGAGCGAGATGGGCCGGATCGTCGAGATCCAGTTCGCGCGCCTGCAGAAGCTCCTGACCGATCGCAAGATCGTGCTGAGCCTCGATGCCGCCGGCCGCGACTGGCTGGCTGCCAAGGGCTGGGATCCCGCCTACGGCGCAAGGCCCTTGAAGCGGGTGATCCAGCGCTACCTCCAGGACCCGCTCGCCGAGATGATCCTCGCCGGCGACGTCAGGGACGGCGATAATGTCGCGATCTCGTCCGAAGGCAACGTGCTGACCTTCAACGGCAAGGCGCCGCAGACCGCCGAGATCACCCAGTTCGAGGCGCCGGTGGCGAAGCGGAAGCTGAACTGATGAAATACACGCCCTCCGCGCCAAACTCGCGGAGGGCGTTTTCAATCCGCTAAGAACGCGTCCACCACTGCCTGATCGCGGTCGTAGACCCAGCATTCGCTCAGCAGGCCTTCACGCACGGCATAGACCAGCAACCGTTCCAGTTCAGCCGTGCGACCGTCCCGGCTGAATGATTCCCGTGCGAGAATGGCGCCGCGCCGCGGCCCGGCCATCACGTCATCGATGGCGAGAAGTTTTCGGTTGGAGCGGCGTGCGACCTCGGCCAGAGTGGCAAGCGCGGCCGCCTTGCCGTGGTGAGTGCCGGCGAGGGGGTTATGGCCGGCATAATGCAGCACGAATTCATCGTGGTAGCAGGCGGCGATCGCGGCGCGATCACCGGCCTGCCAGGCGGCCGCGTAGCGCGTGACGGCGGCGCGGATCGCGGCGATTGGTGCGGCGTCATCTACCAGAACTCTGTCCATCGATATGATCTCCCCGGTCATCGGCAGCGCTGTGCCGGTGCGCTATGATGAGGCATGACCTCGCCTTCCGGCTTTCAGGAACTGGCTATCAGCACGCCGCCCAGCGGCGGACCGAAGAGGGCGCGGATGCTCGATTGGGACGCGCGGGTGCTCTATCTCGGTCCAGCCTTCGGGCTGACGCCCCACCGCAATGCCACCGGCGTGCTGGCCGTCGCGCTCGACGGGGCGATAGGCGTAGCTAACGATCCGAGGGCGCGCTCACCGTCTTATCGCCAGACCCGCAGCGTGCTGATCATGCCCAACAGTCTGCACCATCTCCGCACCGATGCTGCACGGATGGCCTTCCTCTATGTCGATCCCCTCGGCCGCGATATCGAGGCGCTTCGCTCACGAATGAAGGAGGTCGGATCGAGGGCCGCGTTCGACATGATCGACGAGAGGTCGGTCGTCGCGCTGTTCGGCGCCATCGCGGAGCGACGCCTCGCATCTGAGGACGCGCAGCAAGCAGCCCGCGATATGCTTGGGATCGGATCAAGTCCGCAGCCAGATGCAAGAATCGCCGCCGCCATCGAGCGGATGCGCGAGCAGCCCAGCGGTTCGCACACGCTTGCTGAACTCGGCCGCAAGGCCGGGCTTTCGTCCTCGCGCTTCCTGCATCTTTTCAAGGACGTCACGGGTGTGCCGCTCCGCCGCTACCGGATCTGGTCCCGGATCGGCGCTGCCGCACGGGCGGTCGCACAAGGCCAATCGCTGACCGAGGCCGCGCATGGCGCGGGCTTTTCCAGCTCCGCGCATTTCAGCACGGCCTTCCGCGACATGTTCGGTATGATGCCGTCGGAATTGTTCGCACGGGTGCGCGCGGGTTAACGTCTTCAACGTGCTGTTGCAGGCGCTGGGCGACGGCCGCTGGCCGAGGGCCAGGGCCGTACCGTCGATTCCGCGACATGCTGATCATCATGCCTCGAACCTCGGTCCGAGTATCTCGTGAACCGGCCGGAGGGTGAGGATCTGAAATGAAATCCGCCCCGGAGGGTCACCTCTCCGGGGCGTCTTGTTTTGCTGTCTGGCTAGTTGCCGGGCGCCGAGGCGGAGCGGGGCTCGACGCCGTCCTCCTCCTCCTCCTCCAGCTCCGACAAAATATCCACCAGCTCGCGCACCCGGCCCTGCGCCAGCGGGCGCAGGTCGTTGATCATCGGCTCGTCATTGGCGAGCCAGGCCTGGGCCTCAGCGAGTTCCTCGGCGGTCGCGCCGGTTCCGATGATCTGGGCAATGGTGACGTCGTCGGCGCGGTCCACGGCTTTGACGACATCGTCGCGTGAGAGGCGCGTCATGGGCGATCCTCCTGCTGGCTTCCGTCAGCGTCTAACCGGGGAACCGGCGCGCCGGTTCCCCGGGGGCCAGCCCCGTGCACGCCACTGCTATTTCTTCACCACCTTGTAGATCGCATTTTCGACATCCGAGCTGACGTAGATCGCGCCCGTCGCGCCGACGGCGACGCCGGTGGGGATATGCGTCGGCAAGCCGCCGGGGGCGCCGGTCAGGCCGATCGGGAGATTGGCTGCGATCTCGGTGACCTTGCCGGATTCCGGCACGATCTCGATCAGCCGCTTGGCGCCGACTTCGGCGACGATCAGCTTACCGTCGCCGGTGCGCGCGATGCCTTCCGGCATCTTCAGATCCTTGGCGATCACGGTCTTTTCGCCGGTGCTGTCGATTTTGGAGATGATGCCAGCAAAAGCCTCGGTGACGTAAACCTCGTCGCCGGCCCCGCGGACGAGACCCATCGGACCCTCGAGCGCGCCGATCAGCGTGGTGCGATCCTTACCGTGCTCGCCGCTCACCTTGACCAGCGACTTGGTGCCGAGCTCGGCTACCAGGATGCTGCCGTCCGCGAGCACGACCGCGTCATGCGGCGCCTTGAAGTCGTGCAGCACGTCGCGCGTCGCGCCGGTCTTGCCGTCGATCACCTGCACGGTGCCGGTGAACCAGCTCGACAGGACCACGTCGTTGCCCTTCGCCGTCGCGCTCATCGGATATTCGAGCGTCGTGCCAGCGGCGTGCATGCGCGCCTTTTCGGTGACCTCGCCGGTCACGCCGTCCACCGTGCGATAGGCGAACAGGTCTGCGACGTGGATCGTGTCCTTGCCGTTCTCCGAGGTGACGCCGATGCCGCCGGGCAAAGCGAGCTTGCCGATGATGATCTGCTTGGCATGACCAGTCGCGGGATCGACCTCCTGGATGCCGTTGTCGGCCATGTTGGAGACGTAGATGCGGTCCTTGTCGTCGATGGCGAGATTGTCCAGCGACGGCTTCAGCTGCGCGACCATGGTCTTGGCGCCCGATTTGGGATCGACCCGGACGAGCTGGCCGAGCGCGGTGTCGATCACGACGAGATTGCCCTTGGAATCAAAGTTCACGGCGGCCGGGATCTTGAAGCCGTCGGCGACGACACTCAGCTCGGCCTTGTCGACGTCGACCCTTGCGACCTGGCCCTTGAACCACAGCGGACCATAGAGCTTGTCGTCGGGACCGAACTCGAAGCCGTTGAGGCCGCCCATCTTCTCCATGATCTGGCGGGGCGGTTTGACGCCCTCGACGTCGATCTCGTAGAGCGCATCGCCGAGGAAAACGGTGGTGGCGTAGAGCCTGCCGTCCTTGCGGAAGGCGAGCGAGTTGATGCCGGGCAGGCCGCTCGCGAGCTTCTTGATCGGACCGTCGCCCCTGCGCGCATAGAGATCGCCGGCGAGGAAGCCGGTCCAGGCCATGGTGCCGTCGGGTGCGAACGCAATGTCGTCGGCCATCCCCACTGGTGCCGGGATTGCAACCTTGGCGCTGCCGCCGCCAATGTCGACCTCGTAGAGCGCAGCGCCCGCGACGCTGCCGGCAAACAACTGGCCGACCTTGTCGACACCGAGCCCGTGCACGCCGTGGAATACCGAGCCCGGCACGAGTCTCGTGACCTCCCAGCCGTCGGCCGATGCGCTCGTTGTGGAGAACAGCGCAGCAATCAGGGCTGCGCAGGCGAGCCTGTTTCTCATGGCGTGACCTCCCATTTTTTGGAAAGTATTCGCCCGTCCTGCGGCTTTGGCAAACGAAACTTGACGTTGTGACGCCGCGAAGCGGCCTCGCTGCGTGGCGTGCTCGTTTGAAATTCTGTTTGAAAATACCGGCCTTCTCGGCCGGTTGTCGGCTTACCGGTTGGTGACCTGCAGCGGCCCGCCGGTGGCGTCCGACATCCGGGCGATGGCGCCGCCGCGGCCGCTCATCATGCCGTCGAGCCGGTCGCGCTCCTTCTCGAAGCTTGCCAGCATCGGGCCTTCCAGCGAACGGCCGCGCGGCAGCTTCACGCGCATCGGATCGACGAAGCGGCCGTTGACCAGGATCTCGTAATGGACGTGCGGGCCGGTCGACAGGCCGGAGGAGCCGACGAAGCCGATCACCTGGCCCTGCCGCACCTTCTTGCCGGGCTCCATGCCCTTGGCGAAGGCCGACATGTGGCCGTAGGCAGTCTCGTAGCCGTTGGAATGCTTGATGCGGATGTACTTGCCGTAGCCGCCCTCGGGGCCGGCCTTCTCGATCATGCCGTTGCCGGAGGCGAAGATCGGCGTGCCGTAGGAGGTGGACCAGTCGACGCCGGTATGCATTTTCACGTAGCCGAGGATCGGGTGGCGGCGGCCGCCGAAGCCGGAGCGCATGATGGCGTTGTTGACGGGCTTTCTGACCAGGAACTTCTTCGCGCTCTTGCCGGTCTCGTCGTAATAGTCGACGAGGCCGTCGTCGGGGCTCTGGTAGCGGTAGTATTTCTTGGTCTCGCCGCCGACGGTGAGCGAGGCGAACAGCACCTCGTTCTTCTCGGTCGCGGTCACGCCCTCGTCCTCGCCCGCGTAAAACACGTCGAAGGAATCTCCGGGCTGCACCTTGCGCTGGAAATCGACGTCGTAGGAGTAGATCTTGATCATGTCCTCGATGACGGGCATCGGGACCTTGTTGCGCATCGCGGTCTCGTAGATGCTCTGGTAGAGCCGCACGCCGGAGCCGTCATCGTCATCCTCGTCGTCGCTGCTGGCGTTGGCCGAAGTATCGGCGACCGTATTCATGCTGGAGACGTCGACGGCGACGTATTTGCCGAGATCGGACAGCGCCGCGATCGCTTCCACCATCGTGTCGTTTGCAACCACGACGCGATAGGGCTGCAGGCGGGCGCCGGGACTTGCGGGCGCCATCAGGATGCGGAGCTTCTCGCCTTCCTTCAGGCCGCCGTCGCGGCCGCGCGGTCCGAGCGTCGCGGTGATCGCCTTGATCTCGTCGGCATTGGCGCCGAGATCGCGCAGCACACCGGCGACGCTGTCGCCCTTCTTGACCATGTGGACGCGTTCGCCGTTGGGATTGCCGCCGGTGATCTGCTCCTTGGTCTTGGGCAGCAGCGTGACGTTTTCCGGCACCACGCGCGTCTCGAAGCCGGCATAGGGATCGGACGGCGAGGCCTCGGCGGCGTAGGCGGTTCTGATGTCGGAGGGACCGGTCGCGCCGGAGATGTCGGCAGCCGTGTTGGCGAGCGAGGCGTAGCGCACCCCGCCATTGCCGCGCCAATTGGCGGCATCGCGCACCCGCATCAGGATGTCGTCGAGTGCCACCACCGCGGAAATCTTGGCCTTCGGCAGCACCGGCGACAGGTCCTTGGTGACGAAGGACACTTCCGCGTCGGGCTCGACGGCTTCGGGATTGTTGGGATCGTCGGACGCCGTCTTCGGGTCGGAGCCGACATCGGTCAGCAGGCGCTGGGCGTTGAACGGCGGGATCTTCGCCGACAGATCGCTCGTCGTCATCGACAGATTGCCGGCGATCCGCACGAACGGACGCACCCGCATCACGTCACGGTTGCCGACGCGGGCAACCGTCGAGACGCGCATCACGTTGCGCGAGGCGGTGGATTCGCTCGGCGGCGGCAGGCGGTCGCTCTTGTGCAGCGTGGCGGCACGATCGGCGGCGCCGAATGCTCCGCGCAGCGCGCCTTCGACCCGCTCCGGCACCTTGGCGAAGGTCATCTCGCCGTCGAGCGAAGCGAAAACGGCGCCGCCGATCAGGGCTGCGCCGCAGAGTCCGGTCAAAATTGTCCCGCTGAACCATTGCACCGAGACGCGGCGGCGGTCGATCACCGCGGCTTCAGAACCATCGACGGACAGCGGCGGCTCGTGGCCGAGATCGATGATCCCGGTCTCACGCCCGTAAGTGCCGCGTGACGTCCTGTGGTTCAACCCAAGTCCCCCAACTCAACGACCCAAGATGCCCGGTTTCGAACCTGTCCCAGGCTGCCCTCTTGAACGGGGATCGCCGGAGCAGGCAAGCCGCACAACTGTCCGCGCCCAGAAAGCCCCTTGATGGGGCCGGCCGAAATTACGAACAGCTGGACGGGTAAAGCTCTCTCGATGTCTTTCGAATGCCGAAGGAAGGTCGCGTCATTTGCAACATCGCCTTCCTCTGACCCCATGAAAATCGCCGGCAGCCCCCACAGGCGTCCCCGCGATTCAAGCTTGTCTCTTATCAGAACGCCGCGGGATTGTGGCTCAAGTACGGCGCCAAATATGGAAAAAGTTTCCTAAATGCCGGGCCGTAAAGGCCCCCGTCAGATCACGGGCTGAGCTCGGGCGGGGTGGGGACAGGGCCTCACCTAGCGGGGGAGGCGGGCGTCTGGCCGGGGGGCCGCCAGCGCTTGGGACGGCACGCCCCCAGGTTGGCGGAGGTGCGGAGGAGAGGCCCCGGGGGAGGCCGCCAGGGAGGGCTCCAAGGCGCCCTCCGGAGCCCGCCGGCGGGCAAACTTTTTTTCAGATTTTTTGCCGGGCAGGCTCGTTCGATGTGCCCCGCGGCTTTCTAAATGGCTGGAATCGTGGGTGTTTTCTCGCTGGTCCGCTGTGCGACGATTTGTTGACGATTGGCGTTGACAGGCCGGAAGGTGGGGCCTATAACCCCAACCACTGAGCGCGGCGCCGCCGGGTCACTGACCAAGGCGAGCGAACGCGCCACTGATGCTCCTCACCTTGTTGAGTGACACAACAGCCGACACCAGTCGGTTGGAGTTCATCCATCGTCGGTAAGGGTGTCGGAACCCTTCCTCTCAGGAAGGTTGAGGCCTCCATGGTCTCGGGCTGTTTGACAAGTGAAGATGAAGAAAGAGAAACGTGGACGGCGGAGTCCTTGCGGGTCTCGCTTCCGAGAAGCTTCGGCTTTTCTGATCGAGACCGGACGAAAGACTTCGGCGGTACACGTTTTAAAGGAAACACCATCGTTGCCAGCGATGTGAATCGCGGGCAGCACATCGACTTCGGTCGATAATGGTGGGACCTCGTCAAACGTTGTGATCAGCCGGTTCAAAGTTCAAGTCCAACTTGAGAGTTTGATCCTGGCTCAGAGCGAACGCTGGCGGCAGGCTTAACACATGCAAGTCGAGCGGGCGTAGCAATACGTCAGCGGCAGACGGGTGAGTAACGCGTGGGAACGTACCTTTTGGTTCGGAACAACACAGGGAAACTTGTGCTAATACCGGATAAGCCCTTACGGGGAAAGATTTATCGCCGAAAGATCGGCCCGCGTCTGATTAGCTAGTTGGTGAGGTAATGGCTCACCAAGGCGACGATCAGTAGCTGGTCTGAGAGGATGATCAGCCACATTGGGACTGAGACACGGCCCAAACTCCTACGGGAGGCAGCAGTGGGGAATATTGGACAATGGGGGCAACCCTGATCCAGCCATGCCGCGTGAGTGATGAAGGCCCTAGGGTTGTAAAGCTCTTTTGTGCGGGAAGATAATGACGGTACCGCAAGAATAAGCCCCGGCTAACTTCGTGCCAGCAGCCGCGGTAATACGAAGGGGGCTAGCGTTGCTCGGAATCACTGGGCGTAAAGGGTGCGTAGGCGGGTCTTTAAGTCAGGGGTGAAATCCTGGAGCTCAACTCCAGAACTGCCTTTGATACTGAAGATCTTGAGTCCGGGAGAGGTGAGTGGAACTGCGAGTGTAGAGGTGAAATTCGTAGATATTCGCAAGAACACCAGTGGCGAAGGCGGCTCACTGGCCCGGTACTGACGCTGAGGCACGAAAGCGTGGGGAGCAAACAGGATTAGATACCCTGGTAGTCCACGCCGTAAACGATGAATGCCAGCCGTTAGTGGGTTTACTCACTAGTGGCGCAGCTAACGCTTTAAGCATTCCGCCTGGGGAGTACGGTCGCAAGATTAAAACTCAAAGGAATTGACGGGGGCCCGCACAAGCGGTGGAGCATGTGGTTTAATTCGACGCAACGCGCAGAACCTTACCAGCCCTTGACATGTCCAGGACCGGTCGCAGAGATGTGACCCTCTCTTCGGAGCCTGGAGCACAGGTGCTGCATGGCTGTCGTCAGCTCGTGTCGTGAGATGTTGGGTTAAGTCCCGCAACGAGCGCAACCCCCGTCCTTAGTTGCTACCATTTAGTTGAGCACTCTAAGGAGACTGCCGGTGATAAGCCGCGAGGAAGGTGGGGATGACGTCAAGTCCTCATGGCCCTTACGGGCTGGGCTACACACGTGCTACAATGGCGGTGACAATGGGATGCTAAGGGGCGACCCTTCGCAAATCTCAAAAAGCCGTCTCAGTTCGGATTGGGCTCTGCAACTCGAGCCCATGAAGTTGGAATCGCTAGTAATCGTGGATCAGCACGCCACGGTGAATACGTTCCCGGGCCTTGTACACACCGCCCGTCACACCATGGGAGTTGGTTTTACCTGAAGACGGTGCGCTAACCCGCAAGGGAGGCAGCCGGCCACGGTAGGGTCAGCGACTGGGGTGAAGTCGTAACAAGGTAGCCGTAGGGGAACCTGCGGCTGGATCACCTCCTTTCTAAGGATGATCCTTCAGCGAGCTCACGCTCACTATCGGATCGTTTTAGAAACATCAGTGGCCAACAGATCGCCAGATCGTTGAGCTGCATTGGCGGGATTTCGCCGTCTTCGTTTCTCTTTCTTCGCGGACGAACACGCGCTGGGCCTGCATCAAGCAGGATCCCACGGTCCCTGACGGGATATGCGTTAGGGGCTTGTAGCTCAGTTGGTTAGAGCGCGCGCTTGATAAGCGTGAGGTCGGAAGTTCAAGTCTTCCCAGGCCCACCACTTTCATCGAGTGAGCATTCGTCTTCTGGTTACGGGGCCATAGCTCAGCTGGGAGAGCGCGTGCTTTGCAAGCATGAGGTCGTCGGTTCGATCCCGTCTGGCTCCACCACGCTTCGCCTTTCAGGCTTCGCGTGGCGCAGCCAAGCACTGTCGAAGCGTGCCCGGCGTAGCTCACTTGAGCGTAGACGGGCTGGTTGAGATCAGCCCGTAACCATCACCGTCCGCGAAACATCACTTCGCATCCTGCTAGTCTGGATAGACAGCAAGATGCGTGTTTTCTGACATCGTAAAGAGGAGATCGATCCGAGTTGGGTCGTGCAGCAGATTGTTGCGCGAATCCTTCATTATCTCCGGATCATTTTCGGCGCTCGCTTTCAGCCGTGAGGTTGAATGCGAGTTGTAAAATGATCCTTTTAGCGAAGCTTGACCGCCTCGCTATCGGAACGATCTTACGAAGCAAGCTGGTCTTTCTAGTCAATGTCCGGCTGCACGTAGCATTCATCGAGGGTGCGCGCCGTAAGGCAATCGTGCAGACAACATTCTGCCGAGTGTGTGGACATTGATAATGAGAGCAATCAAGTGCCTTAAGGGTGTTCGGTGGATGCCTTGGCGCTGAGAGGCGATGAAGGACGTGCTACGCTGCGATAAGCCGTGGGGAGCTGCGAAGAAGCTTTGATCCGCGGATTTCCGAATGGGGAAACCCACCTTCGATAGCCGGAACTCCAAGACCTTGTGTCTTGGTGT